>Ga0208849_1000002_pt1 | contig 516099 bp, 490 predicted proteins | sample NGESurdeep072012_10_FD_184470 | JGI IMG/M metagenome (GOLD analysis project Ga0208849, IMG submission 184470) | Arctic peat soil microbial communities from Barrow, Alaska - NGEE Surface sample 53-3 deep-072012 (SPAdes) | ecosystem: Environmental > Terrestrial > Soil > Wetlands > Peat ... | reverse complement strand
GGCTGCTCTGAAAAACCTGGTGTCGCGAGTTCGATTCTCGCTCTCGGCATTTTTGTTTTTCGCCCGGTCCATTTTTGTTCAGCCCGAGATGCCCCAATATTGGACCTTGCATCCCTAACGCCGACGCCAGATAGCCGACTAGTCGCTCCTCGGGCCGGCGCGCGGAGCGGTCATCGCATGGGTGCAGCAGTCCAGTGAGGTCCTAATTTCCGAAAGGCCGAATCGTCGGGACGCCTCGGCGACGTTCTCGTCGGCGCTTAGGCACATTGCTTGACTCATCTATAGACTCTTCGCCGTGTTACGAACTCGCCTCGGATTCCACAGTCATCGATCGGTCAGGCTGATTTGACCCTTGCCGACCGCAAAGCGGCTGTCTTTGCGCAGGTCTCGCATGCACGTCGTGCGCGGTGTCTTCCGAGTCGGCGTCGTGTCCGTTAGGTCGGGACGCGTTGCGCGCAAGGCAATCCAGAGTTCATCTGAAGATACGGTGGAGCACTGATTCCGCTGCATCCACACGAACGCCGCGTCGCTTAGTTTCGACATGCCACGGCTATAAGAGTTTGAGCGGCGTCGCTTCCACTTGGTCGCCCCATTGGTGCCAGCCATGCCGATAGTGCCGAGCGAACATCTCCAGGCGCGGACCCGGCGAGCACGACTCTATGATATTCCACATCTCATCAGGCTTCTGACTGTGACGGCGTTTGCGCGTGCCGAGCAGGTTCACTTGGGTGCGCCCTGGCTTCAAAGTGCGATTGTTCTTGCCACGAATGCCAAATAGAACCAGTTCGGTGACGTTGCGAAAGTAAAATCCCACACCGCGACCATCCGGCCCGCCGTCCTTGCGTATCTTATACCAGACGACGTTAGACTTGTAGGTGTAGCCCCAGCGCTTCATCGTCTCAAGCCCTTCCGCAAGCAACGCGTTCGGACACCAAAGGTAGAGATGCGACTGTTCTGCCGCGATTGTCGCGACCGGGAGTTCATAGATCTCTTCCATCGTCATCGTGCTGTATCGAGAAAGCCGCTTGTGCTCCGGGGCCATCTTTCCCGTGCGGTTCATAAATCGCCAGGGTGGGTCCGCGTAGATGGTGCGGAATTTCCTCTCGCCAGCGTACGCCAGTAAAGACTCGGCTGGCGGCAGCTTTAGGAGTTCGGGTCGTACCGGAGCTGGGTGATTCCGAAGACTAGAACGGGGCAACCGCCACCTCCGCCCGCGAGAAGACGCGGGAGCAACTTGGACATGTGTGTGGTGCTCGCACCATATTTGGTGCCGATACCGAGGTCAGCGAAGATTTGTTGTAGGTGATCCGATCGCGTGACGATGACGCCAGCGTCGAGCACTTGTAGGTCGAAGAGAACGCGGAAGTTGTTGAGGTCACGTACGAAAGTTTGATCCTTGCTGTTCCATTCGATTTCCAATCCGACACGAGATTTGAGGCAATCGATTTTATGTGTTCGGCTCTCTCGCACGTCTTCATCGACCTTGACTTGCGTTGTAACTTCACGTTCGCGCCAACCGCGCGCCTCGAAGGCCGAGTCGATCATGTCGCTGATGTTCGATTTTCGCCCTCCAGCCGCGACGACATCGCTGCGGCGAAGCGTGAAGCCTCCGAGGACCTCCAGAATATCCTTCCATTCATCGGGATACGAGCCCCCCAGTATCTGGGTGGCGTTGCGCCAATTGTGAATTTCGTAGGTCCGAGCAATATCATCGGGGACGAGACCCGGCGGCAGTTCTCGCATCGAAGAGAAAAGTCGGCCATATAGGGTCGTAGATCCTGTCCATCCGTGTCCGCAATCTACGATGCTGCGTCCGTGCTTGAGTGCTTCCTCGATATCGGTGCGAATCGGAGACTCGTCTTCCTCGCTCGCCTCGAGGCCTTGAAGCTGCTTTTCGGCTGACTCACCTTGAGTCGCGTTGTAACGCTTGGTCAAACGTGGTCCTCGTTTCTCGCGGACTCTTGATCCCACCGAGAATCCGGCTGGCCAAGTGGCCCCCCGGCATCCGGAGGGCTGAGGTGGGAGAAGCACCCGCCCTCCGGACTTGATCTCGAACCCTGACTCGTGAGAGACCGAGATGCTTTCCGGCGCGAAGTGGTTCACGCCGAAGTCTTCATCGTAGAGCCGCTCATCACCAAATACCGAACCTGGAAGCCGGATACGCGCGCTGCTCGGGTGGAAGTTTGCGTGCGGCTTCGGACAAGCGCAGCTCGGGACCGTCGCTGTCGATCGACACGGCGAATATGCGGCTACGCTTCGCGACTTGCGTAAGGCAAAGCGTGAACGCGTCAGTCGTATCATCGTGGCGGCCTCGGGAAACGATAACAGCTCGCGCTCGAACGCGGTCAGCCACGAATAACTCAGGCGCTCGTCGGGGAGCGCAACGCGGCCCGCAGGCTATTGATTAGCCCTTGAGTGCCTTTCCGGCGCGAACCGCGATTAACGCAAGGGTGCCCGCGAATACGAGCCAGCCGAGCGTGGTCGCGAAAGTGGATAGCGTTCGGTGTAATTCCTTTGCGGCGGCATTGGCGAAAGGCTGGAGTTCCCAAGCGGTTTGCTCGTATCGGGCGAACGCCATCACCAGAGCGCTCAAGATTCCGAGCGCTACAATCATTAACACCGAGGGCGTGGCACTCGCATTTCGTTCCATGCCGTCAGATTACCAAAATCTATACGATTAAGCCTTTCGGCGTTTAGAGGAGGCGCTCATCGATTGACGTGGGCAGCGCATCACTCTGAGTGATCTCGGAAAAGCGTGGATGGAGTGGATTGATGAGTACGTTCGATTCCGTCAGTACGACGACGGAAGGTAGACGTAACACGAGAGAGGCAGCTCACGTGCCCACGCATTTCCGATCGTCTGAAGCTCGATGGGCGGCGGACTCGTCCTCCAATTCGCAGGGAGGAGCGAAAGGTCAAGTACCTCGATGGCGTCGTCCGGAATGTCGAGAGCGACGAATACGTGTCCGAAGGTGTTTGATCACGATCGAGCCGACGCAAGGGATCGTTTAGACCCGTGCTACCACGCGCGGTGCCGGAATTGAATCCCGCGGGCACGGTGTAGTTCACCCCATCGGCCAAAGCACCGACCGGCATGGACGCGAGCAAAGTCCCAGCGATGAGCGTTGGACGTGGTCGCGGCGCCGAGTCTCTGTAGCACGTCTCTTCGCTGTAGGTCTGCCATGTGCCGTCGCCCCTCACTTGATGTTGCCGGTGAAACGAATCGTCACCAATCGTCGTGTAGATCATGCGCATCGGCCGCTCGGGGCCCATCTCCCCGATGGCACTGGGAGCCGATCCCGTGCCCGTGAATGTCCATTCCCTTCCCAACCAGGGCGCAGCCGTCGCATGCATCGGTCCCCACAGCGCACTTTGTGGCGAATCGATCGTCCAAGTAATGGTCGCAGCATCGTAGTCGTATCGCTCGCGCAAGAACGCAAACAGACCGCTCGGGAGACGAACGGTACTCCGCATGTTCAGCGAAGCGCCGTTATTGGCTCGAATAGGTTCGATTCGATCTGCTTCCGGCTCGCGAGTCGCAATGCTAATTTCCCGCTAACCAGTCGGCCCGATCGCCTGGCGCCTGTGCCGTCTCGGCCACGATCAAGAATACTGCGAGAACAAAGACCTTCACGGGCCCCTCCTTAGCGAATTGCGTGCCAGACGAAGGCCACAGACGGCAGAAATCCGACGTTGCGGTCGGCGAGACTGTGATTGAATGTGAATTGCGTGGCATAGTTGATGTAACGCACTCCGTAGCGCAGCGAGGTATACTTGCCTGGGACTTCATACGTCAGCTGCGTCTCGAACTGGGAGCCGATTTCGACGGCGGTCGCTGAAAATCCATTGATGAGCTTGCCTTCGACATTGCCCGATACGTGCGGCATGAGATCCAGTTGAAGCCGCAAACGGCGGTCGCGGGTCAGAGCGGCGCCGATTTCGTAGCGCCCGCCGACAACGCGCGAGCGGTCGACTTCATGGAATGGACCATTGCTTGTCGTCGTCTGATTGTAGACGAGTTCCCCGACGCCGGCATAGATGCGGTTCCCGGCCAGATACGCGCGAAGCGTGCCGTCAAAAAATGTCAGCGCCGTCGACGACTGCTGCGAACCGTTCTCGCCGATCTCGGGGCCGAGCGGCAAGCCTTCAATGAAGAGTTCGAGATTACCGGAGCGCTGACGAAACTCGAGTATCGGAATCGGAACGGGGGTTACGCGCGTCGATCCTTGGGTGTCGGAGTGCGTTCCGATAAGCGGACCGAGATTCAACCCGAGGTCAGTTGCGGCTAGCGCCGGCGTCGCGCACGCGAAGAAGAGCGCGCAAAGTATGGCAGCGAGAGGTGATGAACGCATCGCCCATGCTTTAGAGTCGCCCGGACTCCGACCTCCATCGAGCTAGGGAACGATGGTGAAGTTTGGCGTTGCGCCGGGGTTGCCAAGATCAATCTCCGTGATATGCCCGCTGCTCAGGTAAGCGATCTTGTTCGCCCCCGGCTCCACGAACCACAGGCGTCCGGCTTCATCCACTCTTAAAGCCTGCGGCAAGACGTTTGTTCGCGGCAGCGGGAATCTCAGCGTATTGCCGTCACGCCGGAGATGCGCGACCATGCTCTTTGCGACCGCAGCATACCAGATACCGCCCATTCCGTCCGCCGCCATCTCGTACGGGCACTCGGCTTGTGCGAGCATTCGCTTTTGTACGACTTTCGATGCTCGGAGATGAAAGACAATGCTATGGTCGCAATCCGACAACCAAACGCCCAGCCGATCGTCGTCGCGTATGGCAGTGTAGCCGCTGTTGAAGTCGGCCTTGCCGAAGCGATCGCTCGCAACAACACTCGCTGACGCTCGTTCGGGAACCGCCGTAATGCCGCTGGCGTTACCGCGAGCATAGCGCGAAGGAACCGCGAAGAAGATGTCTTTTGAGCTGCGGATGTCTTTCGTGATTTCCGCAGCGGGCGCGGGCAGCAGTTGGAATCCAGTTTCGTCTAACCTTGCCGCCTGTTCCGTGCGCTCTAGGTCGAGCCACAGTGTACCAGAGCCATCGAGGCCGGCGTTATACGCGGCGGCATCCTCAGGAATGGGAAAAGGCTGTGGCTCAAGACCCGGTCGTAACCGATAGGCGGTTCGTGAGTTCCAGGCAAGCGCATAGACGTTGGCACCCGATGCCAGAATTTGGAAGGCTTGCCACTCCTTGTCATCCTTCGTCGCAAAATCGTGTTGGGAAAAAGCACCGTCTCGGTCAACGTGCCCGAGACGAGCTGGACCCCATTCGGAGAACCACGCGCCGCCCGCTCCATCCGCTCGAACGGTGGCCGGAAGCCAGTCAGGGGGCAGCGCGAAGGCGGCGTGCCGACCGGTGCGGCCAACGTAACCGACGGTGTGCCGGCCCGGATTCGCGTACCATACGACGCCTCGATCGAGCGCGATATCGACCGGATCGCTGAAGAGTGCGCCGCGATATCGTAAGCGGCTGATGATATCGGAACTCGACAAGGCCGCTGTCGCATAGTCGCCGGAATGAAGTGAGCTAAGGTCGATCGGAAACTCGGCGACTCGACTACCGACGTGAACGTTCAAGAGCCAGCGGATACGCCGAAGGCTGTCGAAATAAAATGCTTGACCCTCAATGGACGGAATGCGCCGCGCGCCGGGTCCGTCCGCACTCGTGAGCTCGAGTTGGGCACCCGGCATATCGATGGTACCGGCCATCGCGGCGTGATCGTGATCGTAGAGGCTGCCGCCTTGGCCGAGCGAGAGCGTAATCGATCGCCTGCGGCCCGGCAACATGATCGCCATAGCTTGCCCGCTGCACAATTTTGTGGACGCATAGAATTCGTAATTACCCGTTGGAAGGACGACTTTGAAGTCATAGATGCCGCGCGACAGGATCCGTGGATTGGATGTTGCTGGGCCTGCGAGCGATGTCGGCCCGTCCAAGAACATATGCGAGAACGTCCAGTCGTTCATCCGCAAGACGCGAAGTTTTGGCAACGTGCCGCGATCGTCCAGGCACCCTATCGTGAGAATATGGATGGTTGAGACCGCTCGATCGTTTGCAGGCGACGCCCCGCACATCGCAGTCGAAAGGAGCGCGAGGACAAACATCGAGCGGATGGTCACGGCATCCTCACTGTAGCAGGCTCGATGACGACGCGCTGTGAACTTCCGTCGCTTGCGATCTTGAGGAAAGTCTTTTCTCTCGGCCGAACTAGCCAGAGATCAGCGGCCGAGGCGCGAACGAACTCATCATCCCGCAAGGATTTAAAGCCTAGCAAGAGTTCGCTGACAGGCCCGCTCGCCGCGACGCGATAGAATTTCTTCGTTCCAGCATCCACGATGATGATGCCGTCGCCGGCGGTTAACATTTCGCGAATATCCTGAATCGCTGCCGGGAGTTTGTGGTCGGTGACCTTGAAATCAGAACCTACACTTACTGCGCTTCCTGAACGGTCGTACGTCCAAAGATTCCCAATATCATCCGTTACCAGAAAATAGACGCCGGCGTGCCGCGGCCCAACGATGCGACGAAAGGCGTTCTTCGCATCAATCGCGCCGATAGCGGTCTCGCCGGCCGAGCACGTAAATGCTAACAAAGTCCGCCAATTCGTGAGATTCCCGGGAAAACAGGGGCTCCACGGAATGTCGAGTCTTGAAATGGTGCCGTCGCGGTCGACGTGAACAATGCGTTCGAGCTTTGACTCGACGAACCAGAAACCGCCGCGATCATCCGGCGTGGGGGCATCCGCCTGTTCGTCGTTATCTCCGATCACGTACGACCGAACGAGCCCTGACGGATCGGCGTGGTAGACCGTCATCGTCTGAAATGGTTGCAGGAGCCAGGCCGCGCCGTCGGATGCGACGGTCGAATGGGCCCAGACACTCGATCCGATTTGCGGAAATTCTTGAACTTGGCCCGACGGCGACAGGCGTCTCAGAACTCCGTATGTTCCGAGAATCCAGACCGAGCCATCCGCTTGCGGCGCGAGAGTCTCCACACCCCATCCGCCGGGCGGCAACCTAAATTCGTGCAGAACGCGTTGCGCGTCCAGATGACCGATGCGGGTTTCGACGCCAAGATATTCGACGAACCACATGCTGCCGTCAGGTGCGAACGCGAGATTTCTCACCCCCTGCGCATTCTCTTTACGTCTTGCGAATATTTCTTGGTAGTATTCCTCAGTCGTTATGCGAACGGCCGTGAGCTGATTTGGTCGAACGTCAACGTCGCGCGAAAATCCGCAACAGTTCGAAAAACTCACCTCGACGCGGTAGGTCCCCGGCGCAAGTGAATCGGCGATGGCACGGCTGCTCTCGCTCGAAAGCCAAATTGGCGCCGGTGAAACGGCAGGTTTCGGAACCACGTAAACCTGGAGGCCGCCGAGGGGCAGGATCGCGACGATGCCGCCGGTCGTGGGCCGGGCTTGCGCAGAAGGCAGGAGCGGCGCCACGAGTGTGCGCTCAAGACCACTTACGACGGCCATGTGAATCCATGTGCGACAGCGTCCTTCGGTGACGTGGACCTCGTAATAACCCGGCGCATACGAGCCGGAGCCCCGCCAGCTTAGTCCGTTGCGGCGCCACGTCAGTGCCGGCAAACGCTCGAAACCTGGAAGTCGCCGAACGACGGCGACAGGCTGCACGAGACGATCTCCGCACGCAAGGACCGTCAGTCTCACAATGGATGAAGCCGTCGACGCGCGCGTGCCGTTGCCGGTGTAAACGAGCGAAAGTGCCGTCGCTATCGTAGCGGCGATCGCGACGGCACGTGGCCAATAGGCCGCGGTACCCCGTGGCGTGTCCATGACAAAGTCTATCACAAGTCGCAAGACTGTTTGCTAAGCAATCGCAGGAACGTCGACGCCTGGGACGGCAGAAGGCGGAGATGAGACGCACACTGGGTCTCGTCTTCGTCCTCCTGATCCTATTCGGAGTTCAGATGCGGGGCGATGCGGCCCGGTGGTACCGCTGGATCCCGCGCCAGTCGGCAACCTTCACGCCGGAGCGGCCCGTCGTTCTAACGTTACGCACGAATTGGCCGGGTGACGTCTCCCTCACGCTCTATAGGGTACCGCGGACGCAAGCGATCGCGCTCGCGATGTCCGGCCAAAGCGTCCAGTTCGATCGGCTCGTCCCGGACAAGTTTCTAAAGACCGTCATCAATCCGGCAACGTCTTCGCGCGAGATCACGGGACCTGCGACCGGATATCAGCTCGAAGACGGGTTCGAGCACAAAGTCGATCTCGGAATTCTTCCCATTGGCGAATACGCGGTGCTTTGGGAAGCGGGCGACGTTCGCGGGATTGAAACCGTGAACGTTTCCTCCATCGGCATGTATATCTTGGAAGGCGGCCGTGACGGCCTGGTCGCTTCAGCGCTCGACCTCAGGACCATGCTGCGCCGTCGGGATGTAAGGTTCACGCTGTACGGAGAACGCGGAACGACTGCATTACGGGCGGACGCACATGGCCTTGTAATACTCCCGACACGAGATCTTCCACGTGCAGCATTCATTGGGGAGGCGGCGGATGGTTCGGTGGCCCTGGAAACAGTTGGCCGGGACTACGCACCGAATTCATACGACCAGAGCGCCGAGCATGCGATGGTGGAGACCGATCGACCGCTCTATCGCGCAAGCCAGACTGTGCACTTTCGCGCTGTCTATCGCGTAGGTGACGTCGGCTCGTACCATATTCCCACCGGCACGCGCGTCGTCCAATTGTTTGATAGCCGAAATCATTCGCTCGAGCAGAAGAGCTTTACGCTCGACGAGTTCGGTGCGATCGGCGGAGAGTTCGAAATTCCGGAAGATGCGCCGCTCGGCGGCTTCCACATCCAAGCCGAGCAGTCAACGGGCGGTTACTTTCGAGTCGAAGAGTACCGCCGAGCCGAGTACCTCATCGATTTCGATCGTGGTGTCACGCATGTCATAGGAGGTGATCCCGTGCACTTCAGCGCTGGAGTGCGGTATTTCTTCGGGCGGCCGGCCGGCGGCATGAAACTACAGTACCGCGCGACCGTTTTGAAGAACTACTTCTTCGGAGGATACCGTGCCGGTGCTGCGGTCGAACGCAGCGGGGATCCCAGCCCAGCGCCGAGCGCGACGGTGGTACCCGACGTTGTCGGTGATCTGCAGGCGGACCAGAACGGACACATTGCATTCGCCGTGCCGACGCGGCCGGTCGAAGACGAACGGACTCTGTCGCTGCAACTCGACGCGCGCGATGCCTCCGGCCATACGGTCACGGGTCGCTCGTTTGTACTGATTACACCGGCTTCTTTTTATCTAATGGTCGATCCACAGTCGTATTTCTTCGAGGGCGGAAACATCCCCGACCTTAAGATTACGTCGATCGATTACGATCGGGTCCCGCGGCCGGGAATAGATGTGACTCTCACCTTCGCGTCTTTGGTTTACGATGCGCTAGACCAGACGTGGAAGCGTTCTCCGATCGCGGGGTCGGAGCAAACCGTTCACACTGGGAGCGATGGGACGACGACGGTGAAATGGCGACCTCCGGCCGGGGGCTGGTTTGAAGCGACCGCCGTCGCGCGCGATGAGGCCGGCCGCCGTACCGTGGCGCGTCACGATTTCTGGGTTTTCTCGCCGCTTACGCCGGCTTTTCACTTCGAATCGGCGCGGATCGTAGCACAAAAGGATCGTTACGGTCCGGGCGAGCCGGCTACGCTACTGGTCACAGTCCCGCGCTCCGACATCGATGCGCTTGTCATCGTCTCATCCGGCGCAGCGCGCACGGTTGAACTCGTGCACCTGCCTTCTATTGTGTCGTCGATAACCGTTCAGCCGCCGCGGGATGCGGCCAACTATGACGTCACCGTCGCGGTTCCGACTGCGAGATCGATGGTCAACGCGACAACCCGCATTAGAGTCGACCCGCCGCCGCGGCGGCTTCGCCTGGAGGTGGCGCCCGACCGCAATCGCTACGAACCGGGCTCGCCTGCGCGCTTCGCGATAACCGTGCGGGATTCCGAAGGACGGCCGGTGCACGCGCAAGTGGCCGTCGCGATTGTCGACGACGCGCTCTACGCGCTCTCTGGCCACTATAGGCCAGGACTCTTTGCCTGGCTCTATGAGCGCGGCAATGGCTCAAACTACCCGAATTTTACCTGGAACGGACTGAACGATCCCTATCCGCTGGTTATGGCAAGCAAGGCGCTCGTAACGATCGGTCACGTTACGTCGCGAAGTGCCGCCGGCGGGTATCAGCCTACGGAGACCGCTGACACATACACGATCGACCCCGGCTTTGAGGAAATCCGGAAAGACTTTCGTGAAACGGCGTTCTGGTCGCCGAGCGTCGTGACCGGTTCTGATGGCCGAGCCGTCGTCAATTTCAACTGGCCCGATTCATTGACGTCGTACACGACGGATGCATCGGCGATAACCCTTGCAAGCGACGCGGGTGATGCTTCGGCTTCGAGTCTGGTTACCAAAGAGTTTCTGGTACGGCTTGAGACGCCGCGCTTCTTGCGGCTCGGAGACCGCGCTGACATCGTCGGAATTGCTCAGGGCCGCGCAGGAGTCTCAGGAGCGGCGCTGCGGTTTGCCGCGCCGGCATTTGGTGTCGCGGATGTCCGCAGCGACGTTACGTTCGACCGGTACGCGACCGGGAACGCTGCTTGGGAGATCGAAGCGAAATCTATGGGCAGCGCTCCGGTGCGGCTTGCAGGCGCAAGCGAAAGCCTTCACGACGCTATGGAATTGCAGCTTTCGGTCGAGAGAACCACCGCAACCGAGCACGTGCGAAATGCTGGCAGGCTTCCCGACTCGTCTCGCGTCGCCTTGACTCTCCCGGAGGGCTACGAGTCAGGCGATTTGCGGTTCGATCTCTCACCCAGCATCGTCGGAGAACTCGCGCAAAGCTTTAAGCTGTTGCAGGTCTATCCGTACGAGTGTACCGAGCAAACTATATCAAGTGCCTTGCCGGCCGCTTTCATCGGGAAGCTCGTCAGAGGCTCCGGGTTGCGAGCGAGCGGTTTGAATGTCGACGACATTGCGAACCGAGCTATTGGGCGCCTAACAGAATTGCAGCATGCCGACGGGTCGTGGGGATGGTGGGATCATGACGCCGCGCACCCGTTCATGACGGCTTACGCCGTTTACGGGTTAGCTGAACTGCGCGACGCCGGCTACGATGTCAATTTGTGGTACCTCCAAAAAGGGCGGGAGAGTCTCCTCGCTCAGCTCGATGCTGCCGATAAAAAGACGCTCGAGTACTGGGGCGATCGACTCGGCTCTCAATGGAACACGCGCGCGTTTATGCTATTTGCTCTCGCGAAGGTGAGCGGAAAGAACATGGACAGGGACTTATTCCGCGATACCGATGCGCATCTCGACGCGTTGAAGCCGTACGGCTTGGCTGTATTTGGTCTCGCGCACCATTTTGTCGGTGAAGATGTACCGGCGCGCGCGATCTTGCGGCGCTTGGAAACAACCGCAATTCAGGAGGGCGACTTCATTCATTGGCAGGGCGATTCATGGAACTACCGATGGGAAGATGATCCCGTGGAGGCTACGGCCTACGCGCTGCGCCTCTTGGTCGCGCTCTCACCGGACTCGCCGCGAATTCCCAAGGTCGTTGCGTGGCTGCAATCCCAACAGCGCGGATCCTGGTGGTACACAACTAAGGATACCGCGGCCGCGATCGGCGCGATCAGCGAAACGATCAAGCCTGGGAGTGCCGAATTTGATCCGCACGAAACGGTACGCGTGCTGCTGGACGGCAGGCCTGTGAAGACGGTTCGCTTCGATTCGACGGTACCCGGCCGGGATGCGAGCTTCACCGTTCCGGGCGCCGCACTCGCCAATGGTTCCACGTTATCGGTCGAGCGCGATGGTTCCGGTGCCGTCTACTGGAGCTCCGATTGGATGCGATACGTCCCGGCAAACCGTCGCACAGCCAGCGATATCGATCTGCGCACATTGAGCAAACTGAACGGGGATGCAGAGCCCGGCCTATCGATCGAGCGGCAATACGGCGTTTCGCACCATGGGCCGTGGCGACTCGGCGACGAGGTGGAAGTGCAGATAAACGTGCACTTCAAGCGAGACCAGCAATACGTCGCCATCGAAGACGCCTTTCCGGCGGGCCTCGAGTCTCAACCCGTACAGTACGAGACCGGCTACCAATGGAGCGGCATCCAGTTCTTCGATGACCGCGCTGTTTTCTTCGTGACGCGCGCCGCGGCCGGCGACACGGTCAAGCTCACGTACCGCCTGCGAGCCATGACGGCCGGGTCTTTCACAGCGCCGGCGCCGACCGCATATGCAATGTACGGACCGCCGATTACCGCGATTGGCACTGCCGAGCGCATCTCCGTTGCGCGAGAGGCCAAATGACTTCGGGCGGCCGTTCGTTACGAAGCCTTCGTTTGCCAGAGACCGAACGCCGCGCCGGTGGGATCGATGATGATGCTGAGCGAGCCCATGCCCGTGACCTCGGTGACGTCGCGCATGACGTTGGCGCCGAGATCTTTGGCCTTCTTGGTCGACGCGACGATATCGTCGACGAGGATGTACGGGAGCCAGCCCGATGGCGCGCCCGGTACGGGATGCTTCAGCATGCCGCCGCCGGTTCCGTCGCCGACATCGATCATCGTGTAGTCGCCGGTGGACATCGGCCTATCTTCGAGTTTCCAGCCGAACAGTTTACCGTAGAAGGTCTTTGACTTATCGACGTCCGTCGTGTTCAATTCCACGTGGATGAATGGGTTCGCCATGAATTCTCCTATGCTAATGAGGAAACGAGAGACCGTAACCCGAGGTCCGTTGAGTTCTGGATTCAGATCTGAGACGATCGAGACTGACTGAAATCGACATTCCCGGCTTGGATTCCCGCCGCGACGCTCCCGGTTACAGACCTAGCGAAGTCCGTGAACGGCGATGGCCGGGGCAATAACGAGGCCTCCACAATCGATAAGCGCGTGCATGGTCGCGCAGATCCAGAAGTTGCGCCTCCATAAGTAGAGCGCGGTGAGCGCGGTCGCCACAATCGCGACCGCTGCCAAGGAGAGAGAGAAGCCATACCGCGGCAGATGGCCGAGCGTGAAGAGCACGACCGCGGCCACGCCGCCGATCCACAACTTGCCGGTGAGCAGCGTGAGGCGCTCGATCGCGTAACCACGAAACATCAGCTCCTCGCAGAACCCGGCCGTCAGAAACATGCCGATGCGCAGGGCGAGCGGGAGGGTAGCAATCTGAGCCAGCGTCGCTTGGTTTAGCCTGGCTTCGCCGGCGCGAGCGAGTGCCGAAAATACTCCGGAGGCAATGAACAGGGCGACGACGGCGATCGCCATCGCCACGAAATCAAAGCGCTTCGCTCGCCGAAAACCGATCGAACTCAGCGGCAGCCGTTCCCAAAAGATCACGATCGCGAGAATCGCGAGCGCCACGACCCATTCGAAGACCACGACTACGCTGTCTTGTCCGATGTCGGTGATGTGCTGCTGCGCCTGACCGGGCACAAGTGGAAGAAGAAACGGCGCTCCGAGCGCTACGATCAAGCCGGCGATCGATGCGATGCGCGAGCGAGGTTGGGCCGGCGAGCTTGCCATCAACGCACGTGTTCTTTGGGCGAAGCAAGCGCGCCTTGGTTAGCGTGCGGGAGAACACGGTGGCCGCGTAACGTGAGCGGGATCAACTCCGGCCACCGGTACGAACTGCTAGTATGCACCAAAGGCGCTCTTGCCATGTCCCGCACAATTGAAAGGACTCTCACCAGTGCGTATCCAGATGCTCTCGCTTCTGATCGTGGCGCAGTTTGCCGTAACTGCGATGCCGGCCGGAGCCACCGACTCGCTGCGTCACCTCGAGTATTCGGTCAATTCCGACTTCTATGGAAGAAGCGAACGCGGGACGATTCGTCTCGATCTGCGAGACGTCGCGAGCGATCATAGTTTCGGCCTCGATCTTGAAGACGATATCGGCGGAGCCGGAAGCGAAACGTTCAGCGTCGATCTCGATCCGCGCGGCGCGATGACCGTGTACGGTGCGAATCAACTCCGTCATGAGGAAGAGGCACTGCTCTACTTCTTCGCGCTTTCGCACGAGAACATGACCGGCGTCGATATCGGCGACCATTGGGTGCGTGAGAACCTCACCGCCGACGGCAGCCAGGTCACGAACTACACGGTCGTGCACGCCGATGGCGCGCTCGTCGATCTCCACGTGTCGCGCGCGTTCGTTCGTCGCGACGGATCCAGCGAGAACTGGCGCGGGCAGCTGATCTACAATTCGGCGTCGATCGTGCCGGTATCGATCGAACTGAGCGGTCTAGGCAGTACCGGGGACGAGCCGGGACCGCGCGTGCTGCGACTCAGTCTCAAGCTCACGAGCGATTCGTTCAAGCGCGAATAAGTGCGCCTAGAGCGGGCCGGCCGGGACTTGGCCGGCTCGCATCGCCTGCAACTGCTCTTCGCTGAAGCAGTCGATGTAAAGATTCAGTTGACGCTGATGCGACCGAAACAAATCCAGGATGTAGTGCAAGCGGTGGCCGAGCTTCGTCCAGTCGTGCGCCGCACTTCCGACCACGGTATTCCAGCTGAGGTCGTACTGACGAGCGATCGCGAGCAGATCCTCGCGCTCTAGTTCGGCTAGCTCTTCGGGGAACATCGGCTGGCCGGCCACGATCGGCACGTCCAACCCCATCTGCAGCGCCTTTTCGGGGATCGTCAGGCGCATCAGATGATCGGTCGCTTCCTTACACCAGGCCCGGTTGACGAGGCGCGCGAGCGGACTGAGATGCGGCCCGATGTCGGCATCGACTTCGTGGTGGCGGTGGAACGGAATGTGCGCCTTGATTCCAATCGCCATCAAATTTTGCACCTCGTGCGCCGGCACGCCCAATCCGTTCTCGATGTCGGATTGCAGGCTTGTCTGTTCGTGCACGCCGATGAGCGCGTTTCCGGTGAGGATGAGTTCGGCTTTCGCTTTCGGATTCGATTCGAACTTCGCTTGATAGTAGAGCTCAAATGCGACGTACAGGTTCTGTTCGCGTCCTTGGAACGCCGGCACCGTATCGAGTTCGGAGATGAAGCTCGCGAATTTCGCTGGATCGGGCGACATATCTTCGCCGAAGAGTTCGATGAAGCGCGAGAAGATCGGCGCGAGGTCGACGAAGACCTTGATGTTTCCGCCCGAAATCTTTTCGCTCAATTGGTTGACGAGCCCGAGCACGTGGGTCGCGACGTGCTCGCGGCGCAGGACCGAATTCTGAAAGCCAACCAGAAGCCTTCCGTTTATCTGATCGAGGAGGCGGTGGTATTCTTGATCCTTTTCAAGCAAGAAATGAACCCGCTGGGGCACATCCTCGCCGCGAATCGTTCGTCCGGCCTGCTTTGAGGCCCACTTCGCGAACGAAAACCAACTCACTTGATCCGGCCCTATGAAGGGACGCAGACCTTGCGAAATCTCGTGATAGGTCTGTGTGACCCACAGATTGCGCAGGACCGGATTGGGCATGTGCTTGATCTCGTCGATCCACTCGAGCGCGAGCGGTGCCTGCCCGTAATTAGAAGAAGCGCGGCCGGTAGGGGATTCCATGCCGAAGACTACGACCGAGGCGGCGGCGCCAAGTCGCGTCCGCCGACGAGTAGCGTCATGCCGACGCCGATCACGGCCGTCCAGACCAGCGATCCGAAGATCAGATTCCAATTCCACCACGTCCCGCCCGTCAGGATGGTCATGGCGAAATAGGTCGCGTAATAGACGGTCGGAACCACCAGGCCGAACATGCGGAGCGCGCGTTCGCGCGCAGGCGATGGATTGAAGCGTGCGATCAAGATGTCACCCACGATGCCGGCTACGAGACTCATCGCCAGGTACGTCACGAGCATCGGCGTGTCGTTCGTCAACGCGGCGGCGATCATGCAATTGCCGAGAACCAAGAAGACCGTCAAAGCACCCGGCCGCAACGAAAAGCGTGAGACCAGCCATACGACGAAGCCGGAGAGAATCAGCGACTGCATGATCACGACCGCGATGCCCGAGCCGGTCTTGAACAGCACGAGCGTGACGGCGGTGAAGTAATCGGGCGAGTATGAAACGCCGTCGGGCGGGGCATACATGCGTGCGGCTCCGGGATCGAAGACGTAGGCCGTTCCGAGATGCACGAACTCGAGCCACGTTGCAAGCCCGAAGAGCAGCGGCAACTGATCCAGGAGCGTACGGAGTTCGCCGCGCGCTTCGAGCGCCGAGCGAATCGGCCCGCTGATCACGATCGTGACCGCGAGGCCGATGACGAGGTGCGTGGGGCTGGTCACCGCATCGACCCGGTCTTCGATTCCGAACGCGCGATGCCACAGCAGATCGCCGAAGCCGGCGGCGAAAAAGAGTGGTATGCCCACGAGCGTCTGCCGGTATGCGGCAGGCAGCACGTTGAGCCCCGTGTAACCTCGAGCGCGATTGCGAAACGCCGTAACGATCAGGATGATCGTGCCCGCCAGCATCGCGCCGTAGAACACGGCATGGTACGGCGTGAAGAAGCTATCGAATGCGAAGTGGAGATGCGCCCAGCTATCCCAGAGAAAACCCGCAGCAAGGCACAAACCGACGACGCCGATCGAAAAATCCAGCGTCGCGCTGCGCGGGGGCGCAATTGACATGAGATTGCGCTACCCGGTCGCCTCGCGGCTTTCCTGTGCGTTGCTCTTTCTGGGGGCGCTCGATCTGGCCGCCTGCAGCTCGGCGCCGCCGCCCTTGGGCGCTAACGTGGTCGTGGCTCGCAGTCTGCCCGCCAACTGGGCCGCGCCGCGCCAAGCGCCGCTCGCCGGCCCTGCCGAGATTCAAGCGATGTGGTTTTCGACGCTCGATGTGCCGCTCGGCACGGATTGGGACGGCGAGTTCGTCGCGACGACCAACACGGCGGGCATCGACGTGCAGACCAATCTCTTTGTCTTCCACGTTCCGCAGTTGTCGCCGGGCCGATTCCGCTTCCACATGCGCCTGGCCGACGTGCCGCTCGGCTTCGTCCGCGCCTATCCTTTGCGGATCATCGCGCGCAATGCCGCCGGTACGGAGACCGAGACCGATATCCCGTTCCGCATCAGCGGGCGACGGTAATCGCGAACTCGATCTTAACCTCGTCCTTGACACGGATAGTTCCACCCGCGACTTTCAGCGGCGTGATTCCAAAGGTGCTCTGCTGAACGATCGCCGATCCTGAAAAGCGTACGGCATCGAGTTTCTCGACCCGCACGCTGACCGGATGCGTTTGCCCGTGCAACGTGAGGTTTCCGGCGACGCTCCAATGGCGCGCATCGGTCTCATCAATTTTCGTCGAACGATATGAGATCGCCGGAAAGTTCTGGACGTCGAGTATATCGGGCCCGAGCATGTTCGCCTGAACCTTGTCGCGCTGACCGGATGACGACTTGGGATCGACTACGCGCATCTTCGTTGCGTCGACGTTCAGTTCGACTGCATGCAGCGCGTCATCGAGCGATCCGGAGACGATCGGTGCGCTGATCTCGTGATTGTCGGAGGCGAATGCAAAGATGCCTTGCTTGTACACGTAGACGGTCATCGTCGAGTGCTGCACGTCGAAGGCGTGCACGTGATCGGGCGGTTCGGCTGCGAGAGCGAGACGGTTGCCTGGGAACGAGGCAAGCACGGCGAGCGACGTCGCAAGCAGCGCAACGGAAGCGACTCGATGGAGTTTGTTCAAGGCATGGCTCCTCGCAGGGCGATGCTCGCCACAAGGCTAGCATACGTCCCTAGCGTGAAGCGTTCCTGAATCCGACTGAGCCGTTGAGCTTAGGTCGCTTGCTTGAGGCTGCCGCCGCCTTGCGGCAACTGCGGCGCCTGGATGAAGACGACGCCGACCTTCGGGATGTAGATCATGCCGCCGCGCCCGTTGTCGAGCGCTATGCCTTTGCCTTTCGCTTCGCTCGTGGACATCAGCGTGATGTACGTGCAGCCGATGAAGCCGCGGTATGCGCGCGCTTCGGGCGATGCTGCCGCGCGTCGCGCTGCAGCCGCCTGCGGCGTGTTGCCTCCCGCTGCGCCGGCTTCGCCATTCGGCATGCCCGGAGGCGTATCGCCGCCGCCCGGCTCGCCACCACCCGGCCCGCCACCACCCGGCCCGCCACCCGCCCCGCGACCGCCGCGAGGAAGGCGTGGGGTATTGGCGCCGCCTTGGCCGTTGGCGGTCCCCGGCGGCCGCTGGAAGCTGGAACGAACCTCAAGATAGTACGGTACCGTAGGATCGACGGTTGAACGGTGCGCGACGATCGTCATGTTGGCGAGCTTCGGAAGTTCCGTGCCGGCCTCGTAGGCGGCCACGTACGCTTTGAGCGCCGCGAAGACGGGCGCTCCGCCGGTCTGCGCATCGGTGTCGCACGACGGGCGCCCGGTTGCGAGCGAGAGCGGGTCGACCCCGGCCGGTGGCGGGAAGGCCGCGAACAGCGGCCCCCGGCGCGACGGGCTCGGGCTCGGCTGCGGTGCGAGTGCCGTGCGGCCCGCGCGGCCGAGCGAATTGAACGCTGGACCCGGTGCCGGGCCACCGAGTGCGGCCGAATACGAGAGGAAGAGTGTGCGTGGAGTCAGCGGTCGCGCGGCGGTGATGAAGGGCATACCGTTCGAGAGCGGCATCGGTTGCGCGAACGCGTCGCTCGCGAAGACGCCGGCGTACGTGTTGAACGCGTTGTTTTCGAAGAGCGTGATCTGACCTGGACCGAACTTATGCGAAACGCCCAAGCTCACGTTGACGTACGGCCCAAGGTTCTGGCCGTTATTCGAGCCCGTGTACTGTCCGTTTGCGAGCAGTTCGATGCCGCTGCGCGGTAAGAGCCCGTCGATCGTGACGCCGGCGCGGTGGATGGGACGGCCCGGCAGTTGTGCGCCGACGATCGTCGTCGAGGGTCCGTCTTGAAGCCGCGCGCTCGCTGCGGTGAGAATCGCCAGGTTCATCGAGTAGGTCGGAATCACTTGAAGATACGGCGAGAGCGCGAAACGTCCGGAGAGATCGACGCCCTGATAGACGCGACGCGTGCCGGCAACGGACTCTTGCGCGTAGACCGTCGGCGTGACACCGCCGGCGCCGCAGACGGTCGGCGCGCGATATGCCGTGTTGAGTACGCCGAGGAACCCGGCCGGATAGATCGAGGTGGGTTCTTGGATAAGGGCGCCGACCAATTGACCCGCCTGCACCTGCGAGTATGCGTCGAACGTGAACGTCGCGCCGCCTTGGAACTGATGCGACCAGGCGGCGTTGAAGGCGGTCGCCGATTGCTGGCCGCCGCCGGTATCGCCGGGTGCGCTGACGACCGCCGTCGCGGCTTGACAATCGAAGCGCGCCGAATTCGGATCGGAGAAGGAGCGGTTCCCGCTCAGGTTCGGTTGCGAGCTGCCGGCGTTGATCGAAAACGCGTAGGCGTCGGCTTTCTTCGGCGTCCACGTTAGGCTCAAGCCGCTCAGGAACGACGTTCCCAGGCCACTCGTATTCGCGAGCGAGAGCGAGGGCGTGAAGGTGAGCTTGTCGCTCGACTTGATGGCATCGGCGAAGCGATACTGCGACGATGCGGCCGCGTTGGTGAAGGCGGTCTCGAATTGCGAACCGGCGATCGGCGTCGAAACCGACTGCGTCGAATAGGTGCTGCCCGAAACCGTGAAGGTGTGGTTGCCCTTCGCGATCGCGCCGCTGTACGCGACGCCGCGCGTCGTCGTGTCGTTGGTGGCGAGCGCCGGATCGAGCGTCGGCTGATAGCCGTTGAGCGGATCCAGAATGAAACGGTTGACGTCGTCGGTCGTCTGCGTGCTGGAATTCGTGTAGGCCGAGAGCGTCGTCTGAATGTCGCCCACCAGCGACTGGATCGTCGCGTAGGCGAAGCCGTAGCGGCCGTAGGTCTGATTGTCAGGCCCGATGCCGCAGGGCAGAAGCGTGACGTCGCGAGCGCAGATCGAGAACGCATCGCGGTTGGTCGTCAACCCGGTCGCGCTGATCGTCGTGCGATCGTCGCCCAGGCGGTAGCGGAACTTGATGAAGTCGCCGAGCGAGGTCGACTCGCCGTCGTGCGCGTACGTGAGGCCGCTCTGATCTTCGAACGACTGAAAGGTCAGCGGACTGTTCGCGCCGCGCCAGGTGTGCTGGACCGCGATGCCGAGGCTGCCGACCGAACCCGTCGCCGCCAGCGAGTAGTTGGAGCGATCGTAGGTGCCGGTCGAACCGGAGCTGCGAATCTGCAGTGCCTGCGTCGGCTCGAGCGTGCGGAAGTTCACCCCGCCCGCGAGTCCGCCGGCCGACGGCGCGAAGCTGACGCTCGAGCCGGAGAAGAGATCGGTGCCGATGCCGCGCAGGTTGCCGGCGACACCCGGCGCGGAGAGCGGAATGCCGTCGAGCGTCATCGCCGTCTGTGACTCGTCTTGATTGTGCAACGAGATGGTGACCGCGCTCGTCGGATCGGTCGAGTCGGTCGTGACGCTGACGCCGGCGAGTTTGTCGAGGGCGTCGGTCAGCGAATCGGAGAGCCGCCGCATCGGGCTGTTCGCACCGATATCGCTCGTGCTGATCGAAATGCGCGTGCGCGCGACGACGGTCGCGATGATCTTGAGCCCACCCGGGCTGCCCTCCGGGTTGGGAGATTTGCCGGGGATAGGTGAGCCGGTGCTCGCCGTTGTTCGAGGCACGCGTTTGACCAGCTCGACGCGGACGGTGACCGCCCGGTCCGGCAGGACGTCGAACTCGCGCGAGACGCCGGCATCGTACCCGGACTTCTGGACGCGGACGCGATAGATGCCGATCGGCGCGTCGGTATAGTGAATCTCGCCGGCCTCGGTCGTAAGCGAGTTTGCGGTCTGCGCGCCGAGCAGAATCGTGCGGGCGTTACCGAGCGGTTGCTGAGTCGCGCTATCCACCACGAGGATATCGATCTCGCCGGTGGCGCTCTGCGCCGCGGCCGGCGAACCGGTCCACAGGGAGCAAACGATTACCACGATGCCCGCGGCGGCAAGAGAAAGAGATCGTCTCATCGTCGGGCGTACCATAACAAAAAATGCTTGGGGGAGGCTGAGACGGCCCGCTTGAAGCCCCAATTCGTAGCTAGCAATTCGCCTCCGAGGAGAATGTTCATGAAGCGACCCGTCTCGCGCACCGACGCCATCAAGTCTCTGGCAGCTCTTCCGGCAGTCGCACTCGGCATCGCCGCGACGCTCTCGGGCGGGCGGGCAAGTGCGGCTCCAGCTGCGAACAATCGCGCGCAATTCAAGTACCAGGATACGCCTAAGAACGGGCAGACCTGCGCGGCGTGCCGATTCTATGTGCCGAACAAGAAAAACCCGAAAGCCAACGGCACGTGCACGGTCGTCAGCGGTTCGATCAATCCTAAGGGCTGGTGCATTGCGTGGGCCAAGAAGTCTTAGTGGACGCCGGCCTCATAGATGCCGGGGGCGCGGCGTTGCTGCACGATCAGTTGATCGTGTGAATCGACGCCGGCCTCCCCATGGTCGGTAGCGTGCGACGCGCCGTCGCTGTTATAGACTAAGACGATCGTATCGTCACGATCCAGGTGGACCGGAACGTTGACGTCGATTTGGGCGGTGCCGTCGGCCGCCGTCGAAAACGCATTCGTCGTTCCGCTGCCGTCGAGCGGCGTCAAACTCGTGGCGCCGGGGACGAGGTGCCGGCGGTACAGTGCGTACGGTGCGGACTCGATCAAGGCGACGAAACCAAGATGGATGCGGTCGCCGCCGGCACCCGGCGTCACGTCAACCGTTCCGGACCCTCCGAGCCATTTGCCGAGGTTGAAGCCGAGCGGTTTTCCGGCAGCATTGTAGAGCTGCGTCGTCCGATTGTCATCGGTCAGACGCGCGGGTCGAACGCCGGCCACGTGATGAATGGCTTGCGCTCCGGTCTCCTCGACCGCGCTCGCATCGCGCACGAAGACTTGCGGATCGAGGGATGACGGCTGACGGGTCTCGACTGAATAGAACGCCGCATGCGTCATGAAGAGCCAGCTTTGATCGGCCCGGACGATTGCCGGCAGGCTGAAGAAGACGAGCGAAACTGCGAGCAGGGCGGCGGCGGCGTTGCGCATGGGCGGTACCTCGATCCGAAATGATGTGCATCACGCATCTACCCATAACGGCCGGGGTGCCGTGCTCGAGCAGGCAGCCGCCCGCTCCAGGAGTTAGGTCTGGGTGGCCTGAGCGACGATCATCTCGCGCGGTGCGCGCATCCCGTGATTCTCGTCGCCGTGGACGTCGGCCGCGGCCACGAGGGCATCCTCATCTTCGCCGGTGACGGCTTGTCCGCAGAGCGGGCAGGTGACTTGAAGCGCCATCGATTGTTCTCCTAAGGGGGATTGAGAAAACTTGAGCTTGACGCCGGTTCTGAATTTTACGTTGCTTCGAAAAACAATACGGAAAAATCACGGACGCTCTTGTTCGTTTCGTTTATGGTAGCATAGGCCGATGCGGAACGGTGACGGCAGAGCCGGCGACCATATCGCCGGCTGGCCGGAGTCCCATTTCCGCGACCACAAGCGCCGCTTCGTCGAGTTCGACCCGGACGCATTTCGCGCACTCTTGGCGCTGCGCAACACCGCCCAGCGCGTCGAGAACGCGCTGGGAACGTGGTTTGTCGACGCCGGCCTCACGCCGCAGAAGTTCGGGGTCTTGATCGTGCTGCAGGCCGAGGACCGGCCGGTGGCGCTCGCGGAGCTGCGGCGTTTTCTCGGGACTACGCAGGCCAACGTCACGGGCTTAGTCGCCGGGCTCGAACGCGACGGGTACATCGAGCGACGGGCCGGCGCGTCCGATCGCCGCGTGTCGTACGTCACGCTCGCGCGCGCCGGCAAGAGACTCGTGCAGTCGATACTACCGCTCTATTTCGCGCGCAACAAGAGCGCCATGCGCGGGCTGACGCAGGTTGACAAGAAGACGCTAGTCGCGCTGCTCGCGAAAGTCGCTCTCGGGTTCGAAGCGGTCGACTAACTCGCGCGCGCGATCGCTTCGATCTCGATCGTGATCGTGACGGCGGTCCCGGCAACGAGCGCTCCGCCGTTCGCTGAAAGGATCGTCATGCCGAAGTCGCGGCGGTCGAGCGTGGTCGAAGCCTCGTAGCCGACGTGTTGGCGTCCGCGGCCATCGGTCGTGGTGCCGAGCGTTTTGGCATTCAGCGTGACGCTCTTCGTGATACCGCGAATCGTCAGGTCGCCCGTCGCCGCGAAGTCGCCGCCGGAGCCTGGGACGATGCGAGTGCTCTTAAAGATAATCGTCGGAAAATTCGCCGCGTCGAAGAAGTCTTTTCCGCGCAGGTCGGCGTCGCGATTATCGTTCCCCGAGTTGACCTTCGTCGCATCGAGCGTCGCCGCGATTGAGATCGGCAGCGTGGATCCGGTCGCCGTGACGATGACGCCCTGCGCGAGCGGAATCTGTCCTCTGACGTTGGTGATCACCAAGTGGCGAACGGTGAAGCCCGCGTTGGTGTGGCCGGGATCGATGCCCCAGGTGGTATCGGCTACGGCGAGCGATGGCGCGCCGGCGAGCGCGAACGCGAGGATGGCGAAGCCGATTGATCGTCTCACGGAGTTTCCTTTATTCTTGCGGCGGAGTGGCAGCGTCGTGCGCTCGGAACGATGCTGAAACCTCGGGAGTTCCCCCGGGGTTGCGCCGAGCAGAACCGAACGTGAGTGGCGGGACGGCTTGGGCCGGGGAGAGAACCGAACGCATCCCATCCATCGCGGGTGTGATGTAATGGTAGCCTGTGACCTTCCCAAGGTCGACGCGCGGGTTCGATTCCCGCCACCCGCTCAGTGAATCCGGCGACGTAGCCAAGTGGTAAGGCGGAGCTCTGCAAAAGCTCTATTCCCCAGTTCGAATCTGGGCGTCGCCTCAAAATTTCCCCAATGATGGACCAACGTAGCGCGCCCCGCCCGATGACGAACCTGCGCCGAGCGCTATTGCTCGGCGTGCTTCTTGTCGCGTTCCTCGTTTTCGCCGTGCTGATCTCGTTCCGGATTCACGACCAACTGGGGCGAGCCGCCCAGGTTGAGAGTACGCTGGTGCTCGCGCAAGACGAACTCGATCAGATTCTGCAGCGCCAGATCGACGAAGAGACCGGCTTGCGCGGCTTCCTCGCGACCGGCCAGCGATTTTTTCTGGACCCGTACCTCTCGTCGTCGCAGTTCTTCGACGATCAGGTCGACGCGTTCGAACGAACGACCGCCGCGCTCGACGTCGCGGAGATTCCGCCGACGATCGCCGACGTACGACTACTCCATCGTAGGTGGGATACGCAAGTTGCCGGGCCGCTGATAGCCAACCCCTCCGCGCCGGATGCCGTCGACCGCCAGCGGAACGGGAAAGTTTACGTCGATCACCTGCGGGCCGACGTGGATCAATTGAACGACCTCTTGCGGCGCCGGCTCGCGCTCGCGCAAGACGAGATCCGGCGGCGGATCGACGAAACGCTCTTCACCGGGTTGGCGCTGGTCATCGTCTTCGGCTCGACGGGCATTCTGTTCGTCCTCTCGCGCGCGCGCATGATCGCGCGCATCGATCGGGTGCGCGCGACGGTTGAAACGCTGCAAGGCGCGTTCTTGACCGATCTGGATATCTTGCCCGGTTCGCGGATCGGTGTCGTCTATTCGTCGGCGACACGCGACGCGGCGGTCGGCGGCGACCTCTTCGACGTGATGCGTCTCGACGATCACACCGGGTTGCTGATTATCGGCGACGTGAGTGGAAAAGGCGTCGAGGCCGCGGTCAATACCGCCTTCGTCAAGTACACGATTCGTACGCTCGCCTACGAAGAGCGCGATCCGGCGGCGATCCTCAGCGCGTTCAACAAGATTTTCTTGAACACGATCAAGGATCCGAGCGTCTTCGTCGTCGCGTTCGTCGGCCTGCTCGACTCATCGACGCAACGCCTCACGTATGCCGGCGCCGGTCACGGCGGAACGTTCCTGCGGCGCGATGACAAGGTCCGCCAACTCGGGCCGAGCGGGCCGATCGTCGGCGTGCAGACGAGCGTCACGTTTGAGAAGCGCGAAGTGCAGCTGCAAGCGAACGACTTGCTGGTGCTCGCAACCGACGGTTTGACCGAAGCGCGCGACGCGAACGGAAACATGCTCGACGACGCGGGCGCGATGGCCTTGATCCACGATAGCTCGAGCGACCCGAAGATGGCCGCTGAAGAATTGGCCGGCGCCGTGCGCCGCATGTCGGGAGGGTCGCTGCGTGACGATCTGGCCGTGCTGGTCATCGCGATCGACGGAGCGCCCTAGGTGCTTGCGCGGCGAATCGTCCCGTGCCTCGACGTGAAGGCCGGACGGGTCGTCAAAGGCGTTCGTTTCGTTGACCTGAGCGACGCCGGCGACCCGGTCGAGCTCGCGCGCGTCTACGAGCAGCGCGGCGCCGACGAATTGGTCTTCCTCGATATTACGGCAACGGTCGAAGGCCGGCGCGCGATGCGCGACGTGGTGCGCGCCGTTGCCGCCGAATTGACGATTCCGTTTACGGTGGGCGGCGGAGTGGACGGTGCCGCTGACGTGCGCGACCTGTTGCGCGCGGGTTGCGACAAGGTCTCGCTAAACAGTGCGGCTGTTCGCGAGCCGCGTCTGCTGCGCGAAGCCGCCGATGAATTCGGCAGCCAGTGCATCGTGCTCGCGATCGACGCGCGCCGCGCGTCGCAAGGCGAGCGCTGGGAAGTCGTCGTCGACGGCGGTCGCACGTCGACCGGCCGCGATGCGCTGGCCTGGGCGGCCGAGGCCACCGCACTCGGCGCGGGCGAGATATTGCTGACCAGCATCGATCGCGACGGGACGAAGAGCGGTTTCGATATCGAGTTGACCCGCGCGGTCCGCGACGCGGTCGAGGTTCCGGTGATCGCCTCGGGCGGCGCGGGAACGATCGAGCACTTCATCCGGGTCTTCGAAGATGCGGGCGCGGACGCGGCTTTGGCGGCTTCGCTCTTCCACTACGGCGAACTCGATATCGGCGATCTCAAAGCCGCCTTGCGCTCACGCGGAATACCGGTGCGGCCCCTCGTACCTTAGCTCCATGACGCTCGATGAGCTGAAATGGCCGGCCGACGGCCTGCTTCCAGTGGTCGTCCAAGATGCGCGCAGCGGCGCCGTGCTGACACTTGCCTATGCCAATCGCGAAGCGCTCGAGCGAACGCTGGCGGAACGAACGACGTACCTCTTCAGCCGCTCGCGCAACGCGCTCTGGAAGAAGGGCGAGACCTCAGGGAATACCCAGTCGGTCGCCGGCGTCGATTACGATTGCGACGCCGACGCGCTGCTCTATCGCGTGATTCCGCTCGGGCCGGCATGTCATACTGGAACCGACTCCTGTTTCTCGGAGCGCCTGCTCGGCGGCGATCCGCCGGCGAGAGGCGCCTTCGAACGCGCGCTCGCGCACCTGCGCGCGACGATCGCGGCCCGCCGTGGCGCATCGTCCGAATCGAGTTACACGGCGAAACTTCTCGCCGGCGGCGTCGACGCGATCGTTGCGAAGATTGGCGAGGAAGCGACCGAGGTCGTGATCGCGGCGAAGAACGGTTCGCACGACGAAGTGCGCTGGGAGGTTGCCGACCTGCTCTACCACGTGCTGGTCCTGCTCGAGGAGCGCGGGGTTGACCTCGATGAGGTGGGCGAGGAACTCTTACGGCGCGCCAAGTAGCGGCGCCCGTTTCACTGCTCGATCTGCGCGGCGTCGGCCCGGAGTTCGCGCGGCGACTCAGCGCGCTCGGTATTCACACGCCGCGCGATTTGGCGGCCGATTATCCGCGCGATTATAAGGATTGGCGCCGCCCCACGCCGATCGCCGAGATCGTGCGCGAAGCGCTGGCCCGCTTCACGCAGCCCGGCGAAACGGAGTCGAGCGAAGAGATCGCGCTCGGGCGCGTCGTGCGCGTCAACGAGTTTCGCGCGCGCATTCCGATCGTTACGGCCGACTTGGAGGATGAGACCGGAAAGCTGAAGGCGACGTGGTTTGGGCGGCGTGGTTTTTCAGGGAAGCTCGCCGTCGGGGACCGTGTCTTCGTGCATGGCCGCGCACAGGCCAAGCGGACGCGCGGCGCGCTGACGATCGAGTTGAACGTCCTGCACCATCGCGTGTTGCGTGAGGACGAAGCGTACGCAGGAGCGATCGTTCCGATCTATCCGGCGAGCAAGGAACTTTCGTCGCGCGCGATCGCGACGGTCATCGAGCGAAACTTCGAGGCCCTCGAAGGCTTCGTGCGCGACGTGCTGCCGCCCGATCTCTTGGCGGCCCGCGGCTACGGTCCGATGCGCGAGGCGTGGCGCGAACTGCACCGGCCATCCTCGCCCGAGGCGGCTTCGGGGGCGCGCGAGCAGGCGATCTACGAAGAGTTCTTCGGGATCGCGCTGGCTGCGGCGCTCAAGCGCGCGCAGCGCAACGCCGCCGGCGGCGCGCCGATTCTGCATGCAGCGCCGGGCTTGCTCGCCGAGTTTGGGGCCGCGCTCGATTTTCCATTGACCGGCGCGCAGCGGCGAGTGATCGAAGAGATCTGGCACGATATGGATGGGCGGGCGCCGATGAACCGCTTGCTGCAGGGCGATGTCGGTAGCGGCAAGACGCTGGTGGCGGCCGCCGCGATCGTACTCGCCGCGCGTAGCGGAGTACAGAGTGCGCTGATGGCGCCGACCGAGATCTTAGCCGGGCAGCACGCGCGCAAACTTGCGCCGCTGCTCCTGCCGTTCGGTATTCGGGTCGACGCGTTTTTTGGAAGTCAAGGAACGCGCGATCGCGAACGATCGCGAGCACGGCTCGCCAGCGGCGAGTGCGATCTCGCGGTCGGAACGCACGCGCTGATCGTCGAGGGCGTCGAGTTCGCCAATCTCGGCCTCGCGATCATCGACGAGCAACATCGCTTCGGCGTCGCACAGCGCGCCGCGCTACGCTCTAAGAGCCGCGCGCCGCACACCCTGCACATGACCGCGACGCCGATTCCGCGGACGCTCGCGCAGACGAAGTTTGCCGACCTCGATATATCGACCATCGATGAATTGCCGCCGGGCCGCACGCCGATCGAAACCTACGTCCTGCGCGAGAGCCGCAAGACGCTGGCCTACGACTTCGTCCGCAAGAACGTCGCGCGCGGGCGGCAAGCCTACGTCGTTGCGCCGGCGATCGACGAATCCGAGTTCGCGCTGACCAGCGCGATCGCCGAACTCGAGGTGCTGCGGAAGAAGGTCTTCCCGGATCTGCGCGTCGAGTTGCTGCACGGGCGGATGCCGTCGCGCGAGAAGGACGAGGTGATGGGACGCTTCGTCCGCGGTGAAGTCGACGTCCTGATGGCAACGACCGTGGTCGAAGTCGGAGTCGACGTTGCGAATGCAACGGTGATGGTGATCTTGGACGCGGATCGCTACGGTCTCGCGCAGTTGCACCAGCTGCGCGGCCGTGTGGGCCGCGGCGCCGAGCGTTCGTTCTGCGTGCTCGTCTCCCCCGAGGACCGCAGCGATCTCGCACGCTTGCAGATCTTGGCCGATACCAGCGACGGCTTCAAGATCGCCCAGGCGGATCTGGAGCTGCGCGGCGCAGGCGAGTTCGCCGGGACGGTGCAGTCCGGTGAGGGGGGCGTGCTGCTGGGCAGCTTGGTCGACGATTTCGCGCTCTACGTGCGCGCGAAGGAAGATGCCGAGGCGCTGATCTTCGCCGACCCGGGTCTAAAGCGGCCCGAGCATCGTATGCTACGCGAGATACTCGGCGAAGCGACCGGTGCGCGCGCGCTCTTTGTCAGCTCGTAATTTCGGCTTGGGTAAGAGAGGTTCATGAACTTCGCAATCGGTTTCGATTTCGATCACACGCTCGGGCTCGATAACAAACTCGAACGAACCGTCGGTCTCGAGATCGTGCAGCGTCTCGCCGCCGCGCGCGGCCTGCCGTACGATGCCGCGAATGCGATCGCGGTCTTCGACACGGCGCTCGCATCCTATCGCAACGGCGACGTCGCCGTCGAGACCGCCATCGGGGGCGTGCTCTTGCAGTTAGTCGGTCCGGGCGCGAGCAACCTCGACGAAGCGGCGCGCTTTCGCGACGAGGTCGCGCTACGCGCGCCGGAGTTCGTGACGGCGCTGCCGGGAGCACGCGCGATGCTGGACGAACTCGATTCGCTTGGCGTGCGTTACGCGCTCCTGACCAACGGCTGGAGCCCATTGCAAGAGACCAAAGCGCGTCTGATCGGTTTCGACGGACCGGTGCTTGTGAGCGAACGGATCGGCGCGCGAAAACCGTCGCGCGCAGCGTTCGAGCTACTCGCGAAGCAGTTGGAACTGGCGCCGGATGCAGTCTGGTACGTCGGCGACGATCCGCTCATCGATTGCGGCGGTGCGCGCGCCGCCGGCTTGGGCGCAGTGTGGTTCGATTGGGAAGCGCGCGGCTATCCGCCCGAGGTAGAACCGCCGAACTTCGTCATTCACGCGCTCGACGAGTTGCCGAAGCTCGTTCAAGGGCACCTCACCGGGGCGGCGAAGCCTCCCGGATGATCTTCAGGGCGGCCGTCCTGGCGTGTGCGTTCGCCTTCGCGGCGAGTGCCCTGCCCGCGTCGGCCGCGCCTTCCACGGCGTCGGCGTTGCAGAATCTGGCGCACCGCTACTACGCGGCGACGTTCGATGCCGATCCGGTCGGCGCCGACGACGCCGGGATCCATCGCGGCTCCGCGCGCCTGCCGGATTTTTCAGCCGGCGCGCAGAGCGCGTACATGACGCACTTGCGTGCTTTCCGCGACGAGTTGGCCGCGCTCGCTCCGGGCGGAACGAGCGTCGCCGAGCGAATCGACTACCTTTTACTGCGGGCCGATATTGAAGGCGACTGGTGGCGCCGCGTCTACCTCAAGGATCTCGCGCGCGACCCTTCAACTTATGAGGGCGCATGTTCGAACGGTATCTTCGCGCTGGTCAAGAAGGCGCGCGGCACGAATACCGAACGCGCACACAACGCGACGGCGCGCTTGCGCGCCTGCCGCGGCGTTCTCGCAACGGGGAAGACGAATCTCACCGCTCCGGTCCGCGAGTTCGCGGAGGTTGCCTCCGAAGATATCGCAAGCGGGGATGCACTCTTCACGCAGAGCCTGCTGGCGCTGACCCCGGGCATCTCGTCCGGCGATCGCGTCGCGCTCTTCGCCGCCCGCGACGATGCGCTCGCCGCCTTGCACGACTTCCGCAGATGGGTCGATGCGAACAAGACGTCGTGGCACTCCGGCGGCTTCGCGGTCGGCGCGAGTCAATATGATTTTCTTCTGCGGCGCGTGCTGCTCTTGCCGTATACGGCGCGCGAATTGCGCGCGATGGCCGCCACCGAACTCACGCGCGACCGCGCGCTCGAAGGCTGGGAAGCGAACCGCGAGCGTTTCGACGCGCCTGCGCCGCATCAGCCGCTCTTCACGACGAAGTCGCAGTTCTTGGCGTACTATGAGGCGCAGACCGCGCGCGTGCGCGCGTTCGTGCGCTCGCACCAGCTGGTCACGGTGCCGTCGTATATCGGGGCCTTCAAGATCGTCGAGTTGCCCAAGGCGCTGGCGGCGGTCAATCCCGGCGGATTCATGAACCCGCCCGGTCCGTTCGATCCCGATCCGACCGGTTTCTATTTCGTGCCCGATTACGATCCGAAGAACACGAGCTTCTTCGCCGCGCAGGCGCGCGAAGCGGTGCTGCCGGTACTAGCTCACGAGGGCATCCCCGGACATTTCCTGCAGTTCTCGATCGCAAACCATCAAAGCGATTACATCCGGCGGCTGCATGGCGACGGTGTCTTTAGCGAGGGCTGGGCGTTTTACGGCGAAGAGATGCTGATGCGCAACGGCCTCTACGATAACGATCCGGCCGGGCGGCGGGCCGTCATCCATCTGATGCGCCATCGCGCGACGCGCGTCGGCGTCGATGTGGGGCTCGCGACGGGAGCGATGACCTTGCCGCAAGCGATTGCCTACTTCGGGCGTAACGCCGGCATCGATCGCGCGACCGCGTACGGCGAAGGGACCCGCTTTGCAATCGGGCCGGGACAAGCGATCGACTATCTCACCGGCAAGATGCAGATCGAGGCGTTGCTCGCGCAGTACCGCGATCGCAATGGTCCGGCCGCGCCGCTCGGTGCGTTCCACGACAAGCTGCTCTCGTTCGGCACCGTACCGTTCTCGGCGATCGCGTGGGAGTGGTTCGGCGATTCGCGCTGGATCGATACGGTCAAGGATCCGATCGCTCCGGTCATCTTCGAGGATGGGGCCGATGCGCATTAGCGGCGGCGAACTGCGCAATCGCGACGTTCCGGCGCCGCGCGGCAGCGCCGTGCGCCCAACGCCGGCCAAGGTAAAGGAAGCGCTCTTTTCGATCGTCGGCGAGCGCATCGCCGGTGCGCGGGTGCTCGACCTCTACGCCGGCAGCGGCGCGATCGGCTTCGAGGCGCTCTCGCGCGGCGCCGCGCATGTCACCTTCGTTGAGATGCATGCCGCGACGGCAGCCTTGATCCGGCGGACGGCCGCCGAGTTCGGGGTCGCCGAGCGCACGAGCGTCATTTGCGCGCCGGCCGAGACCGCCGCCCGGCGGGTACCGGGACGGTTCGATTTCGTCTACGCCGACCCGCCCTACGCCGTCCCCCCGCCGCACCTGACGTTCGGGACGCTGCGCATGCGCGGCGCGATCGACGCCGAGAGCGTGCTTGTCTACGAACATCGCGAAGGCGCCTCGCCGTTCGCGAGCCCGGGATTTTCGACCGCGCGCGAGGCGCGCTACGGCGAAACGACGCTTCAGTTCGTAAGGATGGAACCGTGAACGGTCAATCGGGCCCCCACGCGCACGCGATCTACCCCGGCTCCTTCGATCCGCCGACCAACGGGCATCTCGACGTGATCGAGCGGGCCGCCAAAGTCTTCTCGCTGGTCACGGTCGCCGTCGTGGTGAACCCGCAAAAGAGTAACCCCCTCTTCACGCTGGACGAGCGCGAGAAGATGCTACGCACGATTACGGCCGCGCACCCCAACGTGAAGGTTGCCCATTTTCGCGGGTTACTGGCGGATTTCGTCAAAAGCCTGGATGCGGACGTTATCGTCAAGGGTTTGAGGGTCGTCTCGGACTTTGAGAACGAGATGGCGTTCGCGCACATGAACCGGTCCTTGTCCGCGGTGGACACGATGTTCCTAATGTCGGATTCCAGTTACTCGTTCGTCAGCTCCAGCCTCATCAAAGAAGTTTTTCTGCAAGGCGGCGACGTCTCGAAGTACGTCCCGGCAGCCGTTCTCAAAGTCATGAAATCCAAACGACAAGCCCAAGGGAGGAAATGAACGTTGTCGATCTATCGCGTCATCGATAAACTCGAGACCTACGTCTACGAAGGAACCTGGCTGCCGTTCGGCATGCGCATCTTGAGCCAAGAGCGGCTCGTCGAGTTCATCGAAAAGCTTCGTTCGACGCTGCCCGATGAAGTCGGTCGTGCCAAGGTCATCGCGACCAACAAAGACCGCGTGATCCGCGATGCGCAAGAGAAGGCGCAGCAGATCGTCAGCGAGGCGGTCACGGCGCAAGCGGAAGCGATCGATCAAACCGATATCATGCGACAGGCTCGAACGACGGCGGAGATCGTGCTGCGCGAAGCCGAGGAAAAGTCGCGCAGGATCCGTCAGGGCGCCGACGTGTATGCCGCGCAGATATTGAGCGAACTCGAGGCGCGTCTGGCCACGGCGCTTGGCTCGGTGAAGAAGGGCCAAGAGGCGCTCGCCCCGCGGGCGGAACCGGCCGCACCCGCCGCCGATCCGTTGGCCGAAGCCGCTGCGAAGAGCAAGCGCTTGGCGTTCGACGCGCAAGCCGATACCGCCGCGCTCGAATCGGTCGAGATCAAGTAAATTCCGATGAACCTACGGCGTGGCGTTTTCACGTTCGCGATCGCTGCCGCCGTACTCATCGGCACCCTCGCGTTGATTCCGACGCCGTATTGGATCATCGCGCCGGGTTCGGCCGTCGACCTCAGTCAGCGCATTGCGGTCGATGGCCACGCGCCGCCGAGCGACCGGTTCTATCTAACCGACGTCACCGTCACACGCGCCTCGGCACTCACCTTGGTGGCGCGCTTTGCGCCCGAGTTCCGGGTCGTGCCGCAAGAGGTGCTGCTTCCCGCGGGTGAGTCGCCGGGGCAGTACGACCGTCTGCTGGTCGACTCGATGACGCAAAGCCAGAGCGTCGCGGCCGTCGTCGCGGAACGCGCGGCGGGTTTCCACGTCAACGATCCCGTGCAGCGCATCGTCGTCGCGGAGATCATGCCGAACTCGAAGGCCGGCAGCACGCTGCACGTGGGTGATATACTGGAGCTGGTTGCCGGCCGGCGCGTCGTGGAGACGAGCGACGTCGCCAAACTGATCGGACGGATGCCGGCCGGGCGCGCGATCGCGGTGGCCGTGCGGCGTGGCGATCGCAACTTGAGCCTCAACGTCGGCACGATCGCGACGGGTACCGGCACGCGCTTCGGCATCCGCGTTTCGCGGTCGATGGAGAAGCCGGATCTGCCGGTCGCGGTGCGCTACTCGCTGGGAAACATTGCGGGAAGTTCGGGCGGTCTGATGTTCGCGCTGCAGATCTACGGCGCGTTGCGCGACGATCGGCATCAACCCGGGAACCTGATCGCCGGGACGGGCGCGCTCTCGTCCGATGGCAGCGTGCGCCCGATCGAGGGCACGTTGCAGAAACTGATCGCCGCCAAACGCGCCGGCGCGCGCGTCTTTCTCGTTCCGCGCGAGAATTACGCCGACGTAGCCGCCGAACGCGAGATCCGTGTCGTCCCCGTGCGTTCCTTCCAAGAGGCGCTAGCCGCGCTGCGGAGTTGAGAGCAGTCTAAACCGGCGGGGCTTGAACGTTATACGCGAACGCTTCGAGGCGCACGCGGTCGAGCGCGCGCACGCGGCCCCGGTCGAGTTCGACGGCTCCCGCGTTCTTCAAACGCGTCAGCGCGCGTGCGGCCATGTCGCGCACCGTGCCGGCTGCGGCGGCGATCTGCGATTGCGCGAGATCTTCGATGCCCGAAAGCCCGCGCGCCATGCCGGTGGTCGCCGGCGCGTAGGAGAGTAAGAACTTCGCGACGCGCTGCAGGACGTGCGCGAAGGCGAGGTCGGCGATCGTGTCGATCGAACGGCGTCGCGCTTGCGATGCGTCAGTTAGAAAACCGATGGCGAGTTCGGGATCGTTACGGCACGCGTGCAGCACGGGATCCTGCGGCAACAGCACCAGGCTGCAATCGGTCAGCGCCTCCGCCCGTGTGGTGGCGCCACCGCCGTCGAACGAGCCTGTTTCGTTGAGCGGATCGTGCGCCAGGCGTTCGCCGAGCGAATGCGTTTTGCCATCGGGCGAGAGCAGCGTCAGCACGACCTTGCCGGTGCGAACGAAGGCCAGATACGGCCACATCTCGCCCTCGTCGAAGACGGATTCGTTCTGTCGGTATTGACGCTCGGTCGCGGTTGCGGCTAACGCACGCACGGTTGCGGCGCGAGCGTTGGCAAACGGCGTGCAGTGCGAAAGAAAGGTCGCGACGTCGGCTTGGTCGTCGATGCGCTCGATGCGAATCGTCCAGCGCCCCGAGCCAAGATTCCGCGCGTCCCAAGAAAACCGTCCGGGGCGGTGTTGCAGAAATTCGTTACGTAACGCCCGCGGATCGCTCTCCTCGGGAAGTTCGAGGATGCCGCCGAGCTGCAGCTTATCGAACGCGTCGAGGATGAAAATGTTCCGGTTGTGCGTCGGTAAGGTCCGACTGTCAATCGTGATCGCCGGAACGCGGGGAGTCGCCATCGGCCTTCATCTTAGATGGCGGCTTGGCCGCGCCTCCTGGCCGGGGCTAGCTGCCGCTGAAGCTGGCCGGGCGCTTTTCGAGAAAGGCCTTGGTGCCTTCGGAGAAGTCTTTCGTATCGATCAGCGTGCCGAAGTGCAGTGCCTCGATCTCGAGTGCGGATGCGGTGGTGAGTGCGATGCCCTCGTCGATGGCGCGCTTCGTCGCTTCGACCGCGAGCGGCGCCTTGTTCGCGATGAGGGTCGCGATGCGCTTGGCTTCGGTCATCAGTTCGGCCGCGGGGACGACCTTCTCGACCAGACCGATGCGGTGCGCTTCGCGCGCGTCAATCGTCTCGCCGGAGAGACAGAGATACATCGCCATGCCGCGGCCGGCGAGCCGCGCCGCGCGTTGCGAACCGCCGAAACCGGGCATCAATCCGAGATTAACTTCGGGCTGTCCGAATTTTGCGTTGTCGCCGGCGATGCGAAAATCGCAGCCCATCGCGAGTTCGCAGCCGCCGCCAAGTGCGAAACCATTGACCGCGGCGATCACGGGCTTGCGCATCCGCTCGATCTGCAAGGTGAGGCCTTGACCGGTTCGCGCCAGCGCGGCACCTTGGACGGCGTTCGGCAAGGCGTTGAGTTCCGCGATATCGGCGCCGGCCGCAAAGGCGCGCTCGCCGGCGCCGGTGATGATGACCGCTCGCACCTCGGCGTCGGCATCGAGCGCCGCGAGTGCGCGCCGCAATTCGCCAACCATTAAGGCATTAAGAGCATTAAGAACCTTCGGACGATTCAAGGTCACGACGGCGACGTGGCCTTCGACTTCACTCGTTATCGTTTCATAAACTTCCACATCGCGTCGATTTCGGGAACGGCGAGGCGGTCCCTCGCGCAGGTCGCACGCGCGGGAGAGCAAACTCTTACTCTATGCGCACCGCCTATCACGAACAGCTCCAGGGCACTCGCCTCGATGTGGTCCGTCTCGGCGCGCTCGCGGCGGAGGCGCTTCAGTTTGCCGTCTCGTCGCTCGAGAAGCGCGATACGAATTTGGCGGCGCGCGTCGTCGCCGGCGACGACGTGATCGACGACCTGCGCCGGAAGATCGAGTCGACCTGCATTCAGTTGCTCTGGAAGCAGCAGCCGGTCGCGGGCGAATTGCTGCAGGTCGCCGCAATGCTCGGGATCGTCGTCGATTTAGAGCGCATCGGAGATTACGCGGTCGACATCGCGAAGAACTCGATCAAGATGGCCGACGTGCCGTTGCGCCCGGCGCGCGTCGAGATCGGTCGCATCGCCTCGATTGCGACCGAGATGCTGCACGACGTTATGCGCGCCTACACCGAAGGCGACGCGTCGCTTGCGTCGGCGGTGATCGCGCGCGACGACGAAGTCGACAAGCTGTATCATCGGGGCATCGAGGCGCTGCAACAGGAGATGCAAACCGATCCGGGCGTCGTGCTGGCCGGCACGATGATGCTCTTCGTTCTCGCCGAACTCGAGCGAGTTGGTGACCGGGCGCAAAACATTGCGTGGCATACGAAGGAGATGCTCGGAGCCGCCTAGGGTTTCCGCGCAGCCTCTAGTAAGTAGGCCGTATCATGAAACGTTCGACGGCCGCCCTCTGCCTGAGTCTCGTTCTCGCGCTAGGTCTGCTCCCGGCTGCGGCGCGGGCCGATCAGACGTACTCGGTCTTGATCGATGGCCGTCCGCTGACGAGCAGCGCCACGGAGACGGGCGCCGTTTTGCACGGCGGGATCGTCTTCGTGAACGTCGCGACGTTCACCAAAGCCTTCAACGGCCTGGTGACCTTCACTCTGAACTCGACCGCCGTGCGCGTCACGATCAACCGCCGGACGGGGAACTTCGTCAACGGCAGTTTGAAATCGGATCTCAACGGAATGCCGCTCAAGCTCTCGGGCGCGCCATTCGCCTTGAACGGCGATACCTACGTTCCGCTGATCGCACTAGCCGTCGTCGCTCGCGCCACCGTACGGCTCAACAAGGCAGCGGCGATCGCTCACGTGTCGACCGCCTACCGGGCGCCGGCCACCCGGCCGCCGGCGCCCGCGATGAAGCCGAGCGTCGCGCCAACTGGTTCCTGATCCCCCGCTGCGCCGCGACGAGTTCGTCCACGCGCGCGATTTCGTCTATCTGAATCACGCCGCAGCCGGACTCTTGCCGCGACGCACGCGCGACCGTCTGCTCGAGCTGGTGGAAGGTCAAGCTGCTAAAGGAGTGCTGGGCTTCGTGCCGGTCGAGAGCAATCTCGGCCGAATCCGCGAACGGACCGGCCGCTTCATCGGCGCCTCCGGCGACGAGATCGCGTTTCTGCGCAACACCGGCGACGGAGCGAACGTCGTCGCGCGCGGCCTCGATTGGCAAGCGGGTGACGAAATCGTTCTCTCCGCCAACGAATTCGGCGCCAACGCCTACCCGTGGATTGCGTTGCGCGAGTCGGGCGTCGTCATGCGCTTCGTTCGAACGCCGCGCGAGCGGATGACGCCCGGCGTGCTGCGCGGGTTGATGAGCGCCCGGACGCGCGTCGTGACCGTCTCATGGGTCAGTTTCAGCGACGGCTACCGGCACGATCTGGCCGCGCTCGCCGAAGTCGCGCACGCCCGAGGCGCGCTCTTCTGCGTCGACGCGATTCAAGGGCTTGGCGCCTTTCCGCTCGACGTGAAATCGGCCGGCATCGACGCGCTCTACGCAGGCGGCGCGAAGTGGCTGCTGGCATTGCCCGGCGTCAGTTTTCTTTACGTCGACGCGGCGCTGCAAGATCGGCTCGCGGTTCGCTGGCGCGGGTGGAAGGACGTCGCGGACATCTGGGACTTTCTCGCGTACGATCAACCTTTCGCCCCGAACGCGAGCCGGTACGAAGGCGGCACGCAGAACTTCTTGGGCATGGCCGCGCTCGAATCGTCGTTGGACGTTCTCGAGGAAGCCGGTGTGGACCGTATCGCTCCGTACGTGCTCGCGCTCACCGATCATCTCGTCGAGGGATTGCGACGCCTCGGCGCGGAGATCGATAGCGAGCGCGGTTCCGGAGTCTCATCGGGCATCGTCACGTTTCGGCTGCCCGGCGTCGACCCGGTCGAACTCGGGCAACGGCTCGGCCGGGCACAGATCGTGACGACCTACCGGCCGACCGGCATTCGCGTCTCGCCGCACGGTCACAACACCCTCGCCGAGATCGACGCGATCCTCGACGCGGTCAGTGCGGGATGAGCGAATCCACGGAAGTTCGGATGCTCGTCCCGGGCGAGTTTGTCGGGGCGATCGTCAAGAGTGTTAAGGTCGCCGATGCGTTCCTGACGATCGTGCGGCACACCGAGAAGAAGGTGGTGGCCGTGCACGAGCATCAGGCCGCCTACTTCTGTTTGCTACTGCACGGCCGTTATACCGAGTTCTACGAAGGCCGAACGATCGCGTACAAGCCGTTTCAAATCGCAGTCCACCCGCCACGACTGCGCCATTCGGACGAGATCGGCGAGGAAGGCAGCGTGTTCTTCATGATCGAGTTGACCGATCCGTGGCACGAGCGGCTCGGCAGTATTCTCGATCTTCGGAGCGTGAAGGTGGAGTTGGGCGGCAACGAGTTGACCTGGCTCGCCATGCGCATTTTTCGCGAACTGGCCGAGTTCGCGCTGGAATCCGAACTGCACGTGGAGTCGCTGCTCTTCGAGCTGATCGCCGCTGCGGGACGCGTTCCCGCCGGCCCGAGCGAGCGCGATGCGGCCTGGTTCCACGCGGTCATCGAGCGTCTCAACGCGGACTGCACCGAATCCGTCTCGATGGCGACGCTGGCCGAGGTCGGCGGCGTCCATCCGGTCACGGTCGCGCGCGCATTCCGCACGCACTACCAGCAGACCGCGAGCGAATTCGTCAACCGTCTGCGTGTCCGGCTAGCCTGCGAAAAGATTCTCGGCGGCGACGCCTCGCTCGCTACGATCGGCGCCGACTGCGGCTTCGCCGACCAAAGTTACTTCACGCGCGTCTTCAAAAGCATCACCGGCACCACGCCCGCAGCCTTCCGCGAAACGATGGCCGGAACGATCTAATAGCCATCGTCGCGGACGGCGCAGGGGGACATGATGGCGTCGGCCATGCCGTGGATCAGGCGTTTATCGGCAGGCGCGATCGTGGCGAGGATTCCGCCGAGATTCACGCCCTCGCCGGCGACGAAATAGTACGGACAGAGGCGCACGCGGCCGTCCAGGATCGCGATGTCGTCGGCTTTGACGTCGTAGTAAGGAATGCGCACGCGCTTGCCTTTATGGAAGCGCTGCAGAATGTACGGCGTCGTATCGAAGGCGTGTAAGCCGGTCTCGAGCGCGGCTTGCCAATCCTCTTTCGAGAGATCGTTTGCGACTTTGACGCCGCGCGAGCCCCAGGCGAGGTCTGAGAACCCGGAAGGCTTCACAACGAAATCGCGCTCGCTCTTGCCGAGCGGCACGAGTTGCATCCAATCGTAGACGGGGTCGCCGGCGGCAGTCAGTCCTGTAATCGCGGCCTGCGGCGGGACCGGGCGCGGATCGAGCACCCACGTCTGCGGAAAAATCTTCACGAGGCGCGCGTACGCTTCGCCCAGTTCACTTTTCCAATACTTGGCCAGTTGCGGATGCTGCAAGAGCGCGAACATCAGCTTCTCTTCGAGATGTGCTTTCGGCGGCGGCGTCATACGCACGCGGTTGTGGCGCGCGGCATACAGCATCAAATCTTGCTTCGGAACGTTTAGCAAGTCGAACATCTCGAAGTTGCGATAGAGTACGTCGAGCTTGCGTTCTTCGCCACCCGGCAGGCGCACGAAAAGCGCCTCCTCGGTGAAGACGATATCCTCGGGTTTGCAGACGTGTGTGTCACCGAAGCCGCGCGTGACGAGCGCCGCCGAGAGCCAGGTCAGCTCCGGGCGGTACGCCTTCGACTCTTCCGAAACCACGATCGCAGTGGTGGGTTTCTCTTTGCCGGCGAGCGCGGCGAGCATCGCGCCGAGTCCTTTCGGCATACCGTCGACGTCGCCGATCGTATCGTGACCGAGGGCGCAGTATGCGTCGGCCATCGCGCCGACGAAACCCATGCCGCCGGGGACACTATCCAGCTCCGCGGCGATGAAGCCGCCCTCGGTCAGGATCAGGTCGGGCCGAATGACGCCGGGGATCTCAGCCTTGAAGCGGTTCTGGCGGCCAAGTTTGACGATCGATTCGGGCTTGCCGCGGTCGAGATACTCCGCAACGAAGGCCGGCGCGGTGCCGCGGGCGCTGCGCTGATAGAGGCCGGCCAGCGCGCGATAGAACGCGAGCAGGTCGAGGCCGAGAAGTTCGATCGCCGCGAAGGTCGCGGGCGAGAGCCTGAAAGGCTCGGGGGAGAGGCGCCAGGCGACTCGGCTCTCATCGACCCCGACGCCTCCGAAAAGTCCGGCGGGCATACGGTCGTTGAGGAAGCGCGCCTGGTCGCGCGCGGTCATATTGGGGTCGACGGCGGTACAGCCCATCAGCCTCGACAACAGTCCGGAATTTTCGCGCTCGAGAACGCGATGTAGAGACGCCTCATCGACACTCGAAAAACCTCGACGCGCGCCTGGGTTGCAGGCTCGCGGGGGCTACTTCAGGGCGATGGCGCCGGGGATCAGGAGGGCGTGCTCCAGTTGGACCGACCCGGGGCGGTACCCGATGGTCAGGTGGAGCTGCTTCGGGATGCCGACTTTGTCGAGCGGAACGTCGTCGATCGTACGCGAGAGTTCGGCCCCGGTCAGGAAATCGAGCACGACGTCGCGACTGAACGCCTGTCCGTTCGCGCCGAGCCGCTCGCTGATCGTGACGAGCGTGCGTTTGCCGTCGGGCGAGCGCTTCGGCACGGCGTTATCGGCGACGCACAGGGCGACGCTCAGCGGCTTGCCGTCGATGCTGAACGAGTCGTTCGAGCAGACGTAGTTTGGCGCCGGCGCGACGGCTGGGGCGGCGGTGGCGGCGAGCAGCGCGAAGGCGGCGCCGGCGAGCTGAAAGGTCATGTCATCCTCTATAACGCGTCGCGTGGCCCGCTTCGTTTCGCACAGGAGCGGCACCCCGCAAACGATAACGTGGCAAGCCGCCTATGCGCATCGAACTGATCGCCCTGGATCTCGACGGCACGTTGCTTGGCCCGGACGAGCAGATCTCACCCCGCAACCGTGCCGCGATCCGACGGAGCCTGGATGCGGGCGTTCGCGTCGTGCTCGTCACCGGCCGCGGCGTCGATCTGCCGATCAAAATCTCTAAAGAACTCAACCTCAACTTACCGGTGATCTGCTGCCATGGCGCGCTGACCAAAGACTTCGGCGCCAGCCGGACGCTCACGCATCTGCCGCTGCCGTTGCAGTATGCGAAGCCGATGGTCGAATTTGCCGAGCACAACGGCCTTTCACTCGCAATCTACGTCGAAGAACTCTTTTGGCGGCTCGAAGGTTCGCGCGTCTACATGGACGACATGACCGGGCCCGGATGGAAGGAAGCCAAGACGTTCGGCGACGTACTGCACACCGCGCCGACCTTCATCCGATTCCTCGGTCACGAATCGGTCGAAGCGATGCGGCGCGAGTTCGGCGACTGGCCGCTCAACCTGCACTACGAAACCTGGGGAGAGTTCGTCGAGTGTGCGGTGCTCAATCGCGACGCTAACAAGAAGCACGCGCTCTCGAGACTCTGTGCCGATTTCCAGATCCTACCGGAGCACGTCCTCGCGGTCGGCGATTCGCGCAACGATGTGCCGATGTTGCGCTGGGCCGGCACCGGTGTCGCCATGGGCAATTCGCTTCCCGAAGTGAAGGAGAGCGTCCGCTACGTCACCGCCTCGAACGTCGATGACGGCGTCGCCCTCGCGATCGACCGTTTCGTCTTCGGGGGAACTTCAGCGAAGCGTCCGGCATGATCGATCAGCCTGCGGATTACGACGCGCAGCTCTATTCGATCTTAGAGGCGCGCGATTGGGAGCGGCTGCGCGAATTCTCGCGCGAGCACAACGCGATTCCCGACGACGTCTACGAACAGCCGCAGCACTTCTGGGAAGTGATGATGCACAAGCTGATCTGCAATCGCTTCGATCTATTGGGCCTGCACCCCGAATCCCGCGCCTGGCTCTCCGAACGCGGCTACTCGACCGATATGGGCGATTACTGATGCGCGTGCGCGTGCTGACCTTTGCCGGCATCCGTGAGATCGTCGGTGAGCCGAGCCGCACCCTCGCATTACCCGAAGGTGCGACGGCCGCCGATGCATGGAACGCGCTGGCGGGCGAGTTTCCCGCCCTGGCGGCGATCGCCGGTTCGACTCGCTTGGCGCGCAACGGCGCCTTCATCGACGGGAGTGCCGCGTTGCGCGAGGGCGACGAACTGGCCGTGCTGCCGCCGTTCGGCGGAGGCTGAGCGCCCGGCCCGGAACTAGGCAGCGTGAAGTACGAGATTACGCGCGAGCCGCTCGATCCGCAGAGCTTGCTCGATGCCGTGCGCAGCGACGAATGCGGCGCGATCGTCACCTTTCTCGGGGTCGTGCGCATGATGGGTGAAGGCGACCGTCCGGTCGATGGGCTCGCCTACGAGGCCTATCCCGAGATGGCGCTGCCCGAGATGCGTGCGATCGGAGCCGAGGCCTCGAGCCGGTTCGGCGAGGCGCGCGTTGCGATCGCCCATCGTATCGGAGATTTGGCGCTCGGTGAGGTCAGTGTCGCGATCGCGGTCGCATCGAAACATCGCGCGGTCGCGTTCGATGCCTGCGAATACGTGATCGATGAATTGAAGCAGCGCGTCCCGATCTGGAAGCGCGAGAACTATCGCGACGGCGAGACGCGTTGGCGCCCGAATGCGTCGCCGCACGCGTGAACCTCGCTCTGATCCGCCTGCGGACCGTGCGCGATGCGGAGATCGCCGTCCTCGATTACGAGCCGCGCCGCCCGCGCAACGTCGCCCTGATCGTCGGCCACGGCTATTCGAGTTCGAAACACAACCTCGATTTTCTCTGCAGCTTCTTGGCCAGCAGCGGTTTCCACGTGTTGAGTTTAGACTTTCCGGGACACAAACTGGGTGCGAGCGGCGGCCGGCTGGACTCACCCGAAGATCTCACCGATGCGATGGCCGTTGCGGTGCGCTTTGCGCGCGAACGCTACTCGACGACGATCTATACGGTCGGACACAGCATGGGTGCGACGACCGCTTTGCGCGCGTGCGCTGCGGATCCCGGGATCGCGGGCGCCGTTTCGATCGCGACCGGATACGGCCGGCCGGCGGCGCTCGATGCGCTGGGCGGGAACCTTACGATCGATCTGCGCTCGTCGTACGTCGATGGTCTGAGTCTGCCCGATCTGGTTGCGGCGACCGAACCGCTGCTCGATGCAGCGTTGCCGAAACTGGCCGGGCGTCCGGTACTCTACGTGGCGGCAGAGCGCGATTTGATGGTCTCGCGCCGCAGCGCCGAAGAGTTGTTCGAACGTGCCCCCGAACCCAAGACGTTCGTGAAGATCGACAGCGACCACACCTACGCCGGCGAGAACGCGCGCGCCGCGGTCGCCGCCTGGCTCAACGAACGGCATCCGCGATGAGCGCCGATTCGCTTGCCGGCCGGCGCGAGTTGCGCCGCTACAGCCGTCATCTGCTGATTCCCGAAGTCGGACTCGCCGGACAGGAGAAACTGTCGCGCGCGCGCGTGCTGGTCGTCGGCGCGGGCGGCTTAGGGACGCCGGTGCTGCAGTATCTCGCGGCGGCCGGCGTGGGCCGCATCGGCATCATGGACGACGATGTGGTCGACGAAACGAACCTGCAGCGTCAGGTCATCTACGCAACCTCCGACATCGGCCGTCCGAAGGTCGTGGCCGCGACCGAGCGCGTCGCCGCTTTGAACCCGCACGTCGGCGTCGATCCGATTCCACGCCGGCTCGATGTGTCGAACGCGCGCGCTCTGGTGCGGCTCTACGATGTCGTCGTCGACGCGACCGATTCGTTCGGCGCGCGTTACCTCATCAACGATGCCTGCTACTTCGAATCACGTCCGCACGTCTACGGTTCGATCTTTCGTTTCGATGGACAGGTCTCGGTCTTCCAGCGCGGCGGCCCGTGCTATCGTTGCCTCTTTCCGGAACCCCCGCCCGAAGGCACGGTTCCGACCTGCGCCGAGGGCGGCGTGCTCGGCGTCCTGGCCGGCATCGTCGGCACGTGGCAAGCGAACGAGGCGCTGAAGTTGATCCTCGGGATCGGTGCGAGCTTGGCCGGCCGGCTGCTCGTCATCGATGCGCTCGACGCGCGCTCGCGCGAGTTCGCCGTCGCGAGCGATCCGGATTGTCCGCTGCACGGCACGCACCCGACGATCCTCGACGTGAGCGACGTCGTTCCGCGTCCGCAAGCGCCGCTCGGCGTCCCGGAACTCGAGGCCGCGAACTTCGAAGCATTCTTGGAAGAGCATCCCGAGGCGATCGTGCTCGACGTGCGCGAGCCGCACGAAGCGGTGCTCGGCGCGCCGCCGCACGCCCGCGCGATTCCGGCCAGCATTCTCGAATCGCACATGCACGAGTTGGATTCGGCGCAGACGTACGTCGTCGCTTGCCGCGTCGGCGCGAGATCGCGCTGGGCCGTGCAGCGGCTGCACGACGCCGGCTTCCGCCGGCTCTATCACTTGCGCGGCGGCCTCTTGGAATACGCCGCGCTGCAAGAACGCTTCGAGGCATTCTAAGATGCTCGCAAGCCTGCCGATCGTGATGACGCCCTCCGCTCTGCGCGCGCTGGTCGAGCGCATCGCCCGCGAGGCGGGAGCCGGCGACGTCAAAATTGCCTCGGCCGGCGACGACGCGGCGACGCAGGCACGATTCGCGGCGTCGCTCGAGCGCGGCGACCTTGCCACCTGGCCGTACGACGACGCCTACGCGCAGAAGGCGGCCTCGCCGCAGGCGCTGCTCGCCGGCGCGCGCAGCGTCATCTGCGTCGCGGTCCCGTATGCGACGCAAGCGCCGCACGCTCGCGGTCCCTTGACCGGGCGCATCTCGAACTACGCCTGGTCGGTGAACTATCACCGTCACGTGCGAGCCGTCCTCAAGCGGATCGCGGACGAGCTCGATGCGGCGATCGGAGCGCCGGTCACGCGCGCCGTCTGTGATACGGCGCCGCTTGCGGAGCGGGCCTTCGCCGAACGCAGCGGCCTCGGATGGATCGGCAAACACACGAACCTGATCTCGCCCGAACTTGGTTCGTTCGTTTTTCTGGGCGAGATCGTCACGACGCTCGATCTGCCGCCGGACGCGCCCTCGAAAAAGTCGTGCGGCTCGTGCACGCGTTGCATCGACGTCTGCCCGACGGGCGCGTTGCGCGCCGATTACTCGATGGATGCGACGCGCTGCATCTCCGATCTCACGCAGCGCACCGATGCGATTCCGCGCGAGTTGCGCGCTCTGATGGGGGATTGGATTTGGGGCTGCGATCTCTGCCAAGAAGTCTGTCCGCCGACGCAGCGCGCTTCGCCGCGCGTCGATGCGGTCTTCAGCGCGTCCGGCGTAAGCGCCGCATTTCCGGGTCTGCTCGCGTTATTGCGGATGCGCGGTGCTGAGCATAGGCGGCGCTTCCGGCCGAAGGCGATGGGCTGGCGCCGGCCCGCGGTGCTGCGCCGCAATGCGGCTGTGGCACTCGGCAACGCGCTCGATCGGGCGGCGGTTCCGGCGCTGCTCCAAGCCTTGCGCGAGGATGGCAACCCGCTCGTGCGCGGGCACGCGGCCTGGGCGCTCGGACGAATCGGCTCGCCGCGCGCGCTCGACGCTTTGAGCGAGCGCTTGGCGAGTGAGACTGAGTTAACAGTACGTGAGGAAATCGCGCTGGCGCTAGCATCCTGGGAAACCTTCGCGCTACGGTAGGCGTTGGGGGTTCCGGAGGCTCCGCTTAGATATGAAATCCCTCGTAGCAAGTGTCACCGCAGGCGCGTTCGTACTGGTCCTGGCCGGCGCCGCGACGATGGCCGATCCGGCCACATCGTCCGATCTTTATGCGCGCATGGTGCAAGTCAACGCCAAGCTGCGGACCTATAAAGCGGACGTGCACTTGGATGTCGCGCTCAAGAGCTTCCCGTACATCAGCCCCTCGCTCGACGGCAACGTCTACTACAAGCAGCCCGATAAGCGGGCGGTGGTCTTCGATACGGTTCCGCTGCTCGCGGCGCAGGTGAAGAAGGTCTATCCCAAACTCGACGAGCCGGTCGACTGGCCCAAAATCTATAGCGTGACGCCGCTCTCCGACGATGGCGGCGCGACGACGTTTCGGCTCATTCCCAAGAAGAACGGGCGCGTGGAGCATCTCGACGTGAAGGTCGACGATGCGACCGCGACCATCCGCGAATTCACCTGGACCTATAAGGACGGCGGATTCGTGACCTTCGACCAGACCTTCAAGATGGTCGACGGCAACTATTTGGTCGACAAAATCAACGGCCGCGTTGAACTGCCGTCCTACAAAGCCGACGTCACCTCGGCGATCAGCAACTACAAGCTCAACGTGAGCATCAGCGACTCGGTCTTCGACGAGAAATGAGCCGCTTGCGGCCATGGCCAACGTAGGGGCATGGCAGTAGAGACGATCGATCTGATCGGCGCGCCGGGAGCGATCGTGCCGTTGTCGGATCAGTTCCGGCGACCGATCACGTATCTGCGCATCTCGGTGACGGATCGCTGCAACCTGCGCTGCGTCTACTGCATGCCCGAAGCCGGGCTGCCCTGGATTCCCAAGGCCGAGATCCTCAGCTACGAAGAGGTCGTGCGCATTGTGGAGGCCGCGGCCGCGATCGGCGTGCGCAGCCTGCGCCTGACCGGCGGCGAGCCGCTGGTGCGGCGCGACCTGCCGAAACTGGTCAAGCGTCTGGCGGTGATTCCGGGGATCGAGGACATCGCGCTCTCGACCAACGGACTGTTGCTGGCCGAGATGCTCGACGAGCTCGCCAGCGCCGGACTGACGCGCGTCAACCTCTCGCTCGATACGCTGCGTGAAGACCGCTTCTTTTCGATCGCGCGACGCCCCGGGCTCGATCGCGTCCTAGCCGGCATCGATGCGGTGATCGCGCGTGGGCTCGTGCCGCTCAAGTTGAACTGCGTCGTGATGCGCGGCCAGAACGATGACGAATTGGCCGACTTCGCCGCCATGACGCGCGAGCGCGAACTCTTCGTGCGCTTCATCGAAGTGATGCCGGTCGGCGAGAATCTCGAGCTGCAGCGCGACGCGTACGTCTCGGCCGATGAAATATTGGCGCGAATCGGCGAGGTTGACGAGTTGCGGCCGGTCGAGGGCCCCGGCGGAAACGGACCGGCGCGCTACTTCGCGTTTCCGGGCGCGCGCGGAGCGGTCGGCGTGATCAGCCCGCTCTCGCACGATTACTGCGAGACATGTAACCGGGTCCGGCTCACGGCCGACGGACGCCTGCGGCTTTGCCTCTTCGGCGATAACGAGATTGACTTGCGCACGCCAGTCCGCGCCGGCGCGACCCAGGACGACCTGATCGGCCTCTTCGAGGGCTCGATGCTGATCAAGCCCGAGCGGCACCACCTGCGCCTGGGCGAACAGGCCAGCCGCATGCGAGCCTTCTCGGAGATCGGCGGCTAGAAAAGAGCCCAGTCCGGCTCAAACCGTCACGAATTCCCAGACTTTGGCGTTATCATGGAAAGCAGCCCGCTCGACCCGTAAGGGGTGCCAGCCGTGGAAAACGTCTTCGTACTGGGAGTCGACAACGCGCTCGAGGCCGAGGCCCGAATCGAGCGACTCGTTATCGAGCACCAGGCGAAGCTCGCGCGCTACGTCCGGCGTTTCGTCAACGATCGCGAGGCTGCGCTCGACCTGACGCAAGATGTCTTCTTCGCCGCCTACAGGATGTTGAAGGCCGATCCGAGCCGTCCGCTGACCGCGGGCTGGCTCTACAAGACGGCCACCAATCATGCGATCTCGCTTCTGCGTAAGAACAAACGCCGCGGGCCGACCGTACCGCTCGAAGAACTCGGCAGTTCGTTCCGCTTGGACGAACGTTCGGCCGAATCGCTCGATCTGCAGCGCGCGCTCGATGCGTTGCCGTCGGAACAGTTGGCCTGCGTGATGCTGACGACGTATGCGGGGTACTCGTCGGCCGAGGCGGCGTTGATTCTCGGATCGAGCTCCGAAGCGGTCCGGCAGCGCGTCTGCCGCGCGACGCGCACGATGCGCGCGGCGCTGGGAGCGACTGCGTGAAGCACCCCCACGGTCGCTTCGAAGCGCTGGCCGGCGCAATTTTGCTCGACGAAGCGACCGCCGCCGACCGGGCCGAGTTTGCGCTGCACGCAGAGAGCTGCGCCGTTTGCCGGGAAGATGCGGCCGCGTTTACGACGCCGCTGCGCGGATCGGTGGAGGCCGTCGCGCAGAGCGAGACGTGGCGCCCTTCAATGACCGATGAGATCCTCGAGCGCATCCACGAGCGCCACACCAAACGCACGCGCTTCACGATCACGACGATCGGCTACGCCGTCGTGGCCTCGATCGTGCTGAACGTGGCGTTCGTCAGCGGCTTTGGCGGCCGGGCGATCGACGCGCTGCGCATTACGCCGCGGATTGCGTACTCGGCGACCCAGCCCATCACGATCGAGCACCGGCCTAAGGTCGCGCTGGTGGTCAACGGCGTGTCGGCATTGGTGGGGCCGCGCCGGGCGGCGCTCGCTGCGGTCGCCCGAAAGAATATTCGCCCCGCGTCGCAGGCGGCTGCGAGCGACGACATCGGGCCGCCCGACGTCTTCGACGGTTTGAGGGCGGACGAAAGCGGTGCGCGGAACGTCGCGGCCGGCTACCCGCCGGTCTGCGCTGCGGATTTGGAACGCGTCGCGGTGCGCCCCGAGCCATGCCGATCGATGCCGGCCGAGCGCCGCTAGTTTTCTCAAGGAAGACGCGACCGCGCTCGAAAAAGGAACGAACGCCTAACAGACGTTCGGAGGAAATCGTGCGCCACAATCGCTTGTTTGTCATCCTGCTAGCCGGCGCGATCGCGGGCGCATCGATTGCGGGCTGTGCAAAGACGTCGTCCGATAAGGGCGCGGATGCAACTGCCTCAGGCCCGATCACCGATCCGGGATCCACCGGGCTCAAGACGATCGGCGCGTCGGGCCCGGTCGTCGGCGACGCAAAGCACGGCAAGGAGATCTTCATGGCGAACTGCACGTCGTGTCATGGTGCGACCGGCACCGAAGGCGGCGTCGGCCCCAGTCTCAAGAATGAGAAGTCGCGCAAAAATACCGACAAGACGATCGCCTGGATCAAGAATCCGCAACCGCCGATGCCGAAACTTTGGCCGTCGCCGCTCAGCGACAAAGATGTCGCCGACGTAGCCGCCTTCGTCCAGTCACTCTGAAAGAAGCAAGCCGGCCGCGAGCGCTCTTTCTCTTTTCGCGTGATCTCCGGCTTGGGGACCACGCCGGGTTGGCGGAGGCGGCCCGAGCGGGCGACGTTGTTCCGGTGCTCGTCTTCGATGCTGCGACGCGGGATCGCATCGCGCGCTCGCCACGGCGCGCCGCGTTCTATTGCGGCGCGGTCGGCTCGCTCAACGCGAGCGTCGCGGCGCGCGGCTCGTCGCTGGTGCTGCGCCGCGGACCGCTGGTCAGCACGGTGCGCGCCCTCGCGCGCGAATCCGGAGCGGATACGGTCGTCTGGTCCTCGGCCTATGACGCAGCCGGTCTCGCGCGGCAACGCAAATTGCAATCGGCGTTGGAAGAAGCGGGCCTGCGTGCGATCGCCGTGCACGACGCTCCAGCGGTCCCGCCCGAGGACACCGCGGCGGCGCGCAGCGCCGAAGGTGGCACCGGGTATCGCGCGCTCGTGCCCTACGTCGCGGCTTGGGATGAGGTGCGGCGCGCGCCGTTCGATGCGCCGGTTGCTTTCGAGCCGAACGAACTTCGCTCGGATGCGCTTCCGCAAGCGAGCGAATTCGGCGCGCGGCCGATGCTGGACGAACCGTCGGAGGCACGCGCGCTCGCCGCGCTCGCGACGTTCTTGGCGGGCCCGGCGCTGCAGTATCTGAGCGCACGCAACGTCCCGGGGGGCGAACCGACCTCGCACCTCTCAGCCGATCTCTCGTTCGGAACCCTAGCTGCGCGCACGGTCGTGGCGCGCACCGACGAACGGCTGCGCGACCCGTTCCTGCTGGCCGAGGAACGCCTCTCGCTGGAAGCCTTTCGCCGGGCGATCGCGCAACGCGATTTCTTTCTGCAACTGGCTTGGTTTTTTGAGTCGCGGCCCGACCAAGCACTGCAGCCTCGGATGCGCCGCTTTCCGTTCGCATCGAAACACCCCGCGCTTGCGGCTTGGCTCGAAGGACGCACGGGCTATCCGTTGGTCGATGCCGGGATGCGCCAACTGCGCGCGACCGGCTGGATGCACCCGCGCGTGCGCTCGGTCGCCGCGTCGTTTCTATGTTTCGATCTCGGCGTGGATTGGCGTGTCGGACGCGACGCGTGGGAGCGCGAGTTGATCGAGGACGATCCCGCGCTGGCCGCCGGAAATTGGCAGTGGGCCGCCGGCGTCGGCGCCGACTTGGCGCAGTTTCCGCGCATTTACAACCCGCGCAAACAGGCGCATTCGTTCGATCCGCGCGGCGCATACGTGCGTCACTGGATATCCGAACTCGCGACGGTTTCGGATGCGGATGTGATCGATCCGAGTTCCAGCGAGCGGCGGCCGCAACTGGCGCTGGCGCTCTTCAACGGCAACGCATATTCGGCGCCGGTCGTCGATCATGAGATCGCGGCGCGAGACTTTCTGCGGCGTTACGCCGCGTTCGTGGAGAGCGCTGAAAAGAAAGAAGTGGGCTAGGCGGCGCGGGTTGGTTCCTTGCGCTGCTCGCGTTCGTCGAGCCACTCGCTGATCAGCGGAACGCGGACCTCATCCCCGTTCCACACCTTGATGCCGTAGATGACCGAGGCAACGAGCCAGACCGGGAAGAGTACGGCGAGCAGCGGCCAGGCCGAGATTCCGAGCAACGGAATGTGGGTCAGCGCGTTGAGCCCGAAATACATACCGAAGCAGCCGAAGTTGAAACCGAGCGCCTGCGCGGCTTGGCGACGCACTTCGACCGAACGGCGCGGCCCGAGCATCGCGAGCGCTGCGAGCGGCCAGAGCGGATAGCCGAGGCCGAGCAGCGCGCGCGTCTCGAGCGAAACCGTCGCGAGCGCCGTCGTCCGGGGAGCGGGCTGCGGCGGCTGAGGTGGCGGCGGAGCCGGATTGGACGGGCCGATGCCGCCCTTCAAGCCGGGGCGCGCCGTGGCGGCGGCTTTGATGCGCTGGTTGAGCCGGCACGACGGGCAAAGCCCGGTGGTATCGCGGCATGTTGCGCAGACCGGGTTCGAACAGTCTCGGCAGACGGCGACCGACGGTACGGCGTTGTGAAAGTAACAGTCCATGGCAACCCCCCCGGCGAATGGGCCAGTATCGCCCAGATGTACCTGCGGCCGATAGGGAAGGTTTCGCATCCAGAGCAGCACCCGGCAGACTCAGAGCAAGGAGACGATACGACGGCTCCTCGTCGAAGCGCGCCCGTTCTATCCGCGCTTCGTGCTCTCGATGCTGCTCGGCGTGATCGCCGGGCTCGGACCGCTCTCGTACACGTTCGCGTTGCAGCTGATCGGGGACGACGTGCTGCCGCACAAGGACGCCCAGATGCTCTGGATGATCGTCGCGGCCTTGTTCGTCATCAATCTGATCGCGAGCGGCGCTTCGTACGGTCAGAACTATCTGACCGCCTGGAGCGGCCAGCGCCTGATCGCCAACCTGCGCGTGCGGCTCTTTGCGCGGGTCATGAATCTGCCGCTCGGGGTCTTCGACCGGTGGCGTCCGGGCGAGTTTCTCTCGCGTTTCACCAACGATCTCGGGCTGATGACGGATTCGGTCAGCATCTCGCTGCCGCAACTCGTCCAGACGGTCATCACCTTCGTCGGCGCGATCGCGATCATGTTCTACCGCGACTGGCTCTTGACGCTCTTCCTGATCCTGTTCGCGCCGATCGTGAACTTCGCCGTGGCGCGTTTCACACGCCTGATCTCCGAAGGGACGAAGCGGGCTCAGGATCGCATCGCCGATCTCGCGTCGAACCTGGCTGAATCGTTGCAGTCCGAACGGATCATCAAGGCCTTCGGACGCGAGGATTTTGAGGTCGGCCGGTTCCGCGATAAGAACGAGCGCTACTTCGACGCCTACATGAAGTTGACGCAATTCGGCCAGACGCAGACGCCCGTCGTCGGCACGATCATCCAGATCGCGATGCTCGCGATCTTGGTCTTCGCGGCGCGCGAGGTGATGGTCGGGCGTATGGCCGCCGGCGATATGTTACAGTTCGTCGGCGCGCTCGTGCTCGCAATCAATCCGATCAACCGCTTCGCAACCTACATCGCCGACCTCTCGAAGGGCCTCGTCGGAGCCAATCGGGTCTTCGAAATCCTCGACCTTCCGGTCGAGCGCGACGACGCCACGGATGCGATCGTTCCGAAATCGATCGATGGTGCGATCAGTTTCCAGAACGTGACCTTCACATACGCATCATCCAATGCGCCCGTCTTGCGCGATCTCTCGGGGGAGATCAAGGCCGGCGAGATCGTCGCGCTCGTCGGTCCATCGGGCGCGGGGAAGACCACCATCGTCAATCTCGTACCGCGCTTCTACGAGCCGGAGGCCGGCCGGATCGCACTCGACGGCATCGATATCGCGCGCATCAAGCTGACCGCGCTGCGCGGCGCGATCGCGATCGTGCCGCAAGAGGCGTTGCTGTTCAGCGGAACGGTCGGCGAAAATATCCGTTACGGTCGGCTCGACGCGACGCGGCCCGAGATCGAGATGGCGGCGCGCGAAGCGAACGCCGAAGAGTTCATTCTCGACCTGCCGCAAGGCTACGACACGCCGGTCGGCGATCGCGGCGTGCGGCTCTCGGGCGGCCAGCGGCAGCGCATCTCGATCGCGCGCGCCGTGTTGCGCGATCCACGCATCCTGATCTTGGACGAAGCGACCAGCGCGCTCGATAGTCATTCCGAACGGCTGATCGAAGCGGCGCTCGACCAATTCTTGCCGGGGCGCACCACGTTGATCATCGCGCACCGGCTTTCGACGATCCGCCGCGCGCACAAAATCTTCTATATCGAAGCGGGCCGGGTCGTCGAGGTCGGCTCGCATAAGGATCTCATCGAACGCGGCGGCCCCTATTCGCGCCTGCACGCGGCCCAGTTTGCCTAGCGGCCAAGATTCGCTCGTTCACGTCGCGGTCGACGCGCACAATCTGGCGCGCGACGATCGGGGAATCGGACGCTACGCGCGTTCGATTTTAGTCCGCGCGCTCGAGCGCTCCGGCTTTCGCTGGACCTTTGTGGTCCGCAATATATGGCCGCGCCGCGCGCCGATCTCGCGCGCGCTCGGCGGCGCGCGCGTACGCGTGACCAGTCAAATTCCGCACGACACGGATGTCGTATGGTCGCCCTGGAACGGCACCTTCCTGAAAACGGAGAAACCGTCGGTCGCGACGATTCATGACGCGGCGCCGTTCGCGTACCCGGCCGCCGACGCGCGCACGCGCGAGATCGAACAAGCCCCGTTCCGTAAGACGGCGCAGAGCGCGCGGAAGATTTTGGTGCAATCAGCCTTTACGGCCTCCGAGGTCGAACGCTGGCTCGGCGTCGAGCCCGAACGGATCGTCGTCACGCCGCTCGGCGCCGACGCGATCTTTCACGCCGGCGCGGCCGGGCCGCTGCCGGAGGGCGTGCGCGACCGTCCCTACATCTTGCACGTCGGCTCGCACGACGTCCGCAAGAACAGCGCCACGCTGGCGGCGGCGTACTCGCGAGCCTTTCCCGGCGGGAACGTTGCGCTTGCGTACACGCGGCCGCCGCCGCTTCTGCCGAATGGAGCGCTCGTCGTCGACGCGCCGGATGATAGATCGCTGGCGGCGCTCTATCGCGGTGCGGCGTTGGTCGTCGTTCCGTCGATCTGCGAGGGGTTCGGTCTGCCGCTGCTCGAGGCGCTGGCCTGCGGCGCTCCGGTCTTGGCATCGCGCGCCGGTGCGCTGCCGGCAATCGGTGGCGAAGCGGTCGCGTGGATCGACGATCCGCTCGATGTCGACGCGTGGGTTGGAGCGATGCGCGGGCTGATCGCCGGCGACGCCGAGCGGGCCCGCTTGGCCGCGCTCGGTCCGTCGCGCGCCGCACTGTTTTCGTGGGAGAGCTGCACGACGCAGACGCTCGACGTCTTGCGCGAGGTGGCCGGATAGTGCGCGCCCTGCTCGTCGTTCGGCCGGATGCGGCCGCCCATCCCGGGGGCGATATTGTCCACGCCGAGCGAACCGCGCGCGCGCTCAATGACATCGGCATCAAAGCGACCCTGGTTGCAGGCGACGCGCCGGATGCGGCCGGCTACGACGTCGCCCATCTGTTCGGCATCTTCGAGCCGGCGACGACGCGGCGCCAGATCGAGGCGCTGCGGCGCCGCGCGGTGCCGCTCGTGCTCTCCCCGATCTGGCTCGACTTGCGGCCGTTCATGGCGGTCGCGCCCCTGCTGGACCGTGCGCTGTCGGCTCGCGACGCGGCCGGGGTCGAGCGCCGCTTGCAGGGCTTGGAGCGGCGCACGCGCGCGCTGTATTGGCGCGGCTCGGCCGCGCGCGCCGCCGATCGCCGCATCGAAGTGCAGCGCGCGCTCGTCGCCGAGGCGCAGGTCGTCTTGCCGGCAAGTTATATCGAGGCGCATCTCTACGGCAGCGGCTTGCGTGTCGCGGCGCTGCCCGTCGTCGTCGCGCATCTGGGAGTCGATAAGGAGGCCTTCGCGGCCGAAAAGGGCTCCGCGCGCAGCGGGGTGCTCTGCGCCGCCGCCCGCATCGAGCCGAAGAAGAATCAAGCGGCATTGCTCTACGCGCTGCGCGATATCGACGTCGACGTTACCCTCGTCGGGCGTACGGACGATGCGCCCTACCTTGCGCTCTGCCGGCGCTGGGCCGGGCCGCGAACGCATTTCGTCGAGCATATGCCGCACGCCGAACTGCGTCGCTGGATGTCGCGCGCCGCCGTTCACGCGCATCCGTCGTGGCTCGAGTCGCCGGGCCTCGCTTCACTCGAAGCGGCGGGCGCCGGTGCGAACATCGTCGTCGGCAACCGTGGCAGCGAACGCGAATACTTCGGTCCGGAGGTCGAGTACTCCGATCCGGCCGACCCGCATTCGATTCGGGCCGCGGTCGTCCGCGCGTTGCAACGTCCCGCGCGCGCGCGGGGGGACGCGCTCGAGCGCCGGCTGCGCGAGTTTACCTGGCGACGTTCGGCCGAGGCCACGCGTAGCGCCTACGAACTTGCGATCGCGAGAGCCGCCGGCTAGTGCGACTGCTGGTCGCCGTCGAACGCGCCGGGCCGGCCGGCGGCATGGAACGCTACCTCGAGATCGTGTTGCGCGCGCTCGTCGCGCGCGGCGCCGAGGTTCGGGTCATCGCGCGCGAGTGCGATTCTGCGGTCGACATTGCGGGCGTCGGCATCGAACGCATTGTGTGGGCCGCGGAGCGCGACGTGCCGGATCTTCGTGCCGCGGAGGCGACGCGGCGAGCGATCGAAACCTTCGCACCCGATATCGCGGTCGCGCACAACGTGATGGATGCTGGCGTCGTCGAGGCGCTGCGCGCGGTCCCGCGCCTGGCCTATCACATTCACGATCATCGGCCGTTCTGTCCGAACGGCGATCGAGTCTATCCGCGCACGCACACGACCTGTCGAGCGCCGCTCGGCACGGCCTGCGTCGTTCATGCGCTGATCGACGGGTGCGCGTATGGGCCGCGTCCGCGCACGCTGGAGTTGATCGGCCGCCGCCGCCGTCTCCGCGATGCGGTCGCGAAAGCCGACGCGGCGATCGTCACCTCACGTTACGTGCGCGACCGCGCGATTTCGAGTGGCGTCAGCGCGGGGCGGATCAGCGTGATCCCCCCACCGTTGCCGGACGACGCGTTTGCGGCGGAACGGAGCGTTGCGAAGGGATCGCGCCGCGTTCTCTTCGCGGGACGCGTCGTGTGGCAGAAGGGGCTGCTCGCGCTCGTGCGTGCGCTCGCCAAGATTCCTAGCGCTATGCGTCCCGAACTCCAAGCGCTCGGCGACGGCCCCGATCTGCCCGAAGTGCGGCAAGCCGCATCGCGCGCTAACGTCGCACTCGTCGCGCGCGGTGCAGCTGGCGTCGCCGAGGTTCGCGCTGCGATCGATGCCGCGACGTTGACGGTCGTGCCGTCGTTGTGGGCCGAACCCTTCGGGTACGTCGGCATCGAGAGTCTCGCGCGCGGCCGTGCCGTGGTCGCGTTCGATACGGGCGGCATCGGCGAGTGGTTGAGCGACGGGCGGAACGGTCGCGCGGTTGTCGCGGGCGACGAAGCGGCGCTGGCGCGCGCGATCGAAGAATTGCTCGACGACGGCGAGTTACGCGGCGCGATGGAAGTGTTGGCGCGCAGCGATGCGGAGGCATATCGAGCCGCGCCGATCGTCGACGCGCTCCTGCATGCCTACCTCGGCGGCTGAGAAACGGAGACGGGGACGCCGCCGCAGGTCGTGATGCCTACGGGCCACGCGCCGATGCCGAGCGACGCGAAGAACGCGCGGGCGTTCGTATCGTACGCGGGACAATAGCCGGGTTCGCCGGCCACGTACGTTGCGAGGAGGACGTGCGGGTTGGCGGCGGCAACCGCGTAGACGCCCTCGTCGGGGCGGCGTATGAGAACATCACGTTGGCTCGTGCGTAATGCAAGCGCCGCCGCATACGCGGGGCGATCGATCACGTAGGGCCAGCGGCCGATCTTGAGCGCGGTGTCGTTGAAGAAGAGTGCGCAGAGCGCCGCACAGACGAGCGTCGGCGTCGCCAGCTTCGGCCGTCGCGCGATCGCGTAGGCTGCGGCGAGCGCGGTTGCCGCAACGATCGGCGCGGTCCAATGCGTGCCGATGCGCGCGATCGGGTAGGCCCACGGATGGTTAAAGACGAGTTCGGCAACGAGCGGTGCGGCGAGCACGAGCCGCCGTCCGAGCGCCAGCGGCGCGAACGCGAACGGTGCGAGCAACGCGACGAAGAAACTGAGCTTCGCAAGCGGGTCGTCGATCTGCCAGCCGTAGCCGGGCAGCGAAGGCTGGACGTGATGCACGTGTTCCGCGATCACGAAGCCGGCGCCGTTGAGCGCAGCCAGTACGATGACGCAGAGACCGATGCGACGGTCCCACCAGAGCGCGCACGCCGCTCCGAACCAGAGCAGGAAGAGCGCCTGATCTTCTTTGAGGCCGAGTAGAAGCTGCGCGACGATCAGCGCCGGAACGAGTGCGCGGCGCCGGACGGCGAGCGCGCCGCAGGCTGCCAAGAGTGGCACGAAGACGTTCTCAACGAAGTTGCCGTAGGCCAGGCCCTGCGCCGAGGGCGAGATCAGATACGCGATCGCGACCGCGTTGGCCGCGCGCAGCGAGGCGCCGCATGCGCGCGCGAAGGCGTGTAAAGGAAGCGCGGCGCCCGCGATGGCTGCGACTTGCAGCGCTAGGAGCGTCTGCGTGTACGGAACGAGCGCGAGCAGCGGCGCCAGCACGAGCAGCACCCACGAATCGTGAACCTGAAGGTGCGGACGGTACTCGGCGCCGTTCCAGGACCCGTGCCCGTGCGCTTCGCCGGTCAGCCACTGGAGAAAGGTCCCCGTGTCGGCCCCATAGCGCAGCGCCGCGAGTTTGTTGAGGTCGAGCGCCCAGTAGACGGCGGCGAACGTCGCGGCGGCGATCAGTACGACCCGCCACGGATTTGCCCGATCCATCGTCGCGTTCATCCGCGCGACGGTAGCAGGCGCCTCTGGGCCTGTCAAGGCGCTCGGAGGCGCAGGAGCGGGATTCGGCACGTCGTAAGCGGTCGATTGGGGCCCATACGCCGCTCGTCTCTAGGTATAAGTGCCTGGGGATTTCGCGCGGGGCGTGGGCGGGATAACCCGAACGTAGCCAACAATCTGCCAGTCGTCCGCCGCGTGCGGACACTTTCTTGCGACGGAGCGCCGATGCTGGTACTAACCCGTAAGCCGAATCAAGCGATTGTCATCGGAGACGATATCCGCGTCGTCGTGGTCTCGGTCGACCGCGACCAAGTGCGGCTCGGAATCGAAGCCCCGCGCGATATCACCGTGCACCGAGCCGAGGTGTACGAAGAGATTCAACGCGGCGAGGGCCGCGGCAAACGAGCACCCAAGCCCGACCCGGCCGGCGCCTGACCCGAGGGGCCCCGTGATCTCGGGAGCACGTCATCGTGTAGGCGCCCGGTTTTTTGGGGGTCTGGCGGAGGCGTGGTATACTTCGCTCGTTGTCCATTTCACCCGGCAGGGAGGCCGGGTGCGATGATCCCGAGATCCGCAAGCGGCAAGGACGTCGCGAACGGGGGATCAGAAAGGTTCTTACCGTGGCTTCGGTCATCTCCATGAAAGCGCTCCTCGAGGCAGGCGTCCACTTCGGGCACCAGACTCGCCGATGGAATCCGAAGATGAAACCGTTCATCTTCCAAGAGCGCAACGGCATCTACATCATCGATCTGCAGAAGACCGTGCTGATGTTGCGCGAGGTTTACGCCGCCGTCAAGACGATGGCGCGCGAAGGCAAAGTGATCTTGTACGTCGGCACCAAGAAGCAGGCGCAAGAAGTCGTCAAGGAAGAGGCCGAGCGCGCCGGCACCTATTACGTCAACGAGCGCTGGCTCGGCGGAACGCTGACCAACTTCTCGACGATTCAAAAGCGCATCGCGCGTCTGCGCGAACTCGAGGGCATGAAGGCTCAGGGCAGCTTCGACCTGCTGCCCAAGAAAGAAGTCGCCAAGCTCAGCGACGAGTTGGATAAACTCGAGCGCTTCCTCGGCGGCATCAAGGATATGCATCGCTTGCCCGATGCCGTCTTCATCGTCGATCCGAAAAAAGAGCGGATCGCCGTCCTCGAAGCGCGCAAGCTCAAGATTCCGATCATCGCCGTGATCGATACCAACTGCGACCCCGATGAGATCGACTACCCCATCCCCGGCAACGACGACGCGATCCGCGCCGTGAAGCTGATGGTCTCGAAGATCTCCGACGCGATCATCGAAGGCCGCACCGAGACCGAGAGCGGCGGCTTCGACGAGGGCGAGTACGACGAAAGCTACACGCCTGAAGCGATGCCCCAAGTGCTTCCCGGCGAGCCCGTGCAAGCCGAGGCCGAAACCCAAGCCGAACCCCAAACCGAACCCGAACAGAAAGGCTAACCCGTTCCGTGAGTTCCGCGATGAGCTATAAGCCGAGTGCCGATGAAGTGAAACGCCTGCGCGACGACACCGGTGCCGGAATGCTGGATTGCCGTGCCGCGCTGGCGCACGCCGGCGGCGATATGGAGGCGGCCAAGAAGCACCTCGCCGATGCGGGCATGGGCAAGGCCGCTAAGAAGTCCGAACGCGCCGCGAAGGAAGGTTTGATCGAGTCGTACATTCACGTGGGCGGCAAGATCGGCGTGCTGGTCGAGATCAGCTGTGAGACCGACTTCGTCGCGCGCAACGAGCGCTTCAAAGAACTCGCGCGCGATATCGCGATGCACATCGCGGCGATGCCGGTCCACTTCGTCACGCGTGAGAGCGTGCCGGGCGAGCGGCTCGAGGCCGTTAAGGCCGAACTGGCCACGACGGTGCCCGAGGGCAAGCCGGCCAACGTCGTCGAAAAGATCGTCGAGGGCAAGTTGAACAAGTGGTACGAGGAGAACGTTCTGCTCGATATGCCGTTTATCAAGAACGACGAGCAAACCATCGGCGAATTGATCGGCGCCGTTGTCGGCGTGCTCGGCGAGAATATTCAAGTTCGCCGCTTCGCGAAGTTCGCACTCGGTGAGGCCTAGGCGCAAGCGGTGACGCCGTCCTATCGGCGCATTCTGCTCAAACTCTCGGGCGAGGCATTCCTCGGCCGGGATAGCGCGGTCGATTTCGCGGCCACCGGCGTGATGGCCGACGAAATCGCCGAAGTCGCACGCACGGGCGTCTCGGTCGCGGTCGTCGTCGGCGGTGGAAACATCTGGCGCGGCAAGGCGCACGAAGCCGGCGGCATGGATCGCTCGACCGCCGACTATATGGGCATGCTCGCGACCGTGATCAATGCGCTCGCCTTGCAAGACGCGCTCGAGCGCATCGGCATTCCGTCGCGCGTGCAGACCGCGATTCAAATGCAGCAGATCGCCGAGCCCTATATCCGGCGCCGCGCGATCCGGCATTTGGAGAAGGGCCGCGTCGTGATCTTCGGCGCCGGCACCGGTAACCCGTACTTCACGACCGATACGACCGCGGCGCTGCGCGCCGTCGAGATCGGCGCCGACGCGATCCTCAAGGCGACCAAGGTCGACGGCATCTATACGGCCGATCCGAAGAAGGATCCGAGCGCAACGCGTTTCACGCAACTCGATTACTTAGAAGTGCTGCAGCGCGGGTTAGAGGTGATGGATAACACCGCGCTCACGCTCTGCATGGATAACGGTCTGCCGATCGTCGTTTTCGATATGAACGTCCCGGGAAATATCCGCCGCGTCGTGGAGGGCGAGTCGATCGGCACGCTCGTCACGACCGCGTCGGGCGCAAATCCAGGTTTTGTGGGGAATGCAACATGAGCGCACTCGACGATATCTATAAAGTCACCGAAGACAAGATGCACAAGGCACTCGAGGTCACGCGCGCGGAGTTCGGCGGCGTCCGCACGGGCCGCGCCTCGACGGGACTGGTCGATCGCCTGCACGTCGAAGCGTACGGCGCGAGCGTTCCGCTCAAGCAGGTTGCGACGGTCAGCACGCCCGATGCGCGCACCCTGCAGATCACCGCCTTCGACCGCACGACGGTCGGCGCGATCAAGAAGGCGATCGAGACGAGCGACCTCGGCCTGACGCCCAACGTCGACGGCTCGAACGTACGGCTCTCGATCCCGTCCTTGACCGAAGAGCGGCGCAAAGACCTGGTCAAGATCGTGCACAAGAAAGCCGAAGAGGGCAAGATCGCGGTTCGGAACATCCGGCACAAGAGCATCGACGAGATCAAGGCGCTGCTCAAGGACCACAAGATCACCGAGGACGAGAACAAACGCGCCGGCGAGCACGTGCAGAAGACGACCGACAAGTTCATCAAAGAAGTCGACACGCTGACGCAGCACAAAGAAAAAGAGATCATGGAAGTCTAGCGTGCTCCGAAACGTTGCCGCGTTCTCGTCGCTGGTTTTGGCGGCCTCGGGACCTGCCGTCGCTGAGGATATCGTCAACGTCGCGCACGCGGGCTCGTTGATTACCGTCTTCAACCGCGACGTCGCACCGGCGTTCGCAGCCGAGGGCCACACCTTCCAGGGTCAGGGCAAGGGGAGCGTCGCGCTCGCCAATTCGATCCGCGATGGGCTGATCGCCCCCGACGTGTTCGTCGCTTCGGACTCGGCGGTCATGGCCGATCTGCTCGATTCACATACCGCAATTTCGTGGTACGCGACCTTCGCGACGACGCGCCTCGTGCTCGCATACTCGCCGAAGTCTCCCTACGCTCCGGACTTTCGCGCGGCCGCGAACGGCAAATCGGCTTGGACCGACGTGCTGCTCAAGAGCGGCGTGCGGCTCGTGCGAACCGATCCTGCGATCGATCCAAAGGGCTACCGATCGATTCTGATGCTGAAGCTAGCCGAAGCCTTCTATAAGAAGACGGGCTTGCGCGAGCGCGTGCTGGGCGACGACCGCAACTCGGCGCAGCTTCAGACCGATGAGGGAATTCTCATTCGGCTCGAAGGTGGCGATGCCGATGCCGGCATTCTGTATCAGACCGAAGCCGTGAGCCGCAAGCTTCCGTACATCATGCTGCCCGCGCAGATCGATCTCGGCGATCCCAAGTATGCGAAGGAATACGCCCTGCAAAGCATCGCGATTAACGGCGTCGTTCGTCAAGGTGCGCCGATCGAGTATGCCTTCACGATTCCTATCAGCGCGAAGAACGCCGCCGGCGGCGACGCGTTTCTCCACCTGCTCGAATCGGCTGATGGTCGCAAGATCCTCGCCGCCGGCGGCCTCGTCACCCACGCGTTGAAATTCTTCGGCGATCCCGCCGCGGTTCCGAAAGACCTGCGGATTTAGGGCCCGTTGCGTGGAGTGAGCGCCGGTTGTGCTGCGACGATGTCGCCGCACGAGATGTAACGGCTCGGGTACCTCGGATCGTGGACGTTGATCGCGTACGGTTTCTCCATCAGCTTAACGAGCGTAGTTGTTTTCAACACCGTCACCGATGTGCCCGCGTTCATGGACGTCAACGCGTAGGCCGGTTTCGGATCGAGATTCGCGCAGGTGCCGGCGTGAATGTGCGCCGGGTACATCGTCTCCGGAATGAAAGCCATATCTTTGTAGAGGATCGTCACCGTCAGTTGGGGTGAGTCGCCACCGTCTTGAGTGAGCGTCGCGCTGCCCGCCAGTTTCGATCCGTTTTCCGCATGCATCGCGATCGTGAGCGGCGAGTAGCCGCCGCCCGCCGTTGCCGGTCTGCCGCCGAGAGCCAACAAGCCGCAGGCAAGCGCGGCGCATCCTAAAGCATTTCGCATTGAGAGTCCCCCTTGGGAAGCGAGATTCGCGTTCACCGGGTTTGAACCGCCTCGTGGGGAAGATGAAGCGCGATGGACGATCCCGGCGTTCTGACGCTACTCCCCGAGGTCGACGCGCGGCGGCTCCTGGGTGACCGGCCGCTGGTATTTCGCTTGCTGGTGCCACCGTATCCCGCACTCGGCGTCGGAGACTTGCGCCTCCTGCGCTTGGCTGAGCGCGACGGCCGCACCGAACTCTGTGCGGGCTACGATCGTTACGAGCGCCTGCCGGAGGGACCCGTCTGAAAACGGCCGCTCCGAGGGTTCCTGTTCTCGATCCGGCGCTCGTGCCGCGTCACGTCGCGATCATTATGGATGGCAACCGGCGCTGGGCCAAGGCGCGGCGCTTGCCGGCGATCGAAGGGCATCGGCGCGGCATCGTCGCGCTGCGCGAAATCACGCGCGCCGCGCGCGATCTTGGTGTCGAGATCGTGACCGTTTACGGATTCTCGACCGAGAACTGGAAGCGCGACAAGACCGAGATCGCGCTCTTACTCGATCTTTGCGTCTACTTCGCGCAGACCGAACTCGACGAACTCAATCGCAACGACGTCCGGGTCGAGATCATCGGCCACTACGAAGCGCTGCCGCGTGCTTCGCGTGAAGCGCTGAGCCGCCTGGTCGAGAAGACCGCGAACAATCGTGGCCTGCGGCTCAATCTCGCGGTGAATTACAGTGCGCGCGAGGAGTTGCGCGACGCGATCGCCGCCTTGGCGCGCGACGTCGTCGACGGAAGTTTGGAGCCCGATGCGATCGACGAGGCCTGCGTTGCGTCCTATCTCTACACGTCGAGCCTGCCCGATCCCGATCTCCTGATCCGTCCCGGCGGCGAATCGCGCTTGTCGAACTTTCTGCTCTTTCAAGTGGCGCATACCGAACTGTACATGAGCGACGTCTTCTGGCCCGAATTCGGGCGCGCCGATTTCATTCGCGCCTTGGCCGCATACCAAGATCGCCGCGCGGCCGCGGCGGGAGGCGTGTGACGGCTACCGCATCCGGAACGACCGATCGTTTTCCCGACCTCGCGCGCCGTGCGGTGAGCGGACTGTTGCTCGCCGTCGTCGTGCTCGGCTCGGTCAGCAACCACTACGCGTTCCTCGTTGCGGTGCTCGCCATTACGATGCTCTCGCTCTGGGAGCTGGCCGGCTTGACCGCGCGCAAGGGGCAGCCGATGGTCTTTCCGGTCGCCGCGCTCGCTGTGGCATGCTATCTCGTTCTCGCCGAGTTTGGTCTGCAGCATCGATTCGAAGCGGTGCTGCTGGCCGGAACGCTGATCGCATCGCTCGCGGTCGCGCTCTTCGGCGCGCGGCAAGGCTACATCGCGCGCAGCGCGTTCACGCTCTTCGGCGTGCTGTACATCGGTTGGCTGGGTTCGTATTTCATTGCGCTCCAGACCTTACCGAACGTCGGCGCCGCATATACGATCGGCTGCATCGTGCTGATCGCGACGACCGATATCTTCGCGATGCTGGTCGGCACGACGATTGGCCGAACGCCGCTGACACCGATCTCGCCGAAAAAAACCTGGGAAGGCGCGATCGGCGGGTTCGTTGCCGCAAGCCTGGCCGGCGCGGCCTTCGGTCTGGTTCCGCATATCGGGATCTCGTGGTCGGATGGAGCGATCGTCGGTGCGGCGACGAGCATCGCCGCGCAAGCCGGTGATCTGGTCGAGTCGGCACTCAAACGCGATGCGCGCGTCAAGGACGCGGGCACCCTGCTCGGCGGACACGGCGGGATCCTCGATCGTTTCGATTCGTACACGCTGGGCGGCATCGTCTTTTACGGCGCCATGTACCTAACCCATCACATCCCGGCGCTGCACTAAGATGAAGAAGGTCGCGATTCTCGGGTCGACCGGCTCGATCGGCACGCAGGCGCTCGACGTCATCGCGCGCTATCCCGAGCGCTTCAAGGTCGTCGCGCTGGCGGCCGGCAAACGAACCGCTGCATTGCTCGAACAGGCGCGGCGCTTTTCACCGGCCTTCGTCGCGTGCGCCGAAGCGGCCGATGCCGAGACGCTGCGCTCGCAACTGCCGCCCGGTGTTCGTATGGCCAGCGGTGCGGACGGGCTCATGCTGGTCGCCGCTGAGAGCGCGCCCGATATCGTCGTCGCCGCAACCGACGGCGCGGTCGCGTTCGATGCGGTCTTCGCAGCGGTCGAGCGCGGCTCGCGCATCGCGGTCGCGAACAAAGAGCTGATCGTCGCGGCGGGCGAGTTATTCGTGGCCGCCGCCAAACGCAGCGGCGCCGAGATCATTCCGGTCGATTCGGAACACAGCGCCCTCTTCCAATGTTTGGTCGGTGAACCGCTCGAGCGGATCGCGTCGCTGATCCTGACCGCGTCGGGCGGGCCTTTTTGGGAGATGCCGGCGGAGCGGATGCGCGACGCGTCGCTCGCGGACGCGCTACGTCATCCAACCTGGCAGATGGGCACGAAGAATACCGTCGATTCGGCGAGCTTGATGAACAAGGGGCTCGAGGTCATCGAGGCCAGCCGGCTCTTCGGCGTTCCGGCCGAACGCATCGACGTGCTGGTGCACCGGACGTCGGTCGCGCACGGCTTCGTGGTCTTTACCGACGGGAACGTGAAGGCGCAGTTGGCGCCGCCCGATATGCGCCTGCCGATCGGCTACGCCCTGGCCTACCCCGACCGCTTGCCCGATATCGCCGCCCTGGACTCGTTTTCGGCCTTGGGGGCCGCCGCCGAGGCGGCCACGGTGCGCCTGGAGTTCCAGCGGCCCGACCCGCTGCGCTTTCCGTGCCTGCGATTGGCCTACGAGGCCCTCGAGCGGGGCGGGACGGTCCCGGCGGCGCTCTCGGCCGCAAACGAAATAGCCGTTGAGGCCTTTGTAGAGGGGCGGATCAGATTCGGGGAGATCGCCGAGGTCGTCGGCGACGCCCTGGCCGGGACCCCCGATGAAGCGCTCAGCCTCCACGCCGTACGAACCGCCGACGCTCGCGCACGTGACCTGGCCCGCAGGGCGGTCGAGGCGCGTTTCGCCGCTTCGGCGAACTGAATTAGGAAGATATGCTCACCGGACTGACGCTCGCCCTTGCCCTGCCCCCGCTCGACGGCATCGGGAAGATTCTGCTCTTCCTCGTGATGCTTTCGATCTTAGTCGTGCTCCACGAAGCGGGGCACTTCATCGTCGCCCGGCGCAACGGCGTGCGCGTCAACGATTTCGCGGTCGGATTCGGTCCAACGCTCCTGAAATGGACGTCGCCGCGTAGCGGCACCAACTACCGCATCAACTTGCTCCCGCTCGGCGGTTACTGCGCGATGCAGGGCGAGGACGGCAAGACCAGCGAGGCCGAGCAACAGCGTCAATTCCTTGCCGAACACGTCTCCGGTTCCGACAACTTCCAGGCCAAGGCGCCGTGGCGCCGATTGGCCATCGTCGTGGCAGGTCCGATCGCGAACTTCGTCGTGTGCTTCCTGATTTTGTTTCTTGCCGCGATCACGTTCGGTATCGACACCGGCGCCGCGACGACGCGGATCGGGCTCGTGCAATCCGGCACGCCGGGCGCGCTGGCCGGGCTTGAGCCGGGCGACAGCATCGACGCGATCGACGGCGTCCGGTTTTCGAACGGCGACACGCTGCTTAAGAAAATCCAAGCCTCGGCCGGTGTTCCTCTCAAGGTCGAGTTTTCGCATCAGGGCGTCCGGCGGACGGCGGTCATCGTCCCGAAAGCCGTCGACATCGGTAACAAGAAGATGGTCGGACAGATCGGGTTCCAGCGCGTCTTTGCGTTCCAGCGTGTCAACCCGATCGAAGCGGTCACGCTGTCGGGGTACGGTACTTGGCGCCTAATCGCGCTAACCTTCGACGGCTTAGCGAAACTTATCACGAATCCGCGCGTCAGCGCGGCCAACGTCGGCGGCCCGATTGCCATGGGGCGCGCCGCGAGCGCCTTTCAGGATCTGGGCTGGGCATCGTATCTTCAGTACGCTGCGATGCTCTCCGTCGCGCTTGGCTTTTTCAATTTGCTGCCGATCCCCGCACTCGATGGCGGACGAGCGATGTTCATTCTCGTCGAAATGCTGCGCGGGCGTCCGGTCGATCCGGAGCGCGAAGCGCTGGTTCACTTCGCCGGCTTCGCCGTCTTGATGGTGCTCATCATCTTCGTCGCGTTTCACGATGTCGCCAACATTGTCTCAGGTAAGGGGATCTTCTAGGTGCTTCGGTTGCGGCGGAACTCCAAACCCGTCTTTCTAAAGAACAAGAGCGACGAGTCGGACGCCAAGGGCGTGTGGATCGGCGGCGACCATCCGGTCGTCGTGCAGTCGATGACGACCACGGATACCGCGGATTACGACAAGACCCTCGAACAAGTGTACGGTCTCGCTATGGCCGGTTGCGAAGTCGTTCGCGTGACGTGCATGGATCCACGCGATGCCGCCGGGATGCCACACATCGTTAAGCGTTCGCCCGTGCCGATCGTCGCCGACGTGCATTTCGATCACAAGATGGCGCTCGCGTCGCTCGAAGCCGGCGTCGCCAAGCTGCGCCTCAACCCCGGCAACATCACCGATCCCAAGAAGACGCGCGAAGTCGTGACCTTGGCGAAGGCGATGGGGACGCCGATTCGCATCGGGGTCAATCTGGGTTCGCTGGCGCGCGATCTCGAAGAGAAGTACGGGCTCACGCCTGAGGCCATGGTCTTCTCGGCGATTCGGCACATCGAGATTCTCGAGGAGCTCGAACACACCGATATCGTTATCTCGCTCAAGGCGCACGATGTCGCGACGACCGTCTACGCCTACCGGCTGATGGATAAGAAGCTGGCCGAACGCAAGACGCCGTACGCGTTGCATCTTGGCATCACCGAAGCCGGCTTGCCGCGCGAAGGCACGATCAAGAGCTCGATCGGACTCGGCATTCTGTTGTGGGAAGGCATCGGCGATACGCTGCGCGTTTCGCTCGCCGCCGATCCGGTCGAAGAAGTGCCGGTTTGCTGGGGCATTCTCAAGGCGCTCGGCATTCGCGAGAAAGGTTTTGACATCACCGCTTGCCCGTCGTGCGGGCGAGCCGAGATCGAAGTCGTCGATCTGGCGCGCTCGGTCGAGGCGATCGCGAAAGAGTACACGGCGCCGGTCAAAGTCGCCGTTATGGGCTGCGTTGTCAATGGGCCGGGCGAGAGCAAGATGGCCGACGTCGGCGTTGCCGGAGGCAAGGGGAAGGGCGCGATCTACCGGAAGGGCGAGCTGGTAGGGACGTTCCCGGAGGCCCAGCTCCTCGCAGCGCTCCGCGCCGAAATCGAAAAAGTCATCGTCGACCAATATCCCGACTTTGCTCATGAAACGTCCTATGGAAAAGAAGCGGTCTCCAGTGCCTAGCCGCAACACGCTGCTCGCCACCGTTCTCGTCGCGACCGTCGCGTCGATAATGATAGCTGCCTCGCAGCCCGCGTCGCTACGCATCGACGGGCAGCGCATCACCTCCGACGTGCCGCCGGTCACTTCGCTGAAGGGCGAGGCGTTCGTGCCGTTGCGCGTCGTCGCCGAGACCCTCGGCGCGGATACGAATTACGATCCCAAAACGGGTTTGATCGAACTGGTGCGCGCGAACGACACGCTGCGCATGCGCGTCGGCGATAAAACTGCGACGCTCAACGGCAATCGCATGACCTTGCATCACGCTCCGTTTGCGGTGCGCGGCCGCACGATGGTCTCGCTGAACGCGATCGCCCGCGCCTTCGGATCTAAAGTTCACTACGACGGCGCTCACGCCAAGATCGATATCGTGACTCCGGGCGTGGTCGAGGCCGGCGCTCAAGAAGACACGCCGTGAACGGCGACGCTTCGCACGTCGGCCACGAAGAGGACGACCGCGAGTTGGCGCTTGCGATCGTCGATCGTACGCTAACGGCGATCGGCGGCCTCGAGACGCAGGACCCGCAAAAGGCGCTCGATACGGTCCTCGCGATGTATCGGCGTGCCCTCGACGGGTTGCGCGACTAGCGGCAGCGAAGCGCTCTGTGAACCTCCCCGGCATGTAGCTCGGGGCGGCGTCCGCATAGGAGCGGAGGAGCGTATGGGAAGACGCAATGGGGAAAGCGCTCGCTTCTGCGTCGCAGCCGTTCTGATGTTCGCGTTGATCGCGCCGCGCGCGGCGCTCGCGCAGGTGGTCACGCTCAACGTTGCGCCGGTAACGGCTCCGCTTGGAACGTCCATGACGTTCAGCGGCACGATCAGCGGGATCGGCGTCGGCGCCGCACCGCCCGCATTCGTGCTCGATTACGGCGACGGAACGGCGCCGCAAGCAATTCCTGCGGCACCCCTCGTTGTGAACCCGTTTTCGTTCGTTCACAGGTATGCGCAGACCGGTTTTTATTCCGCGTGTGTCAAGGAAAATGGCAAGTGCGTTGCGACTGTAAGTCCGGTCGTGCTCGCGCCTGCGATCTCGCCTCGCGTCCCGAGCGGAACGATCTATAGTTCGATGTTTACGCTCTCTCCGGTTTTGTCGGGCGGCCAGACCGATATCCTGGTCGTCTACAAAGTGAACGCTCCGGCGGGGGCAAGCGGCACCGATCCGATGGAGGCCTACGTCGACTTGCTCGATCAAAAAGGTAATCTGATCCACCGCTCCGATACGTTCGAAATCTCGATCGCCGACTTCAGCGGTCCCGGAACCAAAACCGTGAAGATTCCGTACCTGGTGCCAACCGACGCCGTCGGTACGTACGGCGTGGTCGTCACGTTTCGCAGTGCACAGGGCGGCACGATCATGCGCAGCAACCCCATGGCGCTGCTCATCATTGGCGGACCGGATCCATCGCCGCGTCTGAGCGCGGACTTTCATAGCACGGGTTCGGTCGAGATTGGACCGCATGCAGGCTCGCCCGGCGTGACCTTCGATCCGGGAATGTCGCTCGGACTGTTGCTGCCGAACTCGACCGGGACGTTGAGCGGCCTCTTCGATCCCGTCTCGCATCGCGCCGACCCGGTACTGACCGTGAAATCGGGCGCAGCGACCGGCGTCGCCGCACCCGACACGTCGCCGGTTCCCGCCGGCGGCCCATCGCCCGCCCCTGGCGCGACGCAAAGTGCTGCGCCGGCCGCAACGTCCGCGCCATCTCCCGCGCCGCGCAGTTATACCGATATCGGTGGGCGTGGCCAGAGTGGTCTCCCCGCAGTCTTAGGAGGCGGTTCGACCTTGCGCGGGCTCGATCTCACAAATCAAACCGGCAACATGACCTATCAAGCCGGCTACGGTTACACGAACGTCGCGACCGGCTCGCTATCGGCGCAACGCGGTTTGATTGCCGACGTTACGCGCGCGCTCGGCACGGGCTCGGCGCGCTTGACGTATTTCGGCCGGGATGACGATCCGTCGACGTACATCAGCAGCACCGGCACGACCGGGCCCTTGGCCACGGGCAGCGAGGTCTTCGAACTGAACTCTCCGCAGTACGGCCCTTTCAAAGTTTTTGCAACCGGCGCGCTCTCGCAAGCGCATGGCCTGCTGACTGACTATCGCGTTGACGATGCGGCCGATAAAATCGCGCTCGCCTACGTGAAGGGTAGCGTCAACGTTACCTTCGATTACCACAATGCCGGGCGGCTCTTCGCGGTCGGCGGTGGACCGCAGGCGGTTTCGGATCGCGTCGGGTTTGCCTCGGCGGCCACGATGGGCATGGGCAGCGCGACGCAGCTTCTCCTCGGCTACACAAAAGACGAAGCCCGTTCCGCGTTTACGCGACAGAGCGACGCCTTCGGAACGTTCAACTTCACATTGCCGAACTCAGGCACGCTGCAACTCGGCGTCAAGCGCGATACGCAGCTCGCCCCGACCGCAAATATCACGACCGATAGCGGGATCGTGACCTGGACCGGAAAGGTCGGCATTGGCACCTATAATTTTAGCGGAAATATCGCGAGCGCCAACGACATGCTGACGGGGGCCTCGAGTGCAACCACGCGGACGCTGGCGCTGCAGTACGCGTTACAGACGAACGCGCACGCCCTTGGGATTGGGATCAACACGACGAGCATGAGCGGCTCGACCGCAATGTCAACCGTCGGCGAGAGCTTGACGTACGGATTCCCGTTCGGCGGACACGTGGTTGGCGGCGCCGTCGTGCACGGTCTCGAGCTGCAACTCTCCGGCACGAACATCACGAACGCGACGCCCGCGATCGGCAGCCTGCCCGGCACCGGCACGACCGACCGTGGCGCAAACGCGCTCCTGGCGTATCACCTGAGCGCGCACTTGGCGATCGGCTTGCGTGGCGAACTCACCTGGCATAGCGATATCGTGACCGCGAACAACTCCAAGGCCTCGGCGCTCCGGCTACGTTTCGACCTAACGCAATAATCGGCTCTCGTCTGCGAAATCAGCGCGGTACGCTATGGATGGGGTGATCGACGGCGTGCTCGCAGCAGGCGCCAGGCCATCACGAAGTCACGATTCGAGCGATTCCGGAAGTTCGTGCGAACGCGGCTGCTCGGGCTTCGATTTGCGGAAACCGTAGCAGAAGTAAATGACGAGGCCGACGGCCATTGCGCCAAGGAACCAGTACACGGTCCGGACGTTGAGACCAAACGCGATCAGCGCGAGCGCCATTGCGATGCCGGTCAACGGAAACCACGGTACGAATGGCGAGCGGAAGGGCCGCGGAATGTCCGGGCGCTTTACGCGTAGCCAGATTACGCCGGCACAGACGACGATGAATGCCGCCAAGGTTCCGATGTTGACTAAGCTCAACAGGTCGGTAAGCGGCACGACCAACGTGAGTAAGGCGACGCCGGCGCCCGTGATCATTGTCATGAGCGCAGGCGTCTTGAAGCGTGGATGGATTCGTGCGACGAACGGCGGCAGCATATTGTCGCGCGCCATGACGTAAAAGATGCGCGTCTGTCCGAGCAGCGAGGCGAGCGCGACGCTAGTCGTACCGGCCAGGACGCCCATCGTGATCGTCCAGTTGACAAACGGGTTGTGGAGTGGAGCGATCGCCTTGGCGAGGGCTGCGGTCTGGTCGACTTGTTGCCACGGAACGATGCCGACCAGCATCACGGCGACGACGCAGTAGATGACCGTGCCGATCAGTAGCGCCCCGATCACGCCGACCGGGATGTCGCGGGCCGGATTGCGGCATTCCTCGGCCGTGGTGGTTGCCGTATCGAATCCGATGTAGGAGAAGAAAACGAGCCCTGCCGCCGGGATGATGCCCGGCGGGAGGACGCTGCCGCCGCCTCCGAAGGGCCGGAGCGAACCCCAGCCGTGCGGGGCGAAAGGCACGAGATTCGAGAATTTGAACAGCGAAAACCCGAAGATGACGAACACGACCAGCGCTGCGATCTTCAACACGACGAATACATTGTTCGTCGTCGCGGTCTCGCGAATGCCGAGCGTGAGCAGCAGCGAGAGCAATAGGACGAAGGTCGCGCCGATAATATCGAATTGCGAGTGAAGAATGTCCCAGCGAGTGACGTTCCACCAGTGATTTGGATCGAAAATGAAGTTCGAGGTTTGCGCCCAGTGCGGTAGCGTGATCCCGAAGAACTGCAGCATCCCCTGAAGCGCCGATGAGAACTGTTGCGCGACGGGCGCAGCGCTGATGCCGTACTCGAAGAGCAACGCGAAGCCGATGATCCAGGCGACCACCTGCCCGAGCGTCGCGTAGGCGTACGTGTAGGCACTTCCGGCGATTGGCACCATCGCGCCCAGTTCCGCATAACACAACGCGGCGAAGAACGAGGTAAGGCCCGCCAGTACGAACGCCAGGATGATTGCCGGGCCGGCCAAGTGGACGCCGGGACCGATCGTGGTGAAAATACCGCCGCCGATCATCGTCCCGAGCCCGATCGCGATCAGATCGCGCGAACCAAGTGCACGCCGAAGGTGCTGAGGCCGCTTTCCGTCACGCAACGCATCGATCGAGGTCTTGGCGAAAAGCCGATTGACGAAAGACGGCGCCTTGACCGGTGTACTCATCGGCCCCGGCTTGGCCGGAAGGTCGGCGCGGCCCTGGTCTCAGCGCGCCGCGCTTCCCAACGACAGCCACTATTGGGGCGGCTTCGTATCCGCTTTCCAGAGATGTTCGGTTTGGCCGAGGCCGGCGTTGATCCAGCGTGACCAAACGAAGAGCGCGTCCGAAAGCCGGTTGACGTACCGCAAGACCTCAGGCGAGATCGGTTCGCTTTCGGCGAGGGTGAAGATCAAGCGTTCGGCGCGGCGCGCGACGGTGCGCGCTTGATGCAAGAACGCGCCGGCAAACGATCCGCCCGGGTGAATGAAATTGTCCAGCGGCTCGAGATCGATTTGGCAGCGATCGATGCTGCGTTCCAGCGCGGTCGCATCCGCGGCCGAGACCAGCGGCATGCCTTCCCAACGATCCTTAGGTAAGGTTGCGAGATCGCTGCCGAGATTGAAGAGCACGTCCTGCGTCCAGGCGAGCCACGGATCGAGTTCGGTCGCGCGCGGTATGACGGCGGCGTCGCCGTGCGAGCGAACTTGCGACAGCGCCGTGCGCGCCAGCCCGATGATGCTCGAGAGTTCGTCGACCGTGCCGAAGGCTTCGATGCGCAGCGCATTTTTCTTGATGCGCTGCCCGCCGACGAGGCCCGTCGTGCCGTCGTCGCCGGTGCGCGTGTAGATCCGCGTCAGCTTCGGCATGTCGGCGGAAAATGTTGTACGCGAAGGCGCCGGTTCCGCTTTCTGCGAACCTGAGCGGGTCATGACAGGCGACGAAGCCCCGATCCCTAAAGAGGTCCCGCCCAAATCGCCGGACCTCTCCGCGTGGTATAACGCGATCTGCTACAAGGCCGAACTGGTCTCGCTGGCGCCCGTGCGCGGGTGCATTGTGCTGCGGCCGTACGGCTACGGACTTTGGGAGCGGCTGCAGAGCGCTCTCGACCAGCGCTTCAAGGAAACCGGACACGAGAACGCTTACTTCCCGCTGCTGATTCCTGAATCGCTGCTGACGCGCGAAGCGGAACATGTGGAAGGCTTCGCGCCCGAGGTCGCGTGGGTCACGCAGGGCGGCAACGAGCCACTGACGGAGCGCCTCGCGATTCGTCCGACCTCGGAAGTCATCGTCGGAACGATGTACGCGCAGTGGGTTCAGTCATATCGCGACCTGCCGATCTTGATCAATCAATGGGTCAACGTGGTGCGCTGGGAGAAACGCACGCGGCCGTTTCTGCGTACGCTCGAATTCCTATGGCAAGAGGGCCATACCGCGCACGCAACCGAGAGCGAAGCGAACGAAGAGGTGCAGCGTATGCTCGACGTCTACGTCGACGTCGCCGAGAATATCGCCGCGGTTCCGGTTTACAAAGGTGAGAAAAGCGCGAGCGAGCGCTTCGCGGGCGCGAACCACACCTTCTCGATCGAAGCCTTGATGCCCGATGGCCGCGCTCTCCAAGCGGGAACGTCGCACGCGCTGGGCCAGAACTTTGCGAAGGCCTACGACATCAAGTTCGCGGACGAGAATCAGGCCGTGCAGTACGCCTGGACCACCTCGTGGGGAATGTCGTGGCGTATGCTGGGCGCGCTTATTATGGTCCACGGCGACGACCGCGGTCTGCGCATTCCACCCAAGATGGCGCCGATCGAAACCGTTATCGTCCCGATCGTCAAGGGCGGGAGCGACGAAGCAACGGTTGCCGCGCGCGAACTGTATGCCACTCTCAAGAAAGCCGGCCTGCGCGTCAAACTCGACGAGCGCGATCTGCGCCCAGGGAACAAATTCGCCGATTGGGAGATGCGCGGCGTCCCGCTGCGCATCGAGCTGGGCGCTAACGATATCGCGCAAGGCGTGGCAACGGTCGTGCGCCGCGATAAACTCAAAGGTGAAGAAGGCGCGAAGAGCGCCGTGCCCCTCGCCGAACTTTCGTCGCGCTGCTCAGAACTCTTGATCGCGATTCAAGCCAACATGTTCGCACAGGCCCGCACCTTCTTGCACTCCCATACGATTGAAGTAAGCGATCGCGCCGAGTTCTACAAGCTCGTGCGCGAACGCGCCGGCATGATCGATATTCCATGGTGCGAACGCGGCGAATGCGAGGCGCACGTCAAGGCTGAGACGAGCGCGACATCGCGCAATCTGCGGCCGCTCGACGGTGCAGCGGTCTGCGTGGCGTGCGGCGAGCCCGCGCGCGTGCGCGCCTACTTCGCCCAGGCATACTGATGTTGCGAGTGGCCCGCTAACATGCGCGGGCTCGCGTGCGCCGCCGCGATTGGAGCGGCGCTTGCCGTGCTGCCGATCGCGGGACGCTGCGACATTCCGACGACCTCCGACGTGAACGCACAAGCACGTGCGGCCGGTAATCGCAAAGCCGAGGCCGTCAAGATCGGCCGCGTTCTATTTAGGACCGTTTGGCCCGCGCAGCTCCTCAAGGTTCGCGTCGAGGGCTTCGAGCGGCACGAGGTCGCGGGCTTGACGTTATCCGCCGTGAAGTTCCATCGGAACTTGGACCCGGCCGGCTTCCTCAATGAGATCGAGCTGTTGGTGCGGCGCTCGTTTGGCGCGAGCCCGGTTGAGGAAGTCGATGTGTGGGCGACCGTTCCGATCCCTTTCGACGCGCGCGAGCCCGTGAGCGGCGACTTAGCGCAGCCGACGACGCGCATCGTTTTTGCGGTGAGCTGCCGGCGCAGCGAACTGGCTCGTTTCGCGGCGCGCCTGCGCAGCGGCGACGGTGTCTACTGGTCACCCGAGTTCCGCGCCCGGTTGAAGGCCAGCGCGCATGACGGTTAGGGCAGGCCGCGCCGTGCCCATCCCGGAAAGTTTGACCCGCTTTGTACCGTAAGACGACCCTGCCTAACGGCGTTCGCATCCTGACCGAGTCGATGACGTCGGTTCGTTCGGCCTCGCTCGGCATCTGGGCCGACGTCGGTTCGGCCGCCGAGCCTGCGGCGCAGCGCGGCGTTTCGCATCTGGTCGAGCACATGCTCTTCAAGGGTACGCAGCGACGCTCGGCGCGCGAGATCGCCGAAGCGATGGACGGCGTGGGCGGCAACCTCAACGCATTCACCGATAAAGAGACGACCTGCTACTACGGCAAGGTCATCGACCATCACGTTCCGCTCGCGATCGACGTTCTCTCCGATATGTTCTTGAACTCAGTCTTCGATCCGGGTGAGATCGCCAAAGAGCAAAAGGTCGTCCTCGAAGAGATCCGGATGTACGATGACTCGCCCGACGAGCTGATTCACGACCTTTTCGTGCGCACGATGTGGAGTGGTTCGAGTTTAGGCGAACCAACGATCGGCTACGCCGAGAGCGTGATGGCACTGACCCAGGATGATCTGAAGAAGCACATGCGTACGCGCTACGCGCCGAACACGATCGTGATCACTGCCGCCGGCAATATCGAGCACGACGCGATCGTCGAGTTGTTCGCCGCCGCGTTCGCGGGGCATGATGGTTCGTGCGAGGCGCCGCAGCCCGAAGTTCCGCAGCTAACGCCGGCACCGCTCTTCAAACAGAAAGATACCGAACAGGCGTACCTCGTGCTCGGCACGCGCGGGCTCTCGGTCCGCGACGAGCGGCGCTATCCACTCTCGGTACTCGATACCATTTTGGGCGGTGGCATGTCGAGTCGCCTCTTCCAAGAAGTGCGCGAAAAGCGCGGCCTAGCGTACAGCGTCTACTCGTTCCAGCAAGCCTATCGCGGCGCCGGCCTCTTCGGCGTCTCGGCCGGGACGGCGCCGCCCTCCGTTCAAGAGTGCGTCGATGTGATCGTCGAACAACTGAACGTGCTCGCGGATTGCGGCATCACTGAGGCCGAGCTGCGCCTCGCCAAAGAACACATGAAAGGCAGCTTGACGCTCTCGCTCGAGAGTACGGCCAGCCGGATGATGCGCCTGGGTCGCAGCGAGTACAATCTTGGCCGCGAACTGACGACCGAGGAGATCGAAGAGAAAATCGAGGCGGTCGAAGCCGAAGAGGTGCAAGCGCTGGCGCGTGAGATGTTTGCTCCGTCGAATCTCGGTCTGTGCGTGCTCGGCCCCATCGACGAGTCGACGATCCGTTGGCACAGTAGCACCGCCGTCGCGTGAGCGCCGCAACGTATGCGACCTTCTGGTCTTCGCAGCTGCTGCTTGCGATGTTCCTCAACGCGATCTTGCAATCGGTGCAGATCGGGGCCTACGCGGCCCGCGTCGCCGGCGTGCAGACCGGCCGCATCGGTACCTCGATCTCGCTCTTCAACCTGTTCGTTACCGCCAGCCGCTTCGCCAACATGTTTTACGCACCGATGCTCGGGACGATCTCGGATCGCGCGGCCCTTCAGGTCGGATCGAGCAGCGCCACGGCGGCGCAAGTCGCGACCCAATTCGAATGGCAGATGCGCGCGATCGTCTTCGCGGGCACGCTCGGAACGATTGTCGGCGCGATCCTCTTGCCGACCTTCATCTATCTCTTCGTGCGCGGCGTCGCCGCCTTCGAACGGCGCGGCTCCATTCCGCAGGCGCTCGGCCGGCTACTGAACCCGCGCGTGATGCTCGATGTGCTCAAGACGGTCGAGTTGCCCGCGCTGCGCTCGATCGGGCGCTTTTCGCTGCGTCACGTTCCGATGAAACTCCTGATCGGAAACGTGGTCGTGACGGGCATCTACGCAATCGGCGTTGTCGCCTCGTATTATGCGAGCATCATTCAACCCGAAGTAGCGCGCACGGCGCTCTCGGCTTCCGGGCTCGTGAACGGCATCGCGACGATCTCGTTTGCCCTGATCGTGGATCCCACGTCGGCCTTTTTGGTCGACCAAGCGGCCAAGGGCGAACGCCCGGTCGAGCACGTCAAGTCAATGGTCTTCTATCTCGCGCTGACCGCCATCGTCGGCACGCTGCTTTCGCAGTTGATCCTGTATCCGGCCGCGCTCTTGATCGGCAACGCCGCCAAGGTCATCAATCTCTTACATTAGGGGAACGCCAGTGAATCGAACAATCGCCGTTCTCGGACTCGCCCTGCTCGTCTCGCTCGGTGCGAGCGGTTGCGCCGGCGGTATCTCGAACGGCATCGTGGATACGCGCAACCATCAGGGCGACTTGGCAATCGATAACGGCAACTACACCGAGGCGGCCCGCGCCTACCGCTTGGCATTGCAACTCGCGCCGGATGACGAGCACGCCCGCGCCGGCCTGGCTTCGGTGCAGTTGAAGATCGCGGATCAATTGTATCAGAACTCAAAGTTCGATGAGGCGGTCGCCGCGCTCGCGGTCGCCGCGAAGTACGATCCGACGAGCGTTCGGCTGCAGGCACTGCGCTCCGAGATCGACGACGCCCGCATCAAGCGCGAGATCGTCGTCTCAAACTACCCGACCTATCGCGAGACGGGCGTCGCGCTACGCCGCTCCTACGCTCAGCTCAACATGCAGAGCGCCGAAGTACTCGCGTCGCTCCAGCGTTTCGATTACACCTACGACTCCGCTCAGTTGAGCAAAGCGATTCGCGCATCGCTCGAGCTCAATCAGGAAGTCGGGCGACTGACGGCCCGCATGATCGCGTTCCGGCGATTGGTTGAATCGGGCTCGCCCAAGGACGCCTCCGATGTGTCGCTCAGTTCGGCCGCGTCGCTGCTCCCGTTGCCCTAACCGGTTCGAGCGCGAGATAGGAGCAGGGCTTGGCTTTGCCGGCCTTCTCGAGTTTGCGGAAGGCTTGCCAACGCGCCTCGGCGCCCGGCAGCACTTTCGCCGGATCGGTTTCATAGATGGGCCACATCGCGTATGGGTTCGTTACCGGAAAGCGCTCGAGCCAGTGGCAGAGATCTACATTGCGGCGCAAGCGCCCGTCTTCGATCGAGATAAAGTAGCGCGCGCCCTTCGCGATCGCGCTCTGCTCGTCGAACGTGGTCCACAGGAGCGGATCCTCTTCCCAACCTTTGCGGTTGATATAATACAGCACCGAAGGATCGTAATGCCCCATGACCACGAGCGTCCCCGGAGCGAGCGTTCGATTCAGTCCACGGGCTTCGCGGAAGACGGCCTGATTGAACTTGTAGTACGGTCGTGCGGCCGCGTGGTTGAACCAGAGTGCGGCCAAAAAGACCGCCGCGCCGGCGCCGAGTGCAGCAGTTTGCAGCGCGATGTTCGCACGCACGCGCGCGGCGATTGCCGCCGCGAGGCCGCCGGTCCACAGCGCGGCGAGCGGTAAGAATGCGAACAGGTAGTAGTCGACGCGTTCGACCGTGACCACCACATAGGCGTAGAGCAGGACGGCACCAAGCCAGGCGTAGAGCAACGTCCGCGCCTCCTTGCGAACCGGCACGACGATCGCCGTAACGAAGGCAACCATACCGATCGAGCCCAGCAGGGTGAGGCGCAGCATCCCGAGCGCGTCGACGAACTGCGAAAACTTGTGGCCGAGCGCCGCGAACGAGCCGAAGGAGTCGCGCAGTTCGGGAATGACGTGCTTGGACGTGATGCCGCTCGCCCAGTGCCATTCGGCGATCGAGCGAACGTAAGCGTCATATGTGACATACGGCAGTATCGCGATCGCGAAAAACGCCCAGAGCAGCGGACGCTTGAGCGCGCCGATGAAGCCAAAGCGCGCGAGCGCAAGCGCGGCGATCGGAACGAGCGCGACGATGGCGACCGGTTTGGCCAAGATCGCGAGTGCCGTCAGCCCGGCCGCGAGCCCAAAGCCGCGCAATCCACGCGGTTCGTCGTCAAGCAGCCAACGCGTGATGACGTAGAGGGCCGCGGTAAGGAGCGCGGCCATCGCCGTCTCGGGCGTGAACGTGCGCCCATAATAGACGCTGCCGGGATAGATCGCGAAGGCAAGCGCCGCTACCAGCCCCGCGATGGGTGAGCGAAAGAGCCGGCGCGCGAAGTACGCCAGCAGCCCGACGTTGATCAGGCTGAACGCGAGGGTGATCGAGCGCCCGAAGATCTCGTGGACGCCGAAGAGCTTGTACAAAATCGCGGCCAGGAACGGCACGATCTGCAACTCCAACTCGACGTAATTCGGCGGGGGCCCGTCGTAATCGGTCTGCGGCCGGAACGGATTGAATTCAAGCGTTGCGAAGTTGCGCGCGATTGCGGCGGTATCGCCTTGGCGCCAGCCCGGGTGATCGAGCAGCGGATCGTGGATGCCCTTCAAGCGCAAGGCCAACCCCAGCACGAGGATCGCGCACAGCGCGACGTGCCAGGGCGTGATTGCGCGCAACCACTCGGGCGCTACTCGGCGGGCCGAAACGTCCAATATTTGTTGACGAAGAAGTTGACGACGATGCCCGAGAGCGTCGCCAAGAGCCAAGTGCGATGTCCGGGTCCGAGGTGCGGCGTCGCGAGCCACGAGACGCCGAGGCCGACGAGCAGCGCGATCGCGGAGACGGTGAGGAATTGAGCGCCCTGCACCACGGCGTGCCCGGTCGCGCGAAACGTCCAGATGCGGTTGAGAAAATAGTTCGAGACGCCGCCGGCAAGAAACGCGATCGAGAACGTCATCGTATAACGCATGGCCCGTTCGTCGAGCGGCTGCGCCCATTGAACCAGCGTGAAGACGATCAGATTCACGATGAAACCGGAGGCGCCGACGATGCCGAACTTCACGAACTGCCGAACCCCGCGGCGTTGCGTGACGCGCTGCAGCAGTGCCTCCACTACGCGACCCAATACCAGTCGGCGAAGAGTACGGTGAATAGCCCAAGCAGCGGTAGCGAGAAGGCGACGATCGCGTTGTGCACCCACGGCCGGTCGCCCCAGATCGCGAGAATCACGAACATCGGGAAGAGCACGAGCGCGAAGCGCGGCATGCTCATCAGGCTCGAGGTCGACATCGGAACCAAAATCGAGAGGCCGCTATACGCCGTGAAGGACGGCCGCAGGCGCCGGAAGCCCAGCGCGAGCACGCCGATCATCAGTGCCGTGAACGCCAGCTCGATCGCCTGTCCGGCGATCGTCGTCCCGAATTTCGAGGAGAGCATCAGGGAGAAACTATGCCACACGCTGACCCATGGCCCCGAGAAGTGGCGGTTCCAGTGCGCCTGCACGTGTGAGAAGTAGAGTGGGTCGCCGTTGATGACCCAGAGCATCGCCATGTAGATCGCGAGGCCGGCTGGAATGCAGAGCGCCCCGGCCACGAGACGCAACGAACGCGCGCGTCCGGCGAACGGATTGCTCCACGATCCGGCAGCGCTTGGCATGAACGCTTCGATGGCGTAGGGGATAAAGAGTAGCACGCCCTCGACCCGGGTCAGCGCCGCAAGCCCGCCCAGAATGCCGGCGGTGAGCCATTTGTGTTCGCGAATGTAGTAGAACGACGCAACCGTCAGCGCGAAGAAGAGCGCTTCGGTGTAGACCGCCGAGAAATAGATTGCGGTCGGAAAGATCGAGACGTAGAAGATCGCGCGGTGCGCGACCGTCCGGTTGTACTGATGCTCGACCAGTTTGTAGAAGAAGAGCAGGCCGAAGAAGAACGCCGCGTTCGAAATAATGATGCCGGCGACCAGATAATTTCCGATCGATACGCCGGCGAGCCGGATCAGCAGCGGGTATAAAGGAAAGAACGCCATATCCGTACCGTAGTAGCCGCGCCGCGCGATATCGAGATAGTGCACCGCGTCCCAGCGGCCCCAGACCGCCAAGAGCGGGTTGGCCGAGACGGAGTAGTGATCGCCGGGGCGTTGCGCGATGATGACCGACGCCAACTCGGCGATAACGATGATCGGGATGCGAGTCACGACGAACGTCATCAAGACGTCACGGACCGTGTGCACGAAACGCGCGGCGATCAAGATCTTCACCAACGCGGCGAGCGCGACCGCCGCGAACGCCATGCGCGAAGGGTTGGCGAGCGAGACCGGCGCGATAAAGCCGAGCGGATAGATCGCGATCAACCCCCACGAGATGCTATCCCACTGCATCGCCGTGATGAGATCCACGCCGGCGCGACGGGCGAAGTACTGCCCGTAGAGATACCAGCCGCTGACCGCAACCGCCAGACCGAGTGCGAGCGCTGCGACAAAGGTCAGTTCGGTGAGGGTTGCCGCCACGGCGACGCGCGTGACGGCGACATACCAAAACAGGAGCCCGAGCGCGACGCCGCCGATCGCGACCAAAGCGATCGCGAGCGGCCCGCAGGCCTTAAGGGTTTCAAAAACCGTCGAGCGCCGCTCGGTATCGCGCTCGTCGAACGTAGCCTGGGCTGACATCGCGGTCCTCAGAGTTCTGTGCCAACGGGAGCCCACCCCTACCCAACGAAGCGTCTGCCACGCTCGTGACCGGCGAAGTGTTTGGAGGAGTGTGAAGACCTTTCGGTACGACCTCGTGATCGTGGGCGCCGGTTCGGGCGGTTACGCGGCCGCGCGCACCGCGCGCGAACTGGGCGGGACGGTAGCGCTGGTCGACCACGGCCCGCTCGGCGGATTGTGCATTCTGCGCGGCTGCATGCCCTCAAAGACCTTGCTAGCGACCAGCGACCTGTTGGCGGAAATTGGTGAATCGGGCGTCCTCGGCATTGGGACAAAAACGCCGAAGGTCGATTTGAAGCACGTCATGTCGCGCAAGCGCGAGGTCATCCAGGGCTTCGCCGACTACCGCATCGAGGCGCTCAACTCGTTTCCGATCTATGAGGGAGCGGCGCGCTTTCTTTCGCCGGCGCGACTCCAAGTCGGCGACGACATCGTGCTGGAAGCGAAATCGTTCGTGATCGGTACCGGCAGCGTGGTCGCGCCGCCGGCCGTTCCCGGCTTGGCGGAGATGGGCTTCATCGATAGCGACGCCGCGCTCGACGCCGCGAGCATTCCGAAATCGTTGATCGTCCTAGGCGGCGGATACGTTGCGACCGAGCTCGGACAGTTTTTCGCGCGCCTCGGCGCCGAAACGTCGATCGTCATCCGCGCGCCGCATCTGCTCTCGGGCGAAGATAGCGATGTCGGCGAAGCCCTGATGGATTGCTTTCGCAACGAGGGCATCCGCGTCGAGACCGGCGCGCGTCTCTCCCACGTCGAGCGGCACGGCGCGCTCAAGGCGCTGCACTTCTTCGTGAACGGCGAGCCACGCGTCATCGAGGCCGAGGAGATCTTCTACGCGCTCGGCCGCGTACCGAACGTGGCCGGACTCGATCTGGAGAAGGCCGGCGTCACCTATCACCCGATCACCGGCATCGAGATCGGCGCCGACATACGTACGTCGAACCCGAATATCTTCGCGGTCGGCGATGTGACGGGCGAGTTTCCGCTCGTGCACGTCGCGATCTACCAGGGCGAGATTGCGGCCCGCAACGCGATCCTGGGCACCGCGGAAAAGGCCGATTACTCGTTGCAGAAGACGCATACGATCTTCACCGATCCCCAGGTCGCGATCGTGGGCGAAACCGAGAAGAGCCTGCGCAAGCGCGACGTACCATACGAAAGCGGCATGTATCTCTTTGCGGACCACGGCAAGGCGATCTCGATCAATAAGACCAAGGGCTTCGTCAAGATGCTGGCTTCAGCGAACGATGGCAAGATTCTGGGTGCGGCGATCGTCGGCGCGCACGCCTCCGATTTGATCCACGAAGTGATCGTGGCGATGCACTTTGGCGCGACGGTCTACGACTTCGTGAAGATCCCGCACATGCACCCGACGATGGCCGAGATCCTGACCTATCCGGCCGAGGAGATCGCCACCCGCTTGCGACTCGGTTCGAAGGCGGCCAAAGCCGCCGTGGCGGCAATGTGAAACTCGGAATCGTTCAGTTCAAACCGCGCAAGGGCGACGTCGAGGCGAATCTAGCCGCACTCGGTGAAGTCTTCGCGCAACTCGCTGCCGAGAGCGCGCCGTACGATCTGATCGTGCTGCCCGAGGCGGCATTGACCGGCTACTTTCTTGAAGGCGGCGTCTACGAACTGACCCTCTCCGCCGAAGCGCTCGCCCTGCGCCTCGCGGATCTGTGGCGCGCCAAGGGCGGAGCGAAGCGGCCGGTCGATCTGGCGATCGGGTTTTTCGAAAACGATTCCGGCAACTATTACAACTCGGCGATGTATCTGCGCATCGGCGAGCGCGATCACGAGATCGTGCACGTTCACCGCAAGATGTTCTTGCCGACCTACGGTGTCTTCGATGAAGAACGGTTCCTTTCGCGCGGCCGGCGTCTTGGCGCGTTCGAGACGCGCTTCGGCCGCATGGCGCTGTTGATCTGCGAGGATATGTGGCATACGCTGATGCCGACGATCGCCGCGATCAAGGGCGCGCGCGCGATCATCGTACCGAGCGCCTCGCCCGGCCGCGGACTGGGCGGCGACGGCGAACTCGAAAGCGTGAAGTTTTGGCACGAACTGCTGCACGCTCAAGCGATCGAGCACGGCGTCTTTATTTTCTATGCAGGCCTGGCCGGTTTTGAAGGCGGCAAAGGAATGACGGGTTCGTCGTGCGTCGTCGATCCGCGCGGGCGCACGCTGGTCTCGGCGCCGGCGCTTGGGGCGTGCGTCATCCGCGCCGAGATCGATTTCGGTGAGGTCGATTTGGCGCGCGCCAACCTGCCGTTGCTCGGCGACCTCAACGCGGTGTTGCCCGATCTGCTCCTCGATGAAGACTTGCTCTCGCACACGACCGCGACGCTGCCGCCCCAGTCGCCGGAATGAACGGCGCGACCACGCTCCCGGTTATCGATGCGCTGCCGAGCGCGCCGTCGCTCGCGATCGACTGCGAACTGGCCGCGACGTGGCTGCAGGCCTTCCTTGAAGACGAGCTGATCGCGCGGCGCGGCATTCGCAACGCGGTCGTAGGGCTCTCGGGCGGCGTCGATTCGGCCGTGACCGCATTTCTCTGTGCCCGGGCGCTCGGCCCCGAGCACGTCTTTACGATCCGTCTTCCGTATAAGACCTCGAGCGCCGAAAGCTTGAGCGACGCGCAGCTCGTCGTCGATGCACTGGGCTGCAACGATCGGACCATCGAAATCACGCCCTCGGTTGACGGCTATCTGCAGCACGAGCCGGATGCCGATGCGCGCCGGCGCGGAAACATCATGGCGCGCACGCGCATGCTGGTGCTATTCGACCAATCCGTCAAACTCGGCGCGTTGCCGATCGGCACCGGCAATAAGACCGAACGGCTTATGGGCTACTTCACCTGGCACGCCGACGATGCGCCGCCGCTCAATCCGCTCGGCGATCTCTTTAAGACGCAAGTCTGGGCCTTGGCCCGTTTTCTCGGCGTTCCGAAGTCGATTGTCGACAAGGCCCCGAGCGCCGACCTCGAGACGAATCAGACCGACGAAGGCGATCTCGGCATCAGCTATGCGAAAGCCGACGCGATTCTCGCTCTGATGCTGTTCGGGTACGACGACGCGCGAATCGCCGCTCGAGGCTTCAGCTCGCAAGAAATCGGGATCGTGCGCTGGCGTGTCGACGGTACGCACTGGAAACGCCATCTGCCGACGACCGCGATGCTCTCGAGCACGGCGATCAACGAGTTCTATCTGCGCCCCGTCGACTATTGATGGACGTCACCGAATACCCGTACGTGTTCTTTCCGGTCGGGCTCAACGTACGCGACCGCGACTGCCTGGTGATCGGCGACGATCGCGAGGCGAATGAGAAAGAGGCGGCGTTGCGCGAGACCGGGGCGCGCGTACGCCGCATTCGCGAAGTGACGAACGTGCGCGACGAAGACGTGCGCGATGCGTTCCTGGTCATCAGCACGCCGCAGGATGAAGCCCTCGCGGCACGGCTGCGAGCGCTTGCCGATAAACATCGCTTCCTGTTCTGTGCGATCGATCAGCCGCGCTACGGATTCGTTGCGATGCAGGCCGTCGCGAAAGCCGGTCCGGTGCGAATCGCCATTTCGACCGGCGGCATCTCGCCGCGGGTCGGCGGCAAACTGCGCGTCGCACTTCAGGCCGCGCTCGATGCGACCTTCGAGCGTTTCATGAACTGCCTCAACGCGCAGCGGCAGCGTAACCGTGGCCGGCTGGACGAATCCGAGGCACGGCGCGAGGCGATGATTCTGGCTGCCGAAGGTTTCGAGGTCGAGGTTCGGATGCGGTACCCCGAGTGGTTCACGGCGGGAGCCGATGCGCCCGAGGTGCGTTCTGGCGAGCGTTGAGATCGTCACGATCGGCACCGAGATTCTGCTCGGCCACCTGATCGATACCAATGCACCGCAGATCGCCCGCGCCCTCGCCGACCACGGGGTCGATGTTTTTCAGAAGCACTCCGTCGGCGACAATGCGGCGCGCCTGGAGGCCGTTCTGCGCGAAGCGCTCGAACGCGTCGACGGCGTCATCACGACCGGCGGCCTGGGTCCGACGGTCGACGATGTGACCAAGGATGCCGTCGCGGCGGCGGTCGAGACGACGCTCGAACTGCACGAGCCGTCACTTCTCGCGATCGAAGCGCGTTTCGCAGCGCTGGGCCGGCCTGGTCCGGTCAGCGAGAATAATCGGCGCCAAGCGATCTTACCGCGCGGCTGCGTGGTGCTTGAGAATCCGAACGGTACCGCGCCCGGCTTCATCGCGCTGCGCGGCGACGGCAAGTTCGTGGCCTGCATGCCGGGCGTGCCGCGGGAGATGAAGCCGATGCTGGAGGAGAAGCTCCTGCCCTGGCTCGTCACGCGGTACGAGCTGCACGACGCCATCTACACGCGTACGCTGCACACGGTCGGCATCTCCGAGTCCGACGTCGACGCGCGCATCGAGCCGCTCTTTCGAACGCTCGAAAATCCGAAGATCGCGGTGCTCGCGCACGAATACCGCTGCGACGTCAAGATCATGGCCAAGGCGCGGAATCGGCAAGCGGCGGAAGAAGCGATCGCGCCGGTCGAAGCTGAGTTGCGGACCCGAATCGGGCGGGGCATATTTGGCGTCGACGACCAGACCTTGCAAGGCGCGATCGCGGACGTGCTGCGCGAACGGAAACTGACGATCGCGACGGCGGAATCGATCAGCGGCGGCGGCATCGCCGACGCATTCGTGCGCGTCCCCGGAGTGTCGGCGGTTTTTCGCGGCGCGATCGTCGCGTATGACAATGAACTGAAGAGCGTGCTGCTCGATGTAGATCCCGAATTGATCCGCGAACACGGCGCGGTCAGCGGTGAGGTCGCCGAGGGAATGGCGCGAGGCGCGCGCGCTCGTCTGGGGACCAGCCTGGCCATCGCCTCGACCGGAATTGCCGGACCCTCCGGCGGCACCGCGGAGAAGCCGGTCGGGCTCGTCTGGCTCGCTCTGGCAACCGAGCGTGGTCACGTGGAGATCAAGCGTCTGACCCTGCCCGGTTCGCGTGAGGACGTGCGGCGCCGCACCATTACGGCCGCATTAAACCTGATTTGGCGATACCTCGAGAAAGAGGAAACTCGGCCGGCGCCTGCTACGTTCTGATACAATATGCTGGGCTGCGTGCCTCAGCCATCTCCGGGAGACTGATCTTGAACCGACCTCATATCGTGCCGTTGGCCGCGACAACGTTTCTTGCGCTTGGCCTCGTTGTGGCCGGGTGCGGCGGCGGTGGTGGTGGATATAGCCCTGGAGGCGGCGGCGGCGGTTCGACACCGACGCCGGTGCCGACCAACTGCGCCGCCTCGACTTCGCGTTCAAGTCTCTCCTCCTCGACGTTCTCGCGCTCACCGCTAGACGTAAGTTCGACGACGACCATCCCGGCCGGCGGCGGTAACCTTGCGCTACCGCCGAACGCGGGCTTCACTGGGTTCATCACCATCCCGGCGCCGACTCAGGGAGGCGGCTCGTCGGTGACGATCACCGATACGACCACCACGCCGACCGGTTTGATCGCGCTCGCTTCAACCGGACGCCGACCGCTTGCGAACAGCCCGGATCTGTATTTCTCGTTCCAAACGTCGGCGACGGTAATGATCAGTTCGCAATTGAGTCTCTCCGTTACGCTTCCGTCGGCTCCATCAAGCGGTCAACAATACTTCGTCGCGACTTGGAACGGGTCGGCATGGAATCTGGGCGCATTCGGGCCCGGAACCGTGAGCGGAAATACGCTTACCTTCTCGTCGAACTCGTCCGGCTCGCTAACGTTCCAGCCTGGGATCTTTTGGTTCGGGCTGTACCATACAGCGTCGGCGGCGACGCCGGCCTTCACGCCATCGCCCCCGGTCTCGCCGAACTCGACGGTTCCGCCGCGCACCTCGGCCAGCGGTGAGATTCTGAGCCAGGTCTCGCTGCAATCAAACCCGTCGGGCTTGCAAGTACTCGTCAATACATGTGCGCTGGGAACGACTCCGCTGACGAATACGCCGCCGCAAGTGTCGACGGTAACGCAATACGACATCGTACCGACGAACGGCGCGGCACACTTCATCTATAAGACGGATCAGACAGCCAACGGCAATCGGACCGTCTACTACAACCAAGCCGCTGATACCAACGGCTCGATCGGTTCGGTATCGGCGACTTCCGTTGGGCGCGCTCCGAGTTCAGCTCGCGCTGACTCCAGCGGTCCGCGCTTCGGACCCTTCCGGTCGACGGGATTGGCGCAATTCAGTTCGACGCGGTTTGCAGTCCACTATCGGACGTCGGCGCTCAACATGAGCGGGCGCCATGCTGCCGATGTCGAGAGCTTCGAGGGCGTCAAACGTGCCGTCGGTATTGGTTTCGAACGTAATGGTGAGATCACGCGCCTCGTTGACTTGCCTGCGGGCAGATCGATGGATTCCATGGTCGGCAGAATGCGCGCGCATGCCGAGGTCAACTCGGCCGAGCCGCTTGCATTGCGATACAAGACCAGTGCGAGTCCATTTACGCCGAATGACTCGCATTTCAACAACCTCACGCAATGGGATATGTTCCGGATGGATTTCCTCGACGCGTGGGGATATACGCACGGTGTGCCCGAGGTTAACAGCGGCGGGATCAACTGCACGCCGAGCGGTAGCGGCATCGCAATCGCGATTCTCGATACTGGACTGGACTCGACCCATCCGGATCTCGGCGGCGGCAAAGTCGTCTGTGGCGAGAAGGTCGTCAACGGTCAGATTTTCAATGGCGTGAGCGCCGCCCAAGATACCGACGGACACGGAACCAACGTCTCTGGTATCGCGGCAGCCGACACCAATAATAGCGCCGGATTCGCCGGCGGCGGCTTCAACGTGAGCCTGCAGATCTATAAGATCTTCCCCGACGGCGCGAGCCCGAGCGCAAATACCGGTGACGAGGCGCAAGCCATCTACGACGCGGTTGCGCACGGCGCGCGTGTTATCAGCATGAGCTTGGGCGGCGCGCAGGGCGGTAACTACGATCCGGTCGAGCGCGACGCGGTCGAGTTCGCGATCGCGAACCACGTCGTCGTTGTGGCGGCTTCCGGCAATGACGCCGCCGGCACGATCGACCTTCCGGCCGGCTACGACGGCGTGATCTCGGTTGGGGCAACCTCGCTGAACGATGCAGCGAATCCGGGCGTCTACTCCGCAGCGGTGCCCGAGTTCGTTGCGAGTTATTCAAACTTTGGTCCACGTCTCACCGTCGTCGCGCCGGGCGGCGACCCGCCGTCATGCGAAAGCGGCGGAACCTGCGCCATCGATAACCTGCACTGGATCGAGAACCTTTACACGCGAACACCTCTCGACCCGACGCAGCAGTGCGGCACGAGTGGCACCACCGGTGTCGCCGGCAGTGATCCGACCCGTTCTGATTGCAAGGCGCTCTTCGCTGGAACGTCGCAGGCGACGCCTCACGTATCGGCAGTTGTTGCGCTCATGCTCTCAGTTAACCCGGCGCTGACGCCGGCGCAAGTCTCCCAGATCTTGCAATCGACCGCCGACGATATCGGTGACGCAAAGCAAGGTCACGGTCGCGTTAACGCCTACCGCGCGCTAGCGGCGGTCGAGCATGACGCGGTGGGTCTGCCGCTGCCGGGCAATATGGACTTCGTCGCGATTGCTTACACGAACTCGGGCGGAACGACTCCGACGATCGCCGACGTGACCTTCCCGAAGGGCGTGCCGGTCGCAAGCAACGGAACGTTCCGGATCGCCGACGTTCTCAGTTCGACGGGAACCTATCACTGCGCGGTCTGGGCCGACGTCAACGGCGACGGCATCGTTGACGCCGGCGACTGGTTCGGCGTTGCCACCGGAACCGGAAGCGGAAGCGCACCGTGCTCGGGCGCGACGAACATCGTCGCGCACCCAGTCGCCGGCGGGTTCACACTCCCGTAGGTCTAGGCTAGGCCTTGTAACCGATGGCTTCGGGCACGCGCTGCGTCTCGAGGCCGTCGGCGAAAGTCGGTGAGCAGCTTCGCATTAAAATCGAGGTGCTCGGTCTCTAACCCTCCAAATCCGATCTGATGATAGTTCGATGCATCGCGCTGCTCACTGTCCTGGCATGCGCGAGTTGCGTGCAATCACCGCATGCGAGTTCAGATCCGAGGCTAGTGCGTGCCGCCAGATCGATGTCCTCGCCCGGCATGCGCCAGTTGCATCACTCGTTACAGGTTTCGATTTCGCCGCTGGCCGGCGAGCCGGGCTTCCCAATCGCGTTAACGTCAGAAGGTGGGTCGATATGGTATCTGCGTTCAGACTCGCGCGGTACGATAGTTGCTCGATTGGATGATCGAGGCCTCATTGCCGAACAATATCGCATTCGAGCGCGCGCTCAGACTTTTCTCGTCGAGCGAAAACGGATCGTACTCGATACGTGCTGCAGCGCGCTGACTGTCATCAAGCGTCCCGGCGGAGATACTCGCCTGATTTACCTCGGCACTCCTCCTCGGGACGATCGGTGCTTTCAAGCAGGGTCGACGCAGATGCTTTCTGACGCAAGGGGTAAAGTGTGGCTAACTCAGCCTTTTCTCGGCTTGCTATCGTTTGATGCGCTTGGAGGAAATTCAATCCGGCAGACCGGTATTTGCACGACTCAACTTATGCTGGGTCCCGGCAACAAGATTTGGTTCCTATATGGCGTCGAGCCCAAATCTCTGTGCCGAGTGGATGAGTCGCTGCGACCAGCCTGCATGGCGGGAATTACCTTGAAGAAAGATATTGCAATAGCGTACTGCCCGGTCGAGAAGGCTTTTTGGATCGCTCTGTATTTGGATTCGGAGTTGATGAGGATTTCCTCGACTGGAACCGTGAAACGCTTTCAATTGGACGAGCACCCGAGCAACATTGCTTGCGCGAAGGGTCAGGGTGCATGGTACATAGCGGGCCCATTGCCGGAAACGTTTCGGGGCGCCATGCAAACTGGAAAAGTAACAGCGGCTGGAATTGTCACTCGTCGTTCCGGGGGCGGAGACAACCTCGTTGTCGATGGCAGCGGAACACCCTGGCTCTTGTCATACGCGAACCAAGTCATTCTCCGACTAAAGTTTTGACGCCCGGCTAGGCCTTGTAACCGATGGCTTCGAGGACGCGCTGCGTCTCGAGGCCGTCGGCGAAGGTCGGTAAGGTCGCCGGTTTTCCGTCGATCGCGTCGACGAATGCGTCGAGCAGTTCGACGAATGGCGGGACGTTGGGATGGACCGACGCGAGTTTTGCGTGTTTGGGCGCGCTCAGCTCGAGCTCGGCCGTCTCCTCTTCGTCGATCGCGAACATCGTCGCATCGATCACGTTAGGCCCGGTCGCCGCGGCCGCGCGCAACTCGCCGTGGACGGCCAGGGTCGCGGATTCTACGGGACGCGTGCCGTCCGCAACCGCGCGGCCGACCAGCCCGTCACCGTAGTCGAGCAGGACGAACGCGCCGTCCGCAACGTCGCTCGTGAAGGTCGCGCCCTTGTACGTGCGCGTTGGGTTGGCGGTGCGCTCGAAGCCCACGACGCGTTTGGGCGGCCGGCCGGCGAGCCAGTTCGTCTGATCGACCATGTGGGAGAGGATCGCGCCGGTGATCCCGCCGCCGCGCCGGTGCTCGAACCACCACGAGTTCGCTCGCTCGGTGCTCGCGCGCAGAAACATGTGGAGCACGCTCGACTCGATCTCGCGTAACGCGCCCAAGTGGCCGTTATCGATCAGTTCTTTCATCGCTTGGCGGGAGGGCGTGTACCGGAACTCGTGCGCGATCGCGCAGACGGTGCCGGCGCGTTTTGCGGCCGCGACCATCTCCTCGCATTCGGCGACGTTCAGGCCGAACGGCTTCTCGCAGAGGACGTGTTTGCCGCGTTCGAGTGCCGCCAAAACCGAAGCCCTGTGATCGAATGGCGGCGAGGCGACCGAAACGACATCGATATCGATCGCGTTGAGCATCGCACCGACGGACTCGAACGAATTGGGGACGTTACGTTCTTTAGCGACCGCGGCTGCGCGATTCGGCGATGCGATCGCGACGACATCGAAGCGCCCTTGGGCGCGAAAGGCCGGCACGTGAACGAGGCCGCCGAATCCCGCGCCGACAACGCCGACTTTTAGCCGCGCGTTCATGCGGGCACGGCTTCGCGAGCGGCGGCGCAGAGGAGATCGAGCGCGCGCCCCAATTGCACAGGTTCGATGACGAGCGGCGGCGCGAGCGTCAGCGTTTCGCCGCGTAATCCTGATTGAAGCACGATGACCCCCGTTTGCAGTGCGCGGACGGCGCAGCCTGCCGCCGCGGCGCCGTCTTTGAATTCGACCCCCCAGAGCGCGCCCCGTCCACGCACGTCGACGATATGTGAATGGGCGCCACGCAGCTCCTCGAGCCGGCGCTCGAACTCGGGCTCGCATGCGCGCGCACGCGCCGGCAAGTCGAGCCGTTCGATCTCGGCGATGTTGGCGAGAGCCGCGGCACAGCCCATCGGATTGCCGAGATAGGTTGAGGTATGCAGCGCTTCGCCGCGCGACGGCTCCCACGCTTCGGCCACACCCCGCCGCACGACCGTCGCCGAGATTGGAAAGCCGCCCGCAAGCGCTTTGCCGAGGCAGAGCATATCGGGGCGCACGCCTTCGCGTTCGCAAGCGAAGAGCGTGCCGGTGCGGCCGAAGCCGGTGTAGATCTCATCGAGGATCAAGAGTACGTCATGCTCATCGCAGAGCGCGCGCAGGCCGTGCAAGAATCCGTCGGGCGGAACGATGATGCCGGCGCGCCCTTGGAGCGGTTCCGCGACGACCGCGCCGATCGCCGGGTCGGCGCGTAATGCGTTTGCGATTGCCGTCAAGGCGCGTTCGGCGCTTGCCGGAGAGCGCCGATTCGGAAAGTCGACGAGCGTCGTTGTGTTGCGCAACTGGCGGCGCCACGGTTCGCGGAACTTCTCGATGCCGCCGATCTCGAGCGTGCCGTACGAGAGGCCATGGTACGCGCCGTTGAAAGCGAGGATGTTCGGCTTGCCGGTCGCGAGCAGCGCGGTCTTGAGCGCGAACTCGACGCTCTCGGCGCCGCTCGAACAGAGAAACGTGCGCGGTTCGTCAACCGGCACGATCTCCGAAAGTTTTTCGAGCAACGCGACCTTTACATCGCTCGGATGCACATCACCCATGCCGTGTGGCAGGCGCGCCGCTTGTGAGGCGATTGCGCGGGTGACCGCGGGATTGGCGTGTCCCGCTACGGCAACGCCGAATGCCGAGGTGAGATCGAGGTAGCGATTGCCGTCGACGTCGGTGACGGTGGCGCCCTCGGCCCAAGCCCAGAAGACCGGGAAATCGTCGGCGAGGTAGGTGACCCCGCGCGTCTCCGTCGTCGCGAGCGAGGCTGCCAGCGCGCGCGAGCGCGGCCCCGGAATCTCGCCCGCGATCGACTCGAAGTTCATCGTTCTCGTGAGATAGCGCGTACGAACGGCAAAATCCGCCCCATGCCACCGTGCTCGCCCGCAAGCGGCGGCGCCTGCAGTGCTCCAAGGCGGGCGATGCGTGCCGCACCACTCGCGACTGCGAGATCGAGGACGTCCGGCCGATCGGCGGCGCACGTCGCGAAACCTTCGAGCGGAAGGTCGTGCGCGCGCAGATACGTTAGCGCTTCGGTGGGCGCATCGACCGAGTAGAGTGCGAGCGTACGCGAAACGAAGGGGGGCGCTAGATTGCGCGGCGCATCCAGCACGAGAAGATGCGCTCGGTCGATGCCGCCACGCAACGCGCCTTCGCCCTGACTCGCGCGGAAGCGCGCCGCATTGCGATAGAGCGCCGCCGCCGGGTCGAGTTCGGTGCGCGCCGGCGGAAACTCGATTGCGGCCGCGTCCAGCGCGTCGAATAGGAAGTCGCCGAAGTGTTCGGAGCTGACCCTGCCGCCGCGCTCGACGAAAAGCGCGTGCAGCGAAAGGCAACCTTCGCCGTCGTAGAGCAGCGCGTCGCGCGCCGCAGCGTTCGCAGCCGCGCGGGCCGAATGCTCATCGGCGAGCGTCTCGCGCGCGAGGTAGCCGACGCTGGTGCGGTGCCCGAACGGTACGAAGCGCGCCTCGGGTCGCAGGTGCGCGCGAATATCGGTCAGCGCTTGCGATCCGCCGAAGGCCACAACCACATCGCTTTCAGCCAGACGCGCGGAGCCATTCGGATCGCCCGTCCCATTCCAGGCCTCAACGCGCAGAGTCGCCGCGAATTCGGAGCGCTCCTCGCCAAGCGTCGCGGCGAAGGCCCCCATCAAGCGATCGCTGCGATCCTTTATGGTGACATCGCACTTGGCGCAGAGCGCGAAGACGAGCGGCGCTAAGGCGACGCCGATCGTGGTATCGCTCGAAACGATCGTGACCTTCCCGGCGCCGCGGAAGAAGACATCGGGCCGGCCGGCGCGTGTAACGAAGCCGTCGAGCGCTTCGAGCGAACCGAGCTCACTCGCGATCGTCGCTTGCAACGCTGCGCGCGTAATCGGCTCGAACAGTCGATCGAGCGCGTAGTCGACGACGGGCTCGCTGTATCCGGTGCGCGCCATGACCTCGCGGGTCGCACGCGCGCGCGCTGGAAAGTCGGCGTTGCTCCAGCGTTCGGCCGCATCGGCAATCGATTCCAGAATGCGAAGCGCCGGCAGGTCGCGCAGGGTTCGTACGCCTTCGCTCAGCGCACGGTCTCAGAGGCCAGCCGCAGATCCTCCGCGTCGAGCGAGCAGCCCCGCGGCTCCGCGTCACTTTCGCGGCCGCGCAAGACGATGCCACCGGGGACGAGGTAACCGCGATCCTCGGTTTCGATTGCGAGCACGGACGAGCGGTTGGCGAGATCGACGTGACGCAAGAACCCGGTCTCGCCCGCGGGCACCTCGCGGCCTTCGGCGTCGACGACGAGCGTGCGCAGCCAGGGCGGCGCGGCCTTGACGCGCAGCGCGCTCGAGCGAGATTCGATCGAATCGTAGAACTGGCTCAGCAACTCGGTCATCCCGTACTCGGCGACGATCGATTCCTGATCGATGCCGAATGCCGCAGCGAGCCGCGCATAGAGTTCCTCACGCGCGATGACACGCGTGCGCCCCTTGAAGCCGCCCGTCTCCATGATACGCGAGCCGGCCGGCGCGGAGAACGTGCGGGCCGCGCCGCCCAGTGCATCGAGGAGCGCGAGCAGCGCGAACGCGGTGCCCGTGATGCAGACCGGCTGCCGCGCTGAGATCGCTTCATCGAGCGCGGTCGCGAAGCGATCCGAATCGATGCGATCGTCGTCCAGAAAGTACGCCGACTTTCCGTCACCGCGCAGCACGGAAGCGTAACCAACCATGTAGCCGAGCGAGGAGTGTTTCTTGTAGCGCGGATTCGGAACAAGATTCAGATAGCGCAACTTCGGACCATCGGGCAGCATGAAGCGATCGAACCCCGCGGCCAGCGCCGCGTCGTACAACCCGGCGCGCTCGACGTAGTGTTTTCCGGGTCGCTCCGCGGTCGTTCCGCTCGTGTGAAACTCAAGTTCGGCATACGTCACATCGAACGTGGCGAGCGTCGCATCTTTGAACGCGGAGGCCGGCACGGCCGGAATCTCGCGCCACGTGCGCGGCATGCGCTCCACCGAGTAGCCGCAGCTCGCCGCAAAGCGCGCATACGGCGCGTTGCGCTCTATCTGGTGGGCGAAGAGCGCGAGCGCGTGCGCGTCGAAGGCGTCGTCGTCACAGCCTGTGCCGCCGCGCTGCCAGTCCCCGACGAGCGCCAGAAAGGCCACGTCGAGTTCGGGTGCGGTCACGGCTTGGCGCCGGCCGATCGGGTTGCGCGGCGCGACGAGATCAGGCCGCTGTTCAGTCCGGCGATCGAGAGACCGCCGTCGAAACGCGCCGACTCGACCTTGATGCAGCGATCGACGACGACGTCCAGCCCGGCCTCGTCGGCGAGGCGAATCGCTTCGTCGTTAATCACGCCGTATTGGAACCAGATCGCTTTCGCGCCTGCCGCGATCGCTTCGCGCGTCACCTGCGGCGCGTCGGCCGGCTTGCGGAAGACGTCGACGATGTCGGGTGCGCCGCGTTCGGCCGCGTACGCGGCGAGCGACGGATAGGCGCGCACGCCGTCGATCTCGCTGACCGCCGGATTGATCGGCGTGATCTCGACATTGCCACGCGTGCGCAAGTAGGAGAAGACGAAGTAACTGGGTCGCGTCGTGTTGGGCGAGGCGCCGACCATCGCCACGGTCTTCGAGCGTGCCAAGAGATCGCGGCGCTGGGCGACGGTGGTGAGGATCATGCGATGGCTCGGGCGGCGCGCAATCCGTTCTCGAGGTCCCAGATCAAATCGGCCGGATCCTCCAGACCGACCGAAAGCCGAACCATCTCGGGTGTGACGCCGCCGGCTCGCATATCCGCATCGGTCAACTGCTGGTGCGTGGTCGAGGCGGGATGAATCACGAGACTCTTGCCGTCGCCCACGTTAGCAACGTGGCTCCACAATTCGAGGGCGTCGATGAAGGCTCGGCCCGCTTCGCGCCCGCCGCGCAACCCGAAGGTGAAGATCGCGCCGGCGCCGTCGGGCAGATACTTGCGCGCGAGCGTGTGGTACGGCGAGTCGTCGAGCTCCGCGTAGTTGATCCAAGCGACGTCGTCGTGCTTGGCGAGGAACGAGGCGATGAGGCGCGCGTTTTCGACGTGGGCCTTCATGCGCAGCGGCAACGTCTCGAGGCTCTGCAGCAGAAGCCATGCGTTCATCGGCGAGAGGCACGCGCCCACGTCGCGCAAGACCTCGGTACGCGCGCGCATCAAGAACGAAAACTCGCCGAACGTCTCGGCAAAATTCATGTCGTGATAGCCCGGGCTCGGCTGCGAGAGCAGCGGATGTTTGCCGGCATCCCATGGAAAACGGCCGGATTCGACGATCACGCCGCCGATCACCGTGCCGTGTCCGCTCAGAAACTTGGTCGCCGAATGCACCACGATATCGGCTCCCCAATCGATCGGCCGGCAGAGCGCGGGCGAAGCGAACGTACTGTCGACGACGAGCGGGATGCCGTTCGCGTGCGCAAGCGCCGCCCACGCTTCGAGATCGGCGACGTTTCCGAGCGGGTTGCCGATCGTCTCGGTAAAGAGCGCCTTCGTGGATGGGGTGATCGCCGCGCGCACCGCGCTCAGATCGTCGCCCCCGACCAGCGTGCACTCAATGCCCATGCGTTTGAGCGTCACGGTAAATTGCGTGACGGTTCCGCCGTAGAGGCTGGCGCTCGCAACGATATGATCGCCGGCCTGCGCGAGCGCGAGAATCGTCATCAGTTGCGCGGAGAGTCCGCTCGCGGTCGCGACCGCGCCGAGACCGCCCTCGAGGCTCGCCATGCGTTCTTCGAACGCGGCGACCGTCGGATTGCCGATGCGGCTATAGATATTTCCGTAGGTACGCAGCGCAAAGAGTTCGGCCGCATGTTCGGTCGAATCGAAGACGAAACTCGACGAGAGATAGATCGGCATGGCGCGCGCGCCCGTTGCCGGATCCGGCGGCGTGCCGGCATGCAGAGCGCGCGTGCGGAAACCGAAGACGTGATCGCTCATGTGCGAACCGCCTGGCTTAGTATTTCTTGAGGAGCTTGCCCGGGGCGAGGCGGTGCTCGGCGGTGAACGCGGTCGGCGAGGTATTGGGCTTGCCGAAATCGACGAGTCCGACCATATCGCTCGCGCCTTCCACGTAGCCGGAGAGCGTCACGTTCCCGTCCGGCGTCTTCGCGACCATGCGGAAGAGCCGTCCGTCGTAGGTGCCTTCGAACGGGCTCTCCTTGCCGGCGACGCGCCACGATCCACTGATGGTGTTGGCGATCTGCTTGATCGTGAGATACGAGTACGTCGTGTGGTCGATGTACTGCAGCTGCATCTCCCACGAGCCGTCGAGCGTCGCGAACGCGGGCGAGGTCGGCGTGGGGGTCGGTTCCGGTGAACTCGTGCCCGATGGTGCCGGTCGTCCGCGGCGTCCGCGGGGTGGTGCGGGCGAAGCCGTGGGGGGCGGAACCGGGGTCGCGGTCGGGACCGGATTCAATCGGGCCGTCGGCGTGGGCAGCGGTGTGGCCGATGGGTTCGGAACCGGCGGAGGCGGCGGGGTCTGCGCGTGCACGCCCGTTCCGCCGCTGAAAGCGACGGCCAATGCGAGGCCCGCGACTGCCAGGATGCCGGTGCGATGACGACGGTAGTTCAAGCTGCCTCACTGGTGGGGACGGTATAAAAAGCCAACGCAGGCCGTTCGCGCATCGTTCCGGACAACCCCGTCGTCCTAAAACTTGAAGTACAGGAACGGCGGCGATCCGCCGGTCGGCGCGAGCAGTTGGAAGCCGAGCAGCAGCACTGCGAGGGTGCCGCCATAGACGAGGGGCGAGCCTCGCAGCGGGGCGACGTCCCAGCCGCGCTCTTGGGCGATCGCGACGGCCAAGGCGACGCCGACCGGGAACAGCTGCCACGGGGCCAGGAGCCAGGGACCCGCGCCGCCGCCGAAGGCCGCGCCGGCGATGCCGAGCGCTTCGCCGAACGTCTGGGAACGGAAGAGGATCCAGCCGAGCGAAACGAGCGTGAACGTCACCACGACGCGCGCGGCCCAGGCAAACCCGGCCGGAGCATCGTCGCCGCGTCCGATGCCTCGGGCTCGTTCGGCCGAGAGCAGCGCGCCGTGGTAGCCGCCCCAGCCGATGAAGGTCCAGTTGGGTCCATGCCACAGCCCTCCGAGCAGCATCGTGATCATCAGACTAAAGTACGTACGGGCCGCCCCGAAGCGGTTGCCGCCGAGTGGGATATAGAGGTAGTCGCGCAACCACGTTGAGAGCGAGATGTGCCAGCGCCGCCAGAATTCGGTCAGACTCGTCGCCAAGTACGGCCGGCGGAAGTTTGCGGGAAAATCGAACCCGAGCAGCCGCGCGCTGCCGATCGCGATATCGCTGTAGCCGGAAAAATCGAAGTAGATCTGCAGCGAGAACGCGAGGATGCCGCTCCAGGCTGCGGGCGCCCCCGGGTGCGCCGCGGGGTTCGCGAAGTACGCATCGGCGACACCCGCGAGTTGGTCTGCGATCGCGGCTTTTTTGACCAATCCGAGCGCGATCTCAGCGAGGCCGCGCAGGACGGCATCGCCTCCGGGCCGTTGCCAGTTATAGAGTTCGCCGAAAAAGCGTTTGGCCCGAACGATCGGTCCGGCGAGCAGCTGTGGAAAGAACGCGATGTAGAGTGCGTAGTCGAGCGGCGAGCGCACCGCTTTGATCTCACCCCGGTAAACGTCGATCAGATACGATAGGCTCTGGAACGTATGAAAACTGATGCCGATCGGCACGATCCAGTTCACGAGCCACGGGTCGTGCTGTAGGCCGAGCAGCGCGGCGAGCGAACCGGTCGTGAAATTTGCGTACTTGAAGACGCCGAGAAAGGCGAGGTTCGCCGCTATCCCGGCCGCGAGCAGCGGACGCCGCGACGAGTCTCCGGCTCGTTCCAGCGCGAGGGCGACCAGGTAGTCGCTCACGGTCAAACCGAGCAGAAAGACGAGATACCACGCGTTCCAGCGCGCGTAGAAGTACCAGCTCGCCACGAGCAAGAGCACGCGTCCCGCGCCGCGCGGCAGCGAATAGAACAGAAGCGCCAGCAGCGCGAGGAACACGATGTATTCGGACGACTGGAATTTCAACGGCGTGCCGATGCCGAGCCACACGTTCGGATGAAAGCGGGGCGCCGGCGCGGGCGTCGCGGTTGCCGTGATTCGAAAGGATTGAGCGGGTTGACGCAACGCTGCGGCGACGTCGGCGCCGAGCAGCGCGCTGAAACGCTCGCGCCCGGCCGAGTTGAGATGATCGTGATCGGCGAATAGGTCGGGGCGCTCGAGCGCGACGTACTTTCCTTGCGGAACGATGCGCACGTTCGCTAACGAGCCGAGCTCGGCGAGCGAACCCGCGGGTGGGCCGTTCGTCGCGGTCCGATGCGCGGGCCGCGCCGGAATCCGCGCAAACACAACGAGCGTTCCGCTGCTGCGATAACGCTCGACGATTTCACCGAGCCATTCGCGACGATAGGCGGCATACGACGGACGCGCGGCCGGCACGTGCAGCACGTTCTGCGCGATCGCATCGCGCTCGCTCGGCGGGATGCTTGCCGGAAACGCGATACGGTTTCGCGCGAAGTCGATGTTCAAACCCGCCAGCGATCCGGCGCGTTCGTGCGGTACGTTCGGGGCGTCGTTCGCCGCCTCTACTTCGCGCGCGCGGGTTGCGGGATCAGCTAGCAGCGCCTGCAGATCGCTCCGGAGGAGCGGGCCGCGCGTCCACAGATCGAGGGCGACGTTCGGCCGCGTTCGCCAATCGCCGAAGGTCGATGCCAGCGGCCATGCATCGCCGAAGCCGACGCGGTACGCGATATAGCGAAGATCGAACGGCCGATCGTTGCCGTCGAGGCTGCCAAGCGCGCTGTCGTCATCGTTGTACGTATCGACCGGAACCAGCACGGCGCGAAAACGGTCCGCGTGCGGATCGACGGCGCGAATGAAGAAGGGCCAGCAGCGCGGCGTCGTACCCGGCACCGAGCCATCAATGAAGCGCAAGCCGTGAGATGCGCGTCCGGCGAGCGCCGAATCGAGCCCGTTGTAGATGCGCGAGTCGCCGAGGACGAGGACGTCGCTCGCCGGCGCTTGCGGCACCGCTTGGACTCGGGCGATCGCCGCCTCGAACGAGCCGGTCGTGGAATCCGGGGCGAGGAACCCGTGATAGAGCGGCGACCAGAATAGCGCCGCATCGAACAAGGCCAGCAGGCCGCACGAGATCCCGAGGCTGAGCGGAACGCGCCAAACTTTCATGATGGGTTAGTTCGCAGAGGCCAGCTCCTCGTTTCGGACTAGCGCAGAGGGGTGGGTTGCCTTCGTTTGTATAAGCCCCCTGGCACGGTTTGGTGTTTCCGTAGGAGCCGCTCCATGAGCAGCTGGCGTTCTTGCATTGTCGCCCTCGCATTTATCTCGAGTCTGCTTGTTGCGGCGTGCTCCACGTCGTCAGTGCGCCAGACGCCATCCGCCAGTTTCGTGCACTTGGATACGCCGAAGTCGGTATCTCCGGGCTCGATTGCTCCCGCGCCAATGGCCAAGACGGCTATTCTGCCGGCTAGCGTGATGCAGTCGGCGACGCCGCGCAAGACTCAGGGCGATATTCAGGGCCTGAACTACATGCAAATCCCTGGTACGGCGAGTTCCGTTGCAGTGGGCCCAGGATCAGTGTGGGTGCTCTCGGATCAGCCTGCGGGTCCCGACAAATATATCTGGCATAATGTCGGAGGAACCTGGACCAACGTCCCAGGCCTGGCTTCTCGCATAAGCGTCGGGCCCGACGGCACGTTGTATGCGATCAATTCCGGTGGCGGAGCGTATGCGTATAACAGCGGGGCGTGGAATGCCCTTGGAGGCGGCTGTCGGGATGTGACGGCGGCCGCGGATGGCTCGGTGTACGTTATTTCCAACGGCGGCGGCGCCGACGGAGCGATCTGGCATTATTCCGGCGGGGCGTGGACGCAGCAGCCCGGTTCTGGGAATCGTCTTGCTGCGTCTTGGGATACTCACACCTATAGCCTGCCCGGCGGCACTATCACCCCCGGCGGCTTTTATGTGATCAACTCTCAGGGATCCATTTACTACTTGGGCGCATCGGGTTATATCCAGATACCGGGCGCAGGTTCGGCGGTTGCGCCGATCGCGGGCGGGCTCTTTGTTTTGGGTTATCCGACCGATCCGAACGGCAACGTTCTGTATTACTACAATTTGGATGCACCCGGCTGGAGCGTCAAAGGCGGCGCCGGCGTCAGTATCTCGGCGAATGGCAGCACGCTGTACATTATCGGTGCGTCGGGCGGCATCTATGTATCTGCGATCACTGTTATCCCGCCCCCAACCCCATCGCCGTCGCCATCGCCCCCGTCTGGTATCGCCGCGTCGTTCGCCCTCACGCCATTGAGCCCCCAGCCTTTGCTCGAGGGTAACGTCACGAATGGCTTTACTTTGGTCGGACCAATAAACGGCGTATTCTCGCTCACTCTGAAGGATCACAGCGGCAACGTTATACCACCGGCTTCGTGGCCCGCGGTCAGCGGTTCGTGCACGCCCAACAAGGCGATCTGCTTCGCCCCATCTAGGCAGCCGGGTCTCATGATCCTGGTGAACAATCAGGAGCAGCGGGGTTCGTCGCCGGTCACGCTGACGATCTCGAATAGCGATGGCTCGTCGCTCACGACAAACTTTCTCGTCAATAACTCCTCGATCGTGTACGTTGCCGACTCAGCAGCCAACACTGTTCGGATGTACGACGAGGACGGGAATCTGATACCCGCTCCAGCATCGTTTACGCTTGGCAACGCTCCGGTGGCGATCGCCGCCGATTATTCCTCGGCTTCGCTTCTCGTTGCCGGCGCCGACAATTCGATCGTCTACTACAATCTTGACGGAACCCAGAACGCTCTTCCGCCGCAGCCATATCAAAACGTCGCCGGCCCCTCTGCGATATTCGATACTCAGCTATTTCCACAGGAAATCGCGATCGCAGACTCAACGAGCAACACCGTCACGATTTATGACCTGGCCACGGCGAATCAATACGCGCTCTCGCCGGGAACGTTTGCCGGACTGCAGCAGCCTAGCGGGATTGTGCGGCCCTTGTTTGCCGGGCTCGGCCTCGGTTATCTCGTCTCTAGCAGAGGAAATAATAAAGTATTAGCGTTCAATTCCGGCGGCGACCCGATCGCACTCTCGGGCGGATTTCCGGGCCTCAACGCTCCGAGCGGCCTCGTTGCCTCCGAGTTATTATCACGGGTCTGGGTCACCAATGCAGGCAACAGCACTATAAGCGTCTTCGATAGCGCCGGTAATCCGGTTTCGGTAAGCGGGTCGTTTCCCGGGCTCAGCGCTCCGAGCGGAATAACGGCGTCCTCCTCGCTGTACGTCCTCAATGGTGGAAACGCGACCGTTACAGTTTACGATTTCAACGGCAATCGCTTGAGCACACCTGGAAGTTTTCCCGGTCTGATGAAACCGACATCGATCTTGATTATCCCGCCGGTCGTATTGACATTTGGCTGACGATGAACGCCGGCGCACGACAGCGTGCGCCGGACAAGAGTACCCTCTGGCCCGCCGCTGTAGCCGCTCTTACCGCGGCTGGACTGCTAGTCCCTAACGGACCCGCCTGGGTTGGACGACTGGGCTTCGTCGCGAACCTCCGGCAATTGAACGGGCGGACAATTTCGCTACTTTATGGAGTGCATACAACATCCACACCGTTTGCTCACCATTTCCAGCACCGTTAAACACATTGACGCCCGCGGGTGAAATCTTTACCTGTGAGGATTCATAGACTCTAGGTTCCTCATTACGTTGCTGCTCATCCTTAATGAAGGAGAGCGTTTGTTCGACCTGCTTCCAATCACCCTTCTGCGCAAAAAACAACAATTGCCAGGCAAGTAATTTTCCCGACGTTATCGGTACCAGATCCATACCTTTGGTGAACCCAATACTTACGACGCGATGTCCATTCCATACAAAACTTCCATACTTCATTAACGCCGCTATGGTTTGATCGTATACGCTAGGATCGACTCCTTCCCAACCGGCGGCGGTCGGGCCAAAATTAAACTCCGACAAGCCAAGGTATATTTGTGACATGCTTTTGTCTTCAAACATTTCAGCATAAACGTTCTGACCATCAAGATTCCACGTCATCCTTCGCGCAATAGCATGTTCTAGGATACCTTCATCGTTTCGCCATCTTTTTGCGTGGATCGTATCTCCCCGCGACTTCGCTACGCGGATCATTTCCGTTAACGCTTGCGCAACGTACGACTGGGTGAGGATATCATAGGTATCCCAAAAGCGTCCCTCACGGTAATGCTCGAGGCGCACGTTTCTGACCAAACCGAACTTCGGAACAAAATATGCGGGACCTACGCTTGCATCCATGAGGCCGGCGACTTGCTTGTACGTCGAGGAGACAAAAGATGGAGCGTTTGCTTGTTGAGCGTACAGCGCCCAGGCGAGGATGATGCTTGCCTGGCCATCAATTTGGTCCGACATTTCGGTCTGTCCGGAAGTCAGAACGTAATGCGGCACACGATTGAGTCCCGCTTGCTTCGTAATATCGAGAGTATATTGAAGCACTTCCCTTGCGCGCTCGAAATTGCCGGTGCTAAGCCACAGCTTAACAAGCGCTCCGCCGGTGCGTGGAAAATAACTTAGGACGTAATCCCTTGTCAAGGACTCTAAGAAGAATCCTGAAGGGTTGCTCCCACCTTGTCTGGATTCAATGTCCGCATAATTAAACGAATAAAAATTCCGCCACCATGGTGAGTCGAGCTCCTCTCTCACAGCTGCTTTATCGGCATCGGTGGAGGGCGCCTCGATTGCAATAGGTTCTTTCAGACCTGCTCCGCTAACCGGAAAGTCGTCGACGAATGTGAAAGTTCCGGCGTCATAATCCCATGGCATCGACGCAACGATGAACGCGATCCCATTTGTGGGATTCAGCGCAACCGCGGGGGGCTCCAGCAACCTGCCGGAGATGGGTTGCCAAACGGGAGCGCTCTTGCCTTGGGAATCAAATCTTGAAAACCAGACTTCATTATCGCCTCCTCTGACAAAGGAGTATAGTCTGTTCGCCCTTGAGTCAAAGATCAACGACGGCGTCGAGATCGTATTTCCCGATATGTTGCTAAACGTTTTATAAACCGTGCCGTCAGGGTTTAAAGTCTCGAACCATAAGGTATCGTTCGAAGCTCGCACCAAGATTTGAATTTTCTGTAATGAGTAATCCCAAGCGGCGGCTGGAGAAGAGGGCGTAGTCCCTGGGACCGAAACCCAATCTCTAAAGAAACTTCCGTCCGTATTCAGCGTCGCCAACCACAGATTGTCATCCGACGATCGCCCCAGTATGTCGATTTTGTTTAGCAGCGGATTCCACACTAAGGCCGGGGGGGACGCGAGAATTCCCGACAACTCCTTCCAGTTCGAATAAAGGGTTCCATCGGTATTAAGCGCGGCAAACCAAAGATTGTTGTCAGACGAGAGCACAACTATGTCGATCTTATGCAGCACGGGATCCCACACTAAAGCCGGAGGCAAAGGCGTGCCACCTGCGACGTCAACGAAGGGAGTAGTAATGATCTTATCTTGATTCACTGCGGCAAACCAGAGCTTGTTATTCGAACCCGCCACCGCGATGTACACTTTATTCGTGTCCGGACTCCAAACAGCCGCGGGCGCTGAAACAGTCTTCCCTGGGATCACCGTCCAATTTGCCCAAGCGGCGCTCGGTGTCAAGAAAATCAAGCCCAACAGAATAGCAGCCGATATCAAACGCACAGCACCCAGTTGCCCAAGTGAAAACGCTGCAGGCCATAAAGGCTCAAATGAGGATTGACGTCGTGGATGACCTTCGTGCGCCGCGCGACGACATTTGCAATTCCGCCCGTTAACACGACCTTCGCATCACCGCCTAACTCGGCGCGAATTCGCCGGATGAGCGTTTGGGTCTGTCCGAAAAAACCATAAACGATCCCTGGCTGCAGCGCCGGGATCGTGTCCGTCCCTAATGCGTGACCCGGCGTCTCCAACGCGATCTGCGGAAGCTTCGCGGTGCGCTCGACGGACACGCCGATTAGTGTCAGCAACAAACCTGTAAAGCCAAGAACCCAGAAAAGACTACGTTGCCAACCGTCCCTAATACGTAAGACAATATCCGATTATGGTTGCCGCAATTGATAACCGTAAAGATCAGGCCGAATGCGATGAGCGCTCCGCCCAAATCTAGGCTCACGCCGAAATTACACACGCGTCTGGACTTGGCCTAAAGCTCTTTACCGGGACAAAATCCCAAGGCATGTCCAGGTCACCGTACGGCGCTGAAACATAGGCCCGAGTTATACCCTTCAGCCCTTCGCCATAATGACAAAGGCTTTGTCCCTCAGCTTTCACACGCTCTAACATAGCCATGTTCATAGCGTGAGTCAAGCCCCGAGTTTGCTGTAAATTGAGGATCTGATTCAGATAGGACTCGACCACCCGCGCCACAAGATTTTCGGCGGCTTCTGGAATTGCGCTCCGTGATGGGGTAGACTCGAATTGGGCCACTGCTGGTTCCTTTCGGTGATTTTGTGCAAAGAAAATCTTCCGAAAATCGGCGGTGGCCTCCGCCTTTTACAGCACTACAGGGGCGCGACCCTGGCGGCTACCGAACTGCAGTGTTTGGGATGCTATCTGAAGACATGCGCCGTCGATCCTCACTGCATGGACCTGCTGACGCCGGAGTTGGTCTATACGAATGTGCGAGAAGTCTTGGCCGCGTGCAAATAGGTCTGGTCGTGCCCGAGTTTCCGCCCGATACCGTTGGCGGTGGAGGAACGGTCTTTGAAGGGCTCGCACTCGCATTGCACGCGCGCGGCCATGAGGTGCGCGTTCTAACGTCCGCAACGGTCGGGGGCCCACCGTGTGAGGACTTTCGCTACCCCTTCCCGGTGGCGCGGGTCAAGCAATTCAAGCACTTCACTTCGCAGTATCGCACGTACATGCCACCACTCCCGCAGGAGCTCTTTCGGGTCAGAGACTTCTTACGAGGCTCCGACGTCTATCATCTCCACGGCTACGGCGTGGCATTTGTCGACAGCGTGTTTCGCTTCTTGTGCGACCCAAACAAAACGGTCTTTACCAGTCACGGCATCCCCTATACCGCTCCGCGGGCCGGGGGCCTGTTGAGCGCGGCATACAAGCTGTACGACGTTGCCTTTGGCACCAACGTACTCAAGAGGAGTTGCCGCCTCACGGCGGTCTCTTCGTTCGCCGCCGAGCAAGCCGAAGCGGCGGCCGGCCGGCCGGTTGAAGTCATCCCCAACGGATTCTCTGTGACAGTTGCACGTCAAGTAGCAGACCCCGAGCTGCGAGAGTTCATGTCGAACGGTCCCTATATTCTTTGTGTGGGACGTATCGAGCCGCTCAAAGGCTTCGATCTCGTCGTACGCGCGCTCCGAAGATTGCGCGACAACGGCTCCAGCCTGCGCTTGATCGTCGCCGGCTCAGACAACTCGCAGCAACCGTCGCTGGCGGGGCTCGTTGCAGAGTTGGATCTTGCTTCACAAGTGTATTTTTCCGGCAGGCTTGAGCGGTCGGTGCTGATGGCACTCTACCAAAATGCTGCGTACTGCGTTGTGAGCTCCTACACCGAATCATTTTCGCTGGTGACGCTCGAGGCGATGAGCCAAGGAACGCCCAGCGTATTGTCGGCGGTCGGCGGTATTCTTGACATCGCTCGAGATGGCGAGAATGCGATCCTATTTTCTGCTGGCGACGTTCCGGGCATCGTCGCCGCAATAGAGCGGCTCGAATCATCGCCGGCGCTGCGCGAGAGGCTCGTGACCGACGGACGATCGACCATTGCAAGATTTGGCTGGCCCGAGATCGCGGCCAAGTACGAAGCGACATACATGGCGTGCGTGCCCGCGCAACACCAATTACAATGACTTCCAGCCATCGTACCGAACGTGCGCCAGCCATGTCGCGCGATGCCGCGGAGCCGTCGGCTGAAGTTTCGGTCGCCATCATCTGCATAGCTCCCCTGCGTAACGCTGCGATCCTCGGGGGGACGTACTCAGCGGTACTTGGCGAGGGTTTGTGCGCCGATGGAACGCGCGTCGAACTCTGGACCAGAAAGAGCGCGGAGATGCTAGCGGAGCTCGACGTGCCCGTGCGGCAAATTTGGCGCTCCGGTGCTTTGGCGTGGCTTGACGTTCTTAAAGCGGTGCTAAAGATTCGCCCGCGGGTAGTCCACCTTCAACACTATTTCTTTCTCTTCGGAAACGGAGCCGCTGGAGAGCTCTCTGCGATGCTGCTCATGCTGAGTTTGGCAGTGTTGGGCACTCGCGTCGTGGTGACGCTCCATGACGTTCCAGGCAAAGAGCAGATAACTGCCGAGTACGTAAAACTGCACAAGTATGACTATCCCGCTTTTTTTGTCCTGGCCGGAATCACGACGCTGATGTACCTGCTGGGAAAGTGCGCAAACGAAATAATCGTTCACAACGAACTCTTCGCGGGCCGCCTCGTTAAGTTTGGCGTCGATCCGCGCAAAATCAACGTGGTTCCGTTCCCTCTCCCGCCGTCGAAGCCCGTGGACCGATCGAGTGCCCGGGAAACACTTGGGTTAGACGTTGCGGGGCGCGTCGTGCTCTTCTTTGGATATGCAACCGGGTATAAAGGCATAGAACAGCTCCTGGGCGCGTTCGAAATTCTCGAGGAGCGCGGCTCGATGGTGCGTCTGTTGCTTGGGGCCGGCGTTCATCCAAAGATGGGGGCGACACCGAAATACGCGGAGTATTACTCTGCAATGGAATCCAGAGCTCGCGCTATTGGATTGGTGAATTTCGTGGGATTTATCGATCCCGCCGATCTCGATACGTATATCTCGGCGGCGGACCTGGGAATCTTGCCCTACGTCGAATATCACGGTGCGAGCGGGCCGCTCTACTACTACTTGTCGCATCAACGGCCGGTCCTAGTATCAACACGGATATCGGAACATACCGCGGGCCTTCGTACCGGGACGTTTGGAACCACTCCAGACGAGATCGCGCTCGCGATTTGTCGTTTCTTTGAGGAGGAGCCGTTTGCGGAGGTCGTTCACCGTGAGTGCGCGGAGCTACGCGCGACGTTATTTTCCGATGCATATTTGACGCTCACGCGCGAGGTTTACAGCAAAGCGCTAAACTCGTCATTTTCGGGCGCGGCATGAAGCAACGGATACTTCTTAGGGTCACCACCGCACTGGTTGTATTTGGGGCGATTCTGTTCTTGTTCCGCCAATATTTTGGTCCGAACGGCTTGTTATACGGCGACTCGAACCTGCAGTGGGACCGGTCGCTGCTGGATGCGGCGCTCGCGCAGCTCGCTCATTCGTGGGCCCCAGCGTTGGGCGGCGGTCGCCCCTCCATCATTATTAATTACACCACCTCGGCGTTGACGTTACTTCAGGAAGCGGTTTCGTTCGCAGGCATTCCGCTCTCGACGGTCTTGGTCTATCCGGCGGTGCTCGGCGTGGCATACGCGGGCAGTTGGGTTGCAGCTCGGAGGATATCCGGGAGTGCCGTGTCGGCGCACACGGTCGCGATCTTCTTTATCGGAAATCCGTGGATCTGGGATCGGGTTTTGCTGGGTCACATCGCAATTATCGCCGCCGCCTCGGTTACGCCTTGGATATTGGCCGTCATTGTTTATCGCGATAGGCTCCGCGCCGCATTCGTGCCGCTGCTCTTCGCCGCGTGCGGTATCATGTTGTGGTGCGATACACGGATATCGTACATGATCTTTGTCGGACTCGTCATCCTCGGCACGTATTGGATCGCTTCGTCGCTTCGGCACCGCCGGCCGATCCAGACGTTCGAGGGCGTCGCGCTCTTAGTCTCCCCGATTGCGGCGCTCTTTCTCAACTCGTGGTGGACGCTGCCGTTCTTACAACTGGCAGGCATCAATCCAGTGCGGCCGTTTTTTCCGCCGCTGGAAGACGTGCTGAGCTACAGCCGCTATGCCGACTTTTCTCATAACCTGGTGCTTTCCGGTTCGTTCCTGCACTTTTCGTGGGATCGCGCCGGCACGCACGGTACGCTGGCGTTCATTTGCTGGTACGCGGCAATGCTCGCTGTGATCCTAACGGCTTTGTTTTCGGGCACGAGTTCGCGGACGCTAAACATCATCTTACGCCTAGGCATCGTTGCGTCGCTCTTGATCAGTATGGGCGCGGCGCTGGTCCCGCCCGACACGGCGTTGTGGCTGTACGCCCAGGTGCCGATGTCGGCATTCTTCAGAGACCCTAATAAGCTCGCGTTCATTGCCGTCCTTTGCATCGCGATCTTGCTGAGCGTAAGGCTGCGTACGGCCTCCGTGCGCTGGCGCTTTGGTATCATGGCCGCAGTGGTGGTCGCAGTCCTGCCGGTACTAGGTGGCGATCTGCGGACTACCGACGGTACCGGTCTTCAATCGTTCACCGAGCGGAGCAATTTCGTCGACGTACTCCATTTCATTACGGCGCGACGCGGATTTCCCAGTTTTCGCGTCGCGCAAATTCCGCCGTGGACTGCGGAGGTGTCGCTCAACCCGGGCGAGCACCCGGTCGCTGAGCCCTTCGTTTTTCAGTATACGGTCCCGACGATGGACGCGAAGCTAATTAGCGTAGCCAGCGATATGAACATAAGCGCGTGGCGCGTCTTCGAGGACCTGTATACGGGCACGGATATTCATCCGGACCAGAGTCTTGCCCGTTTAGGGGTCAAATATCTTATTTTGAATGACTCGGCAACACTCTCCGCCGGAGCGGCAAACACGCCGTTTTTTAACGTTTCCTCGGTCGTCGTGAAACATGCATTGGATGCAGCAAAGTTCAAAGAGGTGTATCGCTCCGGCTCGCTGAGCGTGTTAGAGAATCCCGCTTTCGATTCGCTCGCGCGTGGCATTGCGGGCCCCGTGATTGACGGGGCGCTCCCAGAACACATTCGCGCCGTGCTGCCGCTCTCCGCGATCGGCGATTCGGTGGAAGCTGTTGATTCGCGTCACCGGAATTGGCCGTTTACAACCATCGGCATAGGCTCCAGCGATCGCGACGCTTGTCTCTCGCGCACTCCCCGGAGCGCGCTTCTCCTTGCTTCAGATCACGTGACAGCATATGCGGATTGGAAAACGCATTGGGTCGACAGTGACTATCTCCAGCAAGGAACCGGCGACGCGGTGCTCAGCCGCCTGCTCGCGAACTATCCCTTGCCTTATGCGTTCACTGCCTCCAACGCGGAGATGTCGTTTACGCTTGACGTCCCGGCCGGCACGCGCGTAGCCGTGGAAGGCGCGCTGCTGGCAGAGCCGGCGCGCGTCGATTATGCCATAGACGTGGGGACCTGGAAGGCGCTGCCGCTACCGCCCCGAGTTTTGGGATGGACTGAACTCGAACGGGTCACCGCAGGCCGACATCGGATTACGATTCGCGGCAGCCGCGTCGGCACCGTGTTGCGAGCAATTGCGGTTGAACCGCTCCAGCGCTGCACAGAAGGATATCTGGCCGAGCGGCCTTTTCCGGTTTCGTCGATAGGTGGCGTAGGATGGGTCGTGCCATCATCATTCAGCGCGCTCACGCTCACGGAGAAAAGCGGCAGATTTTCGTTTGAGGCGCGGAATATTTCGTTGAACTCAGCCGCCGTCTCCGAGCGACTTCGCGCGCACGCTACTATTGCCGGCCCCGGGGCAGACGGGATACTCCTAGATCACTTGACGACACCGATCGGCGTGCCGTTCAATGTGCTGCTCGGCTACCATCGCGCCGAATTCTTCGCAAAAGGCGCGCCGATTTCGGCGTCCCCATGGACCCATCTTTTCAACGGTGATCCGACTGGGGAGGCCGGCGCCGCACGCTTTCAGTTTGACCCGCGCTACACTGAGGAAGGTGCGGCCGCTGCATTGTCCGGCATTGCGCCGGGCTCAGCCATATTGCTGCGATTGCCGTTCAGCGGGACGCCCGCCGGGGCGGAGGTTCGCGTCTATCAAAAAGGACTCGTGCTGGCTCGATATCCGCTCTCATCGGGCCCCGCGTACCTGACCATGCCGGCTTATAGCGACAGCATCCAAATCACGGTCCACCGAGAACGTGCGCGTGGATCGCTCGTCCTCGAACCGCCGCAAGTCTTTCTTGGCGTGGCCTTAGGAGATGGGGTTCTAGATCTACCCGCCGGCGCCGTACGCGCTCCGGCAGGCCGTTCCCTCGCTTACACACATCGCGGCGAACTCGTCAGCTCGTTGCATATGTTTAGCGACAATCGCGCGCTCGTCGCGACTGAGACGTCCGAGCCGTATACCACCGCTCGCGGCGCGCAGGGCCTACTCGTGTATTCGGGGTTGAACAGCAGCATGAACACTCGGTGTGCACTCACGATAACGTATGAGGGCGCCGGCGGCCCGCTCAGCCGCAACGTCGCGGACCTTGACGTCGGGAGCGGCCCGACCAATGGACGTATTTCCATTCCGATTTTGCCACGGACGACAGCTCTGTTACCCCGTTTTGATTGCGAAAATGCGAATGCCGCTCTCAGCCTGGCATCCGCCGAGTTGATTTTCACGGCGAGCCCTGAGACGGGCATGCTGCTCGATATTCCCTCCAATGCTCGGGCTAACGCGAAAGCTCCGGCAGTTTCACTCGATACCATATCGCCGGAAGAATTCCGAGTTTCTGGTCATCCGGCCAACATTGTTTCGCTATCTAGTTTCGATCCGGCTTGGCAATTCGGGAACAACGACCACTTTATCGTCAACGGATCGGAAAACGGCTGGATCGACGCCGGTGGCGACCGCATCCTCTATACGATCCAGCGCCAATATCAGAAAGACATCAGTATCGCGCTCTGGTTATGGTTGCTGCTCGCGCTCTCCGTTCCGGCAATGTTCTTTCTCAATCGTCGCCAGTCGGGCGAGCCCGTCCCCGAATGAATGAGTGGGTGCGCCGACCTCGGTGTCGCTCGGCATCGCGGGCACTTTCACACTGCGCCGGCGATGAACGTTCGGATCCTTAGCCTCGAACCGAGCTATTATCCGCGCGTCGGAGGCGGGGAAAAACTGGGACATCGCTTCAACAGCGCCTTCGCCCATCAGGGCGCTCGCGTTCTCGTCCTGACGTCCGTTCCGCCTATATCCGAACGGCGCGAGATGGACGGCGTCATCGTGGACTACGTGCGCGCGTGGCGCTTCCTCGGCTTTCCGTGGTTCGGTTTGAGCGATCTCGTTCGCACCGTTCGCGAACTGCGCCCGACGTTCGCACTGCTTTACGGACCGAGTCCCTACGATCCAATCGCGGCGATCGTTCTCCGATTACTCCGTTGCCCGTTCGTCGCGGTTTATCAAGCCGACTTCAACGAGCGACGTCTTGCGGCGCGACTGGCGACGTGGCTTCACAACACGCTCGCGCTGCGCGCCGCGCATGCGATCGCGTGCACGACGCAACGGATGGCGGAACGCTTGGCCGCGCGAGGTTTCAGTACGCGCACGATTCTAGCGACGCCGGGCGTGGATGAACGGTTTTTTGAAGGAGCGATCGGCGAGGGCGATGGGGCAATGCTTTTCGTCGGCGCACTGGATGACGGTCATGCTTACAAGCGGCTGGACCTGCTCCTCGATGCGGTCGCGTTGCTGAGCGCGGAGGATGCATCGGTGCGACTGCGCGTCGTCGGTGACGGCAATCGCCGTGCGCTTGCGGAGCGGCGCGCGCGCGACCTCAATATCGTCGACCGCGTCGAGTTTCTCGGCGCCGTCGACGACGACGCTCTCGCGCGCGAGTATTCGTCGGCTTCGGTCTTCGTTCTGCCTTCACCAACCACGCAGGAGGGTTTCGGTCTCGTCTGCCTTGAGGCGATGGCCAGTGGCCTGCCGGTCGTCTGCAGCGTCAACGCTGGCGCTGCCGGAATGGTCGTGCGAGCACCAGGCTGCGCAGTCTGGAACGCGCGCGACCTCGCCGATCTCGCGCGCGCAATTCGAGTGGCTCGCGCCGCAGCGCCCGAGCGTCGGACGGCGCTCCGGGCATTCGCACGCCCGTTTTCATGGAGCGCAACCGCGAAGGACGTGCTTGACGGGATCCTGCGAGTGGAAGGGATTACCGCGGCGGAATAGGGCTCCGTGCGACCGCGATCAGACCCTCAGTCCAGTCGAGTTCTTGCAATGACGTGAGCAGCATGCGCGGCAAGAGACCGAGGAGGCGCGAGGCGTTGAAGACATAGTGCGTCCTTGTGATCTCGACCCCTAGGAACGCTAAGCGCAGCAGCGCGTAGAAGTCGTACCACGGATAATTCTGTACGTGCGTGAAATCGCGCGCGATCCCGCCTGGGACGAGCGGGTTGGGAATGCTCGCGAGCATCAGCGCGTCAGGCGTCAGCACGCGCGCGAGCGGCACCAGGTACTCTGCGTAGAACGTTTCGGCCGGCATGTGCTCGATCACTTCGCTCGCGATGACAACGTCGACCGGTTTATCGATCTCGTCGAAGTGCGCGATGCGTGTGTACGGACCCTCGATGTGGGGATCCAGTTCCATGCCGAGATAGGCCGTCACACTTGGAAAGCGCTCTTGCAGCAGCGCCGCAAGCGCGCCGCGTCCGGGGCCGATCTCGAGTACGCGTACCGGGCGCTGCAAGCGAGCGAACTCGGAAAGCGCGACCTGTACGATCGGCGGAAAGTCGGCGACGAGGAGCGGTCCGAAGCGCACGGACTTGTACGGGTCGAGCCGGCGCCCGACGGCTGGGAAGTACGCCTTCGCCGGCGGCCCCCCGGTCTGCGGATAGGGCAAACGGCCGTAGCGTTGCAGCGCCTCGCCGCGAAGGGCGTGCAACTCATGATAGCGCTCGTGCAGGGTCTGTTCGGTTAGCGACAATCTAGAGTTCGCGTTTCACCGGAAAATAGTTCTTCGTGTCGTGGCTGCCTCCTGATTTTTTCAGCATGAGCGCGTCGCTAGTGACGTCTCTGCTGGTCTATTCAGCGGCCTTCGGCGGGCGGGAACCCCATCATCCAAAGAAATTGCCCGAGATATCGAGGGAGCAGACGGGGACCGCGAATTCTCGCGGGGAAGCGCGATTCAAACCGGCGCTTACCGGCTGAATGTCCTTGGAAGTCGCCGCCACCCCCGACTATGTTTGAGGAGCCGGAATGTCGATGGTCCGCGGCCTTTGCACGTGTTTGATTCTGGCGCTGACGGTAGCGGAGGCGGGATGCTCTTCATCGGGCGTTCGCGAGACGGTCCCGAAGGGCGCCGTACAGTTGGCGACGCCGCAATCCGTCTCGCCGGGTTTGATTGCGCCGGCGCCGATGGTCAAGACGGCGATTCTGCCGGCCAGCGCCATGCGATCGCCGGCAGGATCTGGGATTACGGCGCAAAGCGATATCCAGGGCCTTGGTTATTCGCAGATTCCCGGCTCGGCGAGTTATGCCGCCGCGGCTCCGGATGGCTCGCTCTGGGTACTTTCCGATCAGCCCGCCGGTCCCGACAAATACATCTGGCATTATAGCGGAGGGAGTTGGACAAATATCTCGGGCCTTGCCTCTCGTTTGAGCGTAGCTCCCAACGGGACACTGTATGTGATGAATTCAGGTGGAGGCGCCTATTCGTACAGCGCCGGTGCGTGGACGGCATTCGGGGGCGGCTGTAGGGATCTCACCGCGGCAGCGGATGGCACGCTCTACGTAATATCCAATGGAGGCGGTGCCGATGGCGCTATTTGGCATTATGCCAACGGCGCGTGGACTCAACAGCCAGGCTCGGGAGATCGTTTAGCTGCGTCCTGGGACACGGGAACGTACAGCAATCCGGCAGGCACAATTACACCGGGCGGATTTTACGTCATCAACTCGCTTGGTTCGATCTATTACTTGGGCGCGTCGGGCTACATCCAGATACCTGGCACCGGTTCGGCGGTCGCCCCGATGAACGGCGGCCTTTTCGTATTAGGATATCCAACGAATCCGAACGGCAACACGCTCTATTATTACGACTTAAGCAACCCTGGCTGGAATGCGAAGGGCGGTGCCGGCGTCAGCATCTCAACCGATGGCAAAACACTCTACGTCATAAGCTCTTCTGGAACGATTTACTATTCGCAGATAGCCCAGATTTCTACCGCGATCGTCATCACCGTCGGCGGCACGTACAGCGGAACTTGGCAAAGTTTTGATCCCGCGATCCCAGCAGTGCAGATCATGACGACCGATCCAGTGACGTTGACGAACTGTACCATTCGAAGCAAGGCGGATCTCATTCAAGCCGTCCAGGGCAACGCGCACGTTACGATCACGAACTGCAGAGGGTATGGATTCGATCCGGTGGTGGCCGGCCAGGCTCGCGGAAGCTTTTTCTATAGCTGGCAAGTCGGAAGTCTAAGAGTGGAACACAACTATATCGAGGCGACAAGTTGGGGCGTCCTAGCTCAAAGCTCGATTGGCTGGACGACCAGCGGACCAATCTTGATCCGTTACAATCAGGCGAAAAATCTGGACGGAGCGCCCAGCGACGGAAAGGGCGGTCGGGACCTCTCGAATCTTGGATTTGACGGAGGGGAGTCAAACGGAAACCACTTTGTGATTCTGGACAAGCACGAAAATCTGGTCGGGGCAGAGATCGCGTGGAACCAGGTCGTGATCGATCCCCCGCCGGCCATCAACTCCATCGGGGACGTCATTAACATCTTCAGATCAAGTGGAACTCCGGCTTCGCCGATTCAGGTTCACGACAACTTCATTTCGGGCGGTTATCCTGCTCACCCGTATGTGACGCAGTACTTCGGCGCCGGTATCATCACCGACGGGAACGCGGTCGACACGGCCTCGACCTCGACGGCGTACGTCAAGATCCACGACAATCAGGTCGTCGCGCATCCGGCGAAGAGCATCGTGCTCAATGCCGGGCACGACGCCGAAGTCTATTCCAATCGCGTTGTCTCAAGCGGACAATACCCGGACGGATCTTGGTATGACGGCTACACCGGCTTCAACATCAACGATAACTACGGTACCGGTGCCTCGGTCTTTTTCAATAACTCGGCGCACGATAATGTGGCGGGCGTCAGAATCGAGCGTTCTAACGCGAATGGTTTCGTGCCACCGCCAGTTCGTCAAGACTATGTCTTCTTCGATTGCACCGGCGGCCTCAGCGGCCCAACAACCCAATGCGTAAATAACGCTAGCTTGCCGGACCCGATTACATCCGCGACCGAAGCTAACGAACTCACTTTATGGCAACAGAAACTGAATGCCAACGGTATTACCCTCGGACCGACGGCGGTCGCCCGGCGGCCCCTTGGGCGCCGGTAGGCGCGCGGCTAGGTCCGTCCAAGAAGAAGGTTCTTCGCATCGCCGGTGCCTTCGAGTTCGGCGCGCAAGCGAGGGATCGTCGTGACGTTCGTCTCGCCGCCGCGGCCGACGCAGAAAAACGCGAAACCGCGATTCGCGAGCTCCGCCAGAAACGCGAACGGGTCGCGGCCGGTACGCGCGATGTATGACGGATCAAACTCGCATAAAATCTTCACATCGGGACAGCGCCTGATCGTCTGGCTCAACCCGTCGAAGACGAACGGCTCATAGCCTTCGACATCGAGCTTGATAAAGTCCACGCGCGGCCAAGACGCTACCAATTCGTCGACCGGGACGACGTCGACCGGAATCGTCTGCGTCTCCAGCTCCGGCTTCACCAATGTATGGCCGCCGAAGTTGTTGCGCGAAGCATAGAGGAGCGCGCTCGCACCTGCGGGTCCGGCCGCGGCGCGCATGACGGTAACCGTGCCGTCGAGACCGTTCTGCGTGACGTTCCTTTCGCACAGTGCCGCGTTGGTTGGGTCCGCTTCGATCGCAAGCACGCGTCCCGCGTTGCCGACGATGCCACCGAGAAGCGTGGAATAATAACCGATGTTCGCGCCGATATCGATGACACGATCGCCCGGACGCACGATTCGCTGGACAAGGGCCGTTTCGTTCGGTTCCCACCTCCTGCGAAAGACGAGGTGGAACGAGATTACATCGTCGCGTAGGTCAACGGTCAACAGTTTCGTTCCGACTCGTACTGTGATGTGGTCGCCGCGAACGGCTCGCACCAGTGCGAGAGGAAGATGCGCCAGGAACGCGTCTTCACCGGCGATCTTGCGATAGAGTCTGCGCGAAAGATCGATCACTCTAGCGCATTTTGTTCTTTAGGGGCAGAATTCGATAGAGTTCGTTGGCTAAGCGCGTGCGAGTATCGCCGAATTTCCCGCGCCTTAGACGGGTGATAGTCCGGACAGATTCCCAAATCTCGTGCATGCCAATTTTCGATTTTCCAGCCGAGCGTTCGCGAAACGCAATCGGTAACTCCGTCACCCGGCCACCTCTTTCGAGGACCTCGCAAAGCAGTTCGACGAGCATTGAATAGCCGCGTGAACGGAATTCGTTCAGCTCAAGTTTGCGCAGCACGTCGGTTGAATACAAGCGGTAGCCCGAGGTACAGTCCTTTACCGGAAGATCCAATATCGTACGCGCAAGCAAATTTGCGATTGCGCTGTTCGCGCGTCTGGCAACGCCCTGGTTTGTATCGCCTCCGAGCACATAGCGAGACCCGATCACGAGGTCGGCGCCTTTCAGCGCGTCGAACATGGCCGGTAGCACGCTGGGGTCGTGAGAATTGTCCGCGTCCATCGTGCAGACGCCACGATAGCCGTTGCTGAGCGATTCCCTAAATCCCCGGATGTACGCGGAGCCCAGGCCCATTTTTGTAGGCCGTTCGATGAGGATCACCCTGTCGGAATGCCGCATCAAATCTCGGGCGACGCCGGCCGTACCATCGGGCGAAGAATCGTCAATTACCAGCACGTCGACGTCGGGCGAGGCGCTCAACACGCGATCAACGATACGCGAAAGGTTCTCTCGTTCGTTAAACGTGGGGAGGATGACCAGAAAGGACCGGTGCTGGATCATGCTGAGACGGATGCTGTCCGAAACGCCTGGGGTCCCCTAGGTAAACCCAAAATAGCGTAAGCAAGGCTGCTAGAGATAGGAGCCAACACAGGTATTGGGCGAGCAGGGCCAGCGCGATTGGGGCCTCGAGTGCGTGAGCAACTGAAAGGGGCGCCGCCGCCCTGGACGCGCTCCACTTCAGATCCCATGAAGATGGCAGCGGAGCGACGGCGTTCGAGTTGCGATCCCGGACGTACCATGGAGCTCCGGGTATCGCCAAAATCTCCACGCCGATGCGGGGACAACGCGAGGCCTCTATCCGCTCGAGCGCGTCTTCGTGCACGACCGATCCACAGGCGGAGCGAGTCTCCCGTTCGGCGCGAGACGTTGACGCCAAACCGGCCAACATGGCCGGTGCGGTCGCCGTGACGTTGGAGGCGCCCTCCGGAATCGGAACCGCTCGAAAACCGTGCGCGCCGCGAACTGCGTAGCGCACTGAGTTTCCGGTAAACAAAAGTCCCCCGGGCGCATTGGCGATCAGTTGCATCCCGCCGGAATGGGGCGGCAATTCATAGGCGACGTGTCCCAACGAAAATATTCCCGGATTCACGGGGCCCGAAAAGGATGGATCCCACCACTGCCAACGATTTCCATCGACCCATCCAAGCCGCGGATCCGGCGTCAGGACACTGGTCTCAAGAGCGCGCTCGATCGGCAATCGCCAAACTGGATCGGAAAACGTCCCGCTGATCAGTGGCTTCGGTGTTGCTACCAGCGCCAGTGTGTGCGACGCTCCCCGCCACACCACGTGCAATCCACGCAACAGACGATCGCCGGCACAACTCTGCCGATCCCGCCCAACCGTCAAGTCGCGCAGCCGCGACTCCAGCTTTTCATCGTAAAATGATTGCCACGTCGGACGGACGACAACGTAACGAACGCCGAACTGCGCAAGGATGCGTTGAGAATCGCGTTTGGAATCGCACAACTGTGCGCCGAGCTGCGACAGCGGCTGTAGCGGCACAAACTCGGAGAGCGATGCATGCGATCCGATCGGAAAAGCATCCGGGTCGGTACCGGCCATGGCGGCGCTAGCACCTAGGGGCTGCAGCAATGGCCAAAACAGCACGGAGTCCGTCCCACGATCGGCATTGACAATCTGCGCGACCGCCGCAATCTCGGCGGTATCGTACGTGCCGACTAATCGCCAAAATTCTCCGGTGAGCTGGGGAAGAGCGAACAATACCGCCGCGACTGGCAGCATCCATGTCATTGGACGAGAGCGACTCAAGGCGCAAAGAGTCAGCAATCCGAGCATGACGAGGCCGCTGAAATGATACAGTTCCCGAAAGACTGCGAGTTGCGGCACGTGGACGAACGCAAACGACATGACTTTCCACAACGGACCGTTCGAGCCAGCGCTTACCCATGCAGCCAGGAGGCTCAGAGCCAAGAACGTGCTCCAGCGCCGCGTCCGCACCACACTCACGATAGCAATCAGCCAAAGCAGAGCCCCCGCCGCCGCCCGGACCGTAAGCAGCACGGCAGGGACGCCTGCATCGTACGGTCGGACGTAAACGGATCCAATGTACGCCCCCTTTAATGTGCTCGAGTTTGCCATCTCCCAGTGCAAATTGACGCGATCGACGCTCAGGGCCGTCAATGGATGGTTGAACAGCGCGAGGCCGAGCTCGTACGGTGAGGCGCATAGAATCGCCAGCGCCGCAAGAACCAGCACGAGACGATCCTGCCCGGTGCGGGCCGACGGCACAACCAGCAGTATTACCAAGGCGTCAAAGATGATGAACTGCGGTTGCGCGATGGAAAACGGCACGACGGCTACTAAGGCGAGCGCCGCAAGCGCCCGCTGCGAGCCCAGCGCCAACTGCAGAGCACTTAGCGTGACTATCGGCAACGCAGCGTATCCGAACATATATGCGAGATGCCCGGCCGCCATTTCGTTGCCGACGACCGGAGAGGCGGCATACATGAGCGCGCAGGACGCTCCAATGAGCGGCGTCGCGCCCAATCGTTTCGCGAGGCCGAAAGCACCGAGCAGCGTTGCGAAGACCAAGAGCGACGCGAGTACCTTTACGCCAAGTTGCGCACCAAAGACTTGAACCGCCAATGCAACGGCGAGTACGCTGGGGGCGCTTCCGATGTAGAAGTTAAATTGGCCGAAGTTGTTGCGCGTGAAGGGTGAGATGGAATCTCGAAACTGCGACCAGGCTTGGATCTGATCCGGCGGCCACGACCAGTCATGATTGAAGGCCGGTACGCCGTGCATCATCCAAAGCGGCCGTAATAGGAGCCATGTAACGAACGTGGCCCCGGCTAGAGCCGCGACGATGCGCATGCGAGAAGCGCCGCTTTCGCTGGTGCCCGCGAGCAACGTTTTAGTCCGTTCCGGCCCGTCGCCGAGAACTCGCGACGCCATGATCCTTCGTGCCAAGAAGGACGCACACGAGGGCGACGGCATGCCCGACGATCAGCGTTTGGATGACCTGGTCGATCGATCCGTGAGCCCCGATTTGGATGACCGCCAGCTCGGCGAGCGCCACGCCCGCGAGCGGAACGACGTAGCCAAACCTGTGCAACCCCATGCGGTAGTTTGCGGCAATAGTGATACATGCAAGCAACACCATCGCCAGGCCGTACTTGAAGACGTACGGGGCGCCGAGCCCATATTTTGCGCCTGCCATGAGCGTAATGACGAATCCGGGGTTCAGCCGGTACAGCACGAGCCCGGACCCGGAAATGATTAGCGCCAAGCCGAGGGCCTGCACGAGGATGGGTTGCGCCGATTCACCCTGGTTGGCCAGGGCCGCGGCCTTTGGCAGCACGATCGCCGGCAGAAAGCCGACCATTAGGAGCAACGCTTTCCCACAGACGGTGATCGCACCGTAGAGCCCGGCAATCCTCGAATGGAAAAAATGTTGCACTAACACCGAGTCCATGCTTCCCATCATCGTTACGGCGATCGTCGATACGGCGACGCCCGCCATGGACTGGAGCAGGCGCCTCGCATCTAAGTGAATCGGTACCGGTTCCGGCGACGTCCCAATCGTACGCAACTGAAAGCTCACGTAGGCGATCGCGAGCATACCGCCCGCGGCATAGGCAAAGAGCGCACCCGCCACGTGATAGCCGGCGAAGAGTGCCAGCAATCCCAATGAGACTTTGGCGAAGCCGTCGATAGCGATGACGAGCGAAAACTCTCGAAAGCGTTGGCTACCCTGCAATATGGCCCACAGGTTTGGCAAGAGAAAGTAGACGGCCACGATAAGCCCCGTTGCAGCCACGGCCCCGGTATCCGTAATGCCGAAATAGCCGGCAATCGCGAACCGAAAGAGGTACACGATGCCGGCGATTGCTACGGCTACGGCGGTACCGCCGATAGACACCCAGCGTTTGAGCGTTCGCAGCCGGCCGAAATCGTCAACTGCGGTGAACTCGCTAGAGTACTTAGTAACGATGATGGCTAGAATGGCCGCCGGTGCAAAAAACAAATTTACAAACGCGAACAGCGAAGACAGCACGCCGTATTCTACAACCGAGACGTGCCGAGCCGCCAGGAAACGAAATGCATAACTCAGGAGATTCGCGATCATCATCGCCGTGAAAACAAGGAAGCCGTGGCGAAAAAACTCGCCTTTCAGAAAACGCCGAAGCGCCGTCAACTGCGGTGTGTGTGCGGCCACGCCTTTAGGTTTCGAAAAGGCACGCGCGTCCCTTCGGTACGTAGGCCGTTGACGGCAGCCTGCGGAGTCGCAAAGACCCCTTGCAGCGTGAACGTTCGACTTAACCGGTCGAGATAGATTCCGTTGAGGTTGAGTGACCCGAGGACAAAGCGACGAACACCCGAGTTGATTGCTAGCCTGCTCAGGTCCAGTCTCGCCCGCAGAACCGCCGCTCTCTTGCTCTGCTTGTTGTCTTTAACGTATAACGCGTGGCAGCCCGGCGCGGCCGGGCCGCAAGGCACGCCGATACGGCCAAGGTGAGTCCTTCGAGGGGGGGTGCGGTGCGGGATTCCGAACGATACGGAAGCACACGGGATGACCGTCGTCGTATCGCTGCGACGAGTTTAGCCTTTGTGGTTTCAAGCCGCTGCTCCGCTGAAAAGAGCCCCGTATGAAATCGCTCCGCCTTCCCATTAGCGCGCTTTTTTGCCTCGTGTTGGCAGTCGGTTGCTCTTCATCAACAATGCGCAGCTTGCCAGCGCCGAACAACGGCATGCCCCAATCGATCTCCCCGGCGCTCGTTCCGGCGGCGCCGATGGCGAAGACGGCGATTTTGCCGGCGAGCGTGATGCTCGCGTCGGGACGGACGACAGAAACCGCCATTCAGGGCGCCGCGTATACCCAAATCCCAGGGTCCGCTAGCTTGGCTGCAGCCGCGCCCGACGGGTCGCTGTGGGTACTTTCGACGGCCCCGACAGGCAACGATAAGTTCATTTGGCACTTTGCCAGCGGAACGTGGACCAATATCTCGGGATTGGCGTCGAGGCTTTCGGTGGCGCCGAACGGCACGCTCTTTGCAATCAATTCCGGCGGTGGCGCTTTCTCGTTCAGCGGCGGAACCTGGACGGGTTACGGCGGAGGCGCGTCGGACATCACCGCTGCTGCAGACGGGTCCATCTACGTTCTCTCAAACGGGAACGCTGCCGGCAGCGATCAGGCGATCTGGCACAACGTGAGCGGAACGTGGTCGCAAGTGCCGGGCTCTGGAGTCAGAATCGCCGCATCATGGGACCCCAACCCCAGTGATGGCTACCTCGCCACCAATGGCTCGAATAGCGCCAACGGTATCTACATTCTCAATTCCATCGGCGGCATCTATCACGAAAACACGGACAACACGTTTGCACAACTGCCCGGACAGGCGTCGGCAATCACGGCCACGACGTTCGGCGGGGTTTTCGTTCTCGGCTATCCGGCCAGTGCGTCCGGCAACTCCATCTATTATTTCGATTTGGACGCCGCCGGATCCACATTTGCCGCGCAGGCGGGCGTCGGCACCAGCATTTCCACCGACAGTTCAAAACTCTACGTGGTCAATTCCTCGGGCGGTATCTTCTCTTCACCCGTGAAAGCCGTTCAGACGTGGGCGTTCGGCGGATCCAGCGGGACGCTGACGGCAACCGCCGGCCAAACGCCGGCAGCCGTGAACCTTTCGGCCTATGGCAATATTTCCGCGAGCGTTCAATTTGGTCAAGTCGTGTCGGGGAGCGGGACGATCACCCTCTCCGATGCACTCAATAACGGCGACGTTAGCCCTGCTCTACCGGCGGATAACGCCACGGCAGGCTTCTCACCGGTCGTGTACTTCTCGGCGTATAATTCAGGCCCATCGACCATTAGCTTTGGTGCTAACACACCGCAATTCACACTTACAAAAACGACCGGCTTCGGAGGCGCCACCACCTGTGAATTCGATGTCTACGGCGAGCAAGGGAACAACGGCGGCAGAGCCTGGTTCTCGCCTCAGTCCGCTACCGGCACGATTTCCGGCAACACCGTAACCGTGAATTCGGTCGCCCTCCCGCCGGGAAATACGGTCGACTTCTCTCCCGGTCAGCAAATCGTTGCGATCTCATGCAAGTGATCTTGGTTCATCGCATGTGATCTCATGTGATCTAAGGAGGAGCGCCGCGCGGAGCGGCGCTCTTTCTTTGTCGACACGAGGGACCTGCGCGGCGGCGCGCCATTAAGTCAGCAAGTTATGATCGCACACCCCCTTGATGCCGTCTCGGCGGCCGCCTTTCTCGTCGCGGCCGTCGCGGCCGGCTACGTCACGTTCCGGCGACCCGCATGGGGCGTTGCACTGCTGCTCTTCGTGACTCCGTTCGCCTTCTACCACTCAGTCGGGCACACGACGATCACGCTCCCGAAGACTGTGTTGCTCGGCATTGTTGTCGCTCTGCTTTTGAAACGCGTGCCTTTGCAGCCGCTCTGGGCGCCGCGCGCCCGCCCGCTCATAATCGGCGCGCTGGCGCTCGTTGCCGCAAACGCCCTGACTGCGATTCCAGCAATCCACCTCGATGCCGTCCTACGCGAAATTCTGAAATCGTTTGAATACGCGCTCGTCTTTGGCTGCGCTCTGGTAGCGACAGCAGCGGATTCCGACCTGCGACCGTTTCGCTTTGCGCTACTAGGCGTCGTCGCTTTGGTTTCGCTCGAAGCGCTCACACAAGAATTCATCGGAGCTCCTTCGGTGGCCGTAGTGGGGGGTCACGTCGTGCAACGGATTGCCGGGCCGCTCGAAGGCCCAAACCAGTTGGCGGGATACCTCGGTTTGGCCCTGCCCGTCCTTCTAGCTCTCGCCCTGCTGGCGCGGGATCGTCTTGCACTCGGGGTCTACATGTTGGCATTCTTGACGATCGTCTTAACGCTATCGCGTGCCGGCATCGCTTCCACGCTTGCGTCGACGGGACTCGTTCTCGTGATGGCTCGCCGCGCGAATATGCGGCTCGCAGTCGTCGCGGTGCTTGGCGCATGTGCGACCGGCCTCGCGGGCCTCGCGGCCGTGGGCGCTCTGAATCGCATTCTTTCGGCAGAAGAAGTGAGCAACCCGGACCTCGCAACGCGCTCGCAGCTTTGGGGGGCGGCGCTCACGCTTTGGAAGCGCAGTCCGTTACTCGGCGTCGGCGCGGGGAATTACGAGCTCGAACTTCCCAGCGCAAGTCTGCAAGGCGTTCGAACGCATGCCAATAGCCTGTACCTCCAGGCTCTCGCTGAGGGCGGCGTTCCGCTCCTGGCTGCGACACTTTGGACGGTATATGCATCCATTGCAACCTTCGCCAAGGCGGGATTGCGCGACCCGATTATCGTCGGCATCATGGCCGCGAGCTTCGGGTTTGCGCTCCATCAGGTCTTCGATTTATTGGTTTTCTTCCCGAAGATCGGGATGTTTTGGTGGCTCTTGCTTGGTTTAGGCGTGGGACGGATAGTTAACGCGAGAGAGGGCGAGGCGCGGCCGGCCTGAGTCGGAGCCGTGGGGGCCATCATCTTTATGGCCGGAGATTGCCGGCTCGCGTTGCGAAGGGTTCTATGGGGCCGCCCCTTCTCGCGCGTTAGCGACCCTGCGACCTCGCCCGCATTGAGAAATCTGGCCATCGCGATGCGCGACGCCATAAAATCTCGTCACCTTTTCCTCAAGATTTTTAAACTTTCTTCATCTCTCGGTCGCACGCTCTGTGGAAAGCACGCTCTGGAGAAACTCCGGACGACTACGCCGTGGGAGATTTTTTGCAATGAAGCACCTGCGCTTCGCGTTTGGCTCGCTCGTGATCTTAGTGGCGGCCGTCGCCTGCAGCGGCGGCGGTAAGATGGGACCCACCGCGTCCGCTCCCCTATTGCTCACGCCGAAATCCGTTTCGCCGGGTTTGGTGAAGCCGGCGCCGATGGCCAAGACGGCGCTCCTCCCAAGCAGCGCCATGGTTTCGCCGCGCCGTACTCTGGTCGACATTCAGGGCCTCAACTGGACCCAGATACCGGGATCCGCGTCCCAAGTCAGCGCCAGCACCGACGGCTCGATCTGGGCCCTCTCCACGGAGCCCGCCGGACCGGATAAGTACATTTGGCACTACGTGGCCGGCACATGGACAAATATTCCAGGTCTGGCCTCGGAATTGGCGATTGCGCCCAACGGTACGCTCTACGCAATTAACTCGGGCGGCGGGACGTACGCCTACAGCGCCGGGGTCTGGACGGCCCTGGGCGGCGGCGCGAGCGGGTTGACCGCGGCGGCCGACGGCTCGACGTATGTGCTCTCCAACGGCAGCGGCCCCGATCAAGCGATTTGGCACAACGTGAACGGCGTGTGGTCGCAGGTACCGGGCTCGGGCACCCAGATCGCGGCATCGTGGGATACGGGCAGCTATACGTTGTCGAGCGGCAGCGTGAGCCCGGGCGGTTTATTCATTCTGAATTCGCTTGGCGGGATTTACTATGAAAATACGGCAGGCAGTTTTTCAACCTTGCCGGGCAACGCCTCCGCGGTTGCACCTACCACGGGCGGCGGAGTATTCGTGCTGGCGTATCCGACCAATTCGGCGGGCAACACGATCTATTACTACAACTACAGTCCGCCCGGATGGACGGCCGAAAGCGGTTCGGGCGTAAGCATCGCGACCGACGGCGCTCATTTGTATGTCGTCGCCGCCTCCGGCGCGATCTATTCCTCGCCGGTCACTCCCACAGCGACGCCGACCCCTTCGCTGCCTGCGCAAACAGCGGCCGTAGGGGGCGCCCAGGCATGGGTGGCGAGTTCTGGCTTTACGCTCTATGAATTCGCAGCCGATGGTAATCTCGTCTCGAATTGCACGATCTCGACGTATAACGGGTGTTCCGGCGTCTGGCCGCTGTTACTTGCGCCAGCCGGCTCGACGACGAGTGGAGATTTCACGGCGTTCACACGTTCGGACGGAAAGTTGCAATGGGCCTATTTTGGGCATCCGCTGTACACGTACTCGGGCGACGCGGGACCTTATCAGACCAATGGCGACGGCTTGGTTGAGCCTGACGGCAAGACGTGGTCGATCGCGCGGCCGGCGGGGGTCACCCCGCCGCCCACGCCCACGCCCCCACCGTCGCCCGTGCCTGGCGCGACGGATAAGCCTTGCCTCGGCTACTACTGCTAACGTCTAACGTCCTTAAGCCAGTGCTAACCCGTTTCAAGTGCGCCGGCGCGGCGATGGTTCTCGCTATCGTCGTTGCGCCGGTCGTCCCGGTTGCGGCGGCGCCGGCGCCGGCGCCGCAACTGATCGATCAAGCCGGGCACGTTTTCAGCTTCAACTCACTTGCGGGCACGCCGCTGGTCATCACGTTCGTCGCGGCGCATTGCACCGATGCCTGTCCGCTTGTCAACGCGCAACTCGCGCGAGCCGCGCAACAAATAATACGCGAGCGGCGCAAGGTTCGGCTGTTGACCATAACACTCGATCCGGAGCACGATCCGCCGCAAACGATGCGTTCGCTGGCGCGGACATTTGGCGCCGATCCGAGGATCTGGATCATGGCCAGCGGCAGTGTGACGAACGTTCACCGGGTCATGCGCATGTTCGGCGTGGTGACTCGTCTAGGGCGCGGCGGCTACGCCGACGTACACACGACCTTCGTCTATTTCGTCGACGCAGGCGGCACATTGCGGAAAACGCTCATGGCCTCGTCAGATCTGAGTTCGCAAGTGGTCGCGGAGATGCCTAGGTAGTGGTATCGCCCCGAGTACTGAAGCGCGTCGCGAGCGGCGCCGCGGCGCTCTTGTTAAATGCTTGCACGCCTGGCGGCATTGCGCTTCCTCCAGGTGGGGCTGCGCCGCCGGCCGGCGGCGCAGCCGTGCAAACGATCGACGTGAACCTGACGTTGAACGCCGATTCGCAGACCGCGGCGGGGACGTCCGGCGGATACGCGCCGGCGGTGACCAACGTAGCCGTCGGCACCACGCTGCGCTTCGTCAATAGCGACGGGTTCGCGCATACGGCGACCCTGATCTCCGGCGCGACGACCTTTCCGGCCGGATCGCCCTTTAGCGTCGCTGCGCAGACGCAAAGTGGCAGTGCATTGTCGCAGAATTGGAGCACCGGGACCTTGGCTGCCGGCGTGGCCTCGCAGACATTGACCGTCGATCGCGCCGGCACGTACCTTTTCGGCTGCTTCTTTCATTACGGTGGTCCGATGCGCGCGGAGATCATTGCGCACTAAATGAGAATACTGCTCGCCTGCGCCCTCACAGCTTGCTGGGCGCTCACGCCCATCTCAGTCCGTGCGATGCCGTTATTTGCTCAGCGCTACCATCTGGATTGCGGGGCCTGTCACACCGTCTTGCCGGAACTCAATGCGTTCGGGATCTCGTTCCGGGCGCACGGATACCAGCTGCCGCTTCCAAGACACGGAACCACGGGCGTTGCATTGCGCTATCAGCTCGAGTGGGAGCGCGATCCCGCGGTGGGTAGCCGGCGCTACGCTCCCGGAGGCGTGCTGCTCTCGAATGCGGACATCGGGGCCGTCAGCGCGTTCGTTCACTACAACCTCGGTGCCGGCGGCGGTCCGGCGGGGTTATATCTAGGATATCTTGCGACCTACAACGCCCACACACAATCGCTCTATCGTTTAGGCCTCTTTGAGCTGCCGCTTGCGCAGTCGCCCGGCCAGCGGCTCGACGATCTCGCACCGTACGGCTATTACGGTGCGCATGTGGGCCTCAACGATTTGCCGCTGTCGTCACCACGTTGGGGCGCGCAAGCCGAGCGCAAGATCGGCGCGGTTTCAGTCGATCTGACAGCATCGCTGGGCGAGTTTCAAGGTTCCGCGTACGGCGGCAAACCCGTTTCGACCGGCGAGGCGACCGCCGCAAACTCGCCTGAAATCGGTATGTTCTTGCGAGCGCCGCTAAGCCGCGATTTCGCGGTCGGTAGTGACTTCATCACGGGATCGCGGCGAATAGTTCCCGCCGGCCGAGGCGGCTTCACGGATTCGTATCAGCGCGAAGGCTTGTTCGCAAACCTACGCGTGCGCAAGAATGTTGAACTCCAGGCCGAACAGTGGTTCGGCAGCGATCTGAATTCCGACGGTTTCGGAACGCATGCGGGCAGCAGCGGCGGCTACGCGCGTATCAAGTACTACGTGACGCCGCACGCCTACCTCGCGGTGCGCTACGACGCGCAAGCCACACCTTTCATCGCGCGCGATGTCGTTTACTACGCGGCGTTCCACGTTACGCGGCACGCGCGTCTGATCGTTCAGCAGGTGCAACCCATCGGCGGCCCCGGCCGCCTCGGCGCCGCACTCACGGTGGGATTCCCCTGGCCCTCGAACCTGTAACGGCCGCGAACCCCGGTATCGCCAGAATTAAAGGTGAAGGCGGCCGCCTAAGGTCGAGTTCATCGCAACGACCGCGACGGCGCTTGGTTGCGTAGCTAAATCTCGTTCGGCTAGTCACACCTCGGACGTCGGGGGCGGTGTAAAGTTCAGCGAGAACTCCAACTGCGACGCTACGTGCCGGGAGGTCAACTTGCGCGCACCTTGAAGCCGCAGACCTGGGTGAAGCGTAGGCGCGTTTCGGTCTCTAGTTTTTTCCGAATTCGCTCGCCTGACGTACGGAGCTGGACTATGAAGGCCTCGCGCCTTGGCATTGGTGGATTTTTGAGCCTGGCATTGGCAATCGCCGGGTGTTCCGGCCTTCCGTCCGGCTCGCGTAACTCTCCGCAGATGGTCATGCCCGCTTCGATTTCACCCGCGCGCATTCCGGCGGCCCCGATGGCGCATACGGCAATTCTGCCGGCCAGCGTCATGGATGTAAGACCTCAGAGCGCGAGCCTCGGTCAAAGTTATACGCAAATACCTGGTGCTGCAAGTTACGCCGCGGCCGCTCCCGACGGTTCACTCTGGGCGCTGTCCACCGCGCCCGCGGGTGCCGATAAGTTTATTTGGCACTACGCTAGCGGCATTTGGACGAACATCTCAGGGCTTGCCTCGCAGATCGCGGTCGCGCCGAATGGGACGCTCTACGCGATCAACTCCGGTGGCGGCACGTATGCGTTCAGCGGCGGCACGTGGACCGGACTCGGCGGCGGTGCTAGCGCCGTCACGACGGCGGCGGACGGCTCGTTCTACGTGTTATCCAACGGGGGCGCGGGACCCGACCGAGCGATCTGGCACAACGTGAGCGGAACGTGGTCGCAAGTGCCGGGCTCCGGCGTGTCGATTGTCGGCTCGTTCGATCCCGGATCATACACAATCCCGGGGGGAGCGATCTCGCCGGGCGGTCTGTATATCCTCAATTCGCTGGGTTTGATTTATTACGAGAATACCGGCGGCAGTTTCACGCAATTGCCTGCCAACGCCTCGGCTCTTGCGACGACGACGACCGGCGGCGTGTTTGCTTTGGGATATCCGGCGAACGCCGGAGGTAACAACCTCTACTATTACGATTTGAACACGCCCGGCTGGAGCGCGCAGACTGGCCTCGGCGTCAGCATTTCTAGCAGTGCGGGGCAACTCTACGTCATCAGTTCCTCCGGAGGCATCTATACATCGCCTGTAAAGGCGTCGGCGGCGACCCGTCCCTTGAAGGCCGGCGACGCATGGGCGTACGCGGGAACGTCGACGCTGACGCAAGTCTTTGCCCGCACCACGCCGACGCCGATTGCGATCACGACCTCGGCAGTGACGCAGAACGTCAGCGTAACCGGTGGCGCCTCGTTCAACGGACAATCCGACATCTTTGACGTGAAGACGGTCGAAGTCGACACGTCGCCGCTTCAGGCCATCACCGTAACGACGGACAATTTCATGAACTCCGTTGCGAGCGGCGGCGGCAGCAACTTGATCTCGTGGGGCTACACATCCAGCGACACACTCGGTGAGTCCCTAAACGTTCAGTACGGGACGACCGGTGCGACATCGGTGTTACTCGATCAACTGCCCGAAGTCTCCGGCGCGAACTGGATCAATAACACCGCCGAGCGAATCCACGAAACGTCGCCCGGAAATCAAACCGCGGTCCGGACCTATGCAATCGATGGATCGTACACCGATACGACGACCTTCCCGAACTCGTCGCAGTTCACGCCGGCCCCGGCCCCGCAGACCGCGACGATCGTGGAGAATGCCGACGGTTCGGGAACGTACTCCGTACCGTTCTTCGGCGGCGCGAATCAAACGATCTCATTCTCGACGCCGAGCCCAAGTAATATCATCACGGTTACATTCCCTGGGCCATCGCTTCGTACGGCGACTACGTGGTATCCGCTTCCGCTGCATCTCTACACCGAGACCGACACGAACAATGGAGCAACCGCGATCCCCGGAGCCTGTAACGTGTCCGCCATGTTCGGCACCACGGCGAATGCTCTCGTGCTGAGTACGACGCGCGTCGATACGATCTTGGGGACGGTTGAAACCGTAGCGCAAACAACCTACGTCGTTCCGACCTACGGCGCCGCGTGCGTTCAGCTTACCGATACCGTGACGTCCTACTACGACTACACCGGCGGCGCTCCGGGCATCAAGATCTCGAGCACGCCGGTCGAAACCCAAACGGTCGTTACGACGCTTGGTTTGTCGACCACGACGATCCTCTCGCACGGCCGCATCGTCCTAAGCGACGGAAGTGCGGCGGGCTGGCGCATCGCCAACGCGCGTGCGAACTTCTTGGCGAGCGTCGAGCGTCGCCGCATCGAGCGACAGCGCAAGTTCTTCGATACTATGCAACGCACACGTCGCGACGGAGGTCGCCGATGAAACGCACGTCCCGGCGACCCATTCTGCTCTGCGCCATCACGGCCGCAGCCCTCGTGATCTCGGCCTGTAGCGGCGGAGGCCATAGCGTACCCACGCCGATTACCGGCACGGGAAGCACGTTTAGCGGACCCGCTCCGGCGCGCGGGAGCACCAACATTACCTATGGCGAGACGCAGCTAAGCGGCGCAACGTATCTCGGTCCGGTAAAGGTCGGCACGATAGGGCTCGATCTCTTCCTCACGATGCGCGATCAAGCTGGGCTGCAGCGCTATGCGGCCGACGCCAGCGATTCGTCATCGCCGGTCTATCGCCAGTGGCTAACGCCTCAGCAACTTGGGGATCGCTTTGGAGCAAGCCAAGCCGACTATGATTCCGCCGTCTCGAGTTTGAACAATCTCGGCATCGCCACTAAGAGCTACCCGCAGCGACAGATGATTCGCGTGCACGGACCACAGCGTAGTTTGGAGGCGGCGCTTGGCACCACGTTCGGGCTGTACTCTAAGCATGGCCAGACGTTCATCGCACCCGCAACTGCGCCGCATCCCAACGCGAGTTTGCATGCGACCGCCATGACCGGTCTCGTCGGGTATACGACCCGCCATCGTAATTTCGTGCCGATTCGCATCGCGAACGGGTACACGCCCGGCCTCTCGCCGCAGCAGATCGCCAACGTTTTCGATTACACCGGCGCGTATAATGCGGGATACAAGGGCGCGGGCATCAAGATCGGCATCATCGGAACCGGACCGATCGCCGACGGCGACGCGCGCATTTCAGGTGGCGCGGGCGGCGATGTCGCCGCGTACCGCTTCGCGTATGGAGTGAGCGGCGTCGGAACCGTGCAGCAAGTCTTTGGGACGGATGCTAACGTCTCACCGGGATGTTCAACGTGCTCGCCCGGCAACCAGTTCTCAACGGGTCTCTCCTCGCCGCCGCCGGTGACCGCGCCGTGCGTCGACGTGTTGCCGGACTGCAATCCTGAGGACATCGAAGCGCAGATCGATACGGAACAGGCCTCCGGGCTGGCGCCCGATGCGACGGTGCTCTTTTACATCGCCTACAACGGGAACGAATGCTTTACCACCGGCCCGTGCTCGCCGGGAGCAGGTCAGCCCGAAGAGGGCATCGCGTTGACTGATGATGAGATCCAGCAAGCGATCGGCGATAACCAAGCTGACGTCATCTCGATGAGTTTTGGCTTGGGCGAGATGTACGCTGAGGGATATTACTTCGATAGTAATGGCAACGGTTTCGGTACGACCGAAGACGCATCGCTCGTCTCCGAAGGTATAGCGGTCTTCGTTTCATCGGGCGATCAGGGCGCTGAGGAGTGCCGGCCCAACAATGGGAATCCGGGCGCCTTTACGCCGGTCGTTAATACACTCTGCGTCTCTTCCCCGTCGTCAGATCCAAGCGTGGTAAGCGTCGGAGGAACCAACACGCCGCTCGATTCGTCTGGCCGTCTCTCGAACGTTCTAACCGGCTGGACTTCGTCCGGCGGCGGATGCTCGATCATTTTCGCGGTGCCGTCGTATCAAAGCAGCAACGTCACGGGACTCCCGTGCGCCAAACGCGCCCAACCCGATGTCTCGCTCGATGCGGACACGAGTTCCGGAGTCGCCGTCTTTATTGACTCCGCGCCGGGTTTAGGCGGCCGTCAGGTCGAGCCGTTTGGCGGGACCAGCGTCGCCGCGCCCGAGATGGCGGCCATGTGGGCGCTTGTTCTGCAGGCTTGCAAGCAGACGCCGGCCTGCAACACCGGCCCGAGCGGCCATACGTATCGTCTCGGCAACCCGAACCCGCTGTTGTACAAGATCTACAAGGGCACCGGCGGTTTGCCGTACGCGAACGTCTTCTACGACGTCCAATTTGGCAACAACCCGGAACCTTACGCAACCCCGCGTGCCGGGCCGTCGTCCACCCCGTTCCCATCCTTCGCTCCGGGCTTCGATTCGGGCGTGGGGTACGACCTAGTGACGGGGATCGGTGCGCCCTTCGCCCGGCATTTGATCAAGGCCGTCGTCGGGGTCTGAAACCCGGGCCTTGCGCCCGGTGGTATTATAGAACGGCTGTGAAAGAGAAAATCCACCCCAATTGGCACCCCGCCGCGCGCGTCCACTGCGCTTGCGGCAGCACGTTCTCGACGGGCTCGACGCTCAAAGAGATCAATGTCGAGATCTGCTCGGCGTGTCACCCGTTATTCACGGGAACGCAGAAGTTCGTCGATACCGCCGGCCGCGTTGATAAGTTCAATCAGCGCATGGCCGCCGCGGAAAAGAAGAAGAGCGAAGCCGCCGAGCGTAAGCGCCTCAAAGACGAGGTTGCTGCCGCCGAGGCGTAGCCGGGCCGGTGTTCAACGTAGACCGGCTGGAGACGCTCTCCAAACGTTTCGACGAAATCGAAGCCGAGCTGGCCAACAGCAGCGGCGCGTTCGATCAGGCGCGCTTTACTTCGCTCGTGAAAGAACGTGCGGAGCTCGAAGCGACCGTTGAAGTCTATCGCGAGCATCGCAAGCTCTTGCTCGAGATCGCCGCCAACGAAGAGTTGCTGGCCGACAAGAGCGATCCCGAGATGCGCGAGCTCGCCGAGGAAGAAGTCAAGAGCCTGCGCGAGCGGCGCAAAGACGCCGAAGCGCGCTTGACCGAGTTGCTCTTGCCGCGCGATCCCAACGACACGAAGGACGTCTTCGTCGAAATTCGCGCCGGCGCGGGCGGCGACGAGGCAAGCCTGTTCGCCGCCGAATTGGCGCGGATGTACGCGCGCTACGCCGAGTCGCACAAAATGAAGGTCGAATACCTCTCGCAGAGCGACAGCGAAGCCGGCGGCTTCAAGGAAGTGGTTCTGGCGATCAAGAGCGGAGAGCCGTACCGTTTCCTGAAATACGAGAGCGGCGTGCACCGGGTGCAACGCGTCCCGGTGACCGAATCGCAAGGCCGGGTGCACACGTCGACCGCAACGGTCGCCGTGCTGCCCGAAGTGGAGGACGTTGAGGTGGAGATCAATCCTAAAGACCTTCAGATCGACACCTTCAAAGCGTCGGGGGCGGGTGGTCAGCACGTCAACAAGACGGAGTCGGCGATTCGTATCACGCACGTGCCGAGCGGCGTCATCGTCTCGTGCAGCGAGGAGCGCTCGCAACTGCAGAATCGCGAACGCGCGATGGCGATGCTACGCAGCAAACTGTACGATGCCAAGAAACGCGAGGCCGAAGAGGCGGTCGGCAGCCTGCGCAAGAGTCAGGTCGGAACCGGCGATCGTTCGGAGAAGATCCGGACCTACAATTTTCCGCAGGACCGGATCACCGATCATCGCATCAACGAGAGCTTCGGTAACATCCCCCAGATTCTCAATGGCGATCTGGGCAAGATCGTCGCGCGCTTGCAAGCCGACGAGAAATCGCGTCTGCTCGCCGGCGAGTCGGTGGCCTGAGCGATGAGTGCGGCACCGCGCGATCGTGAATCGCTCGACCTGATCGCGACCCGACGGTTCCGCGGGGCCGCGCTGACCGGCTGGGAGATCGAGATGCAGGCGCGCCGCATGCACCTGCGCCTCTACGGCGAACTCCGCGGCGACGGCCAGACCTATGCGGCGCGGGTAACATTCTTCGGCGTCAGCGCGCTCGCGGTCGAGAACGCGACCGGGGTCTTTCCCGAGAGCGTGCTCCTCGATGAGCTCGAGGTGACATACTCCGATACCGACGAGATCGGCTCGGTCGAGATGCGCGGGCGTTCGAGCTGGACGGTGCGCTGGTCGTTCGACGGCATCGCGTACCAAGAACATCCGGCCGTCGCTTCCTCCTATCGCGACGATCTCTGAGGCGCTCGCCGGCGCAGCGCGCGACCTAGCGGCGACCAGTTCTTCGGCGCGCGCCGACGCGCAGTTGCTGCTGGAGTATGTTTCCGGTCACGACCGGGCATGGCTGCTCGCACACGGCAACGATGAGGCGCCCGAACGAGCCCGAACGCTTCTCGACCGGCTCGTCGCCGAGCGCACGCGTGGCGTGCCGATCGCCTATCTGACCGGGAGCGCCGGGTTTTACGGGCGCCGCTTCGACGTGACGCGCGATGTGCTCGTGCCGCGCCCGGAGACCGAGCACTTGATCGAGTTGGCGCTAGCATTTCTGCGCGAGTGCGGGCCGCCGGAGCCGCGCATCTGCGACGTTGGCACCGGGAGCGGCATCATCGCCGTCACGTTGGCGTGCGAACTCCCACGCGCGCACGTCGTCGCGATCGACGTCTCGCCGGCCGCACTCGTGGTTGCGGAACGTAACGCACGCGTTCACGCCGCCGGCGCGCGCATCGCGTTTCAGCGCGGCGATCTCTTCGAGGCTGCTGCCTACGCCGAACCCTTCCATTGCATCGCGGCGAATTTGCCGTACGTTCGCAACGCCGAGCTCAAGGCCGCACCCGATTCGACGGCGTTCGAGCCACGCGTGGCCCTCGCGGGCGGCCCCGACGGGCTCGCGCTCTACCGCCGCTTGCTGGCGCGCTCGCCTGGACTGCTGGCGGCCGGAGGTGCGATGTTCTTGGAGGCCGGACCGGATACGGCAGACGCGTTGGCGGCGCTCGCCGGCGCTGCATTTGGAGTCTCCGCGCGGGTGCTAGTACACCGCGACTACGCCGCCCGCGAACGCGTCGTCGAGGTGCGCGCGCGCCCGCTGACGAAAGGCGTCCTCCCATAGTGGCGAAGTACATCTTCTTTACTGGTGGCGTCGTAAGTTCGCTCGGCAAGGGCATCACTGCCGCGTCGCTCGGGCGACTCTTGAAGAACCGCGGTCTGAGCGTCTCGATTCAGAAGCTCGATCCATACATCAACGTCGATGCCGGCACGATGAACCCGTACCAGCACGGCGAGGTTTTTGTTACCGAAGACGGCGCCGAGACCGATTTGGATCTCGGGCACTACGAACGTTTCATCGATGAGAAGCTGACGCGCGTCAACAACGTGACGACGGGCCAAATTTACGCATCGGTCATCGATAAAGAGCGGCGCGGCGATTACTTGGGCGCGACGGTTCAAGTGATACCGCACATCACCAACGAAATCAAGGCTTCGATTCGCCGCGTCGCCGAGAAGAGCGGCGCGGACATCTGCATCGTCGAGGTCGGCGGGACGGTCGGTGACATCGAGTCGCTGCCGTTCCTGGAAGCGATTCGTCAGGTGCGCTACGATGTCGGCGACGAGAACGTGATGTTCGTCCACCTCACGCTGATGCCGCATCTCGGCGCCGCAGGTGAACTCAAGACCAAGCCGACGCAGCATTCGGTTCGCGAGCTTCGCGCGATCGGCATCTCGCCCGACGCGATCGTCGTGCGGACCAATTCCGAAGAGCCGATCCCGGTCGAGCTCAAGGAGAAGATCGGCCTCTTCTGCGACGTACCGGCGCGCAACGTCGTGCAGAACGGCGACGCCGAGACGATCTACAAGGTCCCGCTCAACCTCGAAGCCGAGGGTTTGGCCGAGGCCGTGATCCGCAAGCTGAAGCTCGACGTCGGCCCGCTCGATCTCGAGGAGTGGGCGGCGATCGTCGAGCGCGTCATGCATCCCGGCAAGCGCGTGAAGATTGCGCTCGTCGGCAAGTATGTAGAACTTAAGGACGCCTACATCTCGATCAACGAAGCGCTCTACCACGCCGGCATCGCGCACACCGCGCGCGTCGAGATCAAGCGCGTCGATTCCGAAACCGTCGAAGATTCAGGTACGGCCGTCTTGCACGGCGTCGACGGAATCCTGGTCGCGCCGGGCTTCGGTTCGCGCGGCGTCAAGGGCAAGCTGCGCGCGATCGAATACGCGCGCGAGCACAAGGTTCCGTTCTTGGGGATATGCTTCGGCATGCAGTTAGCCTGCGTCGAATTCGCACGCCGCGTCTGCGGTCTGCCGGATGCGATGTCGACCGAGGTCGACGAGTCTACGCCCGATCCCGTCATCGACTTTCTGCCCGACCAGCGCAATCTGGAACTGATGGGCGGCACGATGCGGCTCGGCGCCTACGATTGCACGCTCGAACCGGGAACGCTTGCGGCACGCGCCTACGGCGAACTCGAGATCAGCGAGCGGCACCGTCATCGCTACGAGTTCAATAACCGTTACAAGCCGCTCTTCGAGGAGCACGGGATGGTTTTTTCGGGCCATCACGCCTCGGGACGCACGACCTTGGTCGAGTGCGTCGAACTCTCACCGACCTTGCATCCTTGGTTCGTTGGAACCCAGGCCCATCCTGAGTTCAACTCGCGCCCGACTCGCCCGTCGCCGCTCTATCGTGATTTTATCGGCGCTGCGCTCGCGCACGGTCAACATCGCGAGCGCGAGCGCGAGCGCGGGGACGTCGCCGCCGCACCGATCGTCTCATCGTCCTGACACCGGGCGACATTACGTTCGTCGTCCTGACGAAGAACGAAGCCGCCAACTTAGCGCGCACGCTCGAAAGCATTCCGGTCGGCTGTCCGGTACTCGTGGTCGACGCCGAATCGAGCGACGAGACGGCGGCACTGGCACGCGCCCGCGGGGCTGAGGTCATCGTGCGCCCGTGGCCCGGCTTCGTCGAGCAAAGGCGCTTCGCGGCGGATTGCGTGCGCACGCCGTGGACGTTCATGCTCGATGCCGACGAGCGCCTCGATGCTGAGTTGCGTTCGGCGCTGCGCGTCGACCCCGCGGCGCAGACTGAAGGCTACTTCATACGGCGCACGACGTTCTTTTGCGGACGCGCGATCGTCGGCTGCGGGTGGGGTGAGGAGTTGCTGCTGCGACTCTTCCGTACGGGACGCGCCGAGATCGTCTCGTCATCGGGCAACGATGGGGCGCAACTGCACGAGACCTGGCACGTCCCAGGCGCGGTCGAGAGGCTCGATGGCCAAGTCTTGCACGATTCGTATCCGACCTTGACGTCGTATCGCCAGAAATTCGCGCGTTACACGTCGCTCGAAGCCGAAGGCCGGCGTCCGGCACTTGCCGGCGCGCTGCTCACCATGCTTGCGGCGGCCTTTCGTTTCCCTTGGCTATTCTTCGGCAAGCGCGGGTACGTCGATGGCTGGCGGGGTCTGGTCATCGCGTTCGGCTCGACGCTCTACCCGCTCGTCGTGCTCGCTAAGTCGCTGCGACGATGACGCCGGCGCGCCCCGACGTCGCGCTCGACGTTCCGCGGACGCGGCAGATGTCGGCCGGAATGCAAGCGTATGCCGGCGAACTCGCCGCGCGCTTGCCGCGCGTCGCGCCCGATCTGCGCTTCGCGGCGTTGACGCGCACGCAGAGTTTGACGCTCGGCGAACAGGTGCTCTTGCCCTGGCGCTTGCGCCGGGCGCACCCGCGTCTCGTGCACTTCCTCTCCGTCTACGCTCCGCTGCTCGCGCCGCGGCCGTACGCGATCACGATCCACGATCTGATCCACTTACGCTTCCCCGAGTACTTCAAGCGAAGCGTCGGTCCGTATTACGCGAGCGTCGTTCGGGCGGTCTGCGCGGGCGCCGCACGCGTGATCACGGATGATGCGCGCACCGTCGCCGATCTCGAGCGCTTTCTCGGCATTCGCAGCGAGAAGGTTCGGGTGATCCCGCTCGGCGTCGGCGACGCGTTTCTCACCGACGCGGAGCCCGAGCGCGCGCCGCGCCCGTACTTCTTGTATGTGGGGAACCACCGGCCGCACAAGGACCTGCCCACGCTCTTCGCAGCGTGGGAGGCGCTGGAACCGCAGCTCGACGTCGATCTCTACCTGACCGGCCCAGACGATCTGCCGCCGGCGCTGCGGCGTCCGCAACGCGCGGCAGGCTCGCTGCGCTTCCTGGGCGGCGTGAGCGTCGAGCGCTTATGCAACCTTTACGCGGGCACGCTCGCGTTGGTCCATCCGTCGCTCTGCGAGGGCTTCGGCCTGCCCTTGCTCGAAGCGGCCTCTGTCGGGGCTCGCGTTATCGCGTGCGCCGACGCCATACCGGCCGTCCTGCGCCCGTACGTCGAGGCGTTTTCACCACGCGACGTTCGCGCGCTAACGGCCCTGATGGCCGCTGCGTTAACGAACCAGGTTCCGCCGGGGGAGGCTAAACGGTTCGCGCGGACGCAAACGTGGGACCGGTGCGCGGAACGAACGGCTGAGGTATATCGCGAAATTTTGGAGGAAACCCGGAGACGATGAAGCGGGACGGATGGCGCGGAGTGCTTAGCCGCGTAAGAAGTGCCGCGGTGCTCCTATGCGCCGTGCTGCTGACGTGCGCGCCCGCGCTTGCCGCGCCCCTGCCTGCACCCTCGCCCGCGACGGAGAAGCCGATCCGTTCGATCGCGATCTTCGTGAACGGTCAGGCGCTGATCACCGATACGCCGCCGCTGATCCTCGACGGCCGTCTGTTGGTGCCCCTTCGGCCGATCTTTGAAGCACTCGGCATCGCGCTCGTGCGCTCGAACAATACGATTACGGCCCACCTTCCCGCCGGGAATCTCGTGCTGGCGGTTCCCGGCGATAGCGCGACCGTCAACGGCCGCCAGGTCTCGCTCGACGCGCGCGTGGTCGATCTCTCCGGCTCGACGTACGTTCCGCTGCGGCTTCTCAAAGCCGCGCTCGGAGCAACCGCCATCTACGACCAGCGCGGTGCGACGGTGCAGATCGTCTCGGCCTTCATCGGCCGGGCGCTCGGCGCGGAAGAGGTGCGCGCCGACGGCGGCGTGACCGTCAATGGGGTCGTGGCCGCGGTCGACGCGAACTCGGCGCCGCCATCGGTCACGCTGACGCAGGGCGCGGAATCACGCACGATCTCGATCAACTCCGATGCCAAGATCTTTGTCGAAGACGTCACCGTCCACTCGCAAGTCAAAGCCGCGTTGAGCGACGTGCGGGTCGGCGACCGGCTGGCGGCGATTTTGGCGAAGGATGGTCGCGTCGTCGAGGTCCACGATTTCTACAGTTCGGATAATGGTACGATCTCGGCGCTCTCGCCGTTCGCCGTCGTGCTGCAGAACGGCAAGGTCGTGCAGCCGGCCAAGAGTACCGAGATCACCGTGAACGGTACGAGCGCGAAACTCTCCGATCTGCTCGTCGGCGATTACGTCACGGTTCGGCGCAACCCCGAATCGGGTGAAATTCGTCAGCTGATCGTTTCACGCACCGTTACGGCGACCGCAACGGCGCAGCCGGTTAGCGGGAACGTCACGGTCACGGGCTTCACGATCTCGGCGAACCGGCCGTTGCGCGCGGGCGAGAGCTTCGACGTCGTGCTGCTTGGAACGCCGGGCGGAAAGGCCAGCTTCGATATCGGCGACTACGTCAGCGGCATCGATCTCCACGAAGATTCTCCCGGGAACTATCACGGACACTTCACGGTTCCCGATCGCTTCAATGTCGCGCAGGTGCCGGTCTATGGACACTTGAGCGTCGGCGCGAGCCTGGGACCGCGGGTGGAAGCCGCGGCGACGTTCTCGGCGGCGACGACGCCGCCGCAGGTTCCCGAAGTCGCGCCGGGGCCGGGGCAGACCGTCAACAACGCGCGCCCGAATATCTACGCGACGTTCGTCGCGCCGTCGCAGATCCCGATCAACATCTCGAGCATCTCGCTCGTGGTGAACGGTCACGACGTCACCTCTTCGGCGACGCGCACGCCCGGATTCATCACCTACACGCCGAGCGCCGACTATCCCGACGGCGAGGTCAAGGTGACGGTCAAGGTTACCGACGCGGCGGGCAACACGGCGACCCGCTCGTGGTCGTTCGTCATCAGGACGCACTAAGAGAAAAAGGCAAACGTTCTGAAGAGACTTCGCGCGCTTTCGGTGGTATTGGCGCTCGTGCTGAGCGGCTGCGGCGGCGGCGCCTCCTCCGGCTCGAACGCCGGCGGTGGAGCGCAACTGATCTCGGCGCGCGTCAAGGACGCGGTCGGCCTCGATCCCGCCAACGAGACCGACGGTCTCTCGCTCAACATCACCTCCGAAGTCTTCGAGAACCTGGTGAGTTTCAAGCCGGGAACCTTCGATGTGGTCCCGCAGATCGCGACCTCGTGGACCTCAAGCGCCGACGGCAAGAACTGGACGTTTAGGTTGCGTCCCGGTCTCAAGTTCTCCGACGGCACCAGGCTCGACGCGAAGGCCGTCAAGTTCAACTTCGATCGCTGGCGTCTCACGAAGAACAAGTATCATGGCAGCTTGTCGTACCCGTATTGGGCCAGTCAGTTCGGCGGATTCGATGGAAAGAGTGTCGTCGCCGACGTGCTGGCGCCGGCGCCGGACCGCGTCACGATGCGCCTGCGGACCCCACTCGGACCGTTCTTGCGCAATCTCGCGATGCCGTCGTTTGCGATCGCGTCGCCCGACGCGCTCATGAAGGATCCGCAGGGTTTCCATCTCAAGCCGGTATCGAGCGGTCCGTACGAGATTGCCGAGTGGGTCAAAGACGATCACATCACGCTGGTTGCCAATCCGAATTGGGACGGCGGAACCGTCGCGTATTCCACCGTGATCATGCGTGACATTCCCGATCAATCCTCGAGCGTGCTTTCGATGAAGAAGGGCGACATCGATATGCTGATCGATCCGCGCCCCGACGACGCTAAAGACCTGGCGCAGCAAAAAGGCGTGACGCTCTATCGCCAGCCGAGCAACAATCTCACGTACTTGGCGCTCAATATGGATAAGAAACCGTTCGATAACGTGCTGGTCCGCCGCGCGATCGGCTACGCGATCGACAAGGCCGCCATCGCCAAGAGTTTCTATGCGCTCGGCGCGCAGGTTGCCGATAACTGGACGCCACCCGGAATGCTCGGCGAGAATTCGGCCATCAAGGCCTATCCGCACGATGCCGCGCAAGCGCGCAAGCTGCTCGCGCAGGCCGGCTTGCCCAACGGTTTTGCGACCGAACTCTTTTACCCAACCTCACCCCGGCCGTACATGCCCGAACCACAACGCATGGCCGAAGCCGTTCAAGCCAATCTGCGTGAGATCGGCGTAACGGTCACCTTGCAGCCGTACGAGTTCGGCATCTTTCTTCAGAAAGTGCGCAACGGCGAACATCCGATGTGCTTGATCGGTTGGACCGGCGACAACGGCGATCCCGACAACTTCATGTACGATATCCTCGACCAAGACAGCGCGGTCAAGGGTCAAGCCCAAAACTACACGTTCTGGCGCGATCCCGCATTCCACACGTTGATGCTCGCCGGACAGCAGACCCTCGATGAGAAGAAGCGCGCGGCGATCTACCGGCAGGCCAACGCGATGATTCACGAGCAAGCGCCGGCGATCCCGATCGCGCACTCGATCGTCTCGTTCGCGGCCAAGTCGAACATCGACGGCGTTATTCCACGGCCGGATTCGATTCAGAGCTACGAATTGATGAAGCCGAAGGCGACGGCGCCTTGAGCGACGCACTCGAGAGCCGCGATCCGCACTGTCTTTTTTGTAAGATCGTGAGCAAGGAGATTCCGGCGGCTGAGGTCGCGCGGACCGAAGGTGCGATCGTCTTCAAGGACGTTCATCCGAAGGCGCCGACGCATCTCTTGGTGGTGCCGCTTCGGCACGCCGCTAATCTGGGCGAATTCACAGCGACCGCCGCCAATCACGAGGTCGGCGATCTGTTCGCGCTCGCCTCAAAGATGGGACGCGAGGCGGGCGGCGACGGGTACCGCATCGTGGTCAACGAGGGTCCCGACGCGGGACAGACGGTCTTCCATCTGCACCTGCACGTCCTCGCCGGCCGCGCTATGAGCTGGCCCCCCGGCTAACGAGCGGAACGGGACTTCGCACGCACAGCCGAAAGATGTGCGCAGGCGTCTCCCCCCGTTGCAAGGTTGAGGTTCAACGATGTTTTCTCTTATGGCAGCCCGCCGGCTGCGTGGTACCGGCCTGGTCTTTGGCCTCGCGCTCTCGCTGATCTTCGGATTGGCTGCCGCCCCGGCGGCGGCCGACTTGCCCGCCGGCGGCGCCACCGGCTCTGAGGTTGCGGCGCTCCTTCGCGATCTTGGCTATACGACTGATATAACGACGGATAAAGATGGCAGCCCGCTGATTCACACGACCATGGCCGCAACGAAAATCGACGTCTATTTCTACAATTGCGCGAGTTCGCGTTGTACGAGCATTCAGTTCGTCGCCGGCTTTGCCATCTCGGGCGTCACCTTGAGCACGATCAATACCTGGGATAAAGATAAGCGCTACGGCCGCGCCTATATCAGCACCGAGGGGTACCCGTTCATGGAGGTCGACGTCGATATCAGCAACGGTGCGACGACGTCGGAGATCCGTGCCTACATAAGGCATGTGGAAGCGCTGGTCCCCGACTTCAAAACGGCGATCGGTTACAAGGGTTAAGCGGAACCTGGCTCGCGGAAATTGATTTTCGGGTCCGGTCGTGGTACTCTCTATCGGTTGTCACAGGACGTGAGTGCGTCCGGAATTTACACTGCGGCTCGACCGCAGGCCGAAGGGAGGGTTGTTCATGGAAGTCCGCGTTGCACCGGGTGAAACCATCGAGAGTGCCTTGCGTCGCTTCAAGAAAGCCACCCAGAAAGCCGGCGTTCTCGCCGAGGCTCGTAAACACGAGCACTACGAGAAGCCGAGCGTCCGGCGCAAGAAGAAGTCCGCCGCCGCGCGCAAGCGCCGCGCCTAGCCTGCTTTGACGCTCAAGGACCGCATCGGGTCCGATCTCAAAGAGGCGATGAAGGCCCGAGACCAAGTGCGGCTCGATACGCTTCGATCCGCACTCTCGGCCTTTTCCTATCGCAAAATCGACGCTGGGCGGGAGCTCGAGGAGAGCGACCAGGTCGAAGTCGTGCGCAAGCTGGTCAAGCAGCGCACGGATTCGATCACGGAGTACCAAAAGGGCGGCCGGCAAGACCTCGTCGACCGGGAGACGCGCGAGCGCGAGATCCTGTCGGCGCTGCTGCCGGCCCAGAGATCGGCAGAGGAACTGCGGCCCGTTGTGGCCGAGGCGCTCGCCACGCTGGCCGAGGCCGAGCGCAACCAGGGGGCCGCGATGAAGCTCCTGATGCCCAAGCTCAAGGGCGAGGCCGACGGGAATACGATCCGCCAGCTGGTCGTCGAAGAGCTGGGGAAACTCGGCTGAACGCGCCCGTCGCTCGACCCCGTAACCTACGTTGCCGGGGCGAGTAAAACTCGGCATGAAGCGATTGCTGCGGCTGACCCTGTCTAGTCTGGCGGTGCTCGCGGGTTTGGCGGGCCTCATGGCCGCCGGGACGCACGCCCAGTCTAGCCGCGAAGTCATCGTCGTCCCGATCGAGGGAACGGTCGATGAAGGCATGGCGCACTTGGTGACGCGTGCGGTCGATCAGGCCAACGCCGACCACGCCGCCGGGCTCGTGCTCGATATCAATACGGGCGGTGGGCTGGTCTCCGCGGCCTTCGAGATTCGCGACGCGATGTTCAGTGCGAAGGTTCCGACGGTCGCCTACGTTTCGCAGCGGGCCTACTCGGCCGGCGCTTTGATCACGCTTTCGGCGCGCAAGATCGTCATGGCGCCGGGTTCGAGCATCGGCGCGGCCGAGCCGATTCCGAAGACGATTAAGATGGTCTCGGCGCTGAAAGCGGAGTTCGGTTCGACCGCGCAACGCAACGGTCGTAATCGCACGCTGGCCGAAGCGATGGTCGACGCCACGGTCGATGCGCCCGAGTTCAAGAAGTCCGGTGCGATCCTCTCGCTGACCGCCGACGATGCCAAGAAGGCGAAGATCGCCGACGCGGAAGCGAGCACGCTCGACGGCGCGCTGCAGTACGCCGGCATCAAGGGCGACCAGGTTCGCGTGAGCTACTCGTGGGGCGAGACGCTGGCGCGCATCGCGACCAGCCCCGAGATCAGCGGCATCCTGCTCTCTCTCGGCGTGCTCGGACTCTTGATCGAGATGCAGACGCTGCACGGCATCGCCGGCTCGATCGGCATTGCCGCGCTCGCATTGTTTTTCGGAACGCACGTCTACGCCGGATTTTCAAACGGCCTGGTCGTCGGGCTCGCGATGCTTGGATTACTGTTGATCCTCTTCGAACTGCACGTCTTCCCCGGCCACGGTATCTCGGGCGTCCTTGGGACCGCGGCGCTCCTCGCGGCCGTCGTCTTGTCGTTCGGCATCGCGTTCATCTTTGTCGCGTTCCAATCGATCTCGATCGCGATCGTACTCACGGCCGCGACGTTCTACGTGTCGACGCGCATCTTTCCGGAGAATGCGTTTCTGCGGCGCATCACGCTCACCGCGACGCAAGGCCCCGAATACGTCACGAGTTCGGACTTCCGCATGTACGTCGGCCACACGGGTTTCGCAACGTCGTTTCTGCGGCCGGCCGGCGTGGCCACGATCGACGGCCGCCGCCTCGATGTCTTGACCGAAGGCGACTTCGTGCACGCGGGCTCCGCGGTCCGCGTGACCCGCGTTGAGGGCGCCCGCATCTTCGTGCAATCGATTCCGACGGACGCGCCAAGCGCGCCGCAAGACTAGCTAGAGGAGTATCTCGTGGTCGTTACGTTCACGCTCATCATCATCTTCGCGATCATCATCGGCTTCTTCATGTTCCTGTACTACTTCCCGATCGGGATGTGGATCAGAACGATCGCAGCCGGCGTACCGCTCTCGATGATCTCGCTGATTCGCATGCGGCTCATCGGGATTCAACCGAGCGTGATCGTCACGAACCTCGTGCGCGCGCGTAAAGCCGGCTTGGCCTTGACGGTCGATCAGATGCAGTCGCACTATCTCGCCGGCGGTAATGTCGAAAAGGTGACGCTCGCCATGATCGCGGCACAGCGCGCCGAGATTCCACTCGAGTGGCAGCGCGCTTCGGCAATCGATCTGGCCGGACGCGACGTGCTCGAAGCGCTCGTGACCTCGGTCAATCCCAAGGTCATCGAGACGCCGATCTTCCAAGGCGTCGCGCAGAATGGTATTCAGCTCAACGTCAAAGCGCGCATCACGGTGCGCACCAACCTCGACCGTTATGTCGGCGGCGCCGGCGAACCGACGATCGTGGCGCGCGTCGGCGAAGGCGTCGTCTCGGCGATCGGCGGCGCGATCGATCACAAGGAAGTGCTCGAGTATCCCGACCGCATCTCGAAGGCCGTGCTCGCCAAGGGACTCGATGCCGGGACCGCGTTTGAGATCGTCTCGATCGATATCGCCGACGTCGATGTCGGCAAGAACATCGGTGCGGAGTTGCAGACGGCGCAAGCCGAGGCCGACCGCCGGATCGCGCAAGCCAAGGCCGCCGAACGCCAATACAGCGCCATGGCCGCCGAGCAAGAGCAGAAGGCCGAGACGCAAGCGATGCGCGCGAAGGTTGTCGAAGCCGAAGCGCAGATTCCCGAAGCGATCGCAGCGGCGTTCCGCGCGGGCAATCTGGGTGTGATGGATTACTACAAGCTCAACAACATCAAGTCGGATACCGAGATGCGCGGCGCAATCTCGAGCGGCGTCACGCCGCCGGAAGCCGGCGGAGGACAAGTCCAGCCTCCGGCCGCGCCGAAATCCTAGCGAATGGAAGATCTGGCCGGATTCATCATCCAAGCGGTCGCCGCTAAGGCCAAAGACGCGCAAGCGGCCCAGGCCGCGCAAGCCCAGCAGCAGTTGGCGCGGGGTCGCCAAGGCAGCCCCGCGCTGCCCGCGGCCTCGGTTCGCCGGCTGCAGCCGGCTGCTCCGCCACAGACGGTGGGCGCGGCAGCGCGACGGCAAGCCGCCGATGTCGCCGAAGGGGTCGAACGCGATGCGGCGCTCGACCTGGCGATGACCGTCGCGGCGCATCCGGTCCCGCGCTTGCTCGCGCCATTCGTCCACCCGCACGCGCTGCTCGCCGCGATCGTCGTCAGCGAAGCGTTGCAACCTCCGCTCGCCTTACGGCAACGCGAGCGCCCCTAAGCTGACCCCAGCACGGACGGAACGATTCTTCGCACTCGCGGGCCTGGGCGACCCGCTGAATTTCTGCGGCCATCTCGACGGCAACCTTACCGCGCTCGAAAATCTCGTGTCCGTTGTCGTGCGCGTCGAGGGCGATTTCCTACGGGTTCGAGGCGAAGCGAGCGCGGTGAGGAGTGCCGACGAGATCTTGCAGCGCATGCGCGCGGCCGTCGAGCGCGGCGCGCAGCTGACGCCCGACGACGTCGCGCTGGCCGCACGCGAGACGCTCGATACGAGCGCGCCGGCCGCGCATCCCAAGACGCTGATCGCGACGCAGCGCGGCAAAGAGATCCGTCCCAAGACGGCGGGTCAGCGCGCGTTTGTCGAAGCGATCGAATCGAATACGCTGACGGTCGGCATCGGCCCGGCCGGAACGGGCAAGACCTTTCTCGCCACGGTTATGGCGGTGCGTGCCTTGCGCAACCGCGAGGTCTCGCGCATCGTCCTCTCGCGGCCGGCGGTCGAAGCCGGAGAGAAACTCGGCTTCTTGCCGGGCGATCTCAAGGAGAAGGTCGACCCGTATCTACGGCCGTTGTACGACGCGCTCTACGAACTGCTCGATGAGGGCGTCGTCACGCGTTTTCTCGAACGCGGCACGATCGAAGTTGCGCCGCTTGCGTACATGCGCGGTCGCACGCTCTCCGACGCGTTCGTCATTCTCGACGAGGCGCAGAACGCGACGCGTCTGCAACTGAAGATGTTCCTCACGCGGCTCGGAGCCGGCTCCAAGATGATTGTGAACGGCGATGTGACGCAGATCGATCTGCCGCGCGGCGTCCAATCCGGCTTACCGGATATGCCGAAGTTGATCGACGGGATGGAAGATGCGGCGGTCGTGATGCTCGACGAAGCCGACGTGGTGCGGCATCCGCTCGTCGCGCGACTGATCAGGGCCTACGCGCGCTTGTACACCCCCGACTCGGCGTGATCTACCTTTCGAATTCGACGCGCTCGCACCGGGTCAATCTCGCTGCGCTGAAGCGGCATGCTGCGAGCCTGCTGGCCGCCACCGGCGAGCCGGGTGCGAGCCTCTCGGTCGCCTTAGTCGGCGATCGCGCGATTCGCCGCTTGAACCTGGCGCATCGCGGCAAAGATCGCGCGACCGACGTCTTGAGTTTTCCGTTGATCGATCCGCGCGCGAAACGGCGCCGGGCGCACGATGCACCCGAGCGGCTGCTCGGCGACGTCGTGATTAGTCTCGATCGCGCGGCGCTTCAGGCCGCGGAGTACGACGCGACCCTCGACGCCGAGGTGCAGCGCCTGCTCATTCACGGCATCTTACACATTCTCGGCCACGACCACGAAAAGCCGGCGGAGCGCGCGCGGATGCGGCGCGAGGAGCGCCGGCTCGCCGCCTCGATCGGCCTGACCTGGCCCTACGACGCCTAGCCGCCGTACTTCGGCGGGGTAGGACGGGTCGCAGCCGAAGGCTAGTCGCCGATGCATCCCGCCCGGCTTCCCCCGAGCGTCAAACGCGTAACCGACAGCCGCTTCTGGGCGTCGTTCCATTACGCGTTCCAGGGCGTGCTCTACGCGACGCGCTCGCAGCCGAATATGCGCGTGCACTTGATCGCGGGCGCGATCGCCTTATTCGCGACGCTCTACCTGCGCCTCGAGCGGGTCTACGTGGCGGTTATCGTCGTGGTCGTCGTACTCGTCATCGCGATGGAGCTCGTCAACACGGCGATTGAGGCGATCGTCGACCTGATGACGATCGCGCACCATCCGCTGGCCAAGGTGGCGAAAGATGCGGCGGCGGGCGCGGTCCTGTTCGTCTCGCTGGGCGCGCTCATCGTCGGCTACCTTGCGTTTTACGAAGGCGTGACTGCCGCCGGCGCGCAGGTTTCGGCCGCCGTCGCGGCCGTCCCGCGGAATCTGGTCTTCGTCGTCCTGGTCATCACTGGGATCCTGACGATCCTCGCCAAGGCGCTCCTCGACCGGCCGGGCTCGCCGTTGCAAGGCGGGGCCGTCTCCGGACACGCGGCGCTGGCATTCGCGGGCGCGACCTTGATCGCGATCTCCGTTCCGAACCTGCTCTTGGGCTTGGTGGCCTACTTCCTCGCTTTTCTGGTCAGTCAGAGCCGCATCGAGGGCGGTATCCACACGTTCCGGGAGGTCGCCCTGGGCGGGATCCTCGGCACCGCGGTCTGCCTAGGCATCTTTCTGCTGGTCGTGCACAGGTGACGGTGTGCTATAATGGCGGCGATTTGAGTACCGACCCACCTCTACCGGTGTTGACGGGCTGGTCGTGATCACCGACCACCTCCCAGAGATCGGTGCGCTCCTGATCCTGATCCTCGCCTCGGCGTTTTTCTCCGGATCGGAGGCCGCGCTGATCTCGCTTTCACGTTTGCACGCGCGGGCGATGCTGGAACGCGGCGTTCGGGGCAGCGAAGCCGTCGTGCGACTGCTTGAGGACCGCAACCGTTTCCTGACGTCGATTCTGATCGGCAACACGATCGTGCTGCTGGCCGCCGACTCGCTCGCGACGCTGCTGTTCATTCGCGAGGGGATTCCGCACGCCGCGGTTTGGTCGACGATCCTGATGACGGTCTTGCTCTTGATCTTCGGCGAGATCGCTCCCAAGACGATCGCGGTCGCCAATCACGAACGTTGGGCCGTCCGTTTGGCGCCGATTCTGGAACGCGTCGCATGGGTGATGACGCCCGTCAACGCGGCCTTCTTGCTCGTCACGAATCTGATCGTGCGCGCCTTCGGCGTATCGCCGGTCGCGCGCGGGCCGTTCGTGACCGAAGCCGATATCCGCAATATCGTCAACGTCGGCGCCGAGCAGAACGTGCTCGAAGAAGACGAACGCGAGATGATCCATTCGGTCATTCAATTCGGCGACACGATCGTGCGCGAAGTGATGAAGCCGCGTCCCGATATGGTGATGGTTGAGGTTGCGGCCTCGGCGCGCAAGGCGCTCGACCTCGTCATCGCGGAGGGCTACTCGAAGCTCCCCGTCTACGAGGAGACGATCGACGACGTGATCGGGGTGATCCACGATCGCGAACTGCTGATCGCGCTTGCGAATGGAAGCCTGGCGAATACGCCGTTGCGTGAATTGATGCGTCCGATCGTACTGGTTCCCGAGAGCAAGCGCGTCTCCGAACTGTTGCGCGAGATGCAGCGCAGCAAGTTTTCGTTGGCGGTCATCGTCGACGAATATGGTGGGACGGCCGGCCTCGTGACGATGGAAGATCTGCTCGAAGAGATCGTCGGCGAGATTCGCGACGAACACGATGAAGGTGAGGAAGAGCCGATCCGCTTCGTCTCGGAGAACGAAGCGGTCATCGATGCCGGCACCAATATTGAGGATGTCAACGCGCGCTTGGGGCTGACGTTGCCGCACGAGGAGTTTGAAACGATCGGCGGCTTGACCGTTGGGCTCTTCGGCCACTTGCCGCACGAGGGCGAGATCGTTGACGCGGGCAATTCGGTTCGCCTGAAAATCGACCGCACGCGCGGTCGCCGAATCCTTTCCGTTCGCGTGTTCAAGAACGGCCGGCCGCACGTCGCCGGAGGCGACGCACCCGACGTGGAACACAAGGCCGATGCCGAACGAATTTAACGAGGAAGAACTGATGGCGGCCGCGCGCGCGGCTCGCGAACACGCATATGCGCCGTACTCCGCATTCGCGGTCGGCGCGGCGCTGCTGTGCGAGGACGGCTCGGTCGTGCTCGGGTGTAACGTCGAGAACGCCTCGTACGGTATGACGATCTGCGCCGAGCGCGGCGCGGTTGCCGCGGCGGTTGCTCAAGGCAAACGCCGTTTTACCGCGATCGCCGTCGCCGGTTCGGCCGAGGGTGCGACGCCGCCCTGCGGCGGTTGCCGTCAAGTGCTCAGCGAGTTCGCCCCCGGCCTGCGGGTGCTGTACAGTCACGGGGAGACGCACGTGAACGTGGCTATCGAAGAGCTGCTACCGGCCGCCTTCGAATTGCCGTGAGCGCTAACCCGCGCAGTTACAAGACGCGAGCGATCGTGTTGCGTGCGCGCAATTTGGGTGAGGCCGATAAGATCTTTACGCTCTTCACTGACGCGCGCGGCAAACTCGATGCGGTTGCCAAGGGCGTGCGGCGAGCGAAGAGCCAAGTTGCCGGCCGGCTCGAGTTCGCGAACGAAGCGCAGCTCGGCATGCACCGTGGGCGCAATCTCGATATCATCACGAGCGCCGATATCACGCACTCACGCTTTGCTTCGGTGACCGATCCCGCCGCCTATGCGACGGCGCATCTACTGGCTGAGTTGGTCGATGCATTCTGCGAGCCCGATCTGCCGATGCCCGATGTCTACGCGCTGCTCGAGGGGGCGCTGGCGGCGCTCGCCGGCGCGGCGCAACCGGCGGCACTGCTTCCGCGTTTCCAACTGCGCTTGCTCGATGCGCTCGGCTTCGCGCCGCCGGGCGATGCTTGCGTGGCATGTGGCGACTCGCTCGCGGGCCGCGCCGCCTGGGCCGATCTCGATGCGGGGGGGCTTGCCTGCGAGCGCTGCCGCCCGCATCGCGCCGATGCACTCGCGCTGAACGCCGAGGATGTCGCCAACTTTCAAGGGCTCGGCGCCGCGCGCTCCGGGCGCGTACGACCGGTCCTGAACGCGACGCCGGCGGCGGCGCGAGCGATCGATGCGTTCGTCAACTATCACCTGGGCAAACGTCCCAAATCGCGCACGATGCTTGAGGACTTGGCCCATCTTCCCGCGCTGCGGGAGGCTTCGCAAAGCGCGAACGGCTAAAGGCGCAGCATGGCCATCATCGCACTCGACGTGGGCGAACGCCGCATCGGCGTCGCCGTCAGCGATCCGGGTGAATCGTACGCGCTACCGCTGCGCACGATCGAACGCACGCGCATGCACGACGATCTGCAGCAGATTCTCGACGTCGCCACCGAGTACGGCGCTTCGACGATCGTGATCGGCGACCCGATCGCACTTTCGGGCGAGCGCGGCATTGCGGCGCAGAAGATGGACGAGTTCGCCGAAGTGCTAGGGCGTGCGTTCGCAGGAACGATCGAGCGAGTCGACGAGCGGATGACGACCGCGCTCGTGACGCGCGGCTTGATCGAGGCCGACGTCTCGCGCGCAAAGCGCAAGCGCGTCGTCGATCAACTCGCCGCCGCAGCAATCCTGGATTCGTTCTTAGCCCGGCGCCGCCGGACGGCGGGGCCGTAGGGCGATGCGCTGGTTTGCCTGGACGATCGGCGTCAGCGCGCTCCTGCTCGCCCTCGGCGCGGGCATCGCCGCTTATCTCGTCTATTTCGATCGCACGCTGCCGAAGGCCGATACCAACGTAGTCGTGCAGCGCGGCGCGAGCGCCGCCGAAGTCGCCCGTCAATTGGAGTCGCAAGGCGTCGTTACCTCAGCGCTCGGCTTTCAACTGATGGCGCGCGTGCAGGGCGTGGCGACCGGCGTCAAGGCTGGTGAGTATCATTTTTCGCCGCACCTGACCGGCGCCGAGGTACTCGACCGGCTCACCAGCGGCGGCGCGCAGGTCGCGGTCTGGGTGACGATTCCTGAAGGCTTTACGGCACGCGAGATCGCGCAGTCGCTGGCCGAACACGAGTTGGGCAGCGAGCGCGAGCTGGTCGACTATTTCTTGCGCACGCCCTTCACGCTGCCGGGCGGCGTGGTCGCGCCCAACCTCGAGGGGTATCTCTTCCCCGATACCTATCTGCTGCCGCTCGCGACAACGCCCGCCGCACTCGCCCGGGTCATGACCGATCAGTTTTCGAACGAGCTGCCGGCTGACGCGGCCGCACGCGCCAGGCGCCTAGGGTACACGATTCCGCAAATCGTGACGCTTGCATCGTTGATCGAGCGCGAGGCGAAGGCCGACGACGAGCGGCGCGTGATGGCGGGAGTCTACTACAATCGCCTGCACCGCGGAATGCCGCTGCAAGTCGACGCTACGATCGAGTACACGTTCGCGCATCACAAATTCGTGATCACCAACGCCGATCTGGCGCGCGATACGCCGTACAATACATACTTGCACCTCGGTTTACCGCCGACGCCGATCGCGAATCCGGGCCGCGCGTCCCTGCTCGCGGCCTTCGACCCCGCGCCGTCGGCGTTCTTGTACTATGTCTACAAAGGGAATGGACATCACGCATTTTCACGAACGCTCGAGGAACACAACGCCAACGTCGCTCGCTACCTGCGCTAGGAGATCACGCCATCGACGCGCACAACGGAAACAAGGCCGAAGATCGGGAGACACTGGCCGGAACCGAGAAGGTCGATCTTTCTGACGCCCTCGTTTTCGAACCGGCCGAGGGCCAGAAACTCGAGTTTGAAGTCGTCGGCCTTGTTGAAGATCCCGAGGACGGCAAGACGTACGCGATCGCGTACAACGAGAGCCTGGATGACTTCGTAGTGACAGACGAATTCGGGAAGCTGCTGGAAGATAAGGAACTCGCTCAGGATATTCTCGACGATTTCCAGGTCTTCGCCGAAGAGTCCGCGACGGAAGAGAGCTAGCTCCTAGCGTGGGCCGGCGCGTCTTGTTCTTGTCGGCCAGCGTCGGCGTTGGCCACACGGCAGCGGCGGGCGCCGTGCAGAATGCCCTCGCGGCGATCGAGCCCGGCATCGAGATGCAGACGGTCGATTCGTACCGCTATGCCGCCAGCATCTTCTCCAAAGTCGTCGCCGACGGATACATCGGCATGGTCAAGACCGTGCCGCAGCTCTATCGCTATATCTACGACCGGGCCGAACGCTCGCGCGACATCCCGGCCTTCCGGCGCTGGGTCAGTCAGTATACCGCTTCAAATCTGCGCGCGCTCGTCGACCAGCGCCGGCCCGACTTGGTCGTCTGCACGCACGCGTTCCCGTGCGGCGTGATGTCGGAGTACAAGCGCCAATTTGATCCGGATCTGCCCGTCGTCGGCATCGTCACGGATTTCGTCGTCCATCCGTTTTGGATCTACACGAATATCGATGCCTACGCGGTCGCGACGCCGGAGATGGGTCAAGCACTTCTGGCGCGCGGCGTCGCGCGCGAACGCATCGTCGTCTCGGGGATTCCGGTCGATCCGCGTTTTGGCACGCGCCGCTTGCCGGTCGCCGAACTGCGCGAGGCTTTGGGGCTGCCGGTCGACCGACGCATCGTGCTGATGATGGGCGGAGGCCTCGGGATCGGTCCGCTCGACGTGATGATCCGCGCGCTTGGGAAAGTCGACGTGCCGCTGGCGGGCGCGATTATCGTGGGGCGCAACAGCCGCCTCGAGAAGCGAGTGCTGGCGATCGCGGAGCATACCGATTATCCGCTGCGTGTCGTGGGCTTTGTCGACAACGTCTACGACTACATGCACGCGAGCGACGTATTGCTCTCAAAGCCCGGCGGCTTGACGTCGTCGGAGGCGCTGAGCGCCGAGCTACCGATGGTGCTCGTCAAACCGTTGCCGGGTCAGGAAGAACGCAACACGCGCTACCTGACCTCGCGCCGGGCAGCGATTCGAGCGCGGGGCGAGCGGCACTTGGCGCAGGCGGTCGGCGAGATTCTAACGTCGCCGGAGCGGCGCGCGCAGTTGGCGACGAGTATCGCGGCGCTGCGCAGGCCCGATGCGGCGCGCAGTGTCGCCGAGCGGATCGTCGAGCTGCTAGACTCGCGGCAGCCGCCAAATCAACGTGCCGCCGGCCAAGAACTCGACGAGCGAAAGTACGATCGCAGCGCGTGGTCCTGATCCCGCCGCTATTTCGTTAAAGCGCAAGACGAGCGGCAGCGTCAGAAGCGGCGCCACGACTTGCGGCAGTGCCGTCGCGATGTTCCAAATGCCCATCGTCGTCGCCATCGCGCGCTGCGGCAAGACGATAGCGGCCAGCGCCCAATCGGCCGTCACGAATGCACCCCAGGCCAGACCGGCGAGCGCCGCAGCCGGAAACGCGAACGCGAGCGACGGCGCCATAGCCAAGACTGCGAGGGCGAGCGCGATCGTGCAACACGCGACCGTGACGACCAACCGTTTGTCGCGCCGGTCGACCGGTCGCGCAGCGAGCGCCGCCCCGCCGATCGCGGCGAGCGTGAAGCTCAGAAAGAGCAGCGCCGTCAACCGTGTGAGCGCGTTCGCATCGGTGATGCCGAGGCTCTGCTGCACGTAGAAGAGCAGAAAGCCGAGCAGCGTGAAGAAGCCGATGTTGATGAAGCCGCGCGAACAGAGCAGTACGACGAGCGCGTGGCTCGCGCTGACGCCGCTCGGCGGATCGGCGACGATACCGGCGCGTCCGCGCAGATGCCCGAACGTCACGGCCCAGCTCGCGATCAGCGGCGCTGCCAGCGCCAGCGCCACGAAACGCAAGTCGTGAACGAAACCGGCCACGATCAAACCGGCGGCGTTACCGGCCGACTGATAGGCGCCCATCCAGCCCGAGGCTAGGCCGCGGCGTTCGCGCGGAATGTAATCGGGAATCGCGGCTTGATAGGGGCCGCCCGCGATATTCAACGTGAACTGCAGCGAGAAGAAGGCGGCCAGGAGCTGCGGCCAGCTCGGTGCGAGATAGAACCAAACGAGCGACGGAACCGCGAGCGTCATCCCGGCGAGATAGAATGCTTGGCGATTGCCTACGCTTTTGCGCCGCCGGTCGGCGAGGACGCCGGCGCACAACTGCACGATCGTGGCGATCATCGCGCCGATCGCAGCGATCGTCGCGTAGGCGCGAACGCCGTCTTCGTGTGCGAGTTCGACGCTACGGGCTTGCAGCGAGACGGCCAGGACGGCGCCCCATACAAGTTGGATGCCGAAGTTGAACGCACAGAGCCGCGCCGGATTCGTCATCGCCGTGAGTACCCGATAGCATAGCGATAGTCTTTCAAGGTATCGATGTCGAAGCAGAGCGCCGGCGATGCATCGCGCACCGCCCGCGCGCGTACGCCGAGCACGTTGGCGGCCCGCGCTTCGACGTGCGCGATACGCAGCGTTCTCAAAGCGAAGCGGCAGAGCAGCGCCGGGCCGAGCATCGCTGCCATCTTCAAGAGGCTCTTGCGAGCATCGAAGAGACGCTGTGCGATCGGTAAGACGCGCTGGGCCACACCGGGGGCGAAGTACACGACGTTGCCGTTTGCGACGCGCTCGCCCCCGAGCCCCGTGACGTGCGGCGGCGCGCCCGGATACGCCGCGACGTACGCGGCTTCGGCGGCCAAGGGGAGCGCGAGGTCCGAGCCATCCGCCCCGATCAAGAACTCCCTCACCGCTGCGGCGTCGACGAACGGCATATCGCTTGTCATCAGGAGCAACGGCAGATCCTCTCCCGCGCACATGGCGCGTCGCAGGTTCTCGCGACCCTCGGCATCTTCGGCGATGATCTCATCGACCTGCGCCGCGCAGTGTTCGCGAATCGCTTCGCCGCCGACCACGGAGATGCGTTGCGCGCCGGCGCCGCGGGCGGCTTGGATCGCGGCGTCGACGAGGAAACGCCCGCCGACGGTGGCGAGCGCTTTGACCTCGGTGCCGATCTCCGTGGCGAACGCGCCATCGACGCGTCCCCCTGCGGTGATTACTGCGATCATGCAGCGTCCTTTTCAATTGGGCGGAGGGCGGGGCCCGCTGCCCGGCCAAGCAGGCGCAAGCGTGATACGGCTCGCCCGTCGGCATCTCTTTGAGGATCTTCCGCGGCTGTTCGCATCGCTCGGCGGAATCGTCTTTGCCGTCACGCTGGTCATGGTCCAGACGGGGATCTACACCGGCTTCGTTCGCTCGACGAGCCTGTTGATTGAGAATGCACGCGCGGATATTTGGGTGGCCGCGCGCGAGATGTCGTTTCTCGAAGTCACGCTGCCGATTCCGTATTCCTGGCTCGCCAGCGTTCGCTCGGTCGAGGGCGTCGCGCTGGCCGAGCCGCTCGTGATTCGCACGATTGTCTGGAAGAACCCGAAGGGCGAATTGACATACGGGCGCGTCATCGGTTTCGACACGGAAGGAACGCTGCTGCGCGTCGGTGGCGCTTCGGGCAAAGATATGCGCGTCGTGGGCCGCGGCGCGTCGTTCGCGGCGGACGCCGGTCAACTCGAGACGCTCGGCGTGAGCGGCGTCGGCGCGACCGGAACGGTCCGCGAACATGAGACGCACCTGGTCGCCCTGACGCAGGAGACGCAGCCGATCATCTCGCCGACATTCTTTTACACCTCGATCCGCAACGCCGCGACGTGGAGTCCGGCGACGATGAAGGAACTCGTTCACGACCCGTTCGCGCCGGCTTCGCAGGCGGACAGCCCGCTCAATTACATTCTGGTCGAGCTCAAGACCGGCGCGGACCTCGGCGCAACGCAAGCTGCGCTCGAGCGCGCCCTGCCGAAAGCGCGGGCGTTCTCGCGGCAGCAGATGCTCGACATTACGCGCGCGTATTGGATCAAGCGGACGAACCTCGGGTTCATCCTTTCGCTCGGCGCCTTACTTGGATTGCTTGTCGGCGCGGTCGTCGTCTCGCAGATTCTCTACACATCGGTCAACGAGCACCTGCGCGAATACGGGACGCTCAAGGCGCTCGGCATCTCCGATGCATCCATTTACGCCTCGCTGATCTGGCAGGCGGTTGCAATGGCGGCGTTCGGGTATCTGCCGGCACTCGTCTTGAGCAACGTCGTCGCGATCTACGCGCGTTCGTCGCGGGGCGTCACGATCGAGATCACGCCGGGCGGCGCGGCGCTCGTCTTCGCGCTCACGATCCTGATGTGCGTGGGCGCTGCCGTATTCGCCGTCCAGAGGGCCACGCGCGTCGATCCCGCGATCGTGTTCAAGGGTTAATGTGAACGCGAACGTGCCGGCCATCGCCGGCGAGGGACTCACCTTCGAGTACACGACCGAGGCCGGGATGGCTCCGGTGCTACGCGGCGCGTCGCTCGAGGCGGCGCGGGGCGAAGTGCTGCTCGTGACCGGCCCATCGGGATCGGGAAAGACGACGTTGCTGACGGTGCTGGCCGGCATGCTAACGCCGACGTCGGGGAACGTGCGGATCGAAGGCAATGCGATCAACCATCTCGGGAAGTCGGAACGCGCGCGTCTGCGCCTCAACCGTTTGGGTTTCGTCTTCCAGGGTTTCAATTTGATTCGCGCGATGAGCGCGAGCGAGAACGTCGAGTTGGTGTTGCGCGCACGCGGTCTCAGTCGCCTCGAGTGCCGGCGGATCGCGCGCGAGACCTTCGAACGTCTGGGCATCGCCGATAAACTGCAGCGCTTGCCGATGCAACTTTCAGGCGGAGAACAGCAGCGTGTTGCGATCGCGCGAGCCCTCGCCGGCGCGCCGGCGGTCGTCCTGGCGGACGAACCGACATCATCGCTCGATAGCGAGAACGGTGCGGCGGTGATCCAGCTGCTCTGCGAGCTCGCGCGCGAGCGCGGCTCGGCGGTCGTGATCACCTCGCACGATCAACGGATCGCGCCGTTCGCGGATCGGGTGGTGACGATCGACGACGGGCGCTGCGGTTCGAGCTAGCGCAACGAGAGCCGGTGCCCGACGAAGCGCAGCTGATCGGGAACCGTACTGCGGTAGAAGGCGTCGTCGTGGCAACCTTCGCGAAAGCGCACGACCGCATGCGGAAGGGACGTGCGCAGCAACTCGATCGTGTCCGCGAACGGATCGGCGCGGCCGCAGTCGATCAAGAGCTCCTGAAGGCGCAGATCGTTCACGCGTCCGAGAATCGAATGCCGTTCGAAATCGCTCTTATTGTCGAAAGCACCGGGGTCGGCCGCCTGCTGCTGTCCGTAGGATTGCCAAATCGTTGGGCCCGCGACGGCGACCGCGCGATAGCGATGTGGTTGCTGCGAGGCCGCCAAGAGTGCGCCATAGCCGCCCATCGAGTAGCCGAGCAGCGACTCGGGAATATCGTCGGCAAGCGCGAGATCGTGTCGAGCACGCGGAATGAATTCGAGATTGAACATCGCCATGCGATCCTCGCCGCCGGCGCGTTTGTGCCAATACGTGTCGCCGGCATCGACGGCCGCAACGGCGAGTGCGGGAAAATCGAGTTCGTTGGCGAGCGTTGCCAGATAACGGTCGTGACCGAGCGTGGCGAAGAGCTCCTCGGCGGTTCCACCGCGTTCGGGCATTGCATAGGCGACGCCGCGGACAGGTCCGTTTCCCGGCGAACGGGTGATGGCGTAGCCGACAGGCTTGCCGAGCACGCGCGACTGAAACGTTCCGCGCAGTATCGTCCCGCCCGTGACCAGCGGCAGCGCTTCGGGCAAGCGACAGTTATAGATCGCGGAACGCAGCTGCGAGCGCACGCCGCACCCGGCGAGCACGATCGCGGCGCCGGCGGCGAACGCTCCCCGGGTGATGCTCACTATGCCGGGCGGTTCGAATCCGGCAGGGCCCGTTCCGCCTTTTGAGAGAAGGAGCGGCGATGAAGCAACACGTTCGCACGGTCGCCATAGCCGTAGTGGCTTTTGCTATGGGTGCCGCCCTCAGTCACCTGCCACAAGCGGCTTCCGCCGCGGCCGCGCCGCTGGTCGCGGGTACCGTCGACCTCGCCGCGATGACCGCGGACACGATGCCGGCGCCCACCGCGACGTTTCCCAATCTCCGCTCGAAGACGCTGGTCGTCGACGACGGCATGACGCTCGCGCTGCAGATGGGTACGGCATTCAAACACCAGCACACGAATGCCGACGAGATTCAGATCGTCCTTGAGGGCACCGGTACCGAGTGGCTCGGCGATAAGCAGATCGATATGAAGCCTGGTACGATGGTCGTGATTCCGCGCGGCACGACGCATGCCGGAATCGTCGACACCTCGGGCCGCCTGAAGTTCATCTCGATCAAGTCGCCGCCACAAGACCCAACGGACGTTCACCAGGTCCCGTAAGAGCAACGCGGGCGTACGCCGGCCCGGATTTATATCTGCAACGGAGCTTCGGAATAGGATGTCGTCCCAGTTCGGCTTTTCCAGATAGGTGATGATGCAATTGTTGCCGTCGATGCGTTCTCCGACCAAACAATTGGAGCGGAAACGCTCTAAGCGCGACATGGATATTCAACGATTCATCGGGACCCTGTTGCTGAGCGTACTGTTGGTGGCGTCTTCGCGCGGCGTCGCGACCTCCGGGCAGCCGAAGGAGGCGCGCTTGGCCGCGAGGATGGTTTCGGCCTATTGTACGCGCAACGTCGACACCGCGCTGTCGCCGGCAAACGTTGCTCTGCTGTTCGCGGCGCTGGCTGAGGGAACGCGAGGAACCTTGCGAAGCGAGCTTCGCGACTTTGCTAGCGAAGCAGTTGGCGCGCCTCAGGGGACGGACCAAGGGGTTTCCCAAGCGATCGGTATCTGGCTCGCCTCTAGTTTAGATCTGGACTCATCGTTTGCCGCATCAGTAAAGGCCCGTCTGCGCGAAGAACTGTTTGTCTCGCACACCGGTGAATTATCGTTAGGGCTTGGCGCCTGGCTGGCCCAGCACCACGTTTCCGTGCCAGAGCCGGCAGTCTCGCTGGACCCCGGGCTGCTTTCGATCGCGACCGCGTCGAGCTATCGAGACCAATTTGTGGTTCCCTTCGATAAGAGATCCACGCGTGCCAAGATCTTCTGGGGCCGCACGGGTCCGCGTGTCGAGCAATTTATGAGCGGTGAGCGAGTGTTCTTGGTTTTTGAAGATGCTGCCATTCGGGCGGTCAGACTAGATCTTCGCGGCGGCGCACACATCGATCTTATCGAATCGAGGAAGCGAGCGTCGCCTTGCGATCTTCTCGGAACCTATCTTTCGAAACCAGAGCCGCACTTTGTGGCCGATCGTCCCCGAGTCGTTGAGATACCTCGGGTCAGTCTTCGCGGAAAATGGGTTGATTTGAGAGCCGTGCTGGCCTCGCGAACCCTCGCTTCTCTATTCGATCAGAAGTCGCGCCCCATCGTGGCGCTTGTTAGGGGCAAACACGTCGCTTTGAACCATTTGATTCACGCGACCCAATTTGCTCTTTTCGAAGAAGGCGTCGATGCGTCCGCAGCTTCGATCGGTTCCGTTGCGCTGGCGCCTTCTCCAGTGATTCGTTTTGACCATCCCTTTTCAATGGTAGTCACAGATGGGAGAGGCGTCATCATGTTTACGGCAACGTTCTCATAAGTCGGCGCGTAAACTTAGCACCGGCATTTCCGACGCACCGCGACCGTCAGGCTCGCATCGAGCAGATCCACCTCCTCGTGGCTGCACCGACGATTGCCCAAAGAGTGTGGATCGCGTTATGATCGGACCCGATGGATAGCGTGCAGCCTCAAGATCGGAAGCTTCTATACAATAAACTTCTTCCGCGCGTCAGGGAGATCCTAATGCGCGACTGGGACCCAATTGGGGTATTTTCCGGTGAACCGGGTTGGCCCGAAGACGAGTACGACGCATACGCAACGGTCCTGTGCGGTGGGCTTTTTGATCCTGCCATGGCCGAGGCGCAGGTTGCGGCATACCTGGCACAGGTAGCCGAGAAGGGCATGGGTTTTGCGGCGGACACCGATGCGGCCGAGCGCGCGGCCCGCGCGATTGTCGCTCTAAGAAAAGAGTTTTGCCTGTGAAGAAAACTCGTCTGACCGAATTGACTGGCGCACCGATGGAGTGGAGCGCCGTCGGCTGAAGAGGATCTATCGGGATGTCTGACCCGACGAAGTTCAGGTGGAACGGCCGCAAGAAGCGCAGCTGACCTCGCCGAGGCGCCGCCTCGTCTGCCATGCTCGAATGGTGCAAGACTGCCGCACGCCGGGTGAGACACTCGTGCCATGTTCATTTCATTCCTCGCGTTGCTCCTAGCGCTGAGCGTCGCGCCGGCACCGTCGGTCGCCACCGGCCATTGGGAAGGTTTCATGCGCCGCGGCGCCTCGGAACTCGCGGTTCGCTTCGATCTCAGGGCGGGGCCGCCAAGCGAGGGCGTCTTTTCGGCGCCCGATTTGGGCGCGATCGACATCCCGCTATCGCGCATAAAGCTGGGAAGGTTGGTCCACTGGGAGCTGGTCGGCGATATGACGACGACCGTATTCGACGCGACGATTAAAGGCGACGCGATGACGGGCACGTTTCGCGAGAACGAACTCGCTGGGGTCATAACGCTCCGCCGCACGTCAGAGTCGGTTGCAAAGCCGTATGCCACCGAGCCCGTGGCGTTTGCGAACGGAGCCGTGAGGCTTGCCGGAACACTCTTCGTCCCGCGTTCCGCGGGAAGACATCCGGCCGTCGTCCTGGTTCACGGATCGGGGCCGGAAGGGCGCTGGGCAACGGCCTACATCGCCGACGATCTCGCCCGGCGCGGTATCGTTGCCCTCACCTATGACAAGCGGGGCGTCGGTGCTTCGACGGGCGACTGGCGAGCCTCTACGATGGAGGATTTGATCGCCGACGCCCGTGCAGCAGTGCATCTTGTGGCGCAGCGCAGCGACGTAGACCCCAATCGAGTCGGTGTCTATGGCCACAGCCAAGGCGGTGAACTCGCGCCGGCGATCGCGAAGAACAATTCTGAAGTGAAGTGGATCGCCGCTGCGGACGGACCCGTGGGGCCGCAATATCGGCAAGACCTCTTCCGCGTTAACACGGCTCTGGCGAAACGCTATTCCGGTCAAAGCCTTGCCGATTCGGAGAAGCTCTACGCCGAGTTTGTCGAGGTCGCGCGCACCGGAGCTGCTCACACGCAACTGCGAGCCGACGTACGAGCCGCCGGTACTGCGGCCTGGCTCGATTTTCTCGCCATCCCGGACGACACGAACTGGATTTGGAATTGGTATCGTACGTCTGGAAATTATGATAACTCGGCCGCGTGGGCAACGGTCACCGTTCCGGTTCTGCTCCTCTTCGGTGCCGACGACGCGCTAGTTCCGCCGCAGGAGAGTATCGAGGAAACCGTTCGCATCCTGAGGGAGCATAGCAATCTCGACGTCACGGTACGGGTGTTCCCGGGAGCCGATCACACGCTGCGGGTGCCTTCTTCGGACCGCAACGGGTGGCCGCACAACGCAAGAGGCTTTCCCGACGTGCTCGGTTCGTTCGCCATAAACCCGAAAACCAGTCCCGGGCGTTAACGATTGCGTTGAAAGCATGGGTTTTCGCGACCGCGAGAATCTGCCGCTAGATTTTCATTCCACTCTGGCATTACGCAGCCTCAACTCATGGCACTCGGCGTTTCGGCGAAGGTCGTCCAAGAGAGCACGACTTGTTCTTAGCGGCGATGCGCCGCGCCGCGTCCGCTCTTCGATGAGAGCGGCGACATCACGATGAAACTTCACCTGCCACGGCGCGCCGTCGCCCCGCCTGGCTGTTCTAGGCCCTTCTCTGCAGGCCGAGGCGGCACGGCGGCTAGATGACGTGCTCGCTCCGTTAATCTCTCAGTGCGTCTAGCGGCTCGCGTCCAACCGGCGGGTCCTCTCCGTGCCGAGCCGCTTAGCGCAAGCAGTTCCGTAACGATCGAGTTACCTAACGCAATAGATGGGAGGCCGTCCACGAGGGCGGTCTCCATGCATTCGCGAGCCGCCGGCCGTTCTAGATGGGATCGCCTTCAAGATTAGGAAAACGGCGGCGCGTCTACTACTCACCTTGCGTTAGGACAAAAGCTCGCAATCGTCCGGTCGAAGAGTACGCCAGCGAGATGGAAGTCTGGTACGGCAATCCTAGGTGAGAACTGTGCTGCGACGGACCTAGGTAATGAACTTGCCAAAATCCGCAAACCTGTCGCAGGCGTGCGGGTTTGCCGTACCTTCGCGTGACCTCATCGAGCGAAGGCAGGCCGCGTACGGCGCTAAGGACGAGATCATTTGAAATCGTGTGACCGGCCGGGGCCGTTAGAGTGCGCAGATTGATCTCCGGAGTTCCTAGTGGTGGCCGTGTAACTCCGCTAATGTAGCCGATGCTCTCAAACTCGTCCCCGACAACATAATAAAGGATCGCGCTAAGGCGCGGGTCGTAAGCGATGTAGACGAAAGCAATGAAAGCCTTCGGCTCGGACCGTATTCGGTCGGGACGTAAATACGTCGGCACTTCAAATGGCGGGGCGCCGATCGTCAGCACTCCGAGATCCGGCTGTGCTCGAAGCGAGACATACTCCGAAGTCTCCGGCCACCGAAACCGTGGTAAGCCGAGTCCAGAGCCGATGTCTTTGCTCAGCGGTGTCTTGCACTGCATTATCCTTTGCTCAGCAACCCAATCTTGCAAGATTGTGAAGAACAGCGGAAGCCGAGCCGCCACCAAGCCGTCCAGCCTCTCAACGACGCAGCATGCGGCTTGCGAAGGAAGATCTAAAGAGCCATTTCCGAGCGCTGGTATGGCAACGGCAAGCCAGAGGAGCACAGCAGGAATGATACTCATGGCGTACGCCCCTGGGCCAGATGCCTCGATATATGGCGGAGTTGATCCGCGACGGAGCTACGGAAAAGCGTATCGTCGTGGCAGCCGTCTCGAACGCTTACGATGGCGGCGGGCAATTCTTTCTGCAGCAATTTGACGCTTCCGGCAAACGGGTCTGTGCGGCCGCAGTCGATACGAATTGCCTGCGAGCGCAGCGCGTTCACCGACGCGAAGATCGAGTTGCGTGTGAAATCGGCACGGTTATCGAAGGCGTCCGGAACGGAAGCGTGCTGCTCCTCGAACGACGACCAGATCGCGGGCCCGGCGACAGCGACGGCGCTGTAGCGATGCGGCTGGCGAATCGCGGCGAGCAGCGCCCCGTAGCCACCCATGGAATACCCAAGCAGTGATTCGTGCGCACCCGTAGGAAGATCGAGCAGGCGGTGGACGAAGGGCGCGAATTCTTTCACAAACATGGCCATCCGATCTTCACCACCCGCACGATGATGCCAATACGACTCGCCGCTATCGACGGCCGCCACGGCAAATCGCAGGAAATCGGGCTCTTGAGCGAGCGAGGCCAAGTACTTGTCGTGACCGAGCGCGGGGAACAGCATTGCAGCGGTTGCGCCGCGACCGGGGAAGGCGTACGCTACGCCACGGAGCGGGCCGCTATTCGGCGGTAGCGCGATCGCGTATCCGACGCGTTGCTTCAATACCGAAGACGCAAACGATCCATATTGGACTGGTCTGGACGCAACATCGGGCAACGCCTGTGGCGAGCCGCAGTGGTGAACGAGCGAGCTCAATTGCGCCCGTTGCACGGCGCACGCAGCGAGCAACGACGTCCCGCCGGTCAAAAAGGCACCGCGTGCTATGGTCATGGACAAGTGTAGCAACCTCCCTTCGCCGGCACGTTCTTCGGATGGTCTCTCGTGCGTTCCGCCCGGTAACAGGCGTCGCGCCGATCGTCGATCCGGAGCACCGGATATATTTCCCGTGCTTATCGAGTTCGAACAGCGCGCGCCAATTACGAACGCGCAGGCGGTAGATGCCCTTATTTTTCGGCTCAAGTTTTCTTACGTCCACCGCTCGGGTAAACGGATCTTGGGACGCGAGAAAGGTCCCCTGTTCAGTACTGCTGCCATCGCGCTCCCATGAAGTGATCGCTTGGAGCGTTCTCCCGGGGCCCTCTCTTGCTCCAGTGCTCCAGCAACGGCCCACGGCATCAGTTCGCGACCACTGCGAAAGGGTAGCCGCCGGACGCCGGGAAAAACTGCTCACCGTCCTAGATGTGACCTAAATGCAACCTGGCGGCCAAAAGCCGGATCGTCGAATAACGAGCCGGTGGCGCAAACCTTTACATAGCGAGGATTTGAAAACACGGAGAGATGGCCGAGCGGCTGAAGGCGGCGGTTTGCTAAACCGTTATACGCTGTTAAGGTGTATCGAGGGTTCGAATCCCTCTCTCTCCGAAGCGCTCCCGCTCGCGTAACGAAAACGGCGAAAGCAGGGAAGTCGCACGGCGCGCGGTATCAAAGAAGGTCGCGCGCGAGGCATGCGGTCGTAGCTCAATTGGATAGAGCAACAGGCTACGAACTTGTAGGTTGGGGGTTCGAGTCCCTCCGACCGCACGAATCGTGCGCGCGTCTTTACTTGATGCCGTTTGGCGTCAGTACGAGCTTCCCATCTGGGTAGTCGAACGTCCAGTTGAAATGCTGCAAGAAGTCGAAGCCGATCAATCCGCCGTCGCTTCCGAAGACACGCGAAGGCGCAAAACAGACGGTACTGTTTTCGTAGCGATACGGCCCGACGAGTAGCTGCATGATCTTCGCGCACGGCGCAGGCAAAGGCGCAGTGCCATCGACGCCGCCGAAGTACACCTGCGACGTGATCGCAGGCGCCAGCCGCGAACTTAAGTCGTCCGATAGAAGCACGAGGAAGTCGTCGCCGGTATCGAAGATGGGTTTCATATCGATTCCATTGCCGACGGTGATATGAATGGCGGGCTGACGTGACCCAAGATCGACGGGGAACGCGACCGCGCCTTTTTCAACGCTTGGTAAAAAGAGCGCGGGGTCGTGAATGCTCAGGCGCTTGGCGGCCAGATCGACCTCGACCAGCGCGTTAGCGAGCACGTCGTAGCCAAGGATGCCGTCGATTCCCTCGAAACTCTTGCCCTCCGATTTGTCGACCACGACGTCGTGCAGGACATTGCGGCCGATTGCGAGGTCCTTGATTCTGACATATGATGCTCGCACCGCGACGCCGTTGACGCCGGAGTATTCATCCGATGCGATCGGCGTCAGGCCCAATGTGTCCGCGTAGGGGCTGAAGAGCAGCGAACCCGAGGCGCCGGAATCCAGGAGGAACGTTCCATCGTGTCCGTTGATCGAGGCGTGCAGCGTCACCGATCGGCCCGACGACCCGTAGGGCGACGTGTGCAGCCGGATCTCGATCGGCACCGAGTCGCTCGCGTCGAACGTCCAACTCGTTCGCGGCCGGGGTGGATGAAGTTCCTCGTCGCTCACAGCGATGTTGGCCTCGACCGACTGAACCTCAAACGCGCGGCCGGTGCCAATGTGGAAGGTGCCGATGATCTTCTTTCCCGGCAGCGCGTCGATATACTTGTCGACGTTGATCGTCGTTCGGCCACTCGAGTCCGGATTCACGACGGCACGGCGATATGCGCCGCTCGCGTCCACGTAAAGATCGACTGGAAAGCCGAGGGCGGGACCGATGCTTGGAATGACGCGGACGACGTCGACCGTGTCCTCGCCGATCTTGGCCGTTCCGCGCGTCGCACCGTTCAAAGTGGAGACCGCGTCGTCAAAGATTGCGTTTTCAGAGATGTCGTACTTGGCGAGGTTCTCGAAGTGACTGACGGTATTGCCGTTTTCGTCTGAATCCCAGAACGCGCGGCCCGTGAAGCCCGCATCGGAGGCGAGGCCACCGGCGCGGGTGACCGTGTCGCGATAGAGCGCACCGCGCCGCACCTCGTCGAGCGTGGATGTCAGCACGGACTCGGTCGTCCCTTCCGCATTCTTGCGGGTCGCGGTGCGCGTGGCCCGAAAATGCCAACTGGTCAGGGCACCATCGCCATTCGTCCAGCCGACGAACGCGCGATGCTTCGCGAGCAACGGGTTCGAGTCGAGGGCGACCGCCCCGACGGATTGGGGCAGAGCGAGCAACCCCGCTACGACAAGAAGAACGCGGACCGACATACAGCTAACCTCACTGGCCAAGGTACTCGATTGGGGTCCTGTAGCGAAACAGAGAATTTGCTCGGGCGGATGCACCCGGCAAGGGTAAACCTGGGTTTGAGAAAATGCAGCCAGGTCCGATGGCCTCCGGCACCAGGCTCGGTAGCTCAGCGGTAGAGCGGGGGACTCATAAGCCCTAGGTCGCTGGTTCAAGTCCAGCCCGAGTCAGAATCTTTCCCGAGGTAACGGCGTACGATGTCAACGATCCCCTGCGATTTCTGCCCTCATCCGGTCGACCGGGGACAGATGGAAGAGATCGAAATCTCCCACTACGTTCCGGATTCGTCCGGCGACGACTTAGCGTACGCCCGCACGTATTTCTTCGGTCACCCCGATTGCGTGCGCAAGTTCTACCGCGGGCTCGTCGAGCACAAACTCGATCTCTTCAAGCACCTCCCCACCACCGCGCAACTCTCGCCCGAGGACCCAAAATAACAGGCGAACGCGCGTGCGCCCGTAGCGTAGCTGGATAACGCGCGGCCCTCCGAAGGCTGAGATCGGGGGTTCGAATCCCTCCGGGCGCACCAATTTTTAGATGAACGACGACGAAGCGCGCATGCGCCGGGCGATCGAACTCGCCGCTGAAGCGGCCGTCGACGGTGACGTGCCGATCGGCGCGGTGCTGGTCTGCGGCGAGCGCGTCTTCGAGGCGCGTAACGAAAAAGAACGCCGCCCCGATCCGACCGCGCACGCCGAGATGCTTGCGATTCGCGCCGCGGCAGAAGCGCTCGGCGTTTGGCGACTCCCGGAGGCGACGCTCTTCGTTACCAAAGAACCGTGCGCGATGTGCGCGGGCGCGATCGTCGCTGCGCGGATTGCGCGTCTTGTTTTTGGCTGTCGCGATCCGAAGGGCGGCGCGGCCGGCAGCGTGATCGACATCTTTGCTTCGGCGGCCGTCAATCACCGCGTCGAGGTGACTGCGGGCGTGCTGGAGCGCGAGACGGGCGAGCAACTGCGCGCGTTCTTCGGCGTGAAGCGCGGCCGTGCGTGAACTTTCCAGGAGCCACGGCACGGAACGTGCTATAAGAGGGGTCGGTTCGACCGGCCGAATCGCGCGGAGAGGTGGTCGAGTGGTTGAAGGCACCCGCCTCGAAAGCGGGCGAACGTGATGAGCGTTCCGAGAGTTCGAATCTCTCCCTCTCCGTAGTCTTTTCCCCGCCGTGCGGTCACACGGCGGGGTTGATTTCGAGTGCGATCTTGCCGAAGTTTTCGTTGGCTTCCATGCGGCGGTGCGCGTCGGCCATCTTGGCGAGCGGAAAGGTCGAATCGATCTCGGCGCGCAGCTTGCCGCTTGCGAACAACGGACCAAGGCGCGTCGCGAAGGCGCGCGTCAACGCGATGCGTTCGTCGAGCGGGCGCGAGCGCAAGACGGTTCCAACTAAGGTTGCACGTTTCGCCATCAACGGGCCGAGTGCGAGGCTCGCTGTGGCGCCGCCGAGGGTTCCGATCTGCACGATGCGCCCGCCGCCGCAGAGTGCCGCGACGTTCTTATCCAAGATCGGTGCGCCGATGAAATCGAGCACGACATCGACGCCTCGGCCTCCGGTCGCTTCACGCACGCGATCGCCCCAGGCGTCATCGAGCACGATCGCGACATCGAGTCCGTGCGCCGCCGCCCGCTCTAATTTTTCCGCAGTGCGGGAGGTGCCGATTACGGTCCCACCCGCGTGCTTCGCAAGCGCGATCGCGGCGAGGCCGACTGAACTGCCGGCTGCGTGAATTAAGACGCTCTGTCCGAGCGCAAAGCCGCCGCGCGTGAAGAGCGCATCATAGGCCGTCATGAATGCTTCGGGGAGTGCGGCGGCGTTCTCGAGTGAGAGTGCGCTCGGGACCGGAGCGAGCGTCTGCGCATTCACGACCAGGAACTCCGCATGCGCGGCGCCGGGGACCAAACCGAAGACGCGGTCGCCCGCGTTGACATTCTTCACGTTGCGGCCCGTGCCGCGCACCACGCCGGAGAATTCAAGTCCGGGCGTCGCACCCTGACCGAGCGGCGACGGATAGAAGCCCATGCGCTCGAGGATGTCGGCCCGGTTGAGCCCGGCGTAGGCGATTTCGACGAGCGCGTCGTCGCTGCCGGGCTCCGGCGCCGGTAGGTCGCGCAGGCGGATAACCTCGGGGCCGCCGGCGCCCTCATACGCGATCGCGCGCATCAGCCGGCCAAGCGCGGATCGGGCGGAAGTTCGGGGAAGGTGAACTTGTCGTACACGACGTCGGCGATCACGTGCAGCCGGCCAACGCGCAGCGGCCCGTGCAGAACTTCTTCGTAGTGGATGTGCGTGAGAACCCAATGCCCCTCGACCGAGCCGTAGTCGAGAACGAATTGTTTTCCCTCGGAGCCTTCCAAGATCACGCGTGACGGCAAGCCGCTGGCGTTATCGATGTAGAGATCGTTAAAATAAAACGTCGTGTCGGGATTATATTGGTTCTTAAAGAAGTCGAGCGGCGCGAGGGTCACGTGTGTCTGGGCGCCGGGTGCGTCGCTTGAATCCGGCGCGTATTGCGCCCTGTACGAACGCAGACGCGTCACCACGATATCGGCCCGCGACGCCGACGGATCGGTGTACGTCATCGGCGTGACATCGTGGACGGAAGCAGTGACGTCTTGGTGCGCCCCGACGCGCCAGCTCAACGTGAAGTAGGAGAGCGCATCGAACGTCGGCGTGACGGGAAAGCCGTGGCCGAGCTGGTTACGGCCCTGCGGCAGATCTTGGATGACGGCCACGTCGTCCTTGGTCCGGACTTGCACGGAGCGGACTACGTCGCGCTGCTGCCGCATAGCCGGGGCGCTCACGTGGGTCGCGACGCGGTACGTGACGAAGGCAGGTGCTCGTTGGTACACGGCGGCCGCAACGTTCGCGCAGTGCTGAAAGGCCAGGTCGGGCGAAATCGTCGGAGTACTCCTCGGTAAGCTAGTGGGGGGCCGCAGTTGATCGGAAAACGTCGCAATCACATCGTTTCGGCGCTAGCCGCCGTCATTATGGTAACGTCATTGAGCGCTATTCCGGCGGCACGAGCCCAGGTCACGCCGCCGCCGGCACAACCGAACCGGCTGACGCTTCCCTTCGTCACCCATGCCGCCTTTTTCTCGCAGGAAGGCCGCCGCTCTCCCGCCGTCGACCCGGAGATCTTCGTCAAGGACGATGCGGCCGCCGAGGGCACCTCGGACCAAGGCATCGCGCATATCGCGGGCCTGCGGACTGCGCGCGTCGACGATTTGAGAGAAGTCGTGGCCTACAATGCCAAGGGCGACTCGCTCGGCTTCACGCTCGACCGGTGGTTCGGAGCAAGCGGGACGGTCGATATCGATCCGCAGCCCAACGGCAGCTCGCGCTTGACGATGTCCTTCCAGAAATTGATCGCCTTCGGCGTCTACAGCATCTTCCGCGTCTCGTTCGCGGCCGACGGAACGACGTTCAGGCCGATCGACGGCGACGGAGCGACCAACAGCTTCACGGCAACGGTCGACGGGAACGCCAACGTCGTGATGAGCACGCCCGATGCGCTGGGGCACGGCAACGCAATCGTGCTGGTCTTGCACAGCGATTCGCAAGAACACGGCGTTTCGCGCGGCGAGATCGGCGTGACGGCCCATCAGCAACTGATCGTGCATCTCTAGACCGACCGAGGAGCATCGTGGACGAAGCATTCATCCGCCGCCAACGTATAGGCCTGTCGTGCAAGGGGAGCCACGTGCTCGTTCATGCGGCGGAGAAGAAGGCGCAAGCGATCGATGTCGGCGTCTGCATCGCCGTCGTCGACGCCTCCGGCGAACTCGTTGCGTTCTCCCGCATGGATGAAGCTCGTTCGGGTTCGATCGAGATTGCGCTGACCAAGGCGCGCTCGGCCGCGCGTCGCCGGCGCGCAACGGCCGAAGAAGCCGGCGGCGACGGTGTAGCGGCGATTCGGCTCGCGCTCGCCTCGCAGCTCAACGTCACGCAAATCGGCGGCGGCCTGCCGATCGTCGTCGACGGTCAGGTGATCGGGGGCATCGGCGTCAGCTCCGGTACGACCGAAGAAGACCTGCAAATCGCGCACGCCGGAATCGACGCGTTCCTCGCGGAGTGAGCGAACTCTATCCGCTGTTGATCGAGCCTCGCGAGGTCGAGGCGATTTGGGGCGGGCATGCGCTCGCGCGGCGCTACGGAAAGCCGGGCGATCCGGCGGCTGCGATCGGCGAATCGTGGGAGTGCTGGGACGCCAATCGCATCGACAACGGCGCCTACGCCGGGCGTACGCTGAGCGACCTGCGCGGAGAACTCGGCGTCGAATTGCTCGGCTCGCTCGATCCGACGCAGATCTTTCCGCTCCTAACGAAGTTCATCGACGCGCGCAAGCCGCTCTCGGTGCAAGTCCACCCGGGCGACGCGTACGCGCAACGCGTCGAGCATCAACCGTTCGGGAAGACGGAATGCTGGTACGTGCTGGAAGCCGAGCCTGACGCGAAGATCGTGCTCGGCTGGAACCGCAACACGTCGCGTGAAGAATATCTCGCGCGGGTGAAGGACGGATCGCTCGGCACGCTGTTGCGCAACGTCCCGGCCCGCGCCGGCGACGCGTTCTATCTGCCCGCCGGTACGTTGCACGCGATCGGAAGCGGGATCATTCTGTACGAGACCCAACAGGCCAGCGACCTCACCTATCGCATCTTCGACTACGACCGCCTCGGGCCCGACGGCAAACCGCGCCAGTTGCACGTCGAGAAGGCTGCCGACGTGCTCGACTATCGCGTGTCACATGCCGGCGCGCTGCGCGCTCTTGAATATGTGCTCGATGGATTGCGCCGCACCACGCTGATTGCCGATCCTCGCTTCACGGTCGAGCGCGTTGCGCTCGCAACGGAAGCGCGCGGGATCGATTCGGACGGGATGCCGCTCGTGGTGACGGCGCTCGATTGCCCGGTCGAACTCGAAGCGCGTGAGACGCGGCTTCGCTTGGCGCCATATCAAACGGCGCTCGTTCCGGCGGCCTTCGAGGTCGTGATGCTGCGTGGGCTCGAGACGGGCGCGAGGGTGTTGACGGCCGCGCCGCCGCGAGATCGGGAAGCCCTTTTCCGGCGCTACGCCCGCGCCGCGGTCCCCGTCGACGAGAGCTCCAGCTTCCTAGCGCAGTTTTGAGCCCGGCGACGGCGAACGAGCGAGACGTGTCCTTTTATGAAACGAAGCCTTTTGAGGCATTCGAGCTGGGCGATCGTGCGACGTTCACCAAGACGATTAGCGAGGCCGACATTCTGCTCTTTGCCGCGATCAGCGGCGACAACTACTCGGTCCACGTCGACGAAGAGTACGCGAAGGCGACGCGCTTCGGCGGACGGATCGCGCACGGGTTGCTGACCGCGAGCCTGATCTCCGCCACCAACGGCATGCTGTTGCAGAAGCCGGGCGGCATCTCGCTCGCGCAAACGCTACGCTTTCTCAAACCGGTCTATCCCGGCGACACGATCACGGCGTGCAGCGAAGTTGTCGAGATTATTCTCGACAAGCGCCGCCTGCGTTGCCGTACGACCTGCACGAATCAACGCGGCGAACTCGTGATCGACGGCGAAGCCTTGGAACAGAAAGATATGCAGTGACCCGGGCGACGGCGAAGGTGCACAAGCATGCCACCTTGTTCGCGGATGGCGGGTCGCGCGGGAACCCGGGGCCGGCCGCTAGCGGGGCGGTGCTCATTGCCGACGACGGCTCGCTCTTAGCCGAGATCGGCGAGTTCCTCGGGATCGCGACCAACAATGTCGCCGAGTGGAACGCGCTGCTCTGCGGCTTGAACGCCGCCCTCGAAATGGGAATCGAAGAACTCGACGTGCGGCTCGATAGCGAACTCGTCGTTCGACAACTCGCGGGCGTCTATCGCGTCAAGCATCCCGATCTGATCCCGTTCGCGACGAAAGCGCGCAGCCTCGTACGCAAGTTCGCCAAAGTCGACGTTCGACACATTCCGCGTAAGGAGAACGCCGCCGCCGATGCCGTAGTCAACCGCTTTCTCGACGAGGCGGCCGGGGCGCGGGCGCGGAACGCTAACGGGTCGTGCTGAAGCGCAACCTCATTCCGCTGTTGATCTTTCTCGCTGGGGCGACCGCGGTCGGTCTTGCATGGCTGCTCTTCGCCACGACAGAACAGGGCCGGTACGACGCGACGTTCAAGGTCGCGCATTCCCGTTCGGTCATCAAGCTCGGAATGTCGATCCATCGCACGAACGGACCAATCTCCGACGAGATCTACCAGATGAACGATATCGACGGCACCTCGAGCAGCGAGTATCGAGCCGTAGGTCGCAATGGCACGACGATCAAAGTTGACGCGCTGCCGCATCGGACGATAGACGTCTCGTTCTTCTTTGACAAGGCCGTCGCCGACGGCATCTGGGAGCTCGCGAAGCGGCCCGTGCGCGGCGACGCGGAGACGAGTTACACGATCGACATCTATCAAATGACGAACGGCCAGCACGGATCGCACGCATTCAGCTTCACCGATCCGCACTATTGGGCCACAACCGGCGGTCACCAATACAAGATTCATCTCGATAAGAACAAGCCGGTCCCCGATCTGCTGAGCATGACGAGCACGGTCGTAGTCGAGCCACGTTACGAGCGCCTCGTGAACGATTTTCTTGCGTTCGGCGCTCACACGTTTCGCGAGAAGATCGTGGCGGCGCGCGCCAGGCTGCGCGGTACGAAAAGTTGATGCTGCGCTGGGGGCTGCTCGGCGCGTTGCTCGCGCTCGGATCCTATTTCGCGTACACGATCGTTGAAGATCCCGGGAATCAGCTCTTTGGCCGGACCCTCGTGGCGGGCCCCAGCAACGCCCGCGAAGTCGCGCTAACCTTCGATGACGGCCCGAACCCTCCGTACACGAACCGGATCCTCGACGTGCTGCGCGCCGAACACGTGCACGCCACGTTCTTCATCGTCGGGCGCGCGGCCGACGCATACCCAGACGTGGTGCGGCGCATGGTGCGCGAGGGCCATGCCCTCGGCAATCACACCTGGGACCACTCGCATCTGCTCGTGCAATCGCGTGCCGCAATGCGCAACGAATTGCGCCGCACCGACGACACGATCTATCGCGTCGCCGGCGAGCGCCCGCGCTTGATGCGCCCCCCGTTCGGCGCTCGCGATTTCGCGGTTCTCGAAGAGGCCAAGAAACTCGGCTACACGGTCGTCATGTGGTCGGTGCCGCTGCCCAAGGATTGGGAGCAGCCCGGCGACGCTGCGATCGCGAAGCGCGTCATCGATAACGTGCGCGATGGCGGCATCGTCGTCTTGCACGATGGAAACCGCGGAATCGTGTGCGGCAAGCGCGCGGCCACGGCGGCGGCGCTCTGCGATCGTGGACAGGACGTCGCCGCGACGCGCACGATCATCGAGCAGCTACGCGCGCAAGGCTATCACTTCGTGACCATTCCGCAACTGCTGGCCGATGTTCGCCGGCAAACCGTCAAGCATACCGTCGCCCGTTCCAGTCGATAAACCCGCCGGCGTGAACGCCGCTCGGATCGTGATGCGTCCAGTGGACCAGCGGTCCCCGCGCCGCGCCCGGGATCAGTTCGCCCTGCAGCTCGATGCGATCGCCCGGACGAACCGGTACGCGCGGCGCCAAGGCGACGTTGTCGACGACCTCGAGCGATACGCCATCGTCGCTTCGGACCTGGAAGGCTTCGTGCATCGCATGGGTGTTGCTGCCGTAGAAGAAGTGCGGGGCGCTCGTGACGGTCGCCCCGAAGCGGATCTCGCTCGTGGCGCCGAGCGCCAATGCGGCGCGTACGGTATTCATGACCCGGTTTCGATCACGCCCTGGGAACGCGGCGGCTAGCGCGGAAGAAGGCAGCGTGGTCGTTTTCTTGGCTGCGGCATTCATGTCGCTCGGGTTGATCAATTTCGGGTTTGGACCCGGCTGGTGGAGAGGCCAGCTATTGCGGCTGGAGCTCGGCGTACCGATTCTCTTGGTCTACGCGTACCTCCAGATGCCGGCGCTCGTCTTCCCGCAAGCGCTTACCCTGCTCTTGTTGACGCTGATACCGAACGCGGCATACAGCCTGCTGTTGGCGGCCCGGACGGCGTTTGCGGCGCGGCGTGTGGTCTCCATCCGGCGCGTATCGATGATGCCTTACCTGTATGCGCCGGCGGCCGTGGCGATCTTCGCCGGGATTCTCCTGATCGCGCCCGTCATCGATGCGAGCGGTCTGCGCGATGTCGTCGACGCGAGCGTCTCGAATACGCTGCCGGCCAGCGCGAATCTGGCGCACATCCGGGTCGTACCCGAAGAATCGGCGATCTTCGCCGGCAACAAAGTCGTTGGCCAACTCGGCGCGTACTACGCCGTCGGTGAGTTCAACGTTCAAGTCGAACGCGGCCGGCTGGTCTGGGTTGCGCCGCTTGAGTTCCACGGCCTGATTCAATGGATGTCGCGGCATACGAGCCCGGGCGTCATCGTCGTCAGCGCCGAGAACCCCGATGCTCCGGCCGAATTGCGCCAGCGTGCGCCGATGCGCTACATTCCGTCCGCCCCGTTCAATGACAACCTATATCGCCACGTCTACCTGACCTATGGGTTAGAGCAGATTCTGGAAACGACGCTGCAGCTTGACGACAAGGGCGACCCGCAGTACCTGGCCACGCTCGGGCGTCCGACGATCGGCTGGAGCGGTCAAAAGGTCACTGGCGTCGTGATCGTCGATCCGTCGACCGGCGCGATGCGCCGCTATCCGCGCGCGGAATTCGACAGCCTGCCGCATTGGGTCAGCCGCGTCTATCCCGACGCGCTCGCGCTTGAGTACAACGATTGGTTCGGAACATTCGTCCATGGAATGTGGAACTATCTGCTCGCGAAGCGTGACGTGCACGTTCCGGCGCGACGCGAAGTCTTCGGCTTACTCGCGGGCGAACGGTTTGTCTGGTTCGTGGATCACACCTCGCCGGCGCAAGATCAGTCGATGACCGGATTTACCTACATGGACTCGGTCACCGGAAAGATCGTCTACTATACGTCTTCGGGCGGAGAGTTTAATTCGCGTGGAGCGGAGCAGGCGGTCAGCTCGAACCCGGTCGTGCGCCAAGGCAAACTCGCTCCGACGCAACCGATTCTCTATAACGCATACCAACAGAACACGTGGGTCGTGCCGCTCGTCGCGCCGGATAGCGGAAAGTATCAAACGCTGGCTCTGGTGCAGGCGAAGAACGGACACGTTGTGATTGGCTCGTCGGCGAGTTCATCGCCGCAAAACGACGCGTTCGCGCAGTACGCAGCCTTCCTCGGCGTCGGCGGCTCGGCCCAAGTGACCGGCGGGATCGAGCGCTCATACGCGGGCGAGATCGATCGCATCGCACTCGGGCCCGGCAGTACGATCTATTTCACGCTGCGCGGTGCGAAGCAGATTTTCTCACTCGAAGGAACCGATGCGCTCGCGCTCTTGGCGCGTAGCGGCGACCGGGTTCGCTTCCGCAGCGCACCGGCGGTGGGTGGAGCGGCCGCTTCCGTCAGCGCCTTTACGGACGCCACGCTCGCGCGATGAAGAGCCTGTCGACGCCGAGTTTGGCGCTCGATCTCGTGACGCCGCGCAACGCGGTCGTCTTGTGGCGCGTGATGCAGGGGGCGCATCTACGCGAGTATCAGGACGTCCCTCGTTTCGCGAAGGAAGAGTTCGAGCAGCGGGTCGCGCAGCGCCCGAAGCGCCTTCACGTGCGCGCCGTCGGGCGCTTCGAATGGCTCGTCAGCCTGGCCGAGTCGCGTACGGCAATCGGCTGGGTCTCGCTGCGCGTTGGTGAGGCGACGCGCGGCGCGGCCGAGGTTGGCTACAGTTTACTCGCTCCATACCGCGGCAAAGGCTATGCGCTCGAAGCGACCAGCGCCGTTATCGATGCGGGGTTCGCCGGCACCGAATTGACCCAGATCGACGCGTGCTGCCTGCCCGGCAACAGCGCCTCGCGCCGCCTGCTCGATCGCCTCGGTTTTAGCGAGATCAAGATCCAACGCAACGGCGCGGTGGTCCGCGGACACGCCGTCGACATCGTCATCTACGAGTTGAAACGCGAGCGCTGGAGCGCCGTTTACGACGGATCCGCAAATTCGATCGTGATACCGGCTTCGCGAAAGCCGAAGTAACGGCGCGCGTCGCCGCCCAAGTAGGCGAGCAGCGGTTCGCGGACGACGGTGATGGGCAAGCGCGAGCCGACCTTATCGCGCGCAACCCATTCGAGGCCAACGACGTGCGCGTCGTCGCCGGGGGCATGCGGCTCACCACCGGCGCGCACCGCGAAAGTGAAGTTGAGAAAATGCGTGCCGGTCGCGCCGTCGTAAGATTCGCTCACGTAAAGCAAGTGCTCGATCTCGATCGCGAGGCCCGTCTCTTCAAGGAACTCGCGCGTTAGCGCGTCCTCCAGCAGTTCGCCGTGACGTTGCCGGCCGCCAGGCAGATTCCAAAGCGCTTGCGCGTGGTTCGGATAGCGCGACGCGACGAGCAATATCCGTCCGTCGCGTTCGAGGATTCCGGTGCAGAGGTGCACCCGCGCGCCCTGCGGCGAGCTAGAACGCGAGGTCTGAATCCGGGGTAACGGGCATCGCCATGCGCCGGCGTTTGAGCGGATTGAAATCCGGAGTCGGCGCCGGTCCGGGTGACGCATCGCGCTTACGGGGCGAGACCTGCAGTTGCAGCGGCTTAAAGCCTTGCGAGGCGCCGGCCTGACGCCCGGTCTGCACTTGGATGCCGGCGTGTGAAGCGCTCGCCGCGCTCGCCACCGGGGCGTGGCTCGCGGGACGCGCGTCGGCCATCGCACACGTGGCGGCGATGCAAAGGATCGCGCCTGGAAGCACGCGGAGAATCATGTGACGCGATCCTTCGAGCGGGCGGGCGCGGGTCCTTTCAATCGGCGGTCGTCGCCGCCCGGTAGAGACCGGGGTGTTCGATTCGCCTGAGTTGCACGCGCAGCGCCTCGTTGACGCCGCGCGCCGACGACGCCATACGGATTCCGAGATTTCGGCGCGCGCGGAAACCTGCGTCGATCGTCGCAAATTCGGCGGCGCGCTCCTGCCGGATCGCCGCTACGGTCGCACGCGCTGCACTCGGATGACTGCCGCGGAACGGCCGCACGCCGGCCGCCTTGGCAAAGTACGCCTCCGGCGAATCAACCTCGAAGCCGCGAACTTCGTTGCCCAGTTCGTGGTAGCGCGTGTGTTTCTCGAGTAGCGCCTGCGGCGGCGCCACATTTCCATAGTGATGGTAGATGTAGGGAAGAACGAGCGCCCGGCCTTCGAGACCCACGATCTTTTCATGGATCGGGTTGGACCAGCTGATTGCAGGCGAGAAGCGGTAGAACGCGAGCCGGCGTGCGATATCGGTGATCCAGCCGAACGTTCCGTAGAAGTGATAGGTGTAGGCGTCGACCGAACCGGTCTCGGGCCCGAGCCGCGGCAAGAGTTCGCGGGCGATGTAGCGGAGTTGGGCGCCATGCACTTCGTCGGCATCGATGAACAGGACCCAGTCAGGCGGCCGCTCGAGCGCCGGCAGCGGCGCGAACGCCCGGTTCCGCATATCGGCAAAATCGACGAACGGATTGGGATGAATCTGCAGCGCGCCACGCATTGCGAATTCGCTCGCCTCGAGCGTCGCGACGTTCTCGCTGCGCGCGAGCCCGGAATTGTCGTTGACGACGAGCACATCAACGGCGCCGGCGATCGAAGCCAGCATCGCTTCCAGATAGGGCTCGCGTGCGGCGCCGACGCAGAGAACGCAGGCTACCATGATGGTTGAAGTATTCGACATAAGCGACTCGCAGCGAATGGATGAGGCGCTGGCAATTCGGTTGCGCGTCTTCGTTGACGAGCAGGGGGTTCCGCTCGAACTCGAGATCGACGAGCACGACCGGGAGGATGCCGAGGCCGTCCACGCGCTGATCCGCGATGATGCTCAGGCGATCGCGACCGGCCGGTATTACGTAGTGGGAGCGGGCTGCGTTCAGATCGGCCGGATGGCCGTTTTGCCGGCCTGGCGCGGGCGCGGGGCGGGGAAGCACTTGCTGGAGCTACTCGAAGCCGAAGCGCGCCGCCACGGTTTCGCCGAAGCGCAGCTGGACGCGCAGGTCCAAGCGACGCATTTCTACCGCAAGGCCGGCTACGCTGATTTCGGCGAGGAGCACCTCGATGCCGGGATCCTCCACCAGCCGATGCGCAAGGCGCTTTTTTGAGAATGCTTGCTCAGCGCTGCGACCTTTGTGGTATAGTCACGGTGCCGGACGGCTCTCGTGGCGTCAGCTTGCCGGCTCGAAACCCGCGCGGTCCGGTTGGTTAGCAGCAACGCTGTATCTCAGGTTCCTAGCGAGTCGACCACCTAACGACGCCTGGAGCCTTTTGATTTGTACAGCGATGAGAATCTCAGTTGCGTAGACTGCAGCCGCGAATTTGTTTTTAGCGCCGGAGAACAGCAGTTCTTCGCCAGCAAGGGTTTCCAGAATAAGCCCAACCGCTGCCCGGATTGCCGCAGCGCGCGCAAAGCGCAGCGCGGCGCCTCGGGCGGAGGCGGCGGCGGCTCGTATGGCGGAGGCGGCGGTGGCCGAGGCGCGCGCGAGATGTTCCAGACGGTCTGCAGCCAGTGCGGGCAAACGGCCGAAGTGCCGTTCCAGCCGCGTGGAGACAAGCCCGTCTACTGCCGCGACTGCTTCCAGACCCGCTCCGGCTAACGGTACCTAGCCGCTCCGGCGGCTGTTCCCCGCGGCGGGGGCGTCCAGGCGATCCCGAGCCGGCCTGTTAAGGGCCAGGCGCTGGGGTTTTGGCCGCCTTGACGCTCCTGGACCAGCGTGGTACCATACCTGCCTATGCCCGGAAGGCCACTTCGGGTCCGTTTCCCCTTGCCCGCGCTGCGTGAGAGATCAAGAATTTAATGGCGAAATCTTTGCTTCCCAAGTCGTCGGCTGGTAAGGCGTCGGGGAAGGCAGCCCGTCCGAAGCGCTCGACGTCGGGGGAAGAGGTTGCGGTCGTATCGACCCGTGGGCTCGCCACGACTTCCGGCGGTTTCAGCATCGACGCCGGTGCGTTCACCGTCGAGTCGTATCAAGATCCCGGTCCGAAGCGCAATCGCTACAGCTTCGCGAAGATTGCCGACGTTCTCGAACTGCCCGATCTCATCGAATTGCAGAAGGCCTCGTTCCGTTGGTTCATCACCGACGGATTGAAGGATGCGTTTGAGTCGATCTCGCCGATCAAGGATTTCACTGGCAACCTCGTGCTCGAATTCGGCGACCACTCGCTCGGCGAACCGAAGTATACCGTTGAAGAATGCCGCGAACGCGATATGACTTACAGCGCGCCATTGCGCGTGCGCGTCCGTTTGATCACGGCGGAATCGGGCGAGATCAAGGGCATCCCGGACCAAGAGATCTTCATGGGCGATTTCCCGCTCATGACGGACAAGGGCACGTTCATGATCAACGGCGCGGAGCGCGTGATCGTGAGCCAGCTCGTTCGTTCGCCGGGTGTCTACTTCTTAAAGGACCTTGATACCAACAACCGTCCGACGTACAACGCGACGATCATTCCGAATCGCGGCGCCTGGATCGAGTTCGAGACCGATAACGGAACCAAGAACGACGAGACCGAGGGTACGGTCGGCGTTCGCATCGACAAGAATCGCAAGATCTACGTCACGACCTTCGTGCGTGCGCTGTCACGCCCGGACCTCGGCTTCAATTGGGAAGACGACGCCGCGATTCTCGCGCTCTTCGATAACAGCCCGCTGATCGTCAACTGTCTCGAAAAAGACAAGGACATCAAGACGCGTGAGGACGCGCTTAAGGAAATCTACAAGAAGCTGCGCCCCGGTGAGCCAGAAAACGCGGAGAACGCCGAGAAGCTGCTCGAGTCGCTCTTCTTCGACGAGAAGCGTTACGACTTGGCCGGCGTGGGCCGTTACAAACTCTCGGGCAAACTCGAGAAAGAGTATCAGGCCGCAACGGTTACGATTCCGTCGATCGAGAAACGCTGCCTCGTTCGCGAGGACATGATCGCGGTTATCCGCCGCCTGATCAAGGTCGCGACCAAGCAAATCCACGTCGACGATATCGACCATCTCGGCAATCGCCGCATCCGCTCGGTTGGCGAATTGCTGCAGAATCAGTTCCGCGTCGGATTGCTGCGCCTCGAGCGCGTCGTGCGCGAGCGCATGACCGTGCAAGACATCGAGACGGTCACGCCGCAGGCGCTGATCAACATTCGCCCCGTCGTGGCTGCGATCAAAGAGTTCTTCGGCTCGAGCCAGCTCTCGCAGTTCATGGACCAAACAAATTCACTGGCCGAACTCACGCACAAGCGCCGCCTCTCGGCCCTCGGACCGGGCGGCCTTTCGCGCGAGCGCGCCGGTTTCGAAGTTCGCGACGTCCACCACTCGCACTACGGCCGCATCTGCCCGATCGAAACGCCGGAAGGGCCGAACATCGGATTAATCGGTTCGCTCGCGACCTACGCGCGGGTTAACCGCTACGGTTTCATCGAGACGCCGTACCGTGTCGTCAGCGACGGCAACGTCAGCAACAAGATCCGTTATCTCACGGCCGACCGCGAAGACGAATACATCATCGCGCAAGCCAACACGCCGCTCGACGCCAAGGGCAAGATCACGGCCGATCAGGTCGTTGCGCGTTACGCCGAAGAGTACGTCACCGAGCCGCCGGGTGCCGTTCAATTGATGGACGTCTCGCCGAAGCAGATCGTCTCGGTCGCGACCGCATTGATTCCGTTCCTCGAGCACGACGACGCGAATCGCGCGCTGATGGGCGCGAACATGCAGCGCCAAGCGGTGCCGTTGCTCCGGCCACAAGCGCCGATCATCGGCACGGGCATGGAGTATCGTGCGGCTAAGGACTCGGGCGGTTGCGTCCTGGCGGACGAAGCCGGCGAGGTCACCACGGTTGACGCGCGTCAGATCGCCGTCAAGAGTGCCGAGACCGGTCTCGAGAAGGTCTACGATCTTCTGAAGTTCACGCGTTCCAACGCCGGCACGTGCATCAATCAGACGCCGATCGTGGTGGTCGGTGAAAAAGTCGTGCGCGGCCAGATCCTGGCCGACGGTCCGTCGTCAGAGCAAGGCGAGATGGCGCTCGGCCAAAACGTGCTCGTATCCTTCATGCCGTGGGAAGGGTACAATTACGAAGATGCTATTTTGATCTCGGAGCGGATGGTCAAAGACGATCGCTTCACCTCGATTCACATCGAAGAGTACGAGTGCGAAGCCCGCGACACCAAGCTCGGGCCCGAGGAGATCACGCGCGACATCCCCAACGTCGGCGAAGATTCGCTCAAAGATCTCGACGAGAACGGCATCATCCGTATCGGCGCCGAGGTCCGTCCCGAAGATATCCTGGTCGGTAAAGTCACCCCTAAGGGCGAGACCGAGCTGACGGCTGAAGAGCGCTTGCTTCGCGCGATCTTCGGCGAGAAGTCGCGCGAAGTGCGCGACACCTCGCTGAAAGTTCCGCACGGTGAGAAGGGCAAGATCATCGACGTGAAGATGTTCTCGCGCGATAACGGCGACGAACTGTCGCCGGGCGTGAGCCATCTCGTGCGCGTCTACGTCGCGCAGAAGCGCAAGATTCTGCAAGGCGACAAGATGGCCGGCCGTCACGGCAACAAGGGCGTCATTGCGAAGGTGCTGCCTGAAGAAGATATGCCGTACATGGAAGACGGCACGCCGGTCGATATCGTGCTCAACCCGCTGGGCGTTCCGTCGCGCATGAATCTCGGACAGATCATGGAGACGCACCTCGGCTGGGCAGCCAAGATGCTCGGCATGCAGATCGCTACGCCCGTCTTCGACGGCGCGCACGCGGAAGATATCTCCGAGTGGCTGCAAGACGCGGGTCTTCCTCCCGACGGCAAGACCTGGTTGCGCGACGGGCGCACGGGCGAACGGTTCAATCGGCCGATTACGGTCGGCTACATCTACATGCTCAAGCTCGCGCACTTAGTCGACGACAAAATCCACGCGCGTTCGACCGGTCCGTACTCGATGATCACCCAGCAACCGCTGGGCGGTAAGGCGCAGTTCGGCGGCCAGCGCTTCGGCGAAATGGAAGTCTGGGCGCTCGAGGCCTACGGCGCCGCGTACACGCTGCAAGAGTTATTGACGGTGAAATCCGACGACGTGGTCGGACGCGTCAAGACCTATGAAGCGATCGTCAAGGGCGAGAACGTGATGGAACCGGGCGTTCCCGAATCGTTCAAGGTCTTGATCAAGGAACTCCAATCGCTCGCGCTCGACGTGAAAGTCTTGACCGAGAATCGCGAAGAGATCGAGATCAAGATCGCCGACGACGACATGACCGAGACCGCCAAAGATATCGGTCTGCTCGTCGGTGACGAAGATCCGCGCATGGCGCAAACCGCGGCAGCGCAACGCGAAGCCGAACAAGCGCGTTTGGCTGCAGCTGCGGCTGCGGCCGCGGGTTTGGCCGATGGCGCGGTCGTGGCGGACGAAGAGATCGAAGAAGACGAAGAAGCCGAAGCGAGCGATGAAGAAGTCGCAGCTGCAACGGCATCGACGCGCAACGTGCTGACGCCGGCGCCGGAGTTAGACGATGTCGGCCTCGGCCGCATCGGCGGACTCGGCGAGGACGTGATCGATGCAGACGTTGTCGAAGAAGTCGTCGTCGAAGAGGAAGATCCGAACGAGGGCTATCAGCTCGAAGAAGAAGAGGAAGAGCTGGAAAAGGAAGAACAGGAAGAGGAAGCCTCTCCGCTCGGCGTCGAGGAAGATTACTAGCAACTGACGCTCGCAACACGCGCTGCGTTACGGTAGAAGTGAGCGAAGAGAGGCAATCTTCCCTGGAGGGGTTCTCGGAAACGAGAGCCCCTTCGATGTCTATCGGCCGTTCGTTTGTTGACTCGCATCGTTTTCGAGGAAAGCAACAAGGCTAACCGAACGGCCTGGAGATGATCGCAGTGTGGACTGCACTTCGTTTGAGACTTGATCGCGCGCTTAGTGCCGCTGCGTCTCGCCGTAACCCGACGCTTCTGCGGCTGATGTTGTGCTGCGCTGCGCTTAACGTAGCCCTCGCGGCGGTTTTATCCGCTCGGAATCATGCGCCATCGCCCGGAGAGCTGGCAATGACGGTCTCGATAGTCGCCCTAAGCATTGCTGGCGGCGGGATAGCAGTGCTGATCCTAGTCTGGCGACCGCGCACCTCGGAACCGATTTGAACGCCGTACCGAATTGAGGTCGAGCATTGATCGCTCGCGACTCAAATTCATTCTGTTCCTGTTCGTCGGGATCGTCGTCGTGGTCGCGGCGTTTGGCCTTATCGACACACGCTATACCTTGGCAGTGCGACTGTGGGCCGAGTCCCCACTCGTCCTAGCCGGCTTGTTGGTCAGCGGCGTCATGTGGACGTTCTTCGGGAGAAGACTGCTCCGCGTCTAGGTTATGGTTCGACTAGCGCGGCAACGATCGCGGCGACGCGGTCGACGATATCGTCCGGAAGGGTGCCGACGCGTTCGGCTTTGCGTGCGACCCAGTCAACGCTTTTCACGTGATCGGCAAGCACTGCGCCGAGACGATCACGTATCGTCGTCGGAACCTCGAACGGGTAACCTTTGACTTTCGTCGTTAAGAGGCAGACCAAGGCGAGTCCGGATTTTTTGTTATAATTCTGCCGCGAAAGCACGAGGACGGGGCGTCGGCCGGCCTGTTGGCCGGCTTGTGGATTCAGATCGAGCAGCGCGACCTCGCCACGTTGTGGAACGTAGCGGCTCAAATCAATTCGCGGCCGACGGGGGCAACGTCGAAAGAGCGATCCGGGAGTGTTTCCGGAGTGATCGCCTCGATCATGGCCTCAAGGTCAACCTTATGCGCCCGCTCGAGTACGAGGCTGCGGCCTCGCCTTGTGATCGCGACAGGATCGCCTTCGCCGAGGCCGATCGAGTCGAGTGCAGCTTTCGGGATTCGGATAGCAAGGCTGTTTCCCCAGCGTGCAATTCGCGAGGCCATAGTGTCTACACTGTAGATACCGGGGCTATCGATTGTCAAATCCGACTCGGCCATGACCCGCTCTGTGCCCGCCTTGGTCATCAAGGGAGCAAGGCAAGCGAGCTCATAGGCTCATTTTCCTTGACCGGGCCTCCTGTGGGTGATAAAATAGCTGCCTGTGCCCTGCGCGGAATAGGCCGGATTTCAGGGACCGACCGGGAGGTCGGGCCCCGTTTGCTTTTTGTGCGTCTCCGTGTGGTTGTGGGCACCTCGGCTGAGGAATTGAATTGAACCTTCTCGACGTCAATAACTTCGATGCGATGCGGATCGGGCTGGCCAGTCCCGAACAGATTCGAGCTTGGTCGTTCGGCGAAGTCAAGAAACCCGAGACGATCAACTATCGCACGTTGAAGCCCGAACGCGACGGACTTTTCTGCGAGAAGATTTTTGGGCCGACCAAAGACTGGGAATGCCACTGCGGTAAGTACAAGCGCATCCGCTTCAAGGGCATGATCTGCGATCGCTGCGGCGTTGAGATCACGCGCGCTAAAGTGCGTCGCGAGCGCATGGGTCACATCGAGTTGGCCACGCCGGTCACGCACATCTGGTACTTCAAGGGCGTGCCGTCGCGCATCGGCATCTTGCTCGACATGTCGCCGCGCCAGCTCGAGAAGGTCATCTATTTCGCGGCCTACATCGTCATCGATGCCGGCAACACGCCGCTGACCAAACGCGAGATCCTGACCGAACAGAAGTACCGCGAAGCGCGCGAGAAGTACGGCAACGCCTTCAAGGCGGGTATGGGCGCCGAAGCGATCCGCGAACTGCTGCGCGATCTCAACTTGCGCAAACTGCAAGAAGACCTGCGTCGCGAGTTCAAAGAGACGACCGGCCAGAAGCGCGTCAAGGCGATCAAGCGTCTCGAAGTCGTCGAAGCGTTCCTGAACTCCGGCAACAAGCCCGAATGGATGATCCTTTCGGCGGTTCCCGTGATCGCGCCCGAACTGCGCCCGATGGTCCAGCTCGACGGTGGCCGCTTCGCCACCTCGGACCTCAATGATTTGTATCGCCGCGTCATCAACCGCAACAATCGCCTCAAACGGTTGCTGGAGTTGAGCGCGCCCGAGATCATCATCAAGAACGAAAAACGCATGCTGCAGGAAGCAGTCGACGCGCTGATCGATAACGGCCGCCGCGGACGTCCGGTGACCGGTCCCAACAACCGTCCGCTCAAATCGCTCTCGGATATTCTCAAGGGCAAGCAGGGCCGCTTCCGTCAGAATCTTCTCGGAAAGCGCGTCGACTACTCGGGCCGTTCGGTCATCGTGGTCGGCCCCAATTTGAAGTTGCATCAGTGCGGCCTTCCTAAAGAGATGGCGCTCGAGCTCTTCAAGCCGTTCGTGATGAAGAAGCTCGTCGACCGCGGCCAAGCGCACAACATCAAGAGCGCGAAGCGCATGGTCGAACGCGTGCGTCCGGAAGTGTGGGACGTCCTCGACGAAGTGATTCGCGAGCATCCGGTGCTGCTCAATCGCGCGCCGACCTTGCATCGCCTTGGCATTCAGGCTTTCGAGCCGGTGCTGGTCGAGGGCAAGGCGATTCATCTCCATCCGCTGGTCTGCACGCCGTACAATGCCGACTTCGACGGCGACCAGATGGCCGTCCATCTTCCGCTCTCCGCCGGCGCGCAAGCCGAGGCGCGGATCCTCATGCTCTCGTCGAACAACATTCTGCAGCCGAGCTTCGGTCAGCCGGTCTCGATTCCGACGCAAGACATGGTACTCGGGTTGTATTACCTTACGTTCCAAAAAGATGAGTACCGCGGTCCCGCCAAGGGCGCGATCCCGGACGACGCGTTACATTCGATCGTGGGCGGCACCGAGCGCAAACCGATGGCCTTAACCAACGGTTCGTCCAAGAAGGCAAAGCCGGCCGCGACGAGTCCGAACGGCGAAGTTCGCTTGCGTACGTTCGAAGACGCCAACTCGGCCGTCATCGCGTACGAGCACAAGACGATCGGTCTGCAAGACTGGGTCAACGTGCGCTGGAACGGCGCGATCTACCGCACGACGGTCGGCCGCGTGATCTTCAACGAAGCGTTCTCGCTCCGCTGGAACGAGCCGTTCCACAACATCATCATCGACAAGTCGGCCCTCAAGAAGCTGATCACCGATTGCTATCGCAAGCACGGCAACGCCGAAACGGCGGAGTTCCTCGATGCGATCAAGGTGCTTGGCTTCCGCTATGCGACGCAGTCGGGCACGACCGTCTCGATCAGCGATATCGTCGTTCCCGACGAGAAGTACAAGATTCTCGATAACGCGCAAGGCGAAGTCGATAGTCTCCAGACGTTCTTCGATCAGGGCTTCATCTCGGGCGACGAGCAGTACAACAAGACGATCGAGATCTGGTCGAAGGCCTCGGAAGAGGTTACGGCCGCAATGCAGGCCGCGCAGAATCCGATGAACCCCGTCTTCATGATGGCGACCTCGGGCGCGCGTGGTTCGATCTCGCAGGTCAAGCAGCTCGGCGGTATGCGCGGACTGATGTCCGACCCGTCGGGACGCATCTTGGAGATTCCGGTCAAGGCCTCGCTCAAAGAAGGCTTGACGGTTCTCGAGTATTTCATCTCGACCCACGGCGCGCGCAAGGGTCTGGCGGATACCGCGCTGCGTACCGCCGACTCGGGCTACCTGACGCGCCGTCTGGTCGACGTCGCGCAGGACGTCATCGTGCGCGAAGACGATTGCGGAACGCATCAGGGCATCACGGTCTACGACATCGCCTCCGGTAAGGAGATCATCGAGCCGCTCACCGATCGCATCGTTGGGCGCCGTGCTGCCGACGATATCAAAGATCCGGCCAAGCCTAAGACCAAGCTCGTTTTGCGTGACGACGAGATCGACGAAATCAAAGCCGCGGCGATCATCGCCGCGGGGATCGACAAGGTCAAGATCCGTTCCGTGCTCACCTGTCAGGCGAAGTACGGTGTCTGCTCGATGTGTTACGGCCGCAACCTCGCAACCGGGCGCTCCGTCGACATCGGCGAAGCGGTCGGCATCATCGCCGCGCAGTCGATCGGCGAGCCGGGCACGCAATTGACGCTGCGTACGTTCCACACGGGCGGCGTCGCCACCGAAGACATCATCACGGGTCTGCCGCGCGTCGAGGAAATCTTCGAAGCACGCAAACCGAAAGGTAAAGCGACGATCACGACCGTCGCCGGCACCGTCAACATCACCGAGGAGAAGTCCAAGCGGATTCTCCTCGTCACCGACGATCACGGCGAAGCTCACGAATACGATGTGCCGCACGGCACCCATATGCTCGTCAGCGAAGGCCAGAAGGTCGCGCCGGGCGATCAGCTCAACGAAGGTTCGCTCGATCCGCACGAGATTCTCGAGTACAAGGGCGAGAACGCGCTGCAGCAGTACCTGGTACAGGAAGTTCAACGCGTCTACCGTTCGCAAGGCGTCGACATCAACGACAAGCACATCGAGACGATCGTTCGTTCGATGCTGCGCAAGGTCAAGATCGTCGACGGCGGGGACACGCGTATGCTGCCCGGCCAGCTGATCGAATCGTCGGTCTTCGGCGAGGAGAACGAGAAGATGTCGATGGAAGGCAAAAAGATCGCCGAAGGCAAGCCGGTTCTGCTCGGCGTCACGAAGGCATCGCTCGCGACCGAATCGTTCCTGTCGGCGGCGAGTTTCCAAGAGACGACGCGCGTCCTCACCGACGCGGCGATCAAGGGCAAACACGATCCGCTGCTCGGACTCAAGGAAAACGTCATCATCGGAAAACTGATCCCGGCCGGCACGGGCATGTCGCGCTATCGCAACATCGTGATCGAGCCCGAGGGCCAAGATCTCGATGAAGAGGGCCGCCCCAAGAGCGCCTTCCTGGATGGCGAGTATCCCGAACCCGAGCCCGTCATCTACGGCTCTAAGCTCGTCAGCGGTTTCGAAGATCGCCGTCCGCCGCTCGAGCAGACGGTGCACTACGAAGGCGACTACGAGACGGATGTTGCGGTCGTCGCACCGCCGCCGCGCACGCAGTACGTCAAGAAGGGCATCAACCCGGAAGACCTGTAACTAGAGGCGCAAGTACTTTTTAACGTCATCGTAGACGCCGCCCTCGTTCGCATAGAGGACGTAGTTTCGCGCGGTTGCAAACCACTCGCGCGTCGAGGGGCGAATTTCCGTCGCTGCCGACATCAGATCTTTTGTCGTCAGCGGCTTCGGTGTGCCGGCTTTAAGCGCTTCCTGAAGTTTTCGCTCGACCGCTAGATCGACCAACCCCTTGAGATCGGCGCCGGAGTAGTGCTCGGCGCGCTTGGCGATGCTGTCGACATCGAGGGCGTCCTGCGGTTTGCCCTTGAGCAGAATGCGCAGCACGGCCGCACGCGCATCCAGATCCGGCGGCGGAACGAAGATCACTCGGTCGAAGCGCCCCGGCCGCCGGAAGGCCGAGTCGACGCTCCACGGCGCATTCGTCGCCGCCAGGATCAAAACGCCTTCGTTTGAATACTGCACGCCATCGAGTTCCGCGAGCAGCACGTTAACGGTGTTGCGCCCGGCGCTGGCGTTCATGTCGGTGCGCTTGCCGGCGAGGGCATCGACCTCGTCGAAGAAGAGCAGGCACGGCGTGTTGGCGCGCGCCTGCGCGAAGATCGCGTGCATGTTGCGCTCGCTGTTTCCAAGCCACATATCGAGCACGTCTTGGATGCCGACGGAGATGAAGGCGGCCTTCACTTCGCCGGCAGTCGCGCGCGCGAGATATGTCTTGCCGCAGCCGGGCGGCCCGTAGAGCAGAATACCGCCGCCGATGCCCTTGCCGTATGCTTTGTAGAGTGCCGGATTCTGCAGCGGAAAGACGATCTTGTTGCGAATCGCGTCCTTGACCGCTTCCATACCGCCGACATCGTTGAACGTCACCTCGGGCCGCTCGAGTGGAATATCCAGGATGCTGCCCTCGGTGTGTGCGGCAACGCGAACCTTGCCTTCCACGATCTCGGCCGCCTCGCCCAACGCCTCAAGTCCGAGTTCCGTCTCGAATGCATCGTCCTTCAACGCTGCATCACCGTCGAGTGCTTTGCGGTAGAGCCTGCGCGCCTCATCGCGCTTCCCGTCGCGCGACGCTAGTCGCGCGGTTAACAGATAGACTGCAGCCTCGGGCGAACCAGACTCGATTAGTCCATCGACGATCAGCGCGGCTTCGGCAGACTTGCCCTGCGCCCAGAAGGACTGCGCCAGATTCAATTGCAGGTGGCGATCGTCAGGAGTTCGTGCTAACGCCGTGCGGTACTCGCGTTCGGCGTCCTCGGCGAAGCCCGCGCGCAAGAGCACGGCGGCTAAATGCACGCGCAGCGGCACGTTATCCGGGGTAACGCGCAGAGCTTCGCGCAGAGCTTTGATCGTTTCGTCGTTGTTCACGGTTAAATGAGCCCTTAGTTGGAAGGAATGGTCGGTGTGAAGTGCAGCGCATTGATAAGGAAGGCGTATTGGTTGCCCACCTCGTCGATCGTTTTTTGGAGCGGCTTGCCGCCGCCGTGACCGGCATTGAGTTCGACGAACAACAAGATCGGCGCCGGGCCGGCCTGAGCACCTTGCATCGCCGCGGCATACTTGAACGAGTGTGCCGGGAAGACGCGCGTATCGTTATCGGCCGTCGAGATGAGCGTCGGCGGAAAGACCGCGCCCATTTTCACGTTATGCAACGGCGAATAGGCGTAGAGCGTCTTGAACTGCGCGGCGCCCGCTTCCGACGAGCCGTATTCGGGAATCCACGCGTTGCCGACCGTGAACTTCTGGTAGCGCAGCATGTCCATCACGCCGACGTTGGCCAGTACGGCGCCAAACAGGTCGGGGCGCTGATTCTCAACGGCGCCCATCAGCAAACCGCCGTTCGAGCCGCCCTCGATCGCGAGCTTGGGCGTCGAGGTATACTTCCGGTCGATGAGCGTCTGTGCGGCGGCGATAAAATCGTCGAAGACGTTCTGCTTCTTATCGAGCATGCCGGCTTTATGCCAGGCCTCGCCGTACTCGTTGCCGCCACGGAGATTAGCGGCGACGAAGACTCCGCCCATCTCCATCCACTCGGCGCCAGCAGCCGAAAACCCCGGCCGCGTCGCGATCTCGAAGCCGCCGTAACCCGTCAGGAGCGCCGGCGCCGAGCCATCTCGCGGTAGACCCTTCTTGTACGAGACGAACATCGGCACGCGCGCGCCGTCCTTGCTCGTGAAGAATATCTGTTCGGTCGTATAGCGTGAAGAAACAAATCTGGTCGCGGGCCGGTAATAGAGCGTGCTCTTGCCGGTTGCGGTATCGAAACGATAGGTAGTTCCCGGCGTCGTGTAGCTGGAGTACGTATAGTACGTTTGGGTATCGGTGCTGTGTCCGAAGAAGCCGTTGGCAGTTCCGATTCCCGGCAGAGCCACCTCGCGAATGAGACGGCCGCTGCGAGCGAACTCCTTGATCTGCGTGTGCGCGTCTTTCAAGTAAGAAGCGAAGAACTTTCCGCCGACGCTGGAGATGCCGCTCAAGACCGTCGCAGCTTCGCCGATGACTTCGACGCGCTTCTCGGGAAGCCGCACGTCGAGCGCAAAAACCTTGCCGTTCGGAGCTCCTTCGTTGGTCTCGATGAAGAAGATCGGCCCGAAGTTGTCGACGAGTTCGTATTCGGCCTTTTCATTTGGAAAGAGCACGACCGGCTTGCTCTGCGGTTTGCTCAGATCGCGGTAGGCTATTCCGTTGTTGGCACCCTTGCTCGTTGAGTAGATCAGGTACTTGCCGTCTTCGGTCTCGTCGACGTTCACGAACCAGTCCTTGTGTTCTGGCTGCGAAAACATCAGACGGTCCGCGCTCTGGGGTGTCCCGATCCGGTGAAAATATGCCTTCTGATAGTAGTTGACGATATTCAGATGCGTGCTATCTTCGGGCTTATCATAGGCCGAGTAGTAAAAACCGCTGCTATCGTGCGCCCAACTCGCACCGGAAAACTTCGCCCACTCGATCGTGTCGGCGAGATCTTTGCCGGTGGCAACGTCCCGCACGTGCCAAATCTGCCAATCGGAACCCCTGACTTGAGTCGAGTAGGCGAGGAGCTTGCCGTTCCGCGACAAGGCGGTTCCGCCGAGCGCAACGGTGCCGTCGGAGGCGAGCGTGTTCGGGTCGACGAGGACGCGCTTCGCGCCGCTCGCTCCGCTCGAGACGTAGAGAACCGATTGGTTTTGAAGACCACTGTTTCTCGAGACCAAGTAGGTGGTGCTCTCGTGTGAGGGCGCGCTGATGCGCTCGTAGTTGTACAGCGATTTGAGATGGTCGCGGATGGCCTGGCGGTACGGAAGTCTCGCGAGGTACGTCTCGGTCAGCGCCGCCTCGTCGGCGACCCAGGCCTTGGTCTGAACGGAATCAAGGTCTTCCATCCATCGGTACGGATCGGGGACGCTCGTGCCAAAATAGTCGTCGACGACATTGCCACGCGGCGCGGGCGGATAGGCGAGCCGATCGTCGGCCCGCAGCGCGAGCGGGGCCGAGGCGATGAAACACAGGGCAAGCGCGCCCAAGAGACGACGAAACACGGAAAGTCCCCGCAGATGGAAGGCAGTCCAGGCTCTTACGACGCGGCGGCGCATGCAACCCGCGGGTCACTTTGGTGTTTACTCGCCATGATGACCACGGGGACTCCGCTCGAGGCGCGCATCGAGGCGTTCGACTGGCCGGTGCGCTGTAAGCGAGCGGGCGATGACTGCTGACGACCGCGTGCAGTCCGAGGTGGCGGCGGCGCTGGGACGCGACGTCGATGCAAACTTCGAGCGTTTGGTCACGACGTACGGCGACCGGGTCTTTGCCTTCGTGCTCAATCTCGTCGCCGATCGCTTCGTGGCCGAAGAGATCGCGCAAGAGACCTTCGTCGCAGCCTATCGGGCGCTCGGCGGATATGCGCCGCCGCGCCGTCGAGCGCTCTCGATTCGTGCGTGGCTGTATACGATCGCGCTCAACCGTGTGCGCAATCGGGCCCGCGCGCGCGAGTTCTCGGCGTCGCTTTCGCTCGACGACGCACTGCCGGTTGCGGCCGACGCGCGCGAAGGGCCTTCGGCGCACGCCGAACGTGCCGAGAGCGCCGCCGAGCTTCGCGCCGCGCTCTCGCGGCTGGCGTTGCGCTATCGCACGCCGGTCGTGCTGCGCCATATCGACGGCCGCTCGTATGCCGAGATCGCCGAGATTCTCGATCAACCGGTCGGAACCGTCAAAGCGAATGTTCACCGCGGTCTAGCGCTCTTGCAGGCCGACTACGAAACGAGGAATCATGCTGCAGACTGAACTGCGTACGCTCCGTCAGGTTCGCGCCCCCGAGGGCTTCGCCGGCCGCGTCTTGGCCGCGGTCGGCCTGGTCGAGCGTTACGCCCTGGTCGAAACTCCGATCGGCGGCGTCTACGTGGCGTGGAACGAACACGGCATCTCGGCGGTGATGCGTTCCGCGAGCGAAAGCGCGTTCCGGCGCCGTTTCGCCGAGCGCTTCGAGCGACCGGCCGAGCGTGGCGAACTCCCGGCGACCTTGCGCCGGGTCATCGAAAGCGGGGATGCTGCGGAAGCGCGGCGTTTGCGGTACGATCTGCGGGTGTGCAGTGAGTTCGAGACGGCGGTCTTGCGCAAGGCGCTCGAGATCCCGCGTGGCCAGGTTCGGCCCTACGGATGGATCGCCCGCGAGATCGGCCGTCCGAAGGCGGTGCGCGCGGTCGGGAGCGCCCTGGCGAAGAACCCCGTGCCGCTCCTGATCCCATGTCACCGCGTGGTGCGCAGCGATGGGACGCTCGGCGAGTACGCGCTCGGCGCGCCGCAGAAGGTGACGTTGCTGAAGGGCGAGGGCCTCGACGTCGCGCGCTTCGAGCGCGAAGGGCGCGCGGGAATTCGTTTCCACGGGTCGGCGACGACCAAGATCTTTTGCCTGCCCAGTTGCAGCGATATGCGGCGCGCGAAAGCGCAGAACGTGCGAACCTTCCGTTCGGAGGAGGAAGCGCGCGACGCCGGATATCGACCGTGTAAGCACTGCCGTCCGGTCGCCGCCTGATGGGTTCGATCGTCGACGTTGCCGGCATTCGCGTCGGCCACGCGCAGGATAGCGTGGCGAGGACGGGCTGCACCGTCGTGCTGCTGCCCGAAAATGGCGTGGTCTGCGGCGTCGACGTGCGCGGTTCGGCGCCGGGAACACGTGAGACTGATCTACTTGCTCCGACCGCGCACGTGGAAGTCGTGCACGCGATCGTGTTGACCGGTGGCAGTGCATTCGGGCTGGACGCGGCGTGCGGGGTCGTCGCCTATCTCGAAGAGCGCGGTATCGGCTACGCAGTCGGACCGTGGCGCGTGCCGATCGTTCCGGCGGCGGTACTCTTCGATCTCAACGTCGGCGACGGTTCGATTCGGCCGGATCGTGCGATGGGCTACGCGGCAGCCGCGGCGGCGACCGCGACTGCGGTCGTTGAGGGCGCGGCCGGCGCGGGCGCCGGAGCGACCGCCGGAAAACTCGCCGGCATCGAACACGCGATGCGCAGCGGCATCGGTACGGCGTCGCGCAAGCTCGGCGATCTGGTTGTCGGAGCGATCGCCGTCGCTAACTCGATCGGCTCGATCTACAATCCCGAGACGCACGAGAAGATCGCAGGCCCGCGCGCGTCCGACGGCACGTTTCTCGATGAGGGGCCGTTGCTCGCACAGTACGCCGGCTTGGCACCGCCGGCCGGCGCGAACACGACCCTCGCGATCGTCGCGACCAACGCGCGGTTGCGAAAAGTCGACGCGACCAAGCTCGCGCAGATGGCCCACGCCGGCTTGACTCGCGCGGTTGTTCCGGCGCACCTCACGCGCGACGGCGATACGATCTTTGCTTGCGCGACCGGCATCGTCGACGCGCCGCTCGACGTGGTCGGTATCCTAGCTGCGGAGGCAGTCGCCGAAGCGATCGCTCGCGGCGCCCGCGCGGTTCGCTAGGCCGTTTCGGACGACGTGCCCTTCTCGCGCGCCAGCGCGATCATCTCGCGCATCCGCGGATGATCGCCTGGGATCGCTATCTCCCAGCGCTCGAAGGGCGGCACCGGCTCCCCGACGCGAAAGAGAACGTAGTACGCCGACAATTCGCCCATGAACTTGAAACGTTTGCGCAGGTCCTTGGCGAGTGTTTCGTACGATTCGAAGGAACGCAAATACGCGCGAAACCCGCCCGGCGCACGATCGAGCTCGAGCAGCGTGCGCGCGTTCTCCACGGTGGCGACAATCTTCTTATAGGTCCGTACCACGCCGCCGTCGGCCATGATTCGTTCGACGTCGGTGCCGTCGAACGCCGCGACCAGCACCGGATCGAAACCTTCGAAGAGCCGCAGGTAATCGTTCCAGCGCGTCTCGATCATCTTCCACGAGAGTCCGGCTTGGAAGACGGCGCGCGACATTATGGCGAGATAGTCGGCGAGCGACTGCGGCGCGATCGGCTCGGGAATGGCCATGTCAGCCTCGCTCCAGCGCGTCGCCGGAGAGCGCGCGCGCCCGCGCAAGTATTTGATCGAGTGTCAGGGCGCGGTCCCCGGGTGAGTCGAGGTAACTCGCGGCGCCGAGGCGGATCGTTACGTTCCAAACGTCCTCGTCGCGCGCGTACCGGAACCCGACGGGAATAATGGGGATGCGTCGCTCGCCGCTACCTTGTGCGTGTTCGAGCAGCGTCAGCAATGCGGGCAGAATGATCTCGGCATTGAGCGCCCCCGAACCTTCGGAGTACGCAGCCAGAACTTCCCCCCGGCGCAAGAGCGCGGAGCCTGTCTCGAGTGCGCCGGCCTCGCGATCGTCGAGATGCTCGCCGTGCATAGCCGCGGGCCATTCAAGCAGTTTGCACGCCGTCTCGGCGAGCGGGCGCAGAAGCGGATCGCGTAGCCAACCGAGGCCTACGACGAGATGCGGCAGTCGCGGGAGCGTGTCCAAGAGTGCGATGCTGTCGTAGAACGGATGTGCGCGCCGCGCGACCAGCAGGGCCGGCCCATCCTTCGGGAGATGCTCGTCGCCCACGAGTTGCACGCGCAGATTGTGGGAGGCGATAAAGCGTACGGCAAGGCGTAGCACGGCCGGGGCCGAGGGGCTCGTCACGCAGGGGAGTCGGCGACCCGAGCCGTGCAATCCTGCGCACTCGCGCATCCGTGTGCAGGGGGGTGGGTTCGGGGTTGAACGAAGAGCGCGACGCGATGAATAAAGACGGTGCCACCGCCACGGCCTTTGGAAATCGCACCCAACTCGATGGTGGATGAAGAGGGCGTCGGCGAATCGGGGCGCTCGATCCGCTTAACCCATGGAGCGCGCGCCCCGAAGGTTTTCGTCCTGTTGCACGGACTCACATCGAGCCCGCCGCAGTTCGCCGAACTTGGCCGCCTGCTGCACGAGCGGGGCGCGAACGTTCTGATTCCGCGTCTTCCGCGCCACGGTCAACAGGATCGTCTTTCGAACATCCTGGAGGGTCTCACCAAGGAAGAGTTGACCGGGTTTGCGACGCAAACGCTGGTCGATGCGCGTCAGTGGGGCGATCGCGTGATCGTCGTCGGCTTCTCGCTCGGCGGCTTGATCGCGTTATGGATGGCGCAACACGAGATGGTCGAGAGGGTCATCGCGATCGCGCCGTTTCTCGGAGTCGTGTGGTTGCCGCAGCGCTGGTCGTCATTCGCGGCCGCCCTGACCTTGCGTCTGCCGAACCGTTTTTTGTGGTGGAACCCGGTCTTACGCGAGCGTCAGATGCCGGCGCACGGCTACCCGCGCTATTCGACGCATTCCGTCGCACAAATGTACGTTATGGCGAGCGAACTCTTTGCGGACGCCATGAAGTCGGCCCCGGCGACGCGCGATATTCTGCTCGTCGTGAACGATCGCGAGATGGCCGTCAATAACCATAGCGCCGCCCGTTTGGCGCGCTTGTGGCAGCAGCGTAGCGGAACCCGCGTCGTGACGCATCGCCTGCACGGGCTACCTCTTTCGCACGACATCATCGAACCGTTACGTTCACCCGAGATCGTGCGGCGCATCTATCCTACGCTGGTCGAACTTGCCGATAGCTAATATTCCGCCTCAGCGGCCGGCGGTGACGTATGCGGAAGCGATCGCGCGCTTCGACGCGCTGGCCGCCTTGGACGATGCAGGCGTTATGGCGGCCGGGCGCTCGAAGCTCTACGCGCAAGCGGCGAAGGTTCCCCTCGCGATCGTCTTGCTCCACGGCTTCACCAACAACCCGCAGACGTTTGCGGTTCTCGCGGCGGAGTTGGTAGCGCGCGGGCATACTGTCGTGGTACCCCGCTTGCCGGGCCATGGCGATATCGACCGCTCGGGACGCAGACTTATCAACGTGAAGGCGGAGCAGTGGCTGGCGACCGGCGATGCGGCACTCGACATCGCCTGTGGTCTCGGAGAGCGCGTTGCGACGCTCGGCGTCTCGCTCGGAGGAGCGATGGCGGGCTGGTTCGCGCTGCGACGTCAAGATATCGCGCGCGCCGTCGCGGTCGTTCCGATGTATGGGATCGGCCGGTTCTCTCCGTTCGCGAACGCCGCCGTAACCCTCGCGCTGGTGACGCTCCCCGACCTGCAGATTCCGTGGGATCCGTTCGGCAACCAAGAGCAGATCACGGCGGATGCGTATCCGAAGTTCCCCTCGCGTGGGCTGGGAGAATGCCTTCGGATCGGCGACGACGTATTCAACGCAGCGCTGAGAATAACGCCGGCCGGAGGCGACGTCGTCGCGGTGCTCAATACGCGCGAGCCCGCCATCAACAATGCGATGGCGTTGCAGATCACGAGCAACTGGCGGCGACTGCGTGCTAAGAGTGCGAGCGCGTTTATATTTTCCGGCTTGCCGGCCATTCACGATATTGTCGAGCCGACGAATCCGTATCAGAAGATCGATATCGTATACCCGAAGCTCATCGAATTGTTGGAAGGCTCGCCGCGGCTCTGAGGCGATGCGGCGTGACAAGTGATCTGCGAGGCTTATCGCAAGCGAAGCCGTATCTGCGAGAGGACCGGTATCTGTAAGGAGCATACGTGCGCGCAACCGTCTATCATGCCCCCGGTGACGTTCGAGTCGAGAACGTGCCCGATCCCAAACTCGTCGATCCGACCGATGCCGTCGTCCGCGTGACGCACGCGTGCATTTGCGGTTCGGACTTGTGGTTCTACCGCGGCGAAGCGAAGTGGGAAGCGGGTTGGCGGACCGGCCACGAGTTCATGGGGATCGTCGAAGACGTGGGGCGCGAGGTGCGCGGGCTGAAGAAGGGCGATCGGGTCATCGCGCCGTTCGCCTTTTCCGACGGCGCGTGTGAGTACTGCCGCAAGAACGTGCAAACGTCGTGCGTGAACGGCGGATACTGGGGCGGTTCCGACAACGACGGCGGCCAGGGCGAGGCCGTGCGCGCGCCTTTTGCGGATGGGACGCTCGTGAAGGTTCCCGACGAGTTCGCCAACGACGAGAGACTCTTGAAGGCGATGCTGCCGCTCACCGACGTATTGGGAACCGGACATCACGCCGCGGTTTCCGCCGGCGTGAAACCTGGTGCGACCGCAGCGGTCATCGGCGACGGCGCTGTCGGATTGTGTGCCGTGCTGGCGGCCAAACGGCTCGGCGCCGAACGCATCATCATCTTCGGGCGCCACCAGGACCGGCTCGACGTCGCGCGGGGCTTCGGCGCGACCGATTTCGAGCGCGAGCGTGGCAAAGAAGCGATCGATCGCGCGCTCGAGATGACCTCCGGAGGCGTTGAGGCGGTCATGGAATGCGTCGGCACTGCCGAGTCGATGGAGCTCGCCTGCGCGATCGCGCGCCCGGGCGGCGCGATTGGTTACGTCGGCGTTCCGTATGGCGCCAAGGAAGGCCTGAACGTTCGGCGCTTGTTCTCGCACAATATCACGTTGCGGGGAGGCGTAGCGCCGGTCCGTGCCTACATCCCCGAGCTTCTCGCCGACCTGCTCGCGGGGAAATTGGACCCTTCGCCGGTATTGGACCTGACGGTCGACCTCGACGGCGTGCCGCAAGGCTATGCCGCGATGGATGGACGCACGGCGATCAAGGTGATGGTGAAACCATGAACGTGACAACTTCGGCAAAGTTCCTCGCGCTCGTCGCAACGCTGAGTCTCGCACTCGGCGCCTGCACGCGAATCGGCACCGAATCCGCCGGCGGCGCCGGCGGAAACCCGTGGACGCATCACGGCGTGTTGCGCATGGCGAATCTCTCCGATCCCGACACGCTCAACCCGGTCATCGGGAACGAGCAGATCGATTCGGATTTGGCGATGCTCTGGGCGGGCTACTTCTTTAATTGGAACGACAAGAACGAATACGTTCCCGAGCTCGCAACGGTGGTTCCGACCTTGAAGAACGGCGGAATCTCTAAAGATCAGAAAACGATACTGTATCACTTGCGCAAAGGCGTGTCGTGGCAGGATGGCAAGCCGTTCACGGCCGACGACGTGATCTTCACATTCCATGCCATCATGAACAAAGACAACAACGTCGGGAGCACCGTCGGCTACGCGTTGGTCAGCGCGATCGACAAGGTCGACGCGCAGACGGTTCGAGTGCACCTCAGTCGACCGTGGGCGCCGTTCGTCGCGACATTTTTCAATCAGTCCGGAAATCCGTATCCGCTCTTGCCCGCGCACCTCTTGGCGCAGTATCCCGATATCAATCACGTCGATTTTAATAGTCACCCGGTCGGCACCGGCCCGTTCATCATGGACCACTGGCAACGGGGATCGAAGATCGTGTTTCGAGCGAACCCGCATTATTGGCGCGGGCCGCCCAGGCTGCAACGGATCGAATACAACCCGGTCCCCAATGAGAACACGATCGTTACGTTGCTGCAGTCGCACGAGATCGATCTCGAGTACAACGCCGCTTCGGCGAATTATTCCCAGACCTCGCACATCGCGGGAACGACTGCGACGTTGACTCCGTTCACGCAATACGGACAGCTCGCGATCAATCTGTCGCATCCCATCGTCTCCGACGTTCGGGTTCGTCGAGCGATGTGGTATGCGCTCGATTCGAAAGCGATGATCCGCGACATCACGCATGACGTCAATCTCCCCGCCTATACCGACCAGCCGGCGTTCTTGTGGGCCTATAATCCGAACGTCGTGCACTACGATTACGATCCGGCCAAGGCGAAACAACTCTTGCAGGAAGCCGGTTGGAAGCCCGGCCCGGATGGCATCCGCGTCAAGAACGGCCAGCGTTTGCAGATCACCCTCGCCGGGGCGAGCGGTTCGGCGACGGGAAACGCGATGAACGTCGTCGCGCAGCGCTATTGGCACGACGTCGGTATCGATACGCTCGTCAAGCCGTACACAACGTCGCTCTTCTTTGCGTCCTTCGGCGCGAACGGCATCGTCCAAACCGGCAAATTCGACGTGGCCTTCTACTCGTGGCTCAACGGAACCGATCCGGACGATTCAACACTGTGGATGTGCGACCAGTGGCCGAGGAACGGTCAGAACGTCTACCGTTTCTGTAACCACGCGCTTGATGCGGCCGAGAAAATGGCGCTCTCGAGCAACGATCCCGCGGTCCGCAAGAAAGCTTACGACAAGATTCAATCGATTCTAGCGGATCAAGTTCCGGCGATTCTCACCTGGTACAACCAGCGAATTTCGGTTGCGAACACGGATTTGAAGAATTACCGTCCGGCCCACGCGGTGACGAGTTTTTGGAACCCGTGGGAATGGGAGATCTAGGGGCCGGAGGGGGGCGCAAGAAAAACTCAAGCGCGCGGTGGACGCTGATCGCGGCCATCGCCGGCTCGAGCATGGTCTTTATCGACGGGACCGCCGTCAACGTAGCGCTGCCGATATTGCAACGCGATTTTCGAGCAAGTTCGGCCGATCTGCAATGGGTCGTGGAGGGCTACGCGCTCTTCCTCTCCGCGCTGCTCTTGATCGGCGGGTCGCTCGGGGATCGCTTCGGGCGCAAGCGCATCTTTGCGATCGGCATCGCGGTGTTCACCCTCGCGTCGGTCGGCTGCGCCCTTGCGACCGGTATCCAGATGCTGAATGCGGCGCGCTGCTTACAAGGCATCGGCGGCGCGCTCGCAACGCCCGGGAGCCTGGCGCTGATCAGCGCGGCTTACTCCGGTGCCGCGCGCGGGCGGGCGATCGGAACGTGGTCGGGTTTTTCGGCGATGACGGCCGCGATCGGGCCCCTGCTCGGCGGTTGGCTCGCGCAGGCGGCCTCGTGGCGCTTGGTCTTCGTCATCAACGTCCCGTTCGCGGTCCTCGTGCTCTTCGCGCTGACGCGCGTGAACGAATCGCGCGACGCCGGCGCCGCGCGTAAGCTCGACGTGATCGGCGGCGCGCTCGCGACGCTCGGGCTGGGTTCGCTCGTCTACGGATTGATCCGCCTTCAAGGCGCAACGCTCGATCCGCTCGGGTTGTCGGCGGCCGGCGCCGGCGCGATCGTGCTGATATTGTTCGCGCTCTTTGAGAATCACACGCCCGAGCCGATGGTGCAGCCGATGCTGTTTCGTTCGGTTCCGTTTACGATCAGCAACGTGTACACGTTCTTGCTGTATGCGGCGCTGGGCGGCGGCCTCTACTTCGTGCCGTTCGAATTGATCAACGTCCAAGGGTACTCTCCGGCCGCGGCCGGCGCCGCGCTCTTGCCGTTCGTCGCGGTCATGTCGGTCTTTTCGCGGTATTCAGGCGGCTTGGTCGCGCGCGTCGGCGCCCGCTTGCCCCTTGGGATCGGAGGGTTGATCGCGGCGCTCGGGTTCGCCGCCTTCGGGTTCGCAGGCCTCGGCCATTCGTATTGGCTGACGTTTTTTCCGGCGGCGCTGATTTTGGGCATCGGAATGGCGATCCTCGTCGCGCCGCTGACGACGACGGTGATGGATTCAGTCGAGCCGTCGCATTCCGGGACCGCCTCGGGAATTAACAATGCGGTTTCGCGCGCGGCCGGCCTGGTCGCGCTCGCGGCGCTTGGCATAGCGCTCGCCGGGACGTTCCAGCGGGATCTAGCGCACGAACTCGCGCGCATGCCGGCCATCTCCGGTGCGACGCTTACGGCCGTGAAGAACGCGCAGGCGCAGATCGTTGTCGGGCGTGTGCCGGATGCAATCACCGATCGCGTGCAGCGCGGTTTGCTCGCCGGCGCGATCCGCCGCGCATACACCGGCGGATTTCTTGTCGCGATGCTGGCCTCGGCCGCCCTCGCCGTGCTCGGAGGGCTGCTGGCGTTTGCATTATTGCCTAGCCGCGGACCGCTAAGGTCGTGATTGCCGCCTACCAAAAGGAGGCGGGGAATAATGTACGGTTTTTCGACCAACGGTTTTCCGGCGCGCGAAACGTTCGCATCGCCGTTTGGAGTCACTGACGGGGCTGCGAATGCGAACGGTCCCGCATTCGCCGGAGGACAGGGCGCGCTAGGGGCGCTCACGCGCTCACCCGACGCCGTGACGCGCAGTCTGCCGTCGATCGGCCCGTCATTCGGCGGTTCGTTCTCCGGCTCGCCCGATATGAGCGGGATCTTCGGCACGTTCCTCGGTTTTGTGCAACAGATGTTTGGTTTGCTCACGCAGATGCTGCAGGGCGGCTCCGCGCAACTCGGTCAGCTCGGTCAGACGGGACAGCCCGGGCAGACGGGACAGCCTGGGCAGCCGCAGTGCCAGAATGGCTCGACGGCGCCCGGGCAATCTGGGCAATACCAGAATGGATCGGCGTCCCAGAACTTCTTTTCCAGTGCCGACGGGAGCTCGATCGGAGATCCGCACGACGCGTTCAGCGGAACCTCCTCCGGTTCGAGCGTCAACACTCATTGGGATGATATGCGTTCGCATCAGGACCTAGTCTCGAGCGATTCGTTCCGCGGCGGCTATCGCGTTTCGACGCAGGTTACGACGTCGCCGAATGGTGGAGCGACGATGAACTCGGCAGCGACGGTTTCGACCGATCGCGGCAATTCATCGGTGACGGTGAACGCCGACGGCAGCTATTCAATTCTTGCCGGCGGCCGGCAACTGACCCTCGGATCCGGCGAGCAGGGCGATCTCGGAAACGGCGCGTCGGTCACGCACAACGCCGATGGTTCGTTCACCGTCAACGCGCAGAATGGCAACGGCGGACGGATAACCACGACGCTCACGCCGCACAACGGCGGCGTCGACGTAACGAATCATGCGGAGAACGTCGATCTCGGCGGCTATCTCGTCACGCACACCGACACCCCGGCGCGGCCGCCACTGATGCGCTATACGCAGGGCACGCCGCTGATCGCGCCCTAGCTGCGGCAGGAGCGGCCGAGCGTTCTTCGTAGTCGCTCGAGATGCTGTCGACGTTCTCGATCGTCGCGATAGCACCAGGGTCAGATCGACCACTGGTAGGCGTTCCAGTTCTCCACGAGCCCCGGTGGGCGGAATCCCTTGAGATCGTCGTTGACGGCCTCGATTTGCCGGGGCCACCACAGATAGACCCAGGGCGCGTCTTCAGCCATCAGATTCTCGATCGTGCTGTAGGCGCGCTTGCGCGTTGGGAGATCGTAGTTTCCGAGAGCTACGCGCTGCGCTGCATCCATCTTCGGATTACAATAGCGCGACCAGTTCCAACCCTTCGGTGGAAATTGATCGCAGAGCACTTGTGTCGAATCATCCGGATCGACGCCTGCAAACCATGTGACGAGTGAGGCTTGAAAGCGGCCGCCCGAAAGGATGCCGCCTTCTCCGGGCGACGCAAAGAGCAGCGTTGTGGTGTAGCCCTTCAGCTCGACAGTGATCCCGGCATCTCGCAGCATCGCGGCGATCGGGGCGAGGCGCAAACGGTCGGTCAGTGCATCGGAACGGTACGCCAGCCCGATATTTAGTTGGTCGCTGCCTCGACGCCGGATGCCGTCGGGACCGCGCTTCCAGCCGGCCGCATCGAGCAGTGCGTTCGCCTGCGCAAGATCGTGCTTCGTCGTGCCCGCGCGCGGATCGAAGGCCCACAGGGATGAGGGCAAGTCCTCGGTCGCGGGCGTCGTCGTTCCGAAGGTGATCTCGTCGACGAGCCTGCGCTTATCGATTGCAAGCCCGATGGCGCGGCGCACGCGCGCATCATCGACCGGCGCAGCTTTCACATTGAACTGGATCGCGTCGTACCCATTGAACGGAACGAGCCGGATGGCGACGCCGGGAATCGAGCGCAGAAGTGGATACACGCGCGGCGTCGGTTGGACGAACCAATCCGTCTCGTGCGATTTCAACTGGTTGATGATCGTATTTTCGTCTTGCACGAAACGAAGTGAGATGTGGCGCAGCTTCGGCTTACCCAGAAAGTAGTCGTCGTTGGCCACGTACTCGATCCGATCGCCGCGCAACCAGCGAACGAACTTGAACGGACCGGTTCCGATCGGCGCCGCATTGAACGGGTTGCGATCGAGACTCTTGAAGCGCTCGAGGAGATGCGCCGGCAAGATCATGTACGGCGAATCGCTGTGCGCGAAGAAGGTGTGCACTGCAGGCGCAAACCGCTGCCGAAGATGGAACACCACCGTATAGCGGTCGGGAGTGTCGACGCGATCGATCAGATCGTATCCGTGACGCGTCGAGACCGGCGTTTCCGGATTCATGATGGCGGCGACGGTGAACTTGACGTCGTGACTCGTGAACGGCGCTCCGTCGTGCCAGCGCACGTTTTTGCGCAGGTGGTAGACGATCGTTAAGCCGTCCTTGGAGATTCCGGCGTTCTCGAGCGTTGGGACGGTTGCGGCCAAGATCGGCCGATCGCGACCCTCGGGGTCCGTTGCGATCAGCGGGTCGAGGATGAACGTCTCCGCGATCGACTCATTGGTCGTCGTCGATAGAATCGGATTGAGCGTCTTCGGGCTCGCCGCGATCGCGATGCGCAGCGTGTCCGGGATGGTCCACGGATGACGCTGGCCCGCGGCCGGCGCGGAGACGACGCGCGAGCATGCACAAAGCAAACCGGCCAAAGCGAGCGCCACGCCGACCCCGGAAAAACGCCTACGCATCCCGCCGCCTATCGATACGTGCCGAGCGAACCCGAATATACGTCGCAGATCATTCGCACCCAGATGCCGCCCGCAGCGGCGCCAGCCCTGCCCTGCTGGAGCCTCGGGCACTGTGCCAACCATATGGCACACCGCGGCGGTACGCTACGGTCAAAGAGCGCCAAAACGGCGCCTGGAGGACACCATGACCGATCAAACAGGGCTGCTCGAGGCGAGTGCCACCCCCGAAACCGAGGACGACGAGGCGGCCGAGATTCGCTACAGCCTGACGGCCCTGGGAGAGGCGGTCCTCTCCGACCGGCGCGGCCGTTTCCGCGGCTTCGGTCCGTGCATGGCCATCGCGGTCGCTTAGGCTCGGCTGAAGGCACGATAACGCACGTTGACGCTCTTAATCCGAACCTGGTATACTCCGGTGGTTCCGGCCCACCGGCGGTGGGGCGGAATTTGTGTGCGTCCCGTGAGGGCGCCAGCCCTCTTGGAGAATGCGTGCCGACGATCAGCCAGCTCGTCCGTAAAGGACGTCAGAAGCTCGATAAAAAGGTGAAGGCTCCGGCCCTGCGCGTCGCGCAGACTGGCCCGAAGCCCGGACACCCGGATCTTCCTTTGCGTACCTTTGAGGTGCGTGGGAATCCGTTCCGTCGCGGCGTGTGCACCCAAGTCAAGACCATTACCCCCAAGAAGCCGAACTCGGCGCTTCGCAAAGTCGCGCGCGTCCGCCTCACTAACGGTGAGGAAGTGACCGCCTATATCCCGGGCATCGGACACAACCTTCAGGAGCACTCGGTCGTGCTGATCCGCGGCGGCCGCGTCAAGGATCTCCCGGGCATCCGCTACCACATCATTCGCGGCACCCTCGATACGTCCGGCGTTGCCAACCGCAAGCAAGCGCGCTCGAAGTACGGCGCCAAGCGCGCGGCTAAGAAATGAGGAAGAGCGATGCCTCGTAAGGGATCCGTCCCAAAACGGCAGATTCTGCCCGATCCGCGCTTCAATTCGAAGATTCTCGCGCGCTTCATCAATAAGGTCATGCTCGCCGGCAAGAAATCGATCGCCGAGAACATCACCTATGGTGCGCTCAAGATCGTCAACGAGAAGCTCGGCCGCGACCCGATGGATATCTTCAATCAGGCGCTCGGCAACGCGATGCCGCTCGTTGAAGTGCGTCCCCGCCGAGTCGGCGGTGCGACCTATCAGGTCCCGATGGAAGTTCGTCCCGATCGCCGCCAAGCAATGGCGATGCGCTGGCTTATTCAATTCGCGCGCAAACGTTCCGGTCACTCGATGGAAGAGAAACTCGCCGCCGAGTTGATGGATGCTGCCAACAACGTCGGCAACGCGGTGAAGAAGCGCGAAGACACGCACAAGATGGCCGAAGCCAATAAAGCCTTCGCGCACTACCGCTGGTAATCGAGGATGCCCGCACTTACACGTGAGCATCCGCTCGAGCGGACTCGCAATATTGGAATAGCAGCGCATATCGACGCCGGCAAGACGACGGCGACCGAGCGTATTCTTTTCTATACCGGCCGCACGCACAAAATCGGCGAGGTCCACGACGGCGCCGCGACGATGGACTGGATGGTCCAAGAGCAGGAACGCGGCATCACGATTACGTCCGCCGCGACGGCCTGCACCTGGCGCGAGACGCGCATCAACATCATCGATACGCCTGGCCACGTGGACTTTACGGTCGAGGTGGAGCGGTCGCTCCGCGTCCTCGACGGTTTGGTCGCGCTCTTCGACTCGGTCGCCGCGGTGCAGCCGCAATCCGAGACGGTCTGGCGCCAGGCCAACAAGTATAAAGTTCCGCGCATCATCTTTGTCAACAAGATGGACCGGATGGGCGCCGATTTCTTCAATTGCGTCGACAAGATTCGCGATCGCCTGGGCGCGCACGCCGTTCCAATCCAAGTGCCGATCGGCGCGGAGGATCAGTTCAAAGGCGTCGTCGACCTCTTCACGATGCGGACGATCGTCTACACGGACGATGCGGGTTCGACGACCGATGAAGAGCCCGTCCCTCCCGGCGAACTGCACGACCTCGCGCTGAAGTGGCGCAAAGCGCTGATCGAAGCGATCGCCGAACAAGACGACGCATTGCTCGAGATGTTTTTTGCGGGCGAAGAGATCCCGGTCGAGCGGCTCAAGACAGCCTTGCGCAAGGCGACGATCGCCGGCAAGGTGCTGCCGATGCTGTGCGGTTCGGCTTTCAAGAATAAGGGCATTCAGCCGTTACTCGACGCCGTGGTCGATTTTTTGCCGTCGCCGCTGGAAGCTAAGACGATCACCGGCATGGATCCGAAGCACAATGACGAGCAGATCGAACGGCGACCCGACGATAAGGAACCGTTTGCGGCGCTGGCCTTCAAGATCGCGACCGATCCGTACGGCAACCTGACGTATTTCAGGGTCTATTCGGGCACGCTCGAAAAGGGCAGCTACGTCTACAACGCGCGTTCGGGCCGCAAGGAACGCATCGGCCGCATCTTGCGCATGCACGCGAACCATCGCGAAGACATCGATGCCATCGGCGCGGGCGACATCGCGGCGGCGGTCGGTCTTTCCGACACACGCACGGGCGATACCCTGTGCGATGAGAAGCATCCGATCATCCTAGAGAACATCGTCTTTCCCGAGCCCGTGATCTCGCAGGCGATCGAGCCAAAGACCAAGGCCGATCAGGACAAACTTGGCACGGCCCTCACGCGCCTAGCGCAAGAGGACCCCACGTTCCGTATGCGCACCGATGAAGAGACGCAACAGACGATCATCGCCGGCATGGGCGAACTGCACCTCGAAATCATCTTGGATCGCCTCAAGCGCGAGTTCAAGGTCGAAGCGAACGTCGGCAAACCGCAGGTCGCCTACAAAGAAGCGATCACGAAGAAGATCGAAAAGCAGGGCAAATTCATTCGGCAGACCGGCGGCAAGGGCCAGTACGGCGACGTGTGGATTCGCCTCGAACCGGGCGAGCCGAATTCCGGCTACGTCTACGAATGGAAAGTCGTCGGCGGTAACATTCCCAAGGAGTACTCGAAGGCGGTCCAAGAAGGCATCCGCGAGGCCTCCGAGAGCGGGGTACTGGCCGGCTATCCGGTGCTCGACTTCAAGGTGACGGTTTTCGACGGCAGCTATCACGATGTCGACTCGTCGGAGATGGCGTTCAAGATCGCGGGCTCCATGGCGTTCAAGACTGCCAATCAAGCCGCCGGCCCGATCCTCAAGGAACCGATCATGAAGGTCGAAGTCACGACGCCCAAGGATTTCTTGGGGCCGATCAACGGCGACCTCAACCGCCGGCGCGGCGAGATTCAGACCTCCGAGGAAGTGCCGGGCGGCGCCTCGACGATCACGGCGAACGTCCCGCTCTCGGAGATGTTCGGCTACGCGACCGACATGCGCTCCGCGACGCAGGGTCGCGCAACCTACACGATGGAGTTCAGCCACTATCAGAAGGCTCCGAAGTCCGTCGAGGAAGAGATCATAGCGAAGTCTCAAGGAAAAAAACCCGCGGCTTAGACCCGAACCCGAATGACGATGACCCCAAGAAGCGCCGCTGACGGGATCTAAGCGAAAACCTCTAGCGGCAAACCAACACAACATCATCCGAGGACTTAAGGAAGTAACGATACAGAATGGCTAAGGCAAAATTCGACCGGAGTAAACCGCACGTCAACATTGGCACGACGGGTCACGTCGACCACGGCAAGACGACGCTCACGGCAGCGATTATCAATTGCCTGGCCACCGAGAACCCGAATATCGCCAAGAAGACCGTTGACGACATCGATAACGCGCCTGAAGAAAAAGAGCGCGGAATTACGATCGCCATCTCGCACCAAGAGTACGAGACGTCGGTGCGCCACTACGCGCACGTCGATTGTCCCGGCCACGCCGACTACATCAAGAATATGATCACGGGAGCCGCCCAGATGGACGGCGCGATCCTGGTCGTCTCGGCGACCGACGGACCGATGCCGCAGACGCGCGAGCACATCTTGCTCATGCGCCAAGTCGGCGTTCCTTTCATCGTCGTGTTCCTTAATAAATGCGACATGGTCGACGACGCCGAGTTGCTGGACCTCGTCGAAATGGAAGTTCGCGAACTGCTCGGCAAGTACGAGTATCCGGGCGACGACGTTCCGGTCATTCGCGGTTCGGCGCTCAAGGCGCTCAACTCGAGCGGCAAGCGCGGCGATCCCGATGCGGATCCGGTATTTGCCCTGATGGATGCCGTCGACGTTTACATTCCGACGCCGGAGCGCGCGATCGACAAACCGTTCCTGATGCCCGTCGAAGACGTCTTCACAATCACCGGCCGCGGCACGGTTGGAACGGGTCGCGTCGAGCGCGGTCAAGTCAAGGTCGGCGAAGAAGTCGAGATCGTCGGGCTCCAAGAGAAGGCGCGCAAAACCGTCGTCACCGGCATCGAGATGTTCCGTAAGCTGCTCGATATGGGCATCGCGGGCGACAACGTCGGCGTGCTGCTGCGCGGCATCGAGCGTAACGAGATCGAGCGCGGCCAAGTCTTGGCCAAGCCCGGTTCGATCAAGCCGCACACGAAGTTCAAAGCCGAAGTCTACGTCCTCTCAAAAGAAGAGGGCGGCCGGCATACGCCGTTTTTCGCAAACTACCGTCCGCAGTTCTACTTCCGCACGACCGATGTTACCGGCACCATCAAACTGCCCGAGGGCGTCGAGATGGTCATGCCGGGCGACAACGTTCAAATGGACGTCGAGTTGATCACGCCGATTGCGTGTGAAGAAGGCCTGCGTTTCGCCATCCGCGAGGGCGGCCGCACGGTCGGCGCCGGCGTCGTCACCGCGATCAACCCGGAATAAGGTATTCATGGCTAAGCAGAAGATTCGCATCCGCCTCAAGGCGTACGACCACAAGGTCCTCGACCAATCCGCGGAGCGAATCGTCGATACCGCTAAGCGCACCGGCGCGTTCGTCAGCGGCCCCGTGCCGTTGCCGACCGAGATCAACCGGTTCTGTGTCAATCGTTCGCCGCACGTCGATAAGAAGAGCCGCGAGCATTTCGAGATGCGCACGCATAAGCGGCTGATCGACATTCTGCAAGCCTCGCCCAAGACGATGGACGCGCTGATGCACCTCGATCTGCCGGCCGGCGTGGACATCGAACTCAAGGCCTAAGGTTAGGGGCGGAAAACCCAAAGCGGGGAGGCATATAGCCTCCCCGCTTTTCTTAATCGGCTGGCTTCAAGGCAGCGAAGAGCGTTGTCATTGGAAGAATCAACCGCAGACCCGCCGGGATGAATGGGCACTGACTTTCAGGAGTTCGTCATCTTGGTACTGTTGACAGGTGCCAACAGGGAAGGTACAGTCTATTTCGGAGACCGTCCATCCCAACAAAGTGATCCGTTCGGCGCTTGAATACGCGGCGGCTCAAGGCTGGAGGATGGAGCCGGCGAGCGGGCACGCTTGGGGACAAATCCTGTGTCCGCACACCGAACGCGACGGCTGTCGCTATTCGGTTTGGTCAACGCCGCGCGTCCCAGAAGATCACGCTCGTCAGCTCCGACGAAATGTCGACAAATGTCCGCATCGAGCATCATGAATCATACATTTACTCTCGTCCTAACCGGCCCAGACCCGAGCGATCCGGCCAATTTGGATCGGCTGTTCGAAGCGGGGTGCGACGATGCGACCTTTGGCGCCAGAGATGGCGTTTTCATCGCCGAGTTCGATCGCGAAGCGTCCAGCTTTTCTCACGCACTGACAAATGCAATTGCTGATGTCGAAAGCGCGGTTCGTGGCCTGCAAGTGCTGCGCGTTGAACCGGAAGAGTTAGTTACCGCCTCGGAGATTGCGACCCGCACGAGACGTTCACGGGAAAGCATTCGCCAGCTTTTCGAAGGCACGCGTGGCGGAGGAGACTTCCCAAGACCGACCGCTTGGCTCTCGGACCGAACGCGCCTTTGGCATTGGAGTGAGGTGTCGCGCTGGTTTTCGACACGGCTCAATGAAGAGGTCGATTCCGCGGAAGATGCCGAACTTTTGGGGGTCGTCAATGCAATCCTGACTTTGCGTTGGTTTATGAGTCGGCGTGTGTCAGGGGACTCGAAGCCGAAAGATCTCGGGAGCGCCTTTCGCAAGTCGTGGCTCGTACTCGGTTCCTGGGTAACCAATGCTTCGAGACCAGGAGCGAGCGACACGTCGTCAATCCTGCGTTTTTTCGAACACGTAAAGTGAGCTGGTACCATCAAACCGGCCTCCCCGACGCCCTAGCCCCCAAGAAAGGAGAGGTGCACAGCCTCCTCACTCTCCTTAACCGACTTGCCGGGTTGGTCGATGCCTAGAGGGTGAGCCGCTCCCCCGGGCCCCTGTGAGCCCGCTCTTTATCGCCGCCCTGCTCCTGGTCGCCTGGGAGGCGGCCGTTCGCCGCGGCCCGTTCGGCGGGCTGCGCTTCAAGCTGCCCCGCGTTCCCGCCCGATTCGTGATGCCGGCCGCCATCGTGCTGCTGGTCGCATTCGCCGCGCAATTGGGACTGCTCGATTATCAGGCCTCGCACGACGGCTGGCGGCCCGCCTGGTTTAGCGCGGCGCCGTATCACCTCAACGCCGACGTCCTCGGCGTCGGTCCGGCGCATCGTCTCATTTCGTTTGCGGCCCTCTTCTTGTCGCTGCTGCAGACGATAGCGCTTATCGCTCTCATCGCCGGCGCTTCCGAGGCGCCCCCGAAGTCGATCGCGCGCCGGCTGCCGTTCTTTACCGCGGCCGGATTGGCGCTGCTCGCGCTGGCATCGCCCGCGGTGAGTTCGAGCGACGTCTTCGGATATGTCGGCTTAGGGATGATGGGCAGCGAGGCGTACGTGCGCCATGCCGGCTTCTTTCACGGCGAATACGCGCGGCTGTTCGATGCGTTTCCGGTGCGGCCGACGATCTATGGTCCGCTCTGGGTTGGGATCAACGCCCTCGTCGTTATGCTCGGTTCGACGTTCGCGGCGAAGGTGCTCGCGCTACGCATCTTCGGCGTCGTACTCATCGCCGCGATGTTTGTACTGGCGCGCGCGCTCGGTGCGGGCCGCGCCACGCAGTGGGCAATCGCGCTCAACCCCATGCTCTGGTTTCAGTTCGTCACCAACGCGCACAACGATGCCATGGCGATCGTCGTGATGCTCGGTGCGGTTCTCGCCGTCGCGCGACGGCGGCCCTGGATTGCCGTGGCGCTCATCGCCGCGGCAGGACTCATCAAGTTTCCATTCTTGATCATCGGAATGATCGTCTTCGTGCGCGGCTCGACGCGTAGCGCCGCGATAGCTTACGGCGCCGCGGCCGTAGCACTTTGCATCGCACTCTCGGCCGCGTTCGGCGGGCATCCGTACCTAGACGCGCTGCTCGCGACGGCACGTCATGGAAGTTCGTTCTGGCGTCCCGAGATCAGCATCGCTAAGGCGATCGTGGCGGTAGTGGCACTTGGGGCCACGGCGGCGATGCTGCTCTCGGGACGCATCTCCGGCTTCACCGGCTGGCTCTATACGGGTCTCGCCCCGGTGCTCTTCCCCTGGTACCTGGCCTGGATGGTCGTGTACTGCGCGGCCATCGGCGCGGGCGTCCTCGAGACGCTGTTGGCGTTGCCGGTCCTCGCCACACTGGCCGACGGCGTCTTCGCGCTCGACGATATCTCGCTCCTGATCGCGCTCGCCGTTAGCGTCTTCGTCGTCCTCGCGGCGCGCCGGCGACGTTCCGGGTTGCTGCTGCCGGCCTAGCGGCGAACCGGACGCTCGTTTAGTTCAAGACCGGGGCGGGCCGAGTCGTCACACTGAAGGCATGAAGCGTAGCCTTATCGCAACCCTTTGCCTGATCGTGCTCCTCGGACTCGGACTCTCGCTGACGCCCGACGGCCGCGCTGCGAGCGTCTCGGGGGTCCCGCAGTATACCAAAGACGGGAACCTGATCTTTCCGAGCGACTACCGGAGCTGGACGTTCGTGACGTCGGGGATGGGCATGTCCTACAGCGCGGCCGCCCAGATGAGCATGGACCCGGCATTCGATAACGTTTTCGTGCCGACGGCCGCCTACCAGAGATTCGTGGAGACCGGACACTGGCCCGACAAGACGATGTGGGTGATCGAAGTGCGGCGCTCGACGGGCAAGGGCTCGATCAACAAAGCGGGCCGTTTCCAGCGTGAGGTCTTGGGCTACGACGTCGAGGTCAAGGACCCCGGCACCAGCGAAACGTGGCGCTACTACGGGTTTGGGCCGCAGAATGGCACGCCTGAGAATGCCAAAGCGTTTCCGCAGAGCGCCGGCTGCTTCGAGTGCCACTCGAAGAACGGCGCGGTCGAGCATACCTTCGTTCAGTTCTATCCGACACTGCTCGACGTGGCGAAGCAAAAGGGCACCATCAACGCGTCTTATCACGAGGAATAGGCGGCCGCCGGCGCCGGCCCCGGCGGCCTGGGCCGGATGAGAAACGCTCCTTCGCGCGAACAGAGACGCACATGCCGATTCCGATCGACGTCGTCTACGAGCGCAGCTTTTCCGGGACCCGCCGCCGCATCTATCAGCTTCTAGCTGAGATGGGAACGTCGGCCGACGCGATCTGGCCGTTCGCGGCGCAGCCGTTCATGCGCAGCCCCGGTCCGCTGACGGTCGGCCGGACCGAGGAGTGGCACAGCGGCGTTCACGCAATTCTCGATGAGGCGGTGCCCGAAGAGCGCATCGTTTGGCGTTTCGAAAACGAGGGCATGGACGGCACGCACGGCTACTATCTCTCGGCGGATGGCAAGAAGACGAAGTTGAGCCACCGCGTCGTCGCCACGCTCTCCGATACCGAAGGCCGTCTGTTTTGGCGGCGCTTGGAAGACGTGCACGGACGCACGCTCGACGCGCTCTTCGCAAAATTGGAGCGCGTCCTTAAGCGATGAAACCGAGTGTGGTCTTAGTTACGGGAGCGAGCAGCGGATTCGGTGCGGCGACCGTGCGCCGCTTCGCGAGTGACGGCACCAAAGTCATCGCAACCGGTCGCCGCATGGAGAAACTTGAAGAGCTGCGGCGCGACCTGGGTGAGCTCGTACTGCCACTCGCGCTCGATGTTCGCGATCGCGCGTTGGTCGAGCGTTTCGTCGACGCGCTGCCCGCGGAGTTTGCGGCGATCGATGTGCTGGTTAACAATGCCGGTCTCGCGCTCGGGCTAGGGCCAGCGCAGAGTGCATCGCTCGACGATTGGGACGAGATGGTCGATACCAATATCAAAGGGCTGATGTACCTGACGCGAGCGATCCTCCCCGGAATGGTCGAGCGCAATCGCGGGCACATTATCAATCTCGGCTCCGTTGCAAGCGAGTTCCCGTACCCGGGCGGAAATGTGTACGGCGCGACCAAGGCGTTCGTCCATCAATTCGGGCTGAACTTGCGAGCCGATCTGCTCGGCACCGCGATTCGCGTTACCGATGTCGCGCCCGGCCTCTCGAGCGGATCGGAGTTTTCGCTGGTGCGCTTCAAAGGCGATGCCGAGAAAGCGAAAGCGGTCTATGACGGTACGACGCCGCTCGATGCCGCCGACGTCGCGGATGCGATCCACTGGGTCGCGACCCGGCCGGCGCACGTCAACGTCAATATGGTGCAGATGATGCCCGTCTGTCAGGCTTTTTCGCCCTTCGCGATCAAGCGTTCCACCACGTAAATGAAGGCGTCGCCGGCGGCACGCAGAGCCGATCCTCTCGACTTTCTCGATATCGGGAGTACGTTAACGCCCGACGAACGGCTCGTCCGGGACACGGTACGCGCGTTCGTCGCGGAACGCGTTCTGCCGCACATTGCCGGCTGGTTCGATGAAGGCCGTTTTCCGCGCGAGCTGATTCCCGAACTCGGCGAGCTCGGATTGCTCGGCATGCACCTCGAGGGCTACGGATGCACCGGCGCGAGTGCGGTCAGTTACGGCTTGGCGTGCCTCGAACTGGAGGCCGCCGACTCGGGCCTGCGCAGTTTTGTGTCGGTTCAGGGATCGCTCGCGATGTACGCGATCTATGCCTTCGGTTCGGAGGAGCAAAGGCAGCATTGGCTGCCGCAAATGGCGCGCGGTGCGGCGATCGGATGCTTCGGGCTGACCGAATGGGACTTCGGCAGTGATCCGGCCGGAATGCGTACGACCGCCCGGCGCTCGGGCTCCGACTACATTCTCAACGGATCGAAAGCATGGATCACCAACGGTGGCTTCGCCGACGTGGCGATCGTGTGGGCGCGCACCGATCCTGAAGACGGAAAGCGCAGCGGCGCGATTCGCGGCTTTCTCGTCCCAAAGGGCAGCAAGGGATTTCGAACCAACGATATCGGGCGCAAGCTCTCGCTGCGCGCTTCGGTTACCTCCGAACTCGTCTTTGAAGACGTACGTCTTCCGGCCGAGGCGATCTTGCCGAACGTTACGGGTTTACGCGGCCCGCTGGCCTGCCTCTCGGAAGCGCGCTACGGCATCGTCTGGGGTGCGCTCGGCGCGGCACGCACGTGTTACGAAACCGCGCTCGAGTACGCCAAGACGCGCATCCAATTCGAGAAGCCGATCGCGAGTTTTCAGCTCACGCAGGCGAAGCTGGTCAATATGCTATTGGAACTGCAGAAGGGTCAGCTGGTCGCGCTGCAGCTGGGGCGGATGAAAGATGCCGGAACGCTCGCTCCCGAGCACGTCAGTTTTGGAAAGCTGAACAACGTGCGCGAGGCGCTGGCGATCTGCCGCGAGGCGCGCACGATTCTCGGCGCGAGCGGCATTACGCTCGAATATCCGATCATCCGGCACATGAACAATCTCGAATCGGTACTGACGTACGAAGGTACGAGCGAGATTCACACGTTGATCTTGGGCGAAGCCATCACCGGCATCGCCGCATATAAGGCCTAGCCCGGCGCGAGCCCTGTTACGGCGCCGGCTTCGCGCGCAGGTACTGGTTCGGCCAGGGCACGTCGACGCCGAGTTTGAGTGCGGCGTGGAACGGCCAGTACGGATCGCGCAGCAGTTCGCGCGCGAGAAAGATCATGTCGGCTTGCCCGCCGCTCAGAATCCGCTCTGCATGGTCCGCTTCGGTGATCAATCCGACGGCACCGGTCGCGATCTGCGCTTCCGCTCGCACCTTGGCGGCGAACGGAACCTGGTAGCCGGGCGCGAGTGGAATCGTGGCGCCCGGTACGGCTCCGCCTGAGGAGCAGTCGATTAGATCGACGCCGAGCGGCTTGATTTCGCGCGCCAGCACAACGGAATCTTCGACCGTCCAGCCGCCGTCGATCCAATCGCTCGCACTGATGCGAACGAAGAGCGGAAGACGATCGGGCCAAACCGTGCGGATCGAACTCACGACTTCGCGCAAGAAGCGCGTGCGATTGGCGAGCGTTCCGCCGTATTCGTCGTCGCGCACGTTGACGAGTGGAGAGAGAAACTCGTGCAGTAGATAACCGTGCGCGGCATGGATCTCGATCACTTGAAACCCCGCGGCGAGCGAGCGTTCCGCAGCGCGCGCGAACGCCGTTACCAGGTCGCGAATCTCCGTGACGGTCAGCGCATGCGGCCGCTGCCACGTATCGAGAAAAGGTTGGGGGCTCGGCGCAACGATCGGCCGCCAGCCGCCGTCCTCGGGCCCGACGGGCGCGCCTCCATCAAACGGTGCCGCGTTGCTCGCCTTGCGTCCGGCGTGCGCCAATTGGATGCCGGCGACGCCGCCGTGTTCGTGGATGAAGGCCGTGATCTGCTCGAGCTTGGCGACGTGGTCGTCGCGGTAGATCCCCAAGTCTTTGGGACTGATCCGCCCGTCGGGCTCGATTGCGGCGGCCTCGGTCATAACGAGACCGGCGCCGCCGACGGCCCGGCTTCCGAGGTGGACCAGGTGCCAATCGTTCGCGAAGCCGTCGACGCTCGAATACTCGCACATGGGCGAGACGCCGATGCGGTTGCGCAGCGTGACGCCGCGCAGGGTCAAGGGCTCGAACAATAACGCCACAATGCGTGAAAACGAATGCACGGCCGCCGGGTTTCAAAGCCCGGGGTACGGCCTCGATTAGGGCGTCGGCGGTTCGCCGATCAGCGAACGGAACTTGGCGCGCTGCGCCGGCGTCAGAACCGCCTGTATTCGGCGCAAGAGTTCTTGGCGGGTCGGCGGATTGGACGAACGCTGTTCGTCATCGAACTGCACGATAACGCGATGGACCGCCCGCTGCTGAGCGGGTTCGAGCTGAAGCGAACGCAACGTGCGCCCAAGCGGCGGCGTCTGCCGAAGCCGTTCCGCAGGCCGCGCGGCTACGTCAATGCGTCGGCCCGGCGCGGCGAAGGCCGGCAGGCTCAAGGCTACGATGAATGCGAGAAGCGCGAGGACGCGGACTGGGTTCATAGCTTAGCCAGCATAGCCCGGCGCACAGGCGAGCGCTTGAAGATTGTATGAGAAAGTGCAGCTCGTGGTCTGGCTACGAGCTTTTCACGATAAGAGGGTATCCTGCGGGCGACCTGATTCCAAACGCTTCGCCGCCCGGTACCTCCGGCGAGTTCCGATATTGATAAACAAGAGCAACGCACCCACCACGAAGCCGACACTATACCAGGCAATCCAAATCGGGTGGAACAGGGTGTCGGCCACCGGATGCAGCAGTGCATCGACGGCAGCAGCTATGCTTGCGGCCAGGCAAAGCATCCATCCAGCGCGTGTGGTGAAAGCGACGCGCGCCGTCGCATAACGGAGAGACTCCGAATCCGACCGCGATACAAAGCCGATGAGAAAACTCACCGCGAAGAAGAACGGTCCGAGAAAAAGTAGGTGCAAACCGGTGGCTAGGCGCGGATGGCGATGGCGCGAACGCCGTCGCTCGCGTGCTGCTCGAATTGGCCGAAGTTCTCGGCGAAGAGCCCGGCCAGTTTGCGCGCCTGGGCGTCGTAAGCGGCCGGATCGGGCCAGGCGTTGCGCGGATTGAGGACGTCCGGCGGCACCTTCGGGACCTCGCTTGGAATTCGCAAGCCGAAAAACGGCTCGGAGACGAACAGCGCTTCGTTCAGGCGTCCGCCGAGCGCGGCATTGATCATCGCCCGCGTGTGTGCGATCGAGATGCGTTTCCCGGTGCCGTAGGCGCCGCCGGTCCAGCCGGTATTGACGAGCCAGCACGTGACCTCGTGGCGCGCGATACGCTCGCCGAGCAGGCGCGCGTAGACCGTCGGATGGTGGACCATAAACGGTGCGCCGAAACAGGTCGAGAAGGTGGCGGTCGGTTCGGTCAGGCCGCGCTCGGTGCCGGCGACCTTCGCCGTATAGCCGGAAAGAAAATGATACATCGCTTGCTCGGCCGAGAGCTGCGAGATCGGCGGCAACACGCCGAATGCGTCGGCGGTCAGCATGATAATCGTATTCGGATGGCCGGCCTGCAGGCCCGGAACGACGTTCGGATTGAATTCGATCGGATAGGCCGAGCGCGTGTTCTCCGTCTTCGCATCCGACTCGAGATCGAGTTTTCGCGTCTGGGGTTCGAGCGGAACGTTTTCGATCACGCATCCGAAACGGTGCGACGCGGCCCAAATCTCCGGCTCCGCTTTTTGCGAGAGACGAATCACTTTCGCGTAGCAGCCGCCCTCGAAGTTGAAGACGCCATCGCTCGACCAGCCGTGCTCGTCGTCGCCGACCAACGGTCGCTTCGAATCCGCCGAGAGCGTCGTCTTGCCGGTCCCGGAGAGGCCGAAGAAGATCGCAACGTCGCCCGACTTGCCGACGTTCGCGGAGCAGTGCATCGAAAGCACGTCGCGTAAGGGCATCAAGTAGTTCATGATCGTGAAGACGGACTTCTTGATCTCGCCCGCATAGCGGCTGCCGCCAATCAAGACGATCTTGCGTGCGAAGTTGATGATGACGAACGTTCCGCTCCGCGTTCCGTCGCGTGCCGGATCGGCATTGAAATTGCACGCATCAACGACGGTGAACTCGGGCACGAAATCGGCCGGCGTCGACTCGGGCGTGATGAACAGGTTGCGTGCGAACAGGTTGTGCCACGCGGTTTCGGTGATCACGCGAATCGGCAATCGGTAATCGGGTGCCGCGCCGACGTAGGCATCGAGTGCGTAGATATCGCGTTCGGCCAGGTACGCGGCGACCCGCACGAAGAGCGCGTCGAAACGGGCCGCATCGAACCCTTGGTTGGCCGCGTTCCAATCGATGTGCTGCTCGCTGCCAGCCTCGCGGACGAAATATTTGTCCTTGGGAGAACGGCCGGTGTGTTCGCCCGTCTCGACGACCAGCTGGCCATCGGCGCCGAGCTCGGCCTCGCCGTTACCGAGTGCCTGCTCGTAGAGAGCGGCGACGGAGAGGTTCCGGTGAATCTTCGAACGGCCGAGGCCGAGGTCGGCGAGGTGGTCGCGGAGTCGTTCGTCGATCTTTTCGGGAAGCGTAAGAATGCCAAGCCCTCCGGCGGAAGAACGGACGGTTTTCCCGCCCGGGAAGGAAGTACCCTCAGCTGAACGAGCTTTTCACGGTCCTGCCCCCCGGAAGGGCCCTCACCGAGTTGCTCTCGCGCCTGCGCCCGGCGAGCGGGCTCGAACGCGTCGCGACGGCTGCGGCGCTCGGGCGAGTGACCGCCGAGCCGATCCGTTCGGGTGAGACGCTCCCGGCCTTTCCACGTTCGACGATGGACGGGTACGCGGTCCGCGCAGCCGACACGTTCGGAGCCTCAGATTCCGCGCCGGCCTACCTGCGCCTGACCGGCGAGGTGTCGATGGGGACGGTCGCTCAGCAGAGCGTCGAAGCCGGGTGCGCGATCCGGGTGCATACCGGGGCGATGCTCCCGCCGGGTGCGGACGGCGTCGTCATCATTGAAGACACGAATCTGCGCGAGCGTGAGTTAGAAGTATTGCGTGCGGCCGCGCCGGGCGAGAACACGCTCGATGTCGGCGAGGATATTCGCAACGGCGATCTCGTTCTGGACGCCGGCGCAACGCTTCGGCCGCAGGATCTCGGCGCTTTGCATGCGCTCGGCATCACGCAGGTCGGCGTGCGCCCGCGCCCGGTCGTCGCGGTGCTCTCGAGCGGTGACGAAGTCGTCGCGCCGGATGAGCGTCCGCGACTCGGTGCGGTGCGCGACGTCAACACCATTACCGTGAGCGCGACGATCGAACGGGCCGGCGGCCAGAGCGTCAGTCACGGCATCGTGGCCGATGACGAAGAAGCGCTCGTCGCCGCCGCGCGCGCAGCGCTGCTGCGCTCGGATATGCTGGTGCTCTCGGCGGGTTCGTCGGTCTCCGCTCGCGACATCACCGCCGCGGCGATCGCGCGCCTGGGTGCACCGGGAATTCTCGTGCACGGCATCGCGCTGCGTCCCGGAAAACCGACGATTCTCGCGCTCTGCGACGGCAAACCCGTCGTTGGCCTTCCCGGCAATCCGGTCAGCGCACTGGTCGTCGCGTGGCGCTTGGTTCGTCCGATCGTGCGCAGGCTGCTCGGCGCCTCGCCCAGTGACGACGGGCTCGGCGATGAACGAGCCCTCGAAGCGCGGCTCACCGCGAATGTCTCATCGAGGCCAGGTCGCGAAGACTACGTGCCCGCGCGTCTGACTCGCGAGACCGATGGAACGCTCCTCGCAGCGCCGATCTTCGGGAAATCGAACTTGATCTTCACGCTCGTGCGCGCCGACGCTTTGATCGAGATTCCGCTTGACCGCGCCGGCGCCTCAGCCGGGTCGATCGTTCGAGTCGTGATTCCGTGAAGCCGGAGGACGTTCGCGGAGCGATGGCCCGGCGAACGATTTTTCTCGAAGACGTTCCACTCGAGGTGGCGCGCGAACGTTTCGATGCTGCGCTCGTCCAGGCTGGGTTGCGCTACGACCGGCGTGAAACGCTCGCGCTCGATGACGCACTGGGCCGCGTAACCGCGGCACCAGTCTTTGCGCGGCTGTCGTCGCCGCACTACCACGCCTGCGCCATGGATGGCATCGCCGTTGCCGCCGCTAAGACGCGCGCGGCTCGCGAAACGGAGCCGCTGCTGCTTGCGATCGACGCCGATGCATTTTTTGTTGACACCGGCGATCCGCTGCCGCCGGGAACCGACGCGGTCATTCCAATCGAAGAGGTCGATGTGCGCGACGATCGCAGCATCGCGATCCGGGCCGCCGTCGCGCCCTTCACGCACGTGCGGCAGATCGGCGAAGATGTCGTCGCGACCGAAGCCGTTGTCGCCGGCGGCCGCACGCTCGAACCGGCCGATCTGGCCGCGCTCGCCGCAGCGGGGCGCCCCGGAGTCGAAGTCCTCGCGCGGCCGCGCGTCGCGGTCATCACGACCGGTACCGAACTCGTCTCGCCCGATGTCGTCGAGCCGGCGCCGGGTGCGATCGTGGATTCAAATGCCATCCTCTTGCGTGCCTGCGTGCGGCGCTACGGTGGCGAGCCGGTCAGCTTCGATCCGGTCGCCGACGACGAGCCACGCCTGCACGAGGCCGTCGCACGCGCGCTCGCGTCCTGCGATGTCGTGATCGTGAACGCGGGGAGTTCGGCCGGATCGGAAGACTACACGGCGCGCACGCTCGCCCACTTCGGGGCTGTGGTCGTGCATGGTGTTGCGATCCGCCCCGGACATCCACTCGTGCTCGCCGTCGCCAAGGACGGCGAGCGGGCGGTTCCGCTGCTGGGTATTCCCGGTTATCCCGTCAGCGCGGCGATCTGCGCCGACCTGTTCGTGCGGCCGTTGCTCGAACGCTTGGGCGGACGCGACGCGCCCGACGTTCGCGAGTTTGACGCCCTCGTGACGCGCAAGTTGTTCTCGCCGCTCGGTGAAGAAGAGTACGTCCGCGCGGTCGCCGCACGCGTTGGCGAGCGCATCGTTGCGACCCCGATGCGGCGCGGCGCGGGCGTCATTACCTCGCTCTCGCGCGCGAACTGCCTGATCACCGTTCCGCGCTTCAGCGAGGGCGTGCGCGCCGGCGCGACCGTACGCGCGCGAGCGCTGCGTCCGCTCGAAGCGATCGAACGCACGCTGCTCGCGGTGGGAAGTCACGACGTCGCGATCGATCTGCTGGCGGGCCGGCTTGCGGCGCGGCACATCGAGCTCGTTTCGGCGAACGTCGGCAGCATCGCGGGCTTGGCGACCTTGGCAGCCGGCGCGACGCACATCGCAGGCACACACGCCATCGACCCTGCGACGGGAACCTACAACGACATCGCGATCCGGCGCTACGCACCGGGCATGCGCGTAGCCCTCGCACACTTCGCTCGGCGTCAGCAAGGCTTGATCGTAGCCGCGGGCAATCCGCTCGGGCTGCGTTCGCTCGAGGATATCGCGCGCAGCCACGCGCGATTCGTCAACCGTCAGAAGGATGCGGGAACGAGGATGCTGCTCGAGTTGCTGCTTTCGCGTGCCGGCATTCCAGCGGAATCGATCGAGGGCTACGAGCGCATCGAGTTCACGCACCTCGCTGTTGCGGCGCTGGTTGCCGAAGGCTCGGCCGATTGCGGTCTCGGCATCCTCGCCGCGGCGCGCGCGCTCGGCTGCGACTTCGTCGCCCTCGCGGAAGAGCCGTACGAACTTGCGATCGACGCGCGACAACTGAACGACCCGCGGATCGCGGCGCTTCTTGAAACCCTGGCGAGCGACGAACTCCGATCCGAGATTGCGGCGCTTGGCGGTTACGATCCGTCCGGCAGCGGCAGCTTGCGCTTCGTTGAGGTGGAAGCGTGAGGCTCGAACTCTTCGGAATGGCGCGCGCGCTGGTGGGGTCGCCCAGCGTGGATCTTGCGGTACCCGAGCCCACGACGTTACGGAGTTTGCTCGCGGCGCTCGCCGTGCGCTACCCGCAACTCGACGGGAGCGTCCTCGACGCGGCGAGCCACGCCCCGCTGGAGCCGAACGTGGTCCTCCTCGACGGGCGTCGCGCACGCGGTCTCGACGAGCCGGTCAGCGACGGCGACCGGCCGTGTCTTCTGTTCTTGCCGAGCGGGGGCTAAGATGGAGCGCGTCACTCCGACAACGCTGTCAGGGCGCTACGTGCGGCTCGAGCCATTGGAAATGCGACATGCCGCCGGCCTTTTCAACGTTGGACGAGAGTCGTCGATCTGGGAATGGCTCGCGCTCGATCCGCTGTCGACGCAAGGCGACGCGGAACGCTACATCCAGGAAGCGCTGTCGGCTGCCGCCGGCGGAGCGGAGATTCCGTTCGCGGCGATCGACCTCGCGAGCGGAGCAGTCGCCGGAACGACGCGCTTTCTCGAAATTCGTCCGCCGGATCGCGCGCTCGAAATCGGCTGGTCCTGGTACGGCGTCGCGTATCAGCGCACCGCGTTGAACACGGAAGCGAAACTGTTATTGCTGACGCATGCCTTCGATGTTTGGGGTGCGCAGCGCGTGCAGTTTAAGACCGACGCACGCAACGTTCGTTCGCGGCGCGCCATCGAACGGCTGGGCGCCAAGCCCGAGGGCATACTTCGTCGCCATTCGATCATTCGTAAAAACGGCAACCCGCGCGACAGCGCCTACTACAGCATTATCCGCGAGGAGTGGGACGCCGTGCGAATCCGGCTTCAAGCATTGCTGCCAAGCGAATAGTCAAGCGAGCCTCCGGCTCGACGCAGCATCCTGGGAAAAAATGGGTATTACCGTCTCAGGCCCCTAGGAAAATGACCGCTTTTTAACCGGGGCCAGAAGAGGAAGACTACCTTGCTATACCTCCGATTTCTACGCTCGGCCGCGACTGCCGGTGGCGCCGCCGCCGCGCTCGTGCTACTCATAGGACTGCCGGCGATGGCCCAAACCGTCACGATCGACGGCCAGGTCACGAACTTCTCCCCGCCGCCGATCGAGCGCGCCGGACGCGTCTTCGTACCGCTACGCGGAGTCTTTGAACGCCTCGGCGCGAGCGTCGTCTATCAGGCCGGCGTGATCAATGCGACGGGCAACGGACGCGACATCTCGCTGACGATCGGCTCGACCCAAGCGACCGTTAACGGCAACCCGCAAGTTTTGGATGTCGCACCGTTCATCGTCGGTGCGAGCACGTACGTTCCACTGCGCTTCGTATCGCAAGCACTCGGCGCTGCCGTCAATTACGATGACTCGACGACGACCGTCGCCATTACCACGAACGGCGGCGGTGGCAACGGCGGTCGCGGTCGCGGCCCCGTCGCCGGCGGAGGCTCAAGTCGCCTGGCTACCGGCAGCATGATCTCCGGAACGCTCTCGACCGATCTCAATACGGCGACCGCGCAAGTCGGCGATCAATTTTCGGTCAATATCGCGCCGCCGTATCCGAACGACGATCCGTCCTATTCGAACGCGTACATTCGGGGACGCGTCGCCGCCGTGACGCGCGCGGGCCAAGGAAGGCAGCCGCAGTTGGGGCTGACCTTCGATCGTATCGTCTTCCCGGACGGGCGCACGATGCCGATCGCGGGCCACGTTACGACGGCGGATGAGAAGCGCTCGAGCGCCGTTCCGCAACAGGCGATCGGGGCGCTCGCCGGCATGCTTGTCGGCAACGCCCTGGGCAAGGTCATCTTGCATACGAGCGGCGGCGGAATCGCCGGCGCGGCCGGTGGTTTCCTCTACGGAAACAACCTCAAGAGCGACTTCCACATCCCAAGATCCTCGACCGTGACGATCCAGGTCGACCGTCCGCTCCGTCAGGCCGGACAGTAACGAACCAACGGTAGTCGAAAAGTCCGCGAGCGCCGGAGAGCCTCGCGGGCTTTTCGCATTTGGGGAAACCCCGCGCCGGGGCACCGGGTCATCCTAAGCGTGACGACCCTTTCTGCCGGCAGTGTCGATGCGGCCCGTACGACGAGCGATGTGCTCTACGTCGATCTCGGCGCGCGCACGTTCGAACGCGTCAGCGAGCACGTCGCGCAGGCCGAACTCGGCGGAGCCAGCCTTGCGATCGCCTTGCTCGATGCCGAGATCGCGGGCCCAATCGATCCGCTCTCGGCCGAGAATGCTCTAGTCTTTGCTCCCGGCCCGTTTGCCGCAACGGCGGTGCCTGCGGCGACGAAACATGCGATCGCGACGGTCTCGCCATTGACGGAGCGACTGACCGACGGACTCTCGTCGAGCCATTGGTCGGGGGCGCTACGCCGCCTTGGTCTAGCCGGTCTCGTCATTCGCGGTGCGGCGTCGGAATGGATCGCGCTCGCTATCGACCGCGAGAGCGTCCGCTTTCTCGATGCGACCGAGTTGCTTGGCGCGAGCCCAGCCGAGACGACGAAACGCTTGCGGACGCAACTCGGCGACCCGAAGTGGCGCGTTGCCGCGATCGGCATGGCCGGAGAAAACCAGGTTCGCTTCGCGACGATCGACAACGACGGACGCCAAGCGGGCCGCGGCGGCGCCGGTGCCGTCATGGGTTCCAAACGGCTCAAGGCGATCGCGCTCCTAGGTCAGGGCGATTCGTCGCTGCCGCTCGCCGATCCGGAGCGCGTCCAGAAGATTGCGCGCGATCTGCGTGAGCGTTCGCTCGGAACGGCGACCGCGAAGTACCGGGTATTGGGAACCGGCGCGAACCTGCGCGTACTGCAGCGCATGGGTATGCTGCCGACGCGCAACTTCGCACAAGCTTCATTCGAGGGCGCGGAACGCGTCACGCCCGAACGCGCTCGCGAAGCGCCCGAGGCCTATCTCGAACGGCGCGGCGGTTGCGCACATTGTCCGGTGCAGTGCGAGCACATGTACGTGCGCCGTGCGGGCGACGGCAAGAGCAAAGGTAAAGCGGCTGCCAGCGAATATGAATCGGTCTGGGCCTTTGGTCCAAATTGCGGCGTCGACGATCTCGACGCGGTCCTGGATGCGATCGCTCGCTGCGACGATTACGGCCTCGATACGATCTCGGCCGGCGGCGCCATCGCGTTCGCCATGGAATGCGCGGAGCGCGGCCTCATCGACACCGAGGCGTTCGGCACGCCGCTTCGCTTTGGAAATGGCGCCGTCCTCGGACCCGCGATCGATGCGATCGCGCGCGGCGAGGGCGCGGGCGCAACGCTAGCGCTCGGTGTGCGCGCGGCTGCACGTAAGATCGGACCGCAAGCCGAGGCCTTTGCGCTGCACGTGAAGGGTCTTGAGTTGCCCGGATACGAGCCGCGCGCATTGCCAACGTATGCGCTGGCGCTCGCCGTTTGCACTCGCGGTGCATGTCACAATCGGGCGGCAGCGTATGACGCCGATTTGCGCGATCCGGGCAATGTGCTTTCGGACGAGGCGCGGGCTCGCGCCGTCGTCGAAGCGGAAGATACGGCGATCGCGTGGGACGCGCTCGTCTTGTGCAAGTTCACGCGCGGCTGCTTTGACGATTTCTGGACCGAGGGCGCGGCGTTGTGGACGGCGGTCACGGGCGTGCAACTCGACGGCCCGAGTCTGCGCGCGCAAGCCCAGCGGACATGGCGGCGCAAGCGCAGCATCAACGCGCGCCTTGGCTGGACGCCGGCAGAAGATGTCTTACCAGATCGCCTGAGCGAACCGGTCGCGGATGGGCCCTTCGCCGGGACGCGCATCGATCCGCAACGTCTGGAGCAACAGCGCATGATCTATGAAGAAGTGCGGGCCGCCTTGTGAAGCGCGACGCGTTTCTGGGAGGCCTCGCGGTACTGCCGCTCGCCGTGCAGAGCGTGGGCCGCGCCGCATTGCCGGGCATCAAGATCGGCGTTCTGCCGCCCGGGCCGCTCGATGCGATCACCGATATCGATGGCATTGCCGTCGGACATGCCACCAAGATCGAGGGCGCGGCCGGCCCACTCGTCGCGGGGCAGGGGCCCGTGCGCACGGGCGTGACGGTCATTCTCCCTAACGATTCCATTTGGATGCGCCGCGTTGCGGCTGCGACCTACGACCTCAACGGCAACGGCGAGATGACGGGCGCGCACTGGATCGATGAAGCGGGCTTTCTCGAAACGCCGATCGCGTTCACCAACACGCTCAACGTCGGCAAGGTTGACGACGGGATCATCGACTGGATGATCTCGCGCTGGCCGGATATTGGCGTCCGTGCCGATGTTCCATTGCCGGTTGTGATTGAGTGTGACGATCAAGGACTCAACGATATTCAGGGCCGGCACGTTAGCCCGCAGGATACGGTACGCGCGCTCCAGAGTGCCAAAGGCGGCGCGTTCGAGCGCGGCAACGTCGGCGGCGGCACGGGCATGCGCGCATTCGCGTTCAAAGCGGGCATCGGAACGGCGTCGCGCCGCACGGCGGCGAGCGGCGGCTGGACCGTTGGGGTGATTCTCAATGCGAACACCGGCTCGCGCGCCGAACTCCGCATCGACGGCGTGCCGATCGGGCGGATGCTCGCGAAAGAGTACTTGCCCTCGTATCCTCCGCGTACGTCCTGGGTCGATCATGGGCGGGCAGCGGACGGCAGCATCGTCGTCGTCATCGCGACCGACGCCCCGCTCAACGCGCGCCAATTGCGCGAATTGACAAAGCGCGCGGTCCTCGGCCTCGCGCGAACCGGCATCACGTCGCATACCTCGAGCGGCGACCTGCTTCTTGCCTTCAGCACGACGCGTCTCTATCCGCGCGCCGGCGCGCCGATCGCCGTGCCCGACGTCTACGAAGACGACAGACTCGACGCGCTCTTCGCCGCAACGGCGGAAGCTACCGAAGCCGCAGTGGTCGATTCGTTGTTATCCGCGCGCACGCTATCCGGCGCGCGTAATATTACGTTCTACGGATTACCCGAAGAGCGCGTCCGTGCGCTCTTACGCGCGAACACGAGTCGCTGAACTAGGAACTTGCCGCCTTGATGCAATGCGCCTTGAAGATGGCCTTTTGGACGCCTTTCACCTTGGCATAGAACACGTCGTCGTAGGCGGCTGCGCCGGCTTTGGTGACGACTTCGTGCCCGAGATCTCCATCAGCGGTCGCGATGTCGGTCCATGTCAGCGCGTTGCCGACCCAGCCGCGCGTCCACGAAATGCCCCACGCGCCGCTATGGTCGATACCGGCGGTGATGAAGCGATGCTTCTTTGCATCGTAGGCCATCGAGCCGAGGGAATGATACGCCGGCCGTTTTCCCATGGCCGGAGCGTCGATCGACTGCTGCATCAGATCGCCGTCGAGCTCCACCTCGAACGCGACGGTGGCTTTTCCGACCGGTTTTCCAACCATGGCGCCCGAGCAGTTCCAGGTGCCGACAAAGAAGGTCATCGCGCTCATCGGTCCCGTTGCCGCGGCGGGATCGGCGGCGGCAGATAGCGGCGCGACGCCCAGCGCGAGCACGAAGAGAAGCGCCAAAGACTTATGTATGTGCATGCTGCGGCGCTTACCTGGCGACTCCGGTGAGTCCTTTTTCAGGCGACCGATTCGAGGGCGGCCGCACCGTGAAAGTAGTCGGGGGAGATGAAGAGCGGGCGCAACGAGAGGACGTCGTCGAAGGTCTCGTCGCCGACGGTGAGATGGCACATCGCCTCGTCGCGCTTCATCGCGAAGAGCAGGCCGGCATCCAGGCCGTTCGAGGAGTGACGCGTTGCGCGCGCGAGGATCGAGAGCGTATCCAGATCGTCGGTCTTGAAGAAGATCTTCTGGCTGAAGTTTTGCAGCGCGGCATCGACTTGGTGGCGCGGCAGCACGGAATAGAGCGACGAGACGCCGTGCGTCGTTGCGAGCACCATGCAGCCGGCAGAGCGAATGATGCCGAGCGACCGGATGTCGGATTCAGAGGCGCAGAGCTGGTATTCGTCGATCGCGAAGACGACGGGGCGCGTTTGGTCGAGTAGCGGGTTGGCGCGCCGTTTCTCCATTGCGGTAAAGAAGCGGCGTTTGGCCATCGTATAGATCGCCGCGGCCGCGCGATCGTATTCCGAGCGCGGGACGTGCAGCACGATCACCTTGCCCTCGAAGACCGATTCCATCGAGACCATGTTCGCTTTGCGGCCGAAGGTCTTAGCGATCTTGGCGTCGCGTAAGGGCTCGAGGAGCTGCGAGGCGGTGAACTGCACGCCGCGACGCGTTTCAGGCGTGAACTGGTTGAAGCGCGTATCCTCGTAGGTCATCGCTTCGCGAATCGTCCAGGCTTCGTCGGATTCGTGCGCGAGCGCGCGCAGCCGGTCGCTAGCGTGGACGCGGACCATCGCGGCGAACTTGCCGTCGAAGCAATACGCAGTCAGATGCTCGAAGGTGTAGTACTGCGTGCCTGCGGCGTGCAGGAGGCGCAGAGCGTTTTTCATGCGAGAAACGGCTGCTTCGATGAATTGTTTGGCGTCTTCGCCGACGTGACCGAAGGCGTCGCGGAAGTACATGGCATCGATGTCGGGGTTGCCGCTGAGCAGATCCAGGCCGAATTCGGAGCCCGGCTCGACGACGAGGATATCGCGTCCGGCGCGCCTCGCGATCTCGGCGGCTTCGGTGGCGGCCTCGGTCTTGGGGGCGATGATGAGCGCCCCGGCGCCCAGATCGCCGAGCATCTGGGTCAGCATGGGGTTATAGGCGCGCGTCGTCTTGCCCGAGCCCGACGAGCCGAAGATCATGGTGTGCCGGCACAGATCCTCAAAACCGAAGGCAATCGTGGTCGCGCCCTCGCCGAGTGTCAGTCTGCGCTCGGGGGGCTTCGTACGCGTCGCGTGTCGGCTGCTTCCTTGCATAGGCCCAGATTAGCGTCCCAGGTCACACTCGCGTAGGGCCAAATGGTTCCAATTGGTGTAACTTTTCGGTAAAGTTACCCACTGCGCGCGTGACAATTCCCGCGCCTTCGATATGATTGTGAGGCGCCTTACGCGAGGTGCGCCCCCCCGCTTATTGCAAGCGCGGCGCCGCTCTGTGCGGCCCCGCCTTCGACCATCTTCCATAGCAAGGGGGCAAGGCGAAGAAACCCCGTTTCGACGGGGTTTCTTCGTACCTAGCCGGGGGCTTAGGCGACGTGCATCGGCGCGAGGTCGCGCGCCTGGAGAATGGGTCCCGGCGAGATGACGTGGCGCTTCATGCCTAGCTGCGTCGCGTCGACGCCAAGCGCCAGCGCCACGAGTTGCGGCAGATGGAAGGTCGGCAAGTCGGTCCGGCCCCAGCGCGCCGCGGAGTCGGCCTGGTAGCCGTCGAGCGCGAGGTGGCAGAGGGGACAGGGGGTCAGGACGGCTTCGGCGCCGAGGTCCTTGGCGATCCGCATGTTCTGCCCGACCATGTTGGTGGCGACGCCGTCTTTCTCGAGCTGGATATGGAAGCCGCAGCAGCGGGTCTTGCCGGCGTAGTCGATTGCCTCGCCGCCCAGCGCCTCGATCAGGTCTTCGAGCGAGTGCGGGTTACGCGACGACTCCCAGCCGTTGACCGATTCAGGACGAATGATGTGGCAGCCGTAAAACGGCGCGACCTTGAGGCCGTTGAGCGGGTTGACGACCATCGACTTCAGCGTGTCGAGGCCGATATCGTCGATCAGCAGCCAGAGCAAGTGGCGCACCGAGACCGAGCCCTTATACGAAGCGCCGAACTTTCCGAGAATCGCGTTGGCCTGTTCCATCTGCGATTCGTTTTCGAGCAGCTCTTTGTTGGCCGCACGCATATGGCCGGTGCAGGTGGAGCAGATCGTGATCACGTCGTCGAGGCCGAGCGCTTCGGCCTGCGCATAGGTACGCGCGTTCAGCACGCGCGCCACGTCGCGGTTGACGTCGTTCAGGACGGAGGCGCCGCAACATGAGGCGGCGGTCAACTCGATCAGCTCGATGCCGAGTTTGTCGGCGAGCAGCAGTGTCGAGTTGAAGAGTTCGGTGCACGACTCTTTGGCCACGCAGCCGGGAAAGAAGCCGTAGCGCTTGGTCTCGGCCGACTTCGAGCGGCGCTTGGGGGCGGTGATGGTCATGGCCATTATCCGACTGGAACCTCCAGGGCATCGTAGATCATACGGATCTCGTTGACGTTCTCGACGGGTTTGAGGAAGAGCGGCGGGACCTTGCCCTTGGCCGCCATGCGCAATCCGAGCGGCATGATCTTCAGCAGTCCCTTGAAATTGAATTTACCGACGGTGCCGACGATGACTTCGTTCTCATTGAGCATGCCGGATTGTCTAATCGTCTTCGAGACGACCAGCGCGTGGCGCGGGCCCGCGCCCGTGAAGCCCTCTTCGATCGAGATTCGCTTGAGGGCGATGATGTCGTCTTGGGGCTCGACGTGCTTGGGGCAGTACGAGCATGCGTAGCAATGCGCACAGAGCCAGAGATAGTCGTCGGAGATCTGCCCGACGCGCTCCTTGCGCTTCGAGTCGCGAACGTCTTCGATAAATCGGTAGGCGTACGCAATCGCGGCCGGGCCGGCGAACGACGGATCGACGCTGATGACCGGGCAGAGCGCGTAGCAGGTCGCGCACATCACGCAATTGGCGACGGCGACGAGTTTCTTCATGTCCTCGGGCGAGACGCGTCGTTCGCGTTCGTGGTCCTCGTCGCGATCGGCCGGCTGAAGATACGGCTTCAGGCGCGAGTACTTGTCCCAGAACGGGTCCATGTGGACGACCATGTCCTTCATGACCTCGAAGTTGGGCATCGGGTCGACCTTGACCGAACGATCGTCGCGCATGACCGTGTTGATCGGCGTCTTGCACGCGAGGCCGGTCACGCCGTTGATGTTCATCGAGCACGAGCCGCAGATCGCCGAACGGCACGAGCGCCGGAATGAGATCGTGCCGTCGACCTCGGCCTTGGCGTACTCGAGCGCGTCGAGCACGGTCGAGGTTTCGGGGAAGTCGATCTCGACCCGGTCGCGGTGCGGAACGTCGTCGACCTTCTCGTCGTAGCGGAAGAGATCGAGGGTGAATTTTGCCATCAGTACGTTCTCACCGTGGGCTGCCATTTCGTAAAGGTGACTTTGCGCGTGAAGTCCAGTCGTGGGTCGGCGCCTGTATTATGGAAGAGCGAATGAACCAGCCACTTTTCGTCGTCGCGCTCGGGAAAGTCGGTGCGGGCCTGGGCGCCGCGCGATTCGGTCCGGGCCAGCGCGCCGGCCGCGATGCACTGCGCGATATCGATCAGGAACTCGGTTTCGAGAAAACCGGTCAGGTCGGTGTTGAAGGTCTTAGACTTGTCCATGACCGTCATCGACTTAGCCGCCTCGCGAACCTCGCGCAAACCCTCGACGGCTTTCTTGAGGCCGGCATCGTCGCGGAAGATGAAGACGTTATCGGAGAGCACGTTGTTCATCCTCTTGCGCACCGCTGGGTGGCGCTCGCCACCGCTGCGGGCGAGGATCCCGTCGATCCGGTCCTGCTCGGATTTCAACGTTCGCTCGGAGACGCGCACGTCGCCCAGGCCCTTGATGTACGCAATCGCGTGCCGTGCGGAGCGCGCGCCGAAGACGATCGTTTCAAGGAGTGAATTCCCGCCGAGACGGTTCGCGCCGTGCACGCTGACGCAGGCGCACTCGCCGGCCGCGTAGACGCCGGGGATGCGGGTCGCGCCGAACTTGTCGGTCTCGATGCCGCCCATCGCGTAGTGCATGCCGGGAAGAATCGGAATGGGCGTGTCGATCGCGTCTTTGCCGGTCGCATCGAGCGCGAGTTCGCGAATCTGCGGCAAGCGTTCCAGGATTTTTTCGCGGCCGAGATGGCGCAGGTCGAGGAAGACGCAGCCGTCGACACCGCGGCCTTCCAGAATCTCGGTCCATTCGGCGCGCGAAACGACATCGCGCGAAGCGAGTTCGCCCTTGTTCGGGGCGTACTTGAACATGAAGCGCTCGCCGTCTTTATTGAGAAGGTAGGCGCCTTCGCCGCGGGCGGCTTCCGAGAGCAGCACACCGTTTTCTTTTAACGACGTCGGGTGGAACTGAACGAACTCCATGTCCATCAGCGGGATGCCGGCGCGATAGGCGATCGCCATGCCGTCGGCGGTTGAGGCGTAGCTGTTGGTCGTCTTGGCGTAGACCCGCCCGAGGCCGCCGGTCGCGAAGATCGTCGCCTTGGCGCTGACCAGTTCCAGTTCGCCGGAACGCATATTGTACGCCACCACGCCCGCGCCCATGCCGTCCTCGACGCAGAGCGCGGTTGCGAAGTACTCTTCGTAGACTTTGACGCCGAAGCGTTCGAGCTGTTCCCACAGGGTATGCAAGATGACCAGGCCCGTGACGTCGGCCGAATAACAGGTGCGCGCCGAACCGGCGCCGCCGAAGGGCCGCTGGGCGATGCGTCCGTCGGGCATACGCGAGAAGATGCAGCCGCGATGCTCGAGCCAGACGATCTGGCGCGGCGCGTCCTCGGCCATGGCCTCGATCGCGTCCTGGTCGCCCAGATAATCCGAGCCCTTCACGCAGTCGAAGGCATGATTCTCGGTGGAGTCGTCCTCGCGGTTGCCGAGGGCCGCATTGATGCCGCCCTGCGCCGCGCCGGAATGGCTGCGCACGGGGTGCATCTTCGAAACGACGGCAACGTCGGCGCCGCCCTCGGCCGCCTCGACCGCGGCGCGCATTCCGGCTAACCCACCGCCGACGACGACGATGTCGTGTTTGATCAAACCTCGGGTCCCCTCGTCATGAAACTTCTTTTCATCTTATATCACCAGATTAGGGCCCCCACACGATTAACGTCGCACGGTCTTGGAGCCTGGTCGCCGGGCGCCGGGTTGGTCGCAGTCTACAGGGGGGCCGTTCGTCAGCCGGAAAAACACCGGCGAAGCCGCCGCGAGTTTTGCCCGAGGTCACCACCGCTCTTTGAGTTCCTTCGTTCACCTTCACGTCCATAGCGAGTATTCGCTGTTGGACGGGGCTTGTCGCATTGACTCCCTCTGCCGGCGGACCGCCGACGACGGCGCGCCCGGGGTCGCGCTCACCGACCACGGGGTCATGTTCGGAGCGATGGAGTTTTACTACGCCGCGCGCGACCACTCGCTCGTGCCCATCGTCGGCTGCGAAGCCTACATCGCGCCGCGCGGCCGTTTCGACCGAACGGTGCGCGACGAAGCGCACGTGACCTTGCTCGCCGCCGATCTCGTCGGATACCGGAACCTGGTCGCGCTGATCTCCAAAGGCTTTCTCGAAGGCTACTATTATAAGCCGCGCATCGATCTGGATCTGCTCGCCAAGCACAACAGCGGCTTGATCGTCCTCTCGGGCTGTATGTCCGGGCTCTGCGCGCAACCGCTGCTGCGCAATGATTATGAGGGCGCCAAGAAAGCCGCCAAAGTCTATCAAGAGATCTTCGGGGACCGGTTCTACGTCGAGATCATGCGCCACGGCATTCCCGAGCAGGATGTCATCAACGACGGCCTGATCAAGCTTGCCCGTGAGATGAACTTGCCGCTGGTCGCGACCAACGACTCGCATTACCTCGCGCGCGCGGATGCGCAGGCCCACGACGTGCTGCTCTGCATCGGCACGGGCAAGACGGTCCAAGACACGAGCCGCATGAAGTTTGCGACCGACGAGTTCTACGTGAAGTCGGCCGAAGAGATGTACGGACTCTTCGCCGACGTGCCGGATGCCTGCGATAACACTCTCGAGATCGCCAAGCGCATCGACATGAAAGTCCCGGAGAAGCAGTTCAACATTCCGCTTTTCCCCGTTCCCCAAGTCAACGACCAGCCGTCGCTGCTCGGCGATACGTCGCCCGAACAATATCTGCGCGAGCTGTGCGAGGCCGGATTGTTCGAGCGGTATGGACCGGAGCGCGCGAAGGCGGATCCGGTCTTGCGCGAACGGCTCGAGTACGAACTCGGGGTCATCATCTCGATGAACCTCGCATCGTACTTCCTAATCGTGTGGGATTTCATCAAGTACGCGCGCGACAACGACATTCCGGTCGGGCCGGGCCGCGGCTCGGTCGTCAACTCGATCGTCTCATACACCCTGCACATCACCGACATGGATCCGATCAAGTTCGGCTTGATCTTCGAACGCTTCCTCAATCCCGACCGTATCTCGATGCCCGACATCGATACCGACTTCTGCGTCGAGCGCCGGGACGAAGTGATCAAGTACGTTACCGCCAAGTACGGTCAGGGCCACGTCGCTCAGATCGTGACCTTCGGAACGATGGCAGCGCGCGCCGCCGTTCGCGACGCCGGCCGCGCGCTCGGCGTGCCGCTCGGCGACGTGGACCGAGTCGCGAAACTCATTCCCTCCGGCCCCGGCGGACTGACGATCGAAGCGGCGCTCAAGTCGATTCCCGAGCTAAGGACGCTCTACGATGTGGCGCCGCCGCTACGGCAGTTGCTCGATACGGCCAAGTCGATCGAAGGTTTGGCCCGGCACGCTTCGACCCACGCCGCCGGCGTCGTCATCTCGAAGGACCCGCTGGTCGATCACGCGCCGCTCATCAAGATCGGCGACGAAGATATCAACACGCAATACGACATGGGCTGGGTCGAGCGCATCGGTCTGCTCAAGATGGATTTTCTCGGCCTGCGCAATCTCACGGTGATGAAGAACGCGGTCGACGAGATTCGGCGCGTGGAATCGCCCGAATTCGACCTAGCTAAAATCCCGGAGGACGATCGCAAGACCCTTGAGATGCTCGGCCGCGGGGAGACGACCGGCGTCTTCCAGCTCGAGTCGGAAGGGATGCGTCGCGTCGTCTCCGATCTCAAGCCGACCTCGCTCGACGACATCGTCGCGCTGGTCGCGCTGTACCGGCCCGGACCGATGGAGTGGATTCCGCTCTACATCAGCAACAAGCACGGCCGCACGAAGTTGAAGTACCTCCATCCGAAACTCGAGCCGATTCTGGCGCCGACGTACGCCGTCCCGTGTTATCAAGAACAGGTGATGCAGATTGCGCGCGAGATCGCTGGTTTCTCGATGGCCGAGGCCGACGAATTGCGCAAAGTCATGGGCAAGAAGCAGAAAGAGAAGATTCCATTCTACCGGAGCAAATTCGTCGAGGGCGCGATGGCGGGGGGCATCGAGAAGAAGGTTGCCGAGGAGATTTTCCAATTCGTCGAGCCGTTTGCCGGCTACGGTTTCGTCAAGGGACACGCGGTCGCATACGGCTGGATCTCGTACCAGACCGCGTACCTGAAAGCGAACTACCCACGTGCGTATCTTGCGGCGCTGATGACCTCCGTGCGGGACAAGACCGATAAGCTCGTCGAGTACCTCGACGAGGCGAAGAAGATGGGCGTCCATGTGTTGCCGCCCGACGTCAACGAGTCGTTGACGGATTTCACGGTCGCCGGGGAAGATATCCGTTTCGGCCTCGCCGCGATCAAGGGCGCGGGCGAAGGTGCGGTGCGCGCGATCATCGAGGCGCGCGAGAAGGGCGGCGCGTTCACCGATCTCTTCGATTTCGTTCGAAGGCTCGATCTCAAACAGCTGAATCGCAAGGTCCTCGAAGCGTTGATCAAGTGCGGCGCGCTCGATGCTTTAGCGGGCAATCGCGCGCAACAACTCGATGCGCTCGACACGGCGCTCGAGATCGCCAATCGCGGTGCGCGGGATCGCGAGTCGGGGCAGGCTTCGCTGTTCGGCACCGTCGAGGCGGCCCACGAAGAACTCAAGCCGCAATTGCGACCCCTGCCGGCGCCGGCATTACTCGAAGCGCTCGGCTGGGAGAAGGAAACGCTCGGCATCTTCGTCTCCGGTCACCCGCTTGCCGATATCGCCGAAGCGCTGGCGCGCGGCGGCGCGATGCCGATCAAAGATCTGCGCGAGCGGCCGGACGACGAATCGGTCACGATCGCCGGCATGCTGATCGCAGTGCGGCGGACGATGACCAAAGCGCAGCAGCAGATGCTGATCGCGACCCTGGAAGATATGGGCGGGAGCGTGGAGTGCATCGTCTTTCCGAAGAGTTATGCGCAATTGCAAGCGGCCTTCGTGTCCGATGCGATCGTCACGATCAAGGGTCGCGTGCGCTTTCGCGAACGTCGTGGTACGGTGCCGGGCGACGACGCGCCCGTCGAGTTGTCCGTCACGGTCAACGAGGTCAAGGCGTTCGAACGCCGCGACGTTCCGCCCGCGCCGAAGGGCTGGCACGTGACGGCGCTTTCGAAGCGTGAGATCGATGCCCTCGCGCGCTTACTCGATGAATCTCCCGGCACGGTTCCGATCGTAGTGCACGTCGCTGGCGCGACCGAGCAAATGCCGCGCGGCATAGCGGGCAGCCCGTACGTGCGGCACGAGCTCGAATCGATATTCGGCGGAAGCCGCGTGTGGGAAGCGCCGCTCGTCGATGCGTAGGGTATAGCAATGCGTTTACCGGCGGGCACGCGCGATTGGCTTCCAGCCGAACTGCGGCGGAAACGGGCGGTGGAAAACGCGCTGCGCGGCGTCTTCGAACGCTGGGCGTACGCGGAAGCGCAGACGCCGAGCTTCGAACGCTTCGACGTGCTCGAGACCGGAATCGGTGAGACCCTGGCCGACAAGCTCTTTCTTTTCAACGACCGGCGCGGCACGCAACTGGCCTTGCGACCGGAGATGACGACGCCGATTGCACGTCTGGTATCGACCCGGATGCGCGAGGCGCCGCTCCCGCTACGGCTGTCGTACGTGCAACCGACCTACCGCTACGAGGAACCGCAGGAAGGCCGCATGCGTGAGTTCACGCAGGCGGGCCTCGAATTGATCGGTGCGGAGAGCGCGCACGCCGACGCGGAGTGCCTCTTCACCGCGGTCGAGGCGCTCGATGTCCTCGGTCTCGATGACGCGCTCTTCGACATCAATCACTCGGCCGTCATCGACGGCGTTCTCTCAACGCTCGGACTGAACGTCGCGCAAGCGGCGATCTGCAAAGGGCTGATCTCCGACCGAAATATCGTCGCGCTACGCGCGGAGTTAAACGGGATGGGGCGCGAGCAACACGCCGACGCGGTCGTGCGACTGGCGATGATGCGCGGCCGGTTCGAGGTTTTGGAGGCGGTCCGTCCGTACTGCACGAGCGACGCGAGCCGGGCCGGGATCACGCGTCTCGAATTGCTCCTGACCCGCGCCGCCGACCTCGGCTACGAAGGCCGCATCAGCATCGATCTCTCGTTGTTGCGCGATTTCTCGTACTATACCGGCTTCATCTTCGAAGGATTCGTCGGCGAGGCCGGCTTCTCGCTCTGCGGCGGCGGACGCTACGACGAGCTGCTGCCGCACTTCGGTCTGGACGCCGGTGCCGTTGGCTGGTCGGCCGGAGTTGAACGTCTGCTGCTCGCCCTCGAACGGCGCCACAGTAATCGCTTTGGCGAAGCGCCGGCGATCGACGTCTTGGTCAGCGGCTCCGACGTGATCGCCGCGTGCGAGCGCGCCGCCGGGCGGACGGTTCGCATCGACTTCGATCGGCAGAGCGAGGCGACATTACTCGCCCTAGCGCGCGCGCAACGTATTCCGCGCCTCGTCATCGCGCGCGGCGGCGAGATCCGTGAATTCGATGTGACATGGTGAGTGAAAATCGCGCAGGCCTCACGATCGCAATTCCGAAGGGCGCGCTCTACGCCGATGCCGCAGCGCGTCTCAAATCGGCCGGAATCGAGCTTCCGGCCGACCCGGGTCGCAATCTGAGCGTAACGGACGGAGATGGAACGCGCGTCTTGCTGTTACGCCCGATCGACGTGCCGGCCTACGTCGAGTTCGGTGCAGCCGATTGCGGCATCGTCGGCGCGGACGTGCTCTGGGAGACCGAACGCCAATTCTGTGAGCTCTCAGATCTTGGATTCGGCGCCTGCCGTCTGGTCGTTGCGGCGCGCAAGGCCGATCGCTATCACGAGGGGGCCCGGTTGCCGACGTTCCTGCGCGTTGCAACGAAATTCGAGAAGACCGCCGAGAGCTATTTTGCCGAACGCGACCTTCCGGTGCAGATTATCAAGCTGCACGGCTCGGTCGAGTTGAGCCCGCTCGTCGGGCTCGCCGACCTGATCGTCGATTTGGTTGCAAGCGGCAGCACGATGCGGGCGCACGATCTCGTCGTCGTCGACGAAATAGCGACATCGACGGCACGCTTCGTCGTCAATCCGGTCCGCTTCAGGGTCAAGTATGCGGTGATCATGGCGCTGCTCGGGCGGCTCGATCCCGCGCTGGCCGGCGCGTGAAGATCGTCGCCGCAAGCGACGCGAGCGAACTGGCCGGGCTCTATGCGAGCGGGTGGGACCCATCGGCCGACGTCAAGGCCGACGTCGCCGCGATCGTGGACGACGTCCGCACGCGCGGCGACGCCGCACTCCTCGAGTACACGCGGCGCTTCGATTGCAGCGGTGCGACTCTCGCGAGCCTGCGCGTTGACGTCCCAACATTAGAAGAAGCGGGGCGTCTCGTGCCGGCCGAGATCGCCGAGGGGTTGCGCCTCGCGCGCGATCGGGTGGCGGCCTTCCACGAGATGCAGCGTGCGCAAGATATCGAACGGCGCGACGCCGATGGCACCCTGAGCGCATTGCTCGTGCGTCCGTTCGGCGCGGTCGGCGCCTACGTCCCCGGCGGCTCGGCAGCGCTGCCGTCGACACTGATTATGACGGTCGTGCCGGCCAAGATCGCGGGCGTCGAACGCGTCGTGGTAACCACGCCGCCCGGCCGGGATGGAGCGATCGGTCCGGCAATTCGGTTTGCGGCGAGCCTGTGCGGCGTCGACGAACTCTACGCCGCCGGCGGCGCGCAAGCGATCGCGGCGCTCGCCTTCGGCACGCAACGGATTTCGAAAGTCGACAAGATCGTCGGGCCCGGCAACGTGTGGGTGACCGAGGCAAAGCGCCAACTCTTCGGCCTCTGCGGCATCGACGGACTGGCCGGGCCCTCCGAGGTGCTGGTCGTTGCCGATGATGCCGCTCGGCCGGAACTTGTCGCCGGCGAGCTGATCGCACAAGCCGAGCACGATCCGCTGGCGCGCGTCGCGGCGGTCAGCGAGGACCGCGCTCTCCTCGAGCGCGTCGCGGCGCTCCTGGACGGCCCGTTCGCGACCGCGTGCGGCAGGACCGAAATCGTTACCAAGGTGCTAGCCAACACTGCGTACCTGATCCACGCGGCCGATCGCAGCGAGGTTCTCGCCGTGATCGATCGCTTCGCGCCCGAGCACCTCTCGTTGCAAGTGCGCGACCCCTGGAGCCTCGTGCCCGAGGTCCGCCGCGCCGGCGCCATCTTTGTCGGTAACGATACGCCGGTCGCGGCCGGCGACTATATCGCGGGAAGCAATCACGTTCTGCCGACGTCGGGCGCGGCCCGTTTCTCGTCAGGCTTGCGTACGGCCGACTTCTACCGCACGATGTCGCTGGTCGCGAACAGTCCGGCACGAATGCAGAGCGATGCGCGCACGCTCGCCGCGCTGGCCGAATTCGAAGGCTTACCCGCGCACGCGCGCACTGCGGTGCTGCGGATGAAAGACGAGTGAGTGACGCGAGGAGAGGTGACGGCCCGCTGCTGCTCGCGCTCGATCTTGACGGCACGCTCGTGCAGTCCTTGCATCCGATTCGGCCGGCGGTCGTCAACGCGATGCGCCAAGCGCTGGCAGCGGGAGTGCGCGCGACGCTCGCGACGGGCAGAATGTTTACCGGCGCGCTGCCCTTCGTGCGCGAACTGGGCATTATCGGTCCCATCATCTGTTACCAGGGCGCGGCCGTGATCGAGAGTGCGAGCGGCCGTTTCGAGTTCGAGACGCCGCTCGCGAATGCCGTTGGGCTGCGTATCTATCACGCCGCGAAGGCGGCGGAGTACCACGTCCAGTTCTACACTGGCGATAGATTCTACGTGGACGAGCGCAACCGCTTTGTAGAGCAGTACGCGGCGATCGCGGGAAGCGATCCGATCGTCGTAGATTCGCTCCCCGCCGCCTTCGCCGGACGCGATAGCACTAAGGTCGTCATCATCACGGATCTCGACCGCGTGGCGGCTTGCGAGAGCCTGATGCGCGAAGTTTGCGGCACGGACGCATACGTGACACGCTCGAATCCGGGTTTTGTCGAGATACTGGATCCTCGCGTCAACAAGGGAAACGCCTTGCAGCTCGTCGCGCGAACTTACGGCATCCCGATGGAGCGAGTCCTCGCGATCGGTGATTCGTACAACGATCTCCCGCTCTTGCGCGCGGCCGGTTTCGCAGTAGCGATGGGTTCGGCGCCCGCGGAAGTGAAAGCCGAGGCGGATGCCGTGGTGGGGGATGTCGAACACGACGGCGTGGCCGAGGCGATCGAGCGATTTGTCTTCTTACGTGAAGCGTAAACCCGCGCGCGCGCAGCGCCGTTCCCGTCCAACGGCCGGCGAGCGCCTGCGAACGTTCTGGTTCCTCGGTCTGTTGCTCGTCTTTGCCGGCGCGTACGGACTCTGGGTCCTCGTGCATTCGTCGCTCTTCGACCTGAAACGCCTTGAGGTGACCGGCGTCGGGCGCGTGGCGCGGAGCGAGGTCGCCGCGCGCGCCGCGATTGGAGCGCACGCCAACGTTTGGCTGCTCGATACCCGTGCGATCGGGCGACGCGTCGAAGCGATCCCGTATGTTTTGAGCGCCGGCGTTCATCGCGCGCTGCCCGCGAGCGTGCGCATCGACGTTACCGAACGGAAGCCCGACGGCTGCGTCCGCGGCGCGAACGATCTCGCATTGACGGTCGATAGCGCGGGCCGGGTCCTCGAGCGCGGCTGCGCGCCGGGGAGTGTCGTCTACCTTCCGCAGAGCGTGCGCGACATGGCGCCCGGAAGCTTTCTCAACGATCCCGAACTCGCCCGGTTGCAGCACGACGCGCACGCCCTCGCCAATTCCGGTGACCGCTTGCGAGATTTTCGGCACGATACGTATGGGCAGCTGGAGGCATCGCTGGCAAGCGGCATCCGTGTCCGCTTCGGCGATGAGGAAGATCTCGATCGCAAGCGGCGTCTGATCGCGCCCATCCTCGCGTCCCTCGGCGCGCGGGTCGCGGGTGTCATCGCGATCGATTTGCGGGCGCCGGCGACACCGGTCGTCGAACGAAAATAGGCTCGCGTGGGCGGCTTATCCACACCGTACTGACACGATATCAACACAATATATACAAGGAACAGTGGATGGAAACCACAATATCTTGTGGTATGCCGCTCGGAGGGTGCCAACAGGCCCCAGTCTTTCAGTTGCGTCCCGGACGATGAGTAAGCCGTCCTGGGGTACGACCATTGCCGGGCTGGATATCGGCACCACCAAAACGTGCACCGTGGTCGCGACCAGCACGCCCGAGGGCCTCGACATCATCGGCGTCGGCGAAGCACCCTCGACCGGTTTGCGCAAAGGTGTCATCACCGACCTCGAGGAGACCGTTCGCGCGATCGAAGCCGCTACTGAAAAGGCCGAACGCATGGCCGGCGTGCACATCTCGCATGTCTACGTCGGCGTCACCGGCGCGCATATGCAGGGCACGAACAATCGCGGCGTGGTCGCGATTTCGGGCGAGGATCGCGAGGTCGCGCGTTCCGATGTGCGCCGCGTCGTCGAGGCGTCAAAACTGATCGATATCGGTGCGGACCGGCAGATCGTTCACGCGTTGCCGCGTCAGTTCGCAGTCGACGGCCACGACGGCATATCGGATCCCGTCGGCATGTCGGGCTCGAGGCTCGAAGTCGATACGCACATCATCACCGGCGGCAACACCTTCATTACGAACGTGCTCAAGTGCGTGCATCGCGCCGGCCTCGAACCCGCCGGAATCGTCTTCGAACCGCTGGCCTCGTCGGCGGCGACCTTGCTCGCGGAGGAGAAGCACGTCGGCGTCGTGCTGCTCGATATCGGCGGCGGAACGACCGACATCGCGGTCTATTCGGGCGGCGGCGCCATCCATACGTCGACGATTCCGGTCGGCGGCAACATTTTGACCAACGACATCGCACTCGGCCTGAAAACGACGTTCGCCGAAGCCGAATCGATCAAGAAAACCTATGCATCGGCGACTCCGGACGCCCACGGCGAGTCCGAGTTTCCGGTGAAGAGCATGGACGGCAAGACGACGCGCCGCGTAACCCGCGCGCAACTACACGCGATCGCCGCACCGCGCATTCTCGAGATCTTCCGGCTCGCGCGCGGGCAGATTGCCGAGGGCTTGCCGCGAGATATCTTGCTAGCCGAGATCGTCCTAACGGGCGGCGGCTCGCAGCTTCGCGGTATCGACCAAGCCGCCGCGGAGTTCTTCGCGCTCCCCACGCGCATCGGCGTGCCGGCGATGATCGGCGGCTTAACCGACGCGGTGCGCAAACCGGAGTACGCGACGGCCGTAGGGCTCGTGCTCTTCGGTCCGAAAGGCGAAGGTGCGATCTGGAATGGTCGTAGCCGCTCGGTCTTCGGGAAAATAGCCTCATGGTGGGGCGAAATGTGGAATTAAACCCTCAAGAACAAACCACTCTCTTTGCGGAGGCATCGATGGCCGAGTCCAAGCGATATAACCCAGAGCGTACTGCCACGATCAAGGTGATCGGCATCGGCGGAGGCGGCTGCAACGCCGTCAACCGGATGATCGAAGCGGGGCTCGCGAACGTAGACTTCTTCGCGATCAACACCGACGTGCAAGCCCTGCGGAATTGCAGAACGCAGCAAACGGTGCAGATCGGTAACGGTTTAACGCGCGGCCTGGGCGCCGGCGCGAACCCCGACATCGGGCGCGAGGCGGCCGAGGAGTCACGCGAGGACCTGGCGATGGTTCTCGACGGCGCGGACCTGGTGTTCATCACGGCGGGCATGGGCGGCGGCACGGGAACCGGCGCCGCGCCACTCATCGCCGAGCTGGCGCGCGAATCCGGGGCGCTCACGGTCGCGGTCGTGACCAAGCCGTTCTCGTTCGAGGGCCGCAAGCGCATGCTCTTAGCCGAGCGCGGTATCGCCGAGTTGGAATCGAAGGTCGACACGCTGATCACGATACCGAATGAGCGCATTCTTCAGATCATCGAGAAGCGCACGCCGCTGCAAGAGGCCTTTGCGTTCGCCGACGATATCTTGCGGCAAGGCATTCAGGGCATCTCGGATCTAATCACGCAACCGGGGCTGATCAACCTCGACTTCGCCGATGTGAAGACGATCATGACCGACGCGGGCAGCGCGATGATGGGCATCGGCGAGGGTTCGGGCGAGCATCGTGCCGCGGATGCTGCGCAAAAGGCGATCGCTTCGCCGCTCCTCGAGACGACGATCGAAGGCGCACGCGGCGTCATCTTCAACATCACGGGTGGCCCCGATCTCGCGATGTACGAAGTGAACGAGGCGGCCGAGATGATCTCGCGCGCGGTCGATTCGGATGCCCAGATCATCTTCGGTGCTTCGATCGATCCGAACATGCCGGCGGGCAAGGTCCGCATCACGGTCTTGGCGGCTGGGTTCGGAACGCGGCGCAGCTCGTTCGGCGCGAACGGCGGGTTCAGTTTCGGCGCCAATGAGTTCGAGAAAGTCGCGCCGATCAACATGGACGACATCGAGGTCCCGGCCTTTCTGCGCTACCGCAGCTAGCCGCTCGATACCCTTTAGGAGAACCGACCACGATCGTCGACATCATCGCGCCCGAGGTCGCGTCTCGGGCGATCGAGATCCGGCGCGATATCCATCGCTTTCCGGAACTCGGTTTCGAAGAGGAACGCACCGCGGGCATCGTCGAGCGCGAACTGGACGAACTCGGAATCGAGCACCGGCGCGTCGCCAAAACCGGCGTCGTCGGTGTGATTCGCGGCGCGCTCCCGGGGCGCGTCGCCGGCTTACGCGCGGATATGGATGCGCTGCCGCTGACCGAGCGCAGCGACGAACCGTTTTCCTCAGAAGTACCCGGCAAGATGCACGCGTGTGGGCACGATGCGCACACGGCGATGCTCTTGGGAGCGGCGCGCGTGCTGCAAGCCTCGCGCGCTCGACTGGCGGGAAGCGTCGTGCTGCTCTTCCAGCCGGCAGAGGAAGGCCCCGGCGGTGCCTTGCCGATGATCGAAGCCGGGGCGATGGACGATCCAAAGATCGACGCCGTCGCGATGTTGCACGTCGACTACCGCATCAAGACCGGTTCGATCGGATTCTCGCCCGGCATCTGCAACGCAGCCGCCGACGAATTCTACATCACGATCCAAGGTAAGGGCGGACACGGCTCGGCGCCGCACACGGCGGTCGACGCGATCCCCTGCGCGGCGGCGATGGTCTTGGCGTTACAGAACGTCGTCGGGCGCGAAACCGATCCGTTTGCGACCGCGGTCCTCACTGTTGGAACGATCGAAGGCGGATACCGGAACAACATCATCGCCGATCGCGTCAAGATGAGCGGAACGTTTCGGACACAGGACCCGAAGTTGCGCGAGCAGATGGAGCCGCGAACGCGCCGCATCCTCGACGGCGTTGCCGCGGCCTACGGCACGCAAGTAGAACTGAAGGTCATCTATGGCTACCCGCCGGTTGTGAATAACCCGATGCTGGTCGACGCCTTTAAAACCTATCTCGCGGCGACGCACCCGGGCCTCGGTCTCGAATCGCCGCCGGCGACGATGGGCGGCGAGGATTTCGCCTACTTCGCGCAGCGCGCACCGGGCGTGCTCGTGCGACTGGGTATTCATAGCGAGAAAGCCGGCTCGATTCACCCGGGTCACAGCCCACAGTTTCGGGTCGACGAGAACGCCCTGCAGTATGGGATCGAGGCGCTGGTCGCCTTCGCGCGCGCTGTCGGGGCCGGCGAGGTCGCTGGCAGTGCTCCGTAGCGAGCCCCAACAGGTTGTGGCTCCGGGTCCGCTTGACCCCGATATATTGGGGTCGGATGCCAGGGACGACTCGCCCGGTGACGAAAATTCCATAATGCTCGTAACGCAGCCGCCATATCGCTCGCCTCTGCCAGCCAGCCCGCTTGCGCTTTACCGCAGTCAGGACGTCGCGGCGACGCCCCAGGTCGCGTTCGCGATGATCTGCGAAGTCGAGAAATGGCCGGTTTGGCTCTCGTTCTTACGCAGCGCGCGCCGCACCGAGCGTGGCCCGTTCGGAATCGGCAGCGAGGTCGCGATTCGCAGCGCAATTCCAGGCGAGGACGAGGAGCTGTACGAGGTCGACAAATTCCTCGAGGCTCACGTGCTCTCGCTCGTCGGCGCCTACTCGGTGCGACGGCGCATCGACTTTCGCATCGAGGGCAAGAGCGATCGCGCGAAGATCGTCGTACGACTCGATTATCCGTCGTACGGCGGCCTGCTCGGAGCGCTGTACGATCGCATGACGGCGCGGCGCCGGCTCGGCGCGGCGCTCGGCGATTCGCTGGTCCACTTCAAGGGTCTAGTCGAATTTAACGTCAACCCCGACGAGACGCTCGCCGACTTCTAAGACTGGACTAGCATGCGTTGACGCACGGTGCTACGTGCGCGTATACTCTTGGCGGCGTTCGAGCGCGTTCAGATTTGCCACCGGTAGGAGTTCAGGGTTGCCGCTATACGAGTATAAGTGTAAGAGCTGCGGGACGGTAAGCGATATCCGTCATGGCTTCAAAGAGAGCGTGACCGAACCGTGCGCTGCCTGCGGCGGTGAGCTGACGCGCGTCTTCAACGCGGCCGGCATCGTCTTCAAGGGCTCAGGCTTCTACGTGAACGACTCGCGTAAATCAGGCGCCAGCTCGAATAGCGGCCAGACCGCCTCTACCGACGGTTCCAAGGAGGCGTCGAGCGACTCGCCAAGCGCCGGCGACTCCGCGAAGAGCGGCGACTCTACTAAGAGCGGCGACACTTCCAAGAGCACTGAGAGTTCGAGCGCGAGCGGCGACTCGAGCCCCAAGAGCGGTGGCGATACGCCGAAGACCGGTCCTTCCGGTAAGGGTGACGCGGCCGCGTGATCGATGCGGCATGGCTTGGCCCGGTTCTTGTCATTGCGGGCTGCCTCATCGGTTTCGTCTTGATCGTCTCCGGCGGGCTGCGCCTTTGGCGCGCTTCGTCGCGGTTCGGCGCGCGGCTCGCAGCGTATGAGGATCTGCCTTTACTGCGTGAAGTCGCCGACGTTCAAGCACGCGTTTCGCGTTTGGACGCGCGGCTCGACGAAATCCCGCGTATGATCGAACGTGCGCGAAATGCCGTGCTCGCAGTACAAAAATCCCGCCGGCAAGTTCAATTCGTAGCGAGTTCGATCAGCTTCACGGCCCAGCTGATTCGCGCGGTCGTCGAGGGTCCTAAACGCAATCGCCCCTAGGCCTGCGCCTCGGCCCACCGGGCGATGAACCCGGGGAAGCTCACTGCAATGCACGCATCGTTATCGATCGCGTGCGGCCCAGTGGGCGCGGCGAGGGCTGCGATCGACATCGCGATGCGATGATCGTCGAGCGTCTCGAGGATTCGATCCGGCGGGCGTGCGCCGCCGCCGGTGATATCGAGCCCGTCGGGCTGTTCGACGACCGTTACGCCGCACACGCGTAACGTTTGGGCGATCGCCTGCAGCCGATCCGATTCCTTAGCCCGGAGATCGGCCGCATCGCGAATTCGCGTCGTCCCGTTTGCGTGCGCCGCCGCAACCGCGACGATCGGGATTTCATCGATCGCACGAACGACGAGTTCGCGGTCGATAGACGCTGCTTGGAGCGGCCGATAGCGTACGTGGACGTCGGCGATCGGTTCGCCGTCCTGCTCGCGCTCGTGCTGAAGTTCGAAATCCGCACCCATCGCGAGCAGGATGTCGAGCAATCCGATGCGGGTTGGATTGACGCCTACATCGCGCACGATACAATCGCTGCCGGGCGTAATGGCCGCCGCGGTGATGAAGAAGGCGGCGCCCGAGAAATCGCCGGGTACGCGGACTCGCCGCGGAGCGAGCGCGCCCGGCTCGAGATCGACCGTGGAACCGTCGAAGGCGATCGTTCGGCCGAAATGACGCAGCATGCGTTCGGTGTGGTCCCGAGAGAACCGGTCGCCTGTGACGATCACCGTGCCGCCTGCGGAGAGATTGGCGAACAGAATCGCCGACTTAACCTGCGCCGAGGGCAGTTCGAGAACGAACTCGCCGCCAGGCGGATTGCGGATCCCGCGAACGGTCGCCGGCAGGCAACCGTCGGCCGTTTGAACGTCGACGCCCATTGCACGAAGCGGACGAGCGACACGGTCCATGGGGCGCCGGCGCAACGATTCGTCGCCGTCGAAGCGCGCCGTAATGCCCTGCCCGCCGCATAGGCCCATCAAGAGACGCGACGTTGTGCCGGAGTTGCGCGCATCGATTGGCGCGGCCGGATCGTGCAACGCGCCGCCCTCCACCGTGATGACCTCGCCGCGCTCGTCCACGCCAGCTCCGAGAGCGATGATCGCATCGCGCGTGGCAAGCACGTCGGCGCCGCGATTTGACGATTCAACCGTCGACGTTCCAGGCGCAAGCGCGGCCAGCATCAAGGCGCGGTGCGAGATTGACTTATCGCCGGGAAGACGAACCTCGCCGCGCAACGGGCCGGCACCGAACGTGTACATCGCGATGGTCTGCGACGACGCGCGGACCGGCTCCCGCCGGATTTTGCGCGGAGGTCGTCACTTGAGCGGCGCTAAGGGTTGAAAAGCGAACCGAAGCGTTCCATCTCTGTTGAGATAAGTCGACAGGCGCGCTTGGCCGTGATCGAACGTCAGGACCGTTCCGATGTTCTCGAGCCGGCGCGAGTATTCGAAGAAAGTCTGCTTCTGGTGCGTTCGGATGACATGGATGACGTACGGCTGGCCTAAGCCCGCGCCTTCCGAGTAAAAGAGAAGCGCGTCGCCGCTCGAATACTGAATTTTAGCGCACAGGTCGGCTTCGCCGCAGTGATCGTATGCCGTCGCTATCGCGCCGTCGCTTAACGTCACGGGTCCGGGTGGTGAAATCTCCGCAGCTGCGTTCGCAGTGCCGGTAGCGCCGAGAGCGAGTACGGCGACAGCCAATGCTATGTGTCTCATGGGTCCCTCCGCCGGGCCGGGGACAGATGTTGAATCGGCCCGCGCGGTTAGCGTACTGCGGCGCTCTTAGGAAAGGCTGAGAGAGGGCTGGAATGCGCCGCCACGGAAGCGGTTTCACGATCGGCCCGTTTCGACTGCACCTCGCCTGTGTGTCAGCGGAGCCTTCAACGAACTGAAAGCATAGGCAATAACTGTGAACACTTTCGTAAAGCTCCGTTACGCAAGCGCGCTCGCGGGATTCGCGCTCGCGATCTCCTTTCCGGGTATCGCCGGCGCCGCCAACTTCGCAGGCTCGTGGGCCTTCAGCGGCACGCTCGGAAATCCGGTTCTAGCGACCAGCGCGCCGATCTGCGTCTTTCGGCAGAACGGTAGTGCAATCTCAGGCTCCTGTAAGGGACCGTACGGCATCGGGTCGGCGAACGGCTCCGTCAACGGCAGCGCGATCTATTTCCAGTGGCATGTCATCGCGACGAGAGCAGGCGGACTCGGCGGCATCGCGACCTATCATGGCTATTGGGGCGGCGACGGTGTGGTGAGAGGCACGTGGTGGCACTCGACATACCCTGGTATCGTCGGAAACTTTACGGGCCAAAAAGTATAAAGAGAGTATTCACCGGGATACGAATGTAAAAGCACGAGCCGGGCGCACCGGTGTCGAAACGTCTTGTCATCTGGGGATGGCGGTTAATCTGATGAATGTTCTCTCAGCCTTGGTCTCAGCCGCGTTTCTGACGGCGCTTTCGACTGCGCCGTGTGGGGCCGCTCCCGTGGTGCCGCGGCAGCACACCGTCAGTCAAATCCTGCGTGACGGAGCTGCGGTCGCGTCGGCCAATGGCGTGACGCTGACGTTCCGCGACGGCAAAGCCGTGCATTCGATCGCGCGTGGCGAGGTGATCCCCGATGGGACGAGCATCGTCGTCCCGGCGCACTTAAAAATCGTGCTCGTCTCGAGCGGTGCGAAGAGCACGACAACCCTCGGTCCCAATTCCACCTTCACGCTCACGCTGACCGGAAACGGCGAGTCGTCTAATCTCGCGCGCGGCAGCGCTTGGTTTTCGGTACTTCATGGGGCGCTCGATTTCTTCCAGGTCACTCATACCCAGCAGTTCATCGTGTCGGTCAAAGGCACTGAATTCAGCGTCGACGCATCCGGCCGTGATGTTACGTTTACGTGCACCCGCGGAACGGTCGATATCACGAAAACGGGTCTGATTTCGGTCGGCAAGGTCGCGAAGAAAATATCGCTCGTCGACGTACTCTCGGCGAATAGCCATCCGAGCGCCACGTACCAGCCGAGCGCGGTGTGGTATCTAGCGAAGTTCGCGACGACAGGGGATGCGCACGCCTACTTCTTACAGCGGCTCGCCGACGCTCGCCGGACCGGCGATCCTATTAAGATTGCCGCCGCCACGCTGAACTTGGCCGTTGTAGATCGTCTCTTCAGGGATTGCTCGTCCCGCGGCATCATCGGATCCATTGTTTCCAAGCTGCCGCTACTCGGGAAGCGGCGCACGCCGGCACAAAGCGGAAACTGCTTCTAACCCTCCGGGGGGCGGCGCCACTACGGAAAGGGAACCGCACACTATGTCCGGACACTCGCAGTCCAATCAGGATCCCGGAACACCAGGCGAGCAATCGCGACGCCAATTTCTGGCGAATGCGTCGCTGGCGATCGGCGGCGTCATCGGCCTCGTCATCGCCGTGCCGTGTGCTGCCTCGCTGATCCCCGAATCGCTGCTCAAACCAGGGACCGGCGGCGGAACCTGGGCGCCTCTCTCCAGCAATGAACTGAAATCGTTCGAAGCGAACACCGATTCGCCGGTCAAGATGACGTTCGGCTTCCAGTACCAGGATGGATACTTGCCACCGGCGGAAGACGAGCAGTTCGTGTGGGGCGTCAAACTCTCGCCCGATCAAGTCGCTTCGTTCCGAACGAACCGGCCTGACTTGTTCGCGAACCCCGCGGGTAAGGTCGATTATCCGGCGATCGTGATGAACTTCGTGATCTTCAGCTCCGTCTGCCCACACCTCGGCGTGCGCTACAATTGGGATGCCGGCGCAAAGCGCTTTATCTGCCCGGGTCACGGTTCGCAGTTCTCGCTTCAGGGGGCCCGCCTGGCCGGGCCGGCGCCGCGCGGGCTCGATCCGCTGCCGTTCCGCGCTCAGAACGGCAAAGCCGAGGTCACCTGGATCCAGTACAAAGCGCAAGAGCCCGATCGTATCATCGTGGCCTACAGCTGAGGCAGCGAATTCGCACAACGCGCGTGCTCGCGGCGCTCGCAATCGCGATAGTCGCGCCGGCCGCACTCTTACTCGCCGCGCCCGTCGTCGCGCAGCGTTCGCATTCCGTAGATCCGATCCAATTCGGGGCGCTGCGCTGGCGCATGATTGGACCGTATCGAGGCGGCCGCTCCGTCGGCGTCAGCGGGGTCGCAGGCGACGGGCGCACATTCTACTTCGGCGCCGTCGGCGGCGGCGTGTGGAAGACCGAGAACGCGGGACGCACCTGGAAGCCCGTCATGGATGCGCAGCCGGTCTCGTCGATCGGTGCGATCGCCGTCGCCCCGAGTGACGCAAAGATTGTCTACGTCGGCAGCGGGGAAGCCGACATGCGATCCGACATCATTCACGGCAACGGGATGTATCGGTCCGACGACGCCGGCGCGACCTGGATGCCCATCGGACTCGAAGACTCGCGGCAAATCGGGCGCATCGTTGTCGATCCCAAAGACCCCCGCACGCTGCTGGTCGCGGCGCTGGGCCACGCCTACGGCCCGAACGAGACGCGCGGCGTTTACCGCTCGACCAACGGTGGCGAAACCTGGACGCGAACGCTGTTTCGCGATGCCGACACCGGCGCGATCGATCTCGCCTCCGATCCGGCGCAGCGCGTCGTATTCGCTTCGCTGTGGTCGACGCGCCGGCCGCCGTGGAGCGTCTATCCGCCTTCGAAAGGCCCGGGCAGCGGACTCTACAAGTCGGGCGACGGCGGCGTGACCTGGAATTCGGTACGCGCTGGCGGCTTTCCGAGTGAGAGTCTCGGTAAGATTGGCATCGCGATCGCGCCGAGCAATCCAAACCGCGTGTATGCGATCGTCGACGCGAAGGCCGGCGGCCTCTATCGCAGCGACGACGGCGGCACGACGTGGCGCTTGGCCGACAAGGACCCGCGCCTCTGGGAGCGCGGCTGGTACTTTTGCCACGTAAGCGTCGATACGAGAAATGCCGACATCGTCTACATCTCCGATACGTCGTTGTATCGTTCGACCGACGGCGGCGAACATTTTACTGCGATGAAAGGCTCGCCCAGCGGCGACGACTTCCACCAACTCTGGATCGACCCAATCGATCCGGCGCGGATGGCACTGGCCAGCGACCAAGGGACGAGCGTCAGTGTAGACGGGGGTGCCACTTGGTCGTCGTGGTTGAATCAGCCGACCGGGCAGTTCTATCACGTTGCGACCGACAACGCGTTCCCGTATCGGTTGTACGGCGCACAGCAGGACAGCGGCGCTGTGATGGTCGTCTCGCGAAGCGATCACCGTGGGATCCAGTCGCGCGACTGGCGCCCCATCACTCCCGGCGGCGAGAGCGGCTACGTTCTGCCCGATCCGCTTGATACGAATATAGTGTACGGCGGAACCGTCGTGCGCGAAGATTTGCGCAGCAATCAAACGCGTTCGTTGTCGCCGACCGTCGGCCGGCCGGGGACATGGCGAGACGAATGGACGCTGCCCGTCGCGTTCGGCGCCGATCACGCGCTCTATTTTGGGCGGCAAGTCGTCTTTCGTTCGAAGGACGAAGGAAATCATTGGCAGACGATCAGCGGCGATCTCACGCGCCGCCATGCTGGGATACCCGCGACCCTGGATGCCGCCACGGCGGCTGACGTCGAGTTGCCCGAGCCGCGCGGCGTCGTTTATGCGATCGCGCCGTCGCCGTTGCGGGCCAACGTCGTCTGGATCGGGACCGATGACGGCCTCGTGTACGTCACGAACGACAGCGCGAAGACCTGGCGCGCCGCGACGCCGCCGGCCGTAACGGCCTGGAGTCACGTCGACGGAATCGAGGCGTCGCATTTCGACGAGCGGAGCGCGTACGTCGCGGTCGATCGGCACCGCCTCGATGACGACCACCCATATATTTTCGTAACGCACGACGCCGGCCGCACGTGGCGCGAAGCGAGCGCCGGAATCCCCGACGGTAGTTTCGTCAACGCGATCCGCGAAGACCCCGTGCGGCATGGGTTGCTCTACGCGGCGACCGAGACCGGCGTTTACGTGTCGTTCGACGACGCACTATCGTGGCAGTCGCTGCGCTTGAACATGCCGGTCGTGTCGGTGCGTGACATCAGCGTGCACGATGGGGACCTCGCGATCGCGACCCACGGGCGCGCCTTTTGGATCCTCGACGATATATTGCCGCTCCGCGAATTAGCGCTCGACAGCTCGCAGGCCGAATCGCAGAGCCCAAGACTCTTCGCTTTGCGCGACGCGTTTCGGACGCGACCCGGCAACGATGAGGCAGAAGACTCGCCACCGGAGACGCCGGTCGGCGAGAATCCGCCAAACGGCGCGTTCATCGACTATATCGTCCCGCCCGGCGTTCGCGAACCCGTGAAGATTTCAATCAGCGACGCGCGGGGAAGGCTCATCAGAAGCTGGGCGAGTACCGACTCGTCGGCGCCGGTCGATTCGAATCGCGTCGCATATCCCGCGTACTGGATCGCTCCGCTCTCGCCACCATCCGCAGAGCCGGGGATGCACCGCTTCGTCTGGGATTTTCGCGAGAGCCGCCCGGACGGTCCCTGGGCGCCTCCGGGCACCTATACCGTCAGCTATTCGGCCGGCGGCGTTCTGGCCGGCACCAGGCCGCTGACTCGGCGTTTCGTCCTCCATCGCGACCCACGCATTGCGGCGAGCGATACCGACTTGGTGGCTCAAGCCGCGCTGGCGCGCGAGATCGATGCACTGCTCGTTCGAGTGCGCGCCGAAATGGCGACCTCGTCGGGTGACAAGCTTACGGCATTGCGTGGTTATGCGGCGTTGCTCGGCGCGTTTTTCCGGTCAGTTGAGAGCGCCGACGCGGCGCCGACCCCGAGCGAGCGGGCGGTCTGGCAATCACTCCGCAAGCAGCCACGTCAAGGTCTTCCGGCTCCAGCCCAAAACGGCACGGACGACGACTTTTCATTGGCCGGATTCATCCCCCGGGGGTAACGCTGACGACGCAGGTCGGATTGTCGTCGGTCGTCAGGATTACCGGCAGCGCGGCGGTCATCGAGATCGTGATCGCACCGTGAACGTCGATCGTGTACGCAAAAGTGCTCCGATCGCAGTTCGCCGACCGGGTAAGTTTATAGTTGGCAGCCGGCGTGAAGTGTACCGTGACCGATGCGGGGTAATTGAACGCACAGAAGTAGCTGTTCCATATGCCTCCCCACGCCCCGCCCTCCTGCGCGCACTGCGCCTGCGTTACGAGCGAATCCCAATCCGCAACGCCGGTTGATTCTGCCGTCACCTGCTGATCGGGCGGCAGGTAGAGACAGGCCGAGGCTTGCGCGCCGTTACAAAATGCTTTCATGTCCGCGGGCGCGGAAGCATATTGCGACTGAGGCTCGACCACGGATTGCGCGACTTGAAGATTCCCTAAGTTACCGACCGGCGTGCGCCCGGTTACGACCGTATGCGTCCCACCGCCCGCCGATACTGGATTTCCACGCAGCGTGGCCCCGGCCAAGCCCGCCTTCAGAAACGCTGCCTCGCGCGCCCGGTGCGCAGTGCGGAGCTGCCCCAGCGTGGTCGTGCGCGGACCGAGCTGCACCACCGTCGAGTCAGGTGCGCCGCTGAGCCGTTCGCCTAACGATAGCTGTGCGAGCGGCACGGCCGTCGCCGCGAGCGCACGTGGTGCGCTCGCCGATCCAGCGAGCGCGACAACACCGGCAAGAAGGATCCACAAGCGGGGGGCCGTCAGAGGCGATTTTTGACTACTCTTCATAGCTTGAACCGTAGCGCAGTATTCGAGGCGCGTCAATCTGGGTTCGCGCCTAGGTGCGCCGCTCGTATCGATCCGCTTTCGACCGCGAGCGCTGTTGCGATGATGATTGCGGGAAGCGATGCTACCATATGAACAGAAACGTGATCAAGCCGCCGTTTGGCCATTTGCGCCAATCGTCGAAAGGAGCGAGACGCCCTAAGCGCCGGGCCGGGACCGACCAGAAACCGGCAAACCGCGCAAGGCGTCGAAAGACTCGGCCGTCTGGGGGATATCGATTTGAAGTATTTTAACGCCGTGCTCAGCGTCGTTGCGCTCGCGATCGTGCTCGCCGCGACGAGCGGCACGGCTGCAAGTCTTCCGCGGGAGACCGGTGATAGATGGCAGCCGGTCGAGCGCGTGATGGTTCGGATCGCTCCACCATCGGACGCAGATCTTTCGGCGGGGAGTTTTGGGACGCGCGCCTGGCGCGTGCGTTTTAGAGGCACTGCGCTCGAAGTGTCGCCTCTGCCGCTTCCCAGGCCGCAAGTAGGAATACCATTCGAACCCATGATCAACACGGCCACGATGGGCGACTACGGGAGTCAACCGACCTCGGCGATCCGTGTCGGCGACGCCTGGTTTCTTGCCTATTATCATGGCGAGTTCGGAGGCGGCCTGTGGATCTTCTCGGCGGACGGCAAGGTCGGCAGACGACTCATCGATACGGAAGTTTATGGTTTGCAGCGGTTTGGCAACGACGTTTTGGTCGTAACGTCCCGGAATGCTCTGATGTTCATGCCCCCGCTGACAGTGCATCGATTCGGGCGCAGCGGCGGCATGTGGCAGGAGATTTCGCATACAGATTTTCCCGTCAGTATTGCGCCTCTAGTGCATATCGGGTCGCATCTCTACGGCATGGCCCACACGAAGTACGCGGAACAAGCGTTCTCCGAGATCGATTTAACGGGCGGCCTTCGCACGTTGTGGCACTTTAGCGGAAGCGCGTACGTTTCCGATCTCGCGATCGCGCACAACGACGATTTGGCAATCGGTGCAAAGGGGTTCGTGGCCCGTTTGCGTCGGCGCGGAAATACCGCTGAGACGCTTTGGTACGCACCGCGCGATTGCGTCACATATAAGCGCGCAGAGGACGATCGGCAGGGCCTGGATGCGCGCTGCGTCCCGGCTCCGCAAGCGCAGGCGTACATGCGCCGGCGATCAATTCCTGCGGTTCCCGCTTCGTTTCAATCGGTCTCGAACGACGGTCGCTGGATGCTGACAGGTGGGCGCCCGCAATATCTCCTTCGGTTGTCGGGTCCCGACGAGGTCCGTTCGATGCCGTTACCGAGAGAAGCATCGCATCTTTTCTTTCGTCTGTTGGGCTATGGGGACGACGTGATCCTGACGGAAGGCCGAACGGCCACGTTATGGTTGCGACGCGACACGCGCTGGTCGAACATCGGGGTGAGTACGTGCAGCAACTCGATAGCCATGACGAACGACGCTTTGGTCTGTCACGATGCAGAAGATGGCCCGGGGGCGGTGCGGTGGATCGGCTTCGACGGCACGGCCCTCACGTCGGATTCCACTCGTTCGGCGCCGGAGAGGGTCGTGCCGGGGTCAGCTAATGACGCATGGTTCTCCGAGAAGGACACCCCGGTCATCGGCCATCTGAGCGGCCGTGGGACTGAAGAGCTTCCAATCAGCTCTCCGATTCGCGCACTATCGTCGTTCGATGGCAGCGTTTGGTTTACCGAGGCCGACGAATTGCACTACGGTTTCGTCGGCGCGGACGGTAAGATGCAAGAACGTCCGGTTGGACAATATGATCGCGCCAAGAGCATCGCGGCATCGAAAAACGGCGCGTGGCTCGCCGAATCGCTGGGCGGAACGCGAATCATCACCTACCATCTCGATGCAGACGGCAAAAGAACGGGCGCATGGGTCGCCGGCGTGCGCACCTCGATAGTGACGCAAGATGGGACCTTATGGTCCGAGAGCGACGAATGGCCGACGATCGTCCGGATGACTGAGGATGGAAAGATGACGAGCTACGCGCTCCGTTGTGCAGATAAGCGGCTATCGCTCGTTCCCGGACCTCAAAATGGGATATGGTTCCGCAGCCGCGAGCCGAACTGCAGCGGATACATCGACGCAAGAGCCATTACCCTTCGTGACTTTCCCAATGTGGAGAGCGTAGACTTTCACTGAGATAGAGAAGAAGAGTGCGTAGCTCTCCACCGTGACCATGGCGTCACGCAGCGGGCACAGGCTGGTGGACGCCGAACGGCTCGAATCATGAGCGAGTTCGGGCGACGGCATCAGCATCCGCGTCTCAGCGATAACGATTGCAGGTGGCCGGAGTTATGGAGTGCGCGACCCGGAAGGTCACCTCTGGAATTTCAGACGGTACGATCCCATCCTTGAGGAACGGGGTGCATTGTGCTTAGCGGATCGCACTATAGCGGCGCGAGAGATTATTGAAGAGTGCTGTGCCTAGCCCTCTGGCCACTAACCTTTCGAATTACCGCATCGATACGATCCGGCGTCCGCCTGAGGGAATCTGTAACGTGCGCGTAGGTGTCCGCCGTCGTCTTGATCGTCGAATGCCCGAGCGCGATCGAAACCGTCTTGAGGTCGACGCCAGCCTCGCCGCTGGCGATGACACGCGCCGTCGCCTGCTCAACGCCGTTATTGCTGATGCATTGACAAGGGCTGACGGAAACGCCGCGTGATCGAGTGAGAACGCCTTTAGCCGCTCTCGCTCAGCCCCCCTAGACGTGGCCCGATGCGCCCGTTACCATTCGTGGGACAACGTCACGTCCCAGGACGCACCGGGTCTTCAACAGGGCGCAGTGGCCCTTCCGCGCCGCACGCTTCGCAGAGCGTCACTTCTGCCCACTCGTCGGGGCGGAATTCGTCAAACAGTTGATAGGAGTCGCACACCGGGCAACGCTTCGTTTCGACGTCGTCTCGTTGGCGTGATGCCGCCGAGAATGCCATCACTACGTTCGATGTCGCGCGAAATGCGAACGCCGCATCTTCTTCGCGTGCTGAACTAGAGTGCGTCACCCAATTGACAAGTTGCCAAGTCTCGCTGGCGATTGCTTTCAGGTATGACCGCATGCGAGAAAGGCTCGGATTGGGCGTCGCCCAGTTTGCGATGGATTCTGACCAGTGAATAAAGTCACCCAACTTCGGTTCTTCCTGATCGCGGGCAAGCATATTGGGATCAGCCAAATCACGCACAAGTGATAGTAGTACTTCGCGACAGCGCACGCCAATCGCTTGATAATCTTCCGCTTCAGCGGCATCGTCAAGAGCGATACCGACTACGTCGAGCCTCCGGAGCGTCCGCAACAGCGTTGGCTCCTCGGCATCTTCGACCGCTGAGGTCCGCCCAAAAATCCGAGCAGCCAGGCCAATGTGAAAACTTAGAAGCATGTCCACGCTGGGGAATGTGCGCTTGAAGTAGAGATTCGTTGGGTTTGTTACAACCCACCATTCATTCTTGTCTGTGCGTACATCCCAGACCGCGCGCTCTTGACCGTAGATTACCTCGCTCGTCACCTTTTCCAAATGGAGAACTTCTTCGTCGCGCGCTTGTCCGACCAGATACTGGATTATGTCCCGCTTCTGATGTTCCGGACTTTTTGCAGGCGAGATAAAGCGCGCTTCAGGTTCAATGCGTGCGTTCGGATCGGCGGGCTCGCAAGGCGAGTCAAGACCCGAGGGACCGATGAGAGCGTTCGGTTCGACGGGTTTCGACATTATGCGTGGGTTCGATGGCACGTGCGACCCACCCGTTTCACTAGCCAAGTTGAGGCTCGGCTCCTGGGACCTTGAAACGCAACCGCCGGAGAGATACCTTGGGCGACCCGTTCCGAGCTTAGCCGCAAGGGGGGCGTCATTTTGCCCGGCGCTATCTATTATCTCTTTTATTAGAATGGGGAAGGTGGGATTTGAATCCGTTGGCGCTTGTTGCGTCGAACGCCATCGCACCCCTGTGGGCGCTGTTTTCCGCGGCTTTGCTATCGTCCTTGCGGCGTTAGGCGTCGTCGTGGATCGTTCGCCGCCGCGAGTCAGGTGAGCCATTCGTGAGGCATTACCGTGCCGAGCCATCGCGATACGCGCGCGCGACGTTTTAAGGTCGGTTACTCGCGCCCGGCGCGGATGCGTGCGACCGTCGCCCGCCGCAACACGACGTCAGCTCTTCGGCAAGTTCGACGGTGCGCAGAAGACGGATATTGTCCCTGCCAGTTCGAGCGCCGGCAACGGAGCGATCCATATTGTCGCACATCCCGATGGCTGGGCGTCGAATCTCGAGTTCACCGGGCAGTGGGACGGCGCGAAGTTCGCCGGCAAAATGCATCACTACACCACCGATGACTGCTCGTTCACGCTAACGCGCAGCTAGCGATCCGGCGCAGGCAGGCTCAGCTAAGACAAATAGCTAACACATCTGGCGTCCGCGCTAGACGGGGTGCGTCGCGGGCGTTAGCATTGGAGAAGCCATGCAGGGGCAACTTTCACACTCTGCGCGCGCCGGCAGTACGGCGACTGAGGCCGCTCAATGAAATTAGCTTCGATAGGCGCCGTTGCGCTCGCTATTGCCGTCTGTATTGTGTCGCTCGCCCCCACGGGGTCCTCGGCGGCCGATCCTCCGCGACTCAAAATCACGCCGGCCACACCGACGCCATCGCCAAGCGCCGCGCTGCAACTCGATCATCTCAAGCCGGTCGGGACGCTCAAAGCTTTCGATCTGCAAACGTTCCGCCGTCAGCGCTTGACCGTGATCGGCCGCGGCAAGACGCGGAGCTTTCTCGCGCAGGCAATCGCACAACCATCGACGCGCCAGGACGTGGTCGTGGGCAAGGTCGTGGGTAGGCCGGATGTGTTTTCGTGCTCGCGCCTGCCGCTGCGGATCGAACGCATCCGCGGAGACGTTACGCCGCGCGGCGTTCTCAACATCACCGGAGCCTGTTTCGGGACAGCCGGCAGAGTGCTCGTCGCGGGCAAGTTCGCAAACGGCGCGGCCGTGGAACTCGAGGTGCAATCGTGGACGGGGACCGCGATCACTGCAAAACTTCCATATATTTACGGCGCACAGGATCAGGTCGTGCAACTCCGGCTCCAAAACCTGCGCGCGAACATAACGAGCGCGCTGTTGGAATCGGCGCCAGTGCCGCTCAACTTCGTCGCACTTCGCGATACGATCGACGTCACCAATACCGTCGCGAATACGTCGTGCGCTCAAGGTGCAGGCCCGACGGACCCCAAGGTTCCCCACGAGTTCGTCAACCCGCCCGACTCGTGCTGGTCGCCGGCGAGCGGCGAAGACTGCGGCCCCAGCTTTGAACTTCATCGCTGCAGCATCGGTTGGCATTTCCGCGGTGCTCCCGGCACGGGGGCCGACCGCTGGTCCCTCCGCTTGCGGAAGGGCTGGCGTCTGGCACGCATCGATCTTGTCCTCCAAGACGAATCGCAATTTGCCACGACCACGAACGGCATCCTTATCGATCCGGCGGGGGATCCGCTAAACGTCACCTGGACCGTCAACTGGCAGGCGAATCCGACCGACTACCGGGTCACGCGCACCGACGGCACGACGTACGTGCTCTTTAAGTATGCCGACGGAACGTATATGCTGCGCGTGTCGGTTACCGGCCCAGTCGGCACGTGGAACTGAACGGCGAGGCAAAATGACGCCTTGCTAGGGAATCGGACCGCTGGCCAGGACGATCGATACGTGCGAATCCCAAATTTGCGCGCCAGCCATGGCCGGCGTTATTATTGTCCCGGTGCCCGTGGTGGGGGAAAGATGACAGTTGGACGACTTTGCCGGCGTCGGACTCACGACGCTTAGCTTAACAGTACCCTTGTAGTCGCCTTGGGCGTTCAGATCAACCGTCACATCAATCCCTTGCGCTGCAAGCATTGTGCCTGATGCGTTCAGAACCGTGCAACGCACGGCGTAGAAGAGCGGCTGGCCGTTGAAGGTCTTCGAGAGGTGCTGCAAATTCACGTTCACGGTGAAATCGTAATTCGCGTCTGCGCGCGCCACCGACGGAAAAAAGACAAGTAAGGCCGCGGTGAGACCGACTGCAGAGAATAAGCGCATGTTCGTCTCCTCGTTGAGGTGGTTGCTGGGCAGACCCAGCTATTTGTGATGACCGGTCGCGGAAAGCTTTGCGTTAATCTCGCGACTGTAGCCGTCTGCTTTGAGCGTCGCAGTGACGTTGCGATCGTAGCCCATAGCCGATAGCGCGGCGCTGACGTCGTGACCGTAGCCGGTCGCCGTGAGCGTGATCGGCGGGATATTGAAATGCGTCATTGGGCCGCCGGATGCGGGCGAAGCCACCAGGGGAAGCGCGAGAAGCAGCACTACTAAACGGACAGTTTTCATGGAACTACCCTGGCAACGTGTCCGGAGTCGCCTGAGTTCGCTCTTCGAGCGAGCTCGTTGCAAAAAATGGGGAAGGTGGGATTTGAACCCACAAGAGCTGTAGCTCAACCGCTTTTGAGGCGGTCGCGTAGACCGTTCCGCCACTTCCCCCTAGCGCGCGGTGTTCGCGGAGACGGCCGACGGCCCTTGTGCGGCCTTGGCTACCGCCGCGAGTTGCGCGCGCGCCGCGTCGATCGTGTCGGCGTAAAAGTATCCGTAGGTTGTCCGCGCGGTGCGGCCGGCCGCCAGCGTTAGGCGAGCCACGACCGAATAATGCCGTTCGAGCAGCGTTGCGTCGTCGATGTCGCCGGGCCGCCATGCGATCGTCGCGAGTTCGTGCGTCTTCGTGTCATAGAAGCCGAGCGCATTTCCCTTGGTGATCTTGATGGTCTTATCAGCCGTGAACGGTTCGGGCTCGGGGACGAGGACTTGCTGTGTCGTCATATGCGCCGAGTCGCCGACTGCGAGCGATGTGACCGAGACGGCCTGCTGAGGAATCTCTGACGACGCTTTCTCGAATATCGCGCTCTCGTCGACGGAGAAGAAGCGGACGTCGGGCTCGAGCGTTACGGTACGCTCGAAATGCGCGCCGGCCGGCACGACGTCGGGCGCATCGTACGAAAAGCGAACGACCGCACGTTTTCCAGTCTCAAGGATTTGCGCGCGATAGGCGCGGTTGAACATGCCCGCCGGAAATTGGTGTGTGTACTTGGCAATACGATCGGACGTAGAAAGCGGAGGCTCGATCGTGACATCGTCGCGCAGGCCGCCAACCGTTGTAAACACGCTCGTCGAGCGCGCCTTGTCTTCAAAGACGAAAGCCCGGGCGCCGGCCATCGGGGCCACGACGACGCGGACTAAGGCATTCTCGATGATTGTCGCTGGGTTGCCGTCTAGGAACATATCGCGCCGGCGCGCGACGGCCCCCGCGTCGATGTTGGCCATCTCTTCTACGAACGTCGTAAGGACAGTGTCTCGCCGCAACGGCACATGCGCGATGCTCCCGATCGTAAAGCAATCGCAAGTTTCTGCTGACGGATGGAAGTTGAGGTCGAACTCCGAATTTGGAGAGTTGCCGAGATAAATCACATCGCCGCGCCCTGGCGGCGAGCGAAACGTTCTTGCCGCCCCGTCAAGGAGCAAGTAAACGCGGCATTCAGACTGATGCATCGGAATAACGAGAGTGGGCTGGGGCCCACGCTTGTAGTTGCGCGTCCCTACTGACAGCGGACAATCTGACCCGACGAGTTCCGACCCTTCCGGGAAACCAGGGTCGAACGCGTGGAGTCTAAGGGCGATTGGTGTGATCAGGACGTCGTGCGCGGGAACGACAAGGTTCTTGAGCGTGATTGCGGCCTTGCCGGCGATTCGGAGAACGACCTTTTCTATCACCTTGGGCTGGTCGTCGTAGTTCGGGATCGTGAGAAAGCCGGGACCGGTGCCGTCAGTCGAACGCGCGTACATCGCACCTGGAACGAAATCGACGACGCGCGGCCGCCGCGCCTTGCGCATCGCTTCGCCGGCGTCGGAAGCCTGGAGCTTGCGCCGGAGATCGACGACAATGCCGCCTGCGGCGGCGTAGCGCTCGAGCCGCGCTCGAACGACCGGTGCAAAAGCCGCGGGCAAGTCGGTCGGACCTAAAGGCAAGAACAGGATCGCCAGGCGGCTCAAGTCGGCGTCGGTTGTATACCGAAGGTCCACGATTCGGCATGCCAACGATAAGCCGCGACAGGAGCGCTGGAGTTCGAGAGTTTCGTCGGCGTTCGATGCCGGGGGCGACGCATTGCTGCTGGGTGCGCGATCGTACGCGCTCGCCAAGTACCCAATCCCCGCGTCCCAGACTGGACTCGCAGCCGCAAGTTGGGGGCCGAACGAACGAACAAAATCACCGATGCGTGACGTAGGCTGGTAGCGTGGATTGGTCCTTAACCGAGAGAATCGTGAGAGTTCGAGCGGCAGCGCCGCGTCCCAGGCGTAGAACGCATTAGCAAACGGCGCTTCCATTCCGCTCGGGTAGAACGTGTCTTGCGCCGGAAAATTGACGATACCGCGGACACCCATGCCTAGGGCGCTCGTCATTGCCAGTAATGTGTTGCTCGGGTCGGCTGGACGCGGGCGAATATCGTCGGGGCCGAGCAGCCAGCCCGCCTGGAATTCACTCAGCATCAACGGTTGATGCGGTCGCGTCTGCAAGAGCCCCGTCGAGAACTCGAGTTGGGCCCGATCGTGCTCTCCGATCGAGTATGCATCGCTCTGGTACCAGTTCCCCATCGCCCAGACGGGCGACGAAGCGGTGACTTTCATCTGATAGGTATTGATGAAGACCGGCATCGCCGGTCCGGTAACGTCGTGGATTACCGACTTGAGGTAGTTCAAGTACGCAGTGAGATGCGGCGCGGGCCAAGTCTCGTTATCGATGTAGGCGCCTTGGTCGTCGTCCAGCTGCACCGCTAGGACGAGATCAGCATAGGGTTCGAATTCGCGCATCGCGCGTTTGAGCCAGCGCTCGCTGTAGCGCATGTGCGTCGCGTTGGCCATCCACTGCGCGGCGGCGTCATCCGAGTGTGCATTCTGGAGCGTAGCAGTCGGCGGATAACGGCCTTCCAGAAGGTCGTGAAGGGACATGCCGTATTCCGGCCGCTCCAAGAGCCACGGCGGATACCCGCCGTTACGCCATTCGTTGCGGATGACCGGGCCGGGTCGAACGATCAGCTTGAACCCATGTTTGCGCGCGAGTTTGAGCAGGGCTCGAAGATCGCGCCTCGGACTCGTGTGTCCGTCAAAATCGAATTGGCCATCCGAAAGCTCGTGCCAATTCCAGATCACGTACAAGTCGAGCGTGTTGATGCCCATGTCCTTGAGCGCGAGCATCGAGGGCTCCCAATAGGGTTGCGGAAGCCGCTCGTAAAAGAACGCCGCGCCGTACACGAAGAACGGCTTCTCATCGACCTCGAAGACCGGGAAGCCGTCGCGTTCGACGATTCGGGAATGATCGAATGTTGCCGGCGTCGTCGCACGCGCGGGCCTGCCCGCCGTAAGCGCGACGCAGCTGAGAATCAGTGCCAGCACCGCAGTTTTGATCACGAACGGCCACTTCAGATCGACCTGCGCGCGCCACAGGTAGACGAGCAAGCCGATCGCCAGCGAGGCCAGCCCGAATGCGATCGCCACAGGGCCGGTTGAGATGAAGATGGCTACCCAACCGGCGGCGGCAAGGATCGAGGGCACGGGGAAGAGCCACATTCGATACGGAGCGCGCTCGCCGCGGCGACGGAGCGCGAAGAGCGCTGCGATTTGGGCAAGATTCTGAACGACCACCAGACTTGCCGTGAGCAGCGAGATCAGCAGCGGCAAATTGAGGAAACAAGTCAGCAGCGCCAGCAGTCCGATCGTCAATAACGACACGTTTGGAAAGCGGCCGCTCGAGTGCAATCTTGCAAAGGGCTTTAGAAAAACGCCGTCGCGAGCGGCCGCATATGGAATGCGCGAATAACCGAGTAGGTTGCCGAAGGTTGATGCGAACGCCGTCACGAGAATCGCGACCGTCGCTAAGCGTGCGGGCCAAGCACCCCAGGCGCGTTCGACGACCGTCGAGGCGACGTAGTCCGCGACGACGGGGGGATCGCTGCTTGGGGTGGCACCGGCAAGCGAGTGCCACGGGATGGACCCCAGGACGCCGATCTGCAGCAGCACGTAGAGTGTCCCGACACCGAGAATCGAAAGGACGATCGAGATGGGCAGCACGCGCGCAGGATTCCGAACTTCATCGCTCACCGTGCACGACTGGCCGTACCCATAATAGTCGTAGAGCGTTATAACCAGCGCGGGGCCGAGTCCCACGGCGAGCATACCGGCCACCGAAAAGTGCGGGTCGGCTGCGATCGCCTGCGCGGCGGAGAACTTCGTGCCGGCAGCCGCAATCACGACGATCAGCGTCGCGATCGCGATCGTGCCCAGAGCGATCCCCATGCGCGCGATGCGACCGATCGGCCGATACAGCAGCGCTAGGGTCACGACGCCGACTGTAACGGCCACGAGACCCTTCAATCGCCAGTCCGCATCGAGCGGCGGCCACAGGTATGCAGCGTAATGCGCGAAGCCGACGTAGCCGGTTCCGAGCAGAAACGGGGCTGAAAGAACAATTTGCCACGTGAAAAGAAATGCAAGCATACGCCCGAGGCGTTCGCGACCGAATGCCTCGCGCAGAAAAACGTACGTGCCGCCCGAGCCCGGATACATCGACCCGAGTTCGGCCCAAACCAGACCATCGCACAACGCGATCAGCGCCCCGACGACCCAGGCCCAGAGCGCGACGCTTCCGTGCAGTTGGGTGAGGACGAGCGGAATCGTGATCAGCGGACCGATGCCGATCATGGTGATCACGTTGACGGCAACCGCGCCGCGCAGCCCGATCCCTCGAATCATCACTTTCGCCTCGTTGCGAACAGGAGAGGCGCGCCACCTTCAGGGATTTGTGACAACGATGGCAACCTCGGATATCGGACGGCTCCTTCGCCTCCAGGGCGATCTGCAGATCGACTTCATCGATTCAGCGGCTCTGCGCGGTAACGCACTCGGCGATCCTTCGCAACGACCCGTCGCGGTATACACGCCGCCCGACTACGATCCCAAGGGCTCGAAACGCTACGCGACATTGTACGTCTTGCACGGATACACCGGTGACGTCGCAGCGCTCGTTGCCGGGCGCCCCTGGGAAACCAACGTCGTGCAGTGGATGGATCGCCTGATTGACGAAGGGCGGATGCCGTCCGCGTTGATGGTGGTCGTCGATGGTTTCTCGCGCTTGGGCGGATCGCAGTACATGAATTCGATCCATAACGGCGACTACGCGACCTACACCGTGCGCGATGTCGTCGATCACGTCGACCGCCGCTATCGTACGATTGCGAGCGAAGGCGGGCGCGCCGTACTCGGCAAGTCGTCCGGTGGCTTCGGTGCGCTGCATCTGGTCATGGCCCAGCCGGGAATCTTCGGCGCCTTCGCATCGCACAGCGGCGATACGAATTTTCGCGCGGCTTCGGTGCCGCACTTCGTCCACGCACAGCGCGAACTCGAGAAGCATAAAGGCGACATCGCGGCATTCGTCGCCGCCTTTGAAGGGAAGTACAAGCGTTCGCCGGCCGAGTACGCCACTATGGAGATGCTGGGGTACGCGTCGGCCTACTCGCCGCGCGCGGCCGAGCGCTTCGCGATCGACCTGCCCTGGGACGCGGCGACGGGCGAGATCCGCGACGACGTCTTTGCGCGCTGGCTGGCCTGCGACCCGGTCGAGATGTGCCTCTCGAAACGGCCGGAACTCGAATGTTTGCGGCTGCGTTACGTCGACTGCGGCAGGCGCGACGAATACGCCCTCGATATCGGCGCGCGCATGCTGGTACAACGCATGCGAACGATGGGCCTCGAGGTGCGCCACGAGGAGTTCGACGACGACCACCGCAACGTCGGTTACCGGTATGAAGTCTCGCTGCCCGCGCTGGCGGAGGTTCTGGAGGCCGGATGACGATTCGTAACTCTTTTCTCAGCGCGTTTCTCGCCATCCTGTTGGCGCCCGGCCTCGCGTTTGCGGCGACCGACCCCCTCTCGTACGACGATCCCGGGATGCACTTCCGGCCGCCGGACGAGTGGACGCGTATCTCAATTGACGAAGCCGATACCGGCGCCGGTAAGGCGCCTGCGGCGGTCTATCTCCTTCGCAGGAACGATGCCGACGTGCGAACCATCCTCGTCACCATCGATGGATTCAACGGTACCGTGGACGAGCTCGAACGCATTCACGAGGGCGACTTGCGAACGCAGACCGAGGGCACGTTCATCGATAAGCATGAGAAGACGACGTTGGCCAACGGCATGCCCGCATACTGGCTGCGGGTGAGCGAAGGCAAGGATCTGGGGCAGTATAAGCGGCGCTTCGAGTGGGTCGTCGCTGACGGCGCCCGCAGCATCATCGTCACATACCTCGGCCGGCAAGGCATGTTCGACGATAAGGAAGCGCGAGCCGCGCTCGCCTCACTTTACGTCGTAGCGTTTCCTCGCGGCCACCGCTGACGGCCTAACGCGTCGCGAGCGCCAACGTCGCATCGAGTGCTGCGCGCAGGTCGTCGATCAAATCGTCATAGTCCTCGATGCCGACCGAGAGCCGCAGCAAACCGTCGGTGACGCCGCGCCGCTCGCGGTCCTCCTTCGGAATGGAACCGTGCGTCATGCGCGCCGGATGGCACAGAAGGGACTCAACGCCGCCTAGGCTTTCCGCCAAACTAAAGAGTTTGGTCCGCTTCGCGAACTCGAAGGCGCGCGATTCGGGGCCACGCAGCGTGAACGAGAGCATGCCGCCGAAGCCGCGCATTTGACGCAGCGCCAGATCGTGCTGCGGATGCGTCGCGAGGCCGGGGTAGTTCACGGCCGCGACATCATCGCGTGAAACGAGAAATTCCGCCACCGCCTGTGCGTTGCGCGAATGTTCGCGCATACGCAGGGCGAGCGTCTTGGCGCCGCGCAGCACGAGCCAGGCATCCAACGGCCCTGGAACTCCGCCGACGGCGTTCTGGTGGAACTTGATCGTCTCGGCGATGCTCGCGTCGTTCGTGACCGTGGCCCCGCCGACCGCGTCGCTATGTCCACCGATGTATTTCGTCGTCGAGTAGACCGATATATCGGCGCCGAGCGCGAGCGGCGACTGGAAGTAGGGCGTCGCGAACGTATTGTCGACCGCGATCGTCTGACCGGGCCGGCGCAGGGCTGCGATCGCCGCGATGTCGATCAGCTTAAGTAACGGATTCGTCGGCGTCTCGATCCAGAACAGTTTGGTCTCGGGCCGGATCGCGGCGCGCACCGCCGCGAGATCGGTCATGTCGACGTAGCTGAAGGTCATGCCGTAGCGCGAGAGCACCTTCGCGAAGAGCCGGTAGGTGCCGCCGTACATATCGTCGCCGACGACGACGTGATCGCCCGCCGAGAGCAGGTTCAGGACCGCGGACGTCGCCGCCATGCCGCTGGCGAAGGCGCTGCAATGCGTGGCATCCTCGAGTGCGGCCAGTTGCTTTTCGAGCGCGCTGCGCGTCGGATTGACCGTGCGGCTGTAATCGAAACCCTTGTGCTCACCGACCGCGGTCTGCGTGTACGTCGAGGTCTGATAGATGGGAACGATCGTCGCTCCGGTCGTCGGGTCGGCCTCTTGACCGGCGTGGATCGCGCGCGTACTGAACTTCATGGTTACTGCACCGGTGGGGCGGCCGAGAGGAACGAAATGATATCTTGTCGCGTGACGACGCCGATCGGCCGGCCCGCTTCGGTGACGAGAATGGCGGCGTTGGCAAGCGTCAGCAATTTGTAGGCACTGTCGATAGCCGCCGATGTTTCGAGCGCCGGGAAGGGCCGGCCCATGACTTCGGAGACCGGCTTGTGCAGGAGATCGGATTGGTCGAAGACCGCTTGCATTACAGCGACGTCGTTGACGCTGCCCACGATTTCCGTGCCGCGCATTACGGGCAGTTGCGAGATCTCGTATTTGCGAAGCAGATCGAGCGCGTTGCGCACGACGTCGTCGTCGCTGACCCAAAGCATCGAGGGCAAGGGCTGTTTGCTGCGCAGCACGTCGCCGACGCTGGCCGTGCGTTTACCCTCCGCGATGAAGCCGTTGGCGATCATCCACTCGTCGTTGAAGATCTTCGACATGTAGCCGCGACCGGAATCAGGGAAGACCACGACCAGCACCGCTTCGGGCGGGAGGGTCTGGGCGAGCCGTACGGCCGCGACGGCCGCGGTACCGGACGAGCCGCCGACCAGCAGTCCCTCTTCGCGCGTTATGCGACGTGCCATGACGAACGACTCACGATCGGAGACGCGCACCATCTCGTCGATCACTTTGAGGTCGACCGTCTCCGGCAGATAGGACATGCCGATGCCTTCAACCGCGTACGATTTCGGCGTGTCGCCCGAATAGATCGAACCTTCGGGATCCGCGCCGACGACGTGAATGTTTGGATTCATTTCTTTCAGATAGCGGGCCGTTCCGGAGATCGTTCCGCCCGTGCCGACGCCGGAGACGAAGTGCGTGATCGTTCCGCCGGTCGCTTCCCAGATCTCCGGGCCGGTCGTGTAATAGTGCGCGTCGGGGTTCGCGTGGTTGTGCCACTGATTGGGCATAAATGCGCCGGGAATCTCGGCGACCAGCCGCGATGCGACGCCGTAATACGATTCGGGCGAATCCGGCGGGACATTGGTCGGCGTGATGACGACCTCGGCACCGTACGCGCGCAACAGATCGATCTTTTCCTTCGACATCTTGTCGGGCATCACGAGGATGCAGCGATAGCCGCGAATCGCCGCCGCCATGGCGAGGCCCGTGCCGGTATTACCGCTGGTCGCCTCGATGATCGTCGCGCCGGGCGCCAGCAGGCCGGCTTTCTCGGCCTCGACGATCATGCGGACGGCGGGCCGGTCCTTGACGCTGCCGCCCGGATTGACGTACTCGACTTTGGCCAGCACGAGACACGGAGCTCCATCGATGATGCGGCGCAGCCGGATCAGCGGCGTGCGGCCGACGGCCTCGAGGGCACTTTCGAAATACTGCCGCTGACGCGGCTCGTGAAGCAACATAACGCTGCGAGGTTCGGCTCGGCGAGGTGAATCTCATCGCCCGCGCGACGGGTCCCACGGAGCGGAGGAGCTACCAACGATGGCGACTGATTTTCGCGACGGCAAGACGTTCCCGCGGCGCGGCCGGGATGAGTGCGGCGGCTACCTGTGGCTGCTGCGCGTCTTCGACAAGGCTCGCGCGGCGTCGGATGGGACGATTCACGATTACATCTATCCCTGCCCAATGGACAAAGGCGTCTTCGAGCGCTGGGGGGTCACATCCGAGGATTTCGATGCGGCCATCGCGACCCGCCGCAGCGACGATGCGATTTTAGGATGGCTGAACGAGCGCGCCGGCGACGGAGCGCGCGAAGCTGCCAACCGCTGGGTCGAGGTGGAGAAGGCGGAAAATCTGGACCGGCAAGACGCCGAAGAGGGCGGCGTGCCCGCATGAATGAAAACGCGCGACTATGAAGGTCGCGTGTTTTGTTTTTAGCCTTGCGCTCGCGGGAACGATCCTCGCGGGCTGCGGACCCCAAACCCCGGCGGTCGGGAATTATGCGACCGTGTTTGGTCAAGTAACCGACGCAACCGGCAATGCGCCGATTGCGGGCGCGAGCGTCACGGTCAATTTCGTCCTGAACGCGACGACGGACCAGAATGGGAATTACCGGATCCCCAACGTGCCGAACGGCCCGTGGTCGTGGAGCGCATCGGCGGCAAACTATCAATCGAATGGAAATACGAACGCGCCGCCGTTGCTGCCTGGCGAGCAGCGAAGTTTCACAATTCAGCTCACGCACATCTAGCGCGAGCGTAACGTGACGCTGCGGCGCATCGTCGTCGCGCCCGACAAGTTCAAGGGGAGTCTGAGCGCGCTCGAAGCGGCGGCCGCGATTGAACGCGGGCTGCGCCGCGCCCTTCCGGATGAAGTCGAACTCGCGAGCGTGCCGATGGCCGACGGCGGTGAAGGCACCGTCGACGCGTTCTTGGCAAGCGGAGCCGAACGCGTCGTGCGCACGGTGCGCGGGCCACTCGGAGAGCCGGTCGAAGCGGCGTTCGCACTCGACGGCACGACGGCGATCGTTGAGATGGCCGCCGCGTCGGGTCTCGAACTGTTGCCCGAAACGCGCCGCGACGTTCTTCGAGCAACGACGTACGGTACGGGCGAACTCTTCCGTGCCGCGCTCGATCTTGGCGCCACGCGCATCGTCATCGGCATCGGGGGCAGCGCCACGAACGATGGCGGCGCCGGTATGCTGCAAGCGCTCGGCATCCGCTTGATCGATGGAGCGGGAAACGAGTTGCCGCCGGGCGGCGCAACGTTACGGGGGCTTGCGAAGATCGATCTCTCGGGTCTCGATGCGCGCGCGATGCGGGCCACGATCGAAGTCGCCGCCGACGTTGACAATCCACTCTGCGGCCCGCGCGGAGCTAGCGCGGTCTTCGGTCCGCAGAAAGGCGCGAGCGAAGCCGACGTACGCGAGCTGGATGCCGCACTGGCGCACTTTGCCGATATTGGCGCCGGCGCGCTTGGCGCCGATTGGCGCAATCATCCGGGCGCGGGCGCGGCGGGCGGACTCGGGTTCGCTCTCTTGGCCTTTACGGCGGCAACGTTACGGCCGGGTGTCGAGATCGTCGCCGGGTTGCGCGGCTTATCGCGCGCGCTCGAAAACGCTGAAGCCGTCTTCACGGGCGAGGGAAGTATCGACGAGCAAACGCTGCGCGGAAAGACCGTCGACGGGGTCGCACGTCTGGCTCATGCGGCCGGTGCCGTGACGATCATCGCTTTCGGCGGTCGCGTCGAGCCGGGTGTGAAAGAAGCCTTGCGGGCGCGAGGTGTGACCGCTATAGCGATCGCCGATGCTGCCATGCCGCGCGACGAAGCGATGCGCGATGCAGGCAGACTGCTCGCCGCCGCGGCCGAGCGCTCCGCCCAGCTCTTGTCGACGGGCTAGGAGGCCGGCCGCGACTCCTTGAGGGCGATCGCCGGGGCCGGAGCGGAGAGCCGAACGAAAGACGAGCGTTCGGCAATGCAGTCGTCGATCAGTTTGAGGACGACCTCGGCAAGCTTCTGCGGATCGTGTCGCACCGTATCGGTTTCGCTCATCACCTTCGCGCCCACGACGCGAACGCCAAGCGCTTCGATCGCGTCGCGATCCGGCTCGACCGGGATCTGCCCGCCGACTGCGTAGGTTTCGAGCAGCCGTTGCGGCGGCTCGAGGTTGACGATCGTGTAATCGCAGACGCGCGCGGCGCTTTGCGCGAACAAGACCGAGACGTGTTTCGCCGCGGTGTAGCCGTCCGTCTCGCCCGGCTGGGTCATCACGTTGCAGATGTAAATCTTCGGACATGTGGCGTTCGCAATCGCCGTCGCGATCTGGCCAACGAGCAGGTTCGGAAGAATCGAAGTATAGAGACTGCCGGGGCCGAGAACGATCGCGTCGGCTTCGGCGATGGCGTCGAGTACCTCGTCGAGCGGCTCGGCCCCCGGCGGGTCGAGAAGCAGCTGCGAGATCGGCGCGGTCGATGTCGAAATGCTGGTCTCGCCGCGCACTTCGCTGCCGTCTTCCAGCGTCGCGCGCAAGCGCACGCTCTCGAGCGTCGATGGGAGCACGCGACCTTCGATATTCAACACGCGGCTCGACTCTTTGATGGCGCGATCGAAGTTGCCGGTGATGCCGGTCATCGCGGCCAGAAAAAGGTTGCCGAAGGAGTGTCCTGAGAGCCCTTCGCCTTCGCTGAAGCGATAGCGAAAGAGATCGGTCACCATCGCTTCGTCGTCGGCGAGCGCGACCAGACAGTTGCGAATGTCGCCGGGCGGCAGAATGCCGAGTTCCTTTTGCAGCCGGCCCGAACTGCCGCCGTCGTCGGTCACGGTTACGACCGCTGTCAGATTGCTCGTGTAGCGTTTGAGTCCGCGCAAGAGCGTCGAGAGGCCCGTTCCGCCGCCGATTGCAACGACTTTGTAGCCGCGGCGCAAACGCATATCGAGCAACGCATCGACGATGCGATCCTTGTTCTCCGGCGTCACCGCATGCACGATCGCGCGCATCCACTGGCGAATCCCGAAGAAGACGAAGACGAGACCGAGGCCCATGAAGACGTACGGCAGCACGGAGAGCGGCATGAAGTCGTCGACGATGTCGTCGACGAGTTGATTGATCGTGAAATGCGCGCCCTCGGCGGTGAACCAACGGAAGGCTCCGTTGACCAAGAGGACGACGCCAAGGATCGCCAGCAGCAGCCAGCGCTTGATGCCGAGCCCCGGGTAGAACCAGCGGATAACGCGCAGAGGTCCTTTGGTCATGCCGCCTCTCCTTCGCGGTGCTCGACCGTAACCGCTACTTCCGGGCGCATGCGGAGGTGTTGGGCGAGCTCTTCGGCGACGTAGACCGAGCGATGCCGGCCGCCGGTGCAGCCGATGCCGATCGTCAGGCGCAACTTGCCCTCGCGGACGTACTGAGGCAGTACGTAGTCGATCAATCCGAAGAGGCGCTCGAGGAACGGAGCGGTCTCTGGAAGCTCGCGCATGAAGGCGGCCACCGGCGGATCGACTCCGGTCAGATCTCGCAGCGATTCGGCGTAGTACGGATTCGAGAGGAAGCGCACGTCGAAGACCAGGTCGGCATCGAGCGGCAGGCCGTACTTGAAACCGAACGCGACGATGCGCACCGCGAGTGCGTGCTCGGCGCTCACACGACCCCTTTGCTCATACCGGAAAGCACCGCGCCGATACCGAAGCGAACGAAGGTCATTAAGCGGAGTGGGTTCCCATGAAATTGTTTTCGCCCGAAAAGGCCACTGCCCTTATCCCGGAGCTCGCGCCGCTGATCGAGGAGCTGTGGGAAAAGCGCCGCGACCTGGCGATCCGGCTCTTGGAGAACGATCCGGCGCTTCGTGCGGGGCGCTCGATGGGTACGTCCGCGACCAACGTAGAGCGCCGCGGTGAGGCCCGCCGGTGCACCGAGTTGAAAGCGGAGATCGTTCGCATCGTCAATCGCATCGAAGCCTACGGTTGCGTCGTGAAAGATGCCGACCTCGGCCTCTTGGATTTCCCAGCCTTGCGTGAGGGCCGCCCCGTCTTTCTCTGTTGGAAAGCGGGCGAGCCCGCGATCGCTCACTGGCACGGCACCGACGAGAACTTCTCCGAGCGCAAAGCCCTCTAAAGCGCGGGCGCGCTAAGCGGAAGCGGCCGCAGCGGTTTCGACTTTGATGAAGTCCTCGACCAAGCCTTGCAGGCGAACGTCACCGAACTCGACCGTGTAGGCGCCGGCGTCGTGGCTCTTGACTTCGCCGACGTCGGGGACGTTCGCGAGTTGCGGAATCTTGTTGCGAATCTCGTCGGGCAGGCGCACCTTGTCGCCCACGGTGAGGCCGCCGTGTGAGAAGAGCTTATCGAGTTCTTCCATCAGCATCGGCAGGGGAATACCATAGCTTTGGCTGACTTGCTCGATCGTTTCGGTCTCGCTGATGGAGCAATTCGAGCAGCCGCCGAGGTGGAATTTAGCGAACACGCGTCGCGCGCCGGCGTGCGTTTTGAACGCATGTTCGACCGTCATGTCCTTGTTGAATTGAGCGCTCAAGAGCAACCTCTCCGTGAAACATCCCGGGCGCCGCGGGCGCCGGGTTCTATATTAGCTGCAACCTCCGGCGCCGCCTTGACGGTTGCGGCCGGAGTTGCGGAGCATGCCTGTAAGCCGGATTCTGTTCCGCTTGCGCGGCGGCAGCCATCTATCTGGGGCGTCCGTCACCGGGCGCCTCGGTGCGATGTAGCTCGTTTGGGCGGGCCGCCCAGCTCCCACAGGAGCGATCGAGCGATCTTGCTTCGCGTGGGGTTTACCCGAGCGCACGTCACCGCAACGCTCCGTGAGCTCTTACCTCACGATTTCACCCTTACCGGTTGCCCGGCGGTATGTTTCTGTGGCACTTTCCTTCGAGTCGCCCCGACAGGACGTTATCCTGCACGCTGCCCGGTGAAGCCCGGACTTTCCTCACGCCGTATGACGCGCGACTGCCCGGCATACTCCGCACCAGGCAGTGTAGCAAAAGCGCCGGTTCGGCGCAAATCCTACATCGCGAAGAGCGGGACGATGCGCGGTGCGGCGTCGGCGAGTTCGATCGCGGCGGCATGCTCGCCGACCGCGACGACGTCGAAATGCTTGCGGTAGAGCTCGAGCGCGCGCTGTAAGACCGCGAGTTTGCGCTCGCGCGGCATCTGCATCGCGGGGAAGAAGCGCAGCGACTCGTGGACGTCGTCGCTGTCGAGGAAATCGAGCGGGTGCAAGAGCAGCGACGGCGCGATTCCCAGCGCGCGACATGCAGCAAGCGCTGCAGCGAAGTAAGGAATCGCCAATGCCGGCGCGAGCTGCGCGAGATAGAGAATGTAGCTGAAGTGAATTGGCGTCTTCACGATCGGGAAGGTCGTGACCGGAATCTCGACGAGCGAGCGCGCGCCGAGGTCCCAGCGGTACGGCCGCAACGGCCGCAGACCGTCGGCCAGACTACCGAAGAGCGCTTCGCGTTGCGCGCGTTCGCTCTTGGAAAGTTTCGCGGTCCAGAAGTAGTATTGACGCGCTAGCGGACCGATGTACGTCGGAAAGGTCGTGCAATCGTAGCGGTAACCGAGCGTGGCGAGGGTCTCGAGTGCGGGGCGCGAGAGGCTGAAACCGGGGCCGCGAAATCCGACCGGCCGCACGCCCGTCGCGTTTGTGATGGCGTCGGTCGCGCTCGTGAGTTCTTCGGAGAGTTCGGCGTTGGAGTAGCGATGCAGCCACGGCTCGTGCTTGAACGAATGGCAGCCGATCTCGTGACCGGCCGCGACGATGCTGCGCAGCGCGGCGCCGTTCTTCTCGAGCGCGGCGTCTTGGCCGACGACGAAGACCGTGATGCGCTGTTCGAGGCTCTTCAATATCCCTAGGAAGCGCGGGACGACGACGTCGAGATACGACGGGAACGACTCCCAGGCTGCGTCGCCGCGAGTCTTGAGATAGGACCACTCGTTGTCGAGGTCGAGTGAGAGGCTTGCGATCGGTTTCATCGGGACACCACTGGGTTCGTGAGTTCGGTCAGCGCACGCTCGGCGAGTTGCACCGTCTCGTTGACGTTGAGCGTTCCGTTGACGATTTGCGACGAGTTGACGATGAACAGATTGGGAATTGAAGTCGAGATCGCCGGCACGTCGCGCGAGTAATCGAGCGTGGCGACCGGAAAGACGTGACGCACGCGTGAGATGCGAAACGCGCGAACGCCACTGCGCTTGAAGTGCGGATACATGCGCTCGAGCGCAGTGAGGAAATCTTCCTCGATGGCGGCATCGTCGTGCTCGAAGAGCGGATCGTCGGGTGCGACGTACTTTGGGAGATACACGAGCGCACGTCCCCCGAAGTGACGCCGGTCGACGAGTGCCGACATCTCGATAACCGCGCTGAACGGTACCCACGCATCGGTAAGATTCGTGACATAGTACGAGCCGAGCGGCTCGTCCAGGAGCAGCGAGGCGCAGACGATGCCCTGATAGGTCTTGGATTGAAGCCGGCGGCGCTCTTCCGCGCTGAGGCCGGATGCCAGTTGCGCCGCGCGCGGCGCCGGTACGGTCAGGACGGCGCGATCGAAATCTTCGCCGGAACTGCCGCCTTGGGTGAGGGTGACGCCTTTCCCGTCGGCGGACGAACCTACGTGCGCGACATCGCTGCCGAGACGAATCTCGACGCCGTGCGCTTCGAGGCGCGCCTGCAAGGCCGTCAAAACGGTGGCGTATCCACCGGGGACGTAGCCGAAACGTTCGCTGCCGAGTCCGGCGCGGCGCGCCGCATAAAGGCGCACGATGATTGCCCAAATGAACGCGGCCGACGCTTCGCGGTAACGCTCGCCGAGCTTCGCGCGTAAGAGCGGGCGCCAGATCTTCTCGAACGTGCGCCGCCCGGAGAGTCGCGTCAGCCAGCGCTCGAGCGAAGTGTTTTCGAGCGGCGTCGGATCGGCGATGCGCGAGGCGTACAGAATTGTGAGACCGAGGCGCAGTTTATCGATCAGGTTGAGCGGCGGAAAACGCAGGAAATCGAGCAAACCGTTCATCGAGTGGAAGCGGCCGTCGGTGAAGAAGCCCGTTCCAGTTTGCGTCCACTCGATCTGACTCTCCAGAGCGAGATCGCCGAGCAGTCCGCGCAACGCGCGGTCCGAGGCGAGCGTGACGTGGTAGTGCCGGTCCCACGTGATGTCGCCGATCTGCCAGGTGCTCGCGAGGCCGCCGAGTGCCGGCGCGGATTCAAAGACCGTCACGGCATCGCCGCGTTCCGCGAGACGTAGCGCGAGTGTCAAGCCGAGCAAGCCGCCGCCGACGATCGCGACGCTCGTGCGATGCGACCGGTGCGAAGGCGCTTCGAGAACGGACGCTTGCATCAGGAGCCGCTCGCGCATCCGAAGGTTCCGCGTGCGGCGCTTCGAACGTAGGCGGGTCGGCTTCCGAGGACGGGAGCACACGTGGGGGCATAGCTCAGTTGGTAGAGCACTTGCATGGCATGCAAGGGGTCAGGAGTTCGAGTCTCCTTGCCTCCACTTTTATTGGTCATCGACGCGCGCTAGACGATGCCGGCGCGGATGGCGTGGACGGCGGCTTGGGTTCGGGCGGAGATGTTCAGTTTGGAGAAGATGCGGCTGACGTGGTTCTTCACTGTCTTCTCGGAGAGGTGGAGGCGGGCGCTGATCTGTTTGTTGGCTAGGCCTTCGGCGATCAATTTGAGGACTTCGGATTCGCGTTGCGAGAGTTCCATGATGTCGGGTTTGCCGCCGTTGAGGCTGCGGCGCTTGAGCAAGCCGCCTGCTACGCGCGGGTCGACGTAGGATTGGCCCTCCGCGACCGTCTTGACGGCGCGCAAAAGTTCGGCGGGCGAAATGTCCTTGACGATGTACGCTTCGGCACCGGCAGCGAGGCAGCGCTGCATGATCTCGGGCGAGAGGTTCATGGAGAGAACGCAGACGTGCGCGGCGGGCGCGCCTTCTTTGCAGGCGCCGAGCGTTTGCGCGATATCGACCGGCTGACCGTCAAGGTCGATGACGATCAGGTCGGGATTGGCCGTTTGCAGCGGCGCGGTCAGCGGCGTGCGATAGTCGCCAATGACTTTGAAATCGGCGTCATCGGCAAAAATGCCGCTGAGCGCCTTGGCGAACAATACTTGCGATTCGACAACGACAACGCGTAAGCCGAAAGTAGTCATGTCTCTTCCATCCTCTGTAGGCGACCGTCTGAGTCGATCGTCCCGCTGACCTCAAGTGTGCGGTGAAGCACGTTGAGGGTGACCTTCCGTGGGACTACTGGTCTCCTTATACGACAAGTCGGGCCAAAGCGGATAGAAGTTGAGGGTAAAGTTTTAGCTAGGGTCCCCGTAGGCTCCAGAGGAGTTTTCGAGCGGACCCCGACGTGGCGCTAGGCGGCGTGGGCGAGAATTGCGCTGCCGAGGACGTCTTCATCAGCCGCCGCGCCCAGGACCGCGTCGGCTCCCGCCGCACGCGCGAGAGCGGTCCAGGCGGGTTCGGGGCAGTCCGCGACCGCCACGATACGGGCGGCGGGTAGCGCCGCGCGAAGGGCGCGTAGGCACCCGAGCGGGGCTGCGACGTGGTCGACATCGACGAGGACGACATCGGGCCGCTGTCTCAGGAGCGCTGCGGGGTGAGCGCAGCCGCTCGAGCCAAGCACGGCCACCCCGCTCCGGCGAAGCGCCTGCGCGAGGAACGGAACGAAGAGCGCCTGCGGCTCGATGATCACGGCTTGCATGCTTCGACTGTATGCGCTGCGAGGTCCCGGTGGCTAGTGCGGGGCGACACACCGGCGACTTACAATGGACCCGGCGTGCGCGAGCGAAGTCCCCGGAGCAATGACAGCTCGCATCCTCGCGTGCCTTCTGGTTCTGCCGGCGTTCTTGCTAAAGTCCGCGTCCGCGGCCGAGTTCGCGCACCGGACGCACTCGCTGACATTTGAGGCGGCGTTCGACACGCCCCAGGAGTACGATGCGGCGTTCGGATTCGATCACTGGGAGCGCGTGACGCCGTACCTCGACATGGTGATGACGGGCCCCGGCATCCTCAATACGCGCATACGCGCCGCCAATTTCAGGACGATGACCTACTTCGATCCCAATCTCTGCTCGGCGACGCGCGGCTATGGTGCGAATCAGTACGCCTCACCCGATTGCAGCGATTGGCCTTCGCGGGCGTTCTATACGCAGCCGGGTCATCCCGATCGAACGCTGTCCGCGTCGTACGATGGGAAGATCATTCAACGCTACGGCGATCCGGGCTCGCCCGAATTTCAAGCGCGAACCACTACGCTGCTACGCGAGAGGGTCGCTCACGATCAATTCGAGCTCATTGAAATCGACGATGCGACGTCACCCGAAGAGTTCTATAGCAATCTCTGCTGGGGCGTCGGCAGACTTCAAGATGGCGGCTACGATTGCGCGAGCGCGGCCGGTGGGACCGCGAAGGCGCCGTTCGATGCGAACGTTTCGCGCAGCCAGTGGCAAGCAGGCGAAGCCGCGTTGGCTGCACTCTCTCCGCGACCGGTCGTCTTCAACGGTCTGCAGGGCTATGACGGCAAGGAACGCACCGCCTCGATCGCATCGGTCGTGGTCGCAGCGCCGAATGCGTGGGGCGCGATGTGCGACACGTGCTTCTACGGAATCGAGGATCGCCAGAATCCCTACTTGTGGACGAGCCCCATTCTTGAGGTGCGCCTCGACGGAATGATGCGCGTTATCGGTGCGGGCAAGAACGTCTTCGTCGTCAATCCGTCCGTGACGAATCCGGCAGTACGCGCCCGCGCGCTCGCCGACCTGATGCTGGCGTATGACCCGGATCGGCTGTGGCAGTGGGGCGGAGCTTGCGGCGAACGCTCGCAGATCCACGTGTGTCCCGAAGCGGCGCTAACATTCTACGAGCCGTATCAAGCCTATCCGAAGAATACGGCGTCGCTAGCGGATCCTGCGGGTACCTACGTGCGCGAGTTCGCGCAATGCTTCGACAATGGCCGTTCCGTCGGGCCGTGCGCGACGGTCGTCAATCCCGACCGGGTTGCCGCGCACGCGGCGCCGGCGTTGCGGCATACGTACCGGCATACCCTCGTCATACATGGTACGGCGCTGTGCAACTGTTATGGCGACACGGGCGCGATCTTCGAAAATGGCCCTTCCATGCCGAATAGCGTCCCGCCGGCCAGCGGCTACGTTATTTTTCAGTAACTAGCCAGGCGCGCGCGAGCAGGGGAATGGCCGGCTGGTGGGCGACCGGAACCTGGTGGACATCTGCTTCCTGACGCCGCGCTTCCCTTTCCCGACGACGAAGGGCGACAAGCTGCGCGTCTATCACGCGATTCGAAGACTGAGCCGGAAGCACTCGATCACGTTGGTTGCCGCTGCAGACGAGCCGCTCGACGAAGCCGCGCTCTCGGAGGTTCGCCAATATTGTGAACTGATGGACGTCGTTCCGGTTGGCGGAGCGGCCTCGCTCCTTTCCATCCTGGCGAAAACACCGACAACGCGCCTCCCTTTGCAGGCGTTGTTTTACGATACGAGCGCTTTTCGGCGTGCGACGCGAGATGTGCTTGCCAGGAAACGGTTCGACGTGATCTTCGCGAGCACGATCCGCGTAGCTCCGCAGGTCTGGGATGAGCGAACGCCGGTCGTCATGGATCTCATGGACGCGTTTTCGCGCGGATTAGAAATGCGGCGTGGAACGGTCGCGGCGCCGCTGCGCGTGGCCTATGATTTCGAGCGTCGTCGATTGCAAGCGTACGAAATGGCTGCGTGCGCGCACTTTCCACGACTCGTCGTCTGTGCTGAAGCCGATCGCGTGGCGCTCGGGAGTGAGCGGGTCAGCGTGGTCCGAACCTGCGCAGACCTCGAGCAGTTCCGCTACGTGCGGGAAGGTCGCGCCGATGACGTCATCGTTATGACCGGCAACATGGGTTACCAGCCGAACGTCGATGCTGTCATTTGGTTCGTCGAAAATGTTTGGCCCAAGGTCCGAGCGGCTCACGCCGCGGCGCGTTTTCAGGTCGTTGGGGCACGCCCGTCGGCGGCGGTCCGGGCGCTCGCAGAAAGGCCGGGAGTCGAGGTCGTCGGCCCAGTTGCCGAAATCGCGCCGTATCTGGAGCGTGCGACGCTGGCCGTCACGCCCACACGCGGTGGTACCGGGCTGCAGACCAAAGTACTCGAGGCGATGGCGACCGGCACCCCAATCGTTGCGACCTCGTTCGCAAATGAGGGTATCGGTGCCCGGCCGGATTGCCAGTTGCTTATCGCGGACGACCCCGAAGACTTCGCACGCGCGGTCGCCCGGTTGCTGGAGCAGCCGGCGCTGCGCGATTCGCTCTCGATCGAGGCTCACGCCTATGTCGCCCGGGAGTTCTCGTGGGACACGCAAGTCGAGCGGCTCGAGGGGGTCTTCGGAGAGGCCATCGAGCGTACGGCCAAGTTTCCCGGAGACGCCGGCCGATAGGATAATATGCTCCGTTCCGAGATCGAGAGCCGATCCCGGATGCTCGCCCGGCCGCGGGTCGTCCATCTCGTTCCAAAATTGCTGGAAGGCGGCGCCGAGGCTCTCGTGCGCAGTCTTTGCGCGCGCCTTCCCGCCGAGGGCGTCGACGTCACCGTCGTCTCGGTCTATCCGTCCGGACTCGATGCCGCTCGGAAGTCCTTGCTCGGTGTGCCCGTCATCGAGATGGGGCGGCGCGGACGCGGCGATGTGCAATACTTTCCGCGCCTCGTACGCACCCTGCGCGACCTTCAACCGGATATCGTGCACGCGCACCTGCATACCGGCCAGTATGGAGGCCGTCTCGCCGCGATCCTCGCCGGCATCGGGACGATGGTCCTGACGATCCACGGCGAGGAACCCGGCGGGCCTCTCCGAGCGACGATCGATCGCGTACTGCACGCCCGCACGGCACGCTTTATCGTCTTTACCGAAACGCAGCGCAAGGATGTTTCCGAGCGCGAACACGTGTCCCTCGAGCGCATCGTTGTCATTCCAAATGGGATCGCTCGCCCCGCGCATCTCACGTCGCGCGAAGATAGCCGTAGAGATTTGGGCCTGCCGCCAGATGCCGTTCTCATGTACGCGCCGGCCCGGCTTTCCCGTGTAAAGAATCAGCGCCTGGCCATCGGAGCACTTTCACGCGTGATCGCGCAGAATCGCAAAGAGATTCACCTCGTCATAGCTGGGGCCGGCCCTGACGACGCGGCTTTGCGCGCCCTTGCGCATGAATTGGGCCTCGCCGGCCGCGTCCACTTTCTTGGTTTTCGCAGCGATGCGGCTTCGCTTGGGCAGGCGATGGATATCTTCGTTCTGCCCTCGTTATCAGAGCGAATGCCGCTAGCGCTCGGGGAAGCGATGATGAACGGCCTCATTCCCGTGAGCACTCCCTGGCGCGGGGTCGGAGAGTTCTTGGAGGATGGTTCGACCGGATGCATTTCAACGGGCTTCGGCGCCGAACAGTTTGCCGCCGCCATGTTGCGAGCCCTCGAGATACACGCAAGCTCAGATCCGATGCAAGAGCGCGTACGCTCGTACGGCCGGGCGCGGTTTGATCTCGCCGAGATGGTCAGCCGGCATGCCGGCCTCTATCGCGCTCTGGCTGGAGCGATCGCGTGAAGTTGGCATATCTGACGACCGAGTTTCCCTTCGCGCCCGTCGAGGCGTTCTTCGAACCAGAGGTTCGCTCGCTTTCGAAGCTGGCGCAGGTCTTTGTCATCCCATCGCGCGCCACGCACGCGACCGTCTGCTATCACGACCTCGGGGCCACACCGGTCTATCTAGGCTTGCTCGACGGCACGGTGCTGCGACTGGCTCTGCGGGAGTTTGCGCTGAATCCGGGGCGCGTCGCGCGAGCTCTTGTAGAAGTGCTGTTCGGAAAGAGCGCGCTGCGCGCCCACGTCGTCAATCTGCTGCTCTTTCCAAAAGCGCTGGCTCTCGCTGCGGAAGTCCGCCGGCTCGGCATCGAACACATTCACGCGAATTGGCTGACGAGCACGGCGACCGTCGGCTACGTCGCGTCGCAACTTACCGGCGTGCCGTTCAGCATGTCGGGGCATCAGCACGATATTTTCTTCGACAACTTGCTGCGTCCGAAGATCGCACGAGCGCAGTTCACGCGAATCATCTCGGCGCGCAACTGCCGGCACTTGCAAGAGCGGCTGCCGGACGAACTGGCCGCCCGTTGCTCGGTCGTGCATCTCGGCGTTGAAGTGCCGGCTAGCATCGTGGAGCCGCCGGAGCGTGAGCCGAAAATTCTCTGTTCGGCACGCCTATGTACTTGGAAAGGCCACCGTTATCTGCTAGCGGCGCTGGCGCAGCTGCGCGATCGCGGGGTAGCTTTCAGTTGCGACTTAGCCGGAGAGGGTGAGATCCGGGCCGAGGTTGCTGCCGGCATCGAGCGGCACGGCTTAGGTGATCGAGTCCGGATGCTCGGTAACGTTCCTCACGATAGGCTTACCGCCGGGCTGGCTGCCGGCGAGTACGATCTCGTCGCGCTAGCCAGCACCGAGGACGAAGACGAGCACGAGGGCATCCCCGTCGCGCTCATGGAGGCGATGGCCGCCGGCGTACCGGTAGTCGCGACCCGAACGGGCAGCATCGGCGAACTCGTGGTCGACGGGACCGGTATCCTGGTGCCGCAGCGCGATCCCGAAGGGCTGGCCGAGGCGATGGCACTGCTCCTGGCCGACCCGGGCGAGCGGCGCCGAGTAGGCCTGGCCGGGCGGCAGCGCGTGGTCGAGCACTTCGAGACCTCGGAGACAACCCGACGGCTGGCCGGCCTACTAGGAATCAGCCCTGCCGTCCCGGCTCGCGTCCCAATCGAAATCGGCTAGGTCTGGGACTATCGGCCCAGGCCAAGGGGCGGGATGGGGCTTCGGCAACCGGCTACGGTGGCGTATGCTCGATGACGATACATGAGCATGGAGGTTTCTCTGCTAGTGCGTAAAGGCGTCCTGTCCGCAGTCTTCGCGCTGCTCGCCATAACCTCGGCCGGCGCGGCCTTGGCTGCCCCCTCACCCGACTACCATATTCGGGTCGGTGATACCGTGAGCGTCACGGTCTACGGCGAAGCTGCGCTCAGCCAGCCAACCCTTCGGGTTTTGCCCGGCGGAGCCGTCGCGATGCCGCTCGCCGGCGACGTTGTTATCGCAGGCATGACCCCGCCCGACGCATCGAACGCGATTGCTCGCGCGCTGTCGCACTATCTGCGCCAGCCTAAGGTGACCGTGGCCGTCGTCACCGCTGCGACCGTCGACGTTCTCGTCCTCGGCAATGTGAAGACCCCCGGTAAATATCCACTTCAGCCGGAGGCGCGCTTAACCGACGCACTCGCTGCCGCCGGGGGCCTTGGACCCGTCGACGGTCAACTGCCCAACGCACGCTTGCAGGCTGCGGACGGCACCGTATCCGAGGTTTCGTTACAGAAGTTACTGCAACAGGGCGATGTCACGCTTAACGTGCCGGTCTCGAATCAGATGACGATCATCGTGACGGCGCCGCTGACAATGAACGTACAGGTCTTCGGAGCAGTCGATCATCCGGGTGACGTTGCACTGCACGAGGGTGACCGCTTACTGAGCGCGATCGCTCGCGCCGGAACGAGCCCGACGCTGAACCCCGATCTCAATCGCGTCACGTTGCGCCGCATTCAAGCCGACGGCACGCCAAAGACGCAAATCATCAATCTCTACGAGATCGTCAAGGGCGGCGACCTGAAGAAAGACATCCTCTTGCAAAAAGGCGACATCGTCTTCATTCCGCAGGCGAGCGGCAAACACGACGTCCTCAGCCCGGTGATGGCGATCCTTCTGGGCATCGTCAAGCCCTTCGGGTTATAACGTAGTGCTCAACTATCGCTTGGCGCGGCGTAAGAGCGCAGACCTCGCACCCACAGCTCCGTATGCCTCCGCGTTCGCAGCGCCGGCGAGCGGAGCGATTCCCGAGAACTTTGCCCGCGACGTCGATCCCCGCCGCATTTGGAAGACGCTCAAGCGCCGGCGCAAACTGATGACGCTCGTTTTCTTCGCATTCGTCGGCGCGGTGCTCGTCTTCACGTTGCTGCAACCTCGGCAGTATGCGACGCAAGTCAAATTGATCTCCGGCGGGTCCGCTGGGAGTGCGACCGATGCCTCGGCGGCGAACGCCGGCACGTCGCTTCCCGTTCTGAACGCGCTCTTGGCGGCAGGCAACGGCGCCAGCCCCGAGACGTATGCCGAGCTGTTGCAGCAATCGCCGGTGGCAGAAGAAGTTATCAAACGACTCAAGCTGCAGACGACCGTGGGCGCCTTGCTGTCGCACGTTACCGTGCGGCCCGTTACGAACACGTCGGTCCTCGGCGTACGCGTCGCTTGGTCGGACCCCGAAACGTCCGCGCAGATCGCCAACGCCTTTGCGGCCGTGTTTGTCGATCGCGAGCGCATGCTCGTCGCGCGTCAGGCCGATACCGCGATCGGATTCCTTCAAGAGCAGTTGCCCGATGCCGAGAAACACATGCAGGCTGCGCAGAACGCGCTCGCCGCCTATCAAGTGCGCGTCGGAATCGCCGACCTTCCGACCCAAACGCAAGCCGATATCAGCACGCTCGCTTCGTTTGAGTCGCGCCAGCATCAGGCCGAATTGGAGGCGCAGCAGGCCGAAGCGCAGTTACAGACACTACAAGGCAGCCTCGCTTCGACGCCGGCGTTCATCGTCGGCTCGCAAAACGTGGCCGCCAATCCCGTATTGGCCCAGCTCGCGACCCAGGTGGCGAACCTGCACGTTCAGTTGGACGCTGCGCGCCAACAGTACACCGACGAGCATCCGACCGTTGTCGGATTAAAGGCGCAGCTTCAGCAAGCCGAGGCCGAATTGCGCGCGCAACCGGCTCAGGTGAACTCCGGAAGCAGCAGCATTCCGAATCCGAACTATCAACAGTTGCAGCAACAGGTCGCGACCCTCGCCTCCACGGCGAGCGGCGCCTTAACGCAGGCGGCGGGCCTGCAAAAGCAGCGCGATGCGTTTCGGCCAAAGCTCGACAATCTGCCCGAGCAAGCGCGCCGCATCGGCGATCTCCAGCGCGAGGCGAAGTCGACCGAGAGCTTCTACGAGTCGCTGCAGCACAAGTATCAGGAAGCGATGATTTCGCGCACGACGGCCTTGAGCGATGTCTCGATCACGCAAGCCGCCGACCCGCAGGTCTATAATGCCACGCCGAACTTCGTCCTCAATATGGCACTCGGATTGTTCATCGGCCTCGGGCTCGCGCTCAGCTCCGCCTTCCTTGCGGATTTCCTTGACGATCGTTTCCGCTCCGAAGAGGATATCAAGGAACGGCTTGGATTGCCGGTCCTGGCTTCGGTTCCGGCGATCGATTCGGGCGACTGGCGTGCCAACCAATGGGTCAAGCCGCTTTCAGTCGAAGCGTTCTACCAACTGGTCGCGTCGCTGCGCTATTCATCCAGTGCGCCGCCGCGCTCGATCGTCTTCGTCAGCCCGGATCAGGGCGACGGCAAATCGACGGTCGCCATCAACACCGCCATCAGCATGGGTTTGATGCGCGCGCGCGTGTTGATCATCGATGCCGACCTGCGCCGGCCCTCGATCCATCAGAAACTCAATCTCGGAAACGAGCATGGCCTCTCCGACGTGCTGGTAGGATTGGCACGTTTCCCCGAAGCCGTCAAGCCGTCGCGACATGCAGGCGTATGGGTACTAACCGCCGGACGCCCCGCCCCGAATCCGGTCGCATTGCTGCAAGGCGCCGCGTTCGACCGCGTCCTCAAGAAAGCGCGCGAGCGTTTCGACTTCATCATTATTGACGGTCCGGCGCTGCGCTCGATCGTCGATGGGGTCGTCCTGGCGCACAAAGCCGAGGGCACCGTCATGGTCGTCTCTTCGGCGCGCTCCGATGGACGCTCGGTTCAAGGCGCGCTCGATAAACTGCGCAGCATGGGCTCCCAAAATCTCTTGGGCGTCGTTCTCAACGGCGTGAAGCCTGACGTTACGGAAAATACTTACGAGCGTTATGTAGGAGTAGGACAATCGATATCGCTGCCGGAGACCTCGCGCGTCGGTTAGCGCTAGGGCCATCCACGATGCTCCAGCGTAAGACCGTTCGCGTCTTTCTTGTCGAACCGCATCAGGTCGTGATCGACGCAATGCGTCACGTCTTCGGAGCGGACCCATCGATCTCGATCGTCGGATCGGCTAATAATCCGCAATCCGCTGCGATCGGTGAATTGCGGCCCGACCTCATCTTTCTCGACGTCGACGCACTTGGGGTGGATGTCGAAGAGGCGATCGCCGCTTGCGAGCGTTCGTCGCCGCAAAGCCGCGTCTGCGTCGTCTCGACCCAACATCGCCCGCGTGCGATGCAACGCGCGTTAGCCGCCAAGGCCGACGCCTATATTGCAAAGGATACGTCTCCCGCGACGCTCCTTGAGATCGTCCACCTCGTCGCCAACGGCGATTCATACGCCGACCCGCGCATCGCCGGCGCGATGCTGCGCCGCCGCTCGAGCCGTACGCACGAAGTCTCCGAGCTGTCGAGCCGGGAGTTCGAAATCGTTAGGCTCATCGCCGACGGCCTCTCCAATCGCGACATCGGTAAGCGGCTCATGCTCTCCGAGAAGACCGTCAAAAACCACGTGAGCCACGTCTTGGCAAAACTCAAAGTGAACGCGCGATCCGGCGTTGCCGTGTACGCAGTTCGCAACGGATTGGTGAACTAGCGATGCGCACGTACCTGATCGAACCGCAATTGATGTTCGCCGGCTACCTGCAAAGTTTCTTGGCCGAGGCCGGCTTCGACGTGGTTGCGATGAGCCACGACATCGACGGTAAAGACATTGCCTTGCACGCACCGGCAGCCGTTTTCGTCGACGTGGATTTCTTCGAGCGCGGCGGGCCGAACGCGCTCTGCCGGATCCGGCAGGCAACGCCGTCTGCAGCGCTGATCGCGTACTGTAATTCCGACGACCCGACGTACGCGGCCGCATGCTTCATCTCGGGCGCCGACGCCGTCATCTCAAAACATTCGGGCACCGAGCGCGTCATGTCGAGCTTGCGCGAAGCGGCCTTGGTTCCCGCCTAGCGATGCAACGCGCCGCCGGCAAGGACGGCCGTACGTTCCTCCTTCGCGCCGGCGCTATCCTGGCCGGTGGGTTCTATCTTCTCATAGCCGCTCGCTCGGTAAGCGGAGCATCGACGCCCGAGGGCCTGCATCTGCCGCTCTTCGCTATGGTGCTTGCACTCGCTCCGATCGCGGTCTTTCTGGCCTTCCGTTACCCGTTGATCTTTCCGTTCGGTCTCTACGTCGCGCTGATACCGTTCGATAGCATCCTTCAGGTCACGAGCGGCGCCTCGATCGTGCGCGCGATCGCCGTCGTCTCGGCCCTTGCATTCGTCGTGCGCATCTTGCTCGTACGCCGCATCGTCTTCCCGAAGCAAGGCTGGTACGCGTGGGCGGCGCTCGTAGCCTGGGCCGGCCTCACCTTTCTTTGGACTCCTGACCTGCCGGAGAGTCAGCGCGTCTTCGGCATCGTTCTTCAAAACTTCTTGATCATGACCGTTCTGGCGGTCTATCCCGTCGAAGAGGTCGAGTTCCGCGCCATCATCGCCATCACGGCGCTCGGCGGCATAGGAAGCGCGCTCTACGCTATATTCAGCCACAGCTTCGACGGCGCGCGTCTGACCCTCGTGGGCGCGGGGGGCTTGGCGACGGACCCGAACCAATTTGCCACGAGCTTCGTCCTTCCGATCGCTCTGACGCTGGCGATCGGTCTATCGTCGCGCAGGCTCTTGCTGCGCGTCGCATGCTTTGCGGGCGTCGCGCTCATGATGGTCGGCATCTTGATGACGGCGTCGCGAGGCGGACTCATCGCCCTCGCGTTACTGCTTCTCTATTTCGCGTTTCGAAGCCGGCACCGGCTTCAGATCATGAGCGTGGGGGCCGTATCGCTGGCGCTGACGGCATTCTTCCCGCAAGTGTGGGGTCGTTTCATCCACGACGAAGGCGCCGGCAGCGGCAGCGGCCGCACCTTCATCTGGGAAGTTGGATGGCACGCGATCAAGGAGCATTGGCTCCTCGGGACGGGCATCGGCTCGTTTCCCGAAACGTACGATGTGAATTTTCTGGGTGTGTTCCAGCAGCAGCTTCAAGGCTGGCATCGGCCGAGTCACAACATCGTCATCGGAACCTGGGTCGAGCTCGGTGTCATCGGACTCGTCATCGTCCTGTGGGCGTGGTATCGAGGCTTTCGGCAATTACGTGCTATCCCGGCGACTCACCGGTTCTATCCGATTCGAATCGCCCTGGAGGCCTCGATCATCGCGCTCTTCGCGCAGTCGCTCTTCATCGATCCCATCTGGATCAAGTATATCTGGCTCGCGCAATCGTTCCCGTTGTTGCTGCTGAACCTGTACTCGCCGAGAGCCGTCGATCCGACCGCGCTCGCCGTTGCGAATCCAATCGCAGCGCGGATCGTGCGGCCTGTCCGTGTCTGACGAACTCGGTACCGGCCGGACGCTCCCGATAACGGTCGTTATCCCGGCGTACAACTCCGAAGGCTACATCACCGCTGCGATCGCGAGCGTGCTGGCGCAGACGCGCGCTCCGGCCGAGATCCTCGTGATCGACGACGGGTCCACAGATTCGACGGCGGCCAGCGCGCGTGCACTTGGCGCGCGCGTCGTCGTGCAGAGCAACCAAGGACCTGCAGCCGCGAGGAACGTCGGGATTCGCGAAGCACATCAGGCCTGGATCGCTTTTCTTGATGCTGACGACACGTGGACGCGCGACAAACTTGATCGCCAGTGGGCGGCGCACGAACGCTGTCCGCAAGCCCCGATCTTGATCTCCGACTATGCACTGGTGCGCGCTGGAGAAGTGGTCGCAACATCGTTCTTTGCGCTAACACCGGGCTATCTCGGATCCGCTCGCGAGGCAGTCGGGCACGACACGGTCTTTATTCGGCGCGATCAAATGTTGGCTACGATCGTGCGCACGAACATCGCGAGCCCATCGACGATGCTTCTGGACCGGGCCTGGTTGCTCGAGCATGACCTTCGCTTTGCCGAGTCGTTGCCGGCGAGCAAAGAGTTTCTGGTTGCCGAAGACTTCGAATGGCTACTTCGAGCACTTCGTCATGGCGATGTCGTCGCGGTCGAGCGGCCCCTAACGCGCTACACGCTCAACGAAAACGGCCGGTCGGCGTCGAAAGGGCGGCAAGCTTGCGGCGATGTGATGCTCGGCGAGTTGATAGCGCGGGCGCCCGGACGTTACGCCGAGCGAGCCGACGTCTCATTTCGTCGGGCTCGCCCGGTCATGCTGCGACGCGCCGCGCTTGAGTATCTGCGTCAATCGGATTATACGAACGCGCGCCGCGTGTTGCGACGCGCTTTGAGAGAGGGAGCGTCGCTTCGAACGCTGGCCCTCATGGCGCCGGCCGCGATCGGGGATTGGCGTCTAGGCCGCATCGTTATCTTAGGTCTGCGCGCGTTGTGGCGCCATCGCCATGCGTACCGTTCCGCGCCGACGATACAATGAGCGACGGAATGTGCTCGTCCGCGCCGGTGAGCGTCGTGATCCCCGCGTACAACGTCGCGAGGTACGTGGCGAAGGCGATCGAAAGCGTGCGCGCGCAGACACTCGCGCCGAATGAGGTTATCGTCGTCGACGACGGCTCTAGCGACGGGACCGCAGCTGCGGCGGCGCACGCCGGCGCCAGCGTGATTCGACAGGAGAATCGCGGATTGGCGGCCGCCCGAAACGCCGGTATCGCCGTGGCGACTCAGCCGTGGATCGCGTTCCTCGATGCCGACGATCGTTGGCTGCCCGGCAAGCTGGCGCAGCAGTGGAAGGCCCACTTGCTCGCACCGGACGTGCGTATCCTAGCAACGGATATTGGACTGATCAACGAACTCGGCAGACGGACGCCGTCGGCAAATGCCGTGCATCCGTCGTACGGCAAGACGCTGCGGGTGCCGATCGGCACGAACGCGGTTCGGATCGGTCGCGAGAGCGCGGCGGCAACGCTTCCATTCGGGCAGTATGTGTGCATGTCCAGCGCAGTTGTCGAGCGGACGCTTCTGCTGGAGGAGCCGTTCGACCCGGCATTACCCTCAACGCAGCTGTATCACGTCGGTGAGGACTTCGAATGGCTGCTGCGCGCACTTCGGCATAGCGATATTATTTTCGTGGAAGCGCCCCTCGTCGAGTACTTGCAGCGTTCCGGAAGCCTTTCCTCGAACGAGGGACGGATGCGCTTCGGCGATCTTAAACTCGGTGACATGATAGCGCGCTCGCCCGAGCGCTACGTTCCCGGACTGGCGATGACGTTCGCGGCGGATCGGCGTCGCAAGCGCCGGATCGCGGCGATTGCGTTCCTAAGGTCGCTCGTCCGTAGGCTACGTCCGGTACGCCGCACCGCCGCGTCGTGAGCGATCGGCGCTTCTACGTCGTCGTCGGAAGCATCACCCTAGCACTCGCCATTCTGGGCGCCATTCTGGGCACCTGGTGGGACGAAGAGTACACCTTGGCAACGACGGCGCACGGCGCCGTCTACGCATACGGGCGAGCCCTTTCGTTCGAATTGCAGGCGCCGCTGTACTTCGTCCTTCTCGCACTCTGGCGCAGCATCGACTCTTCCGTCTTCTTCGCGCGCCTTTTCTCGATCCTGTGTGTGGCCGGAGTTGCGTTCGCCGCCCGCGAGATCGCGCTGAGAATTCGTCCCGGCATCTCCCCGATTCCATTTGTCATACTGACCCTCGCGAACCCGTTCGTGGTATATGCCGCGCTCGAAATCCGCCTCTATGCGCTGGCGCTACTCCTGTCGGCGATTCTTTGGATACTTTTCTACGACGGCTATTTGACCGGCTCGCGGCCGAGCGCGCGCATCTGGTTCGTGGCCGTCGCGATCGCGTCGATTTACGTCCAGTATTTCCTAGCGTTTGCGCTCGTCGCGGGCGCCGTGAGTTTGATCTGCGCGCGCCGTTACGTGGCACTGCGGTCTTTTATCATTGCGTGCGCCGTGGTTGGGATCGCGATCGCACCAACCCTCTGGTGGGCGCCGGGCCAGGCTGCCGCCGCCTATCTCGGGGCTGCGAGCATACCAAGCATTTTCGCGCACACCGTGCAGCCGGTCGTCGCGTTTGCGTTGCCGCGGTCTTACGACTGGCTCGGATCCTGGCGCTGGCTTGTGTACCTTCACCTCGCCGCGGGACTGGCGGCGGGGGCGGTGTCGGCGCGTTTTGCAGTTCCCCGGCTCGAGCGCCGAGAGTGGGCTATTCTCTGCGTGCCGTTGGTCATGTGGAGTGTGTTTTTCCTCGCCGCCACGCTGTTGCACATCCAGTACGTGTTACCACGGCATTTCGTCGGCCTCTTCGTACCTGAGTTTGCGGCGTTGTACGTTCTCGTCTCACGGGTCGCAATCGACGGCCGGCCCAAGGCAGCCGGTGCGATTGCCGTCGTCTACGCATTGTTCGCGATCGCGACGTTGGTTACGACCTATCGCACCCTCGCCAAACCTGGCGACTGGCCACGCGTCGGCCTGTACCTATCGACGCACGCGCAGGCCGGCGACCGCATCGCGGTCTTTCCGGCGCGCGCGCTTCCCGCGTTCGCGCGCTCGTACCATGGCCCCGCCGAGGTGCGTGCCTTCCCGCGCTCTGAGAACCAGCAGACATACAACGAAGGATCCGCGGGATTCATGTCGGCCTCCGATGCGCAGGCCGGCCTCGGGCGGCTGGTTCGCGGACATCGCGTCTGGCTCGTCATCGGTGAGGATTGCGCGGACGCCGATCCCGCCGACGGTTGCAACTACCTCGAAAGCGCGGTCGCCCAAGGTTTTCCAATCGCAGGCGGCGCAACGTTTTACCTCAACCGAGTCGTTGAACTTTCAGGCCTTCCGAAGAATCTGTCGCAGCCGCGTCCGTAGCCCAGACGGAATATCCGAGGGCCGCGCGAGCAAGATATCGAGCGGCGCCGCGCCGGTCAATCTGACGAAGAAGCCGGCTTTCAGCGCGAAAGCGAGCACGTATGCGATGGTGTCCGCCCATGCCGCACCAACCATGCCGAAGCGGAGGACGCCGGCATACGTCAGCGCGCCGCAAGCCGCGAGGGTAATACTTTGGAAGCCCAGCAGAAGCCCGGGCCGGCCCGCGCGAACGGCGATGAAGTACGACAGCGCCCCGTCGGCGCCGTAGAGAACCAGGCCCGGAAGCAGAATTCGCAAGACCGGGCCCGCGCCGCTGAAACGACCGCCATAGACGAGGTCGATCAACACGGGCCCAGCGGCGAAGAGCGCGGCCCCCACCGCAAAATGTAATGCGAGCGACGTGCGGCTGACGCGAGCGGCTAATGCGACGGCATCTTCGTGCCGATCGGTTGCGATTCGCCCGGTGGAAGCCCACAGCAGCGACCGGCTGAACACCCACATAAGTTCGCCTGCGGCAAGCGCGAGCGTATAAACGCCCAGTGACGCCGCCGACATGATGGCGGCTACGATGAAGACGTCGACTCGCAAGGCCAGGAACGCAAGGGTTGACGAGAGCGCCGCTTTGACTCCGAAACCAATTTGCTCACGAACGAGCGAAGCAAGATTCGTCCCGGAAATCTCAGCGCCGAGCATCGCCTTGAGCCCGAACGAATTCCATACCGCTGCGACGACGTACGCGGCGACCCAGACACCGAGCACGATCGGAACGCCGACGTGCCATACGAGGAGAAGCAGCAGCGTGATCAGCGGCGCTCCGGCGCCGACCGTCAGTGAGTTCGTCAGGTTGATGCGTTCGACGCGGTGGAATATTTGATACAGACAATTGACGCTCTGCAAATAGACCGCGAACGCGAAGGCGATTGCGGCCGCTACGAACGCCGCGCGCTCGAGCGGCCAGAACCAGGCGAGCGCGATAAAGACTAGGGAGCCTACGAGCCCGGCTACGGCGATGAGCCGCAGAGCGGCAGACCATACGTCCCTTGCCGGCAGTCCGCGCTTGCCGATCTGATACGAGATCGCGTCGCGGATGCCGTCGGCGAGCGTGACGGCGAAGACGAGCAAGTATCCGGCGTAGGTAATGATGCCTTTATTCGCCGGCCCGAGGATCCGAGCGACCGCGATTCCGGCCGCGATCTGCGCGACCATGCCGATCACAATATTCGCGAAGGTGTTGAGCGATAGACGCGTCAGGGAGCGTTTCGGAACGCTCACCGGATCGTCGCGTTGGTCAGGCGGCCTTGTGAAAGAAGACCTCGGCCGCCGTCTTGAAAACGATCGTCGCATCGAAGAAGATCGACCAGTTTTCGAGATAGAACAGGTCGTAGCTCAAGCGCTCGCCGATCGCCGACGTGTCGACGACATCGCGCCGCATATTGAGGTGCGACCAGCCGGTGATGCCGGGTCGAACGAGGTGACGCTCGTCGTAGCGAGGCAGAATTGCGCGAAAGCGCTCGACGTAGAAGGGGCGTTCCGGACGCGGCCCGACGATCGACATTTCGCCGCGCAGCACGTTGACCAACTGCGGCAACTCGTCGAGGCTTAAGCGACGCAGAAGGCGTCCGAGGCGCGTCACACGCGCGTCGCCGGCCTGAACCCACGTCGGACCGGTTTGCTTCTCGGCATCCTGACTCATCGTGCGGAACTTGAGGATCTGAAACTCTTTGCCATAGCGCCCGACGCGAGTCTGGCGGTAAAAGATCGGCGCACCCGAGTCCAGCATGACGAGCAACGCGATCGTCAACAGCAGCGGCGCCAGCACGATCAGCGCCGGCATCACGATCGCCAGATCGAAGACGCGGCGCAGCAGGCCGACTCCGCGCGAGCAGATCGCAAGGCTGCTCGGATAGAGCAGAGCAACTCCGCCATCGCGATGGACGCGGAAGTCGCAGGCGTGCGGCCGCAGACGTAACGGCGCAAAAGCGAGTTTGATGCCGCGTGCCTCGGTGACGCGCAGGATCGCCGGCATGACCGAAGGCGGAAGCGCTTCGGTCACGATGAGGGTGTCGCAGTTCCACGCTATCGCATTCTGCAACCATTGCAGCTGTTGCAGGTCACCGTCCTGCAGAGCTTCATTCATCTCCTCGTCGAAGCGCACAATGGGCAGACGCAAGATAGAATCGCGGCTGGTCAGGGACAGATCGCCGGGGAGTAAGTCGACCCGTTCGGGCTTTCCTACGATCGCAATGCGTCGCGCGTTGGGCGGAGCGACTCGGTCGCGTAAAGCGTGGAACACGAAACGCGTGGCCGAGAGACCGGTGGCCGAGAAGAGCGCTGCGAGCGCTAGAGCGCTCCGAAATGGTGAAAGCGACGGGAGCAACAGCAGAATAAGCAGCGGCGGTACGATGCCCATCGCGGATGCCGCAAATGCGCCGTAGATCTGATTGCGCGCATTGCCGCTGAATGAGGCCCGGTAGAGGCCGACGCGTTCGTTAATCAAGAGCGACGACGTGGCCGCGAAGGCGAGCGCCATGACGACGTCCGAGCGCTCGAGGAGATCGGCTAGGGGAACGTGCCGAAGCGACAGGGCCAGTGTTCCCGCCGTTACGAGTACGAACAGGTCGCTCGCGAGGAGCAGAACACGCTGCCAGCCGGCATACGCTGCGGGCGATTGCCGCAGCTTGACCTGTGGAAGAGCATACCCAAGGCTGCTCGCAAGTCCGTTCGGCTGTATCGTCTCCATGACTCCGTAATCGTACCAGGACGCGTCATCCGGTCGCAGTCCCATTCGGGCTCAATTTGGGCATTGAGCCTAGGACCTTAGTCCCGCCCGGCTGCCCCCAACGCCCGTATTCTTCTATCGGCGCGACCGATATCATGAAGGCAGCAATGAATTCTTTTTCGGTCGTGGTCCCGGTCTTCAACGAGGGGCCGGCTCTGCGCGGGGCGCTGGATCGCCTCGATACGTACCTGACTGGACTCAAGAGTCGCTACCGCTCCGAGCTGATCATCGTCGACGACGGCAGCACGGATCAAACGGCCAACCTGGTTGAGACGTTCAGCCGCGAGCATCCCGGGGCGTTGCACTTGGTGCGCCACGCGAAGAACCAGGGGATGGTCGCTGCGATCCGCACCGGCGCGCAAGCGGCCCAACTGCCGAACGTCGTCGTCCTCGACGCCGATCTTAGTTACGAGCCGGCGACGATCGAGCCGATGGTCGAGCACCTCTACCGGACCGGTGCGGCCTGCATCATGGCCTCGCCGTATATGCCCGGCGGCCGGGTCAGCAACGTCCCTTTCGTTCGCCTCGTGGCGAGCTGGACGGCGAACTGGTGGCTTTCGCTCTGCTTACACGGAAGGCTGGCGACGTTCACCGGCGTGGTTCGGGCCTACGATGCCCGCGTGCTGCGGCAACTCTTCGAGGCGGAGCCGGACGGAGAATTCAATTCCTGGGCCGTCGCCGAGATGCTCCGGGAGGGTCACGGCGTCCGGGAAATCCCCGCGCACCTGGCTTGGCCCAAGCACCGGCGCAAAGCAGCCGGCCGAATCTCATATCGCAAGCTCTGGGCGCGGACCCTCGAGGTCCTGCGCACGTCCGGGCAACTCTGGCGGATCCCGTCGCCGGCGCCGCCCGCGACGGTAATGGCCACGGGCGTCACCGCCTCGGTTGGGACTTATGGTCCCCAATGACCCGGCGTCGGTCCCTGTGCCGTCCGATCCGTTCGGCATATAACTGAGATGATGAACTCGATGCACGAAGCGTCTTTCCCGGGAGGCATACTAGGATGGTAGTCAACCTCTACGTCGACCACATGATGACGACACCACCGGCCAACGCCGAAGAGGTTTGGAACGCAACACGCGAGCACGCGAAGTTGTTCGGCGATGCAGCGCGCCGGATCGGCCTGTCCGACAAAGAGTATCAGGAGTTCCGAAACGCGCTCCTTGACGGTAAGGCGCTGTACGTAACGCTTCCTCACAAGATCGACGTCATGGCGGGCAATCGCCACGGCAGCGTCTATGCCGTGCGCTCGGCTGTCCTTCCCTCGAGCGTCATGGGCTGGAAAGTCAAACTTTCGAGCGGCGCAACGGTATACGTCCCACAGGTCTGCGGCAATCTCTCGGTCTCGCGCACGAAAGTCGTGAAGCCGGTCGTCGCCGCGGTTCACCGGATTTACCGCGCGCCCGTTCGTCGCATAGCGCTCGCGCCGGTGCCGCCGGCCCCGCCACCGCCGCAGCCTCCGCAGCCGCCAGAGACGCCCGTTATCTTTACGCCGCCTCCGCCCCCCGTTGCGCCCATTCCCCCAATGGAGTTCGCGCCTGCCCCGGTGGTCGTGGCAGCGGCGCCGGTCGTCGCGCGCGGCGGCGGCTTCGGCTTCCTGTTTATCCCGATCGTCCTGTGGTGGCAGCACAACGTGCATACGACGATCACGAACATCATCACGGTACCGCCGTGTAGCCAGGGTTCAAACTCGATCGGCGTTTGCCAAACGCCTTCGGTGAGGCACTTCCTCTAGCGCTCTCGCGCGCGACCCAAACGAAGGAAACGCCGGCAATCGCTTGCCGGCGTTTCCGTTCGTCGTGGTGGAGATGAGGAGATTCGAACTCCTGACATCCAACTTGCAAAGCTGGCGCTCTACCAACTGAGCTACATCCCCAGGTCGACCGTCGCCGTTTTTCTTCGCGCCGGCGCAGTCCTTTCCATCGCTCTCCGGCAGGAGGTGCGCGACCGATCTTGGGTAGACTCTATTCGAACGGAGGTTGCAGCTCATGAATCAGATGAAGCCCTCGAATGTAGGATGGCTCGTGGCCGGCCTGCTCGCGCTGGCTGCATGCTCGGCTCCGCGCGATAACTCGGCGCAGCCTGCTGCGACAGCCGTCACGCTGGCGTCACCCGGCGGCATCGCCGCGACGCGTGCCGGCGCCAACGGCCGCGCGATCTTTCAAACCGGCAAGGATCTGAGCGCAGTCCAGATCGTGGCTCAGCCGTCGACGGTCTATCAATCGTGCGCTGCTTGCCACCGGGCCGACGGCTCGGGCGGCCTGCATCTCTCAGGCGGCGCGGTTAGTGCGGACCTTCGGCATAAAGCGATTGTGACCGCACAAAAACATCCCTACACCGTCGACTCGCTCGCCCGCGCGATTTCGACCGGAGTCGATAACGAGAGTCATCTGCTCAACCCCGTCATGCCGCACTGGCAACTCTCGAAGCAAGACCTGCACGACGTCGCCGTCTACGTCTACACGCAACTGAAGTGAGTCGCGCTCCGCACTATAGTTTCGGTTCGTCTTCGAGACGCTCTGCGTTTCCGCCGGAGAGGCTTCCAATGTCGCCCTCGTCCTCGCGCTGCGTTTTAGGGCGACGCCGGCTCCCCGAGAAGAGCAAGCGAATCGAACGAAAGATCTCGCCGATGAGATTCGGCCAGCCGGGCGCGCTGCGGCGGCCGAGTTCGGTTCCGCGCAGCCATTCCGGTCCCGAAGAATTTGCTAACGGCATATCTTAGAATCTAGGGTGACAGTCGGATCGAGAGGAAGTAACGGCCGCCCGTCGGTTGGCATCTGAAATATTCTGGGCGATAGATCGAGCCGGCCGCACTCTTGAGCGCCGCCAGATCGAGGAAGTGGTTGCCGGCGCTCCTCAGAAGCGACACGTTTTCGATTGCGCCGGACGACGTGAGGTCGACTCCAACCAGTGCCGTGCCGGCCGCGTGGTTGGCGAGCGTCTCGGGATAGAACGGGCGTGCGAACTTATCCAGTTTGGCTTTACCGTATTGCTCGTCGCAATCAAGCTTGGCATTCGCTTCGACAAGCGCTGCATTGGCGGCGGCCACGCGTCCGAACAATTGGACGAGAACTTGACTTTCAGATACTGCAGCGGCAGAGGGCATGAATTTGGCATCGAGCCGCTGCTCCAAAACTGTCGAATATCGATACTCCGGAGAGCAAACCGGCGCGGCGGCGGCCGAGACAATATCGGTGCGGGCGGCTAGTAGCGCGTCCGTCTGAGGAAGCGTGAAGAAGAGCGGCGCAGCCGTAAACGGGCGCGGTCGAACCTCACCATCGGCCAGATCCGCGAGCCGTCGATCGAAGACGACAATCGGGAACGTCACGACGTACGTCGCGCCATCTGAGTATAGGCTCAGGCGCAGATCGGCGGCCCCCTGCGTCGTGGATTGCATGATCGCCGCGTAATGTTTCCCATCGGGCATCGGCACGAGATTTGACACCGCAATCGGACATTGACTTGCCTGCGCAATCGATCCGCTGGCCAGCACCGCAAGAAAAACGAGACTCAAGCTGAGCCCGAGGCGAACGTAACGGCCGGTCGTCATGGCCCGAAGCTTCACCACCGGGGGACGCAATACTGCAAGCGAGCTACGCGCCGCTGCGCCGGTCGAGCTCGGCAATGACTTCCGCAAGCATCGCCTGATCGATCGAGTCTCCGGCGCTTTGGAGCAATCTCATGTTGTTGGCGGTCGTCTCGAACATCCAAGGCTTTGTTTTCTGCTCGTCGAGGCTCGCTACTATCTCCAAAGCGCGCATCGCGCCATCGGCGTCGCGGCCGAGAACGGAGATCTCAAGGACGGTTGCCAGTTGCCAATAGTCGCTTGAGTTGAGGCCGCCCAACCTTCCCAGCGCGAAGGTCAGTGCCGGGACGATCTGCGCAAGCTCGTTCTTGGCCTCGGGCGTGCCCTTCAAGGCCAAGAGTGTTGCGAGATTGACGCCGGGATAATAGTCGCGCGGATCGGCGTTGAAGCCGCGCCGGTAGAGATCGATCGCGCGGGTGAGCGAACCGCCGGCGCGCAAGCGTTCGCCGCCGGCTAGCGCGGCAACGTATTCATCCTTGTAGACGCGGGCCAATAGCGAGGAGGTCTCGGGCGAATCGCCCTGCTTCTTGATAATCGCTTCGAGCAGTGCGATCGCCCGGGCGCGATCGCCAGGACCGTTACGCCGATTGAGCGCGAACGCGAGCTGCTCGTGCAGTGTCGGTACCGACGTCTGCAACCAGAGCGGCGAACGCTCCCCGAGGGCGATCATCTCGTCCCACGCCTTGACGTCGCGGTAGCTGAGATAGACGTCGAATAAGAGTTCGGCATTCACCTTGGTGATTTCGGCGAGGTAGCTGCGCTCGATCTCCCCGATTTGGCGTACCGCCTCTGTTGTGTCGGCCAGGTGCCGCGCACTCTCGAGTCGTTCGCGTATGCCGTCGATCGTTCGCGCGCGATCGCGAAAGCTCTCGGTGATCTCGTGCGGCAGCGACTGTTCCGGGAGTCCCGGTATCAGTTGGAAGAGCGGGCTGTCCTTCGCTTCGATCTCTTCGAGCGCATAGCGCAGACGCTCTATGAGCCCTTCGACAAAGACAGCCGCGTCGGCGTCTTCCAGCCGGCCGTCGTGCAATTGATACGGGAGCGCGCGAATCATCGCGATATCGAACGGCATCGATCCGCCGGCCGAACCGACGATGATCGTCGAGCGCGGACGAGCACCGTGACGCACGCCCAACTCGTAAAAGACGTTCGGATTCGAGAGCGTGACGTCGACGATCGCAACTTCGGCAAGCAGCAACCGCTCGAACATCGCCAGGTGGATCACGCCGCCGCTGCGCTCTTTGTCCGCACGAATGCAGTCGACATCGAAGTGCTCGACGGCGGGCCTGATCGCGCGTTCGTAGATGTCGTCGAAGTCTATTTCGAACGTCCGGGTCGGATCGCTCTTGCGGCCGAAGGGCATCGCGACGAACACCACCGGAGTGAGTCCCGGCGAGCCGCTTGCTTCCGAGCTCCGCGGGACATCCATCACGAGCCCTATGACGGCTGCAGCGCAGGCTCCTTCTGCGAATGCATTGAGACCGAACCGCCCGTGTGTCGCGGTGACGTTCCGCAAACCGTGAACGGATGGTGGGCCATCCTGGTCTCGAACCAGGGACCTCATGCTTATCAAGCATGCGCTCTAACCAACTGAGCTAATGGCCCGGCGTCAGCCGCGACCTCCCCGGTTCCGTACCGGCGGGACGGGGCCCTGCCGCGAGCATGACGCCTTCAAATGAGCGCGATCCATTTCTTGAGTAGCTCGTCATCCTTTTTCTGCTGCTCGATCGCCATGTCGCGCAAGACGTTCATTTCGCGCAGTAGCTCAGCGCGTTCTTGCTGATCGAGATCGAACTCGGTCTTGAGACGGTCGAGCCGAACTTGACGAACCGTATCCGCTTCGTGCTCGTCAACCAGCAACTGCGCGGCACGCCGCGCGATCTCTGCGGCTAACGTTGCGGACGTATCCGGTACGGACTCCGCGGTGACATCGAGCGGTTCGGCCGGCGGCCCGGGAACGGGCGCCCCGGCAAGGGCGGTGATCACGCTGCGCTAATCCTTGATCGTGCGGATGAACTCTTTGAGCACGGCCACGTCGGCTTCGCGTTGCTTCATCGCGACGTCGCGTAAGACGTTCATCTCGCGCATCTGCTCGGTCTTTTCGTCTTCGACTTCATTGAACATCGTCGACTGCCACTGCAGGTCGAGATTGTGCCGCATATTCTCGATGTTGAGTCCGAGTTGCGCCATCTCGTAGCCCTTGTCGGCGGTCTGCATCAAACCGAGCGTCGGATCTTGATTGGGCTGAATGTTGCCCGCACCGCTCGGGCCGCCGCCGCTGAGACTTCCGGCGACCGCGCCGGCGATACCGGAGATTGGCCCGCCGGTGGCGAGGCCGGTCACCCCGCCTTGGATCAAGCCTCCGAGATTGAATCCCATGTCGTTTCTCCCCGCAAAGTAGTCTGACGGGGCCGCGTATCACGCGGCCGATGATGAACGGCTAGCCGCGATCTACGCAGCGCCGGATTGGTCCGGGCCGGCCGAGTCGCTCGGATCGATCAGACTCGACATCAAACGATCGTCCGAATCGGCGACCGAACCGGCCGCATCGCGGTACTCACTCGAATACGAGCGGAAGGGCGGCGTGCTCGATGTGTCCGTCGGAACCGTGGGCGCCTGCTGCATGCCGGCCGAGCCCGCGGTTCCACTGGTCGCCGCGGGAGCCGCCGCGCTCGAACCGGCGAGTTGGCTGAGCGCGTTCGAGGGCGCCGCGGCGCCGGGGGTTTCGGGCAGGAGGGCGTCACGGGCCTCGAGTCGGCCGAGGTGACGCTGCACCGAATCGGCATAGCCCAGTTGCCGCCCATCCGGCCAGGTCGTGAGCGTGCCCGTCGCGGTCGGTGAGCCCGCATTGTACGCCGAGAGGGCCGCGTGCTGGTCGCCGCCATACCGGCTCAACAGCCCCGAGAGCATCTGGGCGGCATAGTTGGCGTTACTGGCCGGGTCCATCGCCGCCGGGGTTCGGGCGATCGCGTGATACCGGTCGTCGAGCTGGAAGACGCCGTGACCGTGCCCCCCGTCGCCGATGATATTCGAGCCCGAGTCGCTGCCCGGCCCGCCCGTCTCCTGGGCCGCGACCGCGGCCAACAGCCGGGGGTCCAGGCCGGCGCTCCGAGCGGCCGTCTGGATCGCGGCTCCGTAACGAATTCCCGACAGGTTGTCCATGAGGGCCCTCCTTATATGCCTGCCAGGCATCACTGCGAGACCTCGCGTTGACAAGGGAGGAGGGCACCCCTATGATTGGAGGGTTGTTTCGGGGTCGGGGAGCGAAGACGTAGTGTCTCCTCTCAAGAAAATCGATTTAAGCGTCGTCCTTGGTGCGGGTCGCGAACTTGAGCTGCATCAGGCGATCTCCGTCCCCGACTTCGGGTCGTTCTCGTTTCCGGCTCCAGCCGAGGTCGCGCTGATCGCGCGTCGCATCGGTGGCGGGGTCGAACTCGAGGGGATTGTCGACACCTCGGCGGCCGGTGCGTGCGCGCGCTGTCTGGACGACGTGCGGCTTTCCATCCACCTTGACGTACACGAGCGCCTCGAGCCCGATAGCGATCGGGCCGATCCGCTCGGCGAAAGCAACGTCCTGGCGGGCGACCACCTCGACCTGGAAGACCTCGTCCGGCAGCTCATCGATTCCGCGGTGCCACTCGTGCTGCTCTGCGACGACGACTGCCGGGGCCTCTGCCCCTCTTGCGGAAAGAAACGTGACGGCGTTTGCCGTTGCCCGCAACCCGATCCGGAGTAACCGATGGCGAATCCCAAATGGAAAACACCGCGCTCGAAGACGCGCAGCCGGCGCGCGGCAAACTGGAAGCTCAACCCGGTTACGACCGTGGAATGCTCGCAGTGCCACCAAGCCAAGCTTCCGCACTTCGTGTGCCCGGCGTGTGGCTTCTACGACGGCCGCTTGGTCGTCGAGCCGAAGGACGAACACGCTGGCCACAGCCACGGGTAGTGTAAAGGGCGCTTTGGGCCTCTACGGCGCCCGCATTGCGGGCGTCGGTCATTATGCCCCCGAGCGGATCGTCAGCAACGCCGATTTCGAGAAGATGTTCGATACGTCGGACGAGTGGATCGTCAGCCGTACCGGCATGAAAGAGCGCCGCTACTCTCCCGACGACGTGGCCTCGAGCGATTTGGCGACGCGTGCCGCCAAGCACGCGCTCGAACGCGCCGGGTTAGCGGCGGATGAGATCGACTGTTTCATCGTCGCGACGGTCACGCCCGATTACCTCTTTCCCGCGACCGCATGCATCGTCGCGTCGAATCTCAAGCAAGCCGGGAAGCCCGCCTTCGATATTGAGATCGCGTGCAGCGGCTTCATCTACGGCCTGCCGATTGCCGCAAGTTTCGTTCGTTCGGGTGTCTTTCATCGTGTCATGATCATCGGCGTCGAAACGCTTTCGAAGATCATTAATATGGAAGATCGAGGGAGCGCCATTCTTTTCGGCGACGGTGCGGGCGCGACGATCGTCGAGCGCGTCGCGGCGGCCGACGACTGTTTCCTCGCTTGCGAACTGGGCGCCGATGGATCGAATCCAAAGTTGCTCTATCAGCCCGCGGGCGGTTCGCGCGAGCCATCATCGATCGCAGCGATTGAGCAGCGGCGCGACAAGGTGCACATGGAAGGCCGCGAGATCTTCAAGGTCGCGGTGAACCGTATGGTCGAGACGGCGAAGGTCGTTCTCGAACGCGCCCAGCTTACGCCTGCGGACGTTAAATGGCTGATTCCTCACCAGGCCAACCTGCGCATCATCGAAGCCGCGGCCAAACGCCTGCACGTCGAGCGCGATCGCACCGTCATCAACATTGAGAAGTACGGCAACACCTCGTCGGCCTCGATTCCGATGGCGCTCTCCGAATTGATCGGGCGGGGAAGCTTGCACGACGGCGACGTGATTCTGTTCACCGGCTTCGGCGGCGGACTCTCGTGGGGCTCGATCGTCTGGCGCTGGGCGGCGTAGGCACAGTGCGCACGGGCGTCGTTTTTCCTGGCCAGGGTTCGCAGGCGGTCGGCATGGGCGGCGCGCTGGTCGAGAAGTTCGAGGTTGCGCGCGATCTGTTTCGCCGGGCCGAACGCGTGCTGGGCTACGATCTGCTCGCGATCGTGCGCGACGGCCCCGACGAACGGTTGCGCGAGACGAAGTACAGTCAGCCCGCGATCTACGTACTGAATTACGCGCTCGCGTCGGCGGTAGGGCCCAAACTTGGCGCCGTTGCAAGCGCGGGACATTCGTTTGCGGAGTTCTGCAGTTTGACGCTCGCCGGTGCGATGGAGTTCGACGAAGCGCTCGAGCTTGTGGCGCAGCGCGGTCTCGCCATGCAGGCCGCCGCCGAGATCGTTCCCGGCGCGATGGCGGCGGTGCTCGGCTTGGATCCTCAACCGCTGCGTGATGCCGTCGCGCAGGCTCGCAAGGAAGGCGCCGGTCGTGTGCAACTCGCGAATTTCAATGCGCCCGGACAGATTGTGATCAGCGGCGACCGCGACGCGGTCGCGCGCGCCGGCGATCTCGCGACCGCCGCCGGCGCGAAACGCGTCGTGCCGCTCAATGTCTCCGGAGCCTGGCACAGCGAGTTGATGCTACCCGCCCTCGAATCATTCGCGCCGCACGTCGAGCGCGCCAATATCCAGTTGCCGCACTTTACCGTCGTCTCCAACGTCGACGCGCAACCGTATCGCGATGTCGCGACGATTCGCACGAACCTCGTGCGCTCGATCACGCACGAAGTGTTGTGGCACGCGACGGCGGAACGTCTGGTCGCGGAAGGGCTCGACAGCATCGTCGAGTTCGGCGGCTCCGCGGTGCTCGCGCCGCTGATGAAGCGCGTCACCGGAGCTCCCGCCGCCACCCACGTCGGTGACGATGCGGGCGTCGAACGTTTCCTCGCGAGCCTGAGCGACGCCACATGAGTTTCGCCGGAAAGGTTGCCTTCGTTACCGGCGCCAGTCGCGGCATCGGTCGCGCGATCGCCGTCGATTTTGCACGGCAAGGCGCCGATGTCGCGATCCTCGGTCGCGATACGGCCGCACTCGCCGAGACCGCTGCGACGCTGCGCTCGATCCGGGCGGAGACTCGCGTCTGCACGATTGCCGCCGACGTCGCGGATTCGGCGGCGGTCGAGGCTGCGGTCGCAACGGCGATTGCCGAACTCGGCCGCATCGATTGCGCCGTCGCCAACGCCGGGCAAACGCTCGACGCGCTGCTCGTACGCTTGAAACCCGAAGATTTGGACAAGGTGCTGGCAGTCAATCTCAAATCGGCGTTCTACCTGTGCGGCGCGGTCGCCAAGCCGATGATGCGCCAGCGTTCCGGCGCGATCGTGCTCGTCTCGTCGATCGTCGGACTGACGGGCAATGCGGGGCAGGCCGGTTACGCCGCAGCGAAGGCCGGATTGCTCGGTCTGGCCAAGTCAGTGGCAAAGGAATTGGGGTCGCGGAACGTAAGAGTCAACGCCGTCGCGCCGGGCTTGATCGAAACCGCCATGACCGAATCATTGTCGGAGCAGGCGCGGGCTCAGTTTCTCGCAACGGTCCCACTCGGACGTTCGGGAACCCCTGAAGATGTGAGCGGGGTCGTGACGTTCTTGTGCTCGGATGCCGCACGTTACGTGACCGGTCAAACCATCGTCGTCGATGGCGGAATCGTAATGTGAGCGCAGCGACGAATTCGAACGAAGTAGATGCAACCGCGGAATCCGCGCAGCCGATAGGTTAGGAGACCATGGCCGATACGCAGACCACCTTCGACAAGGTGAAGAAAATCATCGTCGATCAGCTTGGCGTCGACGAGGCCGAAGTGACGATGGAAGCATCCATCACCGAAGACCTGGGCGCGGACTCGCTCGATCAGGTCGAGCTGGTCATGGCCTTCGAGACCGAGTTCAACATCGATATCCCGGACGAAGAAGCCGAGAAGATCAAAACGGTCGGCGACGCCGTTCGTAAGATCGAAGAGACGGCCCCGAAATCGTAACTTGTTAGAAGCGCTCAGCGAACGGCTTGGGGCGGTATTCCAACGCCTCTCGAGCCGGGGGCGCCTGACCGAGTCGGACGTCAACGAGGTCGCGCGCGAGGTTCGCATCGCCTTGCTCGAGGCCGACGTCAATCTCGCGGTCGCCAAGGACTTCGTGACAAAGGTCAAGGACCGCGCCGTCGGCGCCGACGTCCTGGCCTCGCTGACGCCGGCCCAGTCGGTCATCAAGATCGTCTACGATGAGTTGGTGGCGCTGATGGGCGGCGCCCAGGCGCGCCTGCAATTTTCCGACGCTCCGCCGTCGGTCGTCATGCTCGTCGGGCTGCAAGGTTCGGGCAAGACGACGCACGCCGCGAAACTCGGGCTGCGTCTCAAAGAACAGGGGCGCCGTTCGCTCCTGGTTGCGGCCGACGTCTATCGTCCCGCCGCTATCGACCAGCTACGCACGCTCGGCCGGCAGATCGACTTGCCGGTCTATACCGAAACGAGCGGCGATCCGGTCGCAATCGCGCGCAACGCCGTCGCCGAAGCGCGGCGCCTCGGCATCTCGACGGTGGTCATCGATACCGCCGGCCGGCTGCAGATCGACGACGCGTTAATGGCCGAGTTAGACCGCATCAAGTTGGCGACGTCACCCAAAGAGATTCTTTTCGTGGCCGACGCCATGACCGGACAGGAGGCGACGAACGTCGCCAAGGTCTTCCACGAACGCCTCGCGATCACGGGCGTGATCCTGACCAAGATGGACGGCGATGCGCGCGGCGGTGCGGCGCTCTCGATCTACGCGATGACCGGCGCGCCGATCAAGTTCGTCGGCGTCGGCGAAAAGGTTAGCGCGCTCGAAGCCTTCCATCCCGACCGTCTCGCCTCGCGCATCCTCGGCATGGGTGACGTGCTGACGCTGATCGAGAAGACCCAGAGCGTCTACTCGCTGGAAGAGGCCAAGAGTCTCGAGCACAAACTTCGCAAGAACGAGTTCACGCTCGACGATTTCCTCGACCAACTGCGTCAAGTGCGTAAGATGGGCTCGATGAACGAGATCGTCAAGATGATTCCCGGCATGTCGAAGGTCATGCCCAAAGACGTTGAGATCGATGAGGGCGACGTGCGCCGCGTCGAGGCGATCATCTGCTCGATGACGAGCTACGAGCGCCGCCGGCCCGACGTCCTCAACGGTTCGCGCCGCAAACGTATTGCGTCCGGCAGCGGCACCCAAGTCGCGGAGGTCAACCGCTTGGTCAAGCAGTTCGAAACCTCGCGCCAAATGATGAAGCAGTTCGGAGGCAAACGCCCCCGGCTTCCTTTCGGAGGAATCGGCCGTTAGCGCCGCCTCCGTCTACTAAGAGAAAGAGCCCCATGGTTAAGATCCGTCTGCGCCGCATGGGCGCAAAGAAACAACCCACGTACCGTTTCGTGATCACCGACGCGCGCTCGCCGCGCGATGGGCGTTTCATCGAGATCGTCGGTCACTACAACCCACGCACCGAACCGAAGACCGTCGTCGTCGACGAGGACAAGATCAAGGCTTGGCTTGCGAAGGGCGCGCAGCCGTCCGATCCCGTGCGCCGCTTGCTGGCTGCCAAGGGCCTCGTCGAGCGCGGCCCGATCTCCGACAAGAAACGTGCGCCGAAGGCTGAGAAGAGCGCTTAAACGATGAGCGCTTTCGACGACGAATTCGGCCTGTTCGGCGATGAGACCGGTCCCGAGGAAGAACGGCGCTCGACGCTGGGCGCGCGCAAGATCGCTACCAACGAAACGATCATCGACGAGATCGAACCCGAAGACGAGCCGCGTCCGCGACGGCGGCCGTCCGGCGGCTCACCCGAGGGCCGCGGCCCCGCTCCTAGCGGCCGTTTCTTTCGCCGCGCCAATCCGGTCAAGCGCGATCCGCTCCCCGTTGAGATCGCGCACCCCCGCGCGGTGGAATTGTTGCTCTTCCTCGCCAAACGACTCGTTTCAAATCCTGAAGCGATAGCGGTCGAACTGCATCCCGACGCGCGGGGCGCCGTTCTGGAACTCGAGGTCGATCCCGAGGATCTCGGCAAAGTCATCGGCCGCGGCGGTCGCGTCGCGCAGGCGCTACGCACGCTGGTGCGCGCCGGCGCCGAAGGTCGCGTCACGGTCGATATCGTCGATGTCGACGACGACGAGTTCGAAGACGACGATACCGAAGAGTCAGAAGCCCCGATCGACGCGGCCCCCAAGGACGAATAGGCGACGTTCAATCGGATCGCGCTGGCGACCGCATTCGCCGGCATCCTCGACTTGCTTTCGAAGCGCGCCATCGTCGCCTCGCTCGCAGGGTCCAAACCGCGCAGCGTCATTCCAAATTGGCTGACGTTGATTTATGTTCCCAACTCGCACGGCGCGATGGGTCTCTTCGGCGATCGGCCCGTTCTCTTGATTCTGCTCGCGCTTGTGGTTGTCGTCGTGCTCGCGCTCTTGCTGCGAGAGACGCTACGCCGCTCAACGCTCGCGCAAGCGGGCTTTGGATTGATCCTGGGCGGCGCGATCGGAAACGTCATCGACCGCCTCGTCCACCATTTTGTCGTCGACTTCATCTCCGTCCGCAACTTCTACATCTTTAACGGTGCCGATGCGTGCATCACGGTAGGCGTGGTGCTGCTGATCCTCTCCGCGCTCCGTCAGACGGCCCGCGCGTAGATGCCGCTCGTCCCGGTCGCGCGACTGGTCGGCGTCTTCGGCATCCGCGGCGAGCTCAAATGCAAACCGACGCCGGCCGGCGAGAACGCGATCGAGGCCGGCGCGCAGTTCGCCCTTTCGGCCGCAGCGGACGCGCAGCAGGTACGTTGCGTCTCCGTGCGGCGGCATCAGGAGCGGCTGCTGGTCAGCCTCGACGGTGTCACGACGCCCGAAGCGGCGCAAGCGTTTGTCGGCCGCGATTTATTCGCCGAACGCGAACAGCTTGGGCTCGGGCCCGACGAGTATCTCGATGCGGATCTCGTCGGCTTGCGACTGATCGACCCGTCCGGAACCGAACTGGGAAAAGTCGTTGGCGTCGAACACTACTCGACGCAGGACTGCCTGCTCGTCGGTCCCAATCGCGCGCTCGTTCCAATGGTGCGCGCGTTCATTCGCGGTATCGACCTCGCCGCAGGCACGATCGCAGTCGATCTGCCGGAAGGCTTACTCGAGACCTAAACTACCGCTGCTGGGCGGCAAAGATGAATGCGCTGACGGCCGCGGTTGCCGCATTATCGATCGCACCGTTGATGCCGCGTCCGCTGACGCGCGCGCGACCCGTATGACGGCCCGTCGGGCTGCCGCCGCAATCATACGCGTCGAGGTCGAGCGTGACGGCGGTGACGTCACCGTTCTTGTTGCGATCGAACGAGAGCGTCGGCGCGTAAACGGTTCGAGCGCCGAACGTGCTCGCGCACAACTCGCGCGCGCGTGAGACCGCGTCGCCCGCGCCGACGGGAACCGCCGCAACGGTCGCGCCGGATCGCTGGAAGGCGTTGACGATCGCGTCTTGCGTGTAACCGGCAGCGTCGCCGGACGGGCCACCGGCGGCGTTGAGCACCAACGCACTTGCGGCCAGTTTCGAACGCTCGAGCGTACCTGCGGCGGCGAGTTGCTGCGCGGCCGGTGCGGCGCTCGGTGCGCGGGTTGGTTGCGGAGGCGGAGACGACGGTAGTGGCGTGTTGCGGGCGGCGACGGTGCGCGGCGCGGGGCTCGGTCTCGCCGTGGGTCCCGGCGTTGCAGTCCGAGCGGGCGTCGGAAGCGGCAAGACGGCAACGGCCGCACCGGTTGAGACACGACCGGGCGATGAAGCGGAGCCCGGCGTCGCGGTCGGCGTTGCTGCGGGTGTGCTCTTTTTCTTCCGCTTGAAGAGATCGCCGATGTTGGCCTCGTTCTTTTTTTCCTCAGGTTTTGGCGCAGGCGTGCTGACAGGGCGGTCGAGCGTCGCGAGCGCGCGCCCGGCGTGATGAATGATCGCGTCGCCGAGCAAGTCGGCTTGCGCCGTCGCATCGGCGTAGGTGCGCACAAGTGCCGTGCTACTCGAGATGACGCTGCCGCTCGAGGTACCGACGAGCTGGGTCACGAGCGTCACTTGATCGCCGAGCGGCGTCAGGAATCCGGTGATGTAATAGTCGGCGCCCAGACTCAGCGCGACGGTGAGATAGTCGGCGCGCTTCGTGCCGGGCGGATACGTTTTGACCGTGATGCCGCCGATCGTCGCGAGCCGATTGGCAATCGCGACGGCGACGTTGGCGCCGGCTTCAGGATCGGTGCCGCCGCTAACGGTCAATGGATAGACCACGACCACGGGCGGAGAGAATGTGTTCGAAGCACCGAGCATCGGGATAAGCCCGAGCGTGAGCGCGACAATACGCAGCCAAGCAAACAACGGCTTCACGCGAGGGTCCGTCCTTCATTCGGATCGGCCGGCGTCGCGGCTGCGGCCAGCTCGCGTTCCTGAGTCTCCAGTGCCAACCATTGCGCACTGACCTGCGCGCCGAACAAAAAGATCGTCCCCATGTAGTAGAACCAAAGAAGAAGCACGGCAACGGTCGCGAGAGCGCCGTACACATGGCGGAAGTCGACGTGAGTTGAGTAAACGGCGAAGGCGATCTGCGAAAGCTCCCAAGCGACCGTGGTGACGATCGCCCCCGGGATGCCGAAGCGGAGGCTGACCTTCCGGTTCGGAAGAAACGTATACAGCAACATCGTTACGACGAAGACGAGCAAGATGCCCGCACCGTAGCTGGCAACCTGCGAGAGGAGCTCGGCGTGGCGCAGGCCGCCGAAGCGAACCACGAAGGAGACGACGAGTGGAACGGCTGTCGCGAAAATCAAGATCAGGCCGAAGGCCGGCAGAGTGATGATCGAGATGACGATGTCGCTCAGCGGATGCCGGCCCTTGGGGATCCCGAGAGCCCGATCGAGGGCGAAGGCCAAGGTTTGGAACAGATTCTTGCCGGACCAAATGAGGGCGACCAGGGCGATGACGCCGGAGATGCCGCGGAACTGAACGATGTGTTGAACGTTGTCGACCAAGGCGGCCTGAACGCCGGGCGCGAGCTGCGAGATCAATGCGATCGCATGCGCTTTGCCTTGATCGTCGCCGTAGACGAAGGCTAGCGTGGCGAAAGTCAGCATCAGGAGCGGAAAGATCGCGAACATCGCGTTGAACGCGATGCCTTGGGCGAAGAACGCGCACGCATCCCGCGAGAAGCCGATGCCGGCGGCTTTGAGGACGGCGATTATGCGGCGCACGGTGGGTCCGTTCTAGTGATTCCGTTCCCGGTCGTCACCGTGATCATTGACGGCAAGCCGGTCGTCGCGTCGACGCCGGCGCTGCTCTGCGAGGGAAGCGTTGACGCGCCGATCGATCCATACGCGCGCCTGATCGCGACGCGCATCGCCATCGATGGTGAGCGTGGTTGGATCACGATCGAGCGCGACGGCAAGCGGGTAACTGTCAACGCCCCCTACCTGCGTGACGGCCCGCTGAGAATCCCGCTCGGAACCGCCGCGCGTGCGCTCGGCGACTCGGTCAGCTACGATGGCGCTCGGCACGTCCTGCGCATCGATAGCCCCCCGCGCGGCCCGGTCGCGACGATGACGCCGTTCGCAGGCTGGACGCCGCCGCCGGGCCCGTTGCCGACCTTCACACCGAACCCTGTGCCGACGCCGCGCCCAACGGTCAGCGGCATCCCCCGGCCGCGCCGCACGCCCATTCTGATCGGGAGCGAGTAAAGCGCGAGCCGCAAACCGAACGGGCCGGTATGGCACGAATTGCATGGTATGGCGCGGGGATGATGGGCTCGGGGTTCGTGGAGGCGCTGTGTCTGCGCGGTGACGAGGTCGCAGTTTGGAACCGCACGCCCGAAAAAGCGCGCGCCCTCGAGCGCTTCGGAGCGAAGGCGTACGACGATCCGCGCAATGCGGCGCGCGGCGCCGAGCGCGTCCACATCATCCTCTCCGACGACGGCGCGGTCGACGGGCTCTTGGAGCGCCTCGCTGGCGCAATCGAGCCCGGGTCGCTCGTCATCGACCACACGACGGTCGCGCCGCGACCGACCGCCGCGCGCTTCGAACGTAGCGATCGGCTAGGCCTCGAATTCTTGCACGCGCCGGTCTTCATGGGCCCGCAGTCGTGTCGCGAAGGCACCGGCATGATGATGTGCTCGGGTCCGGTCGCGCGCTTCGAACGCGCCGAAGACGAACTGAAGAAGATGACCGGCAAGCTGTGGTACGTCGGCGAGCGCACGGATAAAGCCGCAACGCTTAAGTTGGTCGGCAACCAGATGCTGTTCTTCATCGTAGCCGGCCTCGCCGATTCGTATGCGCTGGCGCGCAGCATGGATATCATGCCGGCCGAGGCGTACGAATTATTCGGGCACTTCAAGCCGGGCGGGGCCGTCGACGCGCGTGGCAAGAGCATGTCGGAAGGCAACTTCAAGGCTGCCTTCGAGTTGACGATGGCGCGCAAAGACGCGCGCCTGATGCTCGAAACCGCCGCAGCCGGCAACGTTCCGCTGCACGTGCTGCCGGCGATCGCGCAGCGTTTCGACGAGCTGATCGCCGCCGGACACGGAGCGCAGGACATGGGCGTTCTCGCCGTTGATTCGATGACTGCCAGGAAGTGATCGCTCGGGCGGAGTGATACCCGGCCCGCCGAATGGGTACACGCTAAGGCGCGGCCTAAGAGTCGCGCAAAGGCGAGAGGACGGTCTTTCTATGATTCGATTCATCCTATATCTGAGCTGTGCGGCGTTGCTGCTCTGCACGAGCCCGCTCAGCGCCGCCCCGAAGCCCGACGACGGCAAGGGCAGGCCCGCCACATCGAATGGGCATCCGGCGGGCGGCCCTGGCGGCCCGACGCGGACGACGCCGACGCGGACGGCGGTTCACTATCAGCATCCGCCGGCGCCGCAGCAGGCGCAAGTTCGTTACCATCCGGTCCCGACGCGCGTCGCGCCCGATCAATTCCATCCGGCAGTGACGCGTCCAGTTCGCGTTTCGATTCCGCAGGTTACGCGCAACGTCACGATCCGCAATCCGCAGATCTATCGCGACATCAACAACTATCACATCAACCAATACCATACGACCGTGAACATCGGCTTCGCGTCGCGCCCCGGTTCCGACCGCGGGTACTGGGGCAACGGCTGGTATCACGGTTACTGGCACGACTATTGGCAACGCCAGAACTGGACGAACTGGGGAGGCCACTACGGCTTCTGGTTCGCGCTCGACGGCATCAACGTCTTCGTGTACGAATACTCACCCGGCGTCTGCTGGTACTGGGACGGTTCCGAGTACGCACCGTGGTACAACCCGCCGTACACGCCGTACGACTGCCCGTACTAGCGTCGAGGCTCGCAGATACAGAAGAACTCGTCGAGCGATCGGCGAGTTCTTCCGCATCCTAGTCGCTGAAATCTTCGACGAATATCTCGCCGGCGTCGGTTGCGACCGCGGCGACTCCGACCCGCCCGAAATGCGATTCGAGCATGTTGCTGCGATGGCCGTTGGAGCGCCAGAGCATGCGCTCGGCCGAAGGTTCGTCAACGTCGAACGCGAGGTTCTCGCCGGCCGAGCGATATTTGTATCCGGCCCGCAGCATGCGCTCGAAGGGCGTCGCACCGTCGAGAGAGTTGTGCCCGAAGTATTTGTGCTGCGCCATATCGAGGGCGTGCGCGCGCGCGATATCGCAGAGGCGCGGCTCGAGCATCAACGGAGCGAGCCCGTTCGCAATCCGGCTGTTATTGAGATCGTGCAATAGCGCGCGAGCTGCGGCGGGATGATCCGTGCCGCGCGTATCGCGGATATTCAGTACGATGCGCCGTTCGGATTCCGCGCCCGAAAGGCTGACGAGCGGGACCATCTCGGGCCCGCTCGTCAGTAACCCCGAGAGCATGAACAGTTCGTGGAACACAAGAGCCATTATGACGGCTCGAGCTGCGTAAAGAAAAGCATTTGGGCCCGAGTGCAAGACCGCTCACACTCGAGCCCGATGCGCGTTGTTGTGACGCGCGTCACTAGACGCGCGTCGCGGGGTGATTAGGAGTTGACCGTGATCACACTTTTGGTCTCGAGACCACGGTTGATGTCGCTCTGAAGAGCCTCGAGATGCGCGCGCGTCTGCAGGTCCAGGCCGCTACGCATCAGGTTGCCGCGCGTCACCGACAAGAGCGAGACCAATTCGTGGCGGGCTAGAGCTTGTGCGTCGTAGGGCGTCCCCGGGAAAGCCGAGGTCGCCATCTTGACCAGAAAGCGCGCGTACGTGCGCTGCAGGTTGCGGGTGATGGCGCTCTTCGGCATGCGTCCGTTGGCCAGATCGCCGTAGACGCTGGTTTGCGTCCACGCGAACAGGTCGGCGGTGCTCATGGTCGCGCCCGGCGCAGCCTTGGTGGACATATCCACCAGACGCTGCAGAACGAGCGGTGAGAACATGTACGCCAAGGCGCGGTTCTGCATGTTATTGGCCAGAGCCGTGAGCGAGACGTCGTGCCGCGGTGAGGGGCTGTATGCGAAATCCGTAAATCCGGCCCACTCGGTGTAGACCAGCCGGTTCAGCGTGGCCGGAGAAACCTTCCACGCAGAATCCGAGAACACGTAGCGATCCAGATTGTGGAACGCATGCTGTTCGTCACTGCGGGAAACCGGCCGCAGCGCGGCTTTAACGCCTGGGTCGCCGGCGCGGCTGCGCGTCAGGTACTCGCCCGCGATGTAGTGGGTCATCGAGTTTGCGCACCGATTGTAGCCGTTCATGATGCTCAAGAAACTGAAGCGCTCTTGCTCCCACGGCATCTGCGCGCGCGGGTAACGCGAATCCAGCGACTTGAGCAGGCTCTGCTGCATCCCGAGCTGCGACTCGCACCAGTCGATCGGCTTATTGGTCAGCATGCTCTGGGAGACGCGCGGATCGACCGCGTGTCCGTTGTACGCCACGTCCTCGTCGGAAGCGAACGTGTACAGCGGATTGGACGCTGCGCCCGACCAGCGGTTGAGGGTTGGGACTTCGTCCGCCGGCGTTTTGGCATTAGCGATCGGAGCGTAACCCCAGTGGATGATGTGATAGTCGTACGTGCCGAGGGTCGTCTGCCAGAAGTCGCCGCGCTTGGTGCCTTTGGGATAGATATTGAGCGGCGAGTACTCCATGACGGATGTCGCGACGCCGTGCTGCTGCGTGAACGCCCGGTCGCGAATTTGAGATTCGGTGTAGCCGTCGTGTCCGATGAAGTTGTGCCCCAGCCCGAAGTCGTGGCCAATCTCGTGAAGCACGATCGCCTTCATATAGTCGTGGGCATAGGTTGGCGGGAGCGACTCGCCCATGAGTTGCAGCGCGATCGCGCCGTACTGCGCTTGTTGCAGCATGTTCGTATCGCGGTGCATGAAACCGTGGCCGCGGCGCGGCGCGAAGCCGAATACCGCCGGGTCGATCTTGGCAGGATCCCACAGCGTCGGATCGACCATCGCTTCGGGAGCGAGCGGCGAGGCTGGGTCCGGATCGATCGCCGAGGAGGGCCCGATGATATCGGTATAGGTGACCTTGCTGAAGCGGATGATGTCGGCGTCGATCAGCACGCCGGAGCGGAAGATCTCGCCCGTGCGCGGATCCCACTCGAGCTGCGCTTCGGCGAAGCCGCCGCCGTTGTTCTCGGTCAGCCAGCGAATCGTGTTGTAGCGGATATCCTCCGGATCCCAGTTGGGGTCGCTTGGTTGATCTTGAACTTGGATCGCGTTGAGGATGCCGATCTTTTCAAAAGCGCGGTTCCACTCGAGGATCGCATCCTTGACGCCTTGGCGGTACTCGTTCGGAATCGTGTTGGTCAGCGTGTAGACCAGCGGCTTTTTCGCGGGAGAAGGCCGACTGGGGTCGGTCGGTTGGAGATCCCAGCGCATGATGTAATGCTCGTGGTTGTCGTAACGATTGTCACGATCGAACTGAACATATTGCTCGTCCCAGAAGCCGACACGATCGTCGGCATAGCGCGGCATGTACCCGGGCGTGCTCATCACATCCGCGAAGTTATACTTAATGCGGAACTGAATCGAGCGCGGGTCCGTGACCGTGTTCACGGCTTGCGGGCGAGCCGAGGCGTACGTTTGATCGGCTTCAACGATCACGTTCCTCGGAAAAGCCTTGCTTTGACCGAAGTACGTGCGGGTCGGGTCGAGACGGTACGCGCCCTGCGGGTTAGTGGCCTCGAGGCCTTGTGAGAGCCCGAGACCGATGTCGAGCTGATCGCTCAACAGGAACGACATGTCAACGACGTATCGGCCGCCGTCCTTATCGTCGACCAGGATCGGCAGCACCGTTTGCACTGAATCGGCGGTCGAAGCCCGCACCGCGTTATCGATCGGCGTACCCGGCGTCGATTGAAAACGAATCTGCGGCAGGATGATCGCGATCGACTTGGGGCCGGTTCGCACGAACTTGATTATTCGCGCTTCCTGCGTGAAATCGTCACCCGAATACACGCCGTAACCGCCCAGGCCGTTGGCGTACGTCCCGTGCTCGTAATATTCTTTGTTGAGCTGGTCTTTGCGCAACTCCATATAGACCTTGCCGTCCTTGCGAATCAGCGGAAAGAGACCATCTTGTCTTTCCGTATCCTTCACGAAGGCATCGTACGTTTGGCCTGCTGCGGCCGCTGGTGTGGCGGCAGGTCGAGGTACGGCAGCTGGAGCCGCCGCCGCCGGAGCCGCGCTCGGATTCACCGGCGGGTCGGCCGCGAGCGCCGGCGCAACGGCCAGCGACATGGCGAGCGCCACAAACGCGCTCGCGAAGAACGTCAGGTGTTTTACTATCCGCATGATTAGAGATTGCCTCGCTTTGCTTGTTCTTCTTCGATGGCGACGAAGAGCGCTTTGAAGTTGCCTTTGCCGAACGACAAGCTTCCTCGACGCTGAATGATCTCGAAGAAGAGGGTCGGTCGGTCCTGGAGCGGCTTGGTGAAGATCTGGAGCATGTAGCCTAAGTCGTCACGGTCGACGAGGATCGAAAGCTCGCGCAGCACGCCGGTCGCTTCAGCGATATGACCGACGCGTGACTCGAGCCCGTCGTAGTAGGAACCCGGCGTCTCCAAGAACTCGACGCCGTTGGCGCGCAATGCGCGCACCGCGCCGACGATGTCGTCGGTCGCGATCGCAACGTGTTGCACGCCGGCTCCGCCGTAGAAATCGAGATACTCCTCGATCTGCGAACGCTTGAGACCCTTGGCCGGCTCGTTGATCGGAAACTTAACCTTTCGGCGCGCGTCGGCCATCACGATCGAGCGGAGCGCCGTATACTCAGTCGAAATATCGCTATCGTCGAACGAGACGAGCGGCGTGAAGCTGAAGGCACTGCGATAGTACTCCGCCCACAGGTCCATCTCGTTCCAGCCGACGTTGCCGACGCAGTGATCGATCGCGTTCAGTTTGGGCGCAGCCGTGGCGCGCGCGCCTGCGGCGTACGCGATGAAGCCCGGTAGGAACGGGCCCTTGTAACGATCGCGCTCGACGAATGTGTGCACGGTCTCGCCGTAGGTTGCAATCGTCGCCAGCACGGCACTGCCGAAGTGGTCGCTGGTTTCCTCGGGCGGACTGACCGCACGCGCCCCGCCGGCCACCGTCGCTGCGAACGCCGCGCGCGCGTCGGAAACCCGCAGCGCGACGTCGTGGACCCCGTCGCCGTGTGCGGCGACATGCCGGGCGATGGGACTCTCCGGGTGCAGCGCGCTCGTCATCACGAAGCGCAGGTCGTTCTGGACGAGCAGATAGGAGGCCCGATCGGCGAGGCCGGTTTCGGGACCGGCATAAGCGCGAATCTCAAAACCGAAAGCGGTCGCATAGTAATGCGCGGCCTGTTTGGCGTTGCCGACGTAAAAGTGAAGATGATCCCAATCGAGAAGCTCGAGCGCCGATAAACGGCCTGCGATTTCGGTAGACAACGGAGCCCCCGTTTCACGATGTATAAAAGGGCGGAATCGTCCTACCGTTAGCGCGAGCCTAACAGAGTCCCTGGACTCTGTCGCTCAAACGCGGCGTTGATACGTGTCATTTCTTGACATCGGGACCGCAGCTTCGGCGAATCTCGTACGAGCATCGCCATGCCTACAAAAGTGTAGTACATCGAGCCTCCGGCGTGCATGCCGGTCAACAGCTAGGACGCGCCCATCTTCGGCAGCCAACGGTTGACGATCAGGTGCACGACGAGTCCCGCGCTGAAAATATAGAGCACGGGCCGCGAGAGTGGCGCCTGGATCAGATAGCCGACCAGCATCGCGAGCACGAAGCCGCCGGTCAGAATCTCAGAGCGCAGCCCGGCGGCGAACGACGGCCGGCCGCCCGTAGAGGGCGCGCTGCGAAAGAAGACCGGGATCAGGCGTGGCACGCGCTCCACGTAGGCACGGTACGCGTCACCGTACGTTTGCAACAGCGGCGGCTCCTCGACACGGATCAGCAGAGCGATCATCAGCCAGTTCAGCGCCACGACCAAGATCGTCGCGCCGGGCGACCCCAGCAGGCCGATTCCCAGCGCCAAGACGAGATTGCCGAAGTAGAGCGGATTTCGCGTGAAGCGGTACGGTCCGGCAATCTGCAGCGTACCGGTGCGCACGTTGCTCGCCCAAACGACTTTGTCGCTCAGATAACTGGCGCCCCACACTCGGATAAACCAGGCGCTCAACACGAGCGCGAATGCGACCCCGAGACCGCCCCGCACTCCGAGCCACGGAGCGATCTCTCCCAGTACGGCGTAGCTCGGCCCGTGAGTAGGAAGCAATTCGCCAACGTAGATGGGTCGCGGCGCGATCGAGGCGGATAACCGAAACCCCTCGATCACGTAACCGAAGAGAAACCCGAACCCGTACGCGCATCCGATCAAGATCGGGCGCTGACGATAATACCATGGCGCTCGCACCGTGCCGGAGACCATCAAGCCTTCGCGTCGGGCGGCGGCTCCAGCCAAGAGCGAAAGTACTCCGGATCCTCGAATGCGAGCGCGGCCTTGGCAATGCGCAAGGGACGGAACGTGTCGACCATGATCGCGAGTTCGTCGGTCGAGGTTTTGCCGAGACTGGCCTCCACGGCCCCCGGTTGCGGGCCGTGCGGCGCGCCCGCCGCGTGGAGGGTAATCGAGCCTTCGCCCACCCCGCGCCGGCTCATGAAGTTGCCGCTGACGTAGTAGAGCACTTCATCGCAATCGACGCTCGAATGATTGTATGGTATCGGAACGGCCAGCGGATGATAGTCGAAGAGCCGCGGCACGAAGACGCAAAACGCGGCGCCGGGCGCTTCGAACGTCGCGTGCGCGGGCGGCGGCTGGTGTAACTTCCCGGTGATCGGAGCATACTCGTCCGCGTTGAACGCCGCGGGATAGCAGTAACCGTCCCAGCCTACGACGTCGAACGGATGATTCTGCGCGATGTAGACGGCGCTGCGCCCGGAACTCGTCACGCGAACTTCGTATTCTCCCACCGGGCCGATCGGATCGCGCAGGACCGGCGCACGGAAATCGCGCTCGCAGTAGGGTGCGTGCTCTTCGAGCTGACCGTACGGATTACGAAACTTCTTGGGAATGCCGATCGCGCCCGAAGATTCATAGACGACCAGCCGCGTCGCACCGGCCGGTTGCAGCCGGTAGGTCGTGCCGCTCGGTATCATCAGGTAGTCGTGAGCGCGATACGCGAGTTCGCCGAACGGCGTCTCGAGCGTTCCCTCGCCTTCGTGGACGAAGACGAGTTCGTCACCACCGACATTGCGATAGAAATATTCCATCGGACGATCGACATCGGCGACCGAGATCAGCAGATCTTCGTTGCCGAGAACCGGGACGCGCGCATCGACCGCATCTCCGCGCAGCGTCGAACGTCGCGTCAGCAGGTGACGGTTCTTCACCGGCTCGTTCGGTAGCAGTTGCGCCGGCGCACGCTTCCACTCGCGAACGTCCACCGTCGCCGTCGGAGGGCGCAGATGATAGAGCAGGGAGTAGACACTATCGAAGCCCTTCGTTGAGAAGAGTTCTTCGGCGTACAGACCGCCGTCGGGCCGCCGGAACTGGATGTGGCGTTTAGCAGGCAGCGCGCCGGCGCGGACGTAGAACGGCATGCGCTGGCTCTTCGCGTCGGAAAGGCTCGTCCCCGCGAGCTGCCGCTCGCTCGCTCGGGTTCGGTTTGGCGGCGACCGGGTACAAGACGGGTATGACATTCAGCGTTCGCATTCTCTCGGTGGCCGCCGTCCTGGCGCTGGTCGCCGCATTCTACACCCCGCGTGCGGTCCTGGCCGATGGCGCCGCCAGCACGCGCAACATCATCTTCGGAGCCGCCGCCGTGGGCGGCGCGCTCTTGATCATCAATCACAACAAACAGGTGCACCAGAAGTACGCCGACGACGCCGCACGTCAGGCGCAACTGCAGGCGCAGTCAAACGACGCACAGGCTGCCTACGCTTCGCAGAAACGTGCCTACGATCAGGAAGTCGCGCTCGTGGAACAGTACAAACGAGAAGTCGCGTACCAGCACCAGGTGGTTGAGACGCAGGACCGTCAGTTAGCCGCGCTGCGCTCGGTACATTCCAGCGCGTTCATCCAGTCCGCAACGCAAAGCACCGCTAAGGCGCGCTCGACTCAGCCGATGCTCGTCTCGTATGGGTGGGGTTCTTTCTGAGAACCCCGAGCCTGAAGGCGCTGGCACTGGCCGGCACGCTCCTGGCAGGGACGGCACTCGCCGGGTGCAGTGGAGCGGGCTCGAATCCGCAGAAAACCGCCGACGACATGACGCATGCAGTCTATGCCAACGATATGGCGGCATTCACATCGCACTTCGACGAGAAAACGAAGGCCACTGTGACGCGTTCAGATCTGGGAGCGCTCTCCGACAAAATGCACCAACTCGGTGACCTCCAGAACATCGCGCAGCATGAGGCAAAACCCGATGAAGGCCGCTATACCTACGACGTAAACTTCTCGCACGGATCGATGCTCGTCGAGTTGCGCGTCGACCCGACCGGCAATGTCGGCGCGTACCGGGTCGTCCCGCAGTCTGCGCCCGCAGCGAAAGCGACCGGCAAGCCTTAGCGTACGTCCTCGAGCGCGGGCGCGTGCGGCAGGCCGAGGTTGGCTCGGATCATGTTGATCAGGATACAGCCCTGTTCGATCGCGTCGTCGAGCGCGACGTGCGTGTGCGGCAGTCCGTCGTCGATCCACTCTTGCGGATATTGGCGCTTGCCGACCTGACGATACTGACGTTTCATCACAGCCGCCGCGTACGTGCGCAGATCTAAGCTCGCAAAGCCCACGGGACTCTCGCCCAGTTCTCGCTGAAAGTAATAATAGATGAAGGTGAAATCGAAACCGCTGGGAGCGCCGCAGATGATCGGCTTGCCGAAACGCCGCATCGTTTCGAGCCACGTCTTGCACTCGAGCATCGCCGTGCGCGGTGCGCTCAACCCTTCGCGCGAACGTCGATAAGCTTCCGCGTTCTCGGCGAGACCCCACCAGGCCATGGTGCGATCGTCGAGCGTCGCTCCGGGTAAGAGCTCGAGATTGCGGCTAAACGTTCCGACCAGCTGTTTTTCGACCGTGAATGCGGCCATTCCGAAACTTAACATGGAGAAGAGGCCCGGACACGGACCGTTTGCTTCGATGTCGGTTGAGATATAGAGCTCGGGGGCGGGCTGTTGCTGTTCCTGTGCGATGCGTTCTTTTTGTGCCCGGTGCGGGCCGCGTCCTGTTCCCCGCGAGGAAATGCGAGTTGCGGCGACGACATTCACCGCAATTGTGGACGCACGGCGCGCATTTCTCGGGGAACTGATCGATGATGCCGGGCTCTTTCCGCCGGCGCAACTCAGCATGCCCGAAGCGCTGCTGGCGCACGAGCGCGCGCGGACGGGACCGCACGCTTGGATGCTCGGACGATTTATCGTCGCTGCGTCGCGCCTGCGCGAACTTGCCGAGACCCTCGACGATGGAGCGGGCGCGCTTCGGATCGGCGTCGTCATCGATGGCGAACGATCGGCCGGTTTCGCGGCCATCGCCAAGCATGCGGAGACGGGTTCTCATCGTTTGCTCGTAGAGAGCGTCGAACTGAAGCTCCGCAATCCGAGCGCAACGACAACCGGCGCGGACGAGCAGATGAAGATCGTCCTCGATGCGAAGGAGGCAGCGCCGGCCGGCGCTGCCGTTTACTTCGAACTCGATGTGAGTGCGGGGGCTGCTCCGGAAGCTGCGCTCGAGGCCATTGCTCGCGCCGCTCAGTCGAGCGAATCGCGTATCTTTGCGAAGATCCGCTGCGGCGGCCTCGTCGCCGAAGCGATCCCGGCGCCTGCACGTCTCGCGCAGGTCATCAAGCGCGCCGTGGAACTACGCGTCGCGCTGAAAGCGACGGCCGGTCTGCATCATGCGCTGCGCCGGCGCCAGGCCGAAGCGGGCTTTACGATGCACGGCTTCCTTAACGTGATCGGCGCGGCCGTTCTGGCCTCGACCTTGCCCGTCTCGGAGAGTACCATCGAAGCCATGATCGCCGACGAAGACCCCGCCAACTTTGAACTCGATAGCACTCGCCTGCGGTGGCGAGACCTCAGCATCACTGCCGGCGCGATCGGCTTGGCGCGCGCGCGAACGATCCACTCGTACGGGAGTTGCAGCTTCGACGAACCCGTGGAAGATCTGATCGCGCTCGGCATCCTGGGGAGCCACGAACCGTGACGCCCGCCTTCGACGCAACGACCGATCCGGCACTCCGCTCGTGGGTCGACGTCCCCGCCGGCAGCGATTTTCCGATACAGAATCTTCCTTTCGGCGCGTTCCTGCGGCCGGACGATACCGCCCCGCGTCTGGGCGTCGCCATCGGCGACTCGATTCTCGATCTCCGCATCGTGGCGCGCGCGGGCCTGTTGGAAGCCGGCCTGCCCGAGGCTGAAACGCTCCTCGGCGCAACGACCCTCAATGCGTTGCTCGCGCGAGGCAAGCCGGCGTGGCGCGCCGTTCGCTGGCGTCTCTCGACGTTGCTCGCATCCGGCAACCGAGAACTGCACGACGCCGGCATCGCCGATCAGAGCTTCGTTTCGCGTCCCGGCGCGCGCATGGCGCTGCCCATCGAAGTCGCGGACTACGTCGATTTCTATTCGTCGCGCGAGCATGCCACCAATCTCGGGAAGATCTTACGGCCCGACACCGAGCCGTTACTTCCGAACTGGCGCTGGATTCCGATCGGGTATCACGGTCGCGCGAGCACCGTCGTCATCTCGGAGACGCCGGTCGTGCGTCCACGCGGGCAGCTGAAGGCTGCAAATGCGGAAGCGCCGGTCTTCGCTCCCACGCGGATGCTCGATTTCGAATTGGAACTCGCATTTGTGACCGGCAACGGACCCGTGCTGGGCAGCGCGATTTCCGTCGAGCGCGCACCCGACCACATCTTCGGCGTCGTGCTGCTCAATGATTGGAGCGCCCGCGATATACAAGGCTGGGAGTATCAGCCGCTCGGACCGTTTCTTGGCAAATCCTTCGCAACGTCGCTCGCGCCATGGATCGTCACGCTCGACGCGCTCGAACCGTTTCGCGTCGACGGGCCACGCCAAGACCCTCCGCCGCTCGACTATCTCGCGATCGCGACGCCACAAAACTACGACATCGGCTTGGCGGTGGAACTCACGCCGGCCGATACGCGCGGCGCGCGCACTCATACGCAGACGATTGCCCGCACCAACTTTCGCGGGATGTACTGGAATATGGCGCAGCAACTCGCGCACTCGAGCAGCAACGGCTCGCGCGTCCGTGCCGGCGACCTGTACGCCTCAGGCACGATCTCCGGCAGCGAGCCCGGCACCTACGGAAGCATGATCGAGTTGTCGTGGCGAGGGGCGAATCCGCTCGCGCTCGCCGACGGCACTACGCGCGCGTTCATCGAAGATGGGGATACGATCACGCTGCGGGGATCGTGCGATCGTTCCGGCGCGGCTCACATCGGGCTCGGTGAAGTCAGCGGAACTATTCTGCCAGCGAACGGCGCATAAACTCGGCCGCTACCGGATTATCGTTGTAGGGCTCGCACGGAACGTACCCGTGCCGCCGATAGAAAGCGTGGGCGTCGAGCATATCGAGACGCGAGTCCAAGTAGGCCTCGCGGTATCCCTGGCCGGCTGCGAAGGTCTCGAATGCATCGAGCAGCGCGTGCGCGATGCCGCACCCACGGGCTGCCGGCCGAACGTAGAGCCGTTTGATTTCGCAGGCGTTCTCGATCTGATCGATCGGCCGCAAGGCGATCATTCCCACGAGCGCGCCATCGACCGACGCAAGCCAAACGGCGCGCGGCTTGCGTAAGTATCGTTCAATCGTTTCGCGATCGTCTCGAATTCCGGCCGGAAGCGACATCGATTCGAAGTATTCAAAAAGAGGGCCGCGACGTCAATCGCGTCATCCGGCTCGGCGCGCCGTACGATTACCTTATTTTGCTTCGAAATAGCGTTGCAGAAACGCGCCGTACGGCGTGCCCTCGACGTCAAAACCAGCCTCGCGAATGCGGCGCAGCGCTCCCTCGAGACCTTCGCCGGCGTCCTCAGCTTGCGCCGCAGCGACGACGGTGGCCGAACGGGTGCCGCCGGCGCAGTGTGCCAATACCGTTCCCTTGGCGGCTCGCAAAGCATCGCGCGTGCGCGCGACATGCTCGGGCGCTAGCGTCGCGCTCGTGAACGGGACGTCGACGTACTCGATCCCGGCGGGAATTTTCGGGCGTTCGGGCTCGGCGAACTCTTCGGCCGGGCGATTGTTGATCACCATCGCGATGCCGCGATCCTTTAACCCGCGCAATTCGTCATCGGTCGGTTGGCCCGCAAGCAGAATACCGTCGATTTGGCTCTCGTTCTTCATGCCGAATGCCTACGACGCGCGTGAAGCTCCCTCATTCGCCGGAAAGGGTCGGGGCTGCGGCGAAGGGCCCGGCAATGGGTGTTTTCCCGAAGCGTAAGCTTTTGTTCGCCATCTCCACGGCGGCGATGTTCGCCGTGGCCGCGTGCTCGGGCAACCTCGGAACCGGCGGCGGCTTGCCGCAACCGCCGAGTGGGCTCGTTTCGCCCGCAGCGGGCGCCGTCGGCAATCAGAGCCGGATGCGCACGATCGAGGGAGCAGTCTTTCTCGCACCCGGTGATGCGGAACTTCCGCTCCCGGTCGTCGGCGGTTTCGAAGTCGTCCTCACCCTAATCGCACCGACCGCCGCGCCCAGCGGCGCCCCCGGGAGCGCCGCGCCCAGCGCGACCCCTAAGGCCATGCCCTCGCCGAGCCCGTCGCCAAGCCCGGCACCGTCGGCCTCGGCGCATGTCTATTCCGGAACGAACACGCCGAAGCCCAACGCGACGCCGTCCGGTCCGAAGATCGATACGAAGACGACGATTTACCCTGAGGATGCGCCCGACGCGCCGACGCCCAAGCCGACCGGTAACGTCCAGTCGTACGCGAAACGGCACGCCATCGTGCGCGGCTACCTGATGCCGCACGTGAATCTCACGCTCTACGCGCTGGGCGCGGTGCGTTTCAAGATTCCGTCGGAAGAGGCTACCAGCGGCCGCGGTTATACTGTCGCGCTTTTTGAATCCGGCAAGCATCGCCGCAATCGCGTTCTCGCATGGAGCCCCGATGCAACCCTCGGCGCCGGTTTCATCAGCGCGACCGCCGTCGGCGAAGCGATCGTCTTGAAAAAGAACGTCGGATACTTCGTCGTGCTCTACGGCGACGAACTCATGCCGACACCGGGCCCCGTAACATCGTATCCGCCACCGGCGCCGATCGGCGGCTCACCGCGCCCTGGCACGAGCGGCGTCCTCGGCCCGCAGGGTTCAACGCCGCCGCCCGGTACGATCCTGAGTACGGCGACCCCAACCCATTCCACGATTATTTGACGTACGCGGCGCGCGCGTGCTACGATATGCCGCACCGCAGCAGCGCGGATTTTCTATTGCAAACGAAAGGAGGAGCATGATGTTGCAGATCGTTTCGAACCGTTTCCCGAAGACCGGCACGCTTTCGAGCATGCTCCCGCGCGGCTTCGCCGTGCCTTCCCTCTGGCGGAACCACACGCACGCACGATTGTAGCGCGACACCGAGCGCACAACGTCCACACATGTGGCCTCCGCAACGCGGGGGCCGTTTTATTTCCCAACCCCTTTCCACACTTTTTTGGAGGATACCGTGAACATAGATCTGATCAGTTCGATCGCCCGATGTCATCGGGAAGACTTGCTTCGCCGCGCCGCCCTCGTGCGCAAGGCACGCAAACCGCGTGGCAAGCGCTCGAGCCTGCGCCACAAACTCGCCAAAGCGGCACGCAGCGTAGGAGCCATTTTCCTGAACCTCGGCGACGCGCTCGCCGGCAACGCGCGTTAATCCGCGTGTGGCAGATACGCGAAAACGCCCGCCGGTCGAAATCGGCGGGCGTTTGTATTTGGGGCCGAAGCGTCTATCTCGCCGACGTCTTCACCGCAATGTCGAACTCTTTGTAGAAAGCCGTCGGGCTCATCGGGCGGCCCAGAAAGGCGCGTACCTCCTGATCGGGTTCGTACTCGCGCGCAGGTTCGAGGATATCCTTACGATACCGGGCCCCGACGACGGGGCTCTCCAACCCGCCGGCCTGGAACGCGGTGAACATATCTTGCGCGTAGACCTTGCTCCAGAGGTAGCCATAATAGCCGGCGTCGTAGCCGCCCATCAGATGGCCGAACGAGGCCTCGGGGTGGACGCCGGCCGGCGTGCCGAGCGGCGTATCTTTGGCCGCAACCTCGCGCCAAACGGCGGTGGTGTCAACCTTCGGGCCACTCGTGTGATAGATCATGTCGATGCTCGCGAGCATGATCTGCCGCGTCGTATAATAGGCGTTGTCGACGTAGCGCGCGGCACGGATCTTCTTGATGAGGTCGTCGGGAAGCGGCGCTCCGCCCTCGACGTTGGCGCTGAGCACCTTGAGAATCTGCGGGTCCCAGACCCAATTCTCGAGCATCTGCGAAGGCGCCTCAATGAAGTCTTGACGGAACCCGCCCGAGAGCGTTTCGTACGGCGCGGTCGCGAGTATCGCGGCCATGTCATGGCCAAACTCGTGAAAGAACGTCTCGACGTCGTCGTGCGACAGGAGCGCCGGTTTCCCCGGTGCGGCGACCGGCCAATTACCGATGATCGCATCCTGAGGCGGACGTATGCTGCCGTCACCGAGCCGCCGGTTCGGCATCAGAGTAAAGCTCGCGAAGTGCGAGTATTTCCCCTGGCGTGGAAACAGGTCGAGATAGAAATCGCCGATGTAACGGCCACTCTTCGCATCGGTGACCACCCATTGCGTGACGTCCGGCGCCCAGGTGTTGGCGGGCGTCCGCTGCGTGAAGCGCACGCCCAGAATCTTGGCGTAGATATCGAAGACCGCGCGCTCGACGTGCTCGACCGGAAAGTACTTGCGAACCTCGTTGCTGTCGACCGAGTACTTCGTCTTACGCAGAAGGTTATCGTAGTACGTGACATCCCACGGATCCATCGTCGCCGCCGGCGTTCCGAGGTCTTTGGCTTTGAGCGCCGCCAAGGTCGCGAGATCGGCTTTGCCGCGTGGCAGTAGCTTTTGATCGAGATCGGCCAAGAAGCCGTTGACGCGAGCCGGCGAACTCGCCATGCGATCGGCGAGAACGAACGATGCCCAATTCGGATAGGCCATCAAGTGCGCGATGCGGTCGCGTAAGCCGATCGCCTGTTGCAGAAGCGGCACGTTCTTGTCGGCCGCGAGGTTGGCGCTGGCCAGATAGAAGATCTGCCGCGCCCGCGGATCCTTCGCGCTCTCCATGAAACGACCGCCCGTGCTTTCGTTCACCGGAACGATATAGGTGTCGCCGTTCTTCTTGAACGTTGCGACGAAATCGTCGGGCAGGCCCGTGATCTGCGCGGCCGTCAACGTGACGCTCGTCGTATCGTTCCCGAGATTCGCGCCGAACTGGTTCTGCAGCGCATTCAATTGCTGGTTGAGTTTGACGAACTCATCGCGTTGAGTCTTCGCCAAGCCGGCCCCCGAGCGCTTGAGTGCGACGAGCCACAACGACGTAAGTTTTCGGTCCGCATCGTTCTTGGCGGTACCGCTCGCCGAAGCGTCGGCGACGGCACGGTACAGAGCGGGTTGCGCGGTGATCTTGGTGAAGAAATCGTTCACGTCGTTCTGACAAGCGAGCGAGGCGTCGCGAATCGCGCGGTCGGGCGAGACTTGGCTGAGCAGCGTCTCCGCGACAAGCCGGTCGTTCAGGTCGCCGTTGAGATTCTCGAGCGGCAACACGACCGTGGCGAAGGTGCGTCTTCCGGCCGGGACCGCAACGATCTTTGCGACGCTCGTTCCGCCGCGCCCAATCTCACGCTTACAGTTGGTTTTGAGCTGTGCCACGCCAATCGTGTAGTTCACGCGGGTGGGGCTCCCGGGGGCTGAGGCGGGTGAAGCGGCGGCGGGCGACATGAGGGCAAGCAGGGCGAGCGCGCCGGCGATTCGGTGAACAATTCTGAACAAAACGAGGCTCCTTCGAGGTACTGTCGCGCTGTGGTATAATCTGGTTCGCCTTGCCGGGGGTTGGGCTCCGCGCAACGTTAACCTATAAACCCCGCCAGGACCGGAAGGTAGCAACGGTACGTAGGCCCTAGCGTGTGCCGCGGATCTCCTGGCTCCCGGTGGGCTTTTCGTTGGGAATGGGCCGTTTCGCCTATTTTGACCCCTGCTGGGCGGGGGGTTCCCCGTCACAGGAAGGCCGAAACAGCAACCCATGCCGATCAGCACCCTGGCCGGTCTCGCCTTCGGGATCGTGGTCGTATCCATAAGTCTGTACCACTATGTTGTGGTTAGCCCTCGGTTGCGGGCACTACTCCAATCGGCCGAGGGCGAGCGCGATGCCGCCGACGGAGATTCGATTGCTCGCCTGAGAACGTCTCACTCACAATTTGCCAAAAGGACCGAAGAACGGCTGGCCGAACTGGAACGCGTTGCCCGTCGCGAAGTTCACCGCGTCGGGTTTGTGCGCTATAACTCGTTTAGCGATGTCGGATCGGACCTCTCTTTTACTCTCGCGCTGCTCAATAACGAAGGTGATGGCGTAGTGCTGACGAGCATCTACTCTCGCGAAGAGACGCGGACTTTTGGAAAGGCCGTACGCAAGTTTGTCCCGCAGCAGGGCGCCTCGAAAGAAGAACAGTCCGCGATCTCCATAGCTCGCAACGGAAGCGCGAGCTAACCAAACCGTGAAGCGCAGCTATCTTATTAAGATCGTTCCGCCCTGGGGTTATCGCGTCTTCCGGCTGGAGTTCACACCGAAGCACGGTATCTTTGCGCTCGCGCTTTTCGCCATCGCGCTGAGCGGCGTCGGCGGGTACTACTTGTATAATCTGCGCCACGCCGAAATGCGCGTCGGTGAATTGCGCAATCTGACCGACGATCAGCGCGAACGCCTGAAGAAGATCGACGACCAGGCCTCGGCGCTCGACAGCGAATTGCGCGCGCTCGAGAAGCAGAACGACCAGATCCGCAAACTGATCGGCGCCGACAGCAAGAAGAAGACCAGGAGCGGCGCCGCATCGGTCCCGATGCGCGACGATCGCCAATCGCTGTTGCCCACGACCGGTGATTTCAAGCAAGTTGCCGCGCGAATGGAGAATCTGCGCACCGATTCACTTCGCGTGCGAAGCGACGGCGACCACTTGCGTACGGTCGCCCTGCGCGTGCTCAATATGCGACGCCTCGAAGATTTAGCGCGAGCGCGCGTTCTCGCGGCGATTCCGTCGCTCAATCCCGTGGACGGACAGATCGCGTCGACGTTCGGGTGGCGCAGTAATCCGTGGCCCGAGTTCCATAAAGGCGTCGATCTGGAGGCCGGCTACGGCGAACCCGTGAGAGCGGCGGCCGCGGGTACCGTCGTGTCGGCGGATTGGGACGGCGGCTACGGCATCAAGGTCGACGTCGATCACGGCAACGGCTACCATACATGGTACTGCCACCTCTCGCGCGCGCTCGTTCGTCCCGGCCAGTACGTACGTAAGGCGCAAGAGATCGCAGCAGTCGGTTCTACCGGCGCCTCGACCGGTGCGCACCTGCACTTTCAGATCATACTCGACGGAACGGCGATCGATCCCCAGCCGTATCTGAACGGCGTTCCGGCCAGGGTGCTCGCTCAGTTAAAGTGATTGTCCGGCCTTCGCGCCGAAAGGTGCGCAGGTGAGTTCACTCTCGTGTAGCGTCGCTATCGTCCTCGCCGGAATCCTCCGGATTTTTTGGCTTTTGATGCTCGTGTACGCGATCGCTTCATTTTTCCCGAGCTTGCAGGGTCGCTGGACCTACTTTTTGGCGCGGATCATCGAGCCCGTGCTCAATCCAGTCCGGCGCATCGTGCCGTCGGCGGGCGGGTTGGACCTCGCCTTCCTGGTCGTGATCATCCTGGTAGGGTACCTGATGACCGCGATTCCACGCGCTGCCTGCGGCATCTCCTCCTAACGGCACGATGCTCTCGGAATCCAGGCGCGCGGGCGAGTACGTCGCCGCGAACGTTCGAAACTTTTGCATCATCGCGCACATCGATCACGGGAAGACGACGCTCTCCGACCGCTTGCTCGAGGTCACCAAGACGATCGGCGTGCGCCAGATGGAAGAGCAGCATCTCGACGCGATGGATCTCGAGCGCGAGCGCGGGATCACGATCAAGATGCATCCGGTCACGTTGAGCTACCCCGCCCGCGACGGACAGATTTACGCACTGAACTTCATCGACACGCCCGGGCACGTCGATTTCTCGTCAGAGGTTTCGCGATCGCTTGCGGCCTGCGAGGGTGCGTTGCTCGTGATCGATGCGGCGCAAGGTATCGAAGCGCAGACGCTGGCGAACTATCACCTCGCGCTCGACCAGGGCCTGACGATCATCCCGATCATCAACAAGATCGATCTCCCGGCCGCCGATCCCGAGCGCGTCAAGAAAGAGATCGAGGAGTTGCTCATCATCGAGGGCAGCGACGCGATCCTGGCGAGCGCCAAGGAGGGCATCGGCATCGCCGAGATTCTCGAGGCGATCGTTACGCGCATTCCTCCGCCGAAGGGCAAGGACGATCATTTGCGCGGCTTGGTCTTCGATGCGCAGTTCGACTCGTACCGCGGCGTGGTCGCATACGTGCGCGTCAAGGATGGCCGCCTATGCCAGGGTACGCGCTTCATGTCGATGGCGCAGAAAAAGGTATACGAAGCGACCGAGGTCGGCGTCTTCAAGCCAGAAATGCGTCGCACCGAGTCGCTCGAGATGGGCAACGTCGGGTACGTGATCGCCAACATCCGTTCGCTCGGCGATATCGATGTCGGCGATACGATCACCGAAGCCGGCAACCCGGCCTCCGAGCCGCTGCCCGGATACAAGCCCATCGTTCCGATGGTCTATTGCGGCTTGTACCCGAACGAAGGCGTCGAGGTCTCCGATCTGCGGGACGCGCTCGAAAAACTCAAACTCAACGATTCGGCGCTTCACTACGAACCGGAGAGTTCGATTGCGCTCGGCTTCGGCTTCCGCTGCGGTTTTCTCGGGCTCTTGCACATGGAGATCGTTCAAGAGCGGCTCGAACGCAACTACAATCTCGACCTGATTGCGACGTCTCCTTCGGTCGTCTTTCGCGTGACGATGAGCGACGGGGCGGTGGAACTGATCGATAACCCGGCAAAGCTGCCGCCGCGCGACAAGATCGAAACCGTCGAGGAGCCTTACGTGAAGGCGACCGTCATCAGCCCGCCCGAGTACGTCGGCGCGATCATGGAGTTGACGCAAAACCGCCGCGGCGAGTTCAAAAACATGGAGTATATCGCCGACGGCCGCGTGATCTTGACGTACGAGCTGCCGCTCGCCGAAGTGATCGTCGATTACTTCGACCAGCTCAAGTCGCGGACGAAGGGCTACGCTTCACTCGATTATGAGGTTGTGGGCTATCGCGAAGGCGATCTCGTCAAACTCGAAATCCTGCTCAACGCCGAGCCCGTCGACGCCCTGTCGTTCATCGTCGCGCGCGAGAAAGCGGCCTGGCGCGGGCGATTACTGGTCGAGAAGCTCAAGGAACTGATTCCGCGGCAGATGTTCGACGTGCCGATCCAAGCCGCAATCGGCGGCAAGATCGTCGCGCGCGAAACGGTTAGCGCGATGCGCAAGAACGTGCTCGCTAAGTGCTACGGCGGCGACATCACGCGCAAACGCAAATTGCTCGAGAAGCAGAAGGTCGGCAAAGAGCGCATGAAACGCGTCGGCAAAGTCGATTTGCCTCAGGAAGCCTTTATGGCCGTGCTGCGGCTGGACGAAGACTGACCCATCCGGCCATGCTCTCGGTTTGTCGGAACAAGGCGAAAACACGTGGCATTTCGTAGTCACATCGGATAGCAAACAACTTCCCATCATATTTTGGAGGATCGATGGCGCTTCGAAAGTTCATCATCGAAAGAGATATCCCGCAAGTCGGCTCGCTTGAACGGGCGCAGCTTAGCGGGGCTGCCGCCAAGTCCAACGAGGCCTTGCGGCAGCTTGGCCCCGACATTCAGTGGGTCGAGAGCTACGTTGCGAGCGACAAGACCTTTTGCGTCTATCTCGCCAAAGATGAGGCGGTTATCCGCAAGCATGCCGAGATCAGCGGTTTCCCCGCGACGACGATCACCGAAATTCGCAAGATGATCGATCCGACCACGGAGCGACCCGAGTAGGCGGCCGATCGGCGACGTTGCACGCTTGGCGCGCTCTGCTGAATTCGCGATCGAGGCACGGAGGGCTAGCCGTCACGTATTTGAGCCACCAATAGAATAGAAGGTGCTCGTTGATGATTCATATCCTCGCTTTGTTCGCGTTCTTGTCGGCGACGGCAACTGCCGACCGCGATGCGTGCCACAGCACGGGGCAGTGGGAAAATGACAACATTCCCGTCAATCGATCGGGCAAGTGGACCGAGGTGATCCATGGCACAGCGTACCTCATCGGTACTACTTCAATCGGCAAACTTTTGCAGCTACGTAATCGCCAGTTGTATTACGTTGATGGAACTCCGCCGAATCCGGGGCGCGGTGCGATAGATATGAATGCTGCGCGAAAGATGCTTGAGCTGTTCAACATTCAATATGCAAAGTGGCCGGTGCAGGCTGGAACTCTCTATCTCGTGCGCAAAGAGCCGTCGCGCCTACCCGCCGGTGTAAGGACCGTCGTGTGTTACTGACTTAACGGTCACTAATTTATCCGGAGGACCGTGCAGACGCCCGCAGGGTTCCGCGGCCCGCCTCGCAAGGGGTTATCCACCGCATTTAGGAGCCTCCCATGAAAACCACACTTACTGAAATTGCACCCGAGATATATCGGATTTCCACCTACATTCCCGAGGCCGGACCGCACGGCTTTACGTTCAATCAGTTCCTCGTGGTTGCCGAAGAGCCGCTGCTCTTTCACACGGGATTACGTGCGACGTTTGATTGCGTCGCTGGCGCAATCGAGCAAGTCATGCCGATCTCACGATTGCGTTGGATCGGCTTTGGCCATTATGAAGCGGACGAATGCGGAGCAATGAACGAATTTTTGAGTCGCGCACCGCACGCGAGCGTCGCGCATGGTCATTTGGGCGTCATGCTTTCGATTTTTGATCAATGCGATCGCGAGCCGCGCGCTCTCAAGAACAACGAAGTGCTGGATTTGGGCGGCAAACGGATGCGGCGCTTGGAAACGCCGCATGTGCCGCACGGGTGGGATGCCGGATTATTTTTCGAGGAAACGACCAAGACGTTGTTTGCCGGTGACCTCTTCACGATCGGGGGTGAGTACGAAGCGCAGACTGAGTCCGATCTCATGGAGAGGGCCATCGCCTTTGAAACCGCAATGCCCGGAACGGCACTAACACCACAGACGCAGCCGACAATCGAACGTCTGGCAGAGCTTCAGCCGCGCACGCTCGCGCTAATGCACAATGCGACGTGGTCGGGTGATGGCAGTATCGCCCTGCGCGAATTGGCGAAATGGTACGGTGCGCGCTTGTCTTCGCTCGTCTAGACCACTATAATGTCGACGGTTTCGATCTCATCTGGGACGGGATCCCCTTACCTGCATAGCTGTGGCAAGTGCCGCGACGGCACGCCGTGCGGCGTTCATGTTGTTGTTGCTCCATCTTCACGCGGTGCTGAGGCGCGGGCGTTCATCGTCAGCAGGTCGTACGTCGCGACGATTTCGTCGACTTGGTTTGTGATCTCTACATCCCAGCGAACCTCTCCGTACTCCAGATTGCGCGCGGTCTTCGATTTGACAGTCAGCCGAACGCGAATCGCATCGCCCGGGACGACGGGTTTTAAGAACCGCAGATTCTCCAGACCGTAGTTGGCGAGCACGGGCCCCGGCGCCGGATCGACGAACATGCCCGCCGCGAACGAGAGTAACAAATACCCGTGTGCGACGCGGCCTGGAAAGAACGGATTCGCTGCGGCGGCCGCCTCGTCCATATGCGCGTAGAACTTGTCGCCGGTGAATTCCGCGAAGTGCTCGATATCGTCGAGTGTGATCGTGCGTGGCGCCGAATGGATCGTCTCGCCGATCTCGAGTTCCTCGAATGCGTGGCGGAACGGATGCGAAGTTTTTTCGATCTCAGGGGCGCCAGCGGTCCACGTATGCGTAAGCGAGGTCAAGCGACCCGGCGAACCCTGGACCGCGGTGCGCTGCATGTAGTGGAAGACGCCGCGAATCCCGCCGAGTTCCTCACCGCCTCCGGCGCGGCCGGGGCCGCCGTGCACGAGCGGCGGCAACGGCGAACCGTGACCGGTCGATTCTTTCGCGCAATCGCGGTCGATCGCGATGACGCGCCCATGGTACGAAGCGATGCCCAAGATCAGATCATCCGCGACGGCGCGGTCGTAACTGAAGACCGAAGCGACCAGACTGCCGTCGCCGCGTTGCGCGAGTTCGATCGCCTCGTCGACGCCGTCGTACGCCATCAATGTGCTGACCGGCCCGAACGCTTCGACCGAATGGATCTTGTAGGCCGCAAGGGGCCGCTCGCAGCCGTAGAGCAGCGGGGACAGAAACGCACCCTTGCCGTCGTCGACCCCGAGTGTCTTAACGTGCGCCGCGTCGCCGAAGAGTAGCTCCGCCTCGCTGCCGAGCTCGCCGGCACTCGCACAGACATCGGTGCGCTGCGAGCGGGAGACGAGCGCCCCCATCCCCACCGTTTCGAGATGTGGGTCGCCCACGACGACTTTCCCCAAGCGCTCTCGTAGCGCACTCGCCACCGCATCGTAGAAGGCGCGTGGGACGATCGCGCGGCGAATCGCCGTGCATTTCTGGCCGGCCTTTGAGGTCATCTCGCGGACGACTTCGCGGATGAAAAGATCAAACTCAGCGGTCCCAGGGCCGGCATCGGGCCCGAGGATCGCGGCATTGAGCGAATCACGTTCGGCGATAAAGCGCACGGCGTTGCGTGCGATCGAGTCGTGGTTACGCAACTTCAGCGACGTCTCAAGCGAGCCGGTAAATGACACGACATCTTGACCGCCGAGATGGTCGAGCAAGTCGCCCGTTCCGCCGACGATCAACTGCACGGCGCCTTCGGGCAGGATACCGGATTCCAGGATCAGCCGAAAGACGGCCTCTGTAACGTACGACGTCGCGGTTGCCGGCTTCACGATCGCGGGCACACCGGCGATCAAGGCCGGCGCGAGCTTTTCGAGCATGCCCCAACACGGGAAGTTGTAGGCGTTCACGTGCACCGCGACGCCGTGCATCGATGTCAGTACGTGCCGCCCGATGAACGTTCCGTTCTTGGAAAGGCGCTCAACTGCGCCGTCGAGTGCGAAGCGCTCATCGGGCAGTTCACGCCGGCCCTTCGAGGCAAATGAGAAGAGCGTTCCGATCCCGCCGTCGATATCGATGAGGTGATCGCGCCGCGTCGCCCCCGTATCGAATGAGATATCGTAAAGCGGTCCCTTGCGCTCGTTGAGATAGGTCGCGAGTTCCTTGATAAGCAGCGCCCGCTGATGAAAGGTGAGAACGCGCAGCTTCGGTCCTCCGACCTTGCGCGCGTAACGTACCATCGCACCAAAATCTAATCCAGCGCTCGAGGCAAGCGCCACCACGTGGTCGTCGATCGCGCTCGGAAGCTCGACGAAACCGTCGCGCGCCGAATACCAATCGCCGCCGGCATAGCTCTGGAGTTTAGCGGGCGCTATAACCAGGGCGAGTACGTGTCCGCGTAAACGTTGCTGTAGAGATCGCCCGCCTCGGGCGATGGCTCGAGCTCAATCTTGTCCGTGGCCGCGTTCACGAGTTCGGTGATCGCGACGCGAAGCGCCGTGAGCTCGGCCTCGCTGATGACTCCTTCGGCGACCAGCCGCTCCTCGAAGCGCGGGACCGGATCGAGTTTGCGCTGGGCTTCGACCTCTTCGCGCGTGCGATAGGTGCGGTCGTCGTCGTCGGTCGTATGCGAGAGGAAGCGGTAGCACTTGGCCTCGACCAGCGTCGGCCCCCCGCCGACCGCAGCCCGCTCGCGCGCCTCGTGCACGGTTGAATAGACGGCGACCGGATCGAACCCATCGACGATGACGCCGTGCATCCCGTAGCCGACGGCCTTAGCCGCGATGTCTTTGTTCACCATCTGCTTGGATTGGGGCGTCGAGATCGCCCAGCGATTGTTCTCGCAAATGAACACAACCGGCAGCCGGTGCACGGCCGCAAAGTTCATCGCCTCGTGCCACTCGCCTTCGCTGGTCGCGCCGTCCCCAAACTGGCAGAAGACCGCGCGCCCGGTGTCTTTCCGCAGTCTGAGCGCGTAGGCGGCGCCGACCGCATGCGTGCACTGCGCCGCGATGATCGAGCTGATGGAGGCGATGCCCATCTCGCGCGCGGTGATGTGATTGATGATGTTGCGACCGCCAGTGCGGTCGGTCGCGCGTGCGAACTGCGAGCGAAAAACGTCGTCGAGCGGAAAGCCGCACGCCAAGATCAGGCCCGTGTTGCGATAGTACGGGTACAGTAAGTCCTTACCACGTACGAACGCGGCGCCCGTGCCCGCTTGCACGGCCTCGTGCCCTTCGGAGCCCATCGCAATCGCGATCTTGCCTTGGCGATTCAACTGAAAACCGCGCGTATCGACCGCGCGCTGCGTGAGCATATTGCGTAACAACATCAGCAACCGGTCGTTGCCCACATCGTGACGCGATCGTGCCAGCGTATCGGCCATGCTTGCTTACTCTGTGAACAACGCGCGGTCTCCTTCGCGCAATGCGTTTTGCCCCTGGACATTCATAAAAACGAGGTCTATACTAAAGGCGTCTCGAGACAAGACTCCCTAGAGCCGCGGAGGAGGGCGATAATCTCGCAAGATCCACCGGGTCAGAGTAACGGAGCCTGCGAAGCCGCTTCGTCAACGGCGTAAATGCGTCAGAAAATGCACGCAATACGCAACCGCACGGAAGTTCTCCGTCACGACGCGCGCACGTGCTCCGAAAACCAACGATTGAACGCCGCGCCGATGCGCGGCGTTCGCGTTTGCGGCCCGCTTGCGAGAGGCCGGGGCCTACGAGTTGGGACGCCGGACGACCGCGCGCCCGTCGTCGTTGGGCGCCAAATATAGGCGCCCGTGCGCGTAATCCGTGTAGAGATCGAAGTAGCGCAGCAGATCGGCGCCGATCAGTCCGTCGGCAGCGACGGGGAACGATCCGCGCGAGATGACGCGGTAGACCACGAACTTGTGGAATGCGAGCGGGCCGAGTTCGATCGTCGCTACCTGGTACGGTTCGGTTTGAATCGCCCCGCCGACGCCCGCATAGCGGCGCCCGCGGTTCTCGCCGCCGCCCAGATCGACCAACGCTCTTGGATAGCGGCGCGCAAAGTAGTCGAAGATGACGAGCGAGCCCGAGGCGCCCGTGTCGAGCACGAAGCGCTCGCCGAGGGCGCCGTTGATACGCACGTCGACCTGCGGCGAACCGCCGCCGAGTCGCGCGTCGAGCGCGATCGCATCACCGCCGGGCGGAGCGAACGCATCGCGCGGAACCGCGCTGATCTCCTGATGTGCATAATCGATTTTCAACCCGAGGGCATCAATAAAATCAAATCCAAGGAGGCCGACGACCTTCGTGCGGGCGCCCCCCATGCGCAGGCTGGGAATCGTCGCCACGACGACGTCGTGCATTCGCAGATCGCCGATGCGTATCTCTGGAATGACGGCATGGCCGCCGCTAAAGCGCTGCGCGCTCCCCGCATACGAACGCACGCCGACGACCGCTAGTCCGAGTTGTTTGGCGACATCTGCGTCGATTGCGATCTCGCTCGCCCCCGTATCGAGGAGAAAATCCAGCCCGCGTCCAGCGATGTCAATCCGCACGTAGATTTGATCGTGGTCGAAATGTGCCGGCAGCATGACGGGCCCCGGCGGCGCCGGGAACTCGACCAGCGCGCGGCGATCGGGCGGGATTGCGAGTTCGGCGTCAGCCACGTCGGCGTCGCTATCGACGACGACTTTGTAGTCCGCGGCGTTTTCAGGATGCCCGTCCTCCAGCGTCCAATGCCAGGCGCGCTCGTGTCCGGCGACCCGCCGAAAGTCGTCGTAGCGTGTGGTCGTCGTCCCCGATGCTGAGAGGACATCACGCCGGACGATACGCCAAGTCGATGCATCGATGTATTCCTTGGTTCCGTACCCCGACAGACTCAGGTTCGCAACGACGTACCCATCGGCGGGCGGAGCGAGGCGGTGAACGCTTGGTTCGTAGTCCTCGTGCGAGGCGAATCCGGGATCGGGCGTGTCGCGCACCGTTTCGCCGTTCTCGTTTTGATGCCAATCCATTGCGCCGAGACGTCCGATCTCGGTGTGCAGCGGTCCCTCTTCGTAGATCGTCCTGAAATCGTCGCCGCGCCGGACGGTCCGGTGACTGCCGGAGAGCGAGGCGGACGTGAACGCGATCGTCAAGTGCTCGCGCGCGGGCAGCGGACCGGCCACATCGGCGACATGCGCGAGAATCTCCGTTGCCGAAGGAAGCACAAGCTCGGCCGCTCGGCCGTTTCCGAATCCGGCGAGCAGAAGGGCGAGGATTGCGGCGACGGAGATGCGCAGGCGCGCTGACATGGCTACAGGAACCATTCGGTAGGGAGAACCTCCAAGCATGTCGTTGACCGACTCCAGATCCCATCTCGTCATCCCGGAAGGCGGACTGCTGCCGGCGCCGGCGGTTCCGCAACCCAACATCTACCCGATGGAATGGCGCGTCGAAACGCCCAAGCTCGCGGAGCTCTACGAACGCTCGAAGCGGCATATCTATAACCCTTCCGATTTTCCGTGGGACGAGTTGCGCCCCGAAGACTTCACACCGGAGCAGCGCATCGGCATCATGTACTGGTATGCGGTGCTCGCCAATTTCGACGGCTCCGGCCCGGCCGTCTTCGCGAAGGCGACGATCCACGCGTTCGAGCAGCATACCGAAGACCCAATTCGCAAATGCTTCTTTTCGATCACGCGCGACGAGATGAATCATGAGGAGTGCTGTCAGCGCGTCATTCAAAAACTCATTCCGGGTGGCCCGCTCGATTTCGAGCCTGCGACCGACCTCGAGCGCGCGGCGATCAATAACATTCAGTGGCTCTACCACAACGGCGGGCGCTATTGGAAAGGCTACGGCGAGTCGCTCAGCAAGTACCCGCTCTCGGTTCTCTTCACATCGTTCATGATGGGCGAAGTCGCGAGTTCGACGCTGTTCTTCGGCATGTCGAAGAAGGCGACGCATCCGGTCTTCCGTGAAATCTTCACAAAGGTCGGGCAAGACGAGGCGCGCCATCTCGCGATCTGCTTGACGATCCTGCAAAAAGACTGGCCGGGACTGACCGACGAGTACAAGAAGCTCATCACCAAGCAGTTGCGTGCCGGCTTCGTCTTTCTCTCCATGATCCTGTGGGAACCGCCCAATCAGTTTTGGGAGATTCCGGATTATTTTCTGCCCAACCATCGCGTGCTCGTACAGCACGCGCGCGATGGCGGCCTCGGCGTTCTCACGTATGAAGAGCAGGCCGACAACTGGCGCGTGGCGCTGGCGCGTGTTCGCGCGATCGTCGAGGAATGGGGCATCGAGTTCCCGGCGATCCCCGAACTCGACCTCGACGGCGTCGATGTCGGCGACATCGGGCCGGAAGATATCATCCCCGTCTTTTAGCCCGAGATGGCGCGCGTGAAGCCGATCGCTCCGAGCGGCGCGCGCGTTTCGCGCGTAACGGTTTCTACTTGACCGAAGTACGGAGGATGCGCCAGAACATCGCTGAGAAACAGATCGACCGCGACGTCGTCGCCTTCGACGTCAATCTCCAGCGCCTCGCCTGCGCGCAGATTGCGCACGCTGCCCGCGATCGGATGACGGAGCGCGATCTCGATCACGCGCTCGCGAAAGCCCACGCCTTGCACGCGGCCGTGCAGGACGACCACCTCGCGTTTCACAACCTCACCCGCCTATGCGCACGTCGTACCAGCATCCGGAGGTCGAGACGCTTGACCGCGCCGCGCTGGAGGGCCTTCAGGATCGCAAATTGCGCGCGCTCGGCGAACGCCTCTCGCGCAGTCCGGAGTGGGTCGAACACTTTGCCAAGTTCGGCTTGACGCCGGCGGAACTCACGGGTCGTAACGCGCTCGCGCGTCTCGGAACGCTCGAGAAGGGCGATCTGCGTGCGCGGTACCCATTTCCGTTCCTGACCGTCCCGATGGAGAAGGTAGCGCGCTTCTGCGCCACCTCGGGAACGACCGGCCTGCCCGTCATGTTCGGCTACACGGAGCGTGACATACGCGAACTCTTGCCGTCTCAAATGACCCGCCTGTTGCGCGCGGCCGGCGTCGAACCCGGCGAACGCGTCTACCAAGGATACGGATACGGTCTCTGGGTTGGCGGCGTTGTCATGGATTGGGCTCTGCTCGCCTACGGCTGCACCAACTTCGGCATCGGCCCAGGCCGCGCCGAGGCCGTCGTCCAGTGGCTGCGCGATCATGCGTATACGGTCTGCACGATGTCGCCGCTGTGGTTGATGACCCTCGTCAACGCGGCGAAGGCGCAGGGGATCGATCCCAAGCGCGATTGGAAATTGCGGCTCGGAGTCTTCGGCGGCCAATCCGTCTCCGCGGCCTTCCGAGACGAACTCGAGGCCGCGATGCCGGAAGGGTTCGTAGCGCAGAACATCTATGGCTCGACGGAGAGCGGCGGACCGAACCATGGAATCTCGTGTCCGTACTCGCACGATGCCGACGAGATGCACCTCATCAATGAGGATACGATCTTGACCGAGATTCTGGACCCGGCGACGCTCGATCCGGTGGGACCTGGCGGCACCGGCGAGATCGTGTTCACGACCCTCGAGCGTGAAGCTTCACCGGTCGTGCGCTGGCGTACGCGCGATCTGGTCAAGCTTTCCGAAAATCCGTATGGGTGCAAGTGCGGCCGGCAAGCCTTCCCGCTGATCGGCCGGATCATTGGCCGAAGCGACGACATGCTCAAGGTGCGCGGCTCGATGGTCTACCCGTCGCAGATCGAGGACTGCATAGCGTCGCTTCCGGCCACCGTCAACGAAGCATGGCAGATCTACATCGATCGCGAAGATCGCATCCTCGAAGAAATGGCCGTCGCGGTCGAACGGCGCATGGATGCCGTTACGACCGATGACGACGTGCGCGACGCGCTGGAACGCGCGATCCGCTCGCGCCTCGGGATCAGGGTTCACGTCGAGGTGCATCCGGAAGGCACGTTGCCGCGGTATGAAGCCAAAGCCGTGCGCGTCATCCTGCGCTCCGGCAAGGCGGGCCCCGAATGAGCTTAGTGGCTCGCGTGGTGGCGGCGATGTACGCACGCGATCGCGTAGCGCAGGCGCTCGACATCGCTCTCGAAGAGGTGCGTACCGGTTACGCCCGCTGCGCGATGACCGTGCGCGAAGACATGTTGAACGGACACGACATCTGCCACGGCGGCTACCTCTTCACGTTGGCGGACACGGCGTTCGCGTACGCCTGCAACAGCCGCAACGACGTCAACGTCGCGCTGCAGTGCTCGATCGCGTTTAGCGCCCCGGCGCACGTCGGCGACCGCCTCGCTGCGACGTGCGAGGAGCGTTCCAAATCGAAACGTACCGGCACCTACGATGTTACGGTGACGGGGACCGACGGCGCGACGCTCGCGCTCTTTCGGGGAACGAGTTACCAAGTCAACGCGAACGTCATTCGGGAATAGGCGTTGCGCGTCTACGTCGCTACGAAGAACGAAGGCAAACTGCGCGAGTTGCGTGCAATTTTTGCCGGCTCAGGTTGGGACCTGATGCAACACGACGGTTATCGCGAGGTGCTCGAAGACGGCGCGACCTACGCCGCCAATGCGGCGCTCAAAGCGCGCGCTCTCCACGCGCAATTGGCCGCGCAGGAAATCACCGAGGCCGTGATCGGCGATGATTCCGGACTCGAGGTTGCGGCGCTCGATGGTCGACCCGGCGTCTTATCGGCGCGCTATTTCGGCCCGAATGCGAGTTGGCCGGAGCGGCGAAAAGGCATCCTCGCGGAACTGCGCGACGCCGGCGCGTCGGACCGGAGGGCGTGTTTCGTCTGCGCGCTGCATTTCATCGATGGGAGCGGACGCGAAGTTGCAGTCGAGCGGGACGTGCAAGGCCGCATCTCAGAAGGAGAGCGAGGTTCGGCCGGATTCTCGTACGACCCGATCTTCGAGTACCCACCCGCCGGCCGCACGTTCGGCGAACTCACCGAAGCCGAGAAGAACGCCGTCAGTCACCGCGCCCGTGCCGCGCGCGCGCTGCTTGACACCGTTGACGAAACGCCGTTTCCATCAAACGGGGGCCCGTAGCTAGCCGCTTCAAAAGCAAGAAAACGCTCCGCTGCGACAGGAAGGGTCGAATGTTAGCGAACATACGAACGCGTTGAGAGCGGACCGATTAGAGATCGAGAAGAGATCGAGAAATGTGAAGTTCGCTGCGCGAACTGTCATCGAAGGAACCGCTCGGCAATTTCATTGGTTTAAGACTCAAAACGGGATGTAGCTCAGCTTGGTCAGAGCGCTGCGTTTGGGACGCAGAAGTCGCAGGTTCGAATCCTGTCATCCCGATTTTTGCTAGCGGCCGACGACAGTATCGATGCCGATTGGAGCAGCACCAGTTGCGCGCCCTTTTTGGGTACTAAGGGAGCGAGCGTCCGTCAGCGCATGTTTCGATCGCCCTTCCGCGGGTACAACACCGTACACGCAAAAGGGAGGTCATAATGGGTATCAAGGAAGGTCTCGAGAAACTCGCGCACGACGCGCAGGACAAGCTCGACGAACTGGGTCATCGCGCCGGCGCGGAAGGCGAGCGTCAACAACGCGACCTCAACGGCGATCTCATGACGCCGGCGGCGAAGGCCGGCTCGGTGTTGCGTGAGGGCAAGCACGAAGTGTTGGCCGAGGTGGATTCAGCAAAGGTCGATATTCGGCACGTCGGCGACTAGCGGACGCGCCGAACATATCCGACTAATCGAAAGCGGCCCCCGATGGGGGGTCGCTTTTTCTATGCCGGCATGGAAAGCGGCCGATGCCCCGAAGGGCGGCTGCGATGCGCCCGTGGTCTAATGGATAAGGCACGAGTCTTCTAAACTCGAAGATGGGGGTTCGATTCCCTCCGGGCGCACCAAGAACGCAAAGCGCTCTTGCCGCAGGGAATTGATGTGGCGACGGCAGACTAGCAGTTGCTAGCGTCAACGTGGTGATTGTAGCTCAGCTGGTTAGAGCGCTGGACTGTGACTCCGGAGGCCGCGGGTTCGAGTCCCGTCAATCACCCCACTTCGCGCGCCTTTAGCTCAATCGGTAGAGCATCGGCCTTTTAAGCCGCTGGTTCCGGGTTCGAGTCCCGGAGGGCGCACCACTTTCTTGAATGGAGCCGCAATGAAGCCGCTCGTAGTGCGCGCAGTCGGCCGGCCGTTGCTCACGTCGATTCTTCTCGTGCTGACGTTGGCGCTGCTGGTGCCGCTTGCAGCGATCGCCGTCACGACGTTCGATCGCACCGCATACCGGTTTTCATCGCCTTCGGACGTGCGCGGTCCGATCACACTGCTGGTTCTCGGCGATAGTCTCGGCTCGGGCTTTCGCGCGTCGCCCGGCGCATCGTTCGTGGCACGCTTGGGCGCCGATCTGCGACGCGCGCGGCCGGGTAGTCGCACCTATAACCTAAGTACGCCCGGCTCGAAGATCGGCGATCTTCAGCGGCAACTCGTCAAAGCGCCTGTCGAGAAGGCCGACGCCGTCATGCTGGTAGCCGGCGGAAATGACGTTCGGGCGCTGACCGACCCGCTTAAACTCGCACTCCAAGAACGCGCGTTGCTCGATCGCATTCACGCGCGTTTTCCGGATGCGGTCGTATTCGTCGCCAACGTCCCCGACGTCTCGCGTAGCATGTTCGGGCTGCCAGCCACGCGCAAACGCTTCAAGCTGTGGTCGGGGCTGCGCAGCCCGATTCGCTCAATCGTCGCCCTTGATGACGCGCTCGTGGAGCGTATGGCTCGCAACCGCAATGCCGCGATTTTAGATCTGCTAAGTCTCTCGCGCTTGCCGGACGCTGACGATCCGAGGTTCATCAGTTCCGATGGACTGCATCCCAACGACGCGGGACACGCGCGCATCGCCGCGTACGCGTGGCCGATCGTTGCCGGCGCACTCGGCATCGCGGCATCCGGCGCGTCGCCCGTCGATGGCCGTTTGCTCGACGTGCTGCGGGAAGGCGAGACCGTGATACTCTTTCGTCCGGCCCTGACTGACGCCGGCCGCGACGCGCCTGGGCCGAGGGGCCAAGATTTTCGGGACTGCAAGACGCAGCGCAATTTGAGCGAGGCCGGCCGGCGCCAGGCGCGCGAGATCGGCGTCGCGTTCAGAGCGCAGCAGATTCCACTCGGCGAAATCTACACGAGCAACTATTGCCGGGCCATCGAAACCGCGCGGCTCGCGTTCGGACGCGGCAAGCCTGTCACCGAGTTGACCGCGCGTCCGGGCGAAGAAGAGCGCGTCGACACCTGGGTCCGAAAGATGCTGATCGCGCCACTGCACGGACACAAAAACCGCGTGCTGATCTGCGAGCCATCCGAATTGAAGCTGTTGGCCGGCGAGACGATTCCCGAAGGCGAGGGCGCGATCTTTGTTGCCGCGGGTCCGGACGCGTCGTTGATCGCGCGTATCACACCGGATCAGTGGGCCGGCCTCGCCACACGCTGATCGCCCGCGCAAAGCGGCCGGGCAGGAAAAGCCCGGCGATTTGATTTAGGGTGGGTCCAGGGTCTATACTGATCGCGAGCCCGCGCGCACCGCTAGCTCAATGGTAGAGCAGTTGACTCTTAATCAATTGGTTGGGGGTTCAAGTCCCTCGCGGTGCACGGTTCGAGAGAAATCCCGCCGACGCGGGGTTTTTCTTATCGCCGGAAGACCAATCTGTCCTCCCCGTTCTCTCGTCCCAGGTGTTGGAACCAGCACACATACGTCTGCTCTATGAGGTGAACCATGGCTATTGGAATGATCCTTGAGTTGCGCGGCGACCCCGCCGAAATGCGCAAGATCTATCACGCGGTCAACGCTGAAGTTAACCCTGACGGCGCGCCTGCCGGTCTGATCCTCCACGTAGCGGGACCGACCGACACGGGTTGGCGCATCGCCGACGTGTGGGAATCGCAAGCCGCATTCGACACATTCTCGAAAAGGCTCTTCCCCGCTGCCCAGAAGCACGGCATGAAGCCCGATTCGCAACCCTTGATTTGGGAAATCGAGAACACTATGAAAGCACGCGGATAAGCCAGGCGCTCTGCGGGGGCCGGAGAACACCGCTCGGTCACGACCGTGCTCGAAAGGCCGACCGCATGAACGCCGACCAGCGCGTGCCGATCGCGTAGTCCTGTGCGTTCTACCACGCATTTGCGCGCTTAGAGCGTCCCCGTGAAATTCATGAAGTATCTGAAAGGATAGCCGCCGTTGAAGCTCCTCCTCGAGATACTGCTCTCGATACTCTTGCATCCGGTCGCGATGATCCTGATGCTGATAAATATCATCGGCCGGAACGACCTCGACGGGGTGCACAAGGTCGCTTGGTCGCTGGCCTGCCTGCTTTGGGGTCTCGGACCGATCCTCTACATTTTAGCGGGGGACGGCGCACTCTGGTAGGGTCCGCTTGACGGGCGGGCCGAACAGGCGATACAGTACGTTAGTTCTCGGGCGAATGGCGGAATTGGTAGACGCGCTGGATTTAGGTTCCAGTGGGGTAACCCATCAGAGTTCGAGTCTCTGCTCGCCCACCAAACCGTCCGCCGGTTCGCGGAAGTAGCTCAGTGGTAGAGCATCGCCTTGCCAAGGCGAGGGTCGCGAGTTCGAATCTCGTCTTCCGCTCCATGCCTCCCCCTAAACAGAAAGGCCCCGTATCGCCGACGTGACCGCCGCCACCGTCAAGCGCCTCGATCCGACGCAAGTCGAACTCGAGATCTCGATCTCGCAAGAGGAGCTCGACGCCGCCCGCGAGGTCGCGTTCAAGCAACTCGTGCGCAACGTGCGCATCCCGGGTTTTCGGCCGGGGAAAGCGCCGCGCAAGATCTTCGAAGCCCAATACGGTTCGAACGTCATCAGCGACCGCGCGATGGATGCGCTCGTTCCCGAAGCGTACAATCGCGCGCTACGTGAAAACGATCTGCAGCCGATCGACGAACCGCAGATGGAGTTGCTTCCCGAAGAGGAAGGGCAGCCCGTCCGCTTGCGCGCGACCGTCAACGTGCGCCCCGAGATCGAACTCCGCGAGTACAAAGGCATTGCACTGAGCGGTCCGTCAACCGCCGTCTCCGATGCCGACTTGAACCGTTCGCTCGAAGCGCTGCGTCACGAAAGCGCGACGCATGTCCCGGTCGATCGGCCCGTCGCGATGGGCGATGTCGCGACGCTCGACTACGAGGGGCGCATCGATGGCGTCCCGTTCGAAGGCGGCGCGGCACAAGGCCAGGCGACCGAGATCCTCGAGGAGCGTTTCATCCCGGGCTTCGCGCAGGGAATCGTCGGAATGAGCGCAGGTGAGAGCAAGGAAGTCGAGGCCGTCTTTCCGGAAGATTATTCAAAGAAAGAACTCGCCGGAAAGAGTGCGGTCTTTTCGATCACCGTTCACGACGTAAAGATTCCCGAGTATCCCGAACTCGACGACGAATTCGCCAAGCGCTTCAACCCCAAAGCGGATATGGCCGAGTTGCGCGAGGACCTGCGCAAGCGTCTCGCAGAGTCCGCGAAAACGCGCAGCCGCCGCGCGCTGTCCGGAACGCTCTTGGACGAACTGCTCGCGCGCCACGAGTTTCCACTTCCGGCGCTCATGGTCGAGCGCGAGGCCGCGAGTCTTCTCGACGAGGCAAAATCGTACGTTACGCGGGCCGGCATGACGTGGGCTGAGTACCTTGCCCAGCAAGACCGGACCAACGACACGGTCGTAGCCGAATACCGCGTCGAAGCCGAGAAACGCGTCAAGTCGACCTTGCTGCTAGAGGCCGTCGCGAAAGCCGAGAAGATCGAGGCGACCTCCAAGGATATCGAGACCGAGATCGCTTCCCTCAGCCGTCAGTACGGCCAACCTCGGGAGGCGATCATCGAGATGCTGCGCCCCAACTTCCCGGCGCTGGTCAACGGCATCGTCCGCAGCAAGACCGTCGATTTTCTCCTGGATCAGGCCCAAATCACCGAAACGCCGCCCGAGGTTGAAGCAACGGGCGCCTGAGCGGCGTAGTCAGGTTAAACGCACTTTCCTAGGAGAACCGGATGGGTCACCTCGTCCCCATGGTCGTCGAACAGAGCGCGCGCGGCGAGCGGGCCTTCGATATCTATTCGCGCCTTCTTAAGGAGCGGATCATCTTCGTCGGCGGCCCGATCGACGATCACTTGGCCAACCTCGTGATCGCCCAATTGCTCTTTTTGGAGCGTGAGGACGCCGATAAGGATATCGACATGTACCTCAACAGTCCCGGCGGCAGCGTGACCGCCGGTCTGGCCATTTACGACACGATGCAGCTCATCAAGCCCGACGTCGCCACGATGTGCGCCGGGATGGCCGCGTCGATGGGTTCGATCCTGTTGACGGGCGGCGCCCCCGGCAAGCGCTTCGCCCTGAAGAACGCCAAGATTTTGATTCATCAACCCTGGGTCCAACAGGTCGGCGGCCAAGCGACCGATGTCGAAATCGCGGCTCGCGACCTGATCGCGACGCGCCGCATGCTTGCGGGCATTTACGAGCAGACCACGAAGAAACCCATCGACCAAATTCTCAAAGACATCGATCGCGATTATTACATGACGTCCGAGGAGGCTCGCGACTACGGACTCGTGGACCAAATATGGACCAAAGAGCTGCGCACGGGCGCGACGGCGCTGACGTAACGCATGTTTCGATTCGGCGACGAGAAGGGTCAACTGAAGTGCAGTTTCTGCGGTAAGTCGCAGGAGCAGGTGCGCAAATTGATTGCGGGTCCCGGCGTCTACATCTGCGACGAGTGTATCGAGCTCTGCAACGAGATCATCGAGGAAGAGCTCTACAAGAACGTCGACGAGAACCTGCGGCTGCGCAATATACCGAAGCCGAAAGACATCAACCACATCCTCAACCAGTACGTCATCGGACAGGAGCGCGCCAAGAAAGCGCTCGCCGTTGCCGTCTACAATCACTACAAGCGCGTCAACGCCGGCACGAGCGCCGACGATGTCGAGCTACAGAAGTCGAACATCCTGCTGGTCGGCCCGACGGGCTCGGGCAAGACGTATCTCGCCCAGACGCTCGCCAAGATCCTCGACGTTCCGCTCGCGATGGCCGATGCGACCTCGCTGACCGAAGCCGGCTACGTTGGCGAAGACGTCGAAAACATTCTGCTCAAACTGATCCAAGCCGCCGACTACGATGTCAAACGCGCCGAAAAAGGCATCGTTTACATCGACGAGATCGACAAGATCGCGCGCAAGAGCGAAAACCCCTCGATCACGCGCGACGTCTCGGGCGAGGGCGTCCAACAGGCGCTGCTCAAGATTCTTGAGGGAACGACAGCCAACGTCCCGCCGCAGGGCGGGCGCAAGCATCCGCACCAAGAGTTCATCCAGATCGATACGACGAACGTGCTGTTCATCTGCGGCGGCGCGTTCGACGGCCTGGAGAAAATCATCGAGTCCCGCGTCTCATCGAACTCGCTCGGTTTCCGCTCGATCCCCGAATCGAAGAAGGAAGCCAAGGTCGGCAAACTCCTCCAGCAGCTGATGCCCGAGGACTTGCTGAAGTTCGGATTGATTCCCGAGTTCATCGGGCGCCTGCCGATTGTCGTGACGCTCGAGTCACTCGACGAGTTGGCACTGCGCCGCATTCTCGTCGAGCCGCGCAACGCGCTCGTGCGCCAGTTCCAGAAGATCCTGGGAATGGATGGCGTCGATCTTAGCTTTACCAAGGAAGCGCTGATCGCGATCGCGATCAAGGCGCAGTCGCGTAAGACGGGCGCGCGCGGTCTACGTTCGATTCTTGAAGAGATCATGCTCGACGTCATGTACGATCTTCCATCGCTGCAAGGCGTGAAGAAGTGCGTCATCAACAAGGAAGTCGTCGAGAAGAAGGAACAGCCGACCCTGATCTACGCCGATCGGCCCAAGGACCTGCCGGCGTAGGCTCGCTTCGAAACGACCGTTACATGTTGAAACGTCCGCTCCTCGTGCTGTCGGCCGTCGTCGCACTCGCGCTTCCGAGCCTGCCCGCGCTCGCGGTGCCGAACCCAAGCGCCGATAACACGCCGAACCCGCCGGACACAGGCGCGCACGTCATACGCGATCCCGGCGAGTACGATGCGTTCATCAACGCACTGAACATCACCGATCCGGTGCGGAAGGCCGCAGCGCTGGAAGCCTTCATCCTTTCCTATCCCAACAGTTCGATCAAAGTCGACGCATTGGAGCAGGCGATGGGCGCGTACCAGCAGGCCGGCAATACCACCAAGGTCGAGGACGCGGCGAACCGACTGCTCGCGATCGATCACAATAACGTGCACGCGCTCGCGACGATCACTCGCCTCAGACGCGCCGAAGCGGCGAAGGGCAATACGCAGGCGCTCGCGGAGCTTCAGACCGACGCGGGGCGCGGCCTGGTCGCGCTACCGGGCTGGCCCAAGCCGCAGGGGGTGTCGAGTACCGATTTCGGGCGGCAGCGCGACCAGTTCACCGCAATCTTCGAGGGCGGCCTCGGGTTCGTCGCGTTCGCCGGCAAAGATTATCCTGGCGCGCGCGGGCACTACCTCAAGTCGGTGCACGCCGATCCCAGCAACGCGCAAGACGTTTATCAACTAGCCGTAGCCCAGCTTCAATTGGATCCAATCGACACGACCGGATTCTGGTACATGGCAAAGGCCTGGAATCTTGCCGGCGCACAGAAGAACTTCGCCGCGCAGCAGACGATCGAAACGTACGCTAAAGCCAAGTATTTCAGTTATCACGGTTCGGCCGAAGGCTGGGATGCGATTCTTGAAAATGCTCGGATCAATTCGGCGCCGCCGGCAAACTTCTCCGTAACCCCGGCGCACTGAACGTGGCGCCACCGGCGTCGATCGAGGTCGCGACGCCCTTCGGCCGCATCTTGCTGGTGAGCGCCGACGATCGAGGCATCGTCGCGAGCGAGTTCCGTTCGAGACCGCACGGCGAAGCGCGGCACGCGCGCTACGCCCATCCTTTGCTGCGTGAGGTGAAGAAGCAAGTCGACGCCTATTTCGCGCGCCGGTTGCGCCGATTCGATCTCCCGCTCCATCTTGAGGGAACGGAGTTTCAGGTCGCGATCTGGCGCCTGGTCGCGCAACTCGAAGCCGGCGAACTCATCTCATACGGTGAGGTCGCGCAGGCGATCGGTCGCCCGCTCTCGCACCGCGGCGTCGCCGCCGCGATGGGTGCAACTCCGCTCGCGCTCTTCATCCCCGCGCACCGCGTCGTCGGCAGCGACGGCCGAATCAAAGGAGCCGCCGGCAATTCAATGCGTCGACGACTCCTGAAGTTCGAGGGCATTGCGATTCGCTAAGGCTGGACGAACCTAAACGACGCAAACATGCGATCGGTTTGGGCGTAGAGCGGCTGGCCGGTCGCCGAGAGTGAGAGTATCTGCCAGAGGCGATGACCCTGGAAGAATATCCGCGAACGCCCGGAAAAGTCGTCGGCCGCGATCACGCACTCGATTCCGCTAACGCCCTGTTGGACGATCGGTGTTTTCGAGACGATGCGTCCGTTTTTCCAAGCACTTGCCTCGCCGCCGGCCGCGTTGCTCAGTACCTGTTCCACGGGAATACTGATTGTCGGATAGTCGTTGACTGCGACGACGACCGCGGTCGCCGAAAAGTCCCAGGTCCAGATCCGCGTCTCGATGAGTCCGGCATTTTCCGCCTGCACGTTCTGCTTCGTCATGACCGGTGCCGACGGCCCTGAGATCGCAAAGCCGTCGGAAGCATACGCATACTCTTCCCAGGACTGCGCGTATGACGCGGCGGTAGTGGCCGCGACGAACAGCATGACCAGGCTAATGAACATCGCAGCGGGACGGAAGCGTAAGAGCACCATGGAGACTCCTGTACGTATTTTTCGCAGTGGATTCGCAATTCGGATTCCTCCAGCTGTTCGCGACGAAGCTCTCGCCCGCCCGCTACAGGCTCAGCGATTCCCCCAAAGCGGAAGCGTGACGATCGAGGGATAGCGCGTCAACAGATTCTGCAGCATCCTGCCGGTCGCGCCCCACACGTGGAGGTCTTCGTGATCGAAGAGCCAGGTCGCCACATGAAAGATCCGTCCATCCCGCTCGACCGGCTCCGTCCCCTCATGTAACGCGCCGCGAGCATAGAGCGCAGCCAATGGCACCTCGTGCACGCCGGCGGTCTCGCGTTCGTCCGGCCGATACGCCACCGGAGGATCGACGATTCCCAGAAACGGCGTGACGCTCACGTTGAGCGACAACGTCACCACGTTCTGCAGCCGATCGACGATCGTGACGCGTTCGCGCGGCACACCGAGTTCTTCCTCGAATTCGCGCAGCGCCGTCGTTGCCGGATCCTCGCCATCGGCTTCGTCGACCACACCGCCGGGAAAGGCGACCTGGCCCGGGTTACGGCGCAGGTGCGCCGCGCGAAGCACGAATACGACGGCCGGGTCGGGATAACGCACGATCGGAACGATCACGGCCGCATGCAGCATCGCTTCGCTCTTTGACATCAGACTACGGTGCCCCGCAGGTGGGCGCCCGCACTCGCGCGCAGTTGGTGCGGCGTGCGTCTCCGCTCGTACCTCTTCGATCTCGTCGCGATCCTTGCCGGCCTCGCCGTCAAGTTCGTCGTGCCGTCGCAGCCCTGGATCGAAGCGCATTATTCGAACGGACTCTATCCGCCGATCGACGCCGCCGTCCGCTTTCTCACCGGTCCGCTGCCGTTCACGCTCGGCGACGTCCTGCTCGGCCTGGCCGTGGCCGCGCTCTTCATCTGGTGGATTCGCGCGCTGCGCGATACACCCGGCCGGCGGCGCGTGGCCCGCGCCGGGCGCCTTGCGCTTCGGACGTTCGCCTTCGCGAGCGTGATCTTTGCCTGGTTCGCCGTTTCGTGGGCATTCAATTATTCGCGCGTACCGCTGAGCGACAAGATTCCGTTGCACCTCGAGCGCACGAACGAAGATGCGGTTAACGCATTTGCCGACCACGTGGTCGATGAGTTGAACCGCAACGTCACCGCAGCGCACAAAGAGCGCCTTACCGATGGCGAGGCGGCCGCTAGACTGTTGCCGCGCTTCGATCGAGTGATTGGGCGCCTCGGCGATCGTGCGACGTTTGCACCACCCAGCATCAAACCGACGATCTTCCAGCGGCTCTTTGAGATGTCGGGAACCAGCGGCTTCACCGATCCGTGGACGCACGAAGTAAACCTCGACGCGTCGTCATTCTTTTACGAACGTCCGGCAATCTACGCGCACGAGTGGGCGCACATCTCGGGCTTCGCCGACGAGTCCGAGGCCAACCTGATCTCCGTCCTCGCCTGCACGAGCTCCGACGATGCGCTCTTGCGGTATTCGGGCTGGATCCTCACGTGGTTCAATCTCGGCTCGAAAGCCCGCGTGACGCATCATCTTTCACGCCAGGCATTCAATGACGTGATGGCGATTCGTAAGCGCTATCTTAGGCTCGTGCGTCCCGAGGTCGAGCGGGCCTCACGAAACGCCTACGACAGTTACCTCAAGGCCAATCGCGTCAAGGCCGGTTTCGATAGCTACCGCCTCTTCGTGCGTTGGCTGACGGCCGCCGATTTCGATCGCGACGGACTTCCGATCGTCCGCCCGGGCACGGGCACGGAGTGAGCATGACACCGAACGTTCTCAAAGCACTCTTCAAGCGCGGCGAGCCCGCCTACGGGCTCAACCTGATGTTTCCGTCGGTGCAGATGGTGGAGACGATCGGAAAGCTCGGCTTCGACTGGGTCTTCATCGATCTCGAGCATGGCGCGATCACTCTCGAAAGTTTGGATGGGATGATCGCCGCCGCCGACGCGGCCGGGATCGCCGCAATCGTGCGCCCCGCGAGCAACGATCCGGTGCTCATCGGTCAAGTGCTCGATCGCGGGGCGCATGGAATCCAAGTTCCGCATATCGAGACCGCCGACGATGCACGGCGCGCGGTCTCGGCCGCCAAATACCACCCGCAGGGTGAACGCGGACTCGCCGGCGGGACGCGCGCCTCAGGGTACGGCGTCGGTTTCAGCCCGAAAGAGTACATCGAGTCGTGCAATCGTGAGACCCTTGTCTGCGTGCAACTCGAACATCGCAAGGCCGTCGACAACCTGCCCGAGATTCTCAAAGTCGGCGACATCGACGTCTTTTTCGTCGGACCCGTCGACCTCTCGCTCTCTTACGGGCACCCGGGCGCGTACGACGCTCCCGAAGTCCGCGACGCGATCGAGTACTGCTTCAAGACGATCCGGGCGGCCGGCAGAACGGCCGGCTCGTCGGGGAACCCGGCCGCATTGCGCCGTTTCAGAGAAGCGGGCGTACAGTATCTCTACACCCATCTGCAGACGCTGCTGATCGAGGGCCGCGATACATTTCGAAGGACGATCGAAGGTGCCGTACCGCTCTAGCGTTCGAGCGCGTTCAGGCGATCGCGCAGCGCCGCCAGATCGGTTCTGACCTTGCCCAACTCATCGCGTACTTCGGCCAGACCGGCAGGGTTCGTGCGCGCCTCGGCGATCCGGTCGATCGCTTCTTGCGCGGTGCGCCGCAACCGTCCGTCGCTCGTTCCTTCGGCAATGCCGCGCAAGACCGGGAGTGCCGCCGCGTCGCCGGTCTTGCCGGCCGCGGTGACGGCGGCGATACGAACTTGAAACTTCGGATCGTCGCACGCGCCTACGATCGCATCGGTGATCGAGGGGCGCGGCCCATCGAGCAGCGCGCGCAGACGAGCTAAGGCGTGCAGCGCCGCGGTGCGCAGCGGCGACCTGCGATCCGCGCGCGTCGCCGATGCCAAGAGATCGACCGCGCGTCCGTCGGCCAGTTCGGCCAGCCCGTAGGCGGCACCGGCCGCGATAGTATCCTGCCACGACGGCGTCGCCAGGCCAACGACCAGGAGATCGTACGCCTCGGGGACACGCGTCTTGCCGAGACTCGTGAGCGCCTCGCCGGCAACGAAGTACGAACGATCGTCGACCAGCGCGCGCAGCGCCTTCGTAACGGCGGGGTCGCCTCGGAAAACACCGAGCGCGGCGGCTACCGCGCGCCGCACCTTAGGATGTGCGTGTGCGGTTGTACGCAGCAGCGCCTCCTTCGCCCAGGGTTCGCGTGTCGCGCCGAGTGCCGCCGCGATTCCGCAGGCGGTGCCCCAAAACGGTTCGCTCTCAAGGGCGGCAACGAGCGCGCGGCGCGCCGCATGCGAGCCATCCTTCGCTAAGGCGCTCGCCGCTCGGCCGCGCGCGACGACGTCCGGTTCGCGTTCCAAGATCGCAACGTGCGCCTCGGTCCCCAACTCGTAGGCAACGGTTCCCAGCAGATACGCGCCGGGATCGATCCGGACAAGTTTGGGCTCCGATGCAACAGGCACGCTGAACGTCTCCGATTGCCGCTCGATCTTCAGACGTACGCGCAGCTCCCCGGGCAACGGGCCGTCGCCCGCATCTCGGCCGAGCGCGCCCGGAAGGGCAGCGACGAATCCGACGGTGAGTTCGCAGTGGCAGGCCGGGTTCGCATCGTCGATCGGCTGCTTTTGTTCGATCGTAATTTTCGCAGTCTTCGAAGGGGTGTCGTAACGGTATGCGACGCGCAGCGTGGGATGGCCGGCGCGAAAGACCCACTGATCGAAGAACTCGCGTAGATTCCGGCCGGTCTCGGCTTCGATAGCGCGCACGAGATCCAGCGTTTCGACCGAACCACCCGCGTTATCGCGGACGTAGCGGCCGATCGCGCGCCGGAAGGGACCGGAGCCGAGCGTGCCGCGCAGCATGTGCAGGACGGCCGCGCCTTTTTGGTACAGGTGCCGGTCGAAGAGCTCGATCGGATCGCGAAAGATGTTAGAGACGATCGGGCGGCCGTAGCGCTCGGCATACTCGACAAAGTACGCTTCGCGGTGACCGGCCTCGTAATGGCAGTATTCGTCCCAGCCCAGATCGGCTTCGCGATAGATCGATTCGCAGTAACTTGCGAACCCCTCATTGAGCCAGGCGTGCGCCCAGTCGCGCGTAGTCAGCAGGTCGCCGAACCACTGGTGCGCCAGTTCGTGCGAAACGAGCGGATCGCTCGTGAAATCCAGGTGAGCGCGTTCGTCGTGCAGCGTCGTGTCGGTTTGGGTCGTCGCGGTCGTATTTTCCATGCCGCCGAAGATGAAATCGGCGACGGCGATCTGCGAGTAGCGCGCGTAGGGATACGGCGTGCTCGTAAACTCTTCCAGGACGCTCATCATCCTCGGCGTCGCACCGAAGCTTCGTTCACCTTCGGCCTCCTTGCCGGGGGGAACGTAGTAGTAGACCGGGACGCTCGCACCGCCTTGCGCGATCTCGCTGAACTCGCCGACGACGAGCGAGAAGAGATAGGTGGAATGGGGGACGTTCTGCTCGTACCGAAAGGTCGTCGTCGCGTCCTCGTCGCGGCGTTCGACGAGTGCACCGTTCGAGAGTGCGAAGAGGCCCTTCGGAACAATGACGGTCGCCGAAGAGGTTTGCTTGAGGTCGGGATAGTCGAGACACGGCAACCAGTATCGTGCGTCTTCATCCTGACTCTGCGTCCACAACTGGCACGGTTTATCGGGACGCGCCGCATCCGGTTCGGGGAAATAGACTCCTCGGCGCGGCTCGATCACGCGATAGCGCACCGCGAGGCGCAGCTCCTCGCCTCGGCGCAACGGTCTCGCAAAAGCAACGTGCAGCGATGTCGCGCGCGAATGGTAGGCGAGGTTGCCCGTGTTGGAGCCATCGTCGCCGGCCAGCCACACACCGTCGATCTCGAGATCGACGGCATCGAGATCGATCGATGCGACGTCGTCTTCGACCGCTTCGAGCGTCGTCGTGCACGTCGCGGCCATACACCGCTTCGCCAGATCGGGTTCGAGCTCGAGATCGATATGCCGCGGGCGTAGCGGGTGATCGGGCCCGTACTGCGGGCGCGCGCCGGGCAGAGCGAAGCGTTTTGCGCCGGTGCTCAAGCGAGCACGATCTGGTTCAAGAACCATTGCATCTCCGGACTCAAGTGGACGTACGTTCGTTCGAAACTCGCGCCGGCCGCCCCCCTGGCCCGATCGCTCGAAGGGGAGGCTTTGGAACCTGCAAAACTCTTGCGCAGCATGATGTCCCAGCAGTGGCTCCGTCCCACCGCGGTCTTGCTAGCGACATATATCGCGCTCATGGCCGCTGCCACGTTCTTGCTGGGACCCGTTTGGCACAACTGGGATTGGGCCGTCTTCGGGCGCCTGAGCGATATGCGCGCGCCGGCCTTCGCGTCCAACGTCGTCGTTGCCGACCTCACCGAGTACGACCAGCGCGTTCCATCGCGCGATCGGCAGACGATCGCCAACCTTCTCGACGCTATCCGAACACGCGGCCAACGACCCGGAGGCGTGCTGCTCGACCTGTATTTCGAATCGCTCTGCACCTCCGAAGATGTCAAGAAGTGTTCGACCGATCCCGGAACCGCAGCGCTCACGAGAAGCCTCGACGCAGCAGCCGCCGCGAAGCCGCCTATCCCCGTGTACGCGACCGAGAACCCGATCGGCTCGCAGAGCGGCGGCGGCATCGACGCATCCTATCTCAGCGAACTGGATCGCGATCATGTCTACGATCACGTCGCAGCCGGCCATACGATCTTACAGCTGGCCGCCTCAGACGGTCTTTTTTACCAGCGGTGCTACCGGCTCGATCAAAAAGATTCCGCAGGGAACGTCGCCGGAACGCAAGATATCTGGGCGTTGCCATATCGCGTCGTCAAAGATGCAGCGGGCGAACAACGCCCGCCCTGCGACGACGCGCGGTCGACCGAGATGGAAGCCGTTCGGCTCGGGCCGCAGACCGCATTCGCGCAGAGCGTGCATCCGATCACGCTGAAGAAATCCTTCCCGGACGGCATCGACTTCGACGGAAAGTACGTGATCATCGCGACGCTCGAGAAAGATCTCGGTCCGCTTTCGAAAGGAACGGCACCGCGCAGCAATCCCGAACTATTGGCTTGGGCGCTTAGCGACCTGCTTGAAAGTAAGAACGCCGACGCCGGCTACTTCCAACCGCTACCGGCCAACGAGATGCTACTCGCGCTGCTTGCGGGGTTCACGTTCATCACCTTCGTTGCGTTCATCGCCGTCTTTCAAGGACTGCGCCGCCTGCGCTTGCAGATGTTCCGCGAGTACCTTCCCTGGATCGCGGCTTGGAGCGCCGCCGGGTTCGCGCTCGCGCTGTTCGGAGCGTTCGAGGCCTGGACGTTCTTTGCGAAGCAGATCCAGCCGCAGATCAGCCTGGTCGGGCTCTCGGTACTCCTCGCCGCCGGCCTGTGCGGCGAGCGCGGGCGCGAGCTGCTGCTCGAGCAATCCCGGTCGATCGATGCCGAGCCCGACGAGTCGAACGACTACGACGTCTTCATTTCCTACGCGCACGACGAATTCGACTGGGTCTACGAGAACGTCTACGTTCCGTTCAAAGATGCCAAACTTTCGGACGGAAACAAGCTTTCGATATTTTTCGACACCTCGTCGCTGCGCATAGGCTCATCCTGGCAAGACAAGATCAGCCTGGCGATCGATGGAAGCCGCTTCATCGTCCCGATCTACTCCGATACCTATTTCAAGAGGCCGTACTGCCGCTTCGAGATCAAGCGGGCCCATCGGAAGTGGATCGGCGCGGGCGACAACTCGCTCTGCGTCCTGCCCATCATGCGCGGCAAGCCCGCTATCCTGGAGACGGTCGACGATATTCAGGCTGCGAGCATCGACGAGCGGCCGGGCCTGGTCGCAGAGGTCATCGCCCAGATCGTCGAACGAATCCAGGCGAAACCCGCCGTCGGGCAACCGGACGCCGCCGCAGAGACGGGCGCCACCGGACCGGCCGGCGCCGTGAAGTGAGGGTGCCATGAGAACATCTGCGTTTGGATTGAGCCTTGCAGGAGCGCTTGTCTTGCTCGCGCCCCTCAGCGCTGGAGCGGCGCAGCGTCAGCACACGGTGCTCCAGATCAACAGACAGCCGGGAGCCGGCGCCGGGCCGACGATGACGCTCCCGAACGCCAAGCCGGTTGCGCTCGCCGTGCACCAAACGGTTCCCGACGGGGCCCGCATCGATGTCCCGGCACGCATTACGGTCGTTATTGCCTCCACCGACGCGAAGAGCACGACGACCCTGCGGCCGGACACGAGCTTTACGCCGGTCTCGACGGGCGCCGGAGAGCAATCCAGCATCGGACACGGCAGCGCCCTCTTTTCGGTCGTCCACGGCGCGCTCGATTTCTTCCAGGTCAAATCCGACAAATTTACGGCTTCCGCTAAGGGCACGATCTTCTCCGTCGACACCTCGAAGGCTCAGGTGTCGTTTGCGTGCACGCGAGGCGCAATCGACGTCGCCCACGACGCCAAGCTTCAGATCGACTCCAACAAGCGAAACGCAAACGCGAAGAATCGCACCGGAGGGGCGGCGAAGCGCTCGGCGGGCGCAAGCGGCTCCGTCTCCGCGCCGACAACCGTGCGAACGATCGACGTTCTCAACGCCGGTGCAAAATGGAACGTAGCGTACCATCCGCTGGTTGCAAGCGACTACGTCCGCAAGTTCGCCTCGGCCGCCGAAGCGCAGGCATTCTATCAGACGCAGGTCGCGGCGGCCCAGCAAAGTCAAGACCCCGAACGCATCGCGGCCGCTTACAATAATCGCGGGAACGCGCTGTATGCGAAAGCCGACTACGATTATGCGATCGCCGACTACGACGAGGCCATAAAACTCGACCACAACCTCGCCACCGCTTACTACAATCGCGGAAATGTCTACTACGACAAGGGCGATCTGACGCGCGCGATCGCTGACTACAACGAAGCCATTCGCATCGATCCGAACTACGAGTACGCATATGTGGACCGCGGGAACGCCTACGACGACAACGGCGACCACGCCCGCGCGCTCGCGGATTACAACTTCGCCGCGCGCCTCAATCCGAATGATTCGGACGTCTACTACAACCGCGGTTTATTGTATGACGACCAGCAGGACTACGATCGTGCCCTCGCCGACTACAGCCAAGCGCTCAAGATCGATCCGACGTATTCCTGGGCGGTGAGTAACCGCGGTCTCGTCTACGCGATGAAGGGCGACCGCGTTCACGCCATGGCCGACTACAACGAAGCCCTGCGGCTGGATCCCAAAGATGCGGACGCCTACTACAATCGCGGGCAGGCCTATGCGAGCGTCGCCGACTACGACCACGCGATCGCGGATTTCACCCAAGCCACGCTCTATAGTCCGAAAGATCCGGACGCACACACCAATCGGGCTCTCGCGTATTGGGCCAAGGGCGACTACGACCGCGCGATCGCCGACGGTACCGACGCGATTCGGCTTGCTCCTAAAGACGAAGCCGCGTACCGCGGCCGTGGCTTCGCGTATTGGAGCAAGGGCGATAACGACCACGCGCTGGCCGACTACAACCAGGCGATCGTCATGGCTCCCAAGGATGCTTTCGCCTACAAGATTCGGGGCATCGTCTATCTCTACGGTGGCTCCGCCGCACAGGCGCAGAGCGATTTCGGAAATGCGGCGCAACTCGTGCCAAGCGATCCGTACGCGGCGCTCTTGCTCGAACTGGCGAACCGCCGCGCAAGCGCTCCGAGCCGTCTCGCTCAGTCGCTGAAGGCGATCAACATGAACCTCTGGCCGGCGCCGCTCATTCGACTTTTCCTCGGGCAGGCGACGCCGGCCGCGGCGCGCGCCGCAGCGGCGAATCCGAACGCCACGACAGCGCACGCCCAGCTGTGCGAAGCGACGTTCTACAGCGCCGAATACTCTTACTTGCAAAATGCGAAGCCGGATGCGATGCAGCTGTACCGGCAGGTCGTCAGCGACTGTCCGCGCTCGATCTCGGCGCTAGCGGCCGCCGCGGCGCTTCGGGCCTATAAGTAGGCCGCCAATCCATTCAATTGCGCTCGACAGGATCTCGCTCACAATCGGAATTACGGGTCATCGGGACATCGCTCCGCAGGACGAACCTCAACTGCGGACTGCTTTCGGTGCGCTGCTGCGCACGCTCGCCGCGAAGTATCCCAAGACCCCGCTGCTGGTTCTCTCGGGCCTAGCCGCCGGCGCGGATGTCTTGGCCGCTGAAGAAGCCCTCGCGCAGGGCGTCGCCGTGCTCGCGTGCCTTCCGATGCCGATCGCCGAGTACGAGAAAGATTTCTCCAGGTCCGAACTGATGCGCTTTCGCGCGGCGCTTCCGCAATGCGCGCGCGTGACGGTCGTCAACGCATCTGAGGATCACAAAGCCGGTTATGTTGCAACGGGCCTCTTTCTTACGCACTATAGCGCCGTACTCGTGGCGTTTTGGGATGGCGAGGACTCGCGCGGCGCCGGCGGAACGGCCGAAGTGCTGCATAGCCGGCTGAGCGGAGACGCCTCGTCGCTCGGCGGCATCGCCGATATACCCTATTTGCCCGATGTCGGTCCGGTCTATCACATCGTCACGCCGCACGCGGGACAGCCGGCGCCGCCGGGCGCCTTCACCGCTCGCTGGCGATATCCGGAGCGCTTCGACGACGACGAGTTCGTCGAGCGCGATTTTCTGGGCGCGCTGAGCGGCCTCGACACGTTCAATGCCGACCTCGACTCGCATCGCGATCCTGAGCCGAAAGTCGCCCGTACCTTGGCGCACCTCCGGGATCGAGCCGACGCGGTCGCAAATGCGCTGCAGAAACGCACCGGCCTCTTTCTCGGCCTGTTGTACGTGTGCGCTTTTCTGGCTGCCTTCGCGCAGATCACCACGCGCTCGGAATTGGAGAAGATCGGCGGGCTGGCCATAGCCTTCGTTTTCTATTTCCTGGCGCGCAGGAACAATTACGAAAATCGCTATCAGGACTATCGCGCCTTGGCCGAAGGCCTGCGGGTGCAAAGCGCCTGGTACAGCGCCGGCCTGTGGCGAAATCTGGTCGATCTCTGTTACCTGCGCATGCAGCAGAGCGATCTGCAGTGGATCCGGCTCGCGCTCCGCAGCGCCTATCTGCTCTTCTGCGAAGAACGCGACTGCGTGGACGCATCGGCGGATCACCCGGGCTGTCGCGAATGGGTCGATGGGCAGTGGGCGTACTTCAAACGCGCCGTCGGGCGCGAATCGCAGCGTCATTCGAGATTGAGCGCGATCAGCATCGCGCTCCTATCGGTTGGCGGGGTGCTCCTGCTCGCTGCGTCGGCAGCACTCGGGATTCCGCACTTCGCCCCAGCTTCCGGGCTGAGCGTCTGGGTTGGCGCGCACGTCGGCCTCCTGGAAGACCTGCAGAGCGTCCCGATGGCGATGGCCGCGATGACCGCGGCGCTCTTGTCGCAATATTCCGAGAAGCGGGGCTACGCCGCCAACGCGAAACGCTATCAGCGAATGTTTCTGGTCTTTGACCGCGCGCGCAAGCAACTTCGCAGCAAGGGCGAACTGCCGGCTGACGCCCAAAAGGTCATTCGTGACCTCGGACAGGAAGCGCTCGTCGAACATGCCGATTGGCTGTTGGCCAGTCGCGACCGGCCCATGAGCATGGTGCGCGTGTGATCGTCCCGACATTTCGCGACAAAATGGACGCCAAGGGCCCAAAAAAATTGCTCTCGTTGGATGGCGGCGGTATTCGCGGCCTGATCGCCCTCGAGTTTCTGACACGCATCGAGGCGGCCTTGCGAAAGTCTTACGGCCGCGAAGATCTCGTGCTTTCCGACTACTTCGACTATGTCGCGGGCACGAGCACGGGGGCCATCATCGCCACCTTAATCTCGCTCGGCATGCCGGTCGGGCAGATCAAAGAGTTCTACCTCACCCGGGCCCAACAGATGTTTTCGAAATCGAGTTTCTGGAAGCGCTTTAAAGCGACGTACGTGTCGGCCCGACTGCAAGAGATGATTCGAGAGGTAATCGGCGATATCACCCTCGGCAGCGACAAGCTCCGAACGCTGCTGATGCTCGTCATGCGCAACGCCACGACAGACTCTCCCTGGCCCGTCTCCAACAACCCCGGCGCGGTCTTCAACGATATGGCGCTCCCCGAGTGCAATCTGCACTTGCCGCTCTGGCAATTGGTACGGGCGAGTACCGCAGCACCGGTGTTTTTTCCACCCGAGGTGATCACCGTCGGCTCCGAAACGTTCATCTTCGTCGACGGCGGCGTGACGGTCTATAATAACCCCGCGTTTCTCCTATTTCTGATGGCGACGCTCGAACCGTACAAGCTTCATTGGCCGGTGGGCGAAGAGAATATGCTCGTGATCTCCGTCGGTACCGGCCTCTCGCGACAAGCCAACGCTAACTTGAAGCTCGACCAAATGAACCTGCTCTTCAACGTGTCGGCCGTGCCAGCCGCACTGATCTACTCGGCACAAGTCGAACAAGATAAGCTTTGCCGTGTCTTCGGAACACTTCGCGCCGGAGCGCCGCTCGATGTCGAGATTGGCGACTTGGTCGCAACGAAAGGGCTCATCTCGCCGAAACTCTTCAGTTACATGCGCTACAACGTCGTGATCTCACAGGCGGAGTTGGACGGGCTCGGGCTTTCGCACATTAAGGCGAGCGACATCGAGCCGATGGACCACGTCGACCGCGCCGAGCAGATTCAAGCGTTCGGCTCGGCCGCCGCCGACAAACTCGTCGACATCAGCCATTTCGAGGGGTTCTTAACGTAGACGTGTTGCCATTTAGAAACCTCCTCTTCACACTAACTCTAGCTTCCTTAACGCTCACGTCTGCAGCCGCCCAGTCGCCGACGGCGCCCACGCCGACGCCTTCGGTGCCTCCAACTATCGGCACGGTCAAGGTCAAACCATACAAAATAACTCCGGATTCCGTAAATCGTTTGAATGTTGCTTGGAAAGTAGCACTATCGCAAAACAAATACGGATTGGATATCTGGGAGATACTCAGTGCCGGTCATGCGCTGTCAAATACTTGGACGCTCAGCCCAGATTCGAAATCACGACTCGACGCGTTGCTGGGCCAACGAGGTTATGATGCTTTCCAAATGTCTTTCGCGTTTCGCACGAAGAACGAGCCGCAAGCGCCTATCAAAGGGGATGGTCTAGATCCGTCAGAGACCGATATCCGTAACGGGGAGATACGAATCATCATGACAGGCTGGAAAGGCGACCGGCCCGATGAGATTGCGAAGTTATATGTAGCGCCCGGCAAAGTGCTGTCGTCTTCCCAGGCCGCAGTTCTCACGGACGAGCGTTTCAACAATCAAAAGCGCATTTACAATATCGGTATCGTCTATAACTATAACAAGAGGTCGAACGTCATCGGTTGTAACGTTCTCGTGTTTAACGGCCTGAATGCGGCGCAGTTGGCATTCGCAGCGCATGACAGAGGCGACATCTGGATGACCCGCCAGAAACGGCAAGATGCTCTATTGGCGCGACCAAACAAAGGCCTCACGCTCAGCAAACTTCAGAACATACCTCCAGGATTCACCGATGATTACATCGTTCTAGAAAACTCCGCAGACGCGCTCCTCTTGGGCGAAAATGCGGTAGTTCTATTCAATATTGCAAACGTCGCTCTGTCCGGAAACCTCACGGCCCAGTCAAACGGCGCTTCGGTTCCGGAATTGCAGCCGGCGACCAGCCCGACTCCCTTGCCGACATCAGCGCCCGAAGAAAACTCGGTCGTTACGGCAAGGGTCCGTCAGCAATTCGCGGCGCTGCAGAGCGGAAACATCGATCGTCACCAGTACGCGAAAATCGCAAGTGACGAACTTACCGACGCGAAAGTCTCAGATCTCTCAATACTCTTGAAGCCTTTCGGTCAACCGACTGCGGTCTACTATCGCGGCAAGCGGGAAGGGGGCGAAGACGTCACCGACTATTACTACAGTTTCGATTTCGACCAAGGCACTCTGGCGGTGGCATTGGCGCTCGACGGCGCTGACAAAATCAGCGGACTCGCCATCGACCCGGAATAACCGGCGCTAGCCGTGGCGTTGTCGTCTGGATCTACAAACGAGCAACCTCAATCATTACGTATGCGGCGCAGGCCACATCCTCGATGCCGAGACCCACGGATTCGAAGATCGTAACCCGCCGCGCTGCGTGACACAGCGACGGATTTACGAGCATCTTTCCAAGTTCGTCCACAATCGATATGGCTTCGCAGCCCAAGTCCCGAACGGCAAGAAGAAGATCGCCTGATTCTTGCCAGGTTGCATCGATCGAGTCGACGTAGACGTTCGCTTCGGCCAACAGATCGGCCGGCAGCTCGCGCCGGCTCGGGACGCACGCACCGACCGCGTTGATATGAGCGCCGTCGGTAATGTCGGCCGCCGCAAAGAGCGGCTCGCTCGCGGACGTCGCGGTGACGACCACATCGGCACCGCGTACGGCAGCGGCCGGATCGGCGGCGATGAATGCCGCTAGACCGGCTTCGCGAGCGCGCGATGCCAAGCGTTCGGCGCTTGCGAGCGTCCGCGACCAGATTCGCACGTTCGCAACCAAACGCGCATCGAGGAACGCTTCGAGATGCGCGAACCCTTGTACGCCCGCTCCTAAAATTGCGAGCGTTCCCAGCGGTTTCAACGCCAGCCGTTCGGTCGCAACGACCGAGACCGCCGCAGTGCGTCGTTCCGTGATCGTCTCACCTTCGACCAGGGCCACAAACGCTCCCGAGGCTGGATCGAACATCGCGATCGCGGCTTGATGCGTCGGGAGAGCGAGTGCTGCGTTCTGCGGGAAGAAGCTCACCAGCTTCGCGCCGAGTGCGTCCAGGCCGTCCATCGCAACGCTCGCCGGCATCGCCGCGAACCAGCCCTTGGCCGTCGCCAGCACCGAGCGCACTGGACCGTTAGCTTCGCCGCGCGCCGCGGCTGCCAGCGTTCGTCGCATGAGGTCGCGCGCGACCGCCGGAGTCAGAATCCGAGCGACCGTTGCTTCGTCGAGGTGGCGGACCGTCATTGCCCCAGCTCCATCCGGCAGGAATCGGCCGAAGGCGTCGGCCATGCACTCGCTTGATGCCGACGGACCTTAAACAAAGTTATCAGCGAATCATGGCCGCGCGTAATCAGCTCGTGGATACCCGCGACGAGCGCGTCGCCGAATTGATTCGCCTGCAAGCCTATCTCCGCGAACGTTTGGAGGATTTCTTCACCAATCTGGACCCGATCACGGGTTCGCGGCTCGCCGAATTGGGACTCGAAGGGAATAAGGCGCACGGCGACCTGGCCCTGACGCTCGCCTTCTTTGAAGGCAGCCGTTTCAAGATTGGGATCGATCAGTTCGGCCGTTTCAACTTTGCGTCCGAACCGAACGTCTTCGAATCGATCGGCACGCTCGTCGGCCTGCACGTCGCCGAGGATCTCTCCACTGCCGAGATCGAGTTCTTGGCCCCCGGCGAAGGAGAGCAGAACGTTCACTCCGCCGGAATCAGTGCCTTTCTCGAGGCACTGATCGATCACGCCGTTGCGGCGGTCGAGAGCGAAACCGCTCCCGCGCGCGGGGAGACGACGCCGGTTTAATGCGAGACCGTGAAACCGGCGTGGCGCCGGCGCAGAGCTGAGGCCGGCTCGACGGTGAAGCGAACCTTGGAATCTCCGCGCGGTGAATGCGCTACCAGCGCGTAGGATCCCGGCCGAACGGCCCAGATATAGTCCGCGCCCGACGGTAGGATGGTCCGCGCGTTGAGCATGAGATGGAGCGCGGGGCCGGCAGGGCCCGCAACTTCGAACGTCAGCCGCTGCGCTTCGCCACCGGCCGGGTCGTAGACGAAGACATCGCCGTCATGCGGAAACAAGATCCGCGTTACGAGCGAGCCGCGCGATGGCTGATGGACGAGCCATTCGTCATATTCGGGACCTGAAACGCTCGCGATGCGACGCGTCTCCCAGCGACGCACGTCGTCGCGATCGAGCAGTTCACTCACGACCGCCCGGCATGAGGGCAGCGGCCGCGCTCCGGTATCGGCGCAGATCGGCCGACGCACGTAGTCTGCCGGCGACGCGAGCGCCTGTGGATCGCCGTGCGCGTAGAGCTGTAACATGATGCGGTTCCAGATCGGTCCCGCGCCGGTAACCCCAGAGATTCCGCGCATCGGCGAGCCGTCGAAATTGCCGACCCAGACCGCAACGGTATAGTCGCGCGTATAGCCCGCCGTCCATGTGTCGCGAAAATCGGACGATGTCCCCGTCTTCACCGCGGTTGGAAAGGGCAACGTCAGAATTGAATCCATTCCAAACGAAGCCGCGCGCGCATGGGCGTCCGACAACATATCGCTCACCAGGGGCCACGCGGGATCGGTCGGCGGCGTCGTCGCGGGAAGGGCGGACGGCGCACCGTCGTCGAGCGTCTCGACGAGTGCGACCGGCACGCCGCCGCGCGCTGCTATCGCATACCCGCGAGCCAACTCCGCCAGACTGACCTCGCCGCCACCGAGCGCCAGGCCCAGGCCGTAGTAGTCGGCGGATCGCGTTAGGTGCGTGAAGCCGAGTGTGATGAGGCGTTGGCGGAACGGCTCGACGCCAACCTTCTCCAAGACGCGTACCGCCGGCACGTTCAACGAATTTGCCAGTGCCGCGCGCACGCGCACCGGCCCGAGAAAACGATTCGCGTAATCGACCGGCCGATAGACTCGCCCGTCCGGGATTGCGTAGGCCGTCGGCACATCCGCCAGAATCGTGTCGGGCCGGATGTCGCGCCGTTCCAGCGCAAGTTCGTAAAGGAAAGGTTTGAGCGCCGAGCCCGGCTGCCGCAATGCTTGCACGCCGTCGTTGCGGCCAAGATCGTCGTCGGCGAAGTAGTCGGGCGAACCGACATAAGCCAGCACCTCGCCCGTCCGGTTATCGAGAACGATCGCCGCCGCGTGGTGCACGCCGTTGCCGCCGAGCGCCCGCACGACGTTGCGGACCTGCTCCTCGACAAAGCCTTGCAGCGGACGATCGAGCGTCGTCCGTACCCGCGCGCGTTCGTCCGGGACGCGCGGCATAAGCTGGAACAGAAAGTGCGGCGCCGCCACGATGCCTGCCGCCTCGGGGCGTAAGTGTATCTGTTCGCCGGCGGCACGCTGCGCGGCGACCGGATCGATCGCTCCGGCGGCTTGCATCCGCGCGAGGACGAAGCGCTGACGCGCCTTCAACGCAAGCCAATGCCGGTAGGGGTCGAGTCGCACGGGATCGTTGGGGAGAGCCGCTAGAAGCGCCGCCTGCGCCAGGTCGAGTTGACCCGCGTCGATGCCGAAGTACGTCAGCGCCGCTGCCTCCACGCCGTAGATGTTCGATCCCATCGGCGCCCGATTGCAATAAGCTTCCAATATCTCGGGTTTTGTGAGGCCGTTCTCGAGGCGCATGGCGAGCACGACCTCGCGCACCTTGCCCAGCACCGTCGATGGAACCGGCTCGATAAGGCGTGCCAGTTGCATCGAGAGCGTCGACGCACCGCCGGGCAGGCGTCGGTCAAGGGGTACATGCGCGACTGCCCGCAGCGCGGCGAGCGGGTCGATGGCCCCATGATAGAAGAAGCGCCGGTCTTCGACGGCGACGACGGCAGCCGTAAACGCCGGAGCGATGCCATCGAGCGGGACCGCGACCGTGCGGCGCTCGCCGCGCCCGACGATTGAGCCCAACAAGAGGCCGTTCCGGTCGGTGAACTCGAGCGCCCGCGCATCGCGCGACAACGGCGCCGGCCGAAGCGGGCGCAGTTCGTAGGTGCAGAAGCCGAGCAAAAGCAGCAGCGCCGTCACAAAGACTCGCAGCCTGACGCTCGAAGTGACAGCGGGGAGGATCTTCATGCGTGCTTCAGGGTTCGCTCTCATCGGGTGTACGCTCTTCGCGCTTTCGACGGCCGGCTGTTCCTCTCCGGGATCGCGCGCAACCACGGTTGCGGCCGTCTCGCCTGCGCCGCCCCAAACGTTGCCGAACTGGATTGCATCGATCTCTCCGAGCGGCGAGGCTAAGGACGGCGCACAGATTCGTGTGCGTTTCAAGAGCGACGTCATCGCGCTCGACGCGCTCGAGTCTCCCGATCGTCAAAGCGCGCTCGCGCACTTCGTCGTGACGCCGGCGCTGGCCGGCCACTTTATCTTTCTCACGCCGCGCATGGCCGGCTTCGAGGCCGACGCCCCGATACCGCATGCGACGCGCGTGCGCGTCACGCTGACTTCGGGCCTTACCGATCTCAAGGGCGACAAACTCGATACCGACTACGCCTGGACGTTCACGACCGCGCCGATCGCGCTCTCTGGAATTCCCGGCGCGGGCGTTAGCGACGGTAGTCTCGACCCGCAAAACCTTCAGCCCACATTCGCGTTGAGTTCGAACGTCGAACTCGACGAAAGCTCCATCGCGGCGCACGTGCAGCTCGTCGATCAGGCCGATGCCTCGAAGCCGGTTTCCGTCGCAATCGTGCACGAAGCCTCACCCTCCCCGTCGCCCGGCGAGGAGACGACCGGTGCCAACCCGGCCGGCCAAACGTTCTCCTATTCGTTACGGCCCGCTTCACCGCTGGCCGGCGACAAGATCTATCAAATCGCCGTCGCGGCCGGGATCGCACCGCTCCGGGGAAACCTTCCATCGGTCAACGCGTACAGCGGTAAACTTCGCACCTATGGTGCGCTCGGCTTCCAAGGCGTGACGGCGAGCGGCACGCCCGAGACCGGCGGCGACGGACGCTTCAGCGGAGGTTCGCCGGTCTTGAATTTCTCGAACGGATTGGACGCGAAGAGCGCGCGCACAGCCGTCACGATTGCGCCGGCGATCAACGCGACCGTTCCGCTAACCGGCGTCGACGACGGCGATCGCACGATCCGCATCAATCCGTATGCGCTGCGACCTAAGACACACTATACGTTGACCGTCGCATCGACGCTGAAAGACCAATTCGGACAGACGCTCGACAAACCGGTGACTGCAACGTTCGACACGAGTGACTACGTCGCCGATCTCTGGGTCCCGACCGGCCTCAGCGTCTTTCCGTCGGGGACGAGCCTGCAACTTAACGTCGAGACGACCAATCTGCCCGAGGGCCGCTATCGCAGTGCTTTTCGAGCGATCCAGCCAACCGAGCTGATCGCGAAGGATCCTGAGGCCTACGACAGCAGCACGTTCCTGCCGCCCGTCTCGACGTGGGCCGCAGAGGCCGCTCCGAATACACCGAATGCTCCCGCCGACACGCCGATCGCACTGCGCCAGAAGTTGGGCGGCGCGACCGGCATGCTCGCTTACGGTTTCAATGCGCGAACGACGCGCACGCGCGATGCTAGCGGCAAGCTCGGCTGGCAGCAGCCCGTCATGAGCGGCATCGTTCAAATGACCGATATCGGCATCTTCGCGCAATGGTTCCCAGGCAGCGGCCTCGTGCGCACCGCGCACCTCGGCGATGGCTCGCCGCTGGCCGGCGCGCGCATCGAGATCTACCAATCCTTGCTCGATCCAAACTCTCAGGTCGCCGGCAGCAGCGAACCCTGCGCGAGCGGGGTCAGCGACGCGACCGGAACGCTCAACCTCGACTCGAGCGCGTTTGCACGTTGCGCAAGTACCGCGAAGGACGCGAACAGCGCACCGGAGTTGCTCGTCGTCGCACATAACGGCGCCGATTGGGCCTTCGTGCGCACCCTCGAATATAGCGGCGGATATGGTAATGGACTCTACGGCGGCTGGTCGGCCGGCGCACCCGATTCGCACGGCGCGATCGTCTCCGACCGCAGCCTCTATCAGCCGGGCGAGACCGCACAGTTCGTTGCCCTCGGCTACTTCGACGAAAACGGTTCGCTCGTGCGCGGCCGAGCATCGTCCTACGACGTGACGATCGAAGGCCCGAGCGGTCACAAGACGTCGCTGGGCTCGAAGTCGCTCGATGCGTTCGGCTCGTTTACCGCGACATACGCGCTCGACCGGCACGCGGAGGTCGGCTACTATACGATCCGCGCGTCGAGCGCCAACGGCGAATCGCTCTACGGAAACTTCCGCGTCGCCGAATTCAAGCCGCCGAACTTCCGAGTCGATCTGACGCTCGATTCGCAGCTCGTGATGGCCGGCGCGAGCGTTGTGGCCAGCTCGAAGAGCATGTACCTCTTCGGCGCGCCCGTCGAGGGCGGAAAGTCGCACGCCTACGTAACGCGCTCGCGCGCGACCTATGCACCGAAAAGCTACGAGACGTACGACTTCGGCCGCTCGTGGTTCTACCCTGAAGAGCCGCCTTCGGTCGATACCGACGTCCTTCAGAAGGATAGCGCGATCGGGGCCGACGGCACGAGCTCGCTCAGCGTGCCGGTCGCAGCCGACCTTCCGTATGCGATGGACTATCGCGTCGATTCCGAGACCACCGACGCATCGAATCTCTCCGTCAGCGATTCCAAGACGTTCATCGCGTTTCCGAGCGACGCCCTGATTGGACTTCGCGGCGATTTCGTCGCAAGCGCCGGCACGCCGTTCTCAGTCGATGCGATCGTCACCGATCTCAAGGGAACGCCGCGCTCCGACCGGCACCTCAAGCTTCTGCTGCAGCAGCGTACATTCTCGAACGCAACACAGATCCTCGAAGGCAGCCCGACCGCGCGTGCATCGATTCATTACACCGACGTGCAGACGCTCGAACTCTCACCGGGCGCGGCGCCCGCCAAGGCGACCTTTACTGCGCCGCAAGCCGGCTCGTACCGTCTTCGCGCCAATTTCAGCGACGCCAAGAGCGATGCGACCGCGACCGATCACGACATCTGGGTCTCAGGCGCCGGACAGGCCGATTGGGGCGGCGACGATTCCAAGCTCACCGTCAAACTCGACAAGGCGACGTACCGCCCAGGCGATACGGCGACCGCCCTCGTGCAGTCACCCTACGCCGACGCCGATCTGTTCTTTGCGGTCATTCGCCATGGCGTCATCTACAAAACTATTCAGAGTGTCCATGGGCCCGCCCCGCAAGTTCGCTTCACCGTCACGAGCGAGATGCTGCCCAACGCTGCCGTGGAAGCGGTTTTGGTACGCCGCGGAAAACCGCTCTCGCAGAGTATTCCGAACGGACTCGGCAAGCTGGCGCGCGCCGGTTTCGCGCCGTTCAACGTCGCGCTCGACGACAAGTACGTCAAGGTGCAGGTGAGCGCAACCTCCGCGACGCTCGCGCCGGGTGGTCGCCAGCATCTCTCGATCCACCTGAGCGACCGCAAAGGTCGGCCGGTCTCCGGTGAAATCGCGCTAGCGGTCGTCAACGATGCCGTCCTCAACCTGACCGGCTATCGCTTCCCCGACCTTGTGAAGATCGTCTACGCGGACCAGCCGATCTCGACGCGCTTCGGCGATAGCCGCGCCAACGTCACGCTGGTGACCGCGCACAAGTACGTCGACAAGGGTTTCGGCTACGGCGGTGGCGCGATGGCTGGGGTCGGCAGCACGCGCGTGCGCACGCAATTCAAACCGCTCGCCTTCTGGAACGGCGCGCTGCGCACCGATGCGAGCGGGAATGCCGGTGTCGACTTTGCGATTCCCGACGATCTGACGACCTGGCGCGTGATGGCGCTCGTGATGACGCAAGATACGCGCTTCGGCAACGGCGAGACGAGCTTCGTCGCGAGCAAACCTCTGGTCACCAATGCGATTCTGCCGCAGTTCGCACGGCCCGGCGATCGTTTCTCGGCCGGCGTCTCGGTGACGAACGTCGGGAACGCAACCGGCAACGTCTCGATCGCTTCCGTCCTGAGCGGCGGCCTCGTCTTCGCCGCCGATGGGAAGCGCGCGAAAGATCTGCAAGCTCCAATTTCCGGTTTGACCTCGGCCTATAGTTTCGACGTTAGCGTGTCCGGCAACGAAAATGCGGCCGTTACATTCACGACCAAACTTGGCGCCAACGCCGACGCGTTCTCCGTCCCGCTGACGGTGCGCACGGGCGACGTGCTCGAAACGGTCGCCACTACCGGCGCAACGACGACCAACGCCGCCGTGCCGATCGACGTTCCCGCGAACTCACTGGGACCGATCGGCGGCCTGGACGTGACCTTGGCCAGCACGCTGCTCGCCGAAAGCAAAGAACCGCAGACGATTCTCAAAGAAGATCGGCCGCCGTTCGCAACGGGCATCGCGAGCCGGATCGCGGTCGCCGCCGATTCGATCCTGCTCGCGCGGCAATTCGGCGATGATGCGTCCGTGCCGGCGCTGCGCACGGCGCTCGCCGCCGATCTCGACGCGCTGGAAACGCAGACGCTGCCCGACGGCGGCTACGCGCCGTGGCCGGGCGCGAAACGAAGCGACGTCTTCACGACCGCATTTGTGGCTACACAACTCGGCCAGGCGAAACTTGCCGGTTTCGACCCATCCGGGCTCACGCACGCTAAGCGCTACCTGGATACGCGCCTGGCCGACCCGAGTGCCGAGTGTGCGAAGAATGACGATCAATGTCGCGTCTCCGTTCGCCTCGAGGCACTCGAAACGTTCGGCAACCTGGGAGAACCGCGCAGCGATTTCCTCAGCGATATCTGGGTGCGTCGCGACGGACTCTCGTACATCGAGCAGGTCGAACTCGCGCGACATCTCGTAAAAATACCGGCCTGGCACGATCAGGGCATCACCTATCGCAACAAGCTGATGGAACAGGTCTACGAAAGCGCGCGCCAGGCCATCGTCAACGCGCCCGGCGGCATGGAGACGATCGCGGGCGAACAGGCGCAGATCCTGAGCTTATTGCTTGAGACGCATGCCCCGGCCGATCAGATCGACAAGATCGTCACATCGCTGCTCGCGCAACGCGCCCTCAACGGCCGCTGGGCATGCTCGTGCGACGATGCGGAGGCGCTGAACGCACTGACCATCTACGCAGGCGACAGCGGGAAGCCCGGCACGTTCCCAGCGGAACTCGCAATCGGGCCGCTGACCGGGCACGCTTCGTTCCAGGGCTCGTCGCACACGGCGCAGCCGTTCAGTTTTGCGCTCGGCGGCCCGCGCGGCATTCCCGCCGGGAAGAGCAATGTGATGATGTCGAAGAAGGGCGATGGGACGCTGCACTACTCCGTCGCGCTTCGTTACCGCGCGCCGGATGTGTCGGCCGGCGTCTACAGCGGCATCCGCATCGATCGCCGCCTGCACCCGGTCAACGATCCGGCGATCCTGGCGAGCTTCGGTCTAGCGGCCGTCCCGGTCGACCAGACACACGTGATCGCCGGGCGCGTCTTTGAAATCGAAGATCGCATCACAACCGACCACGGCATCGATCACGTGCTGATCACCGATCCGCTACCGGCCGGCTTCGAAGCGGTCGACACCGGCTTCAAGACTGCGACGCCGTACTTTCAAGCGCACGGGGACGATTGGCAAATCGATTACCAATCGATCTACAAAGATCGCGTGCTTTCGTTCGCGCACTATCTGCCGGCCGGCGTCTACGCCGTTCACTACCTCGTTCGCTCGGTCACGCCCGGCTCGTTTGCATGGCCCGGCGCTGAAGTTAGTCTGCAGTTCGCGCCCGAGGAGTTTGGGCGGACCGCGAGCACGCGGTTGACGATCGACCAACCGAAATAGCGGCGCTCCCGGCCTACTGCGCCATGAAGTCCACGACGAAGAGATATTGGCCGGCAACTTTCTGACAGTCTTCGACTTCCGGTGAATAGCGGCTATTGCGCGCGGCTTTCAGCGCCTCCTGATCGAGCGATCCAAACCCTGAACTCTTGTACAGGTTGAGCGAGGCGACCGAACCCGTTGCTGTAAGATTCACTTTGACGGTGACGCTCCCAACCGCACCCTGTTGGCGCGCGATTTCGGGGTAGTCGGCCTCCGCCTTTTGCGTCGTCGCGGCATCTTGGTGCGCCTGCGCGCAACTGCGCGGTGTCGGTGTGGGCACGGGCGTCGGTACGGAGGTAGCCGGTGCGGCGGTGGAAGTGACCGGCGCGGAGGTTCCGGGCGCCACCGGGAAACCGTCGTCGCGCGCGCCGGGCGCCGCCGTGTATCGCGCTTGCGCTGAGGAGTCTGCGTCGTTGCTTCGCGCGGGCGGCGGGTGCACGAGCAACGGCGGTGGATTGCTCGATTGCACGGGCGGCGGAGAGTTCTTCGTTGGCGGCGGCGGTGTTGGGGTCGGCGCGGGCGTCGGCACGATGACGACGTGATGAGTCTCCGTCATGATGTCGTCTATCGGCTCCCTCACCGGGTACGGCTTATACGGTATCAGGCCGCCGACAATGAAATGCACCGCCGCCGAAATGACAAAAGCCCATCCGAGAAACGAGCGCACGCGTGCGCTCAGTGTAGGCGACTCCGCTACGCTGTCGGCATCCATGCCATTGTAGCGGTTCGAGCCACGGGGTTGTGACTATGCCGTCGTGACTGTTTCGGGCGGCAGCGTGCGCGCAACCGCGAGAACGCGTAAGCGGACAACGAGCGCCGCCCCGGCCAACAACACGAAGAGCGCCGTATTCAGCAACCAATAATCGGGCGAAAACCCGCCCGCGCTACCGCCCGCTGTGACCCTACCCGCCATGCCCGTGGCGCTTCCGGTAACGACGTACCGCCCGACCATACGCAAGAGCAGCGCGCCGACCCAGATCGCTACGGTGATCCACGATCCTCGCAGATAGATAAAACCGGGCGGTCCCGTGCGAACCGTCGTGAAGTGCGCGATCGCAAGCCCGAGCCCGCCGCCGACGACGAGCGCCGCGGCGACCGCGATCGGAAGCGAGGGCAGGGCCGATGGTGCGAGCGTCGCCGTCAGGTAGGCAAACCAGATCGCCAGGCCACCGATGATGACGGGAATGAGGAAGATCGTGCGAGTCCGCACGCGCCGCTCGCGCAACTCGCGGAAGAGGAAGCGGAGCACGATCAGCGCGACGAAGGCAATGGTGATCCAGGCCGTTTGAGAAGAAGACGTAGGCATGATCTGCGCGTTTCAGCGCGGTCGTGGGAAACTCCGGTCGAACGGGAGGAGGCGCAACGTGGATTTAGGGATTGCGGGGAAAACGGCGCTGGTATGCGCGGCGAGTAAGGGCCTTGGTCGCGGCTGCGCCCTCGCGCTGGCCCGCGAAGGCGCCGGCGTCACGATCGTCGCTCGCGGCGCCGAAGCGCTCGAGCGCACGGCAGACGAGATTCGACGCGAAACCGGATCGACGATTACAACGGTGGCTGCCGATATCGCCACGCCCGAGGGTCGCGCCGCGGCGCTCGCCGCATGTCCCCACCCCGATATCCTGGTCAATAACGCGGGCGGTCCGCCGCCCGGCGACTTCCGGCAATGGGACCGCGCGATCTGGATCGCGGCCATCGATGCCAACATGTTGACGCCAATCGAACTGATCAAGGCGACCGTCGACGGTATGATCGAGCGCGGCTTCGGGCGCATCGTCAACATCACATCGAGCGCCGTGAAAGCCCCGATCGAAGTGCTGGGCCTCTCAAACGGCGCGCGCAGCGGGCTCACCGGGTTCGTCGCCGGCATTGCGCGCAAGACCGTTCGCCACAACGTGACGATCAACAATCTGTTGCCCGGCTCCTTTGACACCGACCGTCTACGCACGACGTTGCGCGCCGGAGCCGGCGCAAAGGGCACGACGTTCGAAGAAGAGTTCGAAGCGCGCCGCGCCGGAACACCCGCCGGCCGCTTCGGAACGCCCGAAGAGTTCGGTCAGGCCTGCGCCTACCTATGCAGCGTGCAAGCCGGCTACATCACCGGACAAAACTTCCTGATCGACGGCGGCGCGTATCCGGGAACATTTTAGAGGCGTCGTGCGCACTGCGCCGATCGCAAAGCCTCGTTAGCGTTGCGCGGTGCGCCACGCGGGTTGCGTGCGTGCTACCTCGCGGCGCCAGTCTTTAGTCTTAATGACAACAGGGATTAGCGGCCGGCCTTGCCGCGCCGGGCGTAGCCCGCATGTTCTAGGGTGATGTAGCGCTCCGTGAAACCGACTAGTTGCAGGTTTGACCGACGTCGCACCAAATCGCCATCAAAGTGTAGCGCGCTAATATTACAATCAAGGACCCGCTGATCTACGAACGATTGGAGAGCAGTTTGAGCAGAGCATATGACGTCGTCGTCGTTATCGGTAGCCTGCGTACCGGGTCGTTCACCCGTCAGGTAGCTAGCGCGCTTATCGACATCGCCCCGCCTGCGCTGCAGCTCGCGATCGTTGAAATTGGGCTGCTTCCGATGTACAACCCGGACGAGGACGAGACACCCCCAGCGGCATGGGTCGCCTTTCGCGAACGCATAAGAATGGCGGACGCGGTCCTCTTCGTCACTCCAGAATATAATCGTTCGGTTCCCGGGGTGCTGAAAAATGCTTTAGATGTTGCCTCGCGTCCCTACGGCAAGAACGCGTGGGGTGGCAAACCCGGCGCCGTGATAAGCGTATCGCCCGGCGCGATGGGCGGCTTCGGAGCTAACCATCATTTACGTCAATCCCTGGTCTTCTTAAATGTTCCCGCGATGCCTCAGCCGGAAGCATATATTGGCAGCGTGGCTAGCTTATTCGACGAAAAAGGGATCTTGATTAACGATGGAACGCGCGCTTTTTTCGGCACTATTTTGACGGCATTTGAGACCTGGATAGCCGCCAACATCCGGTCATGACATACCGCGTGCGAAGGAAGGACCCCAATAAATCTGTCAACGTGCTCTTCGCAGGTACGGCACGGACGGCGCACCGCTTGGGGTCACCACCACGACCAAGGTGAGCGCCACGAAGATCACCGACGTCAATGTGACGAAGGCGGCCAAGGGAAACGCAACAACAACGGACGCATGCGTCAAGCGGAAATAGCACCGCTCCTATAAGGACGCACCCGGAGAGTGTGCGGGCGCCCAAATCAGCCAGTACGGTTAACGCTGCCGTTCGTCGGCGCGCTTTGCTCCTAACGTCCGTACCTGAATGCTCGAGCTCGACACACGATCTCGCACAAGCCCGTCTTCGATCAGCCCTTGCCGTCGCAAGTGTCGCCCGGATTGCCGTCGGTCATCAAGAGCGCGATGTGCGGCGGATTGTTCGAGCCCGGAACCCCGGGAGTATATTGCGCGCGATGCCCGTTTAGCGCGCCGCCCTGGAAGGTAAGGACGTTGCCCGCGAGAGTGAACGTACCGCGAGTGCCGGCGGCATCGGTGTACGCTGCGGCGCCGACGATCGTGAAATTCTCGCTCATCGCCGAATAGAGGTGCCCGCCCGAATAGGTATAGCACTCGTACTTTCCCGCGACGACCGACCCGCTCCCGAGGGGCTTGGCCGTCGGTGCCAACGCGAACGGCTTTGCCGTGGCCGCCGCGCCGTTTGTCGGGTTGGCCGCCGCCGGTTTACCCGGCGTCCCCCCACCCTTCACGAAACAACCGTAGACGCCGGCCTGCTCGAGGATCGAACGAGCGACGTGGCTCGTGTACCCGCCACCCGGCATCGCCGCGTTCAGATAGAACACGTTGCACGTATCGACGTTGCAATCGATGATCTTGAACTTGTTACGATTGGGGCCGCAGTCGTACAGCGCGTTATAAACGATGCTGCTCGCCGCGGAGGCTTGGATCACCGTAAGCGCGGCGAAGAAAAGCGACGTCAGAATGACGACGAAATTCAAGCGATGATAGAGGTTGGACATGAGCATACTTTCCGGGTGAATCGCCGTGGATTCGATGCGCATTCCGCGTGGCGCTACCGCGCAACGCTAACGAGGCCTGGCGCATGGCGAAATGAACGTTCCGTTCACCCGCGATCTACTTCGACACCATCCCGATCGTACCCAGCCACGTCTCCACCAACTGGGGCCATCCCGTAATCGGAAGCTCCGTGCGACGCAGTCCGAATGCATGCCCGCCATGCGCATACAAATGCATCTCCACGGGAACCCCCGCGTTCTTCAGGGCAATGTAGTAAACCAGCGATTGGTTTACATTATCTACGCGGTCATCCTCCGCTTGCAGCAAGAACGTCGGCGGCGTGTCCCTGGTAACAGGAACGTCCGGATTCAACTCAAACTTTTTGTCGTCAATCCAGAGATGTCCCGGATAGAGAGCAACCGCAAAATCCGGGCGGCAGCTTTCTTTGTCGGCGGCATCTACAGCCGGATATAAACGGCGCTTAAAATGCGTGCTCATCGCTGCCACGAGATGCCCGCCTGCCGAAAACCCAAGCACTCCAATCTTGTGCGGATCAATATGCCACTTCGTCGCGTGAAAGCGCACCAGCCCGACCGTCCTCTGCGCATCTTCCAACGCAATCGGCGAGTTCGGATTGATGTAGCACTCACATCGCCGGTCCCAAAACGGCCCCGAACCCGGCACACGGTACTTCAACAGGACACATGTGATCCCCGCGGACGTGAGCCAGTCACAGATCTCCGTGCCTTCAAGATCGATGGCCAAAATCTGATAGCCCCCGCCAGGAAACACGACTACGGCCGCGCCGGTATTCTTTCCCTTCGGCGAGTACACCGTCATCGAAGGCCGCGATACGTTCGCCACCTGAACCCACGGCCTGCCGGCTACTAGTGACTCCTTACCGGTCGCCGAAGAGGTCTCTGGCCCTGCGGCAGGCTGCGCATCAGGAACTGCCCCTGGCCATATCGGCGCTTGCGCATGCCCCGGCGTTGGCTGCCAGGCAAGCGTCTGCGCGCTCGGACCGCAGAACGTAAACACGACGCAGAGAGCAAGGATCAAAGGCTTCAATCGCATCCCTGCCATTTATAGCCACATCAAGCATTGATCGCTCACGATCACTCGTTAACCGTCGGGAAGTAGCAGAGCGATTCTCTCAAGGCCTCGAGAATTCGCGAATCCTTTATTTCCACGTTTGCTCCGTTCAGACGGCCGCGCGTTCCCCAACGATCCAAGTAAAGATGTACTAACGTAGCCCCATCATCGTCGAACAGCCTGACGCCCCAGACCGCCTCGAAGAGCCGGCCGGGTGAATCATAGCTGCTCGTTGCCATCCCATGGACAATCCTGAGCAGTGGCGTCCGGAATGGCGCTCGGAACGTTGCGGAAACCTCCCATACCCGCTCAAGTTGCTCAGGGGTTGTGGCAAGATTGGGCATGACGGTGTCCGACTTGTAGATGATCTCAATACGCTGAACCTTATCTTTGATGAGATCCCAATTCGGCTGGTCCGCAGCCCGCGCCGAGGCACAGCAAAGAACCAGCTGAAACCCAATCACAAAGGGCAGTACGGAGTTCCTGAACATCATTAGGGGCAATTCTCCCATCTAGATATTGCTGCCAACCGTGGCTAGAGTTCGGCCAAGAACTCTTCGATGCGGGTCGCGATGGCGTTTGGTCTCTCGAGCGGAGCGTAGTGTCCCACTTCGCTGAGAACCTCGAAACGGCTGCCGGCGATGATGTCCGCGACCTTCTCGCGAGCGAATTCGGGACGGTCGCCACTCGGGGCGAGGATCAGCGTCGGCGTTTCGATCGTTGCGGCTTCGTTCGCGAAGTTCGCACTCTGCCATGATTCGAACGCCTGGAGCGCGACGTCGGGGCGGATGCCCGCGGCGGCGTCTCGCAACAACTTGGTAACTTCCGTCGCCGGTTCGCGTAACGTCAGGAGTTTGAGCCACGCTGCGGTCTTCTCGGCGTTCCCGGGCAGCCCGCGGAACATCTCGAGCGTTTTCGCCGACATCGGCATTCCGCTCGCCGGCACCGGGGCGATCAGGACGAGACCCTCGACCGCTTCGGGATTATCGATCGCGAAACGTTGCGCGATTGCCGCACCCATCGAATGGCCGACGACGACCACCGGATCCAGATCGAGCGAGGGGATCAACTCGGTCAGATCATTCGAATATTTGTCGAGATCGTACGGACCCGGAGCGGCGGAGGATGCGCCGGCCCCGCGCAGATCGACCGTAATTACGCGATGATGTTCGCGCAGACACGCAACCAGCGCTCCCCATACCGTTCCGTCGGCCTGCCAACCATGAACGAGCAGCAGCGGAATCCCGAGTCCGTGCGGACCCTCATCGCGAAATGCTAACTCAGCCCCATCCGAAGCGCGATAGGTCTCCACTCCGTCTCTCATTCTCCACGCTCCGAGAACGCTCCGAGCGCCTCCAAGAACGCGTCGCCAAAATCCGTCAGCTTCTTATCGCCCACGCCGCTGACGCCTCGTAACTCCATCAGATTCGCGGGCCGCTTGCGCGCCATCGCTCGTAACGTCGCGTCGGAGAAGACGACGTAGGCCGGCACGTCGCGTTCGTCCGCCAAACGCTTGCGCAGCGCGCGCAACTCCTCGAACAGCGCGTCCTCGGCTGCCGTCGCATGCGGTGCTTCGGTAACCACGGCCGCAACGGTCAGCGTGACGTTGCGCCGATCGAGCAGCGTCGCGCGTCCATCTGCCGTCAATTCGATTGTTCCGCGCAGGCCCGGCGAACGCCGCACGAGCCCTAACCGCAGCAGCTCGCGCCCGATTGCAACCCACTGCGGACGCGGCACGTCGCGTCCGATGCCGAAGGTCGAGAGGTCCTCGTGATACCAGTTCTTGACCTTCTCGGTCGCCTTTCCGATCAGAACGTCGACTAAATGCTGCATTCCAACCGCAAAGCCACCGTTCTGTCGAATCCTCGCGACGCATGATAGAAACTTCTGCGCGGCGAGCGTCCCATCGAAACTCGCACGCGGCGTGAGGCAGGCATCGCAGTTACCGCACGGCCCCTCATATGTCTCGCCGAAATAGCGCAACAACGGACGGCGGCGGCACTCCGCGCTCTCGGCGAAATCGATCATCTCATCCAGTTGTCGCTCGGCCAGCGCGCGCTCGTGTTCGTCTTCCTTTTCTTCGATGAAGCCACGCTGCTTGGCCGCGTCGCCCGCTCCGAAGAGCAGGAGGCACTCGGCCGGCAACCCGTCGCGTCCAGCGCGCCCGGTCTCCTGGTAATATCCCTCGATATTCTTGGGCAGATCGTAGTGGACCACATAGCGCACGTTTGGCTTATCGATCCCCATCCCAAACGCGATCGTTGCGCAGATCACGCTCGCGTCGTCACGTACGAACCGTTCTTGGTTGCGCGAGCGCACCTTTGGATCGAGCCCGGCATGATAGGGCAACGCGACGACGCCATCGGCCCGCAGCTTGTCGGCGAGCGACTCCACCTGACGCCGGCTCGCGGCGTAGACGATGCCGCTGTCGCGCGAGCGGCCGCGCACGAAGTGGAGCAGTTGATGGTAAGCGCCATCCTTCGGGACGACGCGGTAGAGAAGATTCGGGCGATCGAAGCTCGCCACATAACAGCGCGGATCGCGCAGACCGAGCGAAGTAACGATATCGGTTCGCACCCGCTCGGTCGCGGTCGCCGTCAGCGCAAGCACCGGCACATTCGGGAAGCGTCGCCGCAAGTCGGCGAGACGCCGGTACTCCGGCCGGAAGTCGTGGCCCCACTCGCTGATGCAGTGCGCTTCATCGACGGCAATCCGCGTAACGTTCCAGCGCTCTAGATCATCGAGCGTCTGGGCGAACGCAAGACGTTCGGGCGCGAGATAGAGCAGCCGGTAGTCGCCCCGTTCCAAGCCGGCCGCCCGGCGCCGCAACTCGTTCGGCTCGAGCGACGAGTTCAGTGCCGTCGCGGCGACGCCGGTAGCGAGCATGCCGTCGACCTGATCCTTCATGAGCGCGATCAGCGGCGAGATGATCACGGTCAATCCGCCATCCATAACCGCCGGTAGCTGAAAGCACAGCGATTTTCCGCCGCCGGTCGGAAGCAGCGCGAAGACATCGCGGCCGGCCAACACGTCACGCACGATCTCTTCCTGCAGCGGGCGAAACGCATCGAATCCAAAATGGACTTTCAGCGCCAGCTTAGGATCGGCATCGAAGAGCTGCATCGCGCCTACTCCACCCGGTCCGGAAGGCGCAGGACGTTGAGCGTTCCCGTCAGTTCGGCGAACCGGCGGAAGGCGCGATCGTCACCGGCCGCTTCGAACAGCGTGTCGAGGGCATACAGCGGATGCCAAGGGCGCGCGCCCGACGCGCGCGACGGAGCGCTGGCGTTGCAGGGTTCGAGGTGGAGCGGGATGCGGTAGTGCACGCTGTTTCGATTCCATCGTCCAAGAGTGAGCGCTGCAAACTGTCGCGCAACCCGTCGTGCACGCAGATTGGAAAATGCGTGCCAGACCGGCGTCGCCCACGGACGCGCCGCCGACAGCGTTATTTCACGGAGATCGGCCAGCTCCGCTAGATAGATCCATCGCGGCTTGCACCGGATCGAGGCGGATGCGAAGTTGCCTGGCCAGGTCGGGATCGTCGGTCGTCACGCAGCCGGCGTCACCGAGGGCGCATGGGCCGCATCCTTGAGGATTCGGATTCTCGCGTCCGCGGCGATCTCGCGCAGGCGGCCCAGGTAAAGGATCCCGGCCGAGCCGGCGATCTGCTCCAAATCAAAGAGTTCGTACCGAGCGACGCGGGTCCGGCCCGCCAATGTTTAGGCACCGTGAATGCGAGCGAGGGGCGCCGAACCTGAACCGGGCGTCAGCCGCCTCCCTTCGACCGCTTCTCGTGTGATACGGGTCACACACCAGCTCCGCTGAAGCAAGCGACCCCATCGTGCACTAGTCGAAGAAGACTACCCAGTCCTCAAGAACGTGCTGGAATAGTCGATAACTTGAGCATGATCATGCCCAAAAGGGTGGATGAGGGCGTTCGCACGATACGGATGGATTCGTTGCGGAATGTCCCCCTCTTTCGCGACTTCGACGAGACGGAACTCATGCAGGTCGCTGGGCTCGTTGCCACGCGCCGCTACGCCAAACATCAGACGATCTTCCGCGAAGGCGACCCCGGACAAACTTTTTATCTGATCCTCGGCGGTTCCGTCGCGGTTGTGCGCATTGCATCCGACGGGCGTGAGACGATCCTTTCCATCCTCAAAGAGCGCGACTTCTTCGGCGAGATGAGCGTCTTCGATACCTCGGTGCGAGCCGCCAGCGTGCGCACGTTAACCGAAGTCGAGGTCGGCGCCATCGAACGCGATGACTTCCTCGGCCTCATCGATCGCAATCCGCGCATCGGCCGGCTGCTGGTCATCGCACTCTCCGAGCGTCTGCGGGCGGCGAACAAACTGATCGCGGCCACGACCTCACAAGACATTCGCGCGCGGCTCGCGCAGTTGCTGCTCAACCTCATGCAGAACTTCGGCGAACCCCACGAATCCGGCACCCGTATCACGCTGCGCCTGACCAATCAAGAGATGGCGAATATGATCGGTACGACGCGCGAAACGGTGAATCGCACGCTCAACCGCTTTTGGGACGAACGCCTGATCGATATGCGCACGGCGCACGTGATCGTCGTCGAACCCGACAAACTCAAAGCAATCGTCGTTTAGCTCAGACCGGCCGCGTTCACTTCGCGGTGGGCGAGAGTACTATCAATGAATGGTTCCGTGGGGCGACTAGCCATATCCGACCCCGGGCATCGATTGCGATCGAACTCGCCTCGTATACCGGTAATCGTCGGACGGTGACGCTGCCATTCACATCAAGGCGTGCGACAAAATATCGTCCCTGCTGCCAATTGCCTTCATACCCAAGTACGTACGTTACGCCGCTCCGATCTTGCGCAAGGTCCGTCGGCACGAAGGGAACGGCCCAGCTCCGTCGCGACCCGCTGGAAGTATAGCGCATTACAACGCCACCTGGCGTCCTCGAACTCGACGCAAGGGCATAGACATTTTGCTTGGACCTGACGAGCCTGGCGACGCCGTATCCATAGGGATTCACGCAACCTAGGTTGTCGGTATCCTGGACGGCTAGGAAGCGCACGAGTGCAACACGGCACGAATCGTCATTCACAAATACGGCGTCTCCAAGTGCGACGACTTGGCGAATGACTCCAACGCCTGCTAAGTGTCCGAGCGTCGAATGTCCCGCGCTGTCGAGTGCGCCCAACTCGCGCGCGTAACCGTAGGAAAACCACCATCCGCCTGCCGCCCGCGGAATTGCATCGGTGAGAATGCCGCCGTGCAGGCCGAGTTGCCGATAGAGTGGATTTGCGCTCGACGGCAGTGGAGGGCCGGCCAAGAAGTCTTGGGTCCGATTCGCTTCAACACGAGTGATCCTTCCGTCGCGGTGGAGACAGATCGCGCTCGGAATCCAGGTCGAGCCGTCGACGAACCCGCCATTGCAATAGTCGGCTTTGATCGTTATCTCGTACCCACCGTTCAAATCGAGCAATCGGTACAGTCCGGCGACACCGCGCAAGTATATCCAGCCGTCGCGTCCGGGTACGATCGAATAGAACTTTTCCCCGCCCATTTCATCGCCGCGCATTGCGATCGCGCGGACGTCCCAGCCAGGCAGCGACGCCCAGTGCTTGACGATACTCGCCGGCGGCTGCGGCGCCGTCACGGCGACCTGCACCTCCGAAGCGTTTCGGCAAGCCGCCAAAATGAGCAACGTAGCGAGGACGCCGACCTTAGAGCGAATAGTCACGCAACGAATATCGCTCGCGCGGAGATTTTCGTGACGGCTTAGACCAATCGCGTGAGCGGCCGCTTCTTCCAGACGAGTTCATAGTACAGCAGTTGGAGCAGAAGACCGGCGATGAAGGCGGCCGGGTAACCGTACCATACGCCATCAAGGCCGAGACGCTGCATCAGGAAGTATGCGACGGGGACCTCAACCGCCCAGATGGAGACGATCGAGATGATCGTGGGCCACAGGACCGTGCCGCTCGAGAGCATGATGTTCGAAAGGACTCGCGCGTTTCCGAAGATCGCGTAGCTCCAGAGCGTGATGTGCAGTAGGCGCTGCGCGATCGCCACAGTCCCGATGTCGGTGATGAAGAGCGAGATCAGGTTCCAGCTGAAGATGTAGCCGAGCGCGATCAAAACGCCCTCGATCGCGTAGTTCAAGAGAACCGCCGAACGCACGATTCGAGGGATGCGATCCAGGCGCTGCGCGCCGATCGCCTGCGATCCGAAGATCGAGGCCGCGATGCCGATGCTAATCGCCGGAAACTGCACGTAGCTCACGACCTGGTTGACCGCTCCGTACGCTGCCGTCGCGTTGGATCCAAAGTGGTTTACGAACGAGATGACCGCGATCTCGGAGAGCGAGACCATAATGATATTGATGCCGGTCGGCACGCCGATGCGCACGATGGTACGCACCAGATCCCAGCGCAGGCGAATGTCCGCGAGCAGTTCGCCATCGACCGCCAGCGGATTTCCGGTTCGCGAGAGATAGACCAGCAACCCGATCGTCGCCAGCAGATTGGCCAGCACATTGCCGACCGCGGCACCGTTGGTGCCCATCGCGGGCAGGCCGAACCAGCCCAAAATAAAGATGGGCGTCAGCACGAGGCTGAGCAGCGTTCCGGCGATCAGCGTGATGAACGGCGTGCGCGCGTCGCCCGTGCCGCGTAAGAACGTCGTATAGATGATATAGACGAACAGAATCGGCATCGACATGAAGACGATCCGCGAATAGCTCGCCGAAGTCGCTAGGATGTTCGCCGGCGTCCCCATCATCGCCAAAAGTTGCTCGGAGAAGAGCGCGCCGAAGACCGCGACGATCAGGCTGAGCAGCACGATCAGCGCGAGAGTCGTGCCCGCGACCTGCTTGACCTTGTGCGAATCTTGTGCGCCGTAGGCCTGACCGATCAAGACCGTGCTTCCGCTCGCTATCCCGATCATGAACGAGAGCAGCAGGAAGACGACCGGAAAGATCGCCGAGACCGCGGCGAGCGATTCGACGCCCACCAGCCGGCCGAGATAGATGCTGCTTGCGGTCGAACTGAGCGACTGCAATACGTTGCTCAGCATCAACGGTACCAAAAAGACCAACAGCATCTGCCAGATCGGGCGAGAGTCGTCGAGCGTGACCGCCGCACGGGCGCCTGGTGGTCGCATGAGTACGCTCAGTTATTTTACGAAGCCGCGCCGTCCTTTGGCTCGACCAAAATGGTCCGCGCGTTTGTATACCACACGAGCCCCGGCGCACCGCCGCGCTGTTTACGCACGTGCTTGCGCTGCGTGTAATCGACCTCGGCTTTGTCGGCGCCGCGCGCCTTACTATGAAAGGCGGCGAGCGCAGCTGCGGTGCGCAGTTCGTCCTCCGCGGGCGCACGCGCGGAATCGATCCGCAGAATGACGTGCGCGCCCGGCGTGTTGCGCGCGTGGAACCAGAGATCGTCCGGCTTGGCGATGCGAAAGGTGAGATCGGCATTGCCTTTGGGCGAACGCCCGACCAGCACGCGCGCGTCAGAGCCCAGACTCACCTCGATCGCGCCGAGGCGGCGCGCTTTTCCAGCGCGCGGAATCGCCTTGCGCCGCTCGAGCCGATCGAGATCCTCGCTAAGATCCTCGAACGTCGCGGGCTCCGCCCGTTCGATCTCCCATACGAGCTGGTCGGCGAAGCTCTCGTCCTGTTGCAAATCGCTCAAGCGCCGCTCGAGATGCTCGCGCTTAGCCACCGCTTTCTTGTAGCGTTTGAAGATTGCTGCGGCGTTCGCTTTGGCATCGAGTTCCGGATCGAGTTCGATCGTCACGCTCGGATCGCTCGGCGGCACGAAGCGCTCCGCGCGCGGCGGCACGTCGTCCAGATGGGCGTAGAGCAACTCGCCGGCCGTGCGCAGAGTCTCGCGGGCTTCGGCGTCGTCGCGTTCCCGTTCCATTGCGGCCCGCTCGTGCGCCAGGGCCATGCGGCGTTTCTGGACCCGCGCCGAGAGGGTCCCGCGCCGCGCTGCGGCCGCCTGCGCTTCGCGCAGTTCCACATCCGTTGCGATTGCAATCGAGAGCAATGGCAACAGCGCCGGCAAACGCTGCTCCGTCAGATTCGCATATTGAAGAAGCGGGACGACGTGCACCGCAACGATTCGCTCGCCGTCGCGATAGACGAAGACGTCGCTCCGCTCGGGGCTCTGGTCGCCGAGCGCGGCCTCGTAGGCCTCGCGAACCCGCGTGCCGCCTCGTTCGGCCTCGATCGCCAAGGACTCGGCAACCAGGCGCGGCGGGCCGGCAGCCTGCCGCAGCGGCGGCGGTTCGTAGGGCTCGCCGGCCCGTACGGTCCGCAAGGTCGCGCCCCCCGCCGAGAACTCTTTGGCCGAGCTAACGACCGTCTCGCCTTTGAGCAACACCACGTTGCCGAAACGGGGCACGAGTTCGGCGACCAGCCGGTAGCCGCTCGAGACGCCGAAGCGAGACTGCGCGGCGCAGTCGATCGCCAGCAGCCGGTCGCCCTGCCTGGCGCGCACGCGCTCGATCCGCAGACCCTCGAGCGAGGCGGCGGCGGCCCGCGGCCAGCCCGGAGTAGCCTCGACCCGGGCGTCGGGTTCCAGCGTGACCAGCGGCGTTGCCCCAAAAGCGTCGATCGCGACCAGTCCGGCCGTCGTTCGCAACCCGAAGCGGCCATCGGCCATCATCCCGGCCGAGCGGATGCGTGCGCCGCGCAGGGCCCGCTCCAGCTCCGCCCCGAGGCGCCGCACCAGCAGCCAGTCCGTCAGCACGGAAGGGCCCTATCCCGGTATTTGAGAACTCTGTAGGTTCGCACTCCGGCACAAGGGGAGGTCTCGCTGAAGGGCCCGGGATTACTGTTTATCGTCTCGGGACCGTCAGGAGCCGGAAAAGACACGGTCGTCGAGGCACTTCGGTTGCGCATGCCCCGCTTGCGATACTCGGTCTCGGCAACCACCCGTCCGCCGCGCCCCGGCGAAATCGAGGGCGAATCATACTTCTTTTTGACGCGGGACGAGTTCGAGCGCATGGCCGCGAACGACGAGTTCCTCGAAACCAAGGAGTACAACGGAAACCTCTACGGCACGCCGCGCTCGTTCGTCGAGCGTCAACTGTCGGACGGCTACGACGTCATCATGAAGCCGGAAGTGAACGGCGCGCTCGCGATCCAGCGTGCCTTCGGAGCGGCGGTCCTGATCTTCTTGCTTCCCGACAAGTTCTCGTACCTCCACCAGCGACTCGCCGAACGGCGCACCGAGACCGCTCAGGAGATCGCCGGCCGCCTTGCCATCGCGTACCACGAATATGAGTCGATCCGCTACTTCGACTACGTCCTCATCAACGAACAAGCCCCCCCGGAGCAGCTCGAAGCGCTCCCCGCAGTCGACGACCTCGATGCAATCGTGCGCGCGGAACGCTTCCGCATCCATCACTACAGCGATAAAGATTTTAGGAATTTGGTAGAGTCATGAGTAATTCGGTTTTCGGCGATCTAGACGGTCTCTTGGAGCACGTCGACTCAAAGTTCACCCTGGTCAACGTGGTCACCAAGCGCGCCAAGCAGCTCAATAACGGAGCGCCGGCGCTGACCGATGACGCGAATCCGAACAAGCCGGTTTCGACCGCCTTCGACGAGGTCGCTCTCGGCAAAATCCCCTATCGCCGCGTCAAGGAAGGCATCAAGTAGCCTAGCCGGCCACCCGCATCCGCGGGCTTCGCCGCCGGGTTCGGAGTACATAAGGTTATGTGCGGAATCGTAGGCTACGTCGGCCACCGCGACGGCGTTCCGATCATCATCGACTCGCTGCGCCGGCTCGAATATCGCGGCTATGATAGCGCGGGCATCGCCGTGATCGACTCCGGCGGCAAGCTCGACGGCAGTAAGGCGGAAGGCAAGCTCAGCCGCCTGATCGAGCGCCTTGAAAGCGAGCCGCTGAGCGGAACGACCGGCCTCGGTCACACGCGCTGGGCGACGCACGGGCGGCCCTCCGATATCAACGCGCATCCTCACGCCGACTGCAGCAACCGGCTCGCCGTCGTCCACAACGGCATCATCGAGAATTACTCTACCTTGCGCGAACGTCTCTTGGCGCTCGGTCACACGTTCAAGAGCGAGACCGATACCGAGGTCATCGCGCACTTGATCGAAGACAACGACGAGGGCAATCTCGTCGAGGCGGTGCGGCGCACGCTCAAACAGGTCCGCGGCGCCTACGCGCTCGGCGTGATCTCTTCCGATGCGCCGGGACAACTCGTCTTCGCGCGCAGCGGCGCGAGCCCGCTGGTCGTGGGGATCGGCGAACGCGAAATGTTCGTCGCCTCCGATACGCCGGCGATCCTCAAGTACACGCGCAAGCAGATCATTCTGCGCGAGAACGAGATGGTCGTGATCGACGCAAACGGCTATGCGTTGACCGATTTCGATGGTTTACCGATCGAGCGCGACGTGACCCAAGTCATGTGGGATGCCGGGTCGGCTGAAAAAGACGGGTTCAAGCATTTCATGCTAAAGGAGATGTTCGTTCAGCCGAGCGTCGTCAAGGAGACGCTCGCGGGCCGCATCGACGAGTCCGGCGATTCGCAGCTGGCCGCCGAACTGCAGATCGACGAAGGCCTGCTGCGCGCCATGACCAAGATCTCGGTCACCGGCTGCGGCACCGCCTTCCACGCGGGCATGGTTGGCATGTACCTGCTGCGCTCGCTCTGTAAATTGCCCGTCGAAATGGAGCTCGCAAGTGAATTCCGGTACGGCGATCGCGTGCTCGATCCGCGCACGTTGACGATCGCGATGTCGCAATCGGGCGAAACCGCCGATACGGTCGAAGCCGTCAAGGTCGCGCGGGACGCCGGCTCGCCGGTTCTCGGCATCTGCAACGTCCTAGGCTCGCACCTGACGCGCTTGGCCGACGGCGTTCTCTATACGCGCGGTGGCCCCGAGATCGGCGTCGCCGCGACCAAGACCTACGTCTCGCAGACCGTCGCGATGGTGCTCTTCGCGCTCTACCTCGCGCGCATCCGACGCAGTGAGTCGGTCGAGCGTCTGCGCGAAATCGGCGAAGGCACGAAATTACTGCCGGCCGCGATCGATCTTTGCCTCAATGCCTCCGACGAGATCCGCAAGGTGGCGCGCCGTCTGCGCCGCGCGCGTAGCGTGCTCTTCATCGGGCGCTACGTCAACTTCCCGACCGCGCTCGAAGGCGCGCTCAAGTTGAAGGAGATCTCGTACATCCACGCTGAGGGCTATGCCGCCGGCGAGATGAAGCACGGACCGATCGCGTTGCTTGACGCGAAGGTGCCGGTGGTCGGCATCGTGACCGACGGTCGCGTGCGCGAGAAGATGCTCTCCAATTTGGCCGAAGCGAAAGCGCGCGAAGCCAAGATCATCGCGATCGCGAACTACGGTGACGACGAGGTTGCCGAACTTGCGGACCACGTCTTCTGGGTGCCGAAGGTCGACGAACTGCTCTCGCCGATCGTCAACATCGTCCCGCTGCAGCTCCTCGCGTACCACATCGCCGATATCGAAGGCAAGGACGTCGACCAGCCGCGCAATCTTGCCAAGACGGTCACCGTTGAGTAGTCCACGGGAGGCTGGACGCGCGCTCGACGCACTGCGGCCGGTCTCGATCGATCCGGACGTTCTGGCCTTTGCCGAAGGCAGCGCGATGATCGCGCTCGGAAATACGCGCGTGCTCTGCGCCGCCACGATCGAGCCGAAGGTCCCGCCCTGGCTGCGCGGGCGCGGCACGGGTTGGGTCACGGCCGAATATGCGATGCTCCCGCGCGCGACGCAAGAGCGCACGCAGCGCGAAGCGACGCGCGGCCGTCTGGGCGGCCGGACGCATGAGATTCAACGTTTGATCGGTCGAGCGCTACGAGCCGTCACCGACCTCAAACTTCTCGGCGAGAAGAGCGTCTTGATCGACTGCGACGTGTTGCAGGCGGATGGCGGCACGCGCACCGCCGCGATCACCGGCGCGTACGTCGCGCTCGCGCTCGCGTTACGCCACATCTGCGCGCCAGGCAGCAAGGAGTGGCCGCTGCGCAGTCAAGTCGCCGCTACCAGCGTCGGCTACGTCGACGGCGTCGCGCATCTGGATCTCGCCTACTCCGAAGACAGCCGGGCCGAGGTCGACATGAACGTCGCGATGACCGGGGCCGGCGAATTCGTCGAGGTGCAGGGCACCGCCGAAACGCGTCCGTTCGATCGCGCGCAGCTCGACGCCATGCTGGGCCTCGCAGCGAACGGGATCGAACGGCTCTTTCAGTTTCAGCGCACGGCTATCGCTGCGGCCACGCCGGTCAATGCCGGCTGATCGCGAACAGCTCGGGGCACTCGCGGCGGAAGTCGGCCGATTCCATCTGCACGATCGGGGCATGCTGCGCGCCCAGGAAACGATCGGCGCACTGCTGGCCGAGCCCGACGACATTTCTGAGGCGGCCGCTGCGGCCTACCTAGCGGCCGTGCGACGCTACTTCAGCGGCTTCGAGCGCGAAGCGCGCACCCACCTCATCGACGTCGACCGCCGTTTGGGCAAGGTGAGCCAGGTTCAATTCAATCTGACCGCCGAGCGCGGCGTCACCGCGCGGCGCGTCGAGATCACGCGAGGCATCCTCGCTCGCTTGACGGAACTGGGCGCGGAATGAAAGCCCTCGAAGATCTAGGCCGCGGCACGCAAGGGTTCTTCGAATACGCGGGCGGCGTTGCCAACCTCTCGGTCGAGAGCGGGACCTTCATTGCGCGGCTGCGCGTCCGGGTCGCGGAGACGATGGCGCAAGCCTATTTTCTCGGCGTTCAATCGACGGCGATCGTGCTGCTGACCTCACTTTTCACTGGCATGGTGGTCTCGTACGAATCGGCGGTCAACGCCGTGAACTACGGGATCAGCAATCTGGTCGGCGGCGCGGTCGCGTTCACGGTCTCGCGCGAACTCGGCCCCATGTTGTCGGCCGTCGTCGTCGCCGGGCGCGCGGGAGCCGCGATCGCCGCCGAACTCGGTTCGATGGTCGTCACGGAGCAAATCGAGGCGCTGGAATCTCTGGGCCTCTCGCCCGTGCGCATGCTGGTCGTTCCGCGATTGATCGCGCTCATCGTCATGATGCCGATCTTGACCGTCTTGGCCGATATCATCGCCATCGTTGGCGGCGGCTACCTGGCGCATACGCTCGCCGGCATTCCTTACGATACGTTCGTCGGTTCGATTCGCTCGTACAGTCACTATTCAGACTTTCTCAAAGGCTTGGTAAAAGCGGTCGTCTTCGGCGGGATCATCGTCTTGATCGGCTGCTATCAAGGTCTTTCGACGCGCGGCGGAGCCGCCGGCGTCGGGCGCGCGACGACGGGCGCCGTCGTCATCTCGATCATCTTGATCTTCATGAGCAACTTCCTGATGTCGCTCATTCTTTTCAAGTCATGAATTTTGCGCGCATCGACGGCGTCTCGCTCAGTTTCGGCGATAAGGTCGTGCTGCAAAACTGCTCGCTCGATATCAAGGCCGGTGCGATCACCTGTCTCATCGGTCTGTCGGGTTCCGGCAAGTCGACGATCTTGCGCCTGCTTAACGGACTTCGCAAACCCGATAGCGGCCGCGTGATCGTCAAGAGTACCGACCTTTCGACGCTGCGCTCCGAAGGGCTGATCGACTTTCGGCGTAAGATCGGCTTCGCATTCCAATTTGCGGCGCTCTTCGATAGCTTGAGCGTCGCCGACAACGTCGCGTTGCCGTTGCGCGAGAATACCAAAATGAAGCCCAGCGAAATCGACCGCACCGTCCACGTCACGCTCGAATCGGTCGGCCTCGAACACGTCAAGGACCGCATGCCGTCGGAGTTGTCGGGCGGAATGCTCAAGCGGGCCGGCTTCGCCCGCGCCGTCGTCAACAATCCCGAACTCGTGCTGTACGACGAGCCGACGACCGGCCTCGACCCGATCATCACCCACATCCTGACCGATACGATCAAGCGCCTGCGCCGTCAGCTCAATAGCACGGCGGTCGTGGTCTCGCACGATCTCGCAAGCATCTACGCCATGGCCGACTATGTCGCCATGCTTTTCGAGGGAGCCATCATCGAATATGGAACCGTCGAGGAGATACAGAAATCGCCCAATCCCATCGTCCAGCAGTTCTTGCAAGGGAGTGAGGTCGGCCCGATCCCGCTCTAGCGGCCGGAGCCAACGCCTATGTCGAAACAAGCCCAAGTCGGTCTGTTCACCATCGCCGGCCTCATCGGCGCCTTCGCGATCTTTTATGTGCTGGGCGACCTCGGGACGCGGACGCGCGGCTATAAAATCGGTGTCCATTTCCCCTCGGCCTCAGGCATCCATCGCGCGGCGGAAGTCTCGCTGAGCGGTGTGCCGATCGGCGCGGTCGACGATGTCCAACTCGAACCGGATTACACGACCGAAGTCATCCTTGCAATCCAACCGGGCTACGAGATTCCCAGGAACTCGAAATTCTTGATCATCGCGCCGCTGACCGGCGAGCCGGCGGTCGTCATCGAACCGCCGAAGATCGCCGAAGCGGAGACCTTGCCGCACGTCATCGCACAGCTGAACAGGCAACCGCAAGGGGTGAATCCGACCTCGCTTCAGGATCTGCTCGACCAAGGACAGGGCGAGATCAAACGCTTCGATCGGATCTTGGCGCAATTCGAGCGGCACGCGCCTACGCTCTTGGCCGAACTCGATTCGACGATGCGCAATGCAAACGAATTGAGCTCCACCGCAAATAGCTCGATCAAGCAGTTCGCTTCCTCAGCCACGTCGATGGTCGATTCGCTGAACTTGACCGCAAATAAAGCCGGCGCCAGCGTCATCGAACTGACGGACGCGCTCAATGCGACGGTCCGGCGCAACTCGAGCCGCGTCGACCTGCTGTTGGACGATCTCAACAAGACGACCAAATCATTTAACCAGAGCGCCGACGCGCTGCGTCAAATCGCGACCGATCCCAGCGTCAAACGCGACCTCCTCCAGACCTCGCATTCGCTGGCGCTCACGGCGCGCACGATCGGCGAGTTGACCGGCGACCTGCGCCAGGTCACCGGCAATGCGCAGACGCAGGCGCAACTGCGCGATACCGTGGCACGCTTCGATGCGACCGCGCAAAAAGTCGATTCGCTCCTGCGCTCGCTCGGCGGGAAGAGTTCGGTCTACGGCATCGATCCCGGCGCGACGCCGCCGCCCGCGGTTCCGACGCCTTGGCCTCCCGGTTTCTTACCGACGTCCCGGCCGGCGTTGCCCGCACACGAAGGCCCGTCCACACCGAATCCCGTGCCCGAATCGGCGGGCTCGGCTCAACCCGGGCAAAATGAAGCCGCCGCTCACGCGATCACCGGCATCAAGAACGCGTTTGACAAATTCACGAAAGATCTCGTCGAGATTCAGATTCGCGCCTCGCAACTTTCGCCGCAACGTCCAGGCAGCGCGTCGGGCAACCTCTCGCCGCTGCTCACGGCGGACCGCGGACCCCAGACCGACTTTAATCTGCGCTTCCTGCCCAGGGGCGGGACCAGCCTACTCGTCGGCGCCAACGACATCGGAAGCGGAACGAGCACCGCGAACTTCATGCTCATCAATCAGCGCGGCGCGACGCAGTTCGGTCTTGGCGTCGAGTACTCACGTCTCGGCCTGATGGCGGCCGTCAAGAACTCGAAGGTCGGGCTCGAGGCGCGCGCCTACGACCTGCGCCATCCGACGGTCGACGCGTACGGCAACCTCTTCGTCGCGCCGAAGTTAGAACTGTTCGGCGGCGAACGCGACCTCAATCACAGCTCGCGGCGAACGGTCTTCGGCCTGCAGTTCGGCTTCTAACGACGGCGCGCTGGCGCTTTCCGCTCGTGACGTACCTGCTAATCGTCGCGAACGCAGTCGTCTTCTCGTACGAGGTCACGGCCCTCGCCCCAGACCGGCTCGTATCGGCGTTCGCGCTGATCCCGTACGATCTCGTGCAACACATCCCGCTGGCGGCGCCGAGCCCACCCAGCCCGTACTTGACGCTACTGACTTCGCAGTTCATGCACGCGAGCTACCTGCATCTGGTCTCGAACATGCTCGTGCTCTTCCTGTTTGGCCCCGAGATCGAGCATCTCTGCGGTCACGTCCGATACTTGGCGCTCTATCTGCTCTGCGGGGTCGCGGGCGGAATCGCACAGATATCGATCGACCCCGCAAGTCACGTCCCCGTGATCGGCGCATCCGGCGCGATCGCGGGCATCCTCGGGTCGTATCTGCTCGTCTCGGCGAAGAGCCGCTTCAAGCTCCCGGCAGTTCTGATCATAGGATTCTGGGCGGCGAGTCAAATTCTTCACGGCTTCGGGGCCATCACGCCGCACGCGCTCTCGGAGCAAGGCGGCGGCATCGCGTACTTCACCCACATCGGCGGGTTCCTGGCCGGGGTTATCCTGATCGGCATTTTCAGAAATCGCGAGGTCGGCGGACGCGGCGCCCGGTATAATCGTTGACGTGAGCACGGTCGAGGCGCATACGCGCGCGCGCGTCGCTATTCTCGGGGCCGGAGCGATGGGCTCGCTGTTTGCCTATTACCTCGCCGGTCGCAACGATGTGACCCTGATCGACGTGCGCGGCGACGTGGTCGATACGATCAACGAGCACGGCGTGGCGATCGACGACCTCGCGCCGCGCAAGGTGCTCGCGACGCGCGATCCATCCAAGGCCTTTGCCACCAATTATCTGTTCGTCTTCGTCAAAGCACCGAACACGCTCTCCGCGATCCGGCCGTTCACGGGACAACTGAACCCCGCGACGCCGATCGTCTCGTTACAGAACGGACTCGGCAACGAGGAAGCGATCAAGGCCGCGCTCGGGGCGAACGTGCCACTCGTCATCGGTATCACGAACGAGGCGGCCTATGCCGTCGGGCACGGACGTTCGCGCCGCCTCGGAGTCGGCGCCACCGTGGTCGGTTCGGGCGGCGCATCGAATCAGACCGTGCGCTCCGTGCAAGCGCTGCTGCAGCAGGCCGGGCTCGAATGCTCGACGGCCTACGATATTCGGCCCCATCTGTGGGGCAAGTTGTTGGCCAACGCGGCGATCAATCCGGTTGCGGCACTGCTCGAAGCCAAGAACTCCGCAATTCCGAGCGAGCCAAACGCGGCCGAATTGGCGCGCTCGCTCGCACTCGAAGGCGCGGCGGTCGCCAAGGCGCTCAAGATCAATTTGCCCTTCGGCGACCCTTGGGAGTACGTCTGCGAAGTGATCGCCACGAGCGTCGACGGGCGCAACTCAATGACGATCGATCTCGCCGCCCGGATGAAAACCGAGATCGATCACATCAACGGTGCGATCGTCGCCGCCGGGCGGCGTGCCGGCGTTCCCACGCCGTACAACGAAACGATCCTGCGTCTGGTCAAAGCCAAGGAGAATGCTCCGCGCGAGTGAGCCCGTGATCGAGGCGGTTATCTTCGATCCCGCAGGCTCGCGCTAACTGAACAGCTTTGCGACGTTCAGAACGGTCTTGTACACGCCCCACAACAGCGGGATGAGGACGACCGCCCAAGCGATGATGACGCCGAGGTTATTGCTGCTTCCCGTATTTTGCTGTTGCATTTAAGCCAAAGCCTCCACTTCGCTGACGCTCGCGTAATGGCTTTCGTTCAACGGCTTCATCGCCAAGTTGCAGAAGAACCCGACGACCAGCAGCCCGGCCATGATGTACATCGTGACCGAGTATGCGTCCGCCTTGGCGACGCCCTGATCGAGTTGATACTGGCGGATATAGTTGACGAGGAACGGGCCGGCGATGCCCGCCGCCGACCACGCGGTCAGTAGACGGCCGTGAATCGCGCCGACTTGCAACGTGCCGAAGATATCGCGCAGGTATGCCGGAATCGTCGAGAAGCCGCCGCCGTACATCGATAGAATGATCAGATAGAAGACGACGAACAACAGAAGGTTGTGCGTCTTGCCGGTCCACGGAACCAGTGCGTACAAGACGATCCCAAGCAAGAAGAAGATCGCGTAGGTCTTCTTTCTTCCAAGGAAGTCGGAGGCCGAGGCCCAGCTGATGCGCCCCAGCATGTTGAAGATGCTAAGCAACCCGACGAATCCGGACGCCGCCGCCGCCGAGGCCGCGACCGCGATCGCGGTATCGTGCGGGAAGCGCGCCGGGAACATCTCTTGAATCATCAGCGAAGCCTGCCCGAGCACGCCGATTCCGGCGGTCACGTTCAAAAAGAGCACTCCCCAGAGCAACCAGAACTGCGGCGTCTTGATCGCTTGGTTCGCGGTGACGTTGTGGACCGTAATCATCGATCGCGTCTCGTCAACGGCGGTCGGCGCCACGTAGCCCGCCGGCGCCCAGCCGGGAGCCGGGGCGCGCACGATCGTGGGCCCGATCATCATGAAACAGAGATAGATGATTCCCATCGTCAGCATCGTCATCATGACGCCGGTGTCGGTCGCGCTCGAGTAGTGTTTCATGAGCGAAACGGCCAGAGGAGCGCCGATCAGCGCGCCGCCGCCGAAGCCCATGATCGCGCAGCCGGTCGCCAGACCGGGCCGATCGGGAAACCATTTGATCAGGGTTGAGACGGGCGAGATGTATCCGATACCGAGACCGCAGCCGCCCACGACGCCGTAGCCGAGATAGACGATCCACAACTGGTGCAAAGCCACACCGCCGGACGCGATCAGGAGCCCGCCGCCGAAGAGCAGTGCCGAAGTGAACATCGCTTTGCGCGGCCCGACACGTTCGACCCAGGCGCCGCCGAAGGCGGCGGAGAGCCCCAAGAAGACGATCGCAATGCTGAAGATCCAGCCGAGTGCGGTGATACTCCAATCGCCGGGCCCCGCTACGGTGATCCCGAGCAGCTGCGACATCGGCTTGTTGAAGACGCTAAACGCATACGCCTGGCCGATACAGATGTGGACCGCCAGCGCGGCCGGCGGGACCATCCATCGGCTGTAGCCGGGCTTCGCGAAAGAGTGCGCTTTATCCAAGAAGTTCATCATGGCGAAGCCCCCCACTGTCATAAACGGCCTAGTTGAGCGTGGGTTTGTCCTGCGCTCGCTCGCTTCCCTGCGACCTTGGAGGCCAATTGCGTCCTGCGAAAACGTGGACTTCCGCAGCGTTCATGCGGCGGCGGGTGCTGCCCTCCGCGCGTCGTAGCAGGGAGGCATGGCACGTGCGAAATTCTCCACTCTCGTCGTCCTAATCGCGGCGCTCGCGATGGCTCTGGTGGCCGGACGCGCTTCCGCGCTCGTGCGCTGCGGCCCGTGGGACCAGACCGCGCCCGGCGTCCAGGTCTGCGAGGTGGGCATTGGGTCCGCCATTCTCGACGTCACGGCATCGGATCGGCAGCAGGCCTCGGAATGGTGCTGGGCCGCCTCGATCTCGGCCGTCTTTCATTACTACGGCCACCCGGTCTCGCAGGCGCGCATCGTCAGGGAGGCCTTCGGGCGAATCGTCAACATGCCAGGCTCAACGCAAGAGATTCTCGACGCCCTCAATCGCGACTGGACCGACGACAACGGGAAGGGCTTCCGCGTCTCCGGCGACACGCGCTCCGCCAGTATCGTCACCGCCGCGCAGGACTTGGCGAACAACATGCCGCTCATCATCGGTTCGCGCGGCCACGCGATGGTGCTCACCGACTTGGTCTACGTGCGCGATCGCAGCGGCCGGGGCGAACCTCGCTCGGCGACCGTGCGCGATCCTTGGCCCTATAACGCGCAGAAGCGCCAGCTCACGCCGCAGGAATGGTACGGCGTGCGCTTTCTGGCGCGAATTCGCGTCCAAAATGTCTAGCTCGCGATTCCCGCGCTTTCGATCAACCGGTCGAGCAATGCCGCCGGCTCGCTGCCGATGAGAACTCGCGTACGCAGCGAGCTGATGAAGCCATCGGCCGCCGCACGCTCGAAGTACGCCTCCAGACCGTCGTAGAATCCGGCGACGTTGAGCACCGCAGCCGGTTTGTCGTGGTAGCCCAGTTGCCGCCAGGTGATCGCTTCGAAGAGTTCGTCCATCGTCCCGAAGCCGCCCGGTAGCGCCAGGAACGCCTCGGAACGCTGCGTCATCAGCGCCTTGCGCTCGTGCATCGTGCTCACGACGTTCAGCTCGGTCAGGCCGCCATGAGCCTGTTCGCGGTCGACCAGCGCTTGCGGGATGACCCCGATCACCTCGCCGCCGGCTTCCAGCGCCGCGTCGGCGAGCGCTCCCATCAAACCGATTCGGCCGCCGCCGAAGACGACGCCGAGGCCGCGCTCCACCAAGAGCTGGGCCACAAGGCGCGCCGTCTCGGCGTAGAGCGGCTGCGCTCCCACGTTTGCGCCGCAAAAGACAGCGATGCGTTTCATCGAACCCTCACGCGATGGAGCATTCGCTGATGATCGCGGCAGCGCTTTTGTCGCTTGGCGCATGGATCGGCCTCGCGTTTCTGCGAGGCGGCTTTTGGCGCGCCCGCGTGGACGCGCACTTGGACGCACCTCGAGCCTCGCTCGATACGATCCGGGTCGAGGCGGTGATCCCGGCGCGCGACGAGGCCGGCTTCATCGCGCGAACGTTCCGGTCGGTCGTCGAACAAGACTTTTCCGGCGCGCTGCACGTTACGCTCGTCGACGATCACAGCGTCGACGGCACCGCTACAGCGGCGCAGACCGCTCTTGCCACGGCCCCTCACGCGCAGCGAGCGACGATCGTCGCGGCGCGAGCGCTTCGTGCCGGTTGGACCGGTAAACTCAACGCGCTGCAAAGCGGCCTGGAGACGGTGCTCGCCGGCCGGCCGGCGCCCGATTTCTGGCTGTTCACGGATGCCGATATCGAGCACGAGACCGGCAATCTCGCAGCGCTCGTTGCCGTCGCGCAGCGCGACCAGCTCGACCTCGTCTCCTCGATGGCACACCTCAACTGCACCACGCTTTGGGAGCGCCTGCTCGTTCCGGCCTTTGTCTTTTTCTTTGCGAAGCTCTACCCATTCGCGTGGTCGAACGATCCGCGCCGCGCAACGGCGGCAGCCGCGGGCGGTTGCATTCTTCTGACCAACTCCGCGCTCGAGCGGATCGGCGGCTTCTCCGCCATCGGCGATCGGCTCATCGACGACTGCGCGCTTGCCGCGGCGGTAAAGAAGAGCGGGGGGCGCACTCGGCTCGGTCTCACGAATCGCGCATGCAGCATTCGTCGGTATGCGGCGCTCGGCGAGCTGTGGGCGATGGTCAAACGTAGCGCGTTCACGCAGCTCGATCATTCGTACTCGTTGCTCGCACTTACCGTCGCCGGGATGGCGCTGCTCTACATCGTTCCACCGTTGCTGACCGTCGACGGTTTGCTGGCGAACGATCCAAAGCTCGAGATCGTCGCCTCACTCGCGTGGTTGCTCAGCGCCCTGCTCTACCTGCCGACGCTGCGAGTCTACGGCCGACCGGCGACGGCTGCCTTCGCGCTTCCGCTCGCCGCCGTGCTCTATACCGTGATGACCGTCGACTCAGCTCTCGCGTACGCCCGCGGTCGCGGTGGAGTGTGGAAGGGCCGCGCCGATGCCGCGAAAGGCGCGCTCGAGAGCACGTAAGGCCGACAGGACGCCGCGCGTCATGCGCGCTGCCGCCAGCGGGTCGCGCAGCATCGCGATCGCAAGCGCCGTGCGTTCGAGTCCACCCGAACCGTCGAGCGCGGCGTTGAGCTCCGGCAAGTCGTCGCCGGCCGCGTCGCTAGCCGCGCGCAAGACCGCGACCGCGACGCCGGCGCGGCTCAAACGCTCGACGAGCGCGTAGCTTTCCATATCGACGGCCTGCGCGCCGGTCTGCTCGCCGAGCGCGCGCTTCTCTCGGGCGCGCGTGACGATCCGGTCGACCGCGAGCGCTCGGATACCGCTCTGAGCGATGCCGGCCGCATCGTGCACGTCCGCCGACAATGCCGCATCGGTCTCGACGCTGCCCGTCGCCGACGCGATCCAAGCATAGAGGAGCACGTCACCGACTCGAAACGCCGGTGAGAGCAGACCGCATACTCCGGTTACGAGGACGCGGCGCGGCGGCGAGTCGCTCGCGAGCGCAATCTCGGCGGCCATACTCGCCGCGCGATCGCCGATACCGATCGGCACAACCACGATGCGCGAACGGTTGAGCCCGCGCCGAACGGCGCGCTCCTCCGCGCCGCGCGGTACGAAGACGGCATCGATCATCTACGTCGGGCCACCCGCGCCGTTAGGACTTGCTGAAGACCGTCGCGAGCGAGCGGAGCATGTTCTGCGGCCGCATCGAGTCTTCAGCCGCGGTCGGCTCGTAGCCGCAGTGCACCATGCAATCGGTACACTTCGGATTGCCGCTCTTACGTCCGTACTGCGACCAATCGGTCTTTTCGATCAGCTCGGCGTACGTATCGTAATACCCCTCGCCGAGCAGATAGCACGGCTTCTGCCAACCAAACAGACTATACGACGGCATGCCCCACGGCGTGCACTCATAATCTTTTTCGCCGACCAGGAAATCGATGAAAAGCGGGTTGTGATTGAAGTTCCACGCCTTCTTGTTGCCGGCGCGCCACGGGGCGAAGATCTCCCGGAAGAGCGCCTTGGTCTGCTCGCGAGCCAGGAAGTGGTCCTGATCGGGCGCTTTCTCGTAGCGGTAGCCCGGTGAAATCATCATGCCGTCCGTGCCGAGGGTCGTCACGAAGTCGAAGAACTCTTGCACGCGGGCCGGTTCGGCGCCGTCGAAGATCGTCGTATTGGTCGTGACGCGGAAGCCACGCGCCTTGGCGGCTTTGATCGCGCGGACCGCAACATCGAAGATGCCTTTGCGATCGACGGCGTGATCGTGTTCCGCCTCGAGGCCGTCGAGATGCACCGAAAACGTCAGATACGGCGACGGCTTGAACTTATCGAGGCTCGCTTCCAAGCGGATCGCGTTGGTACACAGGTACACGAACTTCTTGCGCGCGACCAAACCTTCGACGATCTGATCGATCTGTGGATGGAGCAGCGGTTCGCCGCCCGGAATCGCGACCACGGGCGCGCCGCACTCATCGACCGCCCGGAAACACTCCTCGGGCGAGAGGTGCTTACGCAAAACCTCGACCGGATGCTGGATCTTGCCGCAGCCGACGCAGGCCAAGTTGCAACGAAAGAGCGGCTCGAGCATGAGCGTGATCGGAAACTTCTTGCGGCCCTTAAGCTTTTGCTTGATCAGATACGAACCGACCACCGCCGCCTGTTTGAGCTGAACTGCCATATGCTAGCGCCTTCTCCGTTGGGAAAGATACCCGTTTTCCGCAAACCAGTGGATGGCCTCGCGGATGGCCGCATCGATGGACCCGGCCGCGTAACCAAGTTGATCTCGTGCCTTCGACGCATCGTAGTACATCGCTTCCTTGGACATCCGTACGCCGTCGATTGGAATTTTCGGCTCAAACCCCAGTTTGGAAAAGACAGTTTCACCCAGCCAGGCCACTCCTAATGGGAGCCACAGGGGGACCGAGATGCGCGGGGCGCGGCGGCCGGTGGCTTCGGCGATTCGTTCGAGCAGGCCCCGAAGCGTGAGGTTTTCGCCACCGAGAATATACCGCTCGCCGCTGCGACCGTGCTCGTAGGCAAGAAGATGCCCGCGCGCGACATCCGCGACATCGGCAAAGTTGAGTCCCGTGTCGACGACCGCCGGCATGCGACCCGTGAGGAAGCGCACGAAGATATCGCCGGTTGGCGTCGGCTTGCGATCCCACGGACCGATCGGCGTCGTCGGATTGACGATGACTACGTCCTGGCCGGCGCTCGCGGCCGCCAGGGCCTCGCGTTCGGCCAGGTATTTTGACCGCTTGTAGTCACCGATCAGCCGCTCGACCGGACTCTGGTAGCTCTCGTCGGCGATGCCGCCCGCTTTCACGCCGATCGCCGCGACCGAACTCGTATAGACCGTTCGCGGCACGTTTGCTTCGCGCGCCGCTGCAAGAACCGAACGCGTCCCCAGCACGTTGCTGCGATAAAGCGCATCGCGATCGCGCCGCCACAGGCTGTACAGCGCCGCCACGTGGAAGACCGCGTCGGCGCCGCGCATCGCTTCGGCCAAATGGGCGGAGGTCAGATCGCCTTCGACCACCTCGAGCGCAAGGCCGTCGAGATTCCCGCGATTGCTGCCCGGGCGCGCCAGGGCTCGAACGTTCCACCCGGCGGCGAGCAGCGCGCGAGCAACGTTCGCCCCGATGAAACCGGTTCCACCGGTCAAGAACGCGAGGCGGCTCATGCGCGTTTCGGGAGATCGTCGATGAGCGTGTATGCGACCGGTACGACGATCAAACTCAGCAGCGTCGACGTGATCAGTCCACCGATGATCGCGACCGCCATCGGCGCGCGCAACTCGGCACCGGCGCCGAAACCAAGCGCGATCGGCAGCATGCCGAGAATAGTCGCTGCGGTCGTCATCAAGATCGGCCGGAGGCGCTGGGCGCCCGCCATGACGATCGCATCGGCGCGCGCTAGGCCCGCAGCGCGCTGCCGTTTGATGTTATCGACCAAGAGGATCGCATTCTTGTTGACGAGACCCAAGAGAAAGATCACCCCCATCAAAGAGATCATGCCGAATTCCGCGCGCGTGACCCAGAGCGCGAAGAGCGCGCCCACGATTGAAAGCGGCAACGAGACGCTGATCGCGATCGGGTCGCGCCAGCTTCGGAAGAGCACGACGAGGACGGCGACGATCGCGAGGACCGAGAGCACGAGGGTGAGACCGAACTCGCGGAACGTGGTGAGCACATCGGCCGAAAGGCCGCCGAATTTCAGCGAGATGCCCGGCGGAAGTTCCGCGCGCGCTAAGCTCGCCACGCGATCGTTGGCGTCGCCCAAGCGCAACCCGGCGGAGAGATCGGAGGTGATCTGCACGGCGCGCCGTCGCTCGACGTGCTCGATCGCCGAGAACGGCGTTCCGTCCGAGAGTCCGGTCGCAGTGACATCGACGAAACCGTCGACGTGCTGCAGACGATGTTCGAAGGTGCGTCCCACGCGGCGCAGCAGCGTCAGATCGTCGGCGACGAGCGCGAACTGTAACGGCTTGGTCGTGTCGGTGCCCACGAACGGAACGTCGCCGACGCTGGTAGTAACACCGTCGAGCGCGGGAAAGTGCGCTCGGACCGCATTCTCCGCGTCGATCGTCTTACCGTTACGATTCCAGCGCAGAAAAACGTCGAGGGTCCCGGAGTTCGATTGTCCGGGGCGTCCACCGATCGTCGTGTAGATGTCGCTGACGTTGGGATCCGTGCGCACCGAGGCTTCGAGTTGTGAGGCCGCTCGAATCGTCTCTTCCATGCTCGTGCCGAGTGGCGTTTGGAAGTTCACATGAAATTCACCGCGGTCGAGATGCGGGATGAAGCCCTTCGGGATAAACGGGATCAGCCCGATTCCCGCCGCAAAGGCGCCGATCGCGATCGCGACGACGAGCGGCCGATGTGAGAGCGCCCAGCCGAGCACCCGGCGATAGCGCGCGGCCCGCAGCGGGACCGCACTCAGTGCCAGCTGTCGCGCGCGAGCGCGCAGCCACGAACCGGCGAGTGCGGGCGACAGCGTCCGTGCCGCCAGCAGCGAGAAGAGTACCGCGGCCGATGCCGTCAAGCCGAACGGTTTGAAAAACTGCCCGAGCGTACCGGTCATCAACCCGATCGGCAGAAAGACCGCCACAATCGTAAACGTCGTCGCGACCAGCGTGCGGCCAATCTCCTTGTTTGCGCTGAGCGCCGCCGTCTTCGGATCCTCACCGTCCTCGATATGTCGCACGATGTTCTCGACGGCCACGATCGCATCGTCGACGATCACGCCGACGACGAGCGCGAGTGCGAGCAAGGTGATCGTCTCGAGGTTGAAGTGGAGGATGCGCATCACGACAGTGGTGCCAAGCAGCGACACCGGAATGGCGAGCGCCGAGATTAACGTCGCCCGCAAATCCCAGAGGAAGAGCAAGATCACCAGAATCGCAAGCAGGACCGCGAACCCCAGCGCCTCTTGCGTGGCGCGGCTCGCATCGCGAATAAAGGTCGCCTGCGACGAGGCGCGCACGATCGCGGTCCCGTGCAGCGATTTCGCCAGCGACTCGACCTCGTCGTCGCAGGCCTCCGCGACGTCGATTGCGTTGGCATTGCCGCGCTTGACAACGGCGACCGCAACCGCGGGCTGGCCGTTGAAGCGATAGGCCGAGGCGTTCGTCCCGCCACTCTGCTCGCCGATGACGTCGACCTTCAATACGCCGGGGATGCGCTGCAGGGGCGGCACGACCTCGGCGTTGGCAATCTTGGCCAGATCGGCGAGCGAGCGTCCCTTTTCAGTGAGGGCGTAACTGACGACCGACGTTTCGTTAAGATCGACCGATGTGACCGTCGTCATCGTCTTCGCCGGCAGCTTCAGCTGGGCGATGATCGCGCGCACTTCCCGGCTGCGCGTGTCGAGATCGGCTCCGACCTCAAACGAGAGATCGACGACTACGAACTCGGGATACGTCAACGAGTGAATTCCCGTGATCCCGGGAATCGCGTGCATGGCGCGTTCGAGCGGAATCGTGACGGTCCGCTCGTTCGTCCGCGGATCGATCTGACCGCTGTTCGCGCTGACCACGACGACGGGAAACGCGATATCGGGAAAGAGCGCGAGTTTCAAGGACAAGAAACAAAGCAACCCCGCAAACGAAAGCAGCGTCCAGAGCGCGAGCGTCGCCTCCGGATACTTTACGGCGAGGTACGAGATGCTAGTCCAGTTCTTTATAGTTTCGCCAGCCCGAGTTGGAAGCGATCGCGCGACGTCTTCGAGACGAGCCAACGCGTCGTCGTATTGCTGACCGTCGAGACGACGCCCGCTACGATCAGCGAACGCACCTCACCGCGTGAGATCTTCACGCCGCCGCCCGACCGGAGCATCGCGCTCGAACTCTGAATCTCGCGCAAGGTCGCCACCGCGAACAAGATCGGAAGCAGACAGAACAAACGGATCTGCACCGCACGTTTGGGCAACGAGTTGAAGTAGTCGAGCGACTTCCGAATATCTTCTTTGGCCAGTTCGACCAAGGTGGTCAACGCCTCGTGGTTCTGCGCGACCCAATCGCCGTGCAGGATCGTTTGATGACTCGAGCCGCGCGCGCGCAACAGATCCTCGGGGATGTAGGCGGCGTTCTCGTGCTCGATATCCCAGGCGATGTCTTTGAGGATATTGATCGTCTGCAAACCCTCGCCGAACGCTTCGCAGTTGACGAGCAGGCGCTGGTAGTCGGCTTCCTTCACGAACTTCGAGTTACAGCGCCACAGATCGGTCAACATATGGCCGACCGTTCCGGCAACATAGTAACAATAGCGGCGATACTCGTCGACGGTCTGGATGCGAATGCCATCCGGATAGCGGCCCACGAATTCGCTCATACCCGTCGCTAGCTCGCGCGTCCAGTGTTCCACGACCGCTCCGGTCTCTTTGGGCAGCGACCTGAGCAGTTCGAAGACGAGGTTCGTGCCGCGCATCAGTTCGAGATACGACGCGTCAGCCTGAATGTCCGATGCTTCGCGCGCAAAACCGTCGGCCACGGCCGGGTCGTCGAAACACTCGAGAAAGCGCGCCAGCAACTGTTGGCGGCGGGCCGCCGGAGTCGCGCCGTCATCTTCAATCGTGTCGGCGATGCGGCAGAGCAGATAACCGGTCAGGACCGCCTTGCCCAGTTCACCCGGCAAGACCGAAATGCCGATCGCAAACGTCCGCGAGACCCGGCTAATAATGCCACGGGCAAAATCCAGGCTCTCCGCGCTCGATCCCATTCCTTCTTATGTATGACGAAACAGGCTCGACCGCCTCGCTGCTGTCGCCAAGCGCCTCTGGGCCCACGCGCGTACTCGCGGGGAGAAGAAGAAGGCCGGCACGTCCGGTAGAACGGGGCCATATGCACCAGCCGACGCGTGCGACCTCGCTGGTCAGCCGTAAGATTCTCTGCGTGTTCCCTCACTATACGCCGTCCTTCGGCACGTTTGAGAACGCGTACCCGATCGTCGGCGTCAAGGCGTTTATGCCCCCGCAAGGCATCCTCGTCATTGCGTCCTACCTGCCCGAGAATTGGCAGGTGCGGTTCGTCGACGAGAACCTGCGGCGGGCGAGCGCGGCGGATTTCATGTGGGCCGACGCCGTCTTCGTCAGCGGCATGCACATCCAGCGCTCGCAGATGGACGACATCAACCGGCGCGCGCACGCATATGACAAGGTCACGGTGCTCGGTGGTCCGTCGGTATCAGGTTGTCCCGAGTACTATCCGGATTTCGACTACCTTCACGTCGGCGAACTCGGCGATGCGACCGACGATTTGATTCGCCGCTTGGGCGAGTCGATCGAGCGTCCGCTCGCACAGATCCGGTTGCAAGCCAACGAACGTCTTCCGCTTTCACAGTTCCCGATTCCGGCGTACCATCAGACCGATCTTTCGAAATATTTCTTGGGTAGCGTGCAGTTCTCGAGCGGCTGTCCGTACAGTTGTGAGTTCTGCGACATTCCCGAACTCTACGGCCGCAATCCCCGCCTGAAGACCCCAGAGCAAATCGTCGCGGAACTCGATGCGATCCTCGCCGCCGGCGGCGAGCGCGCGATCTACTTCGTCGACGACAACTTCGTCGGCAATCGCAAAGCGGCCAAAGAGCTGTTGCCGCACCTGATCGAGTGGCAGAAGAAGAATGGCTTCGCCGTGCAGCTCGCTTGCGAAGCGACGCTCAACATCGCGAAATCGCCCGACCTGCTCGAGATGATGCGTCAGGCGTACTTCTGCACGATCTTCTGCGGCATCGAGACGCCCGATCCGGCGGCCCTCAAAGCGATGTCCAAAGAGCAGAACAACATGATGCCGATCATGGACGCGCTGCGCATCATTCACGAACACGGCATGGAAGTCGTCTCCGGAATCATCATGGGTCTCGATACCGATACGGAAGCGACGCCCGACGCGATCCTCGACTTCATCGAGGCCTCGAACATCCCGCTGCTGACGATCAATCTCTTACAAGCGCTGCCGCGGACGCCGCTGCACCGGCGGCTGCAGGCCGAGGGGCGCCTGGTCGATGAGCCAGGCCGCGAATCGAATGTCGAGTTCAAACTTCCCTACGAGCAGATGATCGCGATGTGGCGACGCGTCTTCACGACCGCATACCGGCCGGAGGCGATCTACAAGCGCTTCGCTTATCACGTAGACCACGTCTTTCCCAATCGCATCAAGCCGCCGAACAGTCCGCAGCGCGTCAACGGGAAGAACATTCGCAAGGCGCTTTCGATCGTGGCGAACCTACTCGTTCGGGTCGGCATCCTCTCCGCGTACCGCGACGTCTTCTGGCGGATGGCCAAGGCGGCGATCAAGCGCGGCGACGTCGAGGGCATGATTCACGTCGGTCTGGTCAGCCACCACCTGATCACGTTCGCGCGCGAAGCCGGCGCCGGTCGCCGCAACGCCTCGTTCTATTCCGAAAACGTTCCGGAGTCGCTCAAGGCGTCCTAGCCTCCCCGATTTTGGCCGCGGGCGACGGCACGTTGGAAATCAGCGAAGTTCGTCGTCGCGGGGATGCGCTTCGTCGTAGGCGCGCTTCTTGTGTTCGAAGGATACGTTGGTGTAGATCTGCGTCGTCGCAAGACTCTCGTGACCTAACAACTCTTGGATCGTCACGAGGTCGACGCCGCGCTCCAGGAGATGCGTCGCGAACGAATGCCGTAGTGTGTGCGGACTAGCGTGCAGTTTGATGCCGCTTATTTTGTAGATGACTCGGAAGACGTGCCAGACCTGACGCGGACTCAAACGGCGGCCCGAGCGGCCTAAGAAGAGGGCGTCGTCCGCGCTCTTGGGCCGGACGCGCAGATAGGCGTCGATCGCGGCGGCGGTCGTCTTGTTGAAGATGACGAGGCGCTCTTTACGGCCCTTGCCGGTCACCCGAATCGTGCGCTGTTTGAGGTTCACGTCGTTCAGGTTGATGCTGGCCACCTCGGCCCGGCGGATGCCGCTCGCGTAGAGTAGTTCCATCATGGCCGTATCCCGCAGCCGCTGGGCGTCCGTCCGCCCTGCGACCTTGGTCCCCAGGAGCTTCGAAACGTCCGCCTCGGCCAGCACCTTGGGCAGTCTCTTGTCGATCTTGGGCGAGAGGATGTCCGCCGCCGGGTTGTCGTCCCGCAGCCCCTCGGTCTTCAAGTACTTGTAGAACGATTTGAGCGCTGAGAGCTTGCGCCGGACGGCGACCATCGCATACTTGCGGCGGCCGGCGAGTTCCATGATGAATTCCCGGACGTCGGTCGATTTGGCTTTGCGCAGTTTCGGCCAAGCCTTGCCGCGCGGCGCTTCGGCGATTGATCCGCCGGTCAGGAACGCGCCGAAGAGTTCGAGATCGCGCGTGTAGGCGTAGACCGTCCCGGCGCTGCGCCCGCGCTCGAGCATAAGGTACGTCATATGGGCCTTGATCAAGGGGTCGACTACCGGCCCTGGCGCCGTTTTATCAGCTCTTACGGCACTTCTCCCTCTCGGCTTCGTATATCACAGAATAACTGTTTCATGATATTCGAGAAGAGAAGCTCGCGACCCTTTCCACCTTCGTGTCAGCTCGGAACTGGGGCTTCTGCGGCTTGCCTTCCGCCAAGATACTGCTGGAAACCGGCCCTGCGACCGTCTCCCTTAACGGAGTCTACTTCCAGTACTCGGTTATGTATTCCAACCGGTTCGGTTTCGAGTTCGCGCGTCCGATGAAACACTGCTGCGAGTGCGCCTTGGCCATGTTCAGACCGGCGACCGCGTCGGATTGCGTAGCAAAGATCCCGAGAGCCATCCCTCCGTCCCGGAGTTGCCAGTACGTGCCGCGATCGGCGATCGTGAGGTTGGCCGGATGGTACGAGACGCAATCCTCGGGACTCGGCGCGACGGTGGCAGCGCCGCAGTTAAACGTGAAGGTCGCGCGATTCGACGTCACATCCTGGGGATAGGTGACGTGGACGGCCTCCCAGCCCGTGTGCGAAGTGCCGAGCGTCCAGGTCGTACTGACCGTCCGCGTGGCCGGAGTGCCGGCCGGGAACGTGATCGTCTGCGTCGGCGCGCTGGCGCCGTCATCACGGACCCACGTATACTGCACCTGCCGCAGCGCCGTGGGGGAAAAGTTGGCGGCTGAGATCGTTGCGGTGAACGTGATCGTGCCCGGGCAAGCCGCGGGCATCGGACCCACGGTGGCGTTCGTTGTAACGTCCGCGGCCGAAGCCGTCCCCACACAGGATAGCGCCACGGCAAGGGCCGCAGCAAATATGACGGGTGTACGCAAAGTCTTAACCCCGCTTGTTCTAAGAAGCGTCAAGGACCGAAGACCGGCCCCAAACGCGGTGGTTTCTTCTAGTACTGTGTGTTCTAACGGTCCCTAGCGCACGCAGAGTTCCCTAGCTGCGGTAGCGGCAGCCGAACCGGAAGTTCGCGTGATTCGACGTCATGTTTTCCGGAGACGTAATTTGAATGGCTTCCCACCCTGAGTGCCGCGCGCCGAGGGACCAGGTCGTGCGAACCGTCCGAGTCTGCGAACCGCCGGCCGGGAACCGCAGCGTGTGCGTCGGCGAGTTTCCGCCGTCGTCGCGAATCCACGAATACTGAACCTGCCGGAGCGCCGTCGGCCCCCAGCGTTGGGCCTTGATCGTCGCGGTAAACGTGAGCGTCCCGGGGCACGTGTCAGGCACTGCGCCGGCCGCCGCGGACACCGTAATATGTGACGCCGAAACCGGAGCCACGCAAGCGAGCACTGCGGTAATAACCGCGGTAACCAAGATCTTCGAACGCAATTTCTCACCCTTTCATGAAGCGAGAGCAACGGGCTTCCCGAGCGTAGCATGTCCGGGGGGTGCGGAATAGGGGAGACCGCCGATACATGTAAATCGCCATATGCGGGACGTCATGTAAGAGAGCGCTCGCCGGCCGCCGAAACTCGCCTGCGCCCAGCCTATATGCAACTCGAACTCCACCGTACTCGGAGGTCCTCGTGAACTGTCCGACCTGTCAGTCACCGATCGTCGATGGCGCAAAGTTCTGCACGCATTGCGGAGCGCCGGTCGCCGCAGCCACGCAAGTCGGCTCGTACACCGAGCCCGTTCCCGAGCTCGACAATCCGAAGGAACCGATTACGTTCGGCGACATGTCGATCAAGATTGAAGGCGAGTTAGTTCCCGTCGTCGACGTCGAGTTAGGCAGCCAGCAAGGCGTCTATTTCGAGCACCACATCTTGTTGTGGAAGCAGCCCAACGTCACGCTCGGATTCATGGGATTGCAGAACGCGGCGAAACGCTTCTTCTCCGGTCTGCAGATTTTCATCTCGACCGCCAAGGGTCCCGGGAACATCGCGTTCTCGCGCGAGGCGCCGGGACAGATCGTAGCGCTGCGTTTGCAGCCCGGACAGTCCGTGGACGTTCGCGAGCATCAGTTCTTGCTGGCCTCGACCAACGTTGAGTACAACTTCTTTTGGCAGACCGGCCTTGCAAACGTCTTCTTCTCACGGACCGGATTGTTCATCGATCGTTTCACTTCGCAACAAGGCGAGGGCGTCTTACTCTTGCACGGCTACGGAAACGTCTTCGAAAAAACCCTTGGTGCGGGCGAAGTTCTCGACGTCGAACCGGGCGCGTGGCTCTGGAAAGACTCTAACGTGCGGATGGACACGGTCTCGGTTCTGCAGTCGCAAGGCGGGGGCGGTTTGCTCGGCGCCCTGGGAGCGTTCGTCGGCGGCGCGGCCTTGACGCTCAATCGTTTCTACGGGCCCGGCCGCCTCGGTCTGCAATCGATGACCTACCACGAACCCGCGACCGAGGGCCCGCAACAGACCGGCGGTCAGGCAAACATCGGGGGCGTCATCGGGTCACTCTTCAACCAGCGCCAATAGGCAGAACGGCCGCGTCGATCCGCTTGCCGCGCATGGCCGCCGCCATCGTCGCGACCTGCGGCAACTTCGCGACGCAGGAGAGCGCTAGCTTACGTAACTGACGTTCACGCTGAAGCCGGCCGCTTCGGCTTGTTGCAGGACCGCTAGGACGTTCTCGATCTCTTCATCGACGCTGACGATCTCGCGCGCGCTGATGCCGACCGGCGCCGCATTCTCCCAAAGGATCCGGCGCGCGGCTTCGAGCGCGCGACGCAGGCGCTGCGGCGTCGCCTCGAGCACGGGCCAATCTTCATAGGAGGTTGCCGGCACGACGCGCCAGCCGCTGCCCGAGAGTTCTTCTTCATCCACGAACGCATTGGGGATCGCGCCGAGAACGTCGATCGCCTCGCGATCGGCCGGCCGCAATTTAAAGCCCGCATCGGACAAGCGAACAACCCAGCGGTAGAACGCCGGACTGCCGACGCTATACGTACCCGCCGGCGAACCTACACTAACGTGGACCATTACTGCTTCGACGTTCGCGTGGACGGCGGGGCCACCTCTGTTTGCGTTAGCGCGCTAGCTCGAACGGAATGCCCAGCTCGCTTGCGAGTTTTTCCAGCCCGCTCCAAACTTTGACATGCACGGGCACTCCATTCGCACGGTTGCTCAACGTCTTTTCATGCTCGATTTCGCCCGCCACGTAGATACGCGTCGCGCCCGGTACCTTCTCCGAATTCTTAAAAGCGCGCAATTCCGCGTCCATGTCACGCTTGAAAAGCGCCACGTCGCGGAACCCGTCGATGCGGATCGCCCCGAAGAAGTGCGAAACCTTGCCCGGCTCCGGTCCATCGCTCGGCAGCGGCAAACCCTCGCCGAACGCGCCGCCCGAGAGAACGCCGCACAGAATATCGACGAGCAATCCCAAACCGTACCCTTTGTGACCGCCGTTATCGACGCCGAAGCCGCCGAGCGGTAGTAGGGCACCTTTCAAGGCTTCCGCCGGAGAGAGCGTCGGGTTGCCTTGCGCATCGATCGCCCAGCCCGGATTGAGATCTTTCTCTTTGCGCTGGTAGACTTCGAGTTTGCCTTTCGGCACGGTCGTGGTCGCAAAATCGAAGACGAAGGGCGGTTCCTTTTTGGCCGGAATCGCGTACGCGAACGGATTGGTTCCGAGCATGATCGATTTCCCATACGTCGGCGCGCCGTAGCGAACGGAGTTCGTCGAGGCGATCCCGATCATGTCGTGTTCGAGCGCAAGCATCGCATAGTAGCCGGCAATGCCGAAATGATTCGAATTCTTGACCGCGCCGAATGCAGTGCCGTGACGCCGAGCCTTCTCGATCACGTCCATCATCGCGCGTCGCCCGGCCGGATGGCCGAGCCCATTATCGGCATCGAGCACGATCGTCGTTTCGCTCTCGCGCGCTACCGTCACGTTTGGCTTGGGATTGAGCTGACCGGCCCGAATCCGGCCGATATAATACGACTCCAAGCGGGCCATGCCGTGCGATTCGATCCCGCGCAAGTCCGCGGCGACCAAGACGTCCGCGACGGTTTTCGCGGAACTCTGCTCGACGCCGACCTTCGTTAACGCCTCGATCGTAAAGCGTTTGAGTTTTTCCTCGGTCGAGAGGCGATATTCACTAGCAACGGCGGCTTCGGGCAACGGTCTCTCCTTGAAGCGAGCGAGACGCAACTCCGGTAGTTTTACCCACGACGGTCGAACCCTACCCTCATCGCGCCAGGCGAAACAACACGTGGCGCGCCCGGCCGGGTCGGCATCGAAACGCGACACGGCGACGTCTCCGGCACGATCGCGGTGAGCGCTTGGGATCGCAACGCCGTCGAAGTCTGGGTGACGACAGCTCCGGAGGATGATGCGGACCGCAGCCTGGGATGCACCTCGTGGTCTTGCCCAACACTAGGTAAACATGGCGATCCAGATTAGTATCACCGACGAGCAGTAGGGCTTTCGTTTGGGGCTCGTACGGCTTATGGCCTATGGTTTCGAGCTGTTTTCTGAATTATTACGAAAAGAAGAACGAACATCATGACGACAAGACCGAAGCTTATGAATACTGCCGAACCTAGGTTAGCACTCCAGAGCAGACTAATTAGCGCCGCCAGAGCGATTAGAGGAAACGCAAAACGAATTGTTAGCTGGAGCGCGAGAAGTACGGAAGCCCTATGCGAGGAAACTTTAGAGTTGGCTCTGCTTGATGGATCTAGAGTCACTAAAGCGGGGGTGCCATCGGGAATCCCCACGCCGCGCTCTAGCCGCGCTTCTTTAGAGCGTCGTAGGCGATCGCAAGCACGGTGACGTTCTTATCGCCGGCCGGACGATGCCAAACCACGCTATCACCCACCCGCGCGCCCACGAGCGTTTCACCGAGTGGCGACGTCACGTTGATCTTCCCATTGACGATATCGACTTCGTCGTTGCCGACGAGCGTGAAGGCTTGCTCGGAGCGCGTCGCGCCTTTCACGGTCACCGTCGCACCGAACGCGACGATCCCACGATTTTTGGGCGGCTCGGCCACGATCGCCGAAGCGATCCGTCCCTCGAGCTCGCTTTTCAGACGTTCGTCCTGGGCCTCGGCCAGTTGCGCTTGCAGACGCTTGAGGCCACCCGGCGTAATCGGGTGCGGCTGACTCCGCTCGCGCACGATCACGGGCTCCGGCTCGTCCTCGCGCTCCTTCATGAAGGCTCGACTCATACAGCCATTATACCCGAGACCCGGCAGCACCGCGCCCGCGGAAGGTCAGCTCGGCGATCCCGCTCTTGTCGAGTTCTCCCCCGCCGGCCTTAACGAGCCGGAGGTACTGCTGCTCGGTCGCCGCTGCAAGTGGGAGATCGAGTCCCATGCTCTCGGCCAGGCGCACGGCGATCCCGCAATCTTTAGCGGCGTGCGCCGCTGAGAAGAACACGTCGTGATCGCGATGGTGCATATCCGCGCCGTCGGTCTCGAGCACGCGTGAATTCGCTCCCGTCTTGCTAAGAATATCGCGCAGCAGATCGAGATCGATCCCGAGCGCATCGCCGAGTCCCAAACCTTCGGCGAGAGCTGCCGTGTTGACGTTCATCACCATGTTGACGATCGCTTTGATCTGCGCGGCGCGGCCGCTCGCGCCGGCGTAGACAAGTGAAGCGCTCAGATCCTCGAGAAGCGGTCGCGCGCGTTCGAAGACCGTTTCGCTTCCCGCGACCATGAGGAACAGCGTTCCATTTCGAGCTTGCGGAATCGAACTCGCCATACACGCTTCGAGCGTCTCGGCTTCCGCAGCTCGCGCGCGCGCCGCCACCTCGACGTGCACCTGTGGCGTCAAGGTGGCGCAATTGATGAAGACTTTGCCCGCCGCGTCGCGCAACAGCGAGTCGCCGTCGGCCGCGAAGATCGCTTGCATCGCTGCGTCATCGGTGACGACCGTGAAAACCACGTCCGCTGACGCGGTTACTTCCGCCGGCGTCCGCACCGCCGTGCTGCCTGTCTGTGCCGCGACCGACGCTGCTGTGGCGGGGCGCAGATCGTAAATTGCAGCAATGCGGTAACCGAGGTCGTGCAGGCGCAACGCCATATTGGCGCCCATCCGGCCGACGCCGACAAAGCCGACCGCCGGCCGGGCCGCATTCACAGGACTACGGACCGATTGCTATTCCGAAGAGGGAGAACGCACCGGCTGAAACGGTCAGCGTGACCGTCGGCGCACTCGCAGCCGAAAGTGGCGGCGCATAGACCGTGACGGTTGCGTTGCTCAGGTTCCCGGCGTAGAGGTTGCCGTTCGTGTCGACGGTTATGCCCTCCGGCGTCTGGGCGTCCGCTATTCTGAACGCCGGAGCGCTGGCCGCAGTGATCGGCAAGTTATAGACATCGATGCCGCCTGCGCCGGCCACGTTTGCGGCAAAGAGCTGCGTCGAACTGAGCCCGATCTTGCGATACGCCGTGCTCGCGACATTCGTCGAGAAGATCGGGGCGCCCGTGTAGGGTGGCGCGAAGACGGCCAGGTTGCTGCACGTGCCGGCGCCGCTGCTGCAGGTGATCGCCGTGCCGGCGCCTGCGTTCGAGACGTACAGGTTTTGCGCGCTGTCAAACGCGAGGCCGATCACCGAGACCAAACCGGCAGCCGTGATATTCTGCGATGGCGTACTTGCATTGGTTAAGGGACGCGCGAAGACGTTGACGGAGCTGGCGACGGTCGCAGCATACATGCTGCCGGCGGTCGAAAAGGCGAACTGTCCGTTATTTGACGCCGCGCCGTTATTGAACGTCGCCGAGGCCGTGCTCGTCGAACCTAGCGGACTCGTGAAATACGTTATGTGTCCGGCGTTGTCGCCGACCGCCATGTTTCCGCTGCCGTCGGGCGTGACGGTCACGGTATTGTTCGTCGCGACGGCGAAATTCGAGGCTTCGCCGGCCGTCAAGGGCAGGGTGAACTGCAAGACGCCGCCGGGCGTGTTGTCGTTGCCGGCGTAGAGGTGCGGGTTCGAGCCGAACGACGGAACAGTCGTTGAAGACGAACTCTGGCACCCAACGGTGAGCAGAACGGAAGCGAGTATCACTACGGAACGACGCGCCATAGTCAGCCTCCTGAGCAAGCGATGGGCGGGCAGGAGTTCCTTCCTTCGATGACTCGCTGCTCCTTCATCGTCCGTGAGACTTTATCGGCGGCCGCTTCCCAGGAAAGCGATGCTGAAGCGGGTCGTGCCGTCCACGACGAGATCCGTCACGATCTCACCGATGACGGGCGAGAACTTGAAACCGTGGCCGGAGAAGCCGCCGGCGACGATAACGTCCGGATCGCTCGGATGCAGCCCCAAGACGAAATTCTGATCGGGCGTGAGATCGTATTGGCAAACTGCGGTTTCGATCGCACGGACGCCCGCGCCGGGCATCCAGGCCTCCAGGGCCTCTTGAACCGGTTCGATGTCATCGATGCCTACGGTTCGATCGAGACGATCCATCGTGGTAATCGCACCGCCGGTGTGAAACGCCGCCTTTACGCCGTCACCGAAATCCGGAAAACCGTAGAGCACTTCGGGTAACGACGGCCGGTCGAGCAGAAATGCCGGACAGCGTTGCGACGAGAACGAATCGGACGCGGGTTCGAACCACACCTGCACCTTGCGTCGCACTTCGATCGGCACGCCGAGTTCGGCAGAGTTCGCCTCCCGCCACGCTCCACTGCACAGCGCGAGTTTGCGCGTTTGAACGGCGCTGCCATCGCTCAGACTCACGTCGAACAGCCGTGAAGCGCCGGACGTTCGCGACCACTGCACGACGCGCGTCTCAAAGCGCGCCTCGGCGCCGGCCTCAATTGCAAGCCGAACTTGCGCCGCTAACGCTGCTTCGGGTGCGAGCACGCCGCCCTCGGGTTCGAAGACGCCGACCTCTTCTTCAAGCGGCCGCATCATCGGAAAGCGGGCCCTCATCTCGCCGGCCGAATAGCACTCGATCGCAAGGTCATGCAGACGCGCGCTTTCCTGAACGCCCCGCACCACCGGGCTCGTCGCCGCGCCGACGTGCAGTACGCCGGTCGTCGTCAGCAGATGGCATCCCGAACGGCGCTCCAGGTCCGCCCACAATTCGTACGCACGGAATAGCATCGGCACGTATGCGGGGTCCTCGAAGTAGGCTTTCCGGATCATGCGCGACTTGCCGTGCGAGGATCCGAAAGGATGCCCGGCCGCGAATTGCTCGACGCCTAAGACGCGCAGGCCGCGGCGCGCTGCATCGTCCAGCACGGCGCTGCCCATGGCGCCCAATCCCACGATGACCAGATCGTACGGCATCGTCGTTCCTTCGGTCGCGCGCCCGGCGAGCGCCTTGTCTGCTATGATGCGACGGATGACGACAGCAACGCTAACCCCGGATATCGCAGGCCGATTCGCGCGCATCGCGCTCGGCCACGTCTCGCGCGAGTATCCCAATCGTCTCGATCATACGATGAGCGGTGCCGCCGACGTGCTGGAGCCGCACGTCCTCCATCCAATATTCTACGGAAGCTTCGACTGGCATTCGTGTGTCAATTCCTATTGGATGCTCGCCCGGGTAGCACGCAGGTTCCCGGAACTCCCGGAAACCGATGCGATCACCGCTCTCTTCGATGCGCGAATCACGCTCGCCAACGTCGCGACGGAGTTGGCGTATATCGGGCAGCCGGCGCACCGCGGATTCGAGCGGACCTACGGTTGGGTGTGGCTGCTCAAACTCGTAACCGAACTCAATGCGTTCGAGACCGAACGCGGGCGAATCTGGAGCGAAGCACTGAAGCCGTTTGCGGAAGCGTTCGCGCGAAAACTGATCGAGTATTTGCCGAAGGCAACCTATCCTATTCGCGCCGGCACGCATGCGAATAGCGCCTTTGCCGCACTCTTCGGACTCGAGTATGCCGCAGCCACCGGCAACGAGCACCTGGCCGAACTGATCCGGGAAAAATCGCTCGGCTGGTTCGCCGAAGACGCCGACTGCCAAGTCTGGGAACCCTGCGGAAACGACTTCTTCTCCTCCGCATGTACGGAGAGTCGCGCGATGCTGCAGGTGCTACCCCGGGCCGACTTTCTCACCTGGTTCGAGCGCTTTCTCCCGCAGTTCGCCGCGAAGGAACCGGCCACGCTCTTTCGCCCCGCCTTTGTCAGCGATCGCAGCGACGGGCAACTCGCGCATCTGGATGGCTATAACTTCACGCGCGCCTGGCACCTGCGGGACCTCGCCGGCTATCTAGGCGCTTCCGATCCGCGCGCGCGGATTGCGCTCGAGGCCGCCGAGGAACTGCTCCAAAGCAGCCTGCCGTACGTCGCGGGTGAGTACATGGGCGAACATTGGCTCGCAACGTATGCGACGCTCGCACTCGACGTTACGCGCGGCTAGCCGACCCGTTCAGGCGATGCGGCGCGAACGTTTGGGTGCGGCCGGTACGCCGAACGGAATGGCCGGCGCGGCAGCTTGTGCCGGTCTCTGCGCCGCATCGAGCCGCCGATACCAACGGACGATCAGCATGTAGCGCACGCATTCGAAATAAATGAAGGTCAGGAAGAGTCCGGGGGCGGTAAGAATGAGCGAACGCGGCTCGAGCACATCGAGCACGAGCATCGCAACCAAACCCACGAAGAACGGAATGCCGAGGATCGCGAGCGAGATCGCGAGGATGCTAAGCGTCGTCACGAAATGCTCGCGCGTCAAACGAAACGACCCGCCGATCGCTCCGAAGATCGTTCTTGCCGCATCGCGAGCTCCTGCGTCTTCGCCGGTGCGCAGCAGCGCATTGATCAGCGACTGCGAAAGCAGCACGCCGATGACGATTCCCGGGATGAACGCCGCGGCGTAGCCAACATCCGTTGCGATGCCGACGGCAAGGATCGTTGAGATCGTGATCACGCCGCGCCAGAACGTCATCTTGAAGTTCGCGTCGATGCGGCGCAGGGCCGACGGCAGGACGAAAAAGATCGCAAAGAGTGTCGAGAGCAGGACCACGTTGACGGGCGGGGTGCGAACGACCGATCCGACATCGCCGGTCGCAAATTTCTCCAGGAGGTGCACGTGACCGAAAACGAGCGCGGCGGAGCCCGCGCAGATCGCCGCCATAACGGAATAGACCGGCAGGCGCTCGCGCATCAGCGCGAAGCCCTCGGTAAATAAGCGGTGAAAGAGTCGGCTTTCCGGCCTAGGTCCGGAGATGACTCCGACCATCAGCAACCTCCAAGGACGATCCGGGAAACGATGCTCTCCGGTTATCGGTCCCCATTCAGCCTAGCATTACGAGGGGGCCCGGCTCGCGCGACCCGGCTCACACTTAGAAGGACGGCCCGATCCGGTTGATCGCGAAATCCCGGAATTCTAGCTCCTCGGCGGCCGGCTTGCGGCCGTTGGCCGCCTCGACGATCCACTCGAAAATCTCGGCGCCGACCTCGGGCAGAGTCCTGGTTCCATCGACGATCGAACCGGCGTTCACATCAAGATTCTCGCGCATGCGCCCGAAGATCGCGGTGTTGGTGGCGACCTTGATGACCGGCGCGATCGGAGAGCCGGTGGGCGTACCGCGGCCGGTCGTGAAGACGACGACCTGGGCGCCGCCGGCGACCATGCCGGTGAGTTGCTCGATATCTTGTCCCGGGGTATCCATGACGACGAGACCGCGCTCGTTCGGACGCATCGCGTACTCGACCACCTCGCGCAGCGGCGTCGTGCCGCCCTTGTAGAGGCAGCCGAGCGACTTCTCTTCGATCGTCGTCAGACCGCCCGCGATATTTCCCTGCGTCGGATTGCCGTAGCGCATGTCGACGCCCATCTGCGCCGCGCGCTGTTCTACCCGCGCGATCAGTTCGTACAGCTGCCGCGCGACGGCCTCATCGGCGCGCTCGGCCAGCAGATGTTCGGCACCCACGAGTTCGGGGATCTCGGCTAAGATCACGGTCCCGCCCTCGCCGACGATGCGATCGGCCGCCCAGCCGAGCGCCGGGTTCGCGGTGATTCCCGAAAACGTATCGCTTCCGCCGCACTCGGTTCCCAGAATGAGATGCTCGAAGCCTGCGACACGCCGCTCGTGCTTGGCCGCATCGCGCAGCAATGCCGCGCCGATCTCAATGCCGCGCGCGATCGTATTCGTCGTGCCATCGCTCTCTTGGATCCCGATGACCTCAACGCGTTGTCCCCGCGCCGCGATCTCGCTTGCGAGCGCTTTGCTCTCGTTTGTCTCGCAGCCCAGCCCCACGACGAGCACCGCAGCGACGTTTGGATTGGCCGCAAAGCCGGCCATCGTGCGTTTGGTCTGTTCGAAGTCAACGCCGACCTGCGAACACCCGGTCGGGTGCTGCACGGTAATGAGGTCCGGGAGTTTGCGCCCGATCCGTTCGACAACGTGATTCGCGCACATCACCGAAGGCAGCACCAGAACGTGGTTGCGAGTGCCGACCGTCCCGTTCGCCCGATGGTAGCCTTGAAAGGTCATGCGCTCGCCGAGCGAGCCGCGGCTAAATCGCCGCGTCCGCGAATCCCCTCGACATTGTGCACGTGCACGTGTTCGCCGGCTGCGATCGTGACGGTTGCGCGTCCCATCGTCTGCCCGTATTTCAGAATCGCCGCGCCGGCCGGAATCTCGCGGGTCGCGAGCTTGTGGCCCACCGGAATCTCTTGCGTCGCGATGAGGTGCTCGGCGCCGAACGTGAGTTCAGTGCCCGGCTCAAGGGCGCGCAAGACAACGGCGACATTATCGGCATCGGATAAGCGCAAAGCTGCGCCGTTCGTGCTCAATCCCATAGAAGTGCCTTAGCCCTTACGAAGCCGTGCGACAAGTCCTTCCACTCCGGCGCCCGGCGCCGGTCACGCCCTGGAGTGCCGCGACGTTCTGCGAACATGATGAATTTGACATTGCGCCGCGCCTTCGCCGCCACCTGGAACTGGTGGACCGCCGCGGGTCTCATCGTCCTGCTTGCGCTCGTCGTCGGGCCGCGCATATCGAGCACCCGATCGATGCTTGCAATTCCGTCACCACAGAAACTCGCCGTCGAGCATTCGGCCCGCGCAGCTTCCTTCGAGCAGTCGCGTAGCGCGGGAGATCAGGCGGCGCCTTTGAAACTTAATGCACCCAAAGCGACCGCGCAGGTTTCGAGTGAGGCTCGCGCCAGCACGACTCTTCGGCACCGGCAGATTGCACGCAGCGCTTCCGTTTCGCTGATCGCCTCTGATGTCGACCGTACGCTCGGCGCTCTCACCGCCCTCGTCCATCAAGTCGACGGAGACGTCGTCAAGCTCGACAACGAGCGCCCCGAGGACGCGAGCGATCAACACACCGCAGATGCGACCATCGTCGTCCCCTCCGATCGTTTTGAGAGCACGCTGGCGCGCATCGCGAAACTTGGCGGCATCCGTTCGCAGACGATCGCTGCCGAAGATGTCGGCGACCAAATCATCGACGATACCGCGCGCCTGCGCAACCTGCGCCGAACCGAATCGGATATGCTCACGATCATGGACCGCTCGGGAAAAGTCGGAGAAGTGCTGGCCGTCGAGGAACAGCTTTCAAGCGTGCGCGAGCAGATCGAGCGACTCGATGCCGAATCAAAGGCCCTCATCGCACGCGTCGCCACCTCCACTATTGCGGTTCATCTGGAAGGCGAAGCTCGCGTCTCCAGCGCCGAACCGGCCGCCGGGTCGCAACTCGCGAACGCCTGGCAGTCATCCTGGCACGACTCCCGCGATGCCGCGCTCGCACTCGCCGGACGCCTCATCTGGCTCATCGCGTTCGCACCGTACTGGCTGCCGCTACTTGCAATCGGCGCCCTCATCCTCATCCAAGCTCGCCGGCGTCTGCATGCGTAGGTCCGTCACGGATAAACGGCGAGGCCCGAACAGCTTAGGCGGGAAACACGAGCAGCGTGAACGCACCGGACGTGATTCGGGAACTGCGAGCGATTGTCGGCGATGCGAATCTCTTGACCGCCGAAGAGGATCTGCTCGCCTACGGGTTCGACGGCACGTGGTACGAGAGCCGTCCATTGGCTGTTGTTTTGCCGGCTTCGACCGCGGAGATAAGCAGCATCCATCGCCTCGCAACCCGCGAGCGATTGGCGATCACGCCGCGCGCGATGGGCAGCGGGCTGTCGGGCGGCGCGGTTCCGCTCGGCGGCAGCATCGTGCTCGGCGTGATGCGTATGAATCGCATCGTCGAGATCGACCAAGTCAATTCGGTGGCAGTTGTTGAGCCGGGCGTCGTGAACGCCGACCTGCAACGAGCGGTCGAAGCACGCGGCCTCTTCTACCCTCCCGACCCGTCGAGTCTCAAACAATCTGCGATCGGGGGAAACGTCGCCGAGAATGCCGGCGGCGCTCGCTGCCTCAAGTACGGCGTCACCGGCGACTACGTGATGGCTCTCGAGGTCGTCTTGCCGAGCGGCGGTGTGCTGCGCACGGGCGGCAAGATGCTCAAGAACGTTACGGGCTACAATCTACGCGCGCTCTTCACCGGTGCCGAAGGGACCCTCGGCACGATCACGCAGATCACATTACGTTTGCTGCCCAAACCTCGCTTCACGAAGACTGCAACCGCAGCGTTCGGCAGCATCGACGATGCCGCAGCGACGGTCACGGCCATTATGTCGAGCGGGTTGCTCCCCACCTCCATCGAGCTGATGGATCAACTCACGATGCGCTGCGTCGAGGAAAACGCCCCGAGCGGCCTTCCTGTCGATTCCGAAGCCATGCTGCTCTTTGCCGTCGACGGAAATCATGAAGCCATTCTTGACGGCGAGCTTGAGACGATCGCGGCGATCGCTCGCGAGCATGGCGCAACCTCAACACGCGTGGCGGCGGATGAAAGCGAGAGCGCAGCCCTCTGGAATGCACGCCGCTCGATCTCGCCCGCCCTCGCGCGCAAACGGCCGCACAAATTAGGCGAAGATATCTCGGTGCCGCGTTCGGCAATCGTGGCGATGGTTCGCGCGGTCCGAGAGGTCGCAGGCCGTCACCGTCTACTCATTCCGCTCTTCGGCCACGCCGGCGACGGAAATCTTCACCCGAACATCTTATGCGACCGGCGCGATCCCGAAGAGATGGCGCGCGTACGTCAGGCCGCGCGCGAGATCTTTGAGGCCGCAGTCGCGCTTGGCGGAACACTCTCGGGCGAACACGGCATCGGACTGCTCAAAAAACAGTTCATGGAACTCGATCTCGGGCCCGAAGCGCTCGCCGTCATGCGCCGAATCAAGGATGCCGTCGATCCGCTCGGCATCATGAACCCGGGCAAGATATTTCCCGAGCCCGGCGGTCCCGACGCCTTCTCGCTCTAACGAACTCCGTCGAAGCGATGACCTACGGTGATAGCGATGACACGTAGGCCGCGACGTCGGCGAGTTGCTGATCGGTGAGCGGAATCTGGCCCATCCGCGCACTTGGATTGCGGACCGTGTAGGTGACGATCGAAGCGCCTATGCCTCGGATGTTTGGTCCATAGCCGCCCTCCGCGTTCGCTCCGTGACAACTCGCGCAGTTCGTATCAAAGACGATCTTACCGTCGGCGGCATTTCCAGCAAGCGCGCTCGCGGCCGGGCTCGGCGCAACCGTCGCCGCGGCCGACGGCGCAGGGCTCGCCGCGGCAGCGAAGTTTCGGACGTTCGACGCGCCCGCCGCCAGGGCCGGGAACGCGGCGGCTGAAAGAGCCGCAACCAAGAAGAACCTTCGCAAAATCATCAGCCTCCGCACTTCATCCCGAAACGGCGAATGCCTATCACAAGTTCCACCAGCGGCTTTTCCGGAACCGATATCCCGCCCGCGAGCGTCTACGATCAGTGCGTGCGCTGCGGACTCTGTTTGCCGGCGTGTCCGACGTACGTCGAAACGCTGGTCGAAACGTCGAGCCCGCGCGGCCGCATCGCGCTGATCAAAGCCGTCGACGAAGGCAGGCTCGATCTGACGAGCCCCGGCTTCGTCCATCAGATGCACGAGTGCCTCGATTGCCGGGCATGCGAAGCGGTCTGTCCCTCCGGCGTGGCCTACGGACAATTGCTCGAGCCGGCGCGCACGCAGATCGAGCGCGCGATCCAAGGGCGGCGTTCGCTCGGAGACCGTCTCCTTCGGCAGTTCACGCTCGGCGCGCTGTTCGGTCACCTCTGGGTCATGCGTTTGGTCGCTTCGTTCTTGCGCTTCTATCAGCAGAGCGGGCTGCAGCGTGTGGTGCGCGCCAGCGGTATCCTGCGCGTGTTGCGGCTCGATCACCTCGAAGCACAAGCGCCGGCGATCTCCGATCACTTCTTCGTTCCGCATGGACAGCGCTGGAACACGACGGCGCAGACGCGCAAGGCCACCGTCTTCATGCATGCCGGTTGCGTCATGCAAGTCGCCTTTGCCGGCGTCAACGAGGCCACCGTTCGGGTCCTCAATCGTGCCGGCTGCGACGTGGTCGCACCCGCGGCTCAAGGCTGCTGTGGGGCGATCGATATCCATGCCAGCGACATGGACCGAGGCCGCGCGCTCGCCAAGGTCAACATCGCGGCGTTCGAAGATTCCGGCGCAGACTTTTACATCGTCAATGCCGCCGGTTGCGGTTCGTCCCTCAAAGAGTACGGCCACCTGTTCGCGGGCAAGCCGCGCTGGCGGAAGCGCGCCGCCGACTTCGCAGGAAAAGTGCGCGATGCAACGGAGTTTCTCGATTCAATCGGTATCGCGCCACCGCTCGGACGGATCGACGCAGTTGTCGTCTATCAGGATCCATGCCATCTCGTCAACGCTCAGGAGATTGCCGGAGCGCCACGGCGCTTGCTCGCAAGCATTCCGGGCCTAAAACTCCGTGAGATCGAGGAACCCGCAATCTGTTGCGGGAGCGCCGGAATTTATAATGTAACGCAACCTGAAATGGCGGCGCGTCTCCAGCGGCGCAAGATCGAGCATATCCTGGCAGCCGAACCCGACGTCGTCGCTACGGCTAATCCGGGATGCGCGCTACAGGTGTCTTCCGGATTGCGAGCCGCGGGACGCACGATTCCGGTCAAACACGTCGTCGAATTACTCGACGAATCGTATGCCGCTTACAGTCCGACGAGTCGCGCGTCGTCGCTGAGCGCCGCCTCGACCGTCGGATAGACTCTGAAAATCTCGAGCAACCCGGTGATGCGGAGTAGCCGCAGGATCTGACCTTCCTGTACGACGAGACGAACGCTCCCGTTCTTCTCGGCCGCGCGACGGTGTGCGCCGATCAGCGCGCCGAGGCCGGTGGAATCCAAGAACTCGAGCTGCGAGAGGTCCACGACCAACGCATGTCCCTCGTGTTCGGCCGCCTCCATCAGGGCCGCGCGTAGAACCGGCGAGGTCGCCAAATCCAGGCTGCCGTGGAGGACGAAGAGCTGCGCCTTGCCGTCTTCCAAGCTCGTGACGTCGATGTTCAGAGTATCTTGTGCCATGTCAGCCCTCATATTCGCGCCACTCGGCGATCGTCCCGTCCGCGAAGGTCACGAACGCACAGCCCTCCTTCTCGCACCACTCGCCGTCGATCCCCTTGACCGCAAAGCGGTAGCGAACGACCGCGCGATCGCCATCGACGACGGTTTCGTCGACGTGCATCTGCCACACCGGGCCGTCCCGGAAGAACCGGGTGAAGTGCGCGACGATCGAATCACGGCCAAGAATCGACGCTCGCCCAGCCTCCCGATACGAGCCATCGCTCGCGAAGTGAGCCGCCGCGCGCAAGGCATCGCCACCCCGCCAGGCCGCGAACAGGCTCTCGAGAGCTTCCCGCTGCGTCACAGCATCAACGCGTCCCTATCGCTTGCACGTTTCCTGGGTGTACGTGCGCCAAACATCGTCGACCAACACCTGTTGTTTGCGCGAAAACGTGTTCGTAGCGAGGCTGGAATAGATCACGCGAACCTTGTCGCGCAGCGTGGTTCCGCCCTGGACATGCCGATCTTGCCAGCCTTCAAACGTCCACTCGTCGGCGCTCCACTTCGGCCCTTCAACCTGCATCGGGCCGAAGTAGTCGCTCTCGCCGGAGGTTGCGATCCAGTGTTGCTGCGAAGCATGGAAACGATAGGCCTCGATCACAACAGTCGAATCTCCGTTCGGTAGGCGAAAGTTATAACGCATTTGCATCGATCCCGCCGAATCGCGCACGAAGGAGCGCGTCCCGGCGAAACCGACATCGGATGCGCAGTTCCAGAGTCCGATCAGAGAATACGACCGGTCCGCAGCCGGCGACGGCTGCGGCGTCGCGTCCATCGCTCCGCCGGAAACGGGCGCACCGGCAAAGATCAAGAGCATCGCGCAAATCAGCCTAAGGCGCACAATATTCTCCAAATTGTTTTCTGGGGTGGCTGAAGTTCAACCAGAAAAAAACCCCTAAGACTCCGAAAAAGCCTGTGCCGAAAGGATTTGTTCATCCTGTTGGCGTGACTACCTGCGCTCGAAAACCATTGGGTCACTCACAACTGGTCTAGTAGTGGTTTTGGTTCAGTCACTACTAGGTCGCCATTGCGCGTTTTTAGGCGTTGTTCACTTCGTGACGTTTCACTAGCAGCGACAACGGGCCGAGGACAGACTAAGCAGACGGCTGTTGCCCAGGAAAGCCGATTTGCCAATAAGGTCGGGCGCCTGCCCACAAAAGGCAGTTAGTAGAAAGGCTAGGTAGTGGGTCATGAGATTTAGCTGGCGCTTTGACCTGGGCTAGACAGCAGTATAGGGATTTGCTTCCGATAGAACCCAGGGAACCTCGACGAAGAAGCCGATGCTGACCAAGCCCTCTGCAAAACGTGCCGAGCCGTGCGTGCCTCGCGAGAAAAACCAAGGATAGAACCGATCCTTGAAGTTCTGATCGCCGGTAACGTCCCCAAAGAACGGGAATTGGCCCGTGTACGACACCAAACCGACTGCGAAGCCAAGAGTAGACATTTCTAAGCCCTTCGCAGGGTCAATCCCGATTTCTGCGCACGCGGCGAGCAAGCCGGGCTCAAAGTACTTGCGGTTCCATGCGGCTCGATAGTTGCGGCAACCCGGGCAAGAGCAATCCGCTACGGCGTCTATCCTTGAATACGCAGCGCTAGTCCGTTCGGCGTCAAAGGATGCCATTGAACCGTCAGGGGCTTCGATCATCTTAAGCGGCTTAGCCTTTCGCGAGATCGGGTAATTTCGCTAGATCGTGCAAGGTCCAAATGCGATCTGTCAGTCCGGCGAAGGCGTCGACGCTTTGGAGGCCACGTACGGCATCCTCCCCGTTTTTAGATCATGGTGCGCATCCCATTTTGACCGCCGCCTAGGAACGAGCATCTGGGCTCCGTCTCTCCGAAGGACCGGTTCTCTCGATGGAGGATAGGGCCCTAAGATGCCGGTCTACGAAGAGCTTCCGTTAGAAGAACCGTTCCCGCGAGATTACGAAGTCGAGTGGCTCGTTGATATGCCGAACTCGAATGCTCTCAAGCGTTTCGAATTTGGCTCTGGGCCTTCTGGGCCGATTCTTCGAATAAAATCTGTGACCAGCGAGAGATTCATCGCCACCGTCTCGGGTGAGGTTTCAACGCTAAGGCTTACGACGTGGCCGGACCCGGACGTGCTGTTTGCGCTGCCGTCTGCATGGTTGATCAACACGCGTCAGCCGAAAGCGTCATTTCAGCCGACCGGTTTTGGGGGACACACGGTCCACTATACCTTTCCGATACCGAAGATGGACGTGATTCTGATCGGGCATTGTTGCGGCATATACTGCTACGGAAAGGCGGGACTTCTCTGGGGTCGTGAGGACCTGTTCTGCTGCGAGGACCCCGTAATCGACCTGGCTGGTGACACCTTGATTCTGCTGGCACATAAGCACGGTGTGGACCCTGGTGAAGCGCCGGTGCGTAAGACACTTCACTTGATGACCGGGGTAGCTCGATAGCCGACTACCTACTCTTGCGCCAAGCCGTCTCGCTCGGAGTCGATAGCCCCGCCACTAACGCGAGTGCGATGGTACCGAACGCAACTAGCCCTTCATTTCAAAATTGGACCTCGAACCAAGTGCTCTCGACCGTGTCAAAGATTCACGCTATTACTTTGCACGTCGATTGAAAATGCCCGGTTGTGCGTGAGGCAAACGTCGCGTTGCTTGACATACAGCCGGATACAATCAGGCTGTACTGAGCGTCTTTGCAATCAGACCACTAGATTCTGTGCGTCCCCCTTGTACATAGCCGCACAAATAGTGTGTCGAGCCGGGCTTTGTTGGTTAGACAAAAACGATGGCTCGGTGTCTAATTCCGAGCCATTTTAGGGGGGTCGCTGGGGTGGCTGGATTCGAACCAACGAATGGAGGCTTCAAAGGCCCCTGCCTTACCGCTTGGCGACACCCCATCGGAACCAACACGCCGCGTTCTCCGAAGCGTTCCCCGAGCCTTGCTAGCGCAGCGGCTGGCCGGTTTTCAGCGCCTGTATCATCGTCTGAATCCTGGCGGCGTCCGCGCTGTCGCGCGATTTTTCGTAGCCGGCCAGCGCGAGATCCAGGTCGGATGCGGCGTCTTTCGTATTGCCGAGAGCGTACTGCGCGACAGCACGTTCGCGGTAACCGTCAGGATCGGATCCGGCCCGAAGTACGTAGACCTGCAGATCCGCTAGAGCAAGCGCATACTTCTTCACGTGGTTATACGCAAGACCGCGAAAGTAGTATCCTGTGTCCGAGCTCTTCGGATTCTGTGCGATGTACGCGCTCAGGTCGGGTATCGCGTCCGCATACCGCTGATTCGTAAGCGCGAGGCGTCCGCGCGCCCAGAGTCCGCGCCGGTTCGCCGGGTCGAGATGCAGTGCGGCTGCGCAGTCGACGGCCGCATGGTCGAGTTTGTCCGTCAGACGCTCGGAATCGCAGCGGGCCGCGTAGACGTATGCGGTCGAGCGCCCGAGTTCGATCGCTTTATCATAATCGGCGAGCGCGAGATCGAACCTATCATGCTGAAACTGAACGTCGCCCCGGCCTTCATACGCGTGCCCATCGGTCGGCAACAAGCGAATCGCCGCGGTACAGTCCGCCAGCGCTCCAACGATATTGTCGACTTGCAAACGCGTCTCGCAGCGCGTAACGTAGGCGTATTCGTAATCCGGATCGATCGCAAGCGCCGCGTCGTAGTCTTTGAGCGCGCCCTCGTTGTCAACCAGATCGGCCTTCGAATCGCCGCGAAGGACCAGAGCAACCGCATCGCGCGCATGAGCGGCGATCCACGTATCGAGCAGCGCTATCGCTTCCGGAAACTTCTTGGCTGCGAACAACGCCTTCGCCTGATCGAGAGCACCCGTCGGCTGGGCGAAGCCGGGGCCCGCCCATGTCAGCAATATGGCGATCGACACTATCGCGAACGCCAGTGAATGCGGCCGGCCCGTGCGCGCGCTCTCCATGCGACGCCTCGTTCTCTCCGGAAAGCCGAGAGCCCCGGTGCTAACGCGCCGAGGCTCCTTACTATACACCGATTCGGAGAAGGCTAGTTTGCGGTGGCTCGTTTCGCGCCGAGATAACGAGAGGCCCAATAGCTGTCGCCCAGGCGGCTGATCATCACCCCGTGACTCGAACTGTGAATGAACTTGCCGTTGCCGAGGTAGATGCCGACATGCGACGGCCCGGGCTCGTAGGTCTGGAAGAACACGAGGTCGCCGACGCGCATGCCGTTCTTGATCTTGTGCGCCGCGTAGAACTGAACGTCGGCCGTCCGCGGAATGTGAATGCCGACCATCGCGAAGACGTGCTGAGTGTATCCCGAGCAATCGAAGCCCGACGGTGACGTTCCACCAAACACGTACGGCGTGCCGATGAAGCGCATCGCACTCCGCGTTAAGCCGGCAGCGATCGACGACGTGCGGTTGATGATCCCGCGCGCGAAACGCCGGATCGCGCCGTTCTTGGCTTGCTTGGTCGAGGCGCCCAGCCACATCTTCAGATCGGCACTCGACGCAGCCGACTCACCGAGCTGGAAATCGCGCGCGTCAGCACGCGTATCGGGGGCGACTAAATTGAATTGAGGCGCCGGCATAACGCCGGTGCCTGGCTCGTCGGCTTGAGCGGGACAGAACGCCGCACCGACGAGGAGAACAGCGAAAAACGCCGTTCCAAGAAACCGAACCAACTGCTCCTCTTTCAACGCCTACGAGGTTAGTTGACGGATTCGGGCTGAAAGTGCTGCCCTAGCGCCGACCGGCGCATTCACCCCACCTGGGAATCCCCCGCTCCGGACTCGTGTCCGGATTCGGCGATTTGGTGTATAGCTATGCCGCATAGACAGTAAGCCTACGCGGACGGCCCATACCGAACCGCTGGTCGACGCTTTTGGGCCCCCGTTCGGGCTTCCCTGCCGCCGCCTCCCTTGGCGTCTGTTAAGGATTTCGGACTATTCAGGGCAGGATCACTGGAGGCTGGTGGGGCGCCCTCAGGAGGCCTTCTGGACCGGGTCGGGCGGGGCCGTGAATGTCTTCGGAGCGTAGATCCGGTTCAGCAGATCGGGCGCTCCGGGGACCCGCTCGAGCCGCGGGAAGCGTTCGCCTCCGTACCAGGCCAAGCGCACCGTTCTGAAAAAATCGCCGTTGCTGACGATCAGTTCGGTCGGCGTTTTCCGCGCCTTGGCGGCCGGCAGGGCTTGGTGCAAGAAGTCCGCCGACCAGCGGCGACCGTCGACCGCGACGATCTTCATGCCCGGCGCTAGCCCGGCAATGAATGCCGGCGAGTCTACTACGACGTCGCGAATCGATCCGTCCGTATCGCCATCTGTCGAGATGACCATCCCGAGCGAGTAGCGGAAGTCGGCGCTCTTGTCTTGCGCCTCGTCCGCTTTATAGAGGTTGGTCGCGGTATCGGTGTAGACCAAACGCCAGCCGCCGCCGGTAATCCCGCCGAGCGGAGCGCGCGGCTGAATGCTTGCGACGCGTTGCTTGAAGAAAGCCGCCCAGTCGTATGGCGCGACGGCGTTCAACGTTGCGACGACGTCGTCGACCGTATAGGTCTTAACGCTCGGCGTCGTGCTGCCGCCGCTGGCCCACAGCTTGAGGAAATCGTCGAGCGAGCGCGCGCCGCCGCTCAGCCGGCGAATCGTCACATCGGCATCGAGCCAGATCAAATTGCCTTCGGTGTAAAAATCGCCCGCACTGCGCCGCAGTTCGTAATAGCCGCCCGGCGCATTGTAGAGCAATGGCGCTTCGTCGGCGAGATCGCGCACCGGGCGCCACGAACGGCCGCTTTCGACATCCATGCGTGCCGCGCTGATCGCGAGCGATTCCATCTGGTCGCCGAACGTCGTCAAGCGCGCACGCGTTGTCAAGACCTCGCCCACGTATTGGTTGAGGCCCTCGTACACCCACAGAAGATCGGTGCGTTCGGGTTTCTGGAAATCGTCGACGAGCAAGGTCGCCGGACGGCGGTACTTGCCGTTCCAAGAGTGCGAAAACTCGTGAGGCATGAGATCGGCAAAGGCCTTGAAGCCCGACGCATCGGTCAAGTACTTCTCGCCGGCGCGGTTGTCGCTCGACTGGTGATGCTCGATGCCGTTGGCATCGATGGCGTCGCTGAGGGTCAGCAGGAAGTGATAGTTCCGGTAGTGCTGGCTGCCGTAGAGCGCGGGGCCTTCGGTCACGAGATGCTGCATGCCGGTCAAGAACTCCGGCGGGAAGGCGAGCGCGCTCGCGCTATCGGCTGCGATATCCAGTTCGTGATCGCCGCCGAGGGGCACGGCCTTGAAGAACCTGCTCGCGTTGAGTGGCGAATCGACCAACGTCGTCAGCGAGACGGTTTGAAACGCGATCGAGTTGCCCTCACGCGATTGGACGGGGAGCGCCGTCCCGAAGTTCCAACCGGCCGGGAGTCTCAACGTCGCGCTGACCGGCAACGTGTCGGCGACGGCGCCATTGGGATACATGAGGAACGAACTCCACTGCACGAGCAGAAGATTCTCGGTGCTCGGAACGTCCATCTCGCCGGTCGTTGCGCGCGCGCTGACCACGTCGAAATCGACTTCGAGCGAAGTCGTTCCAGCCGGAACGTCGGTGTGAATCGCGTAGAAATCGACCAGGTCGCGACGCCATGCGAGCGGCGTCGAACCATCGAGTACGCGCAAGTTCACAACGTCGGCGACCGGGCCAACCGGGCCGTGCCAGCCCGGGATCCATTTGGGATAGACGAAGGTAAACGGGCCTGCCTGGGCCGGCATCGTCACCTTCACATGATAGATTTTTTGAACGGCCTGCGAGGCATCGATCGAAACGCGCAATGAGGGGCCACTCTGCGCAAGCGCCGGAGCCGGTGCGAGCGTGCATAGCGCGAACGCGGCGCCGGCTACGGCGAGTATGCGAAGAGCGGCGAACATCAGTGCGTGCTCATGACCAGGAGCGTGAACGTTCCCGGCTTCATCGTTCGGCGCGGCGGCTGGCCGGCGACGGCAGCGGGGGTCGTATCGAAATCGGCCGTTACAAGATAGACATCATGCGTCAGCGTGTCGACCGCCAACGTTCGCGCGCCGGCCTGCGTCTGGGCGTTTTGGACGACCGTATACTTATCGGGCGTATCTTCGTGCACGACGTCCAGCGTGCCGTCGCCGTTCGAACTAAACGCCAGGCTCGTTCCCGGATCGAAGCCGCTAGCATCGGTGCCCTGACCGATCGGGGGAGTGGCGACGACTTCGCCGCTATCGGTGTTGACGACAGCCATCACTTTGTTGTGACAGCCCGCGAAGACACGGTGATGCTTCGCGTCCATCGCGAGGCCGCTCGGTTCTTCGCAAGGCGCGAGTTTCCAACGAGCGAGGACCGCTCCGGCGCGAGCATCGATGCTGAGCACCTCACTTGTGTCCTCGATGTTGACGTAGAATTTCCCCCCGCCGTCGCCGGCCGGAAACTCGGGCTTCCCGCCGAGCGGGATCGTTCCGGCCACCGAATCGGTCGTGGCGTTGATGATGGTCGCGTCCTTACTGCGTCCGTTAAACGTGAAGACGCGCCGCGACGCCGAGTCGTAGTAAATCGCATCCGGCCCGTCGCCGGTCACCTTGATCGTCTCGATCGCTTGCAGCGTCCGCAGATCGAAGACCGTGACGGTGTTGTCGCGGCCGTTGCTTGTGAACCCCTTGCCGAGTTCTTGAGCGAGTGCGACACCGTGAACGCCGGACGTGTTCGGGATATCGCCGATCACCTTTCCCGCGTAGGGATCGACGACCGACACGTGCGTGCCGCGCGCGATGAAGAGACGCTTCCCGACGGAATCAAAGGCCAGGTAATCCCAGCCGCCCTCGCCGCCCAGGACGAACTTCGCTTTCAGTTGATATTGGGTCGAGGCTGCAAAGCTCGGCGACAAGAGCACGGCGCAGCTGAGAATCAGGCCTAGGGCCAAACGTATATTCATCGCGTTCTTTCTCGGACGTTGCGTTTCGGGCTAGTGGTGTTGTGCTGCGCGCTCGATGGTTCCCGCCAGGGCTGCGGCGAGGCTCTCGATCCGGGCGCGGTCGTCGCCTTCGATCATCACGCGCACCAGCGGCTCGGTCCCCGAAGCGCGAACAAGAATCCGTCCATCCCCGCCCAGGCTGCGCGAGGCCTCGTCGACGGCGGCTTTCACGTCCGGTTGGTTCAAGACGTCTTTGCGCGAGGTGCGAACGTTGACGAGAATCTGTGGATAGACGTGCATTGCCGAGGTCAGTTCGCGCAACGTCGTCCGGTCGCGCGCGACCAGCGATAGCAAGGTGACCGCGGTCCTGGGCCCATCTCCGGTCGTGTTTTGTTCGAGATCGATGATGTGCCCCGACTGCTCGCCGCCGAGCGTGAAGCCGCCTTCGCGCATCATCGCCAAAACGTGGCGGTCCCCGACCGCGGCTCGCAAGAGCCTGATCCCCGCGTCGCTCAGCGCGCGCTCCAACCCAATGTTGCTCATCACCGTCGCCACCAGCGTGTCACCGGTCAGTTTTCCGAGGCGCTTCTTCTCGCGCGCCAGCGCCAGCATCACGTGGTCGCCGGAGAGCGTCGCACCACTTTCATCGACGAACAGCGCACGATCCGCGTCGCCGTCGAATGCGACACCAACCACATGCGCGGCGGGATGGGCCTCGGCCAACTCGCGTACTCGCGCCGCGAGCGGTCCGAGATCGGTCGAGCCGCAGCGCACGTTGATGCGCGAGCCATCGTCCTCGGCGTGCAGTGCGACGACGCGCGCGCCGAGGCGCGTGAAGGCGCGCGGGCCAACGAGATAGGCCGCGCCGAAGGCGGCATCGACGACAACCGTGAGGTTCGACAGGTCGACGCCGTTTTCAATCAGCGTCGCGAAGTAGCGGTCGACCAAGCCGTGAGCGGCCTTCGCGATTCCGACCGCTTCGTGCGTCGCACGCGGAATCGCGTCGTCGCTCGTCAGCGTACGTTCGATCTCGCTCTCGAGTGCGTCATCGAGTTTGAAGCCGTCGGGCCCGAAGAACTTGATGCCGTTGTCTTCAATCGGATTATGGGACGCACTGATCATGACGCCCCCCGCGGCTTCGATCAGCGCCACGATACGCGCCACTCCCGGCGTCGGAACGATGCCGACCGAGAGCGTGTCGCGCCCGGTCGATGTGATTCCCGCAACGATTGCTGCCTCGAGCATCGTCCCCGAGAGGCGTGTATCGCGCCCGATCACAAATGGCCGCGACGGATCGCAGTCGCGCGCGAGCACGTGTGCGCCGGCGCGCCCGATACGGAACGCAAGTTCCGGCGTGAGATCGACGTTCGCGATGCCGCGCACGCCGTCGGTTCCGAAGACGCGCGGCATCACTTGCCTTTTTCGGTTTGAGAAACGGCGAAGAGCGCACGCACGCGCACGAGATTCGGCGCAATCGCAATCCCGCCGAGTTCGCTCCCGCGCTGGTCGATCGCGACCGGACGCACCATCCCGTCGAACGACGACGGCGTCGCGGGTAGCGTGATATCGACGCGCACCCCCGAGACGTGGGCCAACTCGCTCGAGGGCGCGCGCAGAATCGCCGTTGCCGGATCGAAACTGATGTTGGCGACGACCACGTTTCGATGCAGGTCGCCGACGTAATGCACGACGAGCGGCAAACTGCGTTCTTCGATCTTTTCGAGCGAGAGCGTGACTGAGGCCGGCGCGAGCGACCTGACCTCGAGCTTAGGCGCAATCACCTTGATCGGCACGTTGTAGACTCCGGAACCGCGGCTCTCCAGGTCCAGGACCGCGCGCAGATCGTCGGGCCGAATCGCCGGGCCGGTGCGCGGCACGACGACCTCGACCACGGCTTGCTTTTCCGTGTACCGTGCCACGTAGTCGGGCCGCAAGCCAGTCGTCGTGATCGGAACGCTGATCTGCTGCACGAAGTGTGCGGCCACGATCGGATTGGGCGCGAGCCGCAGATAGGCCCAGGCGGCGATCGCGATCGCAAGCGAGATCGCTTTCAAGCCAAGATTGTTTTGCAACCGTTCAAGCACCGGCGACGCCTCGCCGTCCGAAGCGCCAGCCGTTGGCGCGCTGCGGCCGGCTGCCGCGCGCGGCTCGGCAACACGCGAGCAGGACGCTGCGCAAACGAGTCTCATCGTCCAGCTCGCGCGACAGTTTTCCTAGACGCGCCACCGAGATAGCGCCGCTCTGTTCGGAGATGACCAGCACCACGGCATCGGTCTGTTCGCTCAGTCCAATTGCGGCACGATGTCGCGTGCCGAGGTGACTCGTGGTCAAGACGTTATCCGAAAGCGGCAAGAAACAGCCGGCCGCCTCGACCAGCATCCCCTTGAGGATGACCGCACCATCGTGCAGGGGCGAGCGCGGCGCGAAGAGCGAGAGCAACAGTTCGACCGAGAGCCGGGCGTCGAGTCGCGTTCCGCTCTCGACGTACTCACGTAGCCCGGTCGCGCCTTCGACCGCGATCAGCGCGCCGACCCGATTGCGTGCGAGCAGCACGGCGGCGCGCGCCAAGACGGTGACCGCTTCTTCCAACATCGCGGCTTCGTCGGCAGCCTCGCGTCGCGCCAGCATCCCGCCACGCCCGAGCTGCTCGAGAAAGCGTCGCAACTCGGGTTGGAAGACAATCGGCAAGGTGACGGCGGTACCGAGAAGCACGACCTGCATCACGGTCGCGAGCACCAGCAAGTGAAACGAATTCGCGGCCGCCAGAACCATGACGAGCAGGATAATTCCGAGCAGAATCGGCACCGCGCGCGTGCCGCGAATCAAGAGCAGCAGATAGTACGCAAGCGTCGCGGTCGCGAGAATGTCGAAGACGTCGGCGACGCCGAACGAAATGTCCGGCAGCGTAAAACCCCACGCCGGCATTACGCGCCCCCGCGCAGGAGCGGCTCGACGTAACGCTCGACGAGTCGCGAGCCGTCGATCTCCGGCGCCGCCAGAGTGGCCGAAGCGAAGGCCGTCAGGCTCGCGTCATCGAGCGGCAGCAGGGCAACGATGCGCCGGCCGGGCGCCGGCGCCAACTCGACGTCGATGATGTCGACCAGGAATCTCAAGGGCGTCGCGCGCTCGTCCAATTCGACGCAGAGTCCGCCGTCGCAGATCCCAGCCTCGACGATACCGGCAGGCCGGCCGGCCCCGGCAAGCGCTTCGAGCAACGCAGGAAGACGCTCGGATTCACGCGGCACGACTTGCAGAACCGTCAGCGCCGGCTCGTCGATCCGTGCGTCGATCGCGGCGCGCACGCGTTCCACGTCCGTCGTCGCCGTTAGGCGCAGACGCGCGTAGGTTCGGCTCGCGCCGGCCACGCCCCAGGATGTGACCTTCGCCCCGGCCGAATCCAAAGCCGTGACGGCTGCAGCGCGCTCGCTCGGAGCGAGTACGCTTTCAAATCGTGCGCTGGCGGACCGTTCCAACGAGCTCCTTGCGTTTTCGAGGTTCGCTTCATCTTTATACGTTCGCCGATGTGAGTCATGCGTAACGCCGGCGAGAGCCGCCCGGCCCGCGTCGTCAGCGTCGGCCGAAATGCGGCGTGGATCGCGTTCGAGGGCTCGGACGAGCTTCACCTCGCTTCGCTGCGCAAGCACGTCGAGCGCCTCTCGCTCGTCCCGGGCGACCTCGTCCACGCCTTGCCGCTCGACGACGAACGCGTCGTCATCGATCGCCGCGAGCCCCGCACCTTCGCCCTGGAACGCAAGACGGGCGGCGGCCGCACAAAGACGATGGCCGCCAACATAGACGGCATCGCCATCGTTGCGGCCTTCGCTCAGCCTCCGTTACACCCGGCGATGGTCGACGAACTTTTGGCCTTCGCCGAGATCCATGGCTTAACGGCGCGCCTCGTCTTCACCAAAGCCGACTTGGCCGAGGCCCCGTTCGTGACGCAATTCCTCGCGCTTTACCGGGGGATCGGTTACGACGTTCTGGCCGCGAACCCACGGGCCAAGGTCGGTATCGACGCGATCGAGGCCGCCTTCCTCGGCCATCGCACCTTGCTGATCGGACAGTCGGGCGTCGGCAAGAGTTCGCTATTCAAAGCGCTCGGTGGAACTGCCACCGTCGGCGACCTCTCCAAAATCGGCCGCGGCAAGCAAACGACGACGACCGGGCGCCTGCACCATTTTGCCGATGGGTTCCTGATCGATAGCCCGGGCGTCAGCGAGTTCGAATTACGGGACATTCCCTGGGCTGAAGTCGCCGAAGGCTTCGTCGAGTTCCGCTCGTTGATCGGAACGTGCCGCTTCACCGACTGCAGCCACCGCACCGAACCCGGCTGTGCGATCACGACCGCCGTCGAATACGGCACGATCGCTCCCTCGCGCTACGACAGCTACCGCACGATCATCGCGCGCGAGTCGAAGTAGCTTCGGCTATTTGATGAAGCGAATCGTCATCGGATAGCGATAGAGTTTTCCGTTGCTGGCGGCACTTGCGGCGACGACGGTCAAGATCAAATCGAGAAGCGAGATGAAAAGTGCAATCGGAATCGCCAAGAACACGACGAGGATCAGCTTCGCTAAGACCAGGAGCCCGCATGCCAGTATGGTGGCGAGCGCGTAGAGCGTCATCGAAAGCTGGAAGTTCACCGCTTCTCTGCCCTGGTCGTTAACGGCGGCCGAATCGTCGCGCTTGACGAGCCAGACCACGAGCGGCCCGATGAGATTTCCAAGCGGCGTCAACAGACCACAGAGTGAGGAGAGATGGCACAGCGCGGCCCAGCCTGTCTCCGACAGTCCTGGCCGATTCGAGGGAACGGGCGCGGTCGGCTGCTGAGTATCCATCTCTCCGCCTCTCAAGCGATCTCATTCGGTTTGCGCACCAAGCGCGCGGTTCCGGCGCCGGCCGGCCGCTCGCCGTCGGCGACGAGACGCACGAGCTGATCGAAGGCGTGCCACACGAACGGCAGCTGCGGCTGTAGCCCGTATCCAAGAGCCGCGTACCCGTCCACATGTGGGCCGCCCTCAACGAGATATTGCCAGTACCGGTCGCCGCGACCGGCCGCACGGACGGCTCGCAAGTAGGGTTCGAAGTTGTGTTGCGGCGTGACGAACATGTCGGCGGTCCCGGCGATGCCGATCAGCGGGCGTTCGATTTGGCCTGAGTGCGCGAACTCGGCGATCGCGCGTTTCGCCGCCCGCGATGGAAGGTAAGCTGCGCGCGCCGCCGGCAGCGCGAGATCGCGGGCGTTGCACGGCCCACCTTCACTCGCTCCCGTGACTGGATTCGTGACGTTAGGCGGATCGCCGCACCACGAATCGGCCTTGGAATCGAGCAGCTTCGCAAACGCAAACGTCGTCAGGTCGGCATAGAACGGTGCGAGCCTCGAATAATGATCGTCCCAAAGCGAGGGATGTGCGGAGTTCGCTTGGATACGATCGGGCGGAAAGCCGGCAGCGACGATCGCTTCGTGCGCACCGGCGTCGCGATACCCGCTGCGCACGTATGCCGGCATCGCGCGGATGAACTCCGGCAAGTAGCCCAGGATGTTTTCGTCGGGCGACCAGTAGACCGACGCCCACTCGAGACCGCCGTCAACGAGTTCGGGCTCGCGCTCGAGCAACCAGCGCACCTGCCCCCCGCCGATCGACAAGCCGGCGGCATAGGTGCGCTTCGGAGCTTTGCGCGTCACCGCGCGCACGTGCTCTTTGGCCGCTCTCACGATCGCGCCCAAATCCTCGTGCCAAGTCCGAACCGGAACAACATTTGGCCAAAGCGCGCCGAAGCGCACGACCATGCCGTTCTGGCGCAAGCCCTCAATATCGAACGGAATCGGATAGGCGGAACTCTGGTCGGGCGTCGCACTCGACGGCTCCAAGATTCCGTTGTACGGAATTCCCTTATTACTCGATGCGAATGCGTAGCCGCGCGCCATCGCATAGTCGCCGAAAATCGTGTCGTTAGCGAACTCGCTGCGCGTTGCTGGAGTGCCGCAGACGACCAAGTCCCCGTTCCAGTCGTCCGGGACGCGCACCACGAAGCGCTGCCCCCGTCCGAGCGAATCGAGCAATTGGGTGCCCGGGATCGGCGCGCTCGCCGGCGAGGGTGTCCCCATTTTGACCAGGTGGGCCGCGTCGCCGGCCGGATCGTACCCGGGACCGGGTGCGGGGAGCGGGACGTGGCCCGAACGGAGGTCCGGATGGTGCATTAGCGTAGACGGTCCCGGCGGGCTATGGTACAATGCCGCGCGTGCCCAAGCGGGCGCAACCACTTTTTCAGCCCTGGGAGAACTCGTTGCCGAATATCAAAGCCGCCGTCAAATGGGTCCGTCAGTCCGAGAAGCGCGAACTGCGTAATCGCGACGTGAAGACGCGTCTCAAGACGCTCTTCAAGAAGGCTCACGCGACCGGCGAGACTGAGACCGTGCGCGGCGTTGAGAGCCAATTCGATAAGGCCGCCACCAAGGGCATCATCCATCCGAACAAGGCGGCTCGCAAGAAATCGCGCCTGGTTCGCGCCGCTCGCATCAAGGCAGCAACGCCCGCGCCGGCAGTCGCCGCGAAACCAGCGCGCAAGAAAGCCGCCCCCAAGAAGGCCGAAGCCAAAGCGAAGTAAGCCTGCGCTTCCAGCGTACTAGGCTTTCTCCATGACGTAGGTTCCGGGTGCGGGGCCGCGTGCTTTGAAGTGCTTGTTGCCGGGCGCGACCGGAGCCGGGACTTGCTCGCCCGAGCGCGCGGTCAGCCAGGCTTTCCAGTCATCCCACCACGAGCCCGAGATCTTTTCCGCGGATGCGAACCATTCGTCGGCGCTCGGCGGATTGACGGGCGCGCTCCAGTAGTTGCCTTTTCCCGACGAGGGCGGGTTGATGATTCCGGCGATGTGTCCCGAGTGCCCAAGCCGAAAACGGACGTCGCCCGAGAACAACTGGGTCATCTTGTAGACGCCGCGCCAGGGAGCGATGTGATCTTCGACCGACGCGACCGAGTAGACGTCGTTGCGCACGCGCCGTAAATCGATCGGAACGTCCTTGAATTTCAAGACGTCTGGCTTCACCAGATTGTTCTCGAGATACATGTTGCGCAGGTAGTAACGATGCATCGCGCGCGTCAGGCGTGTGGCATCGCTGTTCCAGAAGAGCAGATCGAAGGCCGGCGCATCTTTGCCGAGCAGATAACGGTTGACCGTCACGTTCCAGATCAGATCATTCGCGCGCAGCATGTTGAACGTGTCGGCCATGTCGCTACTGTCGAGCACGCCCTTCTCGTCCATCTTCTTCTCGATCGTGGCCAATGCTGCGGGACTGAGGAACGCTTTGATCTCGCCGGCATCCTCGAAATCGGTCAATGCCGCGAAGAACGTCACCGCGTTCACCAGAGTCTCTTCCGTGCGCGCGAGGTAGGCAAGCATCTCCGACGTTAGCGTGCCGCCGATGCAGTAGCCGATCATGTTGACATCGTGCGAGCGGCTGATCGCCGAAGCGACGCGGCTCGCACTCAACGGACCGAGTTTGAGATAGTCGTTCCAGCCCATATCGGCCAGCGACTTATCTGGATTGCGCCACGAAACGACGAACGTGCGAATACCGGCGTCGACCGCAAACTTTATGATACTGTTCGCCGGCTGCAGGTCGAGGATGTAGAACTTGTTGATCCACGGCGGCACGATGACGAGCGGTTTCTCATAGACCGTCGCGGTGGTCGGCGTATACTCGATCAATTCGATCAGTTTGTTACGGTACACGACCGTACCGGGTGAGGTGGCGACGTTCTTGCCGACTGTGAAGGCTTTTTTGTCGACCAGCGCCGGGCGGCCCTCGTTGTCCCGCATGTCCTCGAGCACGTTCTGCGCGCCCCGCTGCAGGTTGGCGCCCCCGGACTTCAGCGTCTCCTCGATCACGGCAGGGTTGAGGAATGCGAAGTTCGTCGGGCTCATCATGTCGCAGAACTGTTTGGCAAAGAACTTGACGCGCGTCTTGGTCTCGCCGTCGATCTCCGCCGCATCGATGCCGTCGAGCATCGCTTTGGTCGCGAGCAGATAGCCTTGCTTCATCGCTTCGAAAATCGGGTTCTCGGTCCACGCCGCGTGTTTGAAGCGGCTGTCGCCTTTGAGCGGCTCGATGACCGGCGCCGGACGCTGACCGGCCGGCACAAACGAACGAGTGGCTACCCCCATCCAAGCGTTGGCAAAGTTCATCTGCGACGCGGCGAGCGAACCCGGATTGGTCAAGAGCGACTGCCAGACCTCAGCGGCCGCCTTGTTGATTCCGAGCGGATCGAAGGGATTCGGCGGCGCGTCCGGTTCGGCGGGCGCTACGTCGGCCGCAGCGTCCCCGGTCGCTTCGCGTTCAAACTCTTCTTGTTCGAGCGGATCGCCGAGTTCGTCGATCTCGTCGATCGCATCAAAGTCGTCCGCAGCCTCGACATTGGTGGTGCCGTTGAGTCCGGTCGTCGCGGCGGGCTCGCCTTCGTTGAAAATCATCTCTATATGTGAACTTACGGCTCGTCGCAGCCACAACCTCTGCGGGCAAAGGTCCCTCGTGCTCGCAACGAAACGCTTGCCGACCTTACCTGTTAAAGGAGGTCGGATATGATCAAGGGCGTTTTCGCCATGCTGGCGGCGTGCTTTCTGCTTTCGTCGTCATCGCTGGTCTGGGCCGCCGGCGCACCCCCGGGCATGACGCTGCCCCCGCAACCCAAGATTCATCCGGCTGGGATTCCAAAGTCGTTCGTGCTGGTGAGCCCGTGCGTCGTCGGGATGGGCGAACACTGGGCGGACCTAAAAGCCGGTCCCCATGCGACGACGATCTACGGCACCTATCAAGGTAAACCGATCTTCACCGAACTGATGCTGTTTCCAAAAGATTTCGCGCAGGGAAAGAGCTTCCGCAACGTTCTGAAGCCCTTGCCGGGCTACCAGATCGATCACGTCGACATCGAATTTCTGCCGCACGGACATCCGGGAATGGCCTTTGCTCACTACGACATTCACGGATACTACGTGCCGCACGCGGTCCATGTAAAGTTCTGTCCCGGCGGCGATCCCGTCCCGATGTAAGGCCGGCGCACGCTTACGGGTCGACATTGACCGCTAATCTCGTCATACGCTCACCCTGAGCAAGCGGGATAAGGCTGCCTCGCAGATACGTGCGCAGTTCCGCGCCGTCGGCCGTCTTGAGCGCGATGCGAAAACGCCACTCGTCATTGGCACGCGCGATCGGATACGGCGCGGGACCCAGCACTTCGACGCCCGGCAGAAGGCGCAGCGCATCCGCGTATTTCTGCGCGGCCGTCACAACCGCGTCGCGGCGCCGGCCGATGATCCCGAGATAGATCAGTTCGCCGAACGGCGGGTAGCCCAACTCGCGCCGCTGCTCGAGTTCTTGCTCGGCAAATCCGTCGAAATCGTGCATCGCCGCGAACGTGACCGCCGGATGATTGGGACTGTACGTTTGCACGATCGCCTCGCCGGCGCGGGCACGGCCGCTGCGGCCGGCGACTTGTGTGATCAGATCGAAGGTCCGCTCGGCCGCGCGAAACTCAGGAATATGCAATCCGATATCTGCGGCAACCACCCCGACCAGCGTGACGGTCGGAAAATCGAGGCCCTTCGCGACCATCTGCGTACCGACCAACACGTCGCCGCGCGCGGCGAATTCGTCGAGCAGCCGCGCGTGATCGCCGACGCGCGTCGTCGTGTCGCTATCCATGCGCACGATACGCGCGTGCGGCCAGAGCGCCTCGACCGCCTCGGCGACCTTCTGCGTACCGACTCCGAACTCGCGGATCTGCGATGCTCCGCATTTCGGACAGGCCGTTGGAATAGGCCGCTGCGCGTCGCATTGGTGGCACCGGAGCAGGTGCTCCGCGCGGTGGACCGTCAGCGAGACGCTACAGCGAGCGCACTCAGGCACGGCGCCGCACGCGCGGCACAGCATGAAACTCGAACTGCCGCGCCGGTTCACGAAGAGCACCGTCTTCTCACCGCGTTCGAGCCGGGCGCCGATCGCAGCGGTCAAGAGCGAACTAAAGATTCGCCTGTTACCGCGCTCAAACTCACGCGCCAAGTCGACGATGTGCGTCGCCGGCATCGGTTGCGCGCTGGCGCGCGAGCGAAGGCGCAAGTGTGCGATTCGACCATCCAGCGCGGCGACGTACGCTTCAAGTGGGGGCGTCGCGCTGCCCAGAACCAGGGTTCCTCCGCTGGCACGCATCCGCTCGCGCGCGACATCGAGAGCATTATAGCGGGGAACGCCGTCTTGTTTGTAGCTGCGTTCGTGGGCCTCATCCACGACGATGAGACGTAGGCCCGGTAGCGGCGCGAACAACGCGCTCCGCGGTCCAACCATCACGTCGATCTCGCCCCGCGCGGCCGCGTGCCAGCTGTCGAAACGCTCGCGCTCCGAGAGACCCGAGTGAAGCACGGCCACGCGCTCCCCGAACGCGCCCTCGAAGCGACGCGCCGTCTGCGGCGTCAATGCGATCTCCGGAACCAAGACGATGGCACGGCCACCGAGCGCCAGCGTGCGCGCGATGGCGCGAATGTAAACAAAGGTCTTTCCACTGCCGGTGACGCCCTGCAGCAAGAACTCATGGAACGCGCCGCTCTCCACGCCGCGTACGATCCTATCGATTGCGATCGTCTGCTCGGGTGTCGGTGCGAAGTCTTGCGACTCGACCGGTCCGTGGGTGCGCCGGTCGGCGGCGCGACGCGGCGCCTCGCGTACCGCGCCGGTCCGAATGGCGCGGACGATCGTAGCTTGTGAAAAACCTCCCAGGAGCGCGTCGCGACGGCGCAGCACGCCTTCGGCCACGACGCGGGCGACTAATGCTTCGACGCGCGGACCGCGCACGGCGAGGCCCGTTGCCTCGAGTACTTTCTCGGTCGCTTCCGCAACGCGCGGCGCGACAAACGAGCGTTGCCGCTCCAGCACGCCTGCCCGCACAAGCGCGCTCAACGCCGCGAGCAACGTGCGGCGATCCCCGGCTCGGCGCGCCTCGGGATGCCGCAGCAGAGTGTCCATCCCGAAGCCCTCCCGAAAATCTTCAGCGATCAACCTCAGCAGGCGCGGTGGAACCGAGCCGAAACGCGCCGGCTCGAGCGCACCCTTCACCACGAAGCGATCCACAACGCGCGGCATCGCCGCGCCGTAGACGATCGGAGCCAGTGCCTCGCCGAGCGAACAGCAGTACCGTTCCGCCATCCAGTGCGCCAACGAAAGCGCCCGGGCATCGAACGCCGGCGGCGCGTCGATTCGGGCCGCGATCTTGCGCAGCGTATCGCGTGCGGCCGTTTCGTACGGCGACGTTACGACGAAACCGTAGAGTTCGCGTGGGCCGAGTGGCACGCGAACGACGTCTCCGATGCCGAGCTGCATGCCGTCGGGAGCCAGATACGTCAGCGGTCGCTCGACGTTTGCCGTGCGGTGCTGCACGAGCACGTCAACGGCGCGAATCAGCGAAACTCCGCCGCTCCCGGCGTTTCCCGGATGCGGCCCAGCACGGCGCGCAGCGTGCGCGACGGGACCGTCACGCCATATTCGACGTCGCCCAGCGCGCGCGGCAAGACGAAACGTAGCGCTCCGCCGCGCGTTTTCTTATCGACGCTCATGGCGGCCAAGAGTGCGTCGACATCGTCGAACGGCGTGACGAGCGGCAAGCGCAACAGTGCGAGCAAAGCCAAGACGCGCATGTGTTCGCTCGCCGAGAAGCGGCCGGTGCGCAATGCCAGCAGGCCCGAGGCCCGCAAGCCCATGGCGACCGCGGAGCCATGCGAGACGCGGTAGTTACTGACCGACTCGATCGCATGTCCGAACGTATGGCCCAAGTTCAAGACTTCGCGGGCTCCGCGCTCGAGCCGATCGTCCGCGACCACCATCGCTTTAACGCGCAGCGAATCGGCGATCACCGACTCCCACGGCCACTTGCGCAGCGAATGAGCCGCCAAGACTTCGAGCGAATCGAACGTTTCGTCGCCCTCGATGATGCCGTGCTTGACCAGCTCGGACAGGCCCTCGCGAAGGTGAGGTTCCGAGAGCGTGCGCAGCGCACCGATGTCGCAAAAGACTGCGACGGGATCTTTGAAGATGCCGGCGAGGTTCTTACCGGCTCGCAAGTCGACACCGGTTTTCCCGCCAACCGCCGCATCGACCATCGCGACGAGCGACGTCGCAACCGCGACGAACGGTACGCCACGCATATACGTCGCGGCCGCGAAGCCGAACAAATCCGTAGCCACACCGCCGCCCACGCCCGCGAGCAAAGTCGTCCGGTCGGCCTTTACTTCGGCCAACGCTTCTAGCACGCGCTCTAACGTGCGCAGCGTCTTGCGGCGCTCGCCCAGCGGAAAGACGAGGACTTCGGCCTGAGCGCGTAGAGCGCGCGCGATGCCGTGCGCGCGCCGCGCTACCTTCTGATCGGCCAGCACGACGACGCGTTTATACGCGCGTTCGCGGATGAAACTTGCGAGCTCCGGCGTGGCGTCATCCGCGACCACGATTGGGTAGCCGAGGTCGTCGAGGCGCGTCACCGCGCGCGCACCAGATCGGCGATTTCACGCGCGAGGCCCACTTGCGAACCTTTGCCGCCCGCAACGACAATCTCGGCTTCGCGATAGAGCGGGAGGCGCGCTTCAAGCAAAGCCGCGATACGCTCCGGCGTCGGTTCTTTGCCCATGACGGGCCGCAGGTGGCGCGCGCGCCGCAGCCGCTTCACGAGCGTCTCGAGCGGAATGTCGAGATAGACCCGTAGCGCGCGTTCCGCAACGAGATCGCGCGTCGGGCCATACGTGACCGCGCCGCCGCCCAGAGCGATCACGGCCGGCGGCCCGTCGAGGGCTTCCCGGACGGCCTCCAGTTCACGTTTGCGGAAACCTTCATCGCCGTAACGGGCGAACAGGCGCGAGATCGAACCATGCCGGCCGACGATGAGTTGATCGGTGTCGACGAACGGCAATTCCAACTCCTGCGCGAGCCGCCGCCCGATCGTCGTCTTGCCTGCCGCCATGAACCCGATCAGCGCGATGTGCGGCTTGCTCACGACGCCGGCGGCGTGCTGTGGTCGAACAGACGCGCCGCCGCGGCTACCGCCCGTTCGAGATTCTCGCGCGTCTCGTCGATCGAATCGCCGCCAAACTTCTCCAGCACCGGCCCGACCAGCGCCAGCCGCACCATCGCCTCGCCGACGATCGACGCGGCCGGAACCACGCAGACATCGCTGCGCACGATGCTTGCCGGCGCCGCGCTGCCTTCGTGCAAGTTCACGCTCGGCAGCGCTTTCATCAGCGTGGGGATCGGCTTGACGCTGACGCGTACCACAATGTCCTGACCGTTGGAGATGCCCCCCTCGATCCCGCCCGCGCGATTGGAGCCCCGCACGACCGTACCGTTGTCCATCGCGAAGATGTCGTGCGCTTCCGAGCCCGGTTTGCCCGCAACGTCGCGCCCGGCACCGACCTCGACGGCCTTGACCGTCTGCATCCCCATTACCGCGCCGGCCAGCACGCCGTCGAGGCGCGTGTCCGGCTGCCGATTCGAGCCGATCCCGGCCGGCACTCCCATCACGCGAATCGTGAACGCGCCGCCGAGCGTATCGCCGGCGGCCTTCGCTGCGTCGATCGCGGCGATCATCGCGCGTTCGGTCGGTTCGTGCGGACAGCGCACTTCGCTAGCGTTTCGGCGTTCGACATCGATCTCGGTCAGTTCCGGCGCGGTGACCCTGCCGATCTGCGAAACGTGTGCCGTCGTGCGAATCCCGAGCGCTTCGAGAAACTGGGCGCAGATCGCCCCAAGAGCAACGCGCATCGCGGTCTCACGCGCGCTGGCGCGTTCGAGCACATTGCGCAAGTCCCGCTGGCGATACTTCATCGCTCCGGCGTAATCCGTGTGACCGGGGCGCGGATTCGTCAGTGGTTTTCCATGGCCCGTACGCGGATCCATGAGCTCCCGGTTGTTGTCGTAGTCACGGTTGCGCACGAAGATCGCGATCGGCGACCCGAGGGTCTCTCCACCGCGGACTCCGGCAAGGAACTCGACCTCGTCGCTCTCGATCTTCATCCGTCCACCGCGACCGTAGCCGCCCTGACGTGCGCGCATCGTCGCGGCGATCGCGTCGAAGTCGAGCACCAAATGCGCCGGCAGCCCGTCGAGAATCCCGACGAGGCCGGGACCGTGCGATTCACCAGCGGTAAGGTAACGAAACATGATCGCTCGCCCATTTCGCTGGGGGCGGCCAATACTCCGCGAGGGGCTAGAGTTTGACCGTTCTGTTGGCTCTCTCGACGAACGAGTTGTCGTAGAGTTTGCCGGCATCGATCTTACCCGGATCGTCGTTCTGGAAGTAGGCGTTGGTTTCGATCACGGCACGCAGTCCGTCAGGCGAGATCTCACCGTGGTTCGTATAAGCGGGGCGCGAGTGGTTGAGCCCGGGCATCCATTCTTCGGCTGAGATGCCCCCGCGCAGTTCCTCACTGAGCGCGCCCGCGACTTGGGCCGTACTCCGGAGGGAGAGGAACTTCATCGCGCGCACCAATGCGTTGACGACCTTCTGCGTGAGCCTCGGGTTCTTTTCGATGACATCCGCGCGTGTCAACGCACCGGTGAAACAGTATGCCTCGTAACCCATCGCGCTCCGCGCTTGCGCCGGAATGAACAGGTCGAGCAGCGAGAGCCCGCGACCGCCGCGCAACATCTGCGTCACGAACGGATCGTTCGCAAAGGTCGCTTCGACCGTTCCGTCCGCGAGTGCCGCAATTGCCATTCCACCGCCGCCGACGCCGACGATCCTGATCTCATCGCGCGAAAGCCCCGCTTTGTGCGCCACCCAGAGAGCGATGACGTGCGTCACGCCGCCGAGGGTGGGAACGCCGATCGCCTTTCCTCGGAGGTCTCTGAACGATCTGAATCGCTCGCGATCTTGCGGGCGAATCAGCAGCGTGACGCCGGGTTGCGCCATGAAGTCGGCAATCAAGACCAGGCTCCTGCCACGCGCTTGCGCGGCGATCGCCTGATCGAGCGCGTTTCCGCTGAAGTCCGCGCTCCCTGAGATGAGCGCTTGCGCGGTTTCGCTGCCACCTTGCGTATAGGTGATGGCGACATTTAGGCCCTCGGCTGCAAAATAGCCCAGCCCTTGGGCAAGGTCCCAAGGCAGATAGACGAGCGAATGCGCACCGATGGCGACGCTCACTCGCTGCCGGCGCGCCGCAAAGATCACCGTGGGCGCGGCCACACCGGCGACCGCAGCGACCGCGCCGATTCCGGCGAGCGCACCTTTGCGCGAGATCGAGTGGGGGCGTTGCATCACGCGATACCTAACAATTATTGAAGAGACGCGCACCTCGCCGCTTCCTGAAGCGCGCCTCGTGTCCTCTCTCTTGGCGTCCCGACGCTGCCTAGCGGGGTGGGGGGCCTTCCTGGCCGAACTTTGCGGCATGACACGAGCCCCCGTTCGAGTCGACGCGGTCATGCTCGAAGCGCGAGCGACCGTCTTGACGAAGCGTTCGATCAAAACCAGCGCTAAGCTCGCCGGCATCGACATCGCGATCGCCTGCATGGACCTCACCACGCTCGAAGGCAAAGATTCGCCCGGCAAGGTCCGTTCGATCTGCGCGCGCGCGATTTCACCGGCGCCCGGCGTGCGCAGCGTGGCTGCGGTCTGCGTCTATCCGACGCTGGTCCCGGAGTGCGTCCGCGCGCTGGTTGGAAGTTCGGTCCTGGTCGCATCGGTCGCCACCGCGTTTCCGAGCGGTCTCTCGCCGCTGGACGTCAAGCTGCGCGAAACGCGCGAGGCGGTCGCCGTCGGCGCCGACGAAATCGACATGGTCATCGATCGCGGCGCGTTTCTCGCGGGGCGTGAAAGCGACGTGTTCGACGAAATCGTCGCCGTCAAGGAAGCCTGCGGCAAAGCCACGCTCAAGGTGATTCTCGAGGTCGGCGAACTCGGATCGTACGTCGCGATTCGGCGCGCGAGCGACATTGCGATCGAAGCCGGCGCCGACTTCATCAAGACCTCGACCGGCAAGATCGGCATCTCGACGACGCCGGGGATCGCGCTCTTGATGAGCGAGGCGATTCGCGATCACTACCGCGCGACGGGCCGGGTCGTGGGTCTCAAACTCGCGGGCGGCATCAAGACGACCAAATCCGCGCTCGGTTACCTCTCGCTCGTGAAGGAGACGCTCGGCGATGCGTGGCTGCATCCGGACCGCTTTCGAATCGGCGCCTCGTCGCTGCTCGACGACCTCTTGATGCAGCGCGAAAAAGAACTTACCGGCTCGTACTCCGGGCCTGCTTATGTGGCGATGGCTTGATATGAGTGCCGTTCTTCCCGGTTTCGATTACGCTCCCTCGATCGAATCGACCGCGCCGGTCACGATCCGCGATCGCTACGGTCTCTTCATCGGCGGCGAGTGGGTCGCGCCCGCGAGCGGCGAGCACTTCGCGACGGTCAATCCGGCGACCGAAGAGCAGTTAGCCGAAGTCGCGTTCGCCGACGCCGCCGATGTGGACCGCGCGGTTCGTGCTGCGCGCAAAGCGTACGACAAGTACTGGCGCAAGATGAAGCCTTCGGAGCGCGCCAAGTACGTCTTTCGCCTCGGCCGCGCCCTGACCGAGCGCTCGCGCGAATTCGCCATCCTCGAATCGATGGACGGCGGCAAGCCGATTCGCGAATCGCGCGACTTCGACGTCCCGCAAGCGGCCGCGCACTTCTTCTATCACGCCGGCTGGGCCGACAAGCTCGAGTGGGCGATGCAAGGCCCCGAGCACCCGAAGTCGCTCGGCGTGGTCGGCGCGATCGTCCCCTGGAACTTCCCGCTCTTGATCGCGACCTGGAAGGTCGCGCCGGCACTCGCCTGCGGCAACACGGTCGTGTTGAAGCCGGCCGAGACCACGCCGCTGACCGCGTTGTTGCTCGCGCGCGTCTGCGAGGAAGCGGATCTGCCGCCGGGCGTCGTCAACGTCGTCACGGGCGACGGCCGCACCGGCGGCGCGCTCGTCGAACACCCGGATCTCAATAAGCTCACGTTCACGGGCTCGACCGAAGTCGGCAAGATGATCCGTCGTTCGAGCGCCGGCACCGGCAAGAAGCTCGCACTCGAACTCGGCGGCAAGGCCGCGCTCATCGTGTACGACGATGCGCCGCTCGATCAAACCATCGAAGGGATCGTGAGCGCGATCTACTTCAACCAGGGCCACGTCTGCTGCGCCGGCTCGCGTCTGCTCTTGCAAGAGAGCATCTACGACGAAGTGGTCGAGCGGCTGCGCGCACGCATCCAAACCTTGCGCCACGGCAACCCGCTCGATAAGAACACCGACATCGGTGCGATTAACTCGCGCATGCAGCGCGACAGAATCATCGAACTCGTCAACAGCGGCATCGCCGAAGGCGCAAACCTGGTGCAGGCCTCGTGCTCGCTCCCCGATCGCGGTTTCTGGTTTCCGGCCTCCTTCTTCACCAACGTGCAGCCGACGCACCGCATCGCGCGCGAAGAGATCTTCGGGCCCGTGCTTTCGATCATGACGTTCCGCACGCCCGACGAAGCGATCGAGCGGGCCAACAATCTGCCGTACGGATTGAGCGCCGGTATCTGGACCAACAACGGCCAGCTCGGAATGTACACGGCCCAGCGCATGCAAGCCGGCGTCGTCTGGTGCAACACGTTCAACCAATTTGACCCTAGCTCGCCCTTCGGCGGTTATAAGGAGTCCGGGTACGGTCGCGAGGGCGGCCTGGCCGGCCTTCGCGACTACCTGCGATAGAGTTCCGCGTGTTTGGGTATATTTCGCTATGCTGACCTCGGCGCGCACCAACAACTTGCTGGATCGCGCTGCGCTCCGACGTTGGTATCTCTCGAATCGCAACCGTACTTCCGCTCTGTTTCGGCTCTTCGAACCAGGCGCGTACTACGACCGACCGATACCGCTCAGACATCCGCTAGTGTTCTACGATGGACACTTGCCGGGGTTCAGCTATAACAAATTGATGCGCGAGGCCCTGGGCGCGCCGTCGATCAACCCGGAGTTCGAGCAGCTCTTCGAGCGCGGGATCGACCCGTCGGACCTAACCGATGCGAAGCGTCACGAACGCGAGGCCTGGCCGGAGCGGTCCGAGGTCCAAGCCTTCGGAGTCGCCTGCGATGTTGCGATCCTGCAAGCCCTGGCCTATGCCGATCTGAGCGGCGAAAGTTCGCCGTTGCTCGAGGGTGCACACGCCGTGCTGACGATCCTCGAACACGAGGAGATGCATCACGAGACGTTTCTCTATATGCTGCATCGCTTGCCGCTCGCGCGCAAGCGCCCCAACGTCCGGCGCGACGACGCCTCGGAACGCCCGCCTCACCTAACCGGGCGAGTTGCGGTTCCGGCAGGGCGTGCCACACTCGGCGTGCGGCGCGATGCGATCCCGTTCGCTTGGGACAACGAGTTCGATGAGTCCGTCGTCGATGTCGCGGGGTTTGAGATCGACGCCAACAACGCGACCAACGGCGACTGGCTCGCCTTCGTCAAAGCCGGCGGTCCGCTGCCGAAGTTCTGGATCGAACGTGACGGCGAGTTTCGTTTGCTCGGTATGTTCGAGGAGTTGCCGCTGAAGCACTCGTGGCCGGTCTACGTGACGCAAGCTCAAGCCGCGGCGTACGCTGCGTGGCGCGGCGGACGCGTGATGACCGAGGCCGAGTATCATCGCGCGGCGTTCGGCGCGCCCGGCGGTGATGAGCGCGCCTTTCCGTGGGGCGATGCCGCCCCCGATGCACGAATTCACGGAAACTTCGACCTTCGCCGCTACGACCCGGAATCGGTCGGCATCTCGCCGGCCGGAGCGAGCGCGTGGGGCGTGCACGATCTGATCGGCAACGGCTGGGAGTGGACGTCGACGAAATTCGGCCCGCTCGCCGGCTTCGCGCCGCACCCCTCGTATCAGCAGTACTCGGCGGACTTCTTCGACGACGCGCACTACGTGATCAAGGGCGCATCGCCCGTGACGTCGCGCGACCTCGTGCGGCGCAGCTTTCGCAATTGGTACCGCCCGGAATACCCGTACGTCTTCGCGACGACGCGCGTCGTCTACTAGGGGCGCGCTTTCGCCTGGAGAGTCGCGACCTTCGTGCATGCGAAGGTCAGCACTTCAATCTGGTTATTCTTATCGTCCGTGCCGAAGTCGGCGACGATGGACTTCTCGCAGACGCTCGTCGAGACGATCGCGCCATTCTTGCGCGCTTGCACGACGAGACGCATGTTGGGCGGCTTGAGCGTATCGAACAGTCCTTTTATATCGGCGTTGCTGGCCGGGCGCGTCAGCCTTACGGTGGCGTAGCCGGTTCCGCCAGAACTATTGAAGGAAATGCCGTCATAGAGTCCGGTCTTACTCTTACCACTCACGGAATGATCCCAGGATCCCAGGTTCAGCGTTCCATACGTCACGTTGAAGGTGACGATCCCTGACGATTGTACCGCCAGGGGGACGCCGAACACGAATGAGATCGAGATCAGGGCCGCCATAAACCGTCGCATCCTCAAGCTCCTCATGCCGCTTTTTTCAGCGGCGCCGGCCGAAGACCCTTGGCCGAGGTGTTCGGAGTTAGTTCGCGCCGGCGTACGCGTTGAGCGCGTACTGCGCGACCATTCGCTGCGTGTTGAAGAACGAGCCGTTGAGCGCGATCGCGCTCCGGCGAACACGCGCGAACGCATCCTGCTCGCGATAAAACGTCGTGGCGATTCGTTCCAGCGCATCGTAGAGCGAAGCTGCATCGGCGCTCCGATCGCTCGCCGTATCGTCGCCGCCGATCGCCCAGCCGGTCACACCCTCGATGCAGCCCTCGACCCACCACCCGTCCAAGACCGAAAGACTGGGCACGCCGTTGAGCGCCGCCTTCATCCCGCTCGTCCCGGAAGCTTCGAGCGGGCGTGTCGGCGTGTTCAGCCACACGTCGACGCCGGCGACCAGCTTGGCCGCGAGCGCCATTTCGTAGTTCTCGAGATAGACCATCCCAATCGGCGAACGCAGCGCACGGCGCGCTTCGAACACGCGCCGAATCATCTCACGCCCTTCGGAATCGTGCGGATGCGCCTTGCCGCCGTACGCGATTTGGATCGGTCCGATGCGCTGCGCGATGTCGTGTAATCGTTCGATATCCGCGAACAGCAGGTCGGCTCGTTTGTAACCGGCGGCCCGGCGCGCAAACCCAAGCGTCAGCACGCCGCGCTCGAAGACCGCGCCCGTTCGTTGCCGAATCTCCTCGATCAGCGCTTCTTTGGCGCGCGCGTGAGCCTCTTCGATCTCGTACAGCGGAATCGCCTCGACGTAGCGCAGATACGTATTGTCGCGCCGCCAGCCGCCGACGTGAAGGTCGAAGAGCTGCGCGAACGGCGGCGACGTCCACGTCGCGGCGTGGACGCCGTTGGTGATGGCATGGATCGGATAGTGTGGAAACAACTCGCGCGAGACCTCACCGTGGCGGCGCGCGACGCCGTTCACGTAGCGTGCTCCGCGCAACGCCAGGTGCGTCATATCGAGGTGACCGTCGTCCAGGGCGCCGAGCGCGCCGAGCAGTGCCGTTCGCCGCTCGCCCAATACCTGGCGGACCAGATCGTACGGAAAGCGATCGTGACCGGCCGGGATCGGCGTATGCGTTGTGAACACGCAGTGCTGCCGCACCAATTGGACGTCCTCGTCGCTCGGCTCGCTTCGCTGCTGCTGCGCCAAATGTTCCTCCAGCAGTTGCAGGACGAGAAGCGCGGAGTGCCCTTCGTTCAGGTGATAGGTCGCAATCCCGTCCCGATCCAAAGCGCGCACGAGCATCCGGCCTCCGATGCCGAGGATCGCTTCCTGCGCCAAACGATAGCGCGAGTCGCCGCCGTAGAGATGATCGGTCAACCGCCGGTCGCCCTCGTCGTTCTCCGAAAGATCGCTATCGAGCAGATAGACCGGGACGCTCGCGCCCGAGGCTCCGCGCATGCGGTAGCGCCACGTGCGAAGCGCGATGCGCCGCCCCTCGATCTCGACTTCGAGAGCGATATCGATCGGCTCGAGCCGCGCTTGGGGGTCCCAATTTTCGGGTTCTTCGCGCTGATTGCCGTGTTCGTCCAAGTGCTGATGAAAGAATCCGGCACGATGCACCAAACTGACGGCGAGCATCGGCAGCCCGAGGTCCGCCGCCGAACGGATCGTGTCGCCCGCCAGAATGCCGAGGCCGCCGCTATAGGTCGGCATCGTGGGCTCGTATGCGATCTCCATCGAAAAATATGCGATGCCGGACTGGTTCTGGTTCACGTCCTCAACTTTCCGGTACCCGTAGCGACGCGAGGCATCGGCGCGGCACGTGAATAACGGTGCTGCGCATGTGCGTCGATTCGTCGCGATCCCAATTATTCGGTCGAGCGGATTTTTTCGCCGTCATGGCCGCCGCCGCGTTGCCGTTTGCTGCGGCGTCAAGCTTGACGGCGCCTGCGGACGCAGCCGAGCGCGCGCCGGCGCCCTCGCTTGCAGCGCCGGCCGGGCTACGGCCGGGCAACGCCCGCGCGGCCCGCATCGCCGCGATCTCGCCTTTCGTGCGTGAGACCAGCGCCGCCATCACGCGGCTCGCAAATTCGATTGAGGACGGCGCGCTGCGCTCGAGCGTCCTCGCCCTCCTTGGGGATACTCGCCCCGCTTACGCGCAGCGCTATCCGACGCTCGAGTCGAGGAGCGCGCTTCGTGACGCACTCGTGCGCGAAGGTTTCGTCGCCGCCGGCACCGCCGTCGAAGGCATCTTCCCGCCCGGCACCGAGGCCGGCGCCGCGCACGCGCCGCTTCCGTTTTGGGCGACCGCCGGTTCCGGTGAAAACTCGCATCATTCATATCCCGGCGGCCTTGCGGTCCACGAATACTTCAACGCGACGCTGGCCACGACGCTCGCAGCCACGTACGATCGCGTCTATTTCAACGGAATCGCCTCGCTCGATCGCGATATCGTGGTCGGCGCCGCGCTGTACCATGACATCATGAAAGCCGTCGTCTTCCAATGGAATAACGACGGAACGTTAACGGCCGAAACGACGATCGCCGCAACCGGCGGACATCACGTCCTCTCGGGTGCCGAAGCGATAGCGCGGGGCCGCTCGGCTCGGTTCGTCATCGCCCTCTTGTCGGCACACGCCGCGCCGTCGCTCGGCGACGAAAGCAAGGTCGCGGACTGGTGCCGCGCCGCCGCACTGATCGCGGGTGTGGATCCGATCGCGTACGGTTTGCTCAAGCGCGACGGCGCGAATTACGTGCTGAGCGCGGCCTTCGTGCCGCTCGAGGCGTTCGTGAACTATCTGAGCGATCACGATTACGTGCTCTCGATCCACGCCGTGAGAGCCGTCCTCCCCGAATTGCGCCGGCTCGCCCCGCGCTATCCCGGGTATCGATCGTTCGCGTGGTTTAAGAACGCCGTCCTCGCCCACCACTCCGCGATCGCGCTCTACCAGACACTAACCCGCGACGGGCCGAACGTCTTCGATCGCGCGGTCCAAACTTTTGCGGAACGTCATCCATCGGCCGTCTGATCCGGGGACTTGGCCGAATCCGGCTTTTCGCGGTATACTGTCGGCGATGACATTCTATGAATCGAGCCTGCCATAGCCGGCCGCGGCTCCCGCAAGGTCAGGACCCCGCGCCCCCCCTCGACCGACACTTCCGAAAAAGAGGCGCCCCTCGAGCTCTTCGGCACCATCAAACAGGTTTTTCCCAGTACGACGTTCTCGGTCGAACTGGAGAACGGCCACACGATCTTGGCGCATATCGCCGGCCGTCTGCGCCGTCACCGCATCAAGATTTTGCCGGGTGACCGAGTGGACCTCGAGATGTCGCCCTACGATCTCACCAAAGGCCGTATCGTCTATCGGTACCGTGCCGGCGAGGCTCGGCGCTCGACCTCAGCCTAGGAACCGGAGCCCGCCGCAGAGCGGGCTTCATGCTTTTACGCAGCCATCCGCTTCTTCAATTCCGCATCCAGTGCGTCGAGAAATGCTTCGGTGGTCAACCACGTTTGATCGGGGCCGATGAGAATCGCGAGATCCTTGGTCATCTTGCCGCTCTCGACCACATCCACGCAGACCCGTTCGAGCGTCTCGGCAAAACGCACCACATCGGGCGTGCCATCCATGCGTCCGCGATGCGCGAGCCCGCGCGTCCAGGCGAAGATCGAGGCGATCGGATTGGTCGAGGTCGGCTTTCCCTGTTGATGCAGACGGTAGTGCCGCGTAACGGTGCCGTGCGCGGCTTCCGCTTCGATCGTCTTACCGTCGGGCGTCATTAAGACCGAGGTCATTAAGCCGAGCGATCCATAGCCTTGCGCGACGGTATCGGACTGCACGTCGCCATCGTAGTTCTTGCACGCCCAGACGTACTTGCCGCTCCATTTGAGACATGCCGCGACCATGTCGTCGATCAGACGGTGCTCGTAGAACGCGCCGGCCGCCTCGAAGCGCGCCTTGAACTCCGCATCGTAGAGCTGCTGGAAGATCTGCATGAAGCGGCCGTCGTACGTCTTTAGGATTGTATTCTTGGTCGAGAGATAGACCGGCCACTTGCGTTGTAATCCGTAATTGAAACAGGCGCGCGCGAAACCGCGAATCGACGCGTCAACATTGTACATCGAGAGCGCGATACCGGGGCCTTCAAAGGTGAAGACATCGCGTTCGATCGCGGGGCCGCCGTCGGCGGGCGTGAACGTGAGTTTCAATTTTCCGGCGCCCGGGACGGCGATCTCGGATGCGCGATACTGATCGCCGAAGGCGTGGCGGCCGATCACGATCGGATCCGTCCAGGTCGGCACGAGCTTCGGGACGTTCTTGCAGATGATCGGCTCGCGAAAGACCGTCCCGTCGAGCTCGTTGCGGATCGTGCCGTTGGGTGACTTCCACATCGCCTTGAGACCGAATTCCTTGACGCGGCCTTCGTCGGGCGTAATCGTCGCGCACTTGACCCCGACGCCAAACTGCTTGATCGCGCGCGCGGCGTCGAGCGTTACCTTGTCGTCGGTCGCGTCGCGCTGTTCGATGCTGAGGTCAAAATACTTGAGGTCGATATTGAGATACGGGAGGATCAATTTTTCTTTGATCATCGCCCAGATTACTCGGGTCATCTCATCGCCGTCGAGCTCGACGACCGGGGTGGTGACGTCTATCTTCTGCACGCCGAGTTCATTACGCATCGAAGCCAGGTTTTCTTCGTGCCCGCGCGGGATTGGAGCCGTCGTGAGCACCGAACCGGCGGCGCCGCGGCAGCGGATCGTCAGCCTCCTGCCGAGCGCGACCGAGATCGTCTACGCTCTAGGCCTCGGCGAGCGGCTCGTCGGCGTGACTCACGAGTGCGACTTTCCCGCGAGCGCCAAGAACAGACCGCAGCTCACGGCGAGCGCTCTGCCGCCGGGGTCGACCTCGGCCGAGATCGACCGGCACGTTCGCAAGAGTCTTCATCAGGGCTCGAGCCTCTATGTTCTCGACGCGGATCTGCTCGAACGTTTAGCTCCGGATCTGATTATCACGCAAGAACTCTGCAAGGTCTGCGCTGTCTCCTATGAGATCGTCGCACGCGCCGCCAAACGCTTGCGCGGCGATCCGCGCATCATCTCACTCGAGCCCTCGAGCCTCGAGGACGTCTACGCCAACATCGGAACCGTCGGCTCGCTAACCGGCGTGGAAGACGCGGCGCGGGACGTCGTCGCCGGTCTGCGCCGCCGCGCGGAGCAACTTGCGCGGCATGTCGCCGGTCGCGCGCGGACGCGAACGCTCGTCTTGGAATGGACCGATCCGCCGATGAGCGGCGGTCACTGGACGCCAGGTCTCGTCGAACTCGCGGGAGGCGAACCGTTACTCTCACATCCCGGAAAAAATTCGCAAGTCCTCGAATGGGACGCGATCGCGCGTGCCGACCCCGATGTGATCCTCGTCGCACCATGCGGATACGACCTCGAAAAATCTCTCGTTGCGGTCGCGGAGCTCGATACGAATAGCGTCTGGCATGAGTTGCGCGCGGTTCGCGAAGGTCGCGTCATCACTCTCGACGGCAACGCATACGTCAATCGTCCCGGACCTCGCCTCATCGACAGCGCGGAAATCTTCGCTAGCGCACTTTTCGCCGAACCGTACGGCGCCGCGCTGACGGACCCGAACGCCATGCGCTAAGGGCGTAACTCGAGCGATTCGATCTTCGCCTTCGCTACCGCGGCGTCGCTGAACGGTAGCGGCACGAGCGCCTGCGAGAGCCAGACCGGAGCGCCGTCGAGATAGTGCACCGAACCCGGTTGGCCCGACTCGCCTAGCGGAATGACGACGCCGCCGGCATCCCAGTTTCCTATATCCCAGACCGCGCGAAAGCTCTGCGACACCGAACCGCCCTGCACGTGCGGCGAGAACGCGTCGCCGTGCCCGGGAAAACGCGCGCCGTTCCATCCGGTAAATCCGAACGAGGAGATCGGATGCTTTGCGATCCGCGCCGCGACCTCGCCCCACGTCTTGTCGAGCCGGCCATTTTGGCGGAGCACCGCCATCGCGTCCGTAGCGCAGCCGGCGAGAAAAGCGTCGTAGTCGTCGCCCGGCACCCAGCCCCGCGGATGCTCGCGTACTATCCGCAGAACGATCACGAGCGCGGTTCCGGAGTTTCCGTCCAGATAGCGTGCCGCCAAATCGGGCGCGAGGTGCGCGCGTACAATTCGGTTGGACGCCGCGATGCGCAAGGCCGAAGCATAGACCGCCGCCTTCGAACCCTCGCTAAATTGGCCGTCAAAATCTTTCAGCGTCGCGGCCAGGCGCGCGAGATCCGGATTGTTCCTGACACCGGTCCGTTGCAATGCCGCCACGGTGGCGCGCGCCAACTCGCGTTCGCCGATCGACGTGACGTCCGCCTGAATCGCCGAAAAGGCCGCGACGTCGTATGGTCTCTTTCCGGTCCGGAGCATCGCCGCGATGCGCGCGGCGCGATACGGCGGCGCGAAGCCTGCGCTCAAAAGGTACGGATAGCCGGCGCCGTAGACGCGATTGTTCGCCGAAAAGACCAGCGCATTGCGCGCGGCCCGAACGCGCGGGAGCTGTGCGAACGGCACGCTGCGTTGCGCTACGGCCCGCTTCGTGCCGTCCAGCGCGAAGCGGCCCCACGCGTCGTCGAGCCAAACATCCCCCGCCATCGCGTAGGCGGCGTTTCCCGCATCGTCGGCGAGGACGAAGTTTTGTGTCGGTCCGGGATACTTCGCGAGCGACTGCATCGCTTCGGCGATGCTCCCGGCACGTTCGAGCCCGCTGAACGTATCGAATCCCGCGCGACGATCGCGCTCCCCCGTCCACGCGACCGCGTAGCGATCGACACCGTTCGCGGTCATGAGGAAACCGTGACGCGTCGCGAGATAGTCGCGCGTGACGCTCTTCCCAAACCGGACGTTGAACGTCTCAGTCCGGTGGGTCGCCCGCATCCAGCGGCCGTCGGCGAGATACTGATCCGAATCGACGCTTCGAAAGCGCTCGCGGAAGAGCGCGGTGCTCGCGATAGTTCCGTTCGTCGCACCCCACGCAAGGTGTTCGTTGTGTCCCAAGATGATGCCGGGGACGCCGGCCAACGTCGCACCGGCCGCATGAAATCCCGGCGCTTTCAAGTCGGCGAGATACCAAACTCCCGGGATGCGCAAGGCGAGGTGCGGGTCGTTGGCGAGCAGCGCGCGATGCGTCGCCGTCAGCGCAGCGCCCGCCGCGAACTCGTTGCTGCCGACACCGCGACGGTCCGGAGCTTCTTCCAGCGCAATCGTATCTCTGGTTTCGGGAAGCATCGCGCTCGATAGTAAGGCCGGCAGCGGTGCGACCGGCGCGTGCGCCGGCGATGTCGTCGGCGCGTCGAAGAGCGGATCGGTGATCGGATAGAAGGCATCCAATCCGCGCTCGCCGAGTGCCGTCGCAATATCGGCTCGTGTCGCAACGTCGTCCCAGGTATCGGCCAGCGCGAGCACGGTTGAGAAGGATGCAAACAATGAATCGCGGCCCGTCCACGGCTCCGGCCGGTATCCGAACGCACGGAACTCCGGCGGCAGAGGCCGTGTCCGGATCGCCGCGTTCACGCCCGCGGCAAAGGCATCGAGGTCTTCGCGTTCGCGCGGCTTGAGACTCGCTTCTTCTTGCGCGATGACGCTTGCGACATCGAAGATCCGAGCCTCTTCATCCGCGGGGAGCGCGACCGATCCGAAGACCTCGGCGAGGCGGCCCGTCACGGCCCGGCGGTAGATATCGATTTGAAAGAGCCGGTCGGAACCTTGGACGTAGCCTTCAGCGAAGAATACGTCGCGCTCGTTTTGCGCGCGGATGTGCGGAATGCCGCGCGCATCACGATCGATCTGGACCGGAGCACGCAGATCGAAACCGGTCCGCGTGCCGGCCGCGGTTTGCGCCCCGGAATGCACGCCGTCGAAAACGTACGCGACGAAGCCGAGCACGCAGAGCGTCACTACCGCTAGCGCGCCCCCAAGAACAATCAGTATCCGCCGCATCCGCGCCTGATTGCTTCAGACGCCTCTCGTCACCTCGCTCGGCGCTCCATCCCGGCTACTTCGGAAGCATCGGACGGCCTTCGCGCGCGACGAGCAAGTCGTGCATATCGGCCGCGTGCTCTTCTTCGACGGTCAGGATATCCACCAGCATCTTGCGCGTCGTCGGGTCCTTGTCGCCGAAGAAACGGATCAATTCGCGGTAGTGCTCGACCGCTATCCGCTCGGCGATGAGATTCTCGCGGATCATATCGACAAGTTCTTCCGCATTCCCATACTCCGAAGCGGAGCGCGTGTTCAAACCCTTCGGATCGAAGTTCGGGGTGCCGCCGAGCTGGCTGATCCGCTCCGCAACCGACATCATGTGCTCTTGCTCTTCCTTGGCGTGCTGCAGGAACTCGGCTTTCACGCTCTCGCTATCGATGCCGTTCGCCGCGATAGCGTGCATCGTATAACGAAGGACGCAGACGATCTCGGTGGCGAGCACGCTCTGCAAAATCTCGATCGTCGCCTGGACGTCGCCCTCGTAGTTCGCAGTCACAGCGCCCTTATCGAGATGCTCTTTGGCCCGCCGGCGCAACTCTTGGACGTCGCTAAGGAATGGTTTATCCGCGTTCTTACTCATACCGAGCCCATACCCGCCGAAGCGGCTCTTTACCCGCTCTCCCCAAAACGGCTCCCCTATTCGCCGGCCAACCCATTCAGTCGATCGCGTTCGCGCGCCGCGGGGTCGCGATCGGCTGGGTCGCCGTAGCCTCCGCCGCCCGGAGTCTGAACGATGATCTCGTCGCCGGGGCGCAAATCGATGGTGGTTTTCGCCGGCAGCGTCTCCTCGGTTCCGGCAACGGGTCGCAGCGTATGTTTTCCGCGCGCACCGTCACCGCCGCCGTGTGTCCCGCTCGGCGCCACGCGGTGCCGCTCGGCCAGCAATGATAATCGAGCGCTGCCCGCGAGTAGCTCGAAACTGCGGACCAGCGCGTTGCCGCCGCGGAATTCTCCATCCCCGCCCGTATCCGGGGCGAACTCGTAGCGCGTCATGCGTATCGGAAGATACCGTTCCATCGCCTCGATCGGCGTGTTGAGCGTGTTGGTCATGTGCGTGTGAATGCCGTCGATACCGTCGGCGTTCGGACGCGCGCCCATACCGCCGCCGTTGGTCTCGTAGAATGCCCACGCCGTCCCATCGCTCGTCTCACCGCCGCACATCACGTTGGACATCGTCCCGTTGGAGAGCGCCGGCATCTTCCCCGGTGCCAATTGCGCGAACGCGCGCAACATGACGTCGCAGATGCGCTGCGCCGTTTCGACGTTGCCGCCCGCGACCGGCGCCGGCCGCCGCGGATTGAGCAGCGAGCCGAGCGGCGCCCGCGCTTCGACCGGCCGGAAACACCCCTCGTTCATCGGAATCGTCGGATCCGTCGCAGCGCGGATCACGTAATGCACGCCTGAAAGCGTTACGCCTAAGACGGCGTTGATCGGAAACGGAACCTGCGCATCGGTTCCTTCGAAATCGACGTCTATCGTTCCGTCGCGCGTGCGAACGCGTGCTCGCAGATGCAGCAGCGGACCATCGCCCGGTGGCTCGAGCACGTCCTCGACCCAGACGTCGCGATCGCCGAAGACGCGTAGCGCGGCGCGCATGCGACGCTCGCTCTCGTCTAGAATGCGTTCGATTGCGGCGCAGAAGATCGCGAGGCCGTAGCGCTCGATCGTCTCGAGCACGCGGCGCTCGCCGGTCACGTTGCCCGCGATCTGCGCTTTCAAGTCGCCGCTGCGAGGCTCCGGGGTGCGCGAGTTCGCGCGGATCAGCTCGACCGTCTCTTCGTTCACGCGGTCGCCGATCATGAGGCGCATCGGCGGGATCACGAGGCCCTCGGCCATCAGCTCGCTCGCATCGGCCGACATCGAACCCGGGACGCTGCCCCCCACGTCGGTGTGGTGCGCCTTGCTCGCGGCGTAGCCGACGAGCGACGGCGGCGCGCCCTCGCCGCGTAGAAAGATCGGCCGAATCACCGTGATATCGTTGAGATGCGTTCCCGAGATATACGGATCGTTCACGACCCACATATCGCCTGGGTCCATCCCTCGCCCACGTCGCTCCAAAGCCCGCAACGTTTCGCGTAACCCCCAGGGCAGCGAACCTAGGTGAACCGGGATATGTTCGGCCTGCGCGATCAGGCGTCCGAAACGGTCGAAGATCGCGCACGAATGGTCCAACCGCTCTTTGATGTTCGGCGAGTACGCCGCGTTGCGCACCGCGATCCCCATCTCTTCGCTCGCGTAGATCAGCGACGACTTGATGACCTCGGTCGTGATCGGATCACTCATGCGCCTTCTCCATCACGAGGTTGCCAAAACGGTCGACGACCGCGTTCCAACCGGGCGCGACCAGCGTGCACGAATCGTACTGTTCGACGAGTGCCGCGCCGGTGAGGCGATTGCCCGATCGCAACCTCGCGCGATCGTAAACGGGCGCCGCGATGCGGCCGTGGCCTTCGAGGTAGACGCTTCGCATTTCGAGCACGGCCTCGGGCGACGCCTGTTCGCCGGCATCGTCGCCGAGCACGGCGAGCGGCGGCTTCGGAACGACTCCTACCGCAGTCGATCGCGCGGCCACGACTTCGACCGGCTCCTCCGGCGAGGAATATCCATACGCGCGGGAATGCCGATCGTGAAAATCTTCGAGGGCGCGCGCGAACGCCACGTCATCGAACGGGACGGTCGCGGGCACGGTGAGTTCAAAACTCTGTCCCAGGTAGCGCACATCGAGTTCGCGGATGAACGTCATATCGCTTTGGGCGACGCCTTGGCGATCCAAAGTGCCGGCGCCGCGTGTCTCCATCGTCGCGAAGGCAGCCTCGATCTGCTCGGGATTCAGGCTCGTAGAGACCGCTACGATCGAATTGACCGCGGTCGTGCGGATATCGGCCGCAAGCAATCCATAAGCACTGAACAATCCCGGATCGCGGGGCACGACGATGCGCGGAATGCTCAGCTCGGTGGCCAGCGCGCATGCGTGCAACGGGCCGCCGCCGCCAAAAGCCATGAGCGTGAACTCGCGCGGATCGTACCCGCGTTCGACGGTGACGATACGCAGAATCTTTGCCATCTCGGTATCGACCAACTGCACGATTCCGGCCGCTAAGCGTTCGAGATTCAGTTCCGGCAGCTGCGGCAAGAGCGTTTCGAGCGAAGCGCGCGAGCGCGCCGCGTCGATCTTCATCGCGCCGCCGAGCAGCGCGCGCGGGTTGAGGCGGCCGAGAACGACGTTGGCGTCGGTCACCGTCGGCTGCATGCCGCGCCCATATGCAGCCGGGCCGGGATCGGCGCCGGCCGAAAGCGGTCCGACGCCGAGCGCGCCGCCCGCGTCGACGGACGCGATCGTGCCGCCGCCCGCGCTCACTTCGGCCAGGTCGACGAAAGGAAAACGCACGGGATAGCCCGAGCCCTTGACCGCGCGACCCGAATGCGAGCGCCCCGCCGCTTCGAACTCGTTGGCGATGTGCGGCTCGCCGCCCGTGATCGTCCCGGCTTTCGCCGTCGTGCCGCCCATGTCGAACGAGAGCACGTTTTCAATGCCGAGCCTGCGCCCGAGATAGGCCGCGGCGATGACGCCCGAGGCCGGTCCGCTCTCGATCATCGTTGCGGGCCGTCGTGCGACCATCTCGAGCGCGGCCATGCCGCCATTGGACTGCATCACGTAGATCGGCGCGTTCACCGAAAGCTCCAGCGCACGCGTCGCCAAGCGTTCGAGGTAGCCGCGCACGAGCGGTCCGAGCAGTGCATTGACCACGGTCGTACTCGTTCGCTCGTACTCGCGATATTCGGGATCAACCTCGCTCGAGAGCGAGACCGGCAACTCCGGAAAGCGTTCGCGCAACGCATCGCGCGTCGCTCGTTCGTGCACGTCGTTAGCGTAGGCGTGCAGATATGAAACGGCGACGGCGCGCGCGCCACTGCTCGCGATGCCCTCGAGAGCTTCATCGAGCGAAGCCGAATCGAGCGGCGTAACGACGGCTCCGAACGGATCCATGCGCTCGGTCACGCCGAAGCGAAAGCGCCGTTCGACGAGCGGAACGGGCCGGCGCACGAACAGATTATAGACCTCGCTGCGGTTCTGCCGGCCGATCTCGAGAACGTCACGAAATCCTTTGGTTGTCAGCAGCACGGTCCGGGGCAGTTCGAGATTGGTCTGGCCCAAGAGCGCGTTGGTCGCGATCGTGCTCGAGTGCGACAGCAGCGCAATCTCGTTCGGATCGGCGTCGCACAGCAACAACTCCAGCGCGTCGATCACGCCCTGTTCGGGCGCGCGGGGAGTCGACGGTACCTTCAGCTTCGTCAGCGCTCCGCTCGCCTCATCGAGTGCGATCAGATCGGTAAACGTCCCGCCGACATCGATGCCGACGCGCACGCGCCGCACGTTTTCCCTCACGCTGATCGTCCTGCGGCAGGCCGGGCGTCCAATCCCCCCCGAAGGGCACGTGTGGATTTTTTCGAGTTACGACCCCGTTGCCGAGGCTTAGACGACCGCGACCCTCGCTCGCCAAGGCCTGGGATACCAGGCGCCGAAGGCGGTCTGCCGATGAGTGCCGGCGTCTTCGTCCAACCGCTCGAGACTGAATTCTCTTTCAAAGCGAAGGCGTACGCCGCGTTACGCGAGGCGATCGCGCGCCTGAACATCTACGATGTGGACGACGAGATCCGCCTCGACGAGCGCCAGTTGGCGCACGAGCTGGGCGTGAGCCGCACGCCGATTCGCGAAGCGATGGCGCGACTCGAGCACGAGGGCCTGGTCCGCACGATGCCGCGCCGCGGAATCTTCGTCGTCCGCAAGAGCCGCCGAGAGATCATCGAGATCATTCACGTTTGGGCGGCACTCGAGAGCATGGCCGCGCGCTTGATAACGCTTCACGCGAGCGACGACGAGATTGCATCGCTTCGCCGGCTCTTCTCCACCTTTGCCGACGGCCAAGTCGCGGCTCAGATTGACGAGTACTCCGTAGCGAACATCGACTTCCATCAAGCGATTCTGGACCTGTCGCGCTCGGACGTGCTCAAACGTCTGGCGGATACGCTCTTCATTCACATGCGCGCGATCCGGCACCGGACGATCGTCGAGGATCACCGCTTCGAGCGCTCGATCATAGACCACATGCACATCATCGAGGCGCTCGAGAAGCGCGATACCGACCTCGCCGAACGGCTCGTCCGCGAGCACGCCCTGGAGCTGGCCCGTCACGTCGAGCGCCACGCCCATTATCTGAAGTAAAAGAGAGCGGCTCGGTCGCGGGGCGAATGACTCCAACCGCCCGCGGATAGGAATGGCCTCCGGGCTTGGCATAACGTATACCAATAACGTCGGACACTTATTCGTTAAGCGCAGATTCCCGCGCATCGAGGAGCACGGCATGGCACAGACGGCCTCTGGGATCACCGGTTTGCCACAGATGGATCAGCCCGTTCCCGAGAAAATTTCGGGCGGCCACTTGGTTGCGAAGGCTCTCAAGAACGAGGGCATCGATGTGATCTTCACGCTCTGCGGCGGCCACATCATCGACATCTACGACGGCTGCATCGACGAGGGCATCAAGATCGTCGACGTGCGTCACGAACAGGTCGCCGCACACGCAGCTGACGGGTACGCGCGCGTCACCGGAAAGCCCGGCTGCGCGGTCGTTACCGCCGGCCCCGGAACGACCGACGCGATCACCGGCGTCGCGAACGCATTCCGCGCCGAGAGTCCGATGCTCTTGATTGGTGGACAGGGCGCGCTCAACCAGCACAAAATGGGTTCGCTGCAAGATCTGCCGCACGTCGAAATGATGCGTCCGATCACGAAGTTCGCCGCCAGCGTCGTGACGACCGAACGCGTCGCCGATATGTGCGCGATGGCATTTCGCGAGTGCTTCAACGGTGCGTACGGTCCGTCGTTCCTCGAGATCGGTCGCGACATCCTCGATGGAAAGGTCGAGCTTTCCAAGGCCGTGATCCCCGCAGCCGGCAGCTACCGCGCCTCGACGAAGTCGATCGGCGACCCGGCGGCGATCGAACGGCTCGCCGATATTCTCTCGAAGGCCGAGCGCCCGTGCGTGCTGCTCGGCACCCAAGTCTGGACGACGCGCGGCACGGACTCCGCGATCGAGTTTTGCAAGAAACTCAACGTCCCGGCCTTCATGAACGGCGCGGGCCGCGGCACGCTTCCGCCCGGCGATTCGCACCACTTCCAACTGACGCGCTCGTACGCGTTCGATAAAGCCGACGTGATCGTGATCGTGGGAACGCCGTTCGATTTCCGCATGGGGTACGGTAAGCGTCTCAAGGCTAAGACTGTCGTGCAGATCGATATGAGCTATTCGACCGTCGGCAAGAATCGCGACGTATCGCTCGGCCTGGTCGGCGATGTCGGAGCGATCCTCGCGGCGGTGACGCAAGCCTCATCCGGTCGCATCGATAACGGCGCTGCGCGCCGCAAGGGCTGGCTCGACGAGTTGCGCGCCGAGGAGAATCGCCTGATCGAAGTTCGTCTGCCGAAGATCATGAACGATACGACTCCGATCCATCCGCTGCGCCTCGCCTACGAGATCAACGAGTTCCTAACCGAGAACACGGTCTTCATCGGGGACGGCGGCGACGTCGTCACCTCGGCCGGCGGCGTCGTGCAGCCCAAGCGCCCCGGTCACTGGATGGACCCCGGACCGCTCGGCACGCTCGGCGTCGGCGTTCCGTTCGCGATGGCGTCGAAATTGGCGCAACCCGAGAAAGAAGTCGTCTGCCTCTTCGGTGACGGCACGTTCAGCCTGACCGGTTGGGATTTCCAGACGATGATGCGCTTCGATCTGCCGTTCATCGGCGTCGTCGGAAATAATTCGTACATGAACCAAATCCGCTTCGGCCAGATTCAGAAGTACGGCAAGGAGCGCGGCGACGTCGGTAACTACCTCGGCGACGTCAAGTACGATCTGTTCGCAAAAATGCTCGACGGCTACGGCGAGGAGGTCCGCGACCCGCGTGAGATCCGCCCGGCTCTGGAACGCGCGCGCGCTTCCGGCAAGCCTTCGCTGATCAATGTTTGGATCGATCCGGATGCGTTCGCGCCCGGCACCATGAACCAAACGATGTACAAGTAAGGGTGAACGGCGCAGCTTCGTCCAAGGCGCTCGACGGAATCCGGGTGCTGGACATGACCCACGTTCAGGCCGGCCCATCGTGCACGCAGATCCTGGCTTGGCTCGGCGCCGACGTGATCAAGGTCGAGTTGCCCGGCCGAGGCGACATCACGCGCGCGCAACTGCGCGATAAGCCCGGTGTCGACAGCCTCTACTTCACGATGCTCAACTGCAACAAGCGCAGTATCACCCTCAACACCAAGACGAGCGCGGGCAAGGAGATCTTCACCCGGCTGCTGCGTCACTGCGATGTCATCGTCGAGAACTTCGGCCCCGGCGTGCTCGATCGTCAGGGCTTCAATTGGGAAAAGATCCAAGCGATCAATCCGAAGATCGTCTACGCCTCGATCAAAGGCTTCGGGCCGGGGAAGTATGTCGACTTCAAGGCCTACGAAACGGTCGCGCAAGCGATGGGCGGATCGATGTCGACGACCGGATGGGAAGACGGGCCGCCGACCAGCACCGGGTCGCAGATCGGCGACTCCGGCAGCGGCATCCATCTGGTCGCTGCGATCTTGGCGGCGCTTCTGCAGCGAACGCGCACCGGACGCGGCCAACGCGTCCAGGTCGCGATGCAAGATGCGGTCCTGAACCTCTGCCGCGTCAAGATGCGCGACCAGCAACGGCTCGCGCACGGTCCGCTGCGCGAATATCCCAACAAGACCTTTGGGAACTACGTCCCGCGTTCGGGGAACGCTTCCGGCGGCGGTCAACCTGGCGCTGCGGTGCGCTGCTCGCCGGGCGGAGCGAACGATTACGTCTACGTGATCGTGCAACCGCACGTTTGGGAGCCGCTGGTGAAGATGATCGGCCGGCCCGAATTAGTCGAGGATCCCGGCTTCGCGACACCCGAAGCGCGGCTCTCACATCTCGACGAGGTCTTCAGCATCATCGAGGAGTGGAGCAAGGGGTTCGACAAGTTCGCGGTCCTCGACAAGCTCAATGAAATCGACGTGCCGTGCGGTCCGATCCTCAGTACCGAAGATCTCATCGACGACGAGTCCTTGCGCGGCCGCATGATCGTGGAGGTCGAGCATCCCGAACGCGGGACGTTCAAGACGGTCGGCTGCCCACTCGTTCTCTCCGATTCACCCGTTCACATCGAGCGCTCGCCGTTACTCGGCGAACACAACGCCGAGATCTTGCGCGAGATCGAGTACGACACCGAGAGCCTAGAAGAACTACAAGCCGCGGGCGTTCTGTAGCGCCGCAGCGTTTTTAGGAGAAGAGCATGCCCTTAGACAAAGCTGCGGTCCGGTCGGTCCTTGACCGCGTCAGGTCGGAGAACCGGTCGTCCTTGACGGCGCCGGAAGCGAAGACGGTCTGCGACGCATACGGCATCCCAGTCCCCAAAGAAGGCCTCGCGACGTCGGCCGATGCTGCGGTGAAGCTCGCCGAAGGCATGGGCTTCCCGGTCGTCATGAAGATCGTCTCGCCCGACATTCTGCACAAGACCGAGGCCGGCGGGGTGATCGTCGGGGTCGCGAGTGGCGATGCGGCGCGCCGCGCCTACGACACGATCGTGGCGAGCGCCAAGAAATACAAGGCCAACGCTTCGATCGTCGGCGTTCAAATCCAGCAACAGCTTGCGACCGCTCAAGAAGTGATCGTCGGCGCAGTGACCGATCAGAGCTTCGGCAAGATCATCGCCTTCGGTCTCGGCGGCGTGTTGGTTGAAGTCCTCAAGGACATTACGTTCCGCCTGGCGCCGGCTTCGCGCGATGACGCCCTCTCAATGCTCGACGGCATCGCGGCCGCCGAGATTCTCAAGGGCGTGCGCGGCGCGCAACCCGTCGATCGCAACGCGCTCGCGACGATCATCGAGAACGTCTCGAAGCTCGTGACCGATTTCCCCGAGATCAGCGAAGTCGATCTCAATCCGATCTTCGCGCGTCCCGACGGCGCGACCGCGGTCGACGCGCGCATCGTCGTCGATTTCGATCCTCCCGAACCACGCCACCGGCCGTCGCACGACGACATCGTGCGTGCGATGAATCGCATCATGCGGCCCGAGGCGGTCGCCGTCATCGGCGCCTCTTCGGAAGAAGGCAAGATCGGCAACTCCGTGATGAAGAATCTGATCAACGGCGGCTACCAGGGCAAGATCTATCCGATCAACCCGAGTGCCGACGAGATTCTCGGACTCAAAGCCTATAAGACCGTCGGCGAAGTTCCGGGCGAGATCGACGTCGCGGTCTTCGCGATTCCGGCGAAGTTCGTTGCGGGCGCCCTCAAGGAATGCGGCGCGAAGAAGATTCCGGGCGCGGTCCTCATCCCGTCAGGTTTCGCCGAGACGGGCAACGTCGAGGGCCAACTTGAGATTCAGAGGATCGGCCGCGAACAGAATATCCGCCTGATGGGGCCGAACATTTACGGCTTCTACTACACGCCCAAACATCTCTGCGCCACGTTCTGCACCGCTTACGACTACCAGGGCAAGGTCGCGCTCAGTTCGCAGAGCGGCGGCGTCGGCATGGCGATCATTGGTTTCAGCCGCTCGGCCAAGATGGGGGTCTCGGCGATCGTCGGTCTCGGCAACAAAGCCGACATCGACGAGGACGATCTCCTGACGTTCTTCGAACAGGACGAACACACCGAAGCCGTCGCGATGCATATGGAAGATCTCAAGGACGGCCGCGCCTTCGCCGAAGTTGCGAAACGCGTCTCGAAGAAAAAACCCGTCATGGTGCTGAAGGCCGGGCGCACCGCGCTCGGTTCGAAGGCCGCCGCCTCACACACCGGCGCACTCGCCGGCAACGACAAGGTCTACGATGACGTCTTGCGCCAGAGCGGCGTCATCCGCGCGCGCGGACTGAACGAGCTGCTCGCGTTCGCTCGCGCCGTGCCGATTCTTCCGACCCCGAAGGGCGAGAACGTCGTCATCATCACGGGGGCCGGCGGATCGGGCGTCTTGCTCTCCGACTCGTGCGTCGACAACGGTCTGGGACTCATGAAGTTTCCGCCCGATCTCGACGAAGCGTTCAAGAAGTTCATTCCGCCGTTCGGCGCGTCGGGGAACCCGGTCGACATCACGGGTGGCGAGCCACCCAAGACCTATCAGAACACGATCCGCCTCGGCCTCGAGGACGATCGCATCCACGCATTGATCCTCGGATACTGGCACACGATCGTCACGCCGCCGATGGTCTTTGCGCGATTGACCGCCGAAGTCGTTGAGGAGTTCCGTAAACGCGGCATCAACAAGCCGGTCGTCGCCTCGCTCGCCGGCGACGTCGAAGTCGAAGAGGCCAGCGAGTACCTATTCGACCACGGCATTCCGGCCTATCCGTACAATTGCGAAACCCCGGTCGCGGTACTCGGCGCGAAGTACCGCTGGGCGCGCGGCGCGGGACTGATCTAGACCGCAGTGAAAGTCGTTATCCTCGCCGGGGGCCTCGGGACGCGGCTCGCCGAGGAAACGGTCATTCGCCCGAAGCCCATGGTCGAGATCGGCGGATACCCGATCCTGTGGCACATCATGAAGATCTACGCGGCCGCCGGGTTCCGCGAATTCGTCGTTGCGCTTGGCTACAAGGGCGAGATCGTCAAAGATTACTTCTTGAACTTCTTGACCCGCAGCAGCGATCTTACGATCGATCTCAAGGATGGCGCGGTCACGTTTGCGGATCGCAAAGCCCCGGATTGGCGCGTGCATCTCGTCGATACCGGGGCCGGAACGCAGACCGGCGGACGGGTCCTGCGGTTAAAGGATCTCTTGACCGGCGATCCATCATTCATGTTGACGTATGGTGACGGCGTCGCGCGAATCGATATCAAAGATCTTCTCCGCTATCACGAGAAACATGATCGCATCGCGACGATGACCGCGGTCAGACCTCCCGCGCGTTTCGGAACGCTCAACGTCGGCCCCGACGGCCTGGTTCAGGATTTTCGTGAGAAACCGCAAGTCAGCGCGGGCTGGATCAATGGCGGATTTTTTGTCTTTGGGCAAAAGATCTTCGACTATCTCCACGACGACTCCAGCGTCCTCGAGCATCGCTTGGAAGAGGTGGCGAGCAAAGACCAATTGGCGGCATATCCGCTCGACGGCTTCTGGCAGCCGATGGACACGATGCGTGAAAAACATCTCTTAGACGAACTCTGGGCCAGCGGACAAGCACCATGGAAAACCTGGGACACCGACTAGCCGGAACGACGATCTATGTTACCGGTGCGAATGGGTTCGTCGGCGGCTGGCTGACACGCGCCCTGCTGGACGGCGGAGCGACCGTCGTCGCCCTTCTTCACGAGGTTGACCCGCAGAGCGAATTCGTGCGGGCCGGCTTGAGGGAGCGAACCATCGCTATCGACGGGGTGTTGCAAGACTTCGACCTGCAACAACGAGTGTTTTCCGAACACCGGCCCTCGACCGTCTTCCATCTCGGCGCGCAGACGCTCGTCGGCAATGCGCTACTCGCGCCGCTAGAGACCTTCGAATCAAATATTCGCGGCACGTACACGCTCCTTGAGGCGGCCCGGCAGGCAAACACCGCAACCTCGATCGTCGTCGCATCTAGCGATAAGGCGTACGGCACGTTGACCGCAGAGCGATACGTCGAGGAAATGCCGTTGCGAGGCGAGCATCCCTACGACGTCTCGAAGAGTTGCACGGACCTTCTGGCGCACACCTATTGGCGCACGTACGCCCTACCCGTGAGCGTCGCACGCTGCGGCAACATCTACGGCGGCGGCGACATGAACTGGAGCCGCCTGATTCCAGGGACGATTCGCAGTCTGCTTGCAGGTCAGCGCCCGGTCGTACGCAGCGACGGCACGCTGGTCCGCGACTATCTGCACGTCGACGACGTCGTCCGCGCGTATCTCACTCTGGCCCTCAACACGGCGCCGCTCGCACTCGGCGGCCAAGCCTTCAATTTTGGCGCGGGGACCGAGAAGACGGTTTTGGAAGTCGTCGCTGACCTGCGCCGGTTGATGGATCGATCGTCGATCGAACCCGACGTACGGGCGGACGCGCGCGCGGAGATTCAAACGCAGGTGCTCTCGTGGGAGAAAGCGCGGACGGTTCTCGGTTGGCGTCCGGAGGTCGACTACGCAGCGGGTCTCGGCGAAACGGTTGCCTGGTATTCGCGTGCCCTAACCACGACGCGGGCGCAGCGGGAATAACGTCGGTGCGCATCCTCTTGACCGGGGCGACCGGCTTCGTCGGGTCCGAGGTCCTGCGCCAATTGCTCGCAGCGCAACACGAAACGGCCATCCTCGTTCGCAAGGGCAACGATCCATGGCGAATCACAACCATGCTCGACCACGTCCGGCGCATCGAAAGCAACGATCCGGCCTTTCGCGACGCGTCGGCCGCACTCGCCGATTTTCAACCGGAAGGCTGCTTGCATCTCGCCTGGGACGGGGTCGCAAGCGGCGAGCGCGACGATCCGAAGCAATCTCGCAACGTCGCCCTTACGAGTGCAACGCTCGAACTCGCGCGAGTGGCGGGCGTCAAGCACTGGATTGGGCTCGGCTCGCAGGCCGAACACGGGCGGCCTATCACGCGATATGGAACGGCGAAGCTCGCGAGCGCGATGCTCGCCAAACGTTATTGCGAGCGTTACGGGATACGCTTTGGATGGCTGCGACTGTTCGCAGCCTACGGGCCGGCCGAGAACCCCGAGTGGCTCGTGCCGTACGTTATCTTGTGCCTGCTAAGCGGCAAGCACCCGCGGCTTACCGCAGGCGAGCAGCGCCGCGACTACCTGTTCGTGCGGGATGCGGCGCGCGCGATCATCGCGCTGATGGAGCGACCGCGCGCCGCCGGCATCTTCGACCTCGGCTCGGGGCGCGCGGTAAAAGTTCGCGTCCTTGTGGAAACGATCCGCGACACGATCGATCCCGCGCTTCCGTTGCGCTTCGGTGAGGTGCCGTACGGACCGGAGCAGCGGACGAACTTAGAAGCAGCCATCGGCTCTCTCGCGAAGGCTACGGGATGGCAACCGACGACGTCGCTGGCCGACGGTCTGATCGAGACCGCGCGGTACTACCGTGAAAACCGCGGTCCATGCTAGCCGACCGTAGCTCGAGCGCGGAAGCGCAGGCTATTCGAGCCGCGATCCTGGAGAAAACGGCATCGTATTTTCAAGCGGCCTACGAGGAGCGCGCATTCCGCAGCGGCGAGGATAACGTTCCGGTCTCCGGCCGGCATTTCGACGAGCGCGAGTTGGTGTATTTGGTCGATAGCGCTCTCGATTTTTGGCTGACCGCGGGGCGCTTCGCAGAGCGATTCGAGCGCGAGTTCGCACGCTGGTTTGGAATTCGCGAGTGCGTGCTCGTCAACTCGGGCTCGAGCGCCAACCTACTGGCTCTTACGGCGCTTTCTTCACCAAGCCTAGGAGAGCGCGCGCTGCGGCCCGGCGACGAAGTCATCACCGCTGCGGCCGGATTCCCCACGACCGTTAACCCGATCGTGCAGCTGGGCTGTATTCCGGTCTTCATCGATAGCGAGCTGGAGACGCTCAACGGAGATCTCGCCCAGCTCGAAGCAGCCGTCTCGCCAAAGACGAAAGCCGTGATACTGGCGCACACGCTGGGCAACCCATTCGATGCCGAGCACGTTCGTGCGTTTTGCAAAGAGCGCGGGCTTTGGATGATCGAAGATACGTGCGACGCCGTCGGCGCCACCTGGAACGGTCAACAGGTTGGAACGTTTGGCGACATCGCGACCGTGAGCTTCTATCCCGCTCACCATCTGACGATGGGTGAAGGCGGCGCGGTGCTCACGCGCTCGCCCGCCCTGCGCAAGATCGTCGAGTCGTATCGCGACTGGGGTCGCGACTGCTGGTGCCTTCCGGGCAAGGACAATACGTGCGGTAAGCGCTTTGAATGGCAGCTCGGGACCCTTCCCGACGGATACGACCACAAATATACGTACAGCCACATCGGATACAATCTGAAGCTGACCGACATGCAGGCTGCAGTCGGCGTGGCGCAGTTGGAAAAGCTTGACGCGTTTATCGCAGCGCGGCGCCGTAATGCCGGCTTGCTTCGCGAAGCGCTCGCCGGCGTCGACTGGCTGAAGCTGCCGCTTGAGGGTCCGCAAGGAAGGTCGTCGTGGTTCGGTTTTCCCGTGCGCGTACTTCCCTCGGCGCCGCTGACGCGCAACGAACTCGTGCAAGAGCTGAACCGCCGAAAGATAGGTACGAGATTGCTTTTTGCCGGCAACCTGCTCCGGCAGCCCGCCTATCGCAACATCGAACACCGCAAGGTCGGCGAATTGCCGAATGCCGACGCGATCATGAACGACGTGTTTTGGGTGGGAACGTATCCGGGACTCGGCGCGGATCAAATGTCGTTCGTCGCCGAAAGCATCCGCGACGCGAGCCGTTCGAGGCCCTCGTAGTTTTGAGAGTCTGCGACTATCTGGCCAGCTTCTTGGCCGAGAAGCGCATCCCGGTCGCGTACGAGGTCGTCGGCGGGATGATCGTGCAGCTGCTCGACTCGATCGCGCTCAAGGGCCAGACGAAATTGATCAGTATGCATCACGAGCAGGCCGCCGCGTTCGCTGCCGATGGATTTGGCCGGGCCACCGGCCTCCCCGGCGTCGCGTTCGCCACGAGCGGACCGGGAGCGACGAATCTGCTGACCGGCATCGGAAGCTGCTATTTCGACGGCACGCCCGCAATCTTCATTACGGGTCAGGTAAACACACACGAGCAGCGCGGCGACCGGGCGGTGCGCCAGCTTGGCTTTCAGGAAACCGATATCGTATCGATGGCGCAGCCCGTGACGAAAGCGTCCTTTCGCGTTATCAATGCCGACGAGGTCCCCTCCGTCCTCGAGACGGCCTTTCAACTCGCGACCTCCGGCCGTCCGGGCCCGATCCTCGTCGACATCCCGATGGATATCCAACGCCGGCAGATCGTGCCGGCGAACGCGCCCGAGGTTGCAACCCAACCGCACGACGCTTGGGCCGACGGCGCCCTGCTCGAGCGCGTATTTGCCGCACTGCGCGCGGCCGAACGGCCATTGATCCTAGCCGGCGGAGGCATTCGCTCGGCGCGCGCAGCCGAATCGTTTCGACGCTTTGCCGATGCGGTGCACGTTCCGGTCGTCCATTCTTTGATGGGCGTCGATCTTCTGCCGGCGCAACATCCCGATCGCGTCGGCATGATCGGCAGTTACGGCAACCGCTGGGCCAATCACGCGCTGCACGAAGCCGACGCGCTATTGGTCCTCGGAAGCCGGCTAGACATTCGCCAGACCGGCGCCGACACTGCCGCATTTCGTGGAGAGCGCCCCTTTTTTCACGTCGATGTCGATGCGGCCGAGATGAACAACCGCGTAACGGGCGTCGTCGCCATTCGCGCCGAGCTGAAAGAGTTTCTCGCGAATCGGCCGGAACGCCCGCTGCACGATCGCGAAAGCGCGTGGTGCCGTAAAATCGCAGCGTTGCACGCGCGGTGGCCAGATATCGCGGAGCTGGGCGACCGCTTCGAGATCAATCCGAATACCTTGATGCACATGATTTCGGCAGCGGCCAGCAACTCCGCCGGTTACGTCGTCGACGTCGGACAGCATCAAATGTGGGCGGCGCAGTCTCTCCAGCTCTCCGCTGGGCAGCGCTTCCTCACATCGGGCGGCATGGGCTCGATGGGCTTTGCGCTTCCGGCGGCGATCGGCTGGGCAGCGGCCGAGCGGCGGATGCTCACGGTCATCGCTGGAGACGGCGGCTTTCAATGCAATATACAAGAGCTTCAAACCGTGACGAGAAACCAGCTTCCGCTGAAGATCGTCATCCTAAACAATCGGACTCACGGCATGGTGCGGCAATTCCAGGAAACGTACTTCGAAAAGCGTTATCAATCCACGGTGGACGGTTATAGCGCACCGAATTTTTCACACGTCGCCAAGGCGTATGGGATTCGGAGCGAACGAGTCACCCGTAAGAGCGAGCTGGAAAGCGCGCTCGCGATGCTGTACTCGGACGACGCGCCGGCGCTCCTCGAGATCATGATCGACACGAACGCGAACGCCTATCCGAAACTGGCGTTTGGAAAACCGATTACAGAGATGGAGCCACTCGCGCAGCCGGTCGGAATGGAAAGCACGTGAGCCGGCGGCTGATCAGCATCGTCTCGCCCTGCTTCGACGAAGAAGACAACGTGGAAGCATGCTACGACGCCGTCCGCGCCCTCTTCGCGCGGGAGGGCCCGCTAGCCGGCTACGATTACGAGCATGTATTTGCGGACAACAGTTCGACCGACGGCACCGCTGCTCGGCTGAAAGCGCTCGCCGGCAGCGATCCTCGCGTCAAGATCATCGTCAATGCTCGCAACTACGGTCCCTTTCGTTCGACCTTCAACGCGCTGCGGCACACTAAAGGCGACGCCGTCGTGCCCATGCTGCCGGTCGACCTGCAAGATCCGCCGCAACTCATTCCGGAGTTTGTGCGTAAGTGGGAGGAAGGCTACCTGCGCGTCTACGGCGTTCGACAGAAGCGCCGCGAGAGCTGGCTCATGCGTTTCATGCGACGCCGTTACTACTGGTTGGTCAACAGGCTTTCGAACATCGAGATCCCGGAGAACGTCGCCGAATTTCAGCTACTCGATCGCGCGATCGTGCGCTCCCTCTTGCGCTTTCGGGACTACTACCCGTACATCCGCGGAATGATCGCCAACATCGGGTTCAATCGCGAATCCACCGGCGTGGATTACGTCTGGCAGCGCCGGAAGTCTGGGAAATCGAAGAATAGTCTCTTCAACTTGCTGGACCAGGGTCTCAACGGAATCATTTCGTTTTCAAACGTGCCGATGCGTCTCGCCATCCTCAGCGGGTTCGGCATAGCGATCTTTTCAATCGTCTACGGTGCGATTCAACTCGCCATCAATGTCATCTATTTCGGAGCGGCACCGGCCGGAATCGCGACGCTTATCGTCGCGCTCTTTTTCTTTTCGGGCGTTCAGCTCGCGCTACTGGGCGTCTTAGGCGAATACGTCTCGGCGATTCACTCGCAGGTTCGTCAAGGCGACGTCCTGATCGAACGCGAGCTGATCAACTTGGAACCGCTGGCGCGTCCGGCTGACGAGTGGCCCCAGACGCCGGGACGACTCTAGCCGGTTGTAGGAGACGCAGTGTCAATACGATCGCGAGGATCGCCACTGCTATATCCAGCGCCGCCTGCAACCACGAGCGCCGCGCGAGTTCCGAAAATGCGGCGGCCGCGAAAATCAGGCCGGGCTCCCCGGCGCGTCCTCCGAACGGCGCGATAACGCCCAGCATGGCCACGAGAATTGATGCCGCGACCAGCGTCGCGACCGTGAAACGCTGCGCTGCAGATACGGCCTGCCCCAATGCCGGAGCAAGCGCGACGCACAACAGCCAAAACACGTCGACGTAGCGCCGCTCGCCGAAGTTACGAGCCGTCGCATCGTTTTGAAAGAAGAGCATCAGCACGAAAAGCGTGACCGCCGGCAGCGCGATCGCGGCGGTTAGCCGGCGTGGAAGACCTCCATCCCGAAACATCACGCCGAGACCATAGACGGAAAGCAACGCTACCGGCGTATAGAGGAACAGGCCCTTGCCGCCGATCAGCAAGTTGAAGACATTCTGCAGATGCTCTGCCGGCGTCGTCGGCGCGAACGATGCCCAAGCTGCGGCGTAGAGTGGAAGCGTCGGATCGAGCCAAAGACTCTTGTTCAGTGCCGCCGGGATGAGGCTGCCCGTAATCGACAGATTGTAGCCCAGTTGAATCGCAACGACCGGGAGGCCGGCTACAAGCATCCAGATCCAGCGCCGAAGTGCCGCGCCGATCATCATGACCGCCGCCGGAGCTACGAAGATCACGGCCGTCTGATCGAAGCAGTAGGCGAGCGCAAAGAACGCGCCGGCAACGGCTGCGTGTTTGTCGCTCGCTCGCGCCCGCACGGCGTGGTAGAAACCGGCAAGCGCCGCGACGCCGCACGGAACGTGATTGGATAGAACGGTCGCGTATGGCAAGCTCAAGGTTGCCAAGCCGCTCACGGCGGCGATCCCGTACGCGCGCACCCGTTCAAAGCCCAGCAGTCGAGCAAACTGATACGCGTAACAACATCCTGCCGAATACCAAACGCCGACGGTCAGCAGCGTGATGAGGTAGATGGTCAGCGGGCGATGCCGCTCGAACGTAATTCCAATTAGCGACAGGCCGAAACCGATCGCCGCGCCGGAGACCGCGAGCAACGGCGGTTTGTCCGAATAGGTCTTGCCCTGATAGCGATACCAGTCACCGATGATCGGCAAGAACGGCGAATCATCGATCGCGACCGTGTGCCGGTCGACGAGCGACTCAACGGTGGCAAAGCGCGAACCGTCGTTCCACGAGACAACGTGCGTTTTTGTCAGCAACGCGCAAACGAGGAACGCGGCGACGAACACGACGACGAGCGGGGGCCAGCGCTTCACCGTCCGGACTTATCGGTCGCGAACTCGGCGACCGAACCTTACTTTGGCGCCGGCGGATCGGTCGGCGGCAGGTAGTGGTCCTTATGGAAGACCGCTTGACCTTGCTTGCTCGCCATCAACTTCACGAACTCTTCTCCGAGTTTCGCATTCTTGGCGTTCTTCGTCACCGTGCCCTGATAGTGCGAGGTCACGTTGAACTCGTCGGAGATCTGGACGACGTTGAACTTGCCCGGATCGCCGTCGGAGACGAAGACGATGGCCGCGTCGGCTTTGTTTGTCGCGACCGCATCGACGACGTCGCTACCTTTTTCACTCTCGTACGACTTGTTTCCAAGAACTTTTTGGACGAAGTCGAAGCCGTATTTCTTTCCGGCATTTTGTATGATCGTGGAGGAGATCGCACCGACCGCCGAGGTTGACGTGCCCATCGCTATTCGGACTCCGGGATTGGCGAGATCTTTGAGGTCGTGGATCTTCGCCGGATTCTTCTTGGAAGTGATCACGACGTCTCTTGTATTGTAGATCGTCACCGCGGGCTCGATCTTCGGACGAACCTTGTCCAGGGGGGCGCTGCCCGCCAAAACGATATCCGCAGCCGTGTCGCCGTCGATCGCGGTTGAGATTTGGCCGCCGCCCAAGTATTGAATCTGAATGGTGACGTTCGGGTGGGTCTTCTCAAACATCGCTTGGAGCTCTTCGAACGGCGCCTTTGCGCTCGAGACCGTGAGCGCCGTCAGGGTGATCTTTTCGGCGGCCTGCGAGAAGCCGGCGCCGACCGCGACGGTGGCGATGGCGACGGCAAGCGCGCCGCCGAGTACACGTTTGGATATCATAGCTATTCCTTGTAAGATTGCGAGTTGATTATTAGGAGCCGGCCGCGCCGGTAGCGGCGGCCTGCTGTCGACGAACGTCCCAGATTCGCAGCGGCTTGAGCACGACGAGCGCCATAATCGCCGCGACGATGTTCATGGCCGCCGTTATGTACAGCACGACCTGCCAACTGTGCGTCGTCGCTACGAGCAGTGCCGAACCCGGCACGGCGAATGATGCCACCCACTTGGCTTGATAGAGGAAGCCGTAGTTGGTCGTCTGGTTGCGCTGCCCAAAGTGGTCGCGGCACGTTGCCGGGAAGATGCTGTAGATTTCGCCCCAAGCGAAGAACACGACGCCTGAAAGCAGGACGAACGCGATCGGCGTGCGCCCGTAGTTCCACAGCGCCCAGATCCCGATGCCCTCGACTAAGAACGCGAAGAACATCGTGTTTTCTCGACCGATCCGATCCGAGAGCGCTCCGAGAATCGGGCGCGTTGCGCCGTTTACGATATTGTTGAGCTGAGCCGTCCAAGCGAGTGCCAGTTGCGTCCAGATGAAGATGGTCACCGGGCTTTGATCGACGTAGAAGTCCTTGGCGATCGTGGCGAGCGAACCCACCGCCGTAAGGCCGCCGGCCGCAACCAGCACGAACATGACGAACATGACCCAGAATACGGGCGAAGCCAATGTTTCACGCAGCGTATAGTCGTGCGTGCCCTGCAAGAGCCCCGTCTGCTTCGGAGCCGCCGCCAGCGTCTTCGGCGGCATCACGAAGAAGAACGAAGCGAGGATGACGATGACACCCTGAACGATTCCGAAGAGCTGGAACGTCGGACCGTAGCCGCTCACCTTGATCATATGGAGAATCGGCACGACGGTGAGTGCGGCGCCGGCGCCAAACCCCATCGAGGTCAACCCGGCTGCTAAACCGCGGCGCGCGCCGAACCACTTCGTAGCGTTCGAGATGCACGTGCCGTAGACCAACCCCGCTCCGACGCCGGCGACGGCGTTTCCGAACCAGAGCATTTGTACGGTCGGGGCGTGAGCATTGATGATCCAACCGAGTGCGGCAAATATCCCGCCGAGAAAAATCATCAGTTTGGGACCGTATTTGTCGACGAGCGGTCCTTCGATCGGGACGAGCCAGACCTCGAGCGTCAGAAAGGACGTGAACGCCCACTGGATGCTAGCGAGGCTCCAACCGTTCGCTTCCTGCATTGCCGGAACGAAGAAATTCCAGCCATATTGATAGTTTGCGACCGCGGCCATGCAGATGACGCCGGCGATAAGCTGGATCCACTGGTTGGCGAAGGGTCCGCGCGGTTGATCGATGGGGGCGGCAGCAGTGGTCATGGAGCGGCCTCACACTTAAACGGCAGCGCGTCGGTAGGCGCTGGCATACAATATATCAACTTAGGCTTCCCGACGCCCTTCGCTCGCAGGTTCGAACTCTCTTCCTGCCCTCCCAAAAGGAAGCGGCCTCGCTAGCGAATTCCGAGTAGCGAGACCAACCCAAAGCTGATTGCGGCCATGAGGCTCGCGAGCACCAGGCCGGCAACCAGGGGCCGCGCCCCCATCGTCGCCATCTTGCGAACGTCGACGTTTAGACCTACGGCGACGAGCACCATCAAGATCAGAAACGATGCGACTTGCGCGCCGAGCGCCAAGAGTTGCGCCGGCACGACGCCCGAACTGCGCAAGGCCGCGGCCGCGACGAAGCCGAGGACGAACCACGGAACGGTCGCGCCCACGCGCGATGCGATCGTCGTGCCGGGAGTGAGAGGTTGCCGCGCGGCCATGACGCCGATCGCGAGCGCGAGCGGCACCAGCAGTACGGTACGCGTCAACTTCACGATCGTCGCAACGCCGCCGGCCGCGGCGGAATAACTGAAACCGGTCGCGACCACAACCGACGTGTCGTTGACTGCCGTTCCGGTCCAACTGCCGAACGTCGAGTCGGAGAAGGCAAGCGCGTGTCCGATCAACGGAAACGCAATCAGCGCGACGATGTTGAACGTGAAGATCGTCGTCAGCGCGTAGGCGATCTCTTCGTCGCTCGCGCGCAGCAGCGGGCCGATCGCGAGGATCGCCGACGCGCCGCAGATCGCGGTGCCCGCGCCGAGTAACGTGCCGATGTTGACGTTCAAACGGAAGACGCGGGCAACGACATAGCCCAGGCTCAGCGCGAACGTAAAGCAGGCCAGCACGAGAACCAAGGTCGCTCCGCCGGTCTGCACGACCAACTGAATGCTCAACCCAAGTCCGAACAAAATGATCGCTGTGCGCAAGATGTAGCGCAGCACGAACGCGATGCCGGGTTTCAACTCGGCCGGAACGCCCACGAAGTTTCCGAGCAACACGCCGGCGACGAGGCCGATCACGACATCCGGCGCCGGCCCCGTATGGCCGCTCGTGGCACGCGCGGCGACCGCCAGCACGGCCACAAGAGCCACGCCTATGAGGAGGGCGGCCGTCTTTGGCAGACGCGACAAGACGCCCGCGCTGGAATCGGTCATCGGCTGAGCATAGCGTACGGGTCCGGCCGGCTCCTGGCAGAGGGCCACATCGCCGCGCCACCGTAGCCTCCGAGCATGTCCAAGAACGACTCCGTCCGCCTCGACGTTCGCAAGACCTTCAAGCTCTATCTCAACGGCGAATTCGTCCGCTCCGAATCCGGGCGCAGCGACGTCTACGGCAGCGGCTCCGACGATTCCGCGAACGTAGCGCGGGCCTCGCGCAAAGATCTGCGCGATTCGGTCGTCGCGGCGCGAACCGGATTTGAGAAATGGTCGACCATGGCGCCGGCCAACCGTGGGCTCGTGCTCTACCGTCTGGCGGAGATGATGGACGCGCGTCGCGCCCAGTTCGTCGCGCAACTGCGCACCGGCATGGGCTCGAGCGAACACGACGCGCTGCAAGAAACGACCGTGGCGATCGATCGTGCGCTGTGGTACGCCGGCTGGTGCGACAAGTACACGGCGCTGCTTTCCTCGCGCAACCCCGTCGCCGGCCCCTTCTTCAACTATTCGGCGACGGAGCCGATGGGCGTTGTCGGCGTCATCGCGCCCGACGAGCCTTCGCTCTTGGGTTTGGTTTCGGCGGTCCTGCCGGTGCTCGTCTCGGGGAACGCGGTCGTCGCCCTTGCCTCCGAGATCGATCCGCGCACCGCAATCGTCTTCGCCGAGTGCGTTGCGACCTGCGACTTGCCGGCCGGCGCACTGAACATTCTGACCGGCAAACGCATCGAGGTTGCACCGCATCTCGCGCGCCACATGGATGTCAACGCGCTGCAAACGCATTCACTCGACGCGCCGTTCGCGGCCGAACTCGAGCGGTTAGCCGCCGACAATCTCAAACGCTGCCGCATGGTCCCGGCTCAATCAACGGCCGATTGGTACGCCGCGGAAGCACAAGACCTGGCGAATATCGGCACCTTCGTCGAAACCAAAACGATCTGGCACCCGGCGCGCATTTAGCGCGCTCACGTCGGGCCGGCACCTGGAGAGGTGGCAGAGTGGTCGAATGCACTCGCTTGGAAAGCGAGCAGACTGTTAAAGGTCTCGGGAGTTCGAATCTCCCCCTCTCCGACGCGCTTAGTGCGGCCGCCCGGCTAGGCGGTAAGCAACGCGTACACGCCCACAAGCATGACGAAGACTCCGCTCGCAACCTCGCCATACCGTTCGAGCGGCCCGAGCGAAACGCGCTGCAGGCCGGCGACGCCGGCGACCGAGACGCCGACATACGTCACGATCGTCGAAACCGCGAAGACTGCCGCCATGACCACGACAAGAGGCACGCCGTATGGCGAGGCGGCGAAGAATACCGGGATCCCTTCCATCATCGGAGACGAGCCGAGGATCAGCAGCAACGCGGTCCGGCCTGCGATGGCGTGGTCGTGGTGATGCATGACGGCGGCTCCGCCTTCGACCGCGTGCCAGTCCTCGGTGTGATGTTCGTGCCAGTGCGCATGCTGCGATGAATCGGCGTGGACGTGTACGTGTGCGTGGCCCAGGTGAGAATGGGCGCTCCGGCCGTCTTCGCGCAACTCCCGCCATCCCGAATACGCGATCCATGCTCCGAAGACGATAAGCGCGACGGCAGCGGCCAGACTGACAGTATGCGCGTAGCGAGCGGCGAGCGATGCTCCGAGAGCCCAGAGGAGCGCGCCCAGAACGAGCGTCGTGGTGATATGGCCGAAACCCGCGAGCGCGGCGGCGCGCGCCGTGCGCGCTGCCGACCAGCCCCGTTGCCGGCCGATGACGACGATCGGCGCCCAATGGTCGGGAACCAGCGTGTGCAAGACGCCGACGGCAGCGACGGTGGCAACGAGAATGACCGGGGTCACGGGCGATCGTGCCGGTGGCTCGTCACTTCGGTTCCATCACTCGCATGACGGGTTTCCCGCCAACATCGCGGAGCGGGAAGTACACGAGGTGCGTCGCTCCGTCTACCGTGACCACGTGCGCGCTGATCTGAAGAAAGGCTTGCGCAGTGCGCACGAGTCCGCCGCCGTGAACGTCGTACACGCTCACGACTCCGGATTCCGACGCCACGTATACGCGATGCAGTCCGGGGTCGAGCGCGATCACGTCCACGCCAATGCCGACGCCCGCTGAGCCCGTAACCAGGCCGCTCTTCAGGTCGAGTCGCACGAGCCGCGCGTTATGCTGGCATCCAACGTAGGCGGCTCGCTCCGATACGTCGACGAGCACGCTGTGCGATGAACTGCAGCCCGGAAGGGCGTACCGCCGAACCACCTTCAGCGTCGCAGGATCGATCTCGGCGAGCTCGTCGCGCGTCTGGACGCCGGCGAAAATGTGCCCCGAGACGGAATCGTACTGCGTGTTGCCGGCTTCACCGCTGAGTTCGACGCTGCCGACGACGCGATTCGTGCGCGTGTCGATGACCGTATCCCGGCCGCCGCCCTCGTCGGAGACGAAGATGCGCTGCGTGTGCGGATCGTAGGCGAGTCCGTCGACGTCGCCCGCCGGCACCGAGGCAATCCGCTTTCCGTTCAAACCATCGAACACGATAACCGAACCCAAGCCCTGCGCCGCGGCGTAGACGTTTCCGCGCGCTGCGAGGACCCCGCGCACGCTCGCTGTGGCGCCGAGCGGCACAGTCAGTATAACCCTGTTCGCCTTCACGTCGAATGCTTCGACGGCCCCGTCACCCATGTGCGCGACCCACAATATGCCGCGACGTTGGTCCAAGCTGGCGTAATCGAACCGGTGCGCGTTTCCCGACAGCGGAAAATCGCCCACGCTCCGCAATGGAAGGCCGGGGCCAGCTGCGCCGACCGCGTTCCATGCGTATGCGGCACCAGCGACGAGCAGCGCAACGATGCCGGCTGCAATCATCACATGTTGTTTCAACCGGAGTCTGCGAAGGTTAAGCCGGCTTGCTGGACCTCTTGATACGGTAACAGCCATACGATCGATTCATCGTGCAGGTCGACCACCTGCACGCGATTGCCGAACGGGTCGTGGAAGTCGCAGCGGAACGGCGGGATGAGCTTCAAGCCATACTTTGTGGTGAGCTTTTCGCGCACTTCGTCCACCTGCCCGGCGTCGCGTACCATCAAGCCGAAGTGACGAGTCCGCGCGCGATCGACCTTTTCGACCGCGAACATTGCCAAGAACTGATGCTCGCCAATTTTGAAGAACGCGTCGCCCTCGCCCTCGTCGAGTTTTTCGAGGTTAAAGACGTCCCGATAGAACGCGACTGCTTTGTCGATGTCGTCGACCTCGATTGCGATGTGATTGATTCCGTAGACTTTGACGCTCATGCTGCTCCTTATGGTATTAAGCCTGACCGCGCCGGCGCCGGTGCGGTTGCAGCCAGATTTCGAACGAAGCGCGTGCGCTCGCGCGCAACATTTCGGTGCCGTCCACAACGTCGCGCTCGAGCAGCGCGCCGAGCGTCGCACGCGGCCCGTAATTCGCGTCGATCACGACTCGCGCGGCGCGCAGCGTTTCGATAAGCGCATCGTCCAGATCGGGACCGGGACGCAAGGCCGAAAACACGACGTCGACCGGCTCGCCGTTCCAAAGACGCGCTTCGAATCGACCGGCCATTTCGCGCGCCCGGCCGGCGGTGCGATTCCACAGAAAGACGCGCGCATTACTCTCGACGAGATCGAACGCGGCCGCGCGCGCCGTCGGACCCGCACCGAGCACGAGGATCGCACCGGCCTCGCGCGGTTCGACGCCGGTCGCGGCGCGAATGGCGTCGCGCGCGCCGATTCCATCGGTGTTGAGTCCTGTCGCGCGATCGTCGGGGCCGCCGGCCGGATCGAACACGATTGTGTTGACCGAGCCCGTCGCCTTGACGACTTCGCCCTCGCAGCGTCCCATCTCCACCATCGCCCGGTACGCTTCTTCTTTTAGTGGCGTCGTGACGTTCAGGCCGCAGTAGCCTTGCTCGGACAATTCCAAAATTGCGCGTGCACCGTGGCCCGCTGCTACGCGGATCGCCTCGTACGAGCCCGCGACGCCGGCGTCGGTCATGAACCCGCGCACCAGCGCAGGGCTCGCGCTGTGCGCGACCGGATCGCCGACGACCGCGAGTTTCAGAAAATCGTGGTCAGGCATCCAGTAACTCGCGCAAGGTCATGATCGTGTGTGCGGGCTTCGCACCGAAGGTCTCGGGCAGCGCGGACGTACGATTGCACCAATAGACCGTAAAGCCGAATTCGGCCGCCCCCATCGCGTCCCAGCCGTTCGACGAAACGAAAGCGATATGCTCGCGCGGCAGTTTGAAGAACTCCGCGGCTAGATGATAGACCTCGGGGCTCGGCTTGTACGCCCGCACTTCATCGACCGAGAGCGCGCCGTCCAAAAGCGGCGCGATCTTCGCCGCCTCAAGCGTGCTCGCAATCGCGCGCGGCGTCCCGTTGCTCAAGACGACGAGTCGCGCGCCGCGCTGCCGTAGCGCCGTCAGAACCTCGGGTACTTCCGGATAGACCGGCAGGCTGGACCATGCGCCGACCAATTCGGCCCGCGTCGCCGCATCGAGGGACGCACCGTGCCGGGCCGCGGCAAAATCCAGCGCGTGCCCGGTCAGCTCGTCGAAATCCTCATAGCGCGTCACCAAGGTGGAAAGGAACGCGTACTGCAGTTGCTTGGCGCGCCACGTCTCGATGAACGCCGCCGAATCAATGATGGACGGGTACGCGCGATTTCGCAGCGACGTGAAATCGACGAGCGTGCCGTACAGATCGAATGCGTATGCGGACGGCGTCATGGCCGCTCGCGCGGCTCAGGCGCGATCCGCCGGCCGAGTACGATCCGTTCGAGCAGCCGCAACACTTTTGTGCCTAACCAATCGTGCGGTACGATCGGGTGGGTCAGGATGCTGTGCAGCCCGAGGAGTTTCGCGCCAAGCACATCGGTGAACAGCTGATCGCCCACGACGACGGTCGCCCGCCTCGGCGTTTGCAGCAGTCGCAGCGCGCGCAGAAGGCCGTACGGCAGCGGCTTGAGCGCCGACGAGATTCCCGGGACGCCGAGCGCGCGGCTAACCCGATCGACGCGGCCCGTAAAGTTATTTGAGACCAGGACGATCCCAAAGCCACGCGCGACCGCTGCGGCGATCCAGGCGGCGTCCTCCGGCTCGAGGTGCTCCCGACCGTAGCCGACCAGAGTGTTGTCCAGGTCGACGATGATGCCGCGGATCCCAAGAGCGGCCAGGCCGTCCAGCGAGACGCCGCTGAGGCGGTCTGCAAACGAGTCCGGGCGGAGCACTCGCCGAGCGTTCCCCGGCCATCCCCGCTATCCTCGAACTTCTCCCCAAGCACCCCACCGGGTGGCTTGCTCGCTCACCGGTCCTACACAAGATTGTTAGGTTTCCAACAAGCCGTGCACAGGCTGTGCTCAAGGTGGAAATTGTCCTTACCACTATATCTTGTATCCGGATAGTGCCGGGTGTACTATATCACGTACCGAGGCCCGACTGCCCCCTATCGAACAGGTGTTCGATGCCCTACTCTCGAACCTTTCCCGTCATGGAGATTCTTCAGATGTCCGAGGCTTCTGCATCCCCCGAGCCCGCGCTGCCGCAAGGATTGGCCGAACCGGCCTTCGATCCCAACTCGCTGCGAGTGCTCAACGAGCGATATTTTGCGAAGAAGCCCGACGGATCGAAGGAGACGCCTAAGGAGTTCCTGTGGCGCGTCGCCTCCGCCGTCGCCGTGCCTGAGCGTCCCTATGCGGAAAAGCTCGGCCGGGACGTCGATGCGGTCGTCGACGGCGTCAGCCACGCCTTCTACGACATGATGGCGCGCCGGGATTTCATGCCGAACACTCCGTGTCTCGTCAACGCTGGGAGGCCGTTGTCGATGCTCTCGGCTTGTTTCGTGCTGCCCGTTCCCGACTCGATCGAAGGCATCTTCTATAATCTTAAGGCGATGGCGCGCGTGCAGCAGGGAGGCGGGGGGTGTATCGCCGGCGATTCGCGCGTTTGGTCGACGTTCTGCGGCGTAGAGCCGATCAGTGTGTTATTCGACCGCACGACGGCCTCGGGTCGTAGCGGTACTGCGCAAGGCAACGGCGTCGCATACGATGTGAGCGATCTCGGAGTCCGCACGCTCTCGATGAATCCCAAAACGGGCGAGACTGGCCTGCGGCAAGTCACGCACGTCTGGACATTCGATGTCCCGCTCGAAGAGCAGTACATCGTGCGCACGCGTGAAGGCGTCGAGGTCCAGACCAGCGCGTGGCATCCGTTCATGGCGCTGCGGGGCACGTCGCTCGTCGAAGTCCGCGCCGATGAACTCAAAGCTGGCGACATCATCTTGGGGACCGGTCGCCCCGATTCATATTGGCCCTGGACCGAGACGCGGAGCATCGGCGGATTGACGCTCGACGAACGGCTGGGCTGGCTCATCGGGTTCACGTTGGGCGATGGATCATTCGGCCGAAACAAGCGCCTCGGCACGGATCGCGTGCGCTGGTTCTCGGGCACCGACGACGTCCTTGAGCGCGTATGTAAAGTGTTGGCCGCTCACGGTATCAACGTCAAGATTAATCGCGATCCCCGCGGAGAATGCCGCATCGTAACGACGCTCAATCAGGCATTCGTTCACGGCCTGCGCGAAGCGTGTGGCATAAAGGCGAACGGCCCCAAGGACGCATCGATTCGTCTACCGGAACTGATCGGCAAGTCGCCGCTCAGCGTGGTTCGCGCGTTCGTTGCCGGCTTACTCGATAGCGACGGCTGCGTAGATCCCGACGGAAGCCCGACCTATACAACTGCGAGCGAAGGGATGGCGCAAGACCTCGCTGCGTTGATGAGCCTGCTGGGCTTCAGGCCGTCCATTCGTCGTAAGGAACCTCACGGCCGCGGGAAATCGGCGACGTACACGGTGCTCCTGTGTCGCCTGCCGGAAGTTAACCAGCTTGCAGCCGATCTGCAGCTCTACCTCGCGAATCAGAAGCGCCGCGAGCGTCTCCAAAGTGATTCGGCGGTCGGGTCGGCGCTTCCGATGCCGTACGCTGCCTGGCAACCATTGCTGCGGGAACACGGAATCATTGGAACGTCGCAGGCCGGGCCGGGTGCGTGCGCACGCGAACTCAACGACTGGAGCGTTCATCACCGGATCAACCGGGAAGATCTTGCAAGCGTCGCGCGGGCTATTCGCAGCGCCGGCGATTCTATTGCCGATCTCTTAGATCGCGTTGCCTCTAGCGGACAAGAAGTCGTCGCGGTCGAGCACGCTAGCACGAAAGCGCCGTTTTACGATCTGACCGTTGCGGATTGGAACACGTACGCCGCCGGCCGGAATGGCCTCGCGATGATTCACAACACGGGATTTTCATTCTCGTCACTGCGTCAGAGCGGTGCTTCGGTAGCTACGACCGGGCGCGACGCGTCGGGCCCCGTCTCGTTCATGAAAGTCTTTAACGCTGCGACCGATTCGATCAAACAAGGCGGCGTCCGTCGCGGCGCCAACATGGGCGTGCTGCGCGTGGATCATCCCGATGTCTTTCACTTCATGCGTTGCAAGAAAGAGCTCGACTCGGAGAACCGCGCGCTCTGGAATCGTTTCTCGGATACCGGCCGGTATTCGGAAGATGAACTCGTCCACATTAAGCAAGAGCTCTTGCAGACGCAGATCAATAACTTCAATATCTCGATCGGCGTGACCGACAAGTTCATGCTTGCCGTCGAGAACGATACCGACTTCGAGCTGATCGATCCGCGTACCAAGGAAATGGCTCGCACGGTCAAGGCGCGTGAGATCTGGGATACCATCGTTGAGGGCGCGTGGCAGAATGGTGAGCCCGGTGTCCTCTTCCTCGATCATCCCGAATGGAATCCGCTGCCCGGGCTGGGTCCGATCGAAGCGACCAATCCCTGCGGCGAGCAGGCGCTGCACGGCTACGATTCGTGCAACCTTGGCTCGATCAACGTCGGCCACTTCTACGACGCGCGCGCCAAAGACGTCGATTGGGAGCGTTTGGCGCAGGCTACGGCGCTCGCGATCCGTTTCCTCGATAACGTCATCGATGCGAACATCTACCCGCTTCAAGAGATCCACGACATGGTGACCAACAATCGCCGCGTGGGCCTCGGCATCATGGGCTATGCCGATCTCCTGATCCAGATGGAAGTCGCTTACGGTTCGCCCGAGGCGATCGCGTTCGCCGAGAAACTGATGAAGTTCATGCAGCAGCGCGCCGAAGAGACGAGCGAACTCTTGGCTCGCGAACGCGGCGACTTCCCGAACAAGCATCTCTCCGTGTGGGCCGACGATCCACGTCCGCGCCGCAACGCCGCGCTGCTTTCGATCGCGCCGACCGGAACGATCTCGATGATCGCGGGCTGCTCGTTCGGCTGCGAGCCGTATTTTGGCATGGCCTACACCAAGCACGTCATGAAAGACTCCGAAGGCCGCCCGCAGCATCTGTATTACGTCGTGCCGCTCTTTGAAGAGATCGCCAAGGACGAAGGCTTCTATTCGGAAGCGCTCCTGGGCAGAATCGAAGCGAACCGCGGCTCGCTTAAGGGCCTCTCCGAAGTTCCGCAAAATTGGCAGAACGTCTTCACGACCTCGGCGGACGTCTCCGTCGATCAACACATCGACATGCTGGCCGCGTTCCAAAAGCACACCTGCAACGCCGTTTCAAAGACGATCAACGCGCCCAACGACGACACGCGCGACAACGTCGCGCGCTCGATCCTGCGCGCCTACAAGGCCGGCTGCAAGGGCTTCACCTACTACCGCGACGGCTCGCGGACCGAGCAAGTCGTCACGTTCTCCAAGGACGGGGATATCAAGGGCGTCAACCGCGACGTCTCCGAAACGGGCGCATCCGACGTCCCCGCCGTTGCCACCGCACCCGCCGGCGCCAAGACGCTCGAAGAACTCGATATCGATGCGCTGCTCGCACGAGCGAACGCGCTCCTAGAGGCACGCTAACATGAACGAACAGACCGTCAAAGCGACGATCGCCGGCTTGATCGCCAAGATCGAAGCGATTCAAATCGATAACGCCGACCTGCGCGTGAAGAACGCAGCCTGCGCTCAGGCGATGACCAAGCTCGTCACCAAGCTCGAGGGCACGCAAGCCCAGCTGCAAGAGTACCGCAAGGTCCAAGCGCCGGTGACCGCGTACCGCCAGCGCCCGCCGGTCATGCGCGGACGCACGGTGCAGGCGAACGTCGGCTGCGGCCCGCTCTACATCACGCTGAACGAAGATGAGTCGGGCAACCCGTTCGAGGTCTTCTTTAAACTCGGCAAGAGCGGTTCGTGCCAACAGTCGTACTTGGAAGCGCTCGGCGTGGCGATCTCGGTCGGCCTGCGCTATGGCGCAGATCCCGAGAAGTTCATCGAAAAGTTCGAAGGCATGCGCTGCCCCAATCCCAAGATGCGTGACGCTTCGGGTCCGACCGCGCTCTCCTGCGCCGACGGCATTTCACAGGGCCTCGCCAAAGCCCTGACGCTCGCGCTCCCGATCGCCGACATGAACCCCCGCGGCGAAGCGCAGTACGTCTCGGTTGCGGAGCCGCAGTTCCAACTTAGCTCCGAAGAACGCGCCGAAAACGACGCAAACGCCAAGTCGATCGACCTGATCCCGCTTTTCAACGACCCGAGCGCCGGCGGCAACGGCGGCAGCGCGCTGCAATCGCTCGCGACGATGACCACCTTACCGTCCCCCAACGTCCGCAAGAAGATGCTGGCCGGCGTCGGGATGTGTCCCAAGTGCGGCGGTAACCTCATCTCGCAGGGCGGCTGCGTTCAGTGTCTCCAGGATTGCGGCTACGTCGGGAAGTGTTCGTAGCATCTCGGCTAGCGCCAAAGCTCCGCGTACCTCTGCGATTGGGCTGAACGCCGGTAAGAAGATCGTGCTTGCCCGAGGAGGGCGGCCTCTACGCAGCGCTTAAATCGAACGCCACCTGCGCATGAAGCGGACGAGCCACGGCACTTAGAGCCGCCGGTTCGTTAGGTTTGCGCCGAAAGAGCACCCGGCGCGGCATTCGGTTCGGAAGGAGACTCCTTGACCCGTCGGCACATGCAAACGCTCTCACGAGCGAGCCTCGTCGCCGCCATCATGGCGAGCTTCCTCGCGTCGGCGGCGCCGGCGCTCTCGCAAACCGCGTCGGCGCCCGACTTCGGACATGCGCCGTCCGGCGAGATCCCGATACTGTTCAACGACGGGCACGTCTATGCCACCCCCGATACCTTGCGTTCGGGTCGCGTGCTGGCGGCCTTGGTGCGCAATGGCGTGATCTTCGTGCCGCTTCGATCGATGTTCGAGCAACTCGGAGCGACCGTGAGCTGGGACGAGGCCACGCGGACAGCCGACGTCGCCAAAACGCGGGGGTCGTCTTGTCCTTGAGTTTATAGACATGACCACGGGTTTTCCGGCCTTGATTTGTTTCGCCGGCTCAATTGTACTCTTCGCATTTTCCATCAGGCTGCGCAGACTCAGGCCACCGGAGAAGGCGCCAGCATCCGGCGCCATCGGTTCACTGGAAGAAAGACAGAAAAAGGCTCAGCTAGCGAGCCGGCTGTGTTTTGCTTTGGGCGCTGTTACGTTAGCCGGAGCTATTTTTCTCGAGCTTCGCGGACTGAGAAGCTAACCTAAAGCGAACCCGTCGCGTGCGCCGACCTCTTTCCATCGTGCGCATGCACCTTCGCGACGAACTCCCGCGTGCGGTCCAGGAGCGCCTCGCGCGCTTCCAACAGATTGCCGCCGATCAGCAGCATCGTATCGGGTCCGTAGAACTCGAGTAACTCGGCGACGCGTTCAACGAGCATCCCGCCGGCCGGCACCGGTAATGCGGGTCGAACCTCTTCCCAGGACGCGCGCAGGGATGTCGCGATCGACGCCGATTCTTCGCGCGAATACGCGAACCGCCCGCCATAGTTGACGAAAATGACTGCGTCGGCGCCGAAGAGACGCAGCAGGCGACCGAAGAGCAATTCCGGCGTCATTCTTGTCGCACCGCCGAACGACGGATGCGCCAGATAGACGAACTCGGGGAATTCATCGACCAAATCCCTGAACGCCGGCAGTCCCACGAGCATCGGTGAAATCAGTACCGCACGAATGCCGAGGTCGCGCGCCATTCGAGCGTGTTCGCGCAGAACGCGCGGTGTCCCGATCAGGTTCGGCGCATAGAACGACGGTTTGCCGGTCGTCTGCGAGGCGGCCTTAACGGCCGCCTGGCATGCGCGAATCCGTTCCTCGAAGGGTGAATAGGCTTGATCGGCGATGCCGTGATCGTCCTTGATGATATCGACGCCGCCTAAGGCGAATGTTTTGCAGAGGCGCGCGAGCTCGGGAATCGGCAAGCCCTGCGGTTTGGTCGCCGCGCTCGTCATCGGTCGGGCCGGCGCTCCGAGCAGTGCGCGAATGCCCGAGACTCCGTGGTTCGGACCGGGATAGAGCGCGAGCAGTTCGGGCGGTAGTTCGAAATCGACAAACTGGACGTTATCGAGCAGGGAACAGTTCCCGAACATCATGTTCATCAGTTGCGCGGTATCGCCGCCGACCGTCTGCGTGGCGATCTGTAGCTCCACGCGATAACGGCCTTCTTTCACCTCCGTGATGCCGGCGACGCGCGCTACGATCTCGTCAAGGACGCGCTGATCGGCGATGGCGCCGAGCGGGCACTCGACGCTCTGCTCGAGCGCCAACGCCTGGGCGCGCGCTTCGATGCGTTCGGGCTCAGAATCGACCAGGTAGCGCGTTGTCAGCCAAGCCATGCGGGGTGGCTTCCACGCCGGAAGGTCGACGCCTCGCGTCATAGACCCGTTTCATGACCGAGCACATCAGCGTCACGACGACAACGGACAGCGCCGAGAGCGCCCAGAGCATCGCCCAGCATCTGTTGGAGACGCATCTCGCAGGCTGCGTGCAAATCTCGGCGCCGATCGAGAGCCACTATTGGTGGGAAGGCCGGATCGAGCTCGCTCGCGAGTGGCGGCTCACGATCAAGACGCGCGCAGCGTTGCTTCCCGACGTACAGCGCTCGATCGCAGCGGTCCATCCATACAAAACGCCGCAGATCCTCGCGACCTCGATCGTTTGGGGAGATGCGGGCTACTTGCAATGGCTCGATGACGCGACCACCGGAAAATGGTGAAGTCCCGCGCGCGGATTGGGGCGAGCGTTAGCGCTTGGACCGCGCCGACGATTAACTACAGCCTGTCGCTCGCGGAAGACGAATACGAAACTGCGCGCCGCCCAGCATCGACTCAGCGACGTCCGCCTCTCCGCCGATCCGCTGAAGCATCAGCCTAACCACGGCTAAGCCAAGGCCCCTCCCGGCAACTGCGGTCTGCGAGCCGCGGTGCGCGAGTTCAAAAATCGGTTCGCGCTCGTCCGGAGCGACTCCGGGGCCATCGTCGTCTACTCGAACTTCAAGGTAACCGTCGTTCAGAGATGCCACCGAAAGCATTACGCGGCCGGCCTCGCGTCCATGCTTAATTGCATTTTCGAGGAGGTTTATCAAAATCTGCGTAAGCCGATCCTCGTCGATCCCCACTTCGTGATCGTCACACGCCAGCTGCGAGATGATCGTGCGCCGTGCCGCAGCGATCGGGGCGACCGCGTTGAGAGCCGCCGAACATGCGGCACGCAGCTCGCCGCGCTCGCGGCCGTCTCGAAACGGTTCGCTCCCGAACGATGACGCGTCGAACAGCACGTCAATCAGCCTGCCCATTCTTAATGCTTCGGCGCGAGCCGTCTTAAGGAAGCGGCGAGTTGTATCCGCGTCAAGCTCCTCCTCGATAATCGTTTCGAGGTAGCCTCTGATGGAAGTCAACGGCGTGCGAAGTTCGTGACTTATTGTCGAGAGGAAGTCACGCTGCGTACCTTCCTGCGCGCCGGCTTCGAGCGCTCGTTCAACTGCGGCATACAGGCCGCCCGAGTCGTCCAGGCTGCCGAGTCCGGTTAGGACTGTCCAACCACTTTCGACTTTCAGTCCTGTTGCAGACTCCAACGCGACGCTCAGACGCGCCAACGCCGCTCTGCAGTCGACTGGCGTCGGAAAGCCCCCGGCCTCGCGCGCTGGTGAGGCGAGCGCGGCGAGAAAGTCCACACTCTCCGCGTCGTGCGCGACAATATCCGTATCGCGTAACGTGCGAGCTGCGGTGTCGAGAAACGCCCGCAGGCAGCGGCGTTCGAGAGTACGAGCTGAGGCTCGTCCCTCGCGCCAGGCAATCCGCTCCACGGCACGCATTCGGACTACGAGTAACGGCACCGAATCGCGCGACAACACATCGCGCAGCCTTCGAAGGAGCTGCTCAACACCGCCGACCCCTCGCAGGCTACGCCGGGCTAAATTTGTAACCAAAACCGTGCAACGTTTGAATGCATGCTGGGAGTCCGTGCTGCTCCTCGAGCTTCATGCGCAGACGCCGAACGTGAACGTCGACAGTGCGCTCGTCGCCATCGAAGTCGTACCCCCACACGCGTTCGAGCAGCGTGTCGCGCGACATCGCAACCGCGACGTTTTCGGCAAGCGCGTGCAGAAGCGCATATTCGCGCGGCTTTAGTCCAATATCAACGCCATCAACACGTACTTCGCGCGCCGAATCGTCGATCTCGAGTCTGCCGAAGCGAAGGACCTGCGGCCCCGGATCGTGTTTGAGACCACTTCGGCGCAAAATCGCCCGCACTCGCGCCACTACTTCGCGCGGCGAAAACGGCTTCACGACGTAGTCGTCGGCACCCAGCTCGAGGCCTACGATTCTATCCACCTCTTCGGCGCGGGCCGTCAACATGACAACCGGCGTCGTCCTGCCTTCCCGCCGCAATGTCCGTGTTATGTCCAACCCATCGAGACCGGGCAGACCTATGTCGAGGACCACGAGATCGGCGCCGCCACGCGAGAGACGGAGTGCCGTCGGGCCGTCCGGCGCTTCGATCGGAATGAAGCCGTCGCGCGCGAGATGATGAACGAGTAGCTCGCGAATCGAAGCGTCGTCTTCGGCGACCAGGATTCTCATTGCAGCCATGTTACGGTAAGTGCCCCCAGGCGAGCTCATGCGGGCCATTTCCCCGCGTGAAGAAATGCAATCTGCCGGACGCAATTGCGTAACAATTGCTTCCCATAATCGGCGACGTGCTCCATCTCGGCTTACTGCGCGAAACGCCTCTCGTCCCTCCTGCGGCGCCCGTCCTTCCAATTCGATGCGCCGAGCGCGAGCAACTCATCGCTCAGCATTGCTATCTCTGCCGCCGCGGCGCCCGCAAGTTTCTGCGGCCGGGTCTCGAGCGCGCCGATCTCGAGCAAGTTGCGGCGATCGGACTGATCAAGGCCTGCGACCGCTACAACCGGCAAGGGCCGACCCCATTCGAGGCTTTCGCGTGGCTAATGATCTTGGGCGAACTCGGTCACTACGTTCGCGACCACGAGCACGCGATTCGCTTACCGCGCCAGTTGCGGGCTCTCGAGCGCCGCTACGCCGCGGCATGGGAACGCCTCAGCTTGGAACTCGCCCGTGAGCCACAGGATGCGGAGATCGCCCGCGAGCTCGGGGCGCCGCGGGCGTCCGTCGACGAGTTGCGTCGTCTCCGCGCATGCGCTCAGCCGCTCCGCATCGACTGGGATCTCCGTCCGAGGGCGAGCCTCGCGCCGCTGAACGCCGACGCAGACGGATCACCCGACCTCGTCGATCGCATCTGGCTCGGCTCGGCACTGGAGAAACTCTCCGCCCTCGAGCGTAGCATCGTCATTGGGCTCTACTGGCTGGAGTTGAGCCGCGCCGAGCTGGGGCGACGCCTCGGTCTGCCGGCCAAGACCGTCGCCCGAGCACAACGCGGCGCTCTCCAGCGGCTGCGGCAGCACGCTGCCCCCGCAGAGTTCTAAGCGAAATGTTCCTTCCGCTAGCCTTCGTGCATCTTCTGCCATTGTGCGCGCCGAGTATCGGCCCCAAGACCATGAGCGCCCTCATCGCTTCCGAGAGTGGCTGGCAGCCTAACGCGATTGGCGATAACACCGCGCGGCATGCTTTCTTTCCTGCGTCGCGCGTCGCAGCGGAAGCGCTGGCTCGGCGTCTTATCGACGCCGGCCACAACATCGATGTCGGCTATACCCAGATCAATATCACAAATTTCGGCAGCTACAGGCTGAGTTTGCACGATGCTTTCGACCCGTGCATCAACTTGAGCGTCGGGGCGAGCATCCTCTCGCGAAACTACGCCGCCTCGATTCTGCGCTACGGCCGCGGCCGATCCGCGCTGCTCCACGCACTAAGTGCCTATCATTCCGGAGGCTTTGAAAACGGCCTCGTCTATGCCAAGGACGTTCTACGGCGTGCCACGCGATGACCGATGCCTCGGGCTTTCACGCTTCGCCGACGCAGCGCACGGCTGCGGCCCTGCTCTCCCGATCGTTCGCCTATGAGGCCGACGTCTTGCCGATCTCTTACGACGGAACGACTCTGACGGTGGGCGTTAGCGCAGCCGGACCGGAGTTGCTGGAAGAGTTGCGGCAACAAACACGCAAGACGGTACGGACAATCCTGTTACCGGTGCGTGAAATTCGCGAGTGTCTCAAACAGGCCTATCCCCCGGCAGCAACGCGCGATGCCGATTCGCAAGCGGCGCAGGCTCTCGACGAGATATTCTCGGCAGCGATCGGCAGTTACGCGTGCGACGTACATCTCGAACCGACCGATGCCCGCGCCGGCCGAGTCCGTCTCGACGTGGACGGTGTATTGCAGCACGACCGTCAACTCGAATCCGGTCTCTTCGAACGCGTCGTCGCCCTTCTCAAGGTCCGGTCAAATATGAATACCGGCGAATCGCGGCTTCCGCAGGACGGGCGCCTCGCCGTCACCTTCGACGGCCGTTCGTTTGACGTTCGCACATCGACAATTCCGGTCGGCGGACTCGAAAAGGTCGTCTTGCGCTTCCTTCAGCGCTTCGACTTGGTCCCCGATCTCGAACAACTCGGAATGGGCAGCGAACTGATGGCTCGCTATCAGCGCGCTCTGAAACGGCCCGGGGCGTTTTGCGTGATCGCCGGCCCAACCGGCTCTGGTAAGTCGACGACATCGTATGCCTCGCTCCAAACGATCGACCTGAGCCACGTCAATGTCTGCAGCGTCGAGGACCCCATCGAATGTCAAGTCCCGGGAATTGCCCAAATTGCGGTCAACGAACGCGCCGGAATCACGTTCCCGGTAGCCTTGCGGGCGCTCTTGCGGCAGAACCCGCACCAGCTTTTCATCGGTGAAATGCGTGATGGCGATACGGTATCGATTGCGCTGCAGGCGAGCCTGACCGGAATCTCGCTGATCACCACCTTGCACGCGCGCGACGCGTTGCGGGTGCCGACACGTCTCGCCGAGCTGGGGGCCAATCGCTCCACGCTCGCATCGTCCTTGACGATCGCCGTCTCGCAACGGCTATTACGGATGCTCTGCCGACGCTGCAAGATCAGGTCTTCGATCTCCTCGCAGGCTCTTGCAGTTGGTCGGCGTTACGGGTTGGCGCTTGGAGCCGAGGCCTGGGAGGCGCAGGGCTGCGACGTATGCGACTACTCCGGGTTCCAAGGCCGCGTTGGCGCATTTGAGGTTCTCGAGATCAGGCCTGAATTGGCCGCCGCGATCGAACGCGGCGACGCTCCCGCGGATCTCGGAAAGATCGCGTTCGTGATGGGCTATCGACCAATGATCGTCGACGCGTTACGACACGTCGCCGCAGGCATCACCTCAGAAGGCGAATTGCTTCGTCACCTTTCGTTTGAAGATGCAGAATAGGAACGCCCGCTGCGATGTTAGCTGAGATTGAACGAGCGGTGCGCATCGTGCGCGAGGGAACTCTCTCGGCCAGCACATCGGATCTTCACATCGAAGGAAACGAGCCTCCATGGCATCGCGTTGACGGCCAAATGCGGCCGATGGAGCTCGGGGCAATCGAACCGGAGTCCGTTCGCGCGTTCTGCGAGGCGTACTTGGGAAAACGGGAATACGAGCGACTCAATGGCTCGCACGGCGCAGCCGATGGGGCGATCCAGCATCCAACTTTTGGTGGGATTCGAATCCACGCATTCCGCGCGGACAATGGAATCGCACTCTCGCTGCGTCTGCTGCGCGAAGGTGTTCCGGTGCTTTCCGCACTCGGCTTGCCGGACATCGTCGCCGGCTTTGCTGACTTTCCGAACGGTCTTGTTCTCTTCACCGGGCCGACCGGTTCGGGAAAATCGACCGCTCTAGCCGGCCTAATCAACGAGATCAATCTGCGGTACTCGCGACATATCGTCACCGTCGAGGATCCGATAGAGTACCGGCATCGCAGTCAACGCTCCCTCGTTCGTCAGAGAGAGATCGGTCGCGATGTCACCTCCTATTCCGAATCGCTGCGCGGCGTTCTGCGCGCCGATCCGGACGTCATCCTAGTTGGCGAGCTACGCGATGCGGACGTCATGTCCGCCTGCCTGCAAGCAAGCGAGACCGGTCATCTCGTTTTCAGCACGCTTCATACGTCAGAAGCCGCCGAGACCGTACAGCGGATCGTCGGTGTCTTTGAAGGCGGCCGCCAGGAGCAGGTCCGCATGCAACTCGCGCAATCCCTTCAGGCGATAGTTTCGATGCGCTTGATTCCCGATGCGAGTGGATACGGCCGGCGCGCCGCGTGCGAGGTTCTACTGAACTCTCCGGCGGTACGATCGCAACTCTTGGCGCCGGAACGTGCGATACAGATTCGCAACACCATCGAGGCCTCGCGCAAAGACGGGATGCAAACGCTCGAAATGGATCTATCTCGCCTAGTGAGCGAGCGACTGATCACGTACGAGGCTGCCGTCGCGGCATCGGACTATCCCGATCAAATCCGCATCGCAGAAGGGCTGCACTAATGTCGCTTACCTTTGCATATCGGGCTCGCACGCCGAGCGGGGAGCGCGTCGCAGGCACCATGTGGGCGCTTGACCGGCCGTCGGCTCTGGCCGCACTGCGCGAGCGGATGCTGGTGCCGTTTCGGCTCGACTCGGTTGCCGGAGGCAGCTCGTTTGGACGCTTCTTGCCGCGCCGACATTCTTCGGAGCGCTTGGCCTTCTTTCGCGCGTACGCCGCTCTCGAACACGCGGGAGTTGATTTTTCAACGGCATTTGAGTTGCTTGTAGCTCAGGCGCGAACGGCCAGGTTCGGCGAAGCCCTACGCGCGATTCGTGCGGACGTCGAAGACGCGGGCGAGAAACTGTGGGTCGCGATGTCGCACCGCCCAAGAGACTTTAGCGATCTCGAGGTCGCAATGGTCGCAGCCGGCGAGGAAGCGGGCAATCGAGAGGATGTATTCGACCGGCTGGCCGGCTTCCTAGAGCGCGACGAACGGCTGCGGAAGCGGCTTGGCGCCGTGCTACTCTACCCGGCGTTCGTCGTGGGCGGCGCGCTGGCCGTCACCGCATACCTCCTGATCGCCGTCGTCCCGCAGTTCGCACGACTTTTCAAGGCGTTCGATGTCGGTATGTCGCCGGTGCTCTCGAGTTTGCTGTGGCTCAGCGCAATTGTGAGCAACCCTGTTGCGATCGGTGCCGCGGCCGGCGCGCTACTCTTTGGGGGCTTCGTGCTCGCGCGCGCGGCAGCCACGCCGGAGGGCGCGCGGGCACTCGATCGCGCTCGTCTTGGCGCACCGCTTTTTGGCCGCCTGATTCGTAAGGTCGGAGCAGCGCGGCTAAGCCGCGTCCTCGCTACCCTTTTGGAATCAGGCGTAAATCAGTTGCGGGCACTCGAAGTTGCGATACCTGTCGTCGAGAGCCCGATCCTTAGCTCCGCACTCGAGCGGGCTCGCAGTGGCATCGCCGCCGGCAAGAGTTCCTCGCTCGACGAGGCGTTTGAAGCGGCCGGCGTCTTCGAGCCGCTGCTCGTCGGCTTCGTGCGCATCGGCGCACAGACCGGCGATATTCCCCATATGCTTAGCCGCATCGCGGACTACTACGAAGACGATGTTGCCTCGATCCTAGCAACCCTGCCAACGCTCATTCAGACCAGTGTCACCCTCGCACTGGGCGTTCTGGTCGCTGCTATCGTGTACGTTGTCTACGTTCCGTTGACCACACTCTCCAGCTCCATTCACTAAGGAGAACTCATGACATCGGCATCCGCTTCATCGCGAGAACTCGAACGAGGCTTTACTCTCGTGGAACTGATGGTGGTCGTCGCCATAATCGCGCTGATTGCCGGGCTAATTATCCCCAACTACGTTCACGCCCGCCGCCAAGCAACCGTGTCAAGTACCCAAGCGACTATGAAACAGATAGGCACCGCTCTCGAACTGTATTTTGCCGATCACCAAGATTACCCGGCGGGCAGTCACGTCAGCGTTAGCGCCGCGCTCTTCGGGGGAGCAAACAATTCATATCTTAACTCAACGCCATCGAACGCTCGCCAAGATTACGTATATACGTACTCCGGGGGAACTTCTGCGCCACCATCTTACGACATCGAGGATCCCCAGGCGTACGATTCCGCCAGTATCATCAACGTCTCGCTCGGCCCAGCCGCGACCGACGTTCAGCGAGTCTGCGGCGATACCGACAACTGCACGCGTCTCCACTACGATCCCCGCTACGGAATCTACGGTACGAATACGTGACGAGCGCGTTTATTTGCAGCGCGTCCCTGATCGGCTGGGCTGCACTGCTCTCGGCTCTCGCGGCGCGAGCTGAGAGATCGTTGACGGGAGCCAGCTCTCTCTGCATCTCTTTCGCGCTTGCGGCCCCGCTCGGAGCGACTGCCTGCGCGGTGCGCGAGCCGCGAGAAGCGCTGGCGCGCGGCGCGGTTCTCGTCGCGCTCACCGTCGGCGCGATCGCAGACGCTCGGACCGGCTACGTCTTCGATTCAGTGACACTTCCGGCCGCCGTCGTCGCCATCGTTTTCGCAATGGGCGCGACCGGAGACGGTCGACCGTCGATCGGCGCGTTGGCGATCGTGGCGCCCCTAGCTCTCCTCGCCGCATCGTCTTGGCTTGGCTGGGGGGACGTCAAAGCCGCGTTTTCGTTGTCACTCGCATTCGGCCCATTCGAATCGTGCCTCGCCCTGTTCGTGGCCTGCATTAGCGGGCTGGCGTTCGCACAGACGCGGCGGGGACGCGCCTGTCTGCCGCGCATGCCGTTCGTTCCGCATCTGGCGGTTGGCGCGTTGACTGCGCTGATTGCTGCCAGACCCTTGCGCGCCCTTATTGGAGACTGAACGTGTTATTTTTTCGCAAGACCGCTCGTCTGCCGCTTGGAGTAGATCTCGGACCCGACGAGATTTCGATCGTCGCCACCGCGATAACGCCGAAGGGACTCGAAGTAACTGAAGCCGTTGCACGCGCGGTGCCGCGTGTGGGCCCAGACGTTGAGGCGGCGATTCGAGAGACGCTTCGCGCCTTGTTGCTCGAAATGAAAACGACGGAGCGGCGCTGCATTATCGCTGCGCCGTTGGGCGAAGTCACGACGCGCGTGTTCCGCGCGCCGCCAGGCATGGGGCGCAGCGAGGCCGCGCGAGCTGCCACTCTAGAGGCGGACGCCATCGCAAACTGGCCTTCCGGCGAACGAATTGTGGCACTCGATCCGATCCCGGGGCGGCCGAACGAACTGCTTCTCTCGATCGCACGCAATGCCACGATCGCGCGTAGAGTCGGCGTTGCCCAGCTCGCGGGACTTTTACCCGTCGCCGTCGACGTGCCCGCGTGCGCTTGGCAGCGGGCGCTTCCTCGGATCGATGCCGTTCTAGATATCCGGAGCGAGCGCGCCGCGCTCATCATCTTTGGAAAACCGATTGGACTGGTCGAATTGCTCGCTCCCCGACTAGTCGATGAACGATTGGTCGCGCAGGTACGCTCGACCCTGATTCAGGCGAGGCGTGACGGCGTCTCCGACGTTCAGCACGTGGCGATCGCCGGCCCGCCGGCGCGCCGTGTCGCAATCGAACCATTGCTTCTCAGCGACGGGTACGCAGTTGAGCCTGTTCGGCTGGGAGGTGAGGAGGCAGCACCATGGGCTTTGGCGCTCGGCCTGGCAATGTGGTCCACGGCGCCGCAAGGATTGCGGGTCGCATGATTCGAGCAAATTTGCTTCCTCGCCAAAGCACGACAGTGACCGTATTTGGGGTCGGGATGGATCTCGAAGTCTTGCGCCGGGCTTTGAGCGTCGTGGTCACGATCGTAACGTTTGTAACGTGCACGGTCGCGATCCAGTTTTTTCGCGTTCACCGGCTTGTTGACGAAGCGGTGTTTGTCGAATCCCTACTTGCCGCAAATGAGGTTCCGCGTCGCTCCCTGTCCGAGTTGGAGATGCAGGTCACCGTCTTACGGCATATCGAACGCGCGGGCCGAATTGCGCGGCATAGTGGGAACGACGCCGCCTCAGGGTTCGCCGTCATTGGCAATTCTATTCCGCCCTCGGCATGGCTTGATGGAATCGTTCGAGAGCCTGACGGATACGTAATCTCCGGAACCGCCCGGACGATCATCGCTGTCGGAGATACCTTTGACTCGCTATCGCGAACGCAGCGGCTCGCCCATATCTCCCTCGTAAACGTCGTCCGGGACGCACAGCGGAAGACGGTGCACTTCACGATCCGGTTGAGCACCGCTGCGACCGGTGCTCGATGAATCGCGTAATCTTGATCGCCGCTGCCGCAGCAATGTTTGCGCTGCTCGCGTACTGGCGCCTGGAGCCCGGCGTGGACGCAGCACGGGCGCGGCTGGACGAAGCGCGCTCCAGGTTGCGTTCAGATGCCCTTGTCTTCGCCGCACGACCGCGCCTCATCGCCGAGAGGCAGCGACTGCTACCGCGTTACGGAGCGAGCGCCGACGGCGCTACGGAATCACAGTTGCTCAGAATATTGGCGACTGCTTCCAAGCGATTCGGCGTCGAATTCGTCTCCGGCAGTGTGGCGGCGTCCGCCCCCCTCGATTCCAGGCAACCACATCCAGGGCAGGCCGACTTCGACGAACTTCGGCTAGCCGTTGAGCTGCGCGGGAGTTATCGAGGGTTGCTAATGACGATCGATGATGTGACACGGAACGCCGACCTCATTCGAGTTGACGGCGCGAGTCTACGCACTAACGGGCCTTCGATCGATGCGGAGATTCCGATAACGTTGTTACGTCCACACCGGAGCCGCTCGTGATCAAACGCCAGCGCTTTTTTCTCGCGCTTCTGCTTGCCGGAGCCGGCGTGTGTTTCCTCGCTCGCGCCGTGCCACTGGCACAAACCCCGCATCGATCGGTCTTCGTTTCGCCGGCGGAGACTGGTCAATTCGTTTCGATCGGGCAAGCAATTCGACGCGATCCTTTCGCCGGCGCGCCGGGACCCGATGTCTCGTCAACCCTGTCGGAGCTCACCGTTCCAGATCCAAACGACGATTCGGAAGCGCCTCGCGAAACGGCGGCCCCGCACAGCGACTACGCCTTGAAAGCGACGATAGTCGGCGCTACGCCCGTCGCATACATCACCGCCGGCTCGATCGTACGGATAGTTCGCATCGGCGATACATTGGGTGAACGGCGAATCGTCGAAATCGACGCCCTGGGTCTTACGCTTTCGGACGCCTCCCGCCTCACTCTCGGTTCGACCCGAATTCCTAGCATCTCTCCCGTCCCGCGCGGCGCACTGCGACGCGCCCGCTCGATGCCCAAGGCTAGCAGCTCTCCCGAGGCGAGGACCGATTCGGTTCTCGCGACGCCAATGAACATCGCGACCGTCGGCCCCCTGCCAACGGTCAAGCCCGGGGCGTATCCATTCGGCGCTCGCCCGACCTCGGATCCCGCCGCTCCAACCGCGTTCCCATATCCATATCCCTATCCGCCGCGTTGAATGGGAGTTACACTATGCCGCGCTCGCTAGTAACAATCGCACTTATGCTCTTCCTCATGCTGAGACCATGCCTAGAGGCTCGAGCCGCAACACAGCTTTCGCTCGATATTCGAGACCTCGATATCTACGACGCCGTCCGCCTGCTGAGCACGCAGGGATCGGTCAATCTCGTGATCGATGCGTCGGTCGAGCACCGGCCGATAACACTCCGCCTCAAACGAGTTGGCTTCGACGAAGCGCTGGCAACTCTGGCGCAGATGAACGATTTGGAAGCGGTCCGGGTCGGCAACGTCATATATCTCGGCACACCAGACGCGATTAACCGGCGCTACCCTGAAGTTTCGCCGATTGGGAGCCATACGCGAGCCTTTGCGCTAAGAAACGCGGCTGCCGAAACGCTCGCGAAAGAGCTATCCGACGCGTTGCCGCGCGGAACGATCATCGCCGGCGACCGCCGCACTTCAACGATTCTGATCACCGGAACACCCGCAGTCCTCGCGCGCGCAGAGCATCTGATCCAAGCCCTCGACCGAACCGCGGATTTTCAAAGTGCGGCGCTCCCAATGCGGTATGTTAAGGCTAGCGATGCACTTCGTGCTCTTCAGGCTACGCTCGCCATAGTCGCACCGTCCAGCGCATACGCAGCCGATCAGCAAAATGCGATCATCGTTGCCGGGTCGAGTGACTTTATTGCCCAAGCCAACGACCTGCTGAAAAATATCGACCGGCCCGGCCGGCAGGTGCGCTACGAAGTGCGTGTCACAGATATTTCTCCCAGCGACACGAGCAACATCGGCTTACTCTTCGGTGGCTTGGCGATCAACGGGCAGCCAAGTCCCGGTCAAGCTAGTACCGCATTCGTCAATAGTTCGGTAGCCATAAACGCGACGCTCAACGCTCTCGTCACTAAAGGTCGCGCCTCGATCCTCGCGCAGCCTAGTCTGAGCACGCTGAATAACGTGCAGGCGTCGCTACTCGTCGGACAACAATTTCCACTGGTTTATTTCGACGCGAGGACCGGTACTCAACAGGTTCAGTTTGCAAACGTCGGCGTCAATCTGAGTGTCTCACCGACGATCGGCGCCGACGGCGCGATAACGACCGAACTGGAAACCGACTACAGCACGATCGTGAACTTCGTGAACAACTTTCCCGTCATCGGGACGCGCAAAGCACAATCGACATTGCGCGTGAGAGACGGTGAAACCATCGTTATTGCGGGGCTCTTTCAAGACGTTGACGCAAGCAGCGTGAGCAAGGTGCCATTTCTCGGCGACCTTCCGTTCGTCGGCGAGGTCTTCAAGAATCGTCAGCGGTCAAATGCAAAGGACGAGATCGTTTTCCTGATCACGCCGCATCTTGTCGCCGATGTCGACGTCGCGACCGCGGCTCGAAACTGAACCATGAGTGGCGTTCCCGACGTGCCCTATCTGGTATTGATCCGCGTCTTAACCCCCGGCGGGCCATACTCTGAGGGCCAGATCCTATCTCTCGCTTTTTCCGACCCGACCATCGGGCGGGCTTGCAGCCATGGCGCTCCAAGCGACGCGCATCAAGCAGAGCTTCGAATTGCCGGCCTCGTTCCGGAATCGATCTCCGTAGCCATAGTCTCGCCGGCGGGCGCATACAAATCCGACGACATATTGACCCTCTCGTTCGTGAATCCAGCACTCGTCCGAATCCATCCGCCTCCTACTCGCGAAACTTTCGCCATTCCGGTCCCGCCTCGCGGCCTGGCGGCCACAGAGCTTCGGGGGGTCGTTGTACGGTCACGCTGGTCAGGCGAAGCTGCGCGCAGGTTTGTCGCAGTCATCGACAAGCTCTTTACCGTCGACCGGCTCGGTTGGTACCGTCATTCGCTGGCAATGCGCATGTTGCTCCCCGATGAACTGGTGCTACCGGACCCCGATATCGGCATGGAGGCCGGGAGGCAACTCGCGTCGCTTCGTAGTGCGGCCACGGAAGCACTGGGTGGCCCACTCTTGGCCGCACTCGTCCCGCAGTTTGCTATCGATTCCTCGTGGCTCGAGTCGATCGAGACGCCCACGCTGGCGAAAGCTCTAGCTGGCGTGCGCGAATCGGTCGCGCCGCATATTACTGTGGAGCTGGGCACGCTCGGCGAGCCCGATTCCCCGGATATACTCGTCGGCACCATTCGCTTCGCCGAGTACCAAGCAGCTCGGAACGAAGGCGCGGACGCGTTTATCCCACTCCTGATACCTCAGCGTTCGACGCATGAGGTGCTCTCGCAACGCCTGCGTGAATATCGCTCCGCGCTCCTCGAACTATTCGGACAGACAGCGAGGACATCGACATCCGTTCGTCTCAAGCAGATGACAATTCCCAACCACGTCCTCGACGATCGCCTGTGGAACCTTGCCGGCGCGTTGCAAGATGCGTTCGACGATCGCACGGTCGCGTAGGATTCAGTCCCGATGCGCGACTGGTTCGAGGAACTCTTCAAAGCGGCGAGCGCAGTTCTGGGCTCTCCGGAGGCCCCTGCCGCAAACGATCAACACTTTGCTGAGTATGTGAGCATCCTCATTCCGAGTGAGGGCAGCACGGACAATCCCGCAGAATCTGAAACACCTTTCATCGACGCGTATGTGGCGCCCGCCGCGTCGGCGCAGCCCGGAATCCCTCAAAACACAGATAGTTCAAACGTTCCCGATGTAGGCCAGTCTCTCTCGCCAACCAGCGCAGCAGGGGGTAGTTCCTTCGGCATCGCGCACGTTGACCTGGACGCCGAGCGCGTCATTCCGCTGACTCGAAAGCGTCTGCGCCGTCGGGAGTCGATAACCTGGCCCGCCTTGTACGATGGCAATTCGCGCGCACGCTCGGCTGCGGAGCGTTTGGGTCTTCTCGAGGAGCTGCGGGCAAGTTCGAAGATCGAGTACGGCCCTCTGCTGGCCCGCGCCTATAAGGAAGAAAACGGGGCTCAGCGGCTAGCCGTACTCAGGGCATTCATCGCCGACAACTATCCGGAGGGTCCGGACGTTTTTCGGCAAGCTTTACGCGCCGAAAACGACGCGGAGCGCACTCTTGCGATCGATGGGCTCGTGCAGTCCGCATGTCGGCATGACCTTATCGTGGCATTCGATGACCGCGTCGAGGCGCTAGCAGCGAAGGCGGCCCTAGCGTACGCAGCTAGCCGCCGCCGGCGCGACCTCGTTGAGTCCTTGTCGCCGCACATGGATGCAGGCCGCCTTACGACCATTTTGGCTTTGCTCGCCGGCGCCCTAGAGTGAGCGATCCCTTGCGCGGGGGCGCACGCATTCTCCATTGTATCGCGCAGGCGCGCGCGCGATGCGCTTCGGACGTACACATCGATCCAGCCGAGGGTGTCGCCTTTCGAATCTTTACCGCGATGGAGCGAATCGCAGCGGCAAGCATCGATGGGAGCGACGTCGAGGCCTTCTTGGAACTGGCACTCGATCGTCTGTCTCGCGCCCGCTTCGAAAAGATTGGAATCGCCGATGCCGCATACGCGGATAGCGATGTCGGTGCGATCCGCATTCATGCGTCCCGCGGTTCCCATGGCTCTCGTCTCGCGATCCGATTGCTGGCAAAGTCGGTGCCCGACCTGGACTCACTTCGACTTCCGGCTGTCGTCGAGAGTTTCATCCGATTTCGATCGGGATTGGTTCTCATCGTGGGGCCACCCGGCTGCGGAAAGTCGACAACTGCGGCCGCACTCATTCAGCGAGTCAACGAATCGGATCGGCGCCACATCGTCACCCTCGAGGCTCCGGTGGAACATCGCCACCGCTGGGACAAGTCCGTCGTGACTCAATATGAGGTCGGGCGCGATGTGGCGACATTCGCTGCTGGCGTGCAGGGCGCGCTTCGAGCCGACCCGGACCTGCTTTTCATCGCAGACTTGCAAGGCATCGATACGACCGCGGCAGCCTTGCGGGCGGCCGAAGCCGGACATCTCGTTCTCGCCGCTCTGCACACCCCATCGGAATCGACCCATGCTGTGAACCGCATCGTCGGATTATTCCCTACTGAGGAGCAGGAGCGAATCCGCGCACGTCTCGCTGAGACGTTACGCGCAATTCTCGCGCTGCGTCTTCTCCCGTCCCGGGCTGGCGGATTTCAACCGGCGGCAGAGATATTGCTCGCGACCGATGCCGTCCGGCGCTTGATCCGAGATGGGGCCTCGCATCAACTACATTCGACCCTAGCAAGCTCCCGCAAAGACGGGGCACAAACGCTCGAAGCGCATCTGGCTGAACTCGTCGCAGCTGGGGAGATAGATGCTAACATCGCTAGCGCGGAAACGTTGTATCCTGAGGAGCTGCGCGAACTTACGCTTCAGGCAAAGCGCCGCGCGTGATCGATCGTTCCCAGCCTACGGTGGAGCTCGCGAACGCGCTGCAGCGCATTTTGGATCTGGAACGAAAGTACAACGAAGCTCAGTCTCGTGCACACGTTCTAAGCGACCTCACCAGAGCATTCACTCGAGTGATGCTTGCGCGCCAACCCGACGATATCGTGGCGAAACTGCTGCACGCGGCTCTCGATCCGCTGGGGTTTGAACGAGCGGTGTACTTCGCGTGCTCCGAACATTCTCTCGTCGCGCGCTGGCAAATCGACCGGCTCGATACGCTCGAGCCAACCAGTTCGCAGGGTGAAGGCGCCTACGCAGTCTCTCGGCGCCGTCCGTCGGGAGAGCCGCCCGAAGCGCTCCTAGGACTCGCCGGAGATCTATGCGCACCGGTCGTCGATGTTCGTGGTTGGTATGTTTTTATAGAACTAGCAAATGAACACGACGCGTTCGGATATCTGTACGCCGATGGTCATGCGGCACCTGCGCCACGCGTTTGGGAGGCGCAACTCGTCGAATTGCTGGCAGACGTAGCGACGGTGGCATTGCAGAACGGTCTTCTCTTCTGCCAAGCTCAGGAGCTCGCAAGCCGAGACTTCCTCACCGGCCTCTTGAACCGACGCGCCTTCGACGAGCGTGTGCAGCGCGAGATCGAGTCGAGCAGCCGCGACTCGAAACCGCTCGCGATCGTAATAATAGACCTCGATGATCTGAAGAAGGTTAACGACGCCGGAGGCCACTCGCTTGGGGATCGCACGCTACGCAAGCTCTCGGCGACGCTTCGAACGTCATGTCGCGAGATAGATGTGGTGGCGCGCATCGCCGGCGACGAATTCGCAGTGTTGCTTATTGATACGGACGCGAGTCTCGCGCGGCAGTGCGTTCGGCGACTTTCGGCTGCGTTGCGTCGCGACGGGTTGCGCTGCTCCATCGGCGTCGCTTTGTATCCATTCGACGCCGATCAAGCCGATGGCGTAATTCACGCCGCAGACTTAGCGCTGTACTCGGTAAAGGCGGCCGGCAAGAACGGCTTCGCGTTCTACTCGGCCGGCGCACCCGGCTGAGCGGCGTCGACGGCGATCTTCCATTGGCCGCCGACGAGTTTCCAAACGACGAAGTAGCGGCCGGTCTGCGCCTGCTTGCGGCCTTTCCCGAGCGGTTTTACGACAAACTTGTACGCGCCGGTTTCGTACGCGGTCTCTCCCTGGTAGCGCGTATCGAGCGTGCGACTCTCAGCTTGCTCGAACCGAATGCGGCTGAAGGCGTCGGACATCGCTTCTTCAATCGCCGGCCGGCCTACAACCATCGGTCCGTGACCTGGCAACGAGATCCCGTCCTCGGCGAAGTGTTGCGCGTACGCGTGCGCGTCGCCGCGCTCGAGGGCGGAGAGACATTCGGCATTTGCCCGGTCGATCGTCGCCTTGATCGCGTCGCGACCTTGCGCACGCCGAAGAGGCGGTTCGGGTCTGGGTTCCGCGCGTGGTTCGGGTCTAGGTTCGGCGCGCGGTTCGACGCGTGGTTCGGGCTCGGGCCGGCGCGATAGCCACCACCAAGCCACGCCCACTACGGCGGACACAAGCGCGAGCAACGCCCATGCAGATCGAGACACGTAGATAACCCTTCACTTTGGGCCCACCGCTCGTCCCAGTGCGCCGTTCGCGGACGGCTCCGGGCTTGCGGCGGGCTCGATTGCGTCCATTCTACCACGGCGGCAGTCCCCGGCACCTGCCTGCGCTCCCCCGCAGTTCTAATCCGGAGTTCAGGGCGCCGAGGCATCGAAATGCGGTACAAGAACATCATGCTCGGTCTCTATCGCCTGATCCCGACCGTCTTAGGGGTGATCGCCGCCGCGGGGGCGATCGTATTTTACTCGAGCTTCCACTCGGGCGGTGCCGGCGCGCAGGATGGCGATGGCATCCACAAGATCAAGCACGTCGTCATCATCATGCAAGAGAATCGCTCGTTCGATTCCTACTTCGGCACCTATCCCGGCGCCGACGGCATACCGACGAAGAACGGCGTGCCCGCGAGCTGCGCTCCCGACGGAAAGGGCGCCTGCGTCAAACCGTTCCACGACGGCAATAATGTCAATCGCGGAGGGCCTCACGGCCACAAGAATGCGATCGGAGATATTGACGGCGGCAAGATGGACGGCTTTCTCGTCTCGGCAGCGGGCGGGCGGAAGAACTGCGCCGGCACCGACGACCCGAATTGCGGCGGCGGCGACGTCATGGGCTACCACGACGAACGCGAACTGCCGAATTACTGGCATTATGCTCGCGACTTCGTCTTACAAGATCGGTTATTTGAACCGAACTCGTCGTGGAGTCTTCCGCAGCATCTGTACATGGTCTCCGAGTGGTCGGCGAAGTGCGCGCGCCTCGGCGATCCGATGAGTTGCGTCGCCGAAGTGCAGAGTCCGGATCCTCCGCGCGACTTTGGCGCCCGGCGTGCAAACCGTGTCAACCAGCCCGGCCGGCCCGACTATGCGTGGACGGATCTGACGTACCTGCTCCACAAGAACAAGGTGACGTGGGCGTACTACGTGATGGGCGGCGACGAACCGGATTGCCGCGACGATGCGGCCGCATGCCCGCCGCGGCGCCAGGGCGTCCACACGCCGGGAATCTGGAATCCGCTGCCATCTTTCGACACCGTAAAGCAAGACGGCGAACTCCGGAACGTGCAGGACTTGCGCATGTTCTACACCTCCGCGAAAAATGGTACGCTCGCGAGTGTCGTCTGGCTCACGCCGGCCAACAAGTACAGCGAACATCCGCCGGGCCCCGTCAGCGCCGGGCAAGCCTACGTCACCGGAGTGATCAATGCGATCATGCAAAGCCCCGACTGGGACAGCACCGCGATCTTCCTTACCTGGGACGATTGGGGCGGATTCTACGATCACGTCGTGCCGCCCTCAGTCGACGCCGATGGGTACGGCCTCCGCGTGCCCGGCCTTGTAATCAGCCCGTACGCGCGTCGCGGCTACATCGATCACCAAACTTTGAGCCACGACGCCTACGTCAAGTTCATCGAAGACGATTTCCTGAGCGGCGCGCGCATCGATCCGAAAACCGACGGCCGGCCCGACACACGACCTGGAGTGCGCGAGAACGCCACGCAGCTCGGCGATCTGCGCAACGACTTCGACTTCTCACAGGCACCGCGCCCACGCGAAATTCTTCCCAACGGCATGGTCTGGAACGGTAGCTAGAAGCTCGCCTGGCGGGTTCCCGCCTCTCCTGAACGAAGCAGTCGGGCAGCTCTTCTCCGCAGATGGGTACCGCGAATGCGCTTCTTAATAACAGCCCTTGCCGCGCTCATTTTCCTCGCTTCCGCGCCGTCTCTAGGCGCGCACGCGCAGGCTCCGCCGAACACGGGCACGGAGAGCGCCGAGAGCCTTCTCGGCCGCGCACGCGGTCTCTTCGATATCCACAAGTATAAAGAGGCGATCGCATTGCTCGATCGCGCGATCGCACTGAGCCCATCGCCGCGCGCCTATGTCTTACGCGGAGATGCGAAGGCCTCGCTCGACGACGACCGGGGGGCGTTGACTGATTACGATAAGGCCATCGTCCTTGCACCCGGCTATGCGTATGCGTATGCGACGCGCTGCGATACGAGGCGGACGCTCCAGGATCTCGCCGGCGCGCTCGACGATTGCAATCGCGCCGTCCAGCTCGATGCGACGGACTCAACTGGGTTCAAGAATCGCGGCGACGTCTACTACGACCTCGACGATAACGCGTCGGCAATTCGCGATTATAGCCGCGCCGTCTCGATCGATTCAGAGTACGCAGGAGCCTTTGTCGGACGCTGCCGATCCTATTGGCAGACGAACGACGCCGTGCACGGCATCGCCGACTGCAATGCCGCGATCAAGCTCCAGTCACGCTACGCTCGCGCGTTTTACTGGAGAGCGATGTTCGCGCTTACCGACAAACGCTGGACCGATGGTGTCGCCGATCTGAACACGGTCATAGAGATTTCACCGTCGCAGACCGGCGCGTATTACTACCGGGGCTACGCACTTCACGCGCTCGACAAGAACGCGCTTGCCATGCAGGACGCGGAGGCGTACATCAAGACGGCCCTCGATGACGGCGACGGTTTCCGCCTCCGCGGCGAGATCCGCGCCGCGTCGCAAGATACCTCAGGCGCCATCGACGACTTCAAGAAAGCCATCGCGCTCTACAACGCTAAGGGCAACATCAAGGATGCTAACGCGACGCAGGTGCTCCTCGACAGACTTCAGCCACGCGCTTGAAGAGCGCTAGCCGGCCGATCTTCACGATCGGGCACGGTACGCTTTCGGCAGAGAAATTCGTCGAGCTGCTCCTTGGCGCCGGAATCCGTTGGCTCGTTGACGTTCGCAGCATTCCGAAAAGCCGCCACAATCCGCAGTTTGCGGGCGAAGCGCTGGCGGAGACGATGCGCGAGGCGGGCATTGCGTACATCTGGGACTCGCGCCTCGGCGGCTTCCGCCGGGCGCCGCCGGATGGATCACCTGACGTCGCATTGCGACATGCGAGTTTCAGAAATTATGCCGGACACATGCGAACCGTGGAGTTTCACGAAGGCAGAGACGAGCTACTCGCCGACGCGCACGAGGGGGCGGGCGCGATCCTTTGTTCAGAAAGTCTATGGTGGCGCTGCCACCGGCGACTTATTGCAGATCACTTGGAGCTGATCCGTTCTGCTCCCGTGCTGCATCTGATGCATGACGGCCGCACCACACCGCACCGTCCGACGGAGGGCGCGCGCATCGTCACCGATGATCTCGTCTACGATCGCGTCGCGGGACAGGAGCCTCTACCACTCCAGACCTGAGCTATGCCTTCGAGCGCCAGCCGCCGATGATCGCGCCCATGATCGCCATGCCGAATCATTCGCTTCTCGACGCGTCGCGCCGCGCCCATTTGAACAAAGAAAAAACCCGCCGGCATTTCTGTCGGGCGGGTTCTTTCTATCAATCTGGCACTGTCCTACTCTCGAGGGACCCTGCGGTCCGACTACCATCGGCGCTGACGGTCTTAACTGCCGTGTTCGGGATGGGAACGGGTGGTGCCCCGCCGCTATCGGCGCCAGAAACTTGATCCCGATGCGCCCGCGAGCCTGAGCTCAAATAGCGACGCGCAACGGAAAGCTGCACAGAGAAGAACCTTCAAGTGTTAAACGACAGCGATGCGTAGTAAAAGTGTCCGGGCTATTAGTACCGGTTAGCTCCACACCTTGCGGTGCTTCCACCCCCGGCCTATCAACGTGGTAGTCTTCCACGACCCTTCACCCTTGCGGGATTGAGACCTCATCTTGGAGTCAGTTTCACGCTTATATGCCTTCAGCGTTTATCTGGTCCGAACGTAGCTACCCGGCTATGCCCCTGGCGGGACAACCGGTTCACCAGCGGTTCGTTCGACTCGGTCCTCTCGTACTAGAGTCGACGCTCCTCAAGTCTCCTACGCCCACGGCGGATAGGGACCGAACTGTCTCACGACGTTCTGAACCCAGATCGCGTACCGCTTTAATGGGCGAACAGCCCAACCCTTGGGAC